>OLQC01000003.1_pt1 | contig 482206 bp, 415 predicted proteins | sample 1672471 | NCBI WGS metagenome assembly OLQC01 (sample SAMEA3136689, study PRJEB25190) | human gut metagenome | biome: human gut; feature: human-associated habitat; material: faeces | place: Austria | collected 2013 | reverse complement strand
CATGCAGGGCGTTTCCGCTCTCAAGGGCCTTGAGGGCCCTTTTTTTGTTTGGGGCCATGGGCCCCCTCCCCGCCGGGGCCGCTCCCCTCGGGCGTGCGGCGCGGGCGCGGCTTTTCTGCATCGGGCTAATGCGTGCGGCGCGCAGTAATTCGTCATTATTGCGGCTGTCTTTAACAGGGGATCAGTTCTAATCATTTGCTCCAGCAATGTTTTTGAAATTCATAGGGTAACTGAATCATTAATCGGTTTTTCCCATAGGGCTACGAATTCGATTTACATCTGAACTGGTATTATTCCTTTTTTTAAATCGTCAAAATCAAATTTGACTCGCTATACATTCACAATAACTATTAAAATTTGCTAATATATTGAAGCAGACGGTAATTCGTTGCTTAGGAGTCAACGGATTTTTATATTCTGGATTGCTATCTGCAATCAGCAAAGAGGGGTTATATGAATCTGGCGCAGTTGTATTACTTTAGAACACTTGCTAAATTCGAGCATTATGGCAAAGCTGCTGAGGCGCTCTATATTACTCAGCCTTCGCTTTCTAACTCTATTAAGAATCTTGAAAAGGAAATTGGCGTTCCTTTTTTCGAGCGGGTGGGGCGCAACGTTCGCCTCACTGAATATGGTGAAGAATTCAACAAGCACATCTGCTGCGCTTTGGATGAAATTGATAAAGCGGTCGAAATTATGAAGGCCTACAATTCTGGTTTGAGCGGCAGGATTCGAATCGGAACTGTTATCAGCATTCAGCGTAACTATCTCCCTCGTTTGCTCAGCTCATTTAAGGGTGCTTTTGGTGACGACGTTGTCTTTGACATCTATCAGGGAACAACGTCTGAATGCCTTAAAGGCTTAGCTGACGGTAAATTTGACGTGGTATTTTGCGGCAAGATGGATCGTTTTGACGATATTGAGTTTGTGCCGCAATTCTCGCAAAACGTTGTACTCGCAGTTAATTCTTATAACGAGCTTGCCGATAGAGAGATGGTTTCCCTCAATGATTTGAAAGGGATTACTCTTACCTCTTATCGCAGCCAGTCGTATGCCCATACTATCTTCGAGGGTTTCTTCCAACGCTATGGCCTTGACGTTAAGCAAGGGTTTAATGACGAGATCAGTGCTGCTACGCTTGTCTCTTCTGATCGGAATATAGCTGCTATTATTCTTGAGACTTTGGATGACCTTTCTCTAGAGAATCTCGTGACTATTCCTATTGAGGAGCTGCAAGAGCCGTTTCATATCATTTATCTTGGCTACAACAAGAAGTCATTCCATTCGCATTTGGTTGAGGAATATATTAAGTTCACGCAAAAGCATATTAAGTTTCCCGCCGGTGTAGTTCCATTGGAAGAGTGTTACATCAACGATAGCGACTTGTAGGATTTTGCCTGTATATAAGCAGACGTAGAAACCCGTCCCAGTAAGCCTGGGACGGGTTTTTGTATATAGGGAGCTTGCTTTGATGCTGCATCGGAGTACAGGCCGGTACTTATGCTAGCAAATCACTCATGCGAGGACTTCCTCTTAGATAGACGGTTCAATTGAATGCGCTTTTGTTCCAGTGGCTCGTTTGCTGGGGGTGTCGTATAAATTGGGCCTCTATTGTGATGCGGTAATTCGACGCGTCTGTTTATTCCTTAAAGCGTCTTTCTTTCTTATCGTCATAACATTGTGCATCTTTGTGGTGTGGTTTGCTCGTGTTGCGGTAGTCGTACTAAGTTTTTAGTGAGTCTTGTTATGTTGCAAATGCCCATCAATAAGCAGCAGTAAATGGGTTGCTTGATATCGATACAGCAAAAGAATGCCTTGTTGCCGTTACGTTAGATTTCGCGCACTTACGAAATGATTCAGTGTGAATGAATCGCCGATCTTCGATCTATGATTTTGTCCAAAATCAAACAAATCCATAGGGAAAATTAGAACGCGTTCTATAGGTTAAAGAAAACCGATAGAACTAACTGAATATCATTGGGCTTTGCTATTAGAAAGCACTCCGCGGCAATTAGACCCGCTTTCACTTCTGGGCGAATATACAAACAGCTTCGGAAACGAAAGCGAAAGGTAATTCAAGGGACACTCACAGGAGTACGGTTCCCTTGGCAATACAGAGGAGGGTTTTAAATGTCCGAGAATTGGTTCGCAAAGCAGCCTAAGGAACATCTTGCAGGAAAGTGCGCCATCGTAGTTGGCGGCAACTCCGGCATCGGTAAGGCAGCAGCAGAGGCTATTGCTGCAGCTGGCGCTAACATGGTTATCGCTGGCGTACCTGAGGCAGGTTGCCATGAGGTTGCTGAAGAGCTGAAGGCTCAGGGCACCAAGGCAGTTGGCGTTGCATGCGACGTAACCAGCCAGGAGTCCATCGACAACGTAATCAAGGTTGCAGAGGAAAACTTCGGCCAGATCGACATCCTCGTAACTTCCGCCGGCATTGCATTGCCTCGTATGAACGCTGTTGACGTTGCTCCTGAGCAGTGGGACAAGCTGTTCAGCATTAACCTGAAGGGCAACTTCTTCCTGATGACTTCTGTTGCTCGCGCAATGGAAGCAAAGAACATCAAGGGCAAGATGGTTGTTGTAGCTTCCGCTCGTGGCATCAACTCCATGGAGAACATCGCTCCTTACTGCATCGCTAAGGCTGGCGTTATGGGCATGGTTCGCTCCTTGGCTGTTGACTTCGCCAAGAAGCAGATCCTGGTTAACGGCATCGCTCCTGGTTATGTTTACACTCCGATGGTTGCAAAGGTATTCGAAGAGCAGCCTCAGCAGGAAGCATACGTTAAGAGCCGCACTCCTCTGCCTAACTACACCGGTACGCTCGACGAAATGGGCGCTGCAATTCTGCACCTCGTTCTCCCTGTTACCGAGTACACCACTGGTCAGACTCTGGTTCTCGACGGTGGCTGGTCCATCCAGTAACAACGAATTATTGGCCAGCGCTTGATGCGAGGGGGCTACAAGCGCTGGCTTCCTGTTTGAACTCTTCGAAAGGAAGTTACCCATGGAAGGTAAGATGAACGCACTTCTCAAGACCGCCGCTGAGCCGGATGCAATGGAGTACGTAGAAGATTTCGATATTCCTCAGATCAAGGATGACGAAGTACTGATGGAGATCAAGGCTGTAGGCATCTGCGGCACCGATCACTCTCTCTATCGTTGGAATCCCGCAATCGCAAATTCCTATCACATCCAGTATCCTGCAATCTTCGGTCATGAGTTCTCTGGCGTAATCGCTGAAGTTGGTAAGAATGCACCTGCAAACCTCAAGGTTGGTCAGCGAGTAACCGCAAACCCGGTACTCTTTGACAACACCTGTGAGTACTGTGATCGCGGCGAGGTAAACATTTGCGACAATCGTCCGTTCTATGGCACCGACCTTCCTGGCGCATTTGCTAAGTACATGGCCATCCGTGCAACCAATATCATCCCGATGCCCGATGACGTTACCTTCACCCAGGGCGCTCTGCTCGAGCCTCTCTGCGTAGCAATGAACGCTGTAGAGCGTGTAAATCCGCAGATCGGTGAAACCGCAGTTGTAATCGGCCCTGGCGCTATTGGTCTGCTCATGGTTGCTCTGTTGAAGCAGGCTCGTGGTATCCGCAAGGTTATCGTAACTGGTCTCGATGCAGACGCTAAGCGTTTCAAGGTTGCAGAGCAGCTTGGCGCTATCACCGTTAATGGCTCTGAGTGCGATGTTGTTGAGAAGGTTAAGGAACTCACCGGCGGCAAGGGCCCCGAGTGCATCTTCGACGCAGCTGGTCATTGGACCGTATCCGAGCAGGCTGTTCAGATGGTTGCTAAGGGTGGTCGCATCGGTATTACGGGTCTTCCCGCAAAGCCTTCTTCTATCCCGATGACCGACATCGCTATGCGTCAGATCAGCATCATCGGCAACCGTGCTTACGAGCGTAAGCATTGGCGTCAGGCTCTGAGCCTGTTGGCTAATGGCCTGGATATCTCCATGATCTCCAACATGGTTATTCCTCTGAAGGATTGGCGTAAGGGCATGGAGTTCATCGAGTCTGGCGAAGGCCTCCGCGTAGTTCTGGAGCCGTAAGAAGAACTCATTCTTGTTGCATGAAATAGCAAGAGACTTAAAAAGGGTGCTGACACCACGGTGCCGGCACCCTTTTTCGCAAAATTTCGATGTGTCGAAAGGCATATTTGATCGTTAGGAGAATCCAATGGCAGGATTGCAGGGAGTTAAAGTAATTGAGCTTACCCAGTATGCAGCTGGCCCGGCCGCAGGTCGAGCCCTTGCTGAAATGGGTGCTACGGTTATTAAGGTTGAGCCGTTTACGGGCGATGAGCAGCGTACTCAGGGCTTGGCTTGGGGCATGAGATTCCGCACCGAGTTTGACGACGTGGCATATGATTGCGGTTCCTTCAACAAGGAATGGACCGCAATCAACTGCAAGAGCCCTGAGGGTCTGGAAGTTATGTATCACCTTCTTGAGACGGCAGATATCTTCCTTACTTCTCTTCGCTCGGGCGCACTGAAGCGTCTTGGTCTTGACTATGAGACGTTGCACGAGAAGTTCCCTCGTTTGGTTTGGGCTCAGAACCGTGGCTATGGCGAGCATGGCCCAATGAAGGATGCCAAAGGCTTCGATGCAACCGCATTTGCTGCCCGCTCTGGCTTTGTAAGCGCAATTCCCCAGGCAAACGCACACTACGAGCCTGGCAATTCCCCCATCGCTTTTGGTGACTGGAACACGGGTTGCGCACTGACTGCAGGTATTCTGGGCGCTTATGCTGGCGCTCTTCGCACCGGTGTTGGCGATAAGGTCACGGGCTCTCTGTATCATGTTGGCACTTGGGGCATGACTTCTGCCCTGATTGCTCAGCAGCAGGGTTGCGATTACCCGAAGGATCGCATGGAGGCAAAGTGCCCCACCAACAATTCATATGTATCTTCCGATGGCATCTGGTTCCTCATGTGCTTCGGCAACTACAACAAGTATTGCAAGTTGGTATTCGATACTTTGGAGATGGATCCGAAGTACTACACCGAAGAGCAGTACAACACGCTTGAAGCACTGGCTGACAATGGCAAGTATGTCGAGGTCGTAGCTGAGATGCATCAGGCATGCAAGAAGTTCACCTATGAAGAGCTTGAGAAGCGTTTCCGCGAGAACGACATTCCGTTCGAGAAGATCCAAACCGTTACCGACGTTCTTCAGGATCAGGAAGCATTCGACAACGACCAGCTCCGTTACATGAAGTACGAGAAGCAGGGTCCTTCGAGCCCCTATGGCGAAGAGGAAGATTACGTAATCACCACCATGCCGTTCCGCCTGGACAGCATTGGCGATCCTGTTCTGCGTCGCTCCCGTCCTACCGGTTACGACACGCGCAGGATCCTCAACGACTATGGCTATGACGATGCAACCGTCGACAAGCTTGTCGAGGACGGCGCAGTAATGTGCTACACCGGCGATCCGCTGCCCGCTTCCGTTTTGGAACCCAGCTACGGACCGAATTCCAAGAGGGACTAGGAGGATACTGACATGTCACGAGCAAACACTCCATTTTCTGGACTTACCGTTCTCGACTTCTCCCGTTACCTGCCAGGCGGTTATGCAACCCAGGTACTCGCTGACCTTGGTGCAACGGTAATCAAGGTTGAAGATACTGGTCTTGGCGACTTCATGCGTCACGACTATCCCACCAAGGGCGGCGGCATTTCCTACTACATCACCGCACTTGGTCGTAATAAGAAGTCGGTTTCGCTTAACCTCAAGAACGAAGAAGTTGTTGATTGGTTTAAGAAGATGGCCAAGGAAGCCGACGTTATCGTTGAGAGCTTCCGCCCTGGTGTAACCAAGAAGCTGGGTATTGACTACGATACGATCAACGAGATCAATCCTCGTATCATCTATTGCTCGATTTCCGGCTATGGCGCCGAGGATCCTCGCTCCAAGAAGGCCCAGCATGACTTGAACATGCAGGCAACGAGTGGTTATCTGTCCGTAAACCATGGCTCCACCTCGCCTTTGCATCTGTGCGACCTTTCTTCCGGCATGGTTGCAGGCCAGGCTCTTCTTGCGGCTCTGTATGCTCGCGAGCAGACTGGCAAGGGCACGTACATTGATACTTCGATGTTCGATTGCTTCGTTTGGTGGAACTCGCTTCTTGATTCTCGCTGGTGCTTCAACGACGGCGAGTGCAAGCGCGACGACCTCGAGTATCCTTCCACTGCTTACAACGTGTACGAAACGGCAGACGGCGGCAAGCTTGCTCTTGGCATGGTTGAATCCAAGTTCTGGGAGCCCTTCTGCGATGCAATCGGTCATCCTGAAATCAAGGGCGACGGCTTGAAGCGTCGCTGGGAAGCTCCTGAGTCATTCAAGACTGTTGAAGAGGTTATCAAGAGCAAGCCTCTGGCAGAGTGGATGGAATGGCTTGAGGACAAGGACTTCTGCATTGCTAAGGTCAACACCAAGACCGAAGCAGTTGAGCAGATTACGCGTGAGAACCCCGAGGCTTTGGCATGGGTTGACTTCCCCCGCGTAGGCCGTGTTCTTCAGACTGGTCTTCCTCATCATCTGTCCACCATCCCGGTTAACATCGCTGATTTCGAAGAGGCTTCTGTCCTCGGTGGCGATACCGCTGAATACCTTAAGAAGGTCGGCGCAGACGATGAGACCATTGCCCGTCTTAAGGCAGAGGGCGGTATCCGTCTCGGTGACGACATCGTTCCCGAAGAGGATCGCGCTCCTGTAGCTCCGGTTGAATAGAAGTTGACAGTTCAAGCTGCTTTGATGAAGGGCGCCCCTAGTGGGCGCCTTTCTTGTTGTTCTGCTGCGTGTGAGGTGGGGTAGTCGATCTTGATCAAGGTGCTGATGGTGTCATAGGGGCATTCCTGTGGCTTCGTCAGAGTTTTGCGTTTCGTGAGGCAATCCGCCGAACGTGCGCCAGCGAAACGAACGGCGGTTAACCTGTGTCTGCAATTGGTGATCTGTCTTGCGCAAAGGCAGGGTAGGGTGGTTTTCTCACTGTTGTTAAAGCGATCTAGCTGAACGTGTTTTACCTGTTTGCTCGCTGAATAACTATTTTCTTGCGATAAACCAATTATTCAGGCACGACAACCAAAAGCTATTCATTTGCCTTATAGCTTTTTAAGAAAACTGACACCCTTCGGAATTTGAAATATAACCTGTTCACCGTAAAATAAGACCTGTAAGCAAAAGCTTATGAAACTGCAACGGTTAGGGGGACCAATGAATCCTAAAGCTACCATTACGGATGAGCAGTTCCAGGCGTACCTCAAGCAGATCCGCGAATTGGCAGAGGGCCCATTCGACGAGATGCAGAAAGAGATTGAGGTAACCAATACTTTCCCGGAGAAGTTCTATGAACTCGCCAAGGAAAACGATCTCTATCGCTTCTATCTTCCCGAAGAGTACGGTGGATGGAACCTCAACGAGCTCGAGATCCTGAAGGTTCAGGAAGAGTTCTCTCGTGGCCCTGGCGGAATGCGTATGCATCTCCATCATGCTGCTGACATGAACTGGCGTATCCTTGAGGACTACGGCAAGCAGGAGCTGAAGGATCAGCTCATGGACAAGTTCCAGGACAAGACTATTTACTGCAACTTCGCTATCACTGAGAAGACCGGCGGTACGGGCGCAGACCTTCACACCACCGCAGTTAAGCAGCCTGACGGTTCTTATATTCTGAACGGCGAGAAGTGGCTCATCTCCCACACTGACTGCTCCGATTACACCTATGTAATCGCAGTAACCGACCAGGAAAGCGATAAGGACTCCCGTCTTTCCGCATTCCTCGTTCCTAACGACGCACCTGGCTTTGAAATCATCCCTATGCCCCACATGATGGGCTGCAGGGGTGCTGGCCATGCAGGTTTGAAGTTCACCAACCTCAAGCTCGATCCTATCTACCTGCTCGGCGAAGAGGGTCAGGGCATGGAAGTTGCTATCCACTCCCTGAGCGTTTCCCGCGTACACATCGCTTGCTCTAACTTGGGCATGGCACAGCGTATGCTCGAGATCTCCCTCAAGCGCGCTGCTGATCGTGTAACCTTCGGTAAGCCGATCATCAAGCGCCAGGCAATCAAGATGAAGATTGCTAACATGCAGATGATGATTCATGCACTGCGCACCTTGGTTTACGACTTCGCTCGTGACTTCGACATCGACCAGAACAACGAGTTCATCGACGAGAAGGCTGCAATCTGCAAGCTGTTCTCCATCGACACGGTTCGCCTGGTTTCCGATGAGATGCTCGAGATCTTCGGTGGCGACGGCTACTTCGAGGATTCTCCTTACGGTCCTACCGAGCGTCTGTATCGTGACTGCCGCGCTATGTGGCTCGAGGAAGGTGCTCCTACCGTTCAGCGTATCACCATCGCTCGCGAGTGCGAGAAGCATGGCGGCCGCATCGAGTACCTGCACTAAGGCTTCCTGAAAGATTGCGATTGCGAATCTTTTAACAAACCTGGTCATTTAAAGGCCTCTGTCCTATAAACTGGGACGGAGGCCTTTTTTTATGCGAGGTGTGAGGGGTCGCAATGAATCTATCGCAGTTAAGGTATTTCAGAAAACTGGCACAGGTCCAGCATTTTACTCGGGCAGCGGAAGAGCTGTTTATTACTCAGCCTGCTCTCTCCAATTCCATTAAGCAGTTGGAGGGCGAGCTTGGCATTCCCCTGTTCGAACAACACGGTCGCAACGTTCGACTTACGAAATTCGGCAAGGAATTTAACGAATACGTGTCAGAGGGTCTCGACGTTATAGACAAGGGAATCCAAGTAGCGCAGGAACATGCGAACAGTCTGTCGGGAACTATCGATATTGGTACAATTTTTACTCTGCAGGCGGACTATCTGCCGGCTCTTTTGAGGGAGTACCGTTGTCGGTATGGCACCCATGTTGATGTGCGTCTGTATCAAGGGCTAACCCAAGGTTTGGTCGAAAGCCTTACCGACGGAATGTACGACATCGTGATCGGTGCGTATGTCGAAAATCGTCCCGACTTGGAATTCGTTCCGGTTTCGGCTCAAGACTTGGTGGCCATTGCCCACGAAGATAGTCCTTGGGCTAAGAAGGACAGCATTTCGCTTGACGAGCTTAAGAACACCGAGATTGTTACCTATCGCCCCGAAACGCCCGTTGGCGCTGAGGTGAAAGAACTGGTTTCCGCTCATGACCTTACTGTGCGTCAATGGTGCGACGACGAGATCACTTTGGGAAGCGTGGTTGATGTTGAACCTGAATTGGTGGGCATTTCGCTGAAAACGCTGGGTCTTGCTCCATTCCCTCAGCTGCATACGCTTCGAATCAAGGAAGTCGAGCCCGGTTTCCATCCGGTGTATTTGATTTACCGCAAAAACGCTCATAAAACTCGTGCGGTAGAAAACATCATTTCGCTTGCGGAGAGCCTTCGATGGGATCCAGCAACCGAGACGCTTCGCGAGAAGGGTGCGAAGGCGGATAGCTAATTGCGGGGTTGGGACCAATTGCCAACCTGCTTTTCCGTGATCATCGGACATGCTTTTGAGGGTCTATAGTTAAGTTCCCCAGAGGGGAGGGCGCATGCTAGACAGGATTGCCAACGTAGTTCCGTACGTAGCATTTCTTGTTGCGCTCTTTTTCGTGGAACTGCAGTTGTTTGGCGTAGAAGATGCGCTGTTGGGCGTTATTTTCCAGTCGTTCGCTCGAACAATGGTTGAATCTGCGGGGCTTTCGTTTGTCAATTACCTAAAGCATGCTGCGTTGTTTCTTGTAATGAGTCTTTGCTCGTCGCTTGCGGGCCTTCACCCTGTGCTGCTGGTGTCTGGTAGCGCGGTATATATGTTCTGCATTACCTTGATGAATTCCGATGATTACCTCCCTCGAAATTTCTTCATGCTGGGTTTGGGCTTTCTGCTGTTGGAGATCTATCCTATTTCTGCGCATGAGATACCGATGCGCATGGTGGCAACCTTGTTTGCCGTTGCCTGTACCACCGCGTTTATTTATGCCATGCGCTACTTCTCGGCGCAAAGCGAGATAACCCAAGATCGAGGCTTCGTTATGAGAGCGTTCGACGACATCGGATTTCAGCTGATCGATCTTTCGAACCTCGATGTGAGCAAACTTGATGCTCATAGGGTGTATGACATTACTCGAGAGTATTGCAACAAGGAGTATGGCAACGTCTTTCGCCAAGGCGGTGTATTGAGCGGGCGGCAGCGGTATACGTTTTCGCTTTTGATATGCGCCGAGCAAATAGCCGACATGATGCACGGCGCCTCACGCAACGTGCATTCTATGGAGCAGGCAGAACGCGACTATCTGCTCGATCTATCCGAAGTTTTTCTGGGCTTTGGGCAAGGGCGCATCAAGCAGGTTCGCGCCATGATATCGGCGCTTCAGGAATTTCTCGATACGCATCGGTTGGAAAACCTTGAGCACGATACGGCGTGGCGCGCAACGCTAGAGGCGATGATGTGCACGTTGAGCGACAGTAAGGCATCGCGTGATAATTCAACGCCGTTTGGATTGGGTGTTCGTTATCGACTGCACTTTATCAAGGACAACTTCAGTCTTAAGAATTCTCAGCTTAGGTTTTCTATTCAGCTTGGCGTAATCGTTGGAGTGTCCTTCGCGGTTTCTGAGCTCATGCTGCTCTATATGGATACGCGCTTCGGCGCATGGATTCCCATCACTTCGTTCCTGATGATGAACACGTATCGCGATGAAACGATGAGAATGATGGGAAAACAGCTTTTGGGCATGCTGGTTGGCATGGCGGTGTTCGTGGCCGTCACCCATTTCATCCCCGAATCTGTTCGGATACTCTGCGTTCTCATTATGGGCTATGGCGTTATCTTGATGAACTTTGGCCCTGCAGTTTCTATGGCCGCTGGTACGCAGATGGCGCTTGCCGCCCTGTATCCCACCATGTCGCTCGGGGATACACTGATGATGCGTTTGGTGTTTGTTCTTTTGGGAACTCTCGTGGTGCTGTCGATTATTTTCGTTTTCTTGCAATCGCGCAGATCCATGACGATTTCCCACAAGATGAGTGAAATGGAGCGTGTGGACGAAAGGCTGCTGGATCAGATACGAATCGATATCGAACATGGGCAAGCCGACAGTGATCGAAGCATTCAGTTGCTGTACTACCTCCACATGAATGCTTCGATTTTAGGTTCGCTAGCAAATAAAGTTGGCGATACTATGGCCGATGAGGTGAAGCGGCTTATTGAAGCGAATTACCAGTTCGCCATGGACGCCGCCCATGCCATTGTGTTCTTGAACTCCGATATCAAAAAGCAGCGTTTTGCGCACTTGAGGGGTACTACGAGCAAGCTACGGCTTAAGATCGATGACTTGCCGCTGACCAACAGTGATGGCGATTAAACGAGCGTTGACACGGCGCGCTGTAGGATTGGCTGCTGTTGCGTGCGCATGGGGCATCGAGTCTGATGTTCGTGGTATCGAAGATCGGAGCCGTGATTTCTGCATGCGAACTTCGTTCTCTAGATTGATCGGAATTGCTTCTTCGCATGGCGGTGCCGTTGGTGGGGTGGCAAACGATGCTGGAGGCAGAATCTATGCAAGGCGTTCAACCTCAAGAGTGTTTGTCCGCGATCAAGCCTAGGCGGAAGATAGGTCTTGCCGAAATCCATCAATCAGGCTTAGCAAGCTTAAGCCATCCTCTTGCTTCTTGGATAGAGGCATGAGGATGGCTCATGTATGGGATTTGGCGTCTATTCGTCGATGAAGAGGTTCGAAGCTTCGTCCTTGAAGGGCTGGATGGATTCGATCATTTTCGTAAGCTTTTTCTCGAATTTCTTAATGGAGTCTTTGCCGACGGGTAGCCAGAAGGGCAGGGGGTTCGACGAGCTTACCACCTTGTATACAAACTCGGCAGCTTTTTGAGGGTCGCCGTGTTGTTGGTAATTGTGGCCCAGGCAGAACTCTTCCGCGCCGCGAGCAGGCGTGTTGTCGTATGCCTCAAGAGGGGCATCGGGCGTGTGGATGGAGGTTCCGTCGAAGAAATTGGTGCGGAACATGCCCGGCTCTACTACCATGCTTTCAATGCCAAAGGGTTTCATTTCAAGTGAAAGCACTTCGCTTACTGCGGCAACAGAGAACTTTGTTGCGTCGTAGAGGGCTCCGCCAGGATCGCAAGCAAAACTAGCCATGGAGCCAATGTTTACAATGCGTCCTGAGCCCTGTTTGCGCATATGGGGTAGTACCGCGCGGGTAACATTCATCATGCCGAATACGTTGGTGTCGAAGATGGCGCGAGTCTCCTCGTCGGTGGTCTCTTCGAGCGATCCAAAGATCCCGTAACCTGCATTGTTCACCAAGACATCGATGTGACCGAATTCCTTAATTACCTGATTTACGGCTTCTTTGATTTCGGATTGGTTGGTCACGTCGAGCTTTACGGGCAAAAGCTGCTCGGATTCCCCGAAGGCTGCCTGTACCGCTTCCGGTTTGCGGGCACCTGCTGCGACGCGGCAGCCATGATCGAGCGCTGCCTGAGCGAATGCCTTGCCGAATCCTCGGCTTGCGCCGGTGATAAGCCAAACGGGAGTTTCCATTTCAGTTCCTTTCTTCGCGCGTCTGCCTGCGAAGAACAAGAAGCCGGGCAGTCGCTCGTATTCATGCTCTGCGGGTTAACTTGACTGCGACACCTTATTTGAGAGCGTTGCGATGCTGTCGCTGCTCTTCTTGATTTTAGCTTCAATGTGGGTTTTTTCGTCGCCCGTTGCCGGAGTGGGTTGGTAGTTGTTCGAATTGGAAACAGAAGAAATCGAGCAGGGGATAACGTTGATGTTGTCGTCGGTGGCAACATCGTTGCCCGTTACCGTGAACGTTTGCTGGAAGATCATGCAGTCTTTATCGGATGGGTTGGGGTTGCCGCCGAAGCAGAAGTTGCCCAGGCTGTATACGATGTAACGGCCGTTGTACTTCTCGTATCCTTGTATTACGTGAGGGTGGGATCCGATAACAAGATCGGCTCCCTCGTCAATGGCAATGTGCCCCAGCTGAATTTGCGTTTCATCGGGGACCGTTTCCTTTTCGGTGCCCCAATGGAAATAGACGGCAACAAGCTGAGCTCCGTTTTCCTTGGCGGTTTTGATGTTTTGCTTGAGCTCGTCTTGGATGTCGAGGTGTTTTGCCAGTTCGTAGGTGCCAATGAGGGCAACCTTCACGCCGTTGACCTCGCGATAATCAATGCGATCGTAGCCAAAGGTTCCGATTCCTGCGCTTTCCAGAGCGGAAATGGTGTCGGTGTAGCTTTGCTCACCGTAGTCACGTGAGTGATTGTTGGCGAGTGATGCTGTTTCAACGTTGCCCTTCACGAGGATTTGCGCATAATCGGCGGGGCCTTTGAAGGCGAAGGTCTTATCCTGGCGTGTGGAGGAGGTGGTTAGGGTTCCCTCCATGTTCACCACGGTAAGATCGTCGTTTTTGAAGATGTCGGCAACGTTGGCGAGAAAATAGGATGGGTCGTCGACCGCTTCATATTTAGTGTTGAAGCTGGTATCGGAGCTGAAATTAACATCAGTTCCCAAGGTGCAGTCGCCAGCAAACGTAACCGTAAGCGTAGTGGGCGTTGGTGCTGCATCGGCGGCGGCAAGCGTCTCTTCCTGGGTGTTTTGGCTCGAGCCGCCAAGAGTTCCGACCAGGGTGGTTACGAGAAAAATAACGACAACGAGGGCTGCTGCTCCACCAACGAAAAAGGGCAGGTTACTGCGTTTTTTTGAGTATCCATGGCGAACGTAGGTGCTGGTTCCTTGGCGAGGCGTGAGCGTCTGGTAGGAATGCTGTTCGTGGATAGGCGTGCGACTTGCTCTACGAGAAGACGGGGTGGTTCGGTGGCCGGAAACGTGCCGTTGGTTGGGGCGTTGCTGGCCTCGTTGCGGTGGCTGTTGCCGACGGCTCTGCTGTCGGCGTGAGCGTGCTGATTGTTCCGATTCACGCGGATCGGTACGGAAGGTGCTGCTGTGGGAAGGTTGCGTGAAGGCACCCTCCGAATAATCGGATGCATGGCTGGCCTGTCGGCGAGGTGCGGGGCGTCCGTCTATCTGGTGGCGCTGCGTGGTGCGATTGCTGCGCGTTTGAGCACGGCGGTTCGTGTTGCGTTCGTTCATGGGGTTCCTTTTGTTGTGCGATGAAATCATGGTACCAAAGCTCGCCATCATCAGGGAGGATGCGGCTTAGCTTTCCTTGAGTGAATTGTGTGAATAGGAGATGAGGCTCATATACTGGAAGAGAGAAGCGGTGCATGGCACCAGCGTCGTATGTGGGCTGCAGGAGAGAAGGGGCGTTGCTCATGGGCGAAGGCTCATTATTCGCAAAACTGACACGAGCTGCATTGTGTGTAGTGGTTGCGATGACTCTGGCGTTTTTCCCCTTGGTTCTCTGTTCATGCGATTCGCCTGATCAGAAAACCCATGTTACCGTTTCGGTATGGGACGATTCTGTGCTCACTTCGGGGTTTGCTCAGTATATCGAAGAGCAGAACCCTGATTATGAAATAGAGTGGATTGTGGGGGATGACTCGCTTGATTTCTATGACTATCAGGCAAAACACGGATCACTGCCCGATGTCATCCTAACGAAGGACTTCAACCGCGTAAGCGCCGAATCGCTTTCTGCTTCGCTCTACGATCTCGGGGAAACGGATATCGCGGCATCGTATAGCGAAGATACGCTCAAGTCGATCCCCTGCAATTCCGATGCGGTGAAATATTTGCCAGGTGCGAGTGGCTTTGAGGGCATAGTAATTAATAGCTACCTATTTGATTTGTACGGCGTTTCCGTTCCGAGTGATAAGCAGTCGTTTATCGAGGCATGCAAGGCCTTTTCGGAAAGGGGAGTTGAGCCGCTTGCTGCAGGCATGGCCGACACCGAAATCTGTTATGAGGTCATGCAAGGGTTTGCCGATGCTTCGCTGGTGTCCGAGACGGAAGATTTTTTGAGTCAGGTGTTGAAGCGCGATTCGAGCTCGGTTTCCGTAGATGCTTCCTCGTTCCCCGATGCGCTTTCGTATTTGAGTGATCTTATGGCCCAGGGCGTTATCAGCACCGAGAGTTTCAATGAGACGCCTGATCAAGCCGGGCAGAAATTCTTAGATGGGAAAGCGGCAATGCTGTTCTTGTCTGATGGCCAGGCTTCGTCGTATGGCGCCCAGCATAATATGACCGTAAGGGCCCTGCCGTTTTTCGGGGACTCTTCGAGCTGGGCATTTGCTCAGCCAGTATTTATGGGGATGGTCAGCGATGTGAAAACCCAGGGGGTTGCCTCTACTGCGAACGACGAGGTTGTACACAAGGCTGCAGTTGATGTGCTTTCGAGCATTATGAGTGTCGATGCCCAAAATTATTATCTGGGTCTGTATGGCATAGATAAATTGGTATCTACTTCTGCGGATGATCCGATTCAGCTTCCCGATGCACTTTCTTCTCTTTCATCGAGCTTGGAAGAGGGAAGCGTCCGAACGTTTCTGCCCAATAGGCTTGCATCGAATGCGGTTGGCGAAACGCTCTCGGACGTTGTAAAGGGAGAAGTTGATGCTGCGGGTGCCCTTGATGAAGTGGAGGGCCTGTTGAAGGCTGAGCAATCTGAAGATAAAAAGGTGCTTACTTCGTTTTCCGAGGGCGTGAGCGGCCTTTTCGACGACACGAAGGGTAACGTTGCTGCTCTAGACATCGCCCAAGTGTCGTCGCAGGCGTTGAATACTGATGTATTTGTCGTTTCGCCCCATGCTGCGCGCTGCCCCCTGTATGCGGGAGATAAGACGGCAACGGATTTGGCCTATTCGGTTGCAAAGATGCCCGTTGCTGTGGTCTCTCTTTCGGGAGATGAACTTACCGAGTATCTTTCGCGTTGCGTGGCGGCGGCAAAAAGTCCCTACGATTTGCCGGTGGTAAGCGGGCTGCATCTGGAGATAGCTCAGAAAAACGGCTCCTACCATCTTGAATCGGTGGCGAAGATCACCTCATCGGGTCCGCAATCTGGTGGAACCGACACTTCTTCGGCCAACGAAGGGCGAGAATCAACAGCCGATCTGCACTCTGGAGATACCTATACCGTAGGCATTTCGTCATTTTCCTGGGAGACGGAACTCTCCGAAGCGGGAGCTTATGATCCTGTTGGACAGAAAGGCTCCCTGCAGGATGTCTGGGTAGAAGCATTTCGTGATGGTAAGGTTGCCAGCTTGCCTGCCTATCAGGATTACTTTGCTTTTTCCTAGGATGCTTTCGGTGTATTCTGACTCTGATAAACGTGCAAGAAAGGTAATCAGGGCATGATCATAAAGAAGACCCCTCATCAAATTGAGGAAATGGCCGAAGCGGGCCGCTTGTCCGCTAAGGTTTTGCGTGAAGTGGGTGCGCGGGTAAAGCCAGGCGTATCTACTGCCGAGCTGGATCGCATCGCTGAGATGATTATCCGCATGGAAGGCGGTATCCCCGCTTTCAAGGGGTACGGCGGATTCCCCGGCAGCATTTGTGCATCAGTGAACGACCAGATCGTTCATGGCATCCCCTCCAATTCCGTCATTCTTCAGGAGGGCGATATCCTTTCCATTGATACGGGCGCTATCGTAAAAGGATGGGTTGGCGACAACGCTTGGACGTATCCGGTTGGCAAGATCTCTCCTGAAAAGAAGCGCCTGCTCGAGGTTACCGAACAGTGCATGTGGGCTGGCATCGAGGCCGCTCGCCCTGGCAATCATCTGGGCGATATCGGCCATGCTATTCAGGAGATCGCCGAACGTGCTGGCTACGGTGTTGTGCGCGAGTATGTGGGTCATGGCGTGGGTCGCGATATGCACGAAGACCCCAATGTTCCCAACTACGGCCGAAAGCACACTGGAATTAAACTTGAGCCTGGCATGGTTATCGCCATTGAGCCTATGATCAATATCGGTACCTATAAAACCAAGGTTATGAGCGATGGTTGGCTTGTTTGCACACGCGACGGTAAGCCTTCTGCCCATTTCGAGAAAACCGTTGCTATCGCTGAAGATGGCCCCCGCGTTCTGACCACGGAGCCTGATTACCGTCGCCCGGTAAACAAATAGCTTCGGCTTGAGGTCGAATAGCCCTCATCGGGCGTTCGTTCGACCGTCTTTTTGTGTCGACTGGCTTAGCCTTTGACGCCGCCCGTTCCCTAAGCGCCTCTGCGGAGGCGCTTTTTCATTGCCCAATTGGTGGCGGGCTGTAACGGCGAGCATGTTTGAGGTAGAAGGCTTCAATGGGCAAAGGGGCTTTGAGGGACGGTTGTCACTCGCGGGGTTGCTTGCCAAAGCACCCTCGGTGTTTCGGCGCTGTTTCCATATCATTGATCGCTCTGTTAACTGCCGATCTACCTGCGTTTTTGGAGAACTATGCGAAATACCAGCTTTTGACCTGGTGTTTTGTAAATTTCCAATCAGCTTGACGAGCGTTCATGTTAAGCGTGCGTTTCAAAGCTTTTGACCCTTTGTTAAACAGGGCGCATCGCGCTTGTCGCGGGCAAAAGCGGTTCTAATATGAGCCTGTCGAGTTCAACGGAGAGCTCGAATGTATGAATTGCCCTCGATCGAAGCCTCTCTGGAAGGCATTCCGGCGAGTACGGCAATATGAGTGGCTCAACGGCGAGTCTCTGACAGCTGCGTAAGTGGCTGGCGCAAGAATATCGATCTTACGCAAAAGGAGTGATCGCCTTATGACACCGCCAACAGATGCCGCCGTTTTGGGTGGCATAACCGCAGAATCGAAAGAATACTTTGAAAAGCGCTCCCTTAAGAAGGGCGCCGTAAACTGGGTATTGCTTATGAGCTTGGGCATTGCCTACGTAATATCCGGAGACTTTTCCGGATGGAACTACGGCATAGGTTACGGTGGCTGGTTCGGAATGCTTATCGCATTCTTAGTCATGGGAGCCATGTACTTGTTCATGGTGCTAGGCTTGGCTGAAATGTCCTCTGCCATGCCCGCAGCTGGCGCTGGCTATGGCTTTGCCCGCCGCGCCATGGGCAAAGTGGGTGGTGCGCTGACCGGGTTCGCCATCCTGATTGAGTACACGATTTGCCCCGCTGCCATCTCGACGTTTATTGCTGCGTATGTGCATGCGTTGGGCCTGTTCGCCGATATCCCCTCGGTTGCCATCATCGGCTTCTTCTTTATTGCTTTTGTTGGTATCCACCTTATTGGTGTTGGCGAAGCATTAAAGATCGTATTTGGCATTACCGCTATTGCCATGATCGCCCTTATCGCTTTCGTTGTTGGCATTGCGCCTCACTTCGAAGTGGCGAATCTCTTCAATATCGCCCCTGCCGTAGATGGGGGTACGGCACTTCTGCCTTTCGGTGTTGCCGGTGTGATTTCTGCTCTCCCATTTGGTATTTGGCTGTTCCTCGCTGTTGAGGGCGTTCCCCTGGCAGCGGAAGAATCGGCAAATCCAAAGAAGGACATGCCAAAGGGTATTATCGGTGCAATGCTGACCCTCATGGTTACGGGCGCTTTGGTTCTGTTCCTTACTGCAGGCGGTGCTGGCGCTGAGTTCGCCGGCGCTGCAGCTGCTCCGTTGGTTGACGCATTGAATGAAGTTGGCGAAGGTCCTCTTGCGACGTTCGTGAACTACGCTGGTCTGGCCGGCCTGGTTGCTTCGTTCTTCTCGACGGTATTCAGCGGCTCCCGCCAAGCATTCGCTCTTTCCCGTGCTGGCTATTTGCCCAAGTTCCTTTCCGTCACGGGCTCCCGTAAAACCCCGTTTGTTGCCCTGCTCGTTTTGGGCACCATTGCCTTTACCTTGGCTGCTGTAGTTCAAGACGGCGACATCCTCCTGAACATGGCGGTATTCGCCGCATGCGTCTCCTACGCAATGATGAACCTTTCCCACATCATCTTGCGCAAGAAGGAGCCAGGCATGGAGCGTGGCTTCAAGGCCCCTGGTGGAATCGCCCTTACTGGCATTTCTTTTGCTCTTTCCCTGGTAGCTATCGTTTCGACTTTCACGGTTGATGCCTTCGCTGCAGGTTGCACCCTTGCAGTTCTTGCGGGGCTGATGGTGTACTTCTTCGCCTATTCGCGAAAGCATCTGGTAGGCAATGCTCCTGAAGAAGAATTTGCCGCTTTGAAGGCTGCGGAATCTGAGTTGAGTTAGACCGTTGCCGCAGGGGCAGTTTGGCCCCTGCGGCGTGTATTCCCTGCTGCGAGGGGAAGGAGATGCTGTGATTGATTCGGTGATTTTCGATTGCGACGGAACGCTGCTTGACTCGATGCCCGCATGGCATGCACTGCAGGAGCGATTTGCCCAAAAGGCGGGAATCGCCCTCAACCCCATGCAATTGGTTCGTTTGAATGCGAATACCCTCCCCGAAACAGCAGCCTTTTTCCATCGGGAATGCGGCTTGGGCAGTTCGGTTGAAGAAGTTCTGGATGATGCCCATCAGATCCTTCTTAGCGAGTATCGCGACAACGTTCTGGCCCGAAACGGCGCGGTGGAACTCGCCCGCCGGCTGAGTGGCGATGGCGTGAAGCTTGCGGTTGCCTCGTCAAGCCCTGTTGACTTCCTTCAAGCGGGCTTGGAGAGAGCGGGCATATTCGACTTGTTCGATGCGGTTGCCTCTGCGGAAGGCGAGGGCAGGACGAAGAGCGACCCCCAGTTCAGCGCAAGCGTCGCTTTCAGGCTTGGCGCAAATCCCGCCAACAGCTGGTGCGTTGACGATTCGGCGTATGCATTAGGCGCAATGGCGCAGGCGGGCTTTATGACTTTGGGTATATACGACTCCGATAACGCAGGCACAAAAGAGGATCTGCGCGAAGCAGCCGATAGCTTCATAAACGGTTTCGAAGAATTGGATTACGAGTGCTTTGTGCGCGGCTGGAAAAGAGAGAGCGTTGCCATCCGCTGAGGAATGCAAGCTGAAGAGCCGGCGCAGGCTGAATTAACTTAAGGGAGAGGAAGAAAATGGGTTGCAAGAGTGAAGACGTTGGCATCCTTGAATCGAACAGTTTCAACGTTGCCAATATTGATTCTTTGGAAGGCGATTTGAAGAGCCTGGTTGAACGCCGAGCGGTGCTGGGCCCTTGTTATCGCCTGTTTTACCAGAAACCATTGCATTTGGTGCGCGGCAAGGGAACGCGCCTGTTCGACGCCGATGGTACCGAGTACCTTGATATGTATAACAACATTCCCTCGATGGGCCATAGCAATCCGGCAATCACCGAAGCGGTTACTGGTCAGCTGCAGTTGCTGAATACGCATACTCGCTATGTGCATGAGAACATCTTGGACTATGCTGAGGACTTGCTTTCGACTATGCCCGAGGAAATCGATCGCGTAATGTTCATGTGCTCAGGTTCGGAGGCCAATGACCTGGCGGTGCGCTGCGCTCAGCTTTATACAGGCGGTGAGGGAATTATCGTTACCGGCGAAGCGTACCACGGCAATACGGCTTTGATCTCGGGTCTCTCCCCGTCGATCGGTAAAAGCGCTTCCATGAGCCGGACCATGCGCATGATTCCTTCCCCTGACACGTTCAGGTTGGAAACCGACGATTTGGGTGCATGGATGTGCGAGCAGATTTCCATCCAGATTCAGGACATGCGTCGCCACGGCATCAAGTTTGCCGGCGTGTTGTTTGATGGCATCTTTTCTTCCGATGGCGTTATTCCTGGTACGCCGGGCTTCTTGAAACCAGTTGTTGATTTGGTTCACAAAGAAGGTGGCGTGTACATTGCCGATGAGGTGCAGCCAGGGTTCTGCCGTACCGGCGATGCCTTCTGGGGCTTTGCGCGTCATGGTATCGTGCCCGATATCGTAACTATGGGCAAGCCCATGGCGAACGGCATTCCTTGCTCTGCCATGGCAATAAAGAGCAAGGTCCTCGATGCGTTTGCGCAGGATAACCCCTACTTCAACACGTTTGCCGGAAACCCTGTTTCCATGGCTGCTGCTCAGGCGGTTCTTAACTACATCCGCGAAAACACCATTTTGGAGCACACCCGCGCTATGGGCGAAAAGCTTCGCGCTGCTGTGAGCGACATTGCAACGCGCCATCCTGAGCTTGCCGATGTACGTGGTGCCGGCTTGTTCACTGGCATAGAGGTGGTCCGCCCTGGCACAAAGGAAGCCGATCGGCCTTTCGCCGTTTCCCTTATCGAAAAGCTGCGTGAAAACCACGTGCTTATTTCCTTGTGCGGCCCTTATGGCAATGTGCTGAAGGTTCGTCCGCCGTTGGTGTTCGATGACTCCGATCTCGATATGTTCGCAAGTGCCTTGGAAGCCTCGCTATCTCAGCTCGAGGCTTAGCACATGACGCTCGTTCTGCTTTGATAAACGAGCTTGAAAGGATACCCCCTCATGGCAAATAATTTTGAGAACCCCGAAGAATTTATGGAAGTGGCAAAAGCGGCAGCTGGGCACTATGCCGATTCGTATGCGGTGAAGCTCCTTGCTTTTTCCGAGAATGCTACGTATTTGGTGTACGACCCTGCAACCGATGAAAAGCTGTTTGTGCTGCGTGTTGGGCGTCCTGGCTATCATACGCGCGAAGAATACGAAAGCGAGATAAGCTGGCTTCGCCAGATCAACGACTATACGCCGCTTAAGGTTGCCAACCCTATCCCCGCAAGCGATGGCTCCTACATTCAGGAGATCGAGAAGGATAAAGTAACGTACTTCTGCATTGCGACTGAATTTTTGACGGGCGAAACACTGGAGCACGATAACTCTCCAGAAGCGGCTCCCGCCCATTTCCGAACACTTGGGGAGACAACAGCCTACCTGCATCGCCAAACCGAGATTTGGAATGGAACCAAGAATATTAAGCGCTTTCACTGGGATTACGAGAACATGATTGGCGAAAATGCCGTTTGGGGCAATTGGCGCGATTATCCCGATCTGTACCCGGAAGCGGAGGCGAAGATCGAGCGCTGTTGCCAGATCATCAAGGCACGATTGGACCGCTACGGCAAAACCGATCTGAACTATGGCGTGATCCATGCCGACTTGCGCGACACCAATATCTTGGTCGATGGCGATGTAATCAAGGTTATCGACTTTGACGATTTCGGCTTTGGCTGGCATCTGCACGATCTGGCGGGTGCGCTGACCTTCATCGAGGATAGGGAAGATGTTCCCGATTTGGTGAACGCATGGCTTGACGGATATCGCAAGGTTCTTCCTTTCACCGACACCGATTTCGTAGAAATCGACACGTTCATTTTGCAACGTCGTATCCAGATGATGGCTTGGATGGGGAGCCATCAAGATTCCACCCCCGTTCAGGGATATATGCAGGGGTATATGGAAGGCACTATGAATTTGGTGGAGCGTTACCTGCGTCTTTTCGGTTAAACGCAGACTGCGCGACCAGATTAGACGCAGCTACTTCTGTGCATCGCGGACATCCTCGAAGGCTTTGCCGCTTTGCGGTTTGCTAATTCGCATGAACGAAAGAGAGAACACTTATGAAGGAAATAGAGATCATCATCAATGGCGACAAACTCGAGCGCGTAAAGCGCATCCTTTCCGCCTTCAGCAAGAACGGCATTTTCGTGAGCCAGGGTTTTGGCTACGGTCATCAGCAGGGCTACCATCAGGTGTACACACGTGATGACAATCGTGGCGTGAACATGCTCCCCAAGGTTTCGGTTCGCACCGTGGTGGCTGACGACTTGGTTGACCCGATCGTGAATGAGATGGTTTCGAGCATGGGCAACGCGACTTTTGGCGATGGTAAGATCTTCATAAAAGACGTTGCCGAGGCAATTCGCGTACGAACAGGTGAAACAGGTGATGCGGCTCTGTAGCGGAGAGCCCGATAGTTTCAAACTCTAAATGCCATGAAGCGGCTCCGCTCGTCTGGTTTCAGGAGGGCAGAGCCGCTTTTGTGTTGACAAATCTGCGGGTGAAACGAACGCGGCAGAACCGTGCCTGGCGGTTTCACGCTCAGGTGATGGCGCAGATGGGGATCCTGCATGTAGGGGATGGGCAAGGTCCGCTAAGCGCAGGCCGATGCGCGCCGCCTTGCGGAAGCAAGGCGGCTAATGGCTCGCTTCGTAGCCCAAGATAATCGCTTCGGCAACTTCCGTTAGAGGCTTGCGCGTGTTCATGGAAATCTTCCGCATGCGACCGAAGGCTTCCTCTTCTGTTGCTCCCGCTTCGATGAGCAGGCATTTTGCTTTGTCGACAAGACGTCGTGATTCTATACGTGCCTTTAGCCGATCAAGCTCACCGTGCAGCTGCTCTTCTTGCTTGAAACGGCTGGTGGCAACCTCGATAGCGGCAACCAGATCCTTTTCGGCGAAGGGCTTCGTCACATAGCCGAAAACGCCCATCTTGGACGCTTCCTTGACTTTGTCCGTCTGCGCGTAAGCGGTAACCATCACAACGGGGCATAGCTGTGCCTGTGCGATTTCCTGAGCTGCCGTGAATCCGTCATCGCCATCCATATGGGCATCCATAAGCGCGCAATCGGGTGCAAAGGCGAATGCCTTTTGAACCGCTTCGCGTCCGCTGCGTGCCTCTGCGACAATTTCGTAGCCCAGATCTTGCAGGGTTTCTTTCAGGTCCATGCGGATGATCGCTTCGTCTTCTGCTATTAGGAGCTTCATTGTTCCCCTTCTGGTGTTTGGTTCTGTTCGTTAAGGATGAGGTTGGGTATTTCGAATGTGAAGCATGCCCCAATGGGCGTTGCCACTTCTTCGAGTTCGCTGCGAAGATCGTCCTCGACCAGGGTACGCATAAGGGTCAATCCCATGCTGGTTTGTCCTTGGATGGTGAATCCGCTGGGTAGCCCGCAACCGTCATCGCCGATAGTTACGCGCAGCCCTTTTTCGGTTTGCTTGAGACTGATGTTCACGTTCCCCTGCGCTTCTTCGGCGAATCCATGCTCGAAGGAATTGCACGTGATTTCAGCTATGACAAGCGCCAAGCTTATGGAAACGGATCCGGGAATAAGGCGCGGGGTTCCGGTAACTGTGATGCAAAACCGACTTGAGTCACCGCACATACTAGTTTTGACCTGCTGTGATACACGCCGAGCAAGTTCGATGGCGTCCACCTGTTCCTTGGTTGCCTCAGAGAGCATCTCATGCGCTATCGCCATGGAGCGAAGGCGCCCCGCCGCTTCGACCAGGACGCTTCTTGCCTCTTCGGAGGGGCAGCGGCGAATATGCAGGCGCATCAGTGATTCAACGGTTTGCAAATTGTTCTTCACTCGATGATGGACTTCATGAATGAGGGCGTCTTTCACGCGTATCTCACGGGCAAGCGCTTGTTCCCGCTCTTCTGCAGCGGGCCCGTTTGGCCCAGTGCGCTTTTCCATGATGAGCCTCCTTCTATGTGCGCATGGTTTCCGCAACCGATTGTAGGAAGGCGGTATTTCGAGTCGGTTTCTTTGTGGTTTCCAAACGATTTGCTTTGATGCGCAGATTTGAGCAGGTGGGTTAACTTGGCTCGGGCTTCATCTGGTTTGCTGGGCCGTGCCTTGAGGCGCTTGAGTTGGTGCGAAACGAAAAACGCCCCGCTTTTGGGCTTCTTTTGGCCCTCAAGGGAGGGCGCAACTACCAAAAGCGGGGCATGGTAAGGCGAAACGGGCTTGCCATTGTGCGGCAAACGGTTCTTGCTATAAGCGTTTCGGTTACGAGAAGAACACGCGTGAAGTGCGGCCGTAAAACGATTCGGCCTTGTAGCGCAGCAACACAGTGGGCTCTTCGCCCGATTGAACGATAACGCGGCGGATGGGGCGATCGATGGGAATAAGCTCGCCATCGATGAACATGGTTGCCTCACGGTTTGCGCTCGAAGGGTCCATTGCGATTTCGACGATATCGGAAGGGCCGGTAACCAGCGCTCGAGAGTGCAGGGAATGGGGCGCGATGGGCACTACCACCAGGCCGCTGTAGCCAGGGGCAACCAGCGGGCCGCCTGCGGAAAGGGCGTAAGCGGTAGACCCAGTTGCGGTGGCAACGATGAGGCCATCTCCCTTAACGTCGGCAACTTTTTCGCCTGCAACCGTGTAGGCGCAGTCGATGACGCGACCCTGGGCGCCACGAGCAAGGGTGAGCTCATTCAGGCCGAAAAACTGCTGTGAGCCCTTCATGGGAGCATCGGGACCGCCATTGGCCCCTTCATCGCCTTCGCAGAAGACGTCAATGCGCAGGTTCGTGCGGTATTCGGTGGTCAGTTCGCCGGCGAGTGCGGCTGCAACTACGGGGATAATGCCATCTTCGTTGGAATTGGCCATGAACCCCAGATGACCGAAGTTCACGCCCAGAATAGGGATGCGGCGGTATTTGATTTGAGCGGCGGTACGCAAAATGGTGCCGTCGCCGCCCAGTACTACGGCAAGATCGAAGTCGTCGATATTTTCGACGCGGCGCTGGAAAAACTCGGATGAAGCGCGGAGGCCGTCCGTATCGAAAGCGGTGAACTCGACGCCCTGGGAAGCCAGGTACACCTCGAGGAGCAGCGCTGATTCGAGCGCCTTGGGGTTGTAATTATTGCGAACAATAAGAATGCGCATAGATTATTCCTTAGTATGGTTCCCTGGAATCTGAACAATTATAGACAACCTTGAGGACCAATGGCCAACGACTCTAAAGACAGCATACTTAAAAATACGGGGCTCATTACCCTGTGCACGCTCGGTTCCCGTGTGACGGGGCTTTTGCGCACGTGGGCGATGGCGTTTGCCTTGGGCAACACGTTGCTCACCTCGGCATATCAGATTGCATACAATATGCCTTCCATGATTTACGAGCTGGCGGCTTCGGGCCTTCTTGCCACAGCGTTTTTGCCTTTATATTTGCTCCAGAAAGAAAAGAAGGGTGACGGGGAAGCCTATAAGTTCGCTTCAAATATCCTGACCCTTACCATCGTGCTCTTGGGCATCCTGGCGCTTGCTTGTTCGGTGTTTTCTCCGCTGGTTATCGAGACGCAGACCTTTACCGTCGGACAGGGCGACTCGAAGACTTTGGCCATCTTCTTCTTCCGTATCTTTGCTATTCAGATTTTGTTCTACGGCGTTGGCGCGGTTATCACGGGCATCTTGAATGCCGAACGAACCTACCTTATGCCGTCGTTGGCGCCGGTCATGAACAATATTGTGGTAACTGTGGTGATGTTCGGCTTCGTGCCGCTTTCGACTTGGAACGGGGAGTTTGCGCTGTGGTGGCTGGCTATTGGCACTTCGCTGGGCGTGCTGTGCCAGTTCGGTATCCAGATTCCCGCATTGGTGAAGCAGGGTTTCCGCTACCATCCTCACATCAATCTGCGTGACCCCATGATCATGGAAGCGCTTAAGGTTGCCGGCCCTATGTTCCTCTACATTGCGGGCACGATGATCACCTTCAGTTGCCGCAATGCATTCTCGCTCGAGGCGGCGCCAAATGGCCCTTCCACTTTGAACTATGCGTGGACGTGGTATCAGCTTCCCTATGGCGTTATCGCCGTTTCGCTTTCCACCACGCTGCTTACCGAGCTGTCCGATTGCGCAGCGCGCGAAGACTGGGAGGGCTTCCGAGGCTTCATTCGCTCGGGCTTGCGTTCAACCTTTTTCCTCATTATCCCGTTGGCGTTGTTGGTGGGCGCCTTGGCTCAGCCGCTGATGCAGCTGTTCCAGGCTGGTGCCTTTACCGCCGACGAGGTCAACAACGTCGGAAGTATCCTTGCTGTGTGGGTTTTGAGCTTGCCGTTCTATGCGGGGTACATGTATATGTACCGTGTTTTTGCGGCATTGCGCAGCTTCTTGAAGTTCGCCCTTATCGATTTTGTAGTGCGTTTTGTCCAAGTGGCGGGATACTGGTATTTGTGCCAGCCCAATGTGTTGGGGCTGGCGGGCATTCCCGTTGCCGATTTGGGATTCTACGCAGTGATGTTCGTGGTGTGTTCGTTTATCGTGCGCGGCAAGGTTGGCAGCTATGGCAATCGCGGCATTGTGGTTATGGTGGTCAAAACGGTTGTTGCCAGTGTGGTTGGCGCCGTGGCGGCAGGCGTGCTTGCCAATGGCATGGGCGTGCTGCTTGCTGGTGTTGCCATCAGCGCGGTAGTGAAGGCGGTTGCCATCCTGGCTGTTTCGGGCATCGTGGGCTTGGTGGTTTCCTTTGGCTTGTGCAAGGTGTTGCGCGTGGAAGAATTCGCCGTGCTCTCACGCATCGGTAGCAAGTTTGCCGGTAAGCTCGGTCGCGGCAAGAAGGGCAATCACGCGGCGTAAAAGCGTCAATGTTACGAATCTGAAAACACTTCGAAACAGGGATTCCGCGCGGTTCCTTCTCGCTAATATAGAAAAGCGTTTGAAAGCAGTTTTGTGCCTTCAAGCGCTTTTTTGTTTGTAGCGTTCATTCGTTCATGAAGGAGAATCATGGCAAAGCATATCTTTGTGACTGGCGGCGTTGTTTCTTCCCTGGGCAAGGGGATTACGGCGGCATCGCTGGGTCATTTGCTCAAAGCCCGTGGATACAAAGTAACCATGCAGAAGATGGATCCCTACCTGAACGTGGATCCGGGCACCATGAGCCCCTTCCAGCATGGTGAGGTGTTCGTTACCGACGACGGCCATGAGGGCGACCTTGACCTGGGTCATTACGAGCGCTTTATCGATGAGAGCCTCTCTCGTGAATCCAACTTCACGCAGGGCTCCATTTACAAGAGCCTCATTGCCCGCGAACGCCGCGGCGACTTCCTGGGCGGTACCGTACAGGTTATTCCTCACGTTACCAATGCCATTAAAGAGCGCCTGTACCGCATCGCGGAGCAGTCGAACGCCGATATCGTAATCTCTGAGATCGGCGGTACCATCGGTGACATCGAATCGCAGCCCTTTATCGAGGCGGCGCGCCAGTTCAAGAAGGAGCGCCCCTACGGCGACGTGCTGTTTGTGCATGTAACGCTGGTGCCTTACATCGCCGCAGCTCATGAGGTGAAAACCAAGCCAACTCAGCATAGCGTTAAGGAGCTGCGTTCCATCGGCGTTCAGCCTGATTTCATCGTGTGCCGCTCCGACCATGAAATTTCCGAGCAGGTTCGAGAAAAGATCGCCCTGTTCTGCGACGTTGCCCCCGAAGACGTGCTTGCCTGCATTGATGCGCCTTCTATCTATGAAGTGCCGCTTTCTTTGTTCGATCAGCAGTTTGATGCCAAGGTGCTGAAGCGTTTCGGCTTGGAGCAGCCCGAGATCAATCTTGATCCGTTGAAATCGTTCCTTTCCGCGGCGGATGCCGTTGAAGGCACGGTTGATATTGCGGTGGTAGGCAAATACGTAAGCCTGCCCGACGCTTACCTCTCCATTATCGAGGCGCTGTACCATGCTGGCGTCGCCAATGGCGTCCACGCTGAAGTGCATCTGATTGATGGCGAAGAGCTAAATGCCGAAAACGTTGAGGAAACGCTTGGCTCCATGGACGGCATCTTGGTTCCCGGCGGCTTTGGCCAGCGCGCTTTCGAAGGAAAGATCGAGGCGGCTCGCTATGCCCGCGAAAATAACATTCCCTTTTTGGGCATTTGCCTGGGCCTACAGGCGGCTGTGTGTGAGTTCGCGCGTAATGTTGCGGGACTTACCGGCGCCACCTCTGCCGAGTTCGACGAGAACGCTGACTATACGGTTATCGACCTTATGCCCGAGCAGGAAGACGTTGAAGACAAGGGCGGCACCATGCGCTTGGGCGCCTATCCTTGCAAGCTGGAAAAGGGGTCTCTTGCCCATGAGGTGTACGGCGAAGAGGTTATCTACGAACGTCATCGCCATCGCTACGAGGTGAACAACGCCTACCGCGACACGTTGACGGGTGCCGGGTTGCGCATCTCTGGTCTTTCTCCCGATGGGCGCCTGACGGAAATGGTGGAAATTCCCGGTCATCCTTGGTTCTTGGCAAGCCAAGGTCACCCGGAATTCAAGAGCCGACCCACCAAGCCCCACCCGCTGTTCGTGGGATTCGTTGGCGCGGCCTTGAAGCATCGCGCGTAACATCGGCTGTTTTCGCTTTGCTATTGTGGGGGGGCTCGCTTATTTATGCGGGCCCTCCTTTTCTTTTTTTCAGTTCGGCAAGTTCTTTTTTGCGTTTTGCACTTAGCAGTTTATCGAGGTCGAGTCCCTCTTTTCGGCATCGGGCAAGGAGAGGTGAGCCCCATCCCTTGGATTGAATGTCCTCGTCGAGTGCATGTTTGAGATCGGGCCAACTTGAAAGCCACTTTTTGATTCGCTCACTGCCGGTGGTTTTTTGCTCATGGGCAAAAAACCGCTTGCGTATGGCGTCTATGCTCATTTCCTTTTGGAGGAATAAACGCCTAGCCCATGCCTTCGATTGTGCCGTTCGTTCGTTGTGGGCTGCCTCACGGCATCGATCGCTGCAGTATCTCTTTTCTATCCCGCGGTGACCGGCTGTTGAAAAGCCTTTGCCGCAGCGAGCGCAATAATGAATGCGTGCTTGTCCGATCCCTAACGAGAAGTCGTACCATAGCCAGCTCAAATAGCTCCCGAACACGAAGGGGCCTGTCGATTCGTCGGTTGAGAAAACATCTACCTGGATATCGTTCATGTGGGCAACAGCGAGTGTTCGACAAAGCAGCCCCAGGATTGGCCGATCCTCTTCGTTGAAGGAAAGCTCCGTTTCGGTGAGGGTGCGATCGCCCGGTCGCTCAGGTTGGGTGGGGACGGCGTTCCTTTTGCCCGTTGCCGCGCTGGCCTCTTCGGCAAGTTGAGCCCCCGTTTCGATACTGAGGTCAAACGCTCTCATAAGTACGGAAAAATCACTTGCAGCGGGTTCTTCGGCGAATAGCGCGAGGGCTATTTCGAGCGTCGATGGAGGATAGCCGGTTTCGTTTCCGAGCAGGAAGGCGTAACCGATACGCTCGCCAATCACTTCGCGACGTATAAAGCAGGGGGCGCCAAGCCAATGGGCGTATGACGCGCTTGTGGGGCGGGAGATCAAATACAGCTCAAATGACTTGCCCTCATTGGCTTGCAGCCTCCAATGGGAAAGGCCCGCTAGGATTTTTTGGGCGTTGCGCATCGGAATTGCTCCTGATGCGAGCTCTGCTGCCAATGTCGCGATGTTAGCTGTCAGCGCTGCGGATGCCCAGAGGGATGTGCTCTCTTCGATGGATTGCAGACGACCTTGCGCACAGAGGTTTACGCAAGATGCCGGTTCGCGTGCGATGAGGGGCCCATGCTTCTTCGCGAAATCGATCAAATCGGCGGATTTGACGTGTGTTTGCAGGCGCATAGAGCCGTCTGGCTCTATCGCCGAGCCTGCTGATGCGCAGGAAGCGAGCTCGAGCAAAGTCATCGAGGCACCCGCCGGCTTACGATGTGGATCTTCTGCGCTTCTTGGCTTTCGGTTGGTTTCTGCTTTCGGGGTGAATAGAACTCCAGAAAAGGGTGCGGCTATTTTGCTTTCCGGCATCTGTTCGCTTCCCTGTGCAGGGCAGGCGTCAAGACCCGTAACCTGCCCAGTTGGGCTTCGGCGCTGAATTAGGGGGTCTGCGGAGATCACGACGTTTTCCTTCTCTGCCGATGTTGAATTTTTTAAACGGTCAAAATTGCTTTTTCGTGTCCACTGATAAGCGTACTATACAAATCGCTGAAATGAGCTACGACGAAGGAGAAAAGCGATGTACTGCGGCGAGTGCGGCAGCAAGATATCAGATGATGCAAAGTTCTGCCCAGCGTGCGGGGCGAAAACGGAGAAGGTGGCATCTGCGTCTGCCGAGGCTTCTTTCTTTACTGCTGAGGAATCGGCCAAAGAATCCCCTGCGCCCTGGACGGGTCTTGACCATGGGCCCCTTCAGGCCTCGAGGGCGGGCGGGGCAGGTGATCTTGGTGGCCAAATCAAGGCCGTCCGTGCGCGCAGTCGACGCAAAATGCCCCAACTGGTTCTTGTCGTTATCGTGATCTTGGCTCTTTTTTCTGCAACAGCGTTTGCTGCTATGTGGGCTTATCGGACTTTCGTTGCGCCTCAGCCTGTCGCTGTCGAACAGGGCAACCCTGAACCGGCTGACCCTTATGCTGGCCAAAAGGCAGTTTTTGATGATGTGCTTACTCATTACAAAAGCGCATCCGACAACGGCTGGCCGACAACATCGTACGATGATGATCTTTCGAACATAAGCGAGGTTCTTTCGGGGAGGATGCTCTATGTTGGCCAAGCCCACCAGACGGATTTCCAGGGCGCAATACTTTCCTATGCCTACAAAGACCTCGACGGCGATGGAACGCTTGAACTCGTTATTGCGGCGGTAACTGCAAGCGATTACATTCCCGTTGCTGCATATGGAATCCATAATGGCGCGCCGCAGTCCCTCTTCGAAGGGAAAGGGTGGCAAACCTCGACCTGGACTCTGTTCGCCAGCGGCAAGATGTCCCTTAGCGGTGGCGGCCAATACAGTGCTGGAGTGACGGTATTTGCCCTGGAGGACGGCATGGCTCAAGAGATTGGGGAATACCGGCTGTCTCGCGGCGATCGGGCTCCCGACATGGGTGAGGCTTACCTCCTTTCTGATTTCGAATGGACTCCTTTGACCGACTACCAGCCAACTAAGTGATGTGTTTACTTGATATCCCAAATGAAAGGAACAGCTATGTTTTGCCAGAATTGCGGTGCAAAAGCATCTGACGAATCGCTGCATTGCCCCGAATGCGGTGCCAAAATCGAAGTGCCTATCGAGCTGGGCCCTGGGGTCGACTCGGCTGCAGGCTACCGTGAAAGTGCAACGAGCCCCTCGGGAGGGACGCCCAATAGCTCGGGCGACGAACCGCGCAAGCGCAAACGGATCACGGTAATTGCCGTGATAGCCGTTCTGCTTGTGATTGGTTTGGTGTTCGGCGTAAGTGCGTGCCAGGCTAACAATCAGCGTACCGCGAAACACCACGTGACGTTTACGGTAAATGCTGAAGGGTTGGACACTTCTACGGGCACTATGATTCCGCTTTCCGTTAAAGGGACCGATGTAAGCGGCAATTCGGTAGAGGAGTCGTGCTACGTTGGCAATGATTCCGCTTCGCTGGATCTGGTGGCTGGAACCTATACCTTCGAAGTAACGGCTTCGCCTATTGCTGCCGATGGCACTCTGTATTCCATCGAAGGTGCCTATGCGGAGGAAACGGTCGGTGAAGATGGAACTCTTTCTCCCGGAGAGGCAATTACCTTGAAGCCCTTACCGGCTGGCAAGACCACTTATAAGCAAATCGAAGATGCCTATGAAGCCGCAAAGAACGGTGGAGCGGCTAGTGAAGAAGCTGCTAGTAAGCTAAAGGATGCAGCCACCAAGCGCGTCGATGCGGCGAAGGCGCAGCAGTCTGCTTCCAGCACCTCAAGCCAGGCAACGAAGAGCGAATCCGCTTCTGGGGGAGACGCTTCTTCAAAGTCCACGACGGATGCTGAAGGCACCTATTCTGGCACGGTGTACGTATTTGCGAGTGATGCCGAAATGGCAGAGGCGTTAGGTATAGAAAACCCGAACGGACCAAGCTCAATAAAAATTGCCACGGCGGTTATGAAGCTCGATAGCGCCAAAACGGTAAAGGCCAAAAACGGCGATGGCTCTGGATCTCGCAGCGGCACGGCTCATTACCTTGTACTGGCGCACGGAACGGGCGCAGGTTCCTGGACGCCGTACAACGGCAAACATGTTAGCGTTTCCGCCCATTCGCTTGCCTGGCCTTCTGACACGAGGATGCCCCTTGGTGAGCCCGGCGTTGTTGGCAGCGCATCGGTTGTCGGCTAACTGCCCGCTACGCGCACTTTCATTGAAAAGCCCCTCGATCTTCTTGCCTGTTGGATAATGGTGGGAAGTCGAGGGGCTTTTCTGTGGAGGCGTTGGGTGTTTTACCTTGAGGATTACATAGGCTATTTGGTTGCCGAGCGTGGTGCTTCGCCGGCAACGGTGAGCGCTTATCGCGGTGACTTGCAAAAGTACTGCCTTTTTTTGGAATCGGAGCGCGATGTGCACGAAGCCTCTTTGGTGCAGCGTAAAGATGTGGCGGCATTCGTTGCCGATATGAGCAACCGCGGATTTGCCCCTAGCACCATAGAGCGGCGGCTTTCGGTGGCGAAAGGATACCATCGCTTTTTGGTGCGCGAGGGCTTTGCTGAGGCTGATCCAACGCAAACGGTGCCCTTGCCCCGCAAACCCCACACATTGCCTGACGTGCTGTCCGTTGCCCAGGTGTCGAAGCTCCTCGATAGCCAGCCGAACTCGACCCCTATCGAAATGCGCAATGCCTGTCTGCTCGAGGTTTTGTATGGCTGCGGTTTGCGCGTAAGCGAACTGGTTGGCCTCGATGTGGATCGCGTCTACTTCGATGAAGGCTATCTGCGCGTGTTGGGAAAGGGCTCCAAAGAGCGCATCGTTCCTTTTTCTGGGGTAGCCGTGAAACGAATGTGGGAATACTTGGAAGAAGCACGTCCCCAGCTGCTGGGCAATGCGCAGCATCCTGTTCCTGCGGTGTTCCTGAACGCTCGCGGCGGTAGGCTGACCCGGCAGAGTGTGCATCGCATTGTCGCGAAAGCGGGTATGGCCATCGGGGTGGAAAACCTGCATCCCCATACGCTTCGTCATTCGTTTGCCACTCACTTGCTAGAAGGGGGCGCCGACTTACGTGCTATCCAGGAAATGCTGGGGCACTCCGACATCTCTACAACGCAAATCTATACGCACATTCAAGCAGCCCAATTAAAGGAAGAGTACTTCGCCGCCCACCCGCGTGCCTAGCGCTGCGCTATCGTGTGCTTGCCAAGGACCTATGGGCTGCCTGGGTCCGTTTATCACGGCGGTTTTCAATTGCGGAAACAAAAATCTGGGCGCTTTTGCAACTTTTTTGCGATTAGGGACTCCTTTTCGCCTCCGTAAAGCGGAAACAGGCTATCGCGAAGCTGATTACCTGCGGTTTTACGCTGCAGATCTGTGTTTTGGAACCTTGCGACAATCCCTAATCGCAAAAAAGTTGCAATCTAGGCCAGTTTTTTGCCTCTGGGGTGGCCTCGAAGCGGCGCGGGACTGTCGTGTGCGGCGTCGGTTCACGTATAGGAAAGAAAACAACGCTATAGATGAGGCAGGCTTGGTGTTGTCCGTAGGATGGTTGGGTTTTGCGAGCGACGCCCTGGGCGCTGTTTCCGCCAGATCTGCGAAACGAATCGTGTTCAAAGGCATGAAGCAGTGAGTGCATGAGTGCCCCAAAACGCTGCCTTGGGACCCGAACAGCGGAGCGGGCGTCTCGAGCAGACCCCTGCCGTCCCGCAGAGCCCTTAGTGGGTCTCCCACTTTCTCCCCCTTTTACCCCTAAAGTGAGCGAATAGGGCCGTTTTGCCTTGAAATCGATGATTGAATGGCGCGATTTATGGCGAAGATGTAGACAAACACGGGGTGGATGGAAAAAATCCCCCACCTTCCCCCACCGTTTCCAAAACCGATACCTAGGGGTGTATTTTGGCCTATAGGCACAATATATAGTGAAGTATTGAGAAATAGTACGCCTTTCAACAACATTAGGTGGGGGAGTAAGGGGGAGAGAGTGGGAGAAAATCCCATTTTGTGTTGCGAGGTGGCGAAGCCTGACCTAAAATAGCTTTCACGAGATACCCCCAAGGAAGGAGGGAGGCGTGAGCGAACTTCTTGGCGAATTCAGCCGCAAGCTTGATGCCAAGGGACGTTTGTCTTTGCCTGCCGATTTCCGCAAGGAACTCTCCGACAATCTCAGAATGACGCTGAGCCTTGATGGCACCTGCCTGTATATCTTCGAAACCGAGGATTTCAACAAGTGGGTAGATAGCCTTTTCGAAGCTCGAGGCGGCTTCAACGTTGGCGATAGCAATATGGTCAGACTTAAGTTGAAGTTGAATTCTCGTGCTTCTAAGTGCGAAGTCGACAATGCGGGTCGTATCAACATCTCGCCTTCTCTGCGTGAGACGGTGGGTTTTGATAAAGACGTGGTCATTGTTGGCAATGGCGATCATATTGAGATTTGGGATGAAGAGCGTTGGAACCAGTTCCTGCTTGATACGGATCTTACCGCCCTGTGCATGTGATTGGTTAGGACGCGCGAACGATGACAAGCGAATATCGGCATATTCCCGTTTTGCTCCCTGAATGCATGAAGCATTTGAAGCTTTCCGAAGGAAAGACGTACGTAGATGCAACGCTCGGTGGGGCAGGGCATTCCCTTGAAGCCGCAAAGCTCATTGGCCCAACTGGCCATCTGCTGGGCATTGACCAAGACGACGTGGCACGTGCTGCCGCATCTGAGCGCTTGGCCGCTTTGCCCGATGATGTCCGTCCAGAGGTCGATGTACTTGCCGGCAACTTCGGGGAATTGGATTCTCTTCTTGTGTCTGCCCAGATCCCCTCTATCGATGCGATTCTGTTCGACATCGGGGTTTCCTCGGTGCAGATTGACACGCCTTCTCGTGGCTTTTCCTTTAAGGAAACTGGCCCTCTTGATATGCGGATGGATCCGAGTAACCAAACTTTAACCGCAGCTGAGATCGTCAACACTTATACCGCAGCAGATCTCGCTCGGGTCATCCGTCATTACTCAGACGAGAAATGGGCTAGTCGCATCGCCGATTTCATCGTGGCGGCTCGCGAAGAGGCGCCACTTACGAGCAGCGAACAGCTCGTAGATGTCATCAAGGCCGCGGTGCCCGCTTCGGCGCGCCGTGCAGGCGGCCATCCAGCCAAGAGAACATTTCAGGCTTTGCGAATCGAAGTGAACGGTGAGCTTGATGTGCTGAAAAGCGGACTCGAGTCGGCTGTGCGCTGGCTTGCTCCCGGTGGGCGCATCGCAGTAATCAGCTATCACTCCCTAGAAGATCGCATCGTGAAGGACTTTTTCCGTGAGTACTCAAAGGGCTGCACGTGTCCGCCCGATTTGCCTGTATGCGTTTGTGGGAACAAGCCGATACTCAAAGTGGTCACGCGCAAGCCAGTGCTCCCGTCTGAAGAGGAAATTAAGCGTAATCCGCGTTCGCGTAGTGCGAAACTTCGCGTTGCCGAGCGCCTGGACGAAAACGCATAAATTGATATGTCAAACAATAGGTCGTAAAGCAAGGAGGTAAGCAGATGTCAAACGCGCCCGCATACCGCTACGATCATGCCGCTACGCGCCCTGCTCGCCACCTTGAAAGCGCCCCTTCTGTTCGCGTTGTTCCCGGCCGCAAGCATGCGGTATACCCTACGCTTTCCGATGGAGCCGTATTGGGCATCAAGGCCATCATTGCATGCGTAATCGTTTTTTTGGTTATTGGCTTTGTCCGCGTAGGCCTTTCTTCTGCCGCATACAGCATCGCCTCGCAGTCGAGCGACTTGCGCGCCCAGATTTCCGATGCGCGCACCACGGGCGAATCGCTTGCTGTGCAGGAGAGCCTTCTTTCTAATCCTAATAACATTCGCACCGAAGCAGGAGAGCGTCTTTCCATGACGGCTGCTACGAATTCTTCTACCATGACGCTTTCTGTCGACCCTGTTGCTATCGATTCCGCGGGCAACCTTTCCTTCTCGGAAAGCGTTTCCCGTCTTGCCTCTGAGGGATAAGCGCTTATGGACGATAGGTCCTCTTCGCGCCGCCCCCAGCGCCAAGGCTCGGCCCCTCGATCTCAGCGCCAGCAGCCTCCCGTGCGCCCCCAGCGTGGTGGTCGCGGCATGCACATGGATATGGACGTATTGAACGGCCGATTGGCAATCTTCTTTGTGGCGTTTTGCGTCTTCGCTCTGATTCTGGCCATTCGTCTTTTCGGCTTGATGGTTATCGATGCTCAGGCGAACCTCAATCGTGATTCTTCGCGTGAGGTCACCGTTGACGTTCAGCCGCGTCGCGGCACCATCTACGACCGCAATGGCACAATCCTCGCAACCACCGTTGATGCTTACAACGTATTCTGCCATCCCCATATGGTTAGTTCCGACAAAGTAGACCAGCTAGCTCAGGCGTTGGCCGATGCATTTGGCGGGGAAGTACAAGATTACAAGAACAAAATCACTACCGACTCCAACTTTGCGTACCTCTATAAAGGTGCCGACGAAGACGGTATGAAAAAGATCAAGGATCTGGGTATCGAAGGCGTCGACTTCGAGAAAACCACTAAGCGCGTGTACCCATGTGGTGCAACGGCAAGCCAGATCATCGGCATTTTGAATTCCGACGGTAAGGCCATTACCGGCCTGGAGCTGTATTACGACGATATTCTGGGCGGCACAGCTGGCCACAAAACCACCGAGTACAGCAAGGAAGGCGTACCTGTTCCTGGATCGGAAAAGGTAACCGCGGAAGTGGTGAATGGTCAGGATATCGTTCTTTCCATTGACGTCGATATGCAGCAGAAGCTGGAAGAGTCGCTCGCCCTTCGCGTAGAAGAGGTGCAGGGCAAAGGCGGCTCGGCTATCTTGATGGACTCTGCAACTGGTGAAATTTATGCGTGCTCCTCTTCGCCGACGTTTGATATCACCGATCTGAGCGAGGTTAAAGAGGGCGCCACGAATCTTTCGGGTATTTCTTCGGCATATGAACCCGGTTCGATCATGAAGCCGCTAACTATGCTCGCCGTATTGCTCGATGGCAAGGTGACGCTCGACTCAACCTATTATTGCCCTGCGGCTCTCAAGGTGGACGACTACACCATCACCGACTCTCACGAGCGTCCTTCGGAGGACATGAGCGTATCTACCATCATCGCCGAGTCCTCAAATGTCGGTATCTCGCTGGTGGCGAAAGACCTCACCTTTACGCGCTTGTACGAATACATTCAGCAATTCCAGCTGTGCGATAAGACGGGTGTCGACTATCCCGGCGAAGCGTCGGGTAGCATTGCGCCTAAAAACGAATGGTCTACCGTGCAGGGCTACAACATCAGTTTCGGCCAGGGCCTTACCACCACGCCAATAGAAATGGTGCGTTTCTACGGCGCACTCGCCAATGACGGCGTGGCCTGCACGCCCCATTTCCTGACCGACGTCCCCAGCGAATCCGAGCGTCGTAGCTACGAAACGGCCCAAATCACCGACAATGCGGGTGCTATCAGCGATCTTGAATCGATGATGCAGCAGACGGTAGAGCGCGGTACGGCAACAGATGCCCAGATCAAGGGCTATCGCGTTGTGGGCAAGACCGGCACGGCGGAAATAGCCTCTGATACCGGCGGCTATAAGAAGGGCATGTACAATATTTCGTTTATCGGATATCTGCCCGATACGTCCACGAATCTTGTGTGCTTCGTGGGGGCTACGGATGTTCCTGGCGAAAGGAAAACGGTAGGGACGTTTCGGGATATAATGGCGTTTGCGATTGATCGCTATAACATCACTCAGAATTGAGGTTCTCATGACTCAGAAGACATGCGGAGAGCTGTTCGAAGGTATTGATTGCACCATCATCGGCAATGCAGACGAACTGGTTTCCGGCATTGCGTACCGAAGCGATTGCGTAAAGCCAGGTGATGCATTCTGCTGCATCGTAGGCTTGAAGAGCGATGGTCATTCCTATGCTCAGGACGCCATCGATCGTGGCGCGCGCGTTTTGATTGTTGAGCGCAAGATCTATTTGGCGGATGCCACCGATATCACGGAAGTCGTGGTAAAGGATTCCCGCAAGGCCATGGCGCGCATGGCATCCCGATTCTACGGCGAACCCTCCAAGGAATTTTCCCTGGTAGGCGTTACGGGTACCAACGGTAAAACCACAACCACGTACCTGGTTGACCACATTGCCCAGCATTTGGGCAACCGCACCGGCCTTATTGGCACGGTGGGCATCGAAATCGGCGGTGAGCATCGCCCTTCGAGCCATACCACCCCCGAATCTCCCGACCTGCAAGAGCTGCTTGCTCAGATGCGCGATGAGGACTGCGGCGTCGTTTCCATGGAGGTAAGCTCCCATGCGCTCGATCTCGACCGCACCTGGGCAACCTCTTTTGCGGTTACCGCGTTTACAAATCTTACGCAGGATCACCTTGACTACCACAAGACGTTCGAATCGTACTTCGCAGCGAAGGCTCGCCTGTTCTCGAAGGATTACCCCGCCAAGCGCGTTATCAACATCGAAAGCGCGTGGGGCAAGGAGCTTCTGAAGCGTTGCTCAGCAAACGAAGACGCAATCATCACCACGGGCTTCGATGCTTCCGCTCAGATTCATCCGGTTGCCGTTGAGTACGGTTCCGCAGAAACAACGGTTACACTTTCCGTGCGTGGCTCGAACATCACCTTTACGTATCCTTTGGTTGGCCGTTTTAACGTTGAGAACATCATGACCGCATTTGGTGTTGCCATGCATCTGGGCTACCTGCCTTCCACTATTGCAGAAGCGCTTCGCGATGCACCTGCTGTCCCAGGTCGCTTGCAGCGCGTTCGCACCGAGCATGACGGCGGCGTTTCGGTGTACGTTGACTATGCCCACACCCCTGATGCTCTGGAAAACGCCATCGCCTCCGTTTCTGCCTTGGTCGACGACGGGCATAAAACCCTGGTTGTGTTCGGCTGTGGTGGCGACCGCGATTCGAGCAAGCGCCCCATTATGGGCAAAGCTGCGCTGGCTGCCGATTATGCGGTGGTTACCTCCGACAACCCCCGCACCGAGAACCCGCAAACCATCATCGATGACATCCTTGATGGTATGCGTGAAGGCGAGGGTCGCTTTGACGTTGAACCCGATCGTCGCAGCGCTATTGCCTGTGCGATTGCCCATGCTTCCGCTGGCGATGCCATCCTTATTGCAGGTAAGGGCCACGAGGATTATCAGATCATCGGCACCGAAAAGCATCATTTTGACGATCGCGAGGTAGCGGCCGAAGAACTCGAGAAGGTGTTTGGTTAACTCTATGCGTCTTCCTATTGGCAAAATCGCTGAATACACTTCGGCTGATTACCTGGTAGAGCCTCAGAGTCTCGAAAAGGAGGCATGCGGTGTAACGTGGGATTCCCGCGAGGTGAAGCCCGGCTTTGTGTACGTTGCCTTGCCAGGCGAACGCGTTGATGGCCATGATTTCGTAGAAGGAGCCCTTCGTTCGGGTGCCGTTGCCGCATTGGTGATGCACGAGTTGCCCGATGCTGTGCTCGAAACTGCGAAAGCAGAAGGAGCCGCCATTCTGCGTGTCGATGAAACGGCTCGTGCATTTACCGCTCTGGCTCGTGGCTGGCGCGGTCATTTGCAGGGCAAGGTCATCGCGCTTACGGGATCAATGGGCAAAACTACGACGAAAAACCTTGTGCGCGATGTTCTTTCCACTACCTTCAAGACGGTGGCAACCAAGGCGAACCAGAACAACGAGCTGGGTGTTCCCCGCACGCTGCTGGAAGCCAACGCAGATACCGAGTTCGTTGTTGTCGAAATGGGCATGCGCGGCTTGGGCCAGCTTGAAGAGCTATGCGCGTTCGTGAAGCCGGATATTTCGCTTATCACCAATGTGGGCGAATGCCACATGGAGCTTTTAGGCTCGAAGGAGAACATCGCACGAGCCAAGGCCGAAGTGCTCGATGCCCTGGCTGATGGTTCGGGCATTGCTGTGCTGAATGCTGCCGACGGATACTGTGCCAAGCAGCGTGAGTGGGCAAAGCTCGACAAGCGGAACATCAAGACGTTCCTTTATGATGGTTCGGGCGTTTGCGCTAGTGGGCTTCCCGAGGCTGAGCTTGCTGCTTATGCGACCAACATCCAGCTCAACGAAGAGGGCTGCCCTTCGTTTGCGCTCCATCTTCCCGATGGGGTCCACCCTTGCGCTCTTGCGTTGCGCGGTGCTCATAATGCCCATAATGCTTGTGCTGCAGCTGCTCTCGGTTGGGCGTGTGGCGTTTCTGCCGATGCGATTGTTGCCGGTCTTGGCGCATCGCAGGCGGAATCGGGCCGCCAGGAAGTGGTTCGCGCCCAAAGCGGTATCACCGTTATCAACGATGCTTACAACGCCAATCCTGATTCGATGTGCGCTTCGCTTGCTTTGCTTTGTTCGATGAAAGTCGAGGGTCGTAGGTTTGCGGTGCTAGGTGACATGGGCGAATTGGGAGATTTCACGCAAGAGGGACATGAAAAAGCCGGCTCATTCGTTGCGTCTTCGTCGCTTGATTGCCTTTTATGCGTTGGCGAGCTGTCTCGCTTCATTGCTCAGGCGGCAATCCGAGATGGCTACCCTGAGCAGCACGTGCACCAGATGCCCAGTCGCGAAGCGGCGCTTGCCTATTTGAAAGAGAATATGACTTCAGGGGATGCAGTCCTGGTAAAGGCATCGCACTCCATGGAACTTGACCGCATTGCTAAGGGGTTGTTGAACTAGCATGCTTTCTTTTACGCAATATCCGACGTTCGTAGTATTTCTGGCTGTTTTCCTTGGTGCGATTGTCGCCATGGCGCTCATGCCGGTTTTCATTAAGTTCCTGCGCTCGCATCTTATTGGCCAGCAGGTTCGCGCCGATGGTCCGGAGAGCCATTTGGTGAAGCAGGGTACGCCAACCATGGGCGGCATCATTATGCTCATTGCCGCTACGGTTGTGGTTGCCGTTCTTGCCGAGCCGGTTCCTGAAACGTGGCTCATCATGGCCGCCGTGTTGGCAACGGGCGCGTTGGGCTTATTCGATGATGCATCGAAGGTTGCCCACGAGCGTTCCTTAGGTCTTACGCCAAAAGCAAAGCTCATCGGTCAGTTCTTTATTTCGACGGCATTTGTGCTTGCTGCGGTTAACTGGCTGGGGGTTCCTCCTACGGTAGACATTCCGTTTGTCTGCACGCTTGACCTTGGTGTACTTACCACCACGTTGCCTGTACAGGTACCTGCCGGTGGCGAGTTCGCTATTCCTTGGATCTATCTGATCTTTGCCGATATCCTGCTCATGGGCATGAGCAACGCAACCAATCTCACCGATGGTCTTGACGGCTTGCTCGGCGGCACCATTATGGTTGTTATGGTGGTAATGGCTGCTATCACGTTCCGTGCTGGCGTGCTTGATGCCGCTATCATATCTGCGGCAATTGCTGGCTGCTGTATCGGCTTTTTGTGGTTCAACTCGTATCCTGCTGACATATTCATGGGCGATACGGGATCTCTTGCTTTGGGAACGGCGCTTGGCTGCTTGGCAATTGTCTCCAAAACGGAAGTGCTTTCGCTTATTATCGGTGGCCTGTTCGTTGTGGAAGCCCTTTCGGTAATCATCCAGGTGCTCTATTTCAAGAAAACGCGCAAACGCCTGTTCCTTATGGCGCCGCTCCATCACCATTTCGAGAAAAAGGGCTGGAGCGAAGTGAAGGTTGTTATTCGTTTCTGGATTATCTCTGCAGCATTGGCAGCTATTGGATTCTGCCTGTACTTTGCGCAGTCGTTGATGGGATAAAACATGTCTGCTTCTTTTGGTACCTCTAAAAAACACGCGCCCAATTCCTTGGGCGCTGTCCTGATTTTGGGCCTGGGCAAGTCGGGTGCCGCCACGGCGCAGTATTGTACTGCCCTGCTTGGTTCGCGAGTTTCGGAATTGGTGATCGCGGCCGGCGAAGCCACGGAGAAGAGCCGTGTCGCTGCCGCCGAGTTCGAGGCGAAGGGCGCTACCGTGCTTTTCGACACGTATAGCTTTGAAGGCTCATTCGATATATGCATCGCTAGCCCGGGTATTTCCGAGAATTCCGACTTCTATAATGCGGCTCAGGAGGTTTCGGCGGAGGTTATCAGCGAAGTTGAGTTTGCATGGCGTGAAAGCGCCGCCGATTCTGTATGGGTTGCCATAACGGGTACTAACGGTAAGACCACAACTACGGCGATGGCTGCTCATATCCTTGCCGCATGCGGAAAGAAGGCCCAGGCGGTAGGCAACATCGGCGACACATGCATCGATGCGGTGGCATCGGGCGACGTTGAATGCTATGTTGCTGAGGTTTCCTCGTACCAACTTGCGTCCACAAAGCTCTTCAAGCCTGAGGTCGCCGTGTTACTGAACATCACGCCCGATCATTTGAAATGGCATGGAAGTTTCGAAGCGTATGCTCGGGCAAAGCAGAAGATATATGCCAACTGCGACGAAAACTGCACGGTAGTGCTCGATGCCACAAATGATATTGTGCGCTCCTATGTGCGCGAGCTGAAGAAGCAGCCTGTCGAACAGCGCAAGTTCGCATACATCCCGCTGGGCACCTGCCACGGTCTTAACGAGAGCATGCGTGAAGATGCATGCGGGTCCGATGCCGCGGCATTCCTTGACAATGGTGTGCTCACGGTAGATTTCAAGGGCGTCAAGCATGCCCTTTGCGCCGCTTCTGAGCTCCAGATCAAGGGCGAGCACAATGCGTCCAATGCGCTTGCGGCGGCTTCTTGCGCCATCGCGCTGGGGTGCGACGATGCAAAAATCAAAGAGGGTCTGAAGTCCTTCGCTCCATTGGAACACCGTATCGAGCCCTGCGGAACCATCGCAGGCGTTCACTGCTACAACGACTCCAAGGCAACTAATGTTGATGCGACGTTGAAGGCGCTCGCCGCATTTGGCGAAGAGCGTCCCATCGTTTTGTTGGGCGGATGCGATAAGGGCACCGACCTTGCCGATTTGGTGGCTGGTGCCGAGGCCCATTGCAAGGCAGTGGTGTGCTTTGGTGCGGCGGGCGCTCGTTTCCTTAAAGCGTTTGAAAACGCTCAGCTGCCGGTATACGCTGCGAGCAACCTTGAAGGGGCGCTCGATGAAGCGCTCGAACATGCCCAAGCGGGCGACATTGTAACGCTTTCCCCTGCCTGCTCATCGTTCGATGAGTTCTCGTGCTTCGAGGAGCGCGGTGAGGTATTCAAGCAGTTGGTAGCTGATCGAAGCGCAAAGCGAGGTGCATGATCGGTTTATGGCTCGGGAGCGAAATACAGAACAGAAACGCAAAAAAACGCCCCCGCGATCCCTTTTCCAGAGCGCACCAGCGCAGGTGATGGCCCCTCGACTCATGGTCATTTTGTCTACGCTGGCGCTCTTGGCAATAGGCTTGGTCATGGTGTACTCGTCGTCTTCTATTACCTCGTATGTGGAAGAGGGGGATGCGCTTGGCGAAACCCTGAAGCAGTGCGCCTTCGCCGTGCTGGGAATCGTCATGGCTATTGCTATTGTGCTTTTTTTCAATCAGGAGAGAATGCAGGGGACAGCCGGGGTTCTTTTCTGGGCCGGTTGTTGTGTGCTCATCCTTGTAACGGCTCTTCTTGGTACGGTGGGCTTGGGCGCAAAACGTTGGCTCGTTTTGGGTCCGGTCAGCATTCAGATTTCCGAGTTTGCGAAAATCGCCTTTGTGATGATGGCGGCTCGTATTGCAGCTCAGTATCGTGAGGGTGAGATCGATTCCGGGCTTGCCGCTAAACTGACAATCGGTATGGTCCTTTTGCCTCTCGGTTTCGTGTTTATTGCGCAAAGCGACATGGGAACAACCATGATCTGCTGCATCGGATTGTTTTCGGTCGTTGTGCTTTCGGGCCTTTCCGGCAGGGCCATTGCGGTGTTGGTGGGTCTTGGCGTTGCTCTCGGATTCATTGCAGTGCTCTCGAAAAGCTACCGCGCCGACCGTCTGGGAAGCTTCGCCGATCCATGGGCCGATGCACAGGGAACAGGCTACCAGTTGGTCCATTCGTTTAAGGCTCTTGCGTCGGGCGGTTTGCTAGGTGCGGGTATTGGTAACTCTTACGAGAAGTTGCAGTACCTGCCCGAGGCCGAGACCGACTTCATTTTTGCGATCATCGGTGAAGAGCTGGGCTTGGTCGGCGCACTTCTGGTTATCATCGCCTTTTTGGTATTTATGCGTGGCGGCTTCCTCATTGCCAGCCAGGCAAGCACGCCATTTGGCTCTTTGTTGGCGGCGGGCCTCACCGTGATGATCGTGTTCCAGGCTTTCCTGAACATATCGTGTGTGGTGGGTTTGTTCCCGACAACAGGCAAACCTCTGCCCTTTATTTCGTCGGGCGGCTCTTCATTGCTTTCATCGCTTGTTCTTGTTGGTGTGCTTCTTTCGATATCCTTTGATTCGAATAACGAAGGGGAGTATCGTCAACGTCGCGATAACTTACAGGTAGTATCTCGCGTTTCGCCAACCGATCGATCTGTTCGAGGCGGACGAAACTCGGAGGGGAGGGACGTGCGGGCTCGGCGCTCGTCGTCTTTGAAACGTGACGGATATCCGTCCTTGCATATTGTCAGGGGAGGCAAGGCTCCGGTATATGCAACAGAGGTTCGCGCAACGCGAACGCAAAGGAGGTAGCACTCATGCGCATAGTGCTTTCAGGCGGTGGCACCGCTGGTCATATCAACCCTGCACTCGCATTGGCGGAGGTTCTTATCGAGCGCGGCCATGAAGTGATGTATGCAGGCACACCTAACGGTGTTGAATCAAAGCTGGTTCCTGCGGCCGGCATCCCCTTTAAGGGGTTCGAGGCGGCGGGCTTTGATCGCAGCCATCCTTTGTCCTTGGCTAAAGGTTTGCGCAAAATCTCGAAGTCCTCAAAGCTGGCAGTGAAGTGGTTCCTGGAAATTCGCCCTGATGTGGTTGTGGTTTTCGGCGGTTATGTGTGCCTGCCGGTAGCCCAGGCTGCAAAACGCATGGACATCCCTGTGGTAATCCATGAGCAGAATTCCGTTATGGGCATGGCGAATGACTTTATCTCAAAGGATGCTACTGCCGTCTGCCTGACCTATAAGGCTGCCGGTCATGGCGTTAAAGATCAGTCGAAGGTTTTGGTTACCGGCAATCCCGTGCGCTCTTCGGTGCTTAAGGCAACGCGTGAAGAAGGTCGCGATTATCTCGGGATCCCTCAAGACGCCACAATGCTTTTGGTGTTTGGTGGCAGTTTGGGCGCGCGCCACATCAATACGGCCCTTGTTGCCATGAAAGATCAGCTTCTGGCAATGGACAATGTATACGTGGTGCACATCACCGGCCCGAAAGAGCTTGATACGGTAACCGAAGCGCTTTCTCTTACCGATGAAGAGAAGAAGCGTTACTTTGCTATGGGATATCAGGACCATATGGGTGAAACCCTTGCCGCTGCCGACTTGGTAGTTTCCCGTGCCGGGGCGTCGTCGTTGGCCGAGATCTCGGCGCGTTGCATTCCCTCGGTTCTTATTCCGTTCCCTTACGCCACCGCCGACCATCAAACGGTTAATGCCTCGGAATATGTTGGCCGTGGAGCTGCGGTATTGATCGAGGACGACAAGGTTGAAGACCCTGAATTCGCCAATAAAGTATTTGAGCTGCTCCGCAACCCCGAGGAACGTGCAAAAATGAGCGAAGCGGCTGCTAGCTTCGAAACCCAGGATGCGGCGAACAAGCTTGGTGACGTAGTCGAGCTCGTTGGCTTGGAGCGTAAGAACAAATAGCGTCGGCCTGCGCAGAAGTTGTGATGCTGCGTGGCGTTCAGAGGCATTTCTATACAATGAAGAGCGATCTCAAGGAGGCTATTCGTGGCGGAGCATCGCATTAATAAAGTTCATTTCATCGGTATTGGCGGAGTTGGCATGAGCGGTATTGCTCGTGTTGCAAAGGAAAAGGGCATGGAAGTGTCCGGTTCTGATCTTCGCGAAAGCCGCTATACCCAGCAGCTGCGCGAGGCGGGCGTCAAGATCTTTATCGGTCAGAGCGCATCCAATCTCGAAGGGCTCGATCCCGACGTAGTGGTGGTTTCTACTGCTATTCTCGAAAACAACGCTGAGTTCATCGAAGCAAAGAAACGCAACTTGCCCATCTGGCATCGTGCCAAGATGCTGGCTGCGCTGGGTGTCGGCCATGATACGTTGGCTGTTGCCGGCACGCATGGCAAAACCACCACTTCTTCTATGTTGGCTTCCACTCTTGATGCCATGGGCTTCGATCCCACGTTTCTTATCGGCGGCATCGTTCGCGCTTACGGTTCGAATGCTCATTGCGGAAAAGGCGAATACTATGTGGTAGAAGCTGACGAGAGCGATAAGTCGTTTACGTATCTCGACCCCACTTCGGTGCTCGTTACGAACATCGAAGCCGACCACCTCGACCACTACAGCGGGTTGGATGAAATCTACCAGCTGTTTGGCGATTTCATGGGCTCGGTTCATGAAGATGGCTGCTGCGTGGTGTGCGGTGAAGATGCCGGCTTGGTGGAAACCGCTAAGAAAACGGGTAAGAAGGTGCTTACCTACGGTTTCTCCGAGGGGTGCGACACGGTTGTTTCCCAGTACGAAACGCATGGGGTGTCCATCTCCTTTACCGTTACGTTGCCCGATGGCACCGCGCTTCCCTGCAGCATAAAGCAGAACCCTGGTCGTCATAACGCGCTTAACGCAGCAGGTGTGCTCACGCTTTTGATGACGCGTGGCGTGGATATGCAGAAGGCCGCAGAAGCTCTTTCTGAATTCATGGGTGTGCGTCGCCGCTTTGATTTGGTTGGCGAGGCTGATGGCGTTACGATCCTCGACGACTATGCCCACCATCCAACCGAAATCGCTGCAACTATTGCTGCGGCCAAAGAGCTTGATTTCAAGCGCGTATGCGTGGTGTTCCAGCCGCATCGCTATTCGCGTATCCGCCTGTTCACCGAAGTGCTGAAAGACGAGTTCGGCAAGGCGTTTGATCAGGCTGACATGGTAACGTTCTTGGATGTCTATCCTGCTGGCGAAACCCCGGTTCCAGGCGTAACGGGCCGGACATTTATGCAGCCGATCTATGACAATCCGAACCACCCTGCCGATCTCAACTATGTGGATCGCCGCATGCAGGTTGTTCCGTTCTTGACGAAAACGCTTCAGCCGGGCGATTTGGTTATCACGATGGGTGCAGGCGATGTGACTTCTGTCGGTCCTGAGCTTTTGGCGGCATTGCAGGAGCGCGAAAAGAGCCGCAAATAATGGCTGCTCGCCATGCCTCTGAGTTGGAGCTCCTTCGTTTCGACGATGAGTTCGAGGGAGATATAAGGCTCAACGAGCCTATGGCTCGCCATACCACCTACCGTATCGGTGGCCCTGCTCATGCCTACGCCCAAGTGAATAGCATAGCCGCTTTGGCCACCGTGCTGAAAGTTTGCGCCGATGAGGAGCTTTCATGGTTTGTCTCCGGCAAGGGGTCGAACCTGCTTGTGTCGGATGAAGGGTATCCGGGCGTGGTCATCGCTTTGGCCGGTGAGTTTAGGGCGTGGCAGTTCGATGAAGAAGAAGGCACGGTGGTCGTAGGTGCGGGCACCATGCTTTCCCGCTTGGTGCAGGAGGCCTTCCACCATGGCTTTTCTGGAATGGAATTTGCCGTGGGAACGCCAGGTACGGTAGGGGGCGCCCTGGTCCAGAACGCTGGTACTGCTCAAGATTGGATTGGCTCGCGCGTCGTTTCGGTTACCACGTTCAATGCGGAACGCGGCCTCCGTCGCTATTTCGCTTCTGAGCTTTCCTGGGGATATCGTTCCTCGTCGTTTTCTTCCGATGAAGTGATCGTTGAATGCGAGCTTCGCTTGCAGAAGGCATTTTCGAGCGCGGTATCGGAGCGCATGAATTCCTTGCTTTCACGCAGAAAGGAAAGCCAGCCGCTTGAATACCCAACCTGCGGCAGCGTCTTCATGAATCCCGAGGGCGAATCGGTTGGCAAGCTCATTGAGGATGCTGGTTTGAAGGGCAAGCGCTGCGGCGATGCTCAAGTGTCCGAAAAGCACGCCAACTTCATTGTGAACAGGGGCAGCGCCACATCGCAAGACGTGGCGACCCTTATCAAAGAAGTGCGACAAGAGGTTAGGAGGCGATATGGCATCGAACTCCAGACGGAGGTCAAGTTCCTCGGGTTCCCGGGCGACTTCTTCGAGGAATAGGGTTTCTACCAGGCCCACTTCGGTAAAAGGTCGCCCTAGCCAGAGTCGCACTCTGCGCAGTTCGCAACGATCTGGCTATGCCTCCGCTCCTGCACCGCGTCCATCTGCGCGAAGGTCCGCTCAAGCAAGCACGCGTAGACCGTCTTCGGGAGGCGGTGCTCGCTCGGTTCGCGGGAACCCTTCTTATCGGCAGGGCAGCGGATATCGTGATGGTGATTTGCGTTCGGTAAGCGTTTCTGAAGTGCGCAACGCCTCACGGTACAGCAGGGCGCGCACAGGCTCATCGCGAAAGGTGATGGGTGTTTTCGTCACCATTGCGGTGCTGCTGGGGATATTTGGCATAGGTGGGTTTGTGCTCTCGAACTCTGGTGCATTTGCGGTAGAACAGGTTACCGTTTCTGGCGCGGACCATCTTTCCGGCGATGAGCTTACCGAATTGGCTGCGGTGCCGGCGGGTTCCACTTTGCTCAATGTTGACGCAAATGGCATTGCTACAAGGCTGGCCGCTAATCCGTGGGTGAAAAGCGTTTCGGTTGATCGCGTATTTCCCAACACGCTGAATCTGAACATTACCGAACGGAGCATTTCCGCGGTGGTTGCCGTAACGGTTGATAGCTCGAATACGGTTGAGCGTTGGGCTCTTTCTTCCGATGGCATGTGGCTTACGAAGATTCCCGACGATCGCAACAGCGCCGAAGGCAAGGCTTTGCCCGATTCGGTGTATAACGATGCGGAAAACGCGCTCGAAATCACCGATATTCCGTATGGATCCACGCCAGAAGCCGGTTCATACTGCAACAACTCAAATGTTGAGAATGCGCTGGGAGTAATCGACGGAATGACTACCGAACTGGCGGGCCAGGTCAAAAGCGTGGCGGCAGCCAGCAGCGATTCAACCACGCTCACCTTGCAAAACGGCATTGAAATCGCCTTTGGAGACTCTAAGGACATTCGCGACAAAGAGCGCGTGTGCCTGCAGCTCATGAAAGAGCACGAGGGGAAGATTTCGTATATAAATGTGCGTGTTGTGAATAAACCGGTTTGGCGCTCCGTTTAACGCCTAGCAGGAAGCTGGTTGTTTTGCAATCAGCAGGCCATTGTGTAAAATAATCCAAGTGTCTCCAGGGGCTTTCTGTCCTTGTGGGGCAGCGCTGAAATGAAATCGAAAGCGAGCACATAATGCAACAGATTCTTGGCAACGATAATCTTGCGGTTATCAAAGTTGTCGGCGTTGGCGGCGGCGGCACGAATGCCGTAAACCGCATGGTTGAAGCCGGCATCAAAGGCGTTGAATTCATCGCCGTTAATACTGACCGTCAGGCCCTTCTTCTTTCCGATGCTGATAAGACTATCCATATCGGCGAAGAAATTACCCGTGGTCTGGGCGCAGGTGCCAACCCCGAGGTTGGCTGTCAGGCAGCAGAGGAATCCCGTTCCGAGATTCGCGAAGCTCTTGCCGATGCCGATATGGTTTTCGTTACCGCAGGTGAAGGCGGCGGCACTGGTACCGGTGCAGCTCCCGTAGTTGCAGAAATCGCTCGCGAGGAAATCGGTGCCCTTACCGTCGGCATTGTCACCAAGCCCTTCAGCTTTGAGGGTCGTCTTCGCCGCAATCAGGCAGAGCAGGGTATCGACTATCTCTCTCAGAAGGTAGACACCCTCATCGTTATCCCGAACGATCGTCTGCTCGAGATTGTGGAAAAGAAGACCAGCATGCTCGATGCATTCCGCATCGCCGACGATACGTTGCGTCAGGGTATCCAGGGCGTTACCGATCTCATTACCATTCCTGGTCTGATCAACCTCGATTTCGCCGACATCCGTACCGTCATGAAGGACGCGGGTACGGCAATGATGGGTATCGGCCTTGCTTCCGGCGATTCCCGCGCATTGGATGCTGCACAGCAGGCAATCAACTCCAACTTGCTCGAAACCTCTATTGCGGGAGCTTCTCGCATCCTGTTCTCTATCGCTGGCGGTCCTGACCTGGCTCTTTCCGAGGTTGATGAAGCTGCTAAGGTCGTCGAAGCTGTTGCCGACGAAAACGCTAACATCATCTATGGTCAGATCGTTGATGAAGAGCTGGGCGACACCATCCGCATCACGGTTATCGCAACCGGCTTCAAGGCTACAAGCTCGCAGCCTGCTATTGACTTCGGTCGCCGCGATAACGCATTTGGCTCTTCTACCGCTTCTGCTCAGAAAACCAGCAGCTCTCAGCGCCCGCTGTATCCTTCCGAGCCCCGTTTTGCCGACGAGGATTACATCCCTGATTTCCTGAAGCGTCAGTAAATTACATACTTGCATTGTTTGCTTTCAACGTAAGAAGGCTTTTTATGACGACCCTTGTTCTACCCGACCCTGAGTTGACCAAGGGTCGTTTTGCGTCTATTCCCGCTTATTCCGACGAAGCGCTCTACGTTGCTACCGGCGTGCGCATCGCGTTTACCACGCGCGAAGGCGGTGTGAGCGAAGGACCATACAATTCACTCAACCTTGGCTCTCATGTGAAGGACGACCTTGTCAGTGTCCAGGAGAACCGCCGCCGCGTTCAGCAGGCTTTCGCATGCGAAGATGCGCCCCTGTTTGTTCCGAATCAAGTTCACGGTGATACCGTGCTCGAGCTGGGCGATCCCAGGAGTATTGACACGCCGCTTGCACCTGCTCAGGCACATGAATTAGCTCTGCAGGCGCAAGACGGAGCCGATGGATTGGTGATGCATGCCTTAAATGCAGCAGCCCTTCTGTGCTATGCCGACTGCGTACCCGTTATCATTGTTTCTCCAACGGGGCGCTTTGCGGTAGTGCATGCGGGTTGGCGCGGGGTGGACAATCTTATTTCCGTGAAGGCGGTGCGCAGTATGGCGTATGCGGACGAGGCCCTGTTGGGTGCCGACGCCGCTTCGACCTACAACGTCTATATCGGTCCGCATATTGGACCAGAGTGCTTTGAGACGGGTGCGGATGTACATGCTCGTTTCGTGTCTCAATTCGGGGCGGAGTGCGCTTTCGACGGCAGCCATATCGATTTGGCGGAAGGGCTTCGAATCCAACTTGAACGGGCAGGCGTAAGTCGCTTGCGTATTTGCGATTTAGCCAAATGCACGGTATGTGAGAATAGCGAATTTTTCTCATACCGTGGGCAGGGTGGTACCTGTGGCCGTCATGGTGCCTTTGCCGTCAGGACCCGTTAATGCCCGATTCGGGCAGGGGGAGTGGTGGCTGGAAGTTCATGTTGCCTCTTCTTTTGCTTGCAATCGAGGCGGGAATCGCGTCGTTTTGGTCTTCTGTTGCTGGTTCGTTGCTAAAAATATGCCTGGCAGCATGGTAGGCGCGGTATGCTAAAACGTAAATCGAAAGGAGCTCCTTCTATGAGCACGGCAACGAGATACAAGCATGTACGTTCTGAGGTTGACCAGGTTTGCAAGGAACTTGGTCGTGATCCGGAAGAAGTTTTGCTTCTGGCTGTTTCCAAGACGGTAGACGTTGATCAGGTGCAACTGGCTATCGATGCGGGCGCAAGGGCGTTTGGCGAAAACCGTCCCGATGAACTGGTACGTAAGCAAAGGGCCTTCCCTGATATGGAGTGGCATTTCATCGGCAACATCCAGTCGCGCCGCATTCCTGAAATTGTTTCTGCTGCTACGCTTATCCATTCGGTATGCAAGGAAGCGCATCTTGCCAAAATCGATGCAGCCGCTGCGGCAATCGACAAGTGCCAGCGCGTTCTGCTCGAAGTCAACGTTTCGGGCGAGGAAAGCAAAAGCGGCTTTGAGCCCAGCGAGGTTAAGGGCATTATCGAGCGGGCACGTAGCCTTGAGCATGTTAAAATCGAGGGCCTTATGAGTATGGCGCCACGTGCTGAAGAAGAGCTCATCAATGCAACGTTTTCGGGCCTCGCCAACTTGGAAAGTGAGCTTAACGACACGTTTTCCCAGGAAGAGGGTACTGCTCGTTTGTCTGCTCTTTCTATGGGCATGACCGAAGACTGGCCAGTGGCGTTGCGCTATGGCTCTACCATAGTGAGGATTGGGCGTGCTATTTTCAGCGATTCGTTCGAAAACGCGTAAGGCAGCCTCTTTATTTGTTTGATTGATCAGAAGGGAAGACCATCATGGATTTTCCGCGTCCCTCTATGTCGGCAAGTGAACTGTTCGGCGATTTGAAGGACAAGCTTGGTTTCGGCGGCGGTCGTTCGGATCGTCGCGACGATTACTACGATGATCCCTACTACGACGACTATGCCGATCCCGAGCCAGCTCAGGGTCCTTATGATTCTGGTTACGACCCGGATACCTACGGCGATCCTTATGATCGCCTGGAATATACCACGCGTTCCACGGGGTCTTCCCGTTCTGCAGGTTCGCGATCGAGCCGCCTCTCTTCGGCTCAGTTGGTAAGCTCGGGCGATATTCGTGCAACCACGAGTGCTTATGGCGTATCCGATGTTGCGGCAAAGCCCACCATGGAGCTTCCCAGCGTGTCTCATCGCACGGAAGCTGAAGAAAAGAAATCGGTTTCTAAGATAGCTGAAGATTTCAGCATCCCTGCATCATCGTATACCGATTTCGTTTCGCCCTATAAGCAGAGCTCGTCTGCAAGTGCTTCCTCTTCGGCTGGCCTCGACTCCCTGTTCGCTCCATCCGCGGCTCCTTCTGGTTCTGTTTCGGGTTCGTCTGATGGTGCCAATGTGGGCTCCGCCCATGGTACGAGTCTTGCTCGCGAGATCGTCGTCCTCAAGCCGGCGTCATATGAAGACGCGTCCTCGATCGCCCAATCGGTTCGTGCGGGCAAGATTGTGGTGCTGTACCTTCGCCAAACCGATCCGGCTCTTTCCAAGCGCGTACTTGATTTTTCGTTCGGCGTTGCTTCTGCCCTCACTGCGCAGGTTGATTGCCTTGCCGAGAAGACGTTCGTAGTCCTTCAGGGCAAAGAACTCACGCTCGAAGAGAAACATAACCTGGCTAAACAGGGTGTGTTGAAGTCGTAGTCTTTTAAGGTGCCCATTACGAGCATAAGGAGTTTTAGTACATGATCAGCATGCTTTTGGTCAGCTTGGCCGATGCATACAGTTTTGTGATCTTCGTGTATGTGATGATGTCCTGGATCCCCATGGGTGGGGGCATCGTTACCGATGTTTACCATGCGCTGGGAAAGATCTGCGATCCGTTCCTTGACCTGTTCAGGCGCTTCATTCCTCCTATTGGAGGAATGGTGGACGTTAGCCCAATCGTGGCATTGCTTGTGCTACAGTTTGGAGTACGTCTGATAGTAAATTTTTTAGCTGTACTTATCTAACGCAGCTGTTTGAATAGCCAGATAAGGGGAGTTTTCTATGGCCATCACCTCTTCCGACATCCAGAATCAGAGCTTCAAGATCGAGCGTCGCGGTTACGACGTTGACGAAGTGGATGTATTTCTCGAGCGCGTTGCTTCCGAGATTGACGATCTGAACGACGAAATCGCTCGTCTGCGCGTTCAGGTTAAAGAGGCAGCCTCTGCCTCTCGCACTGAGGTTATCTCTGAGCGCCCGGCTGCTGCGTCTGACGAAGAGGCAAAGCCTGCAGGCATTGATCCTGCTTTGGTTGCCGAGAAAGACGCTATGATCGCCGAGCTCGAGGCGAAGTTGCGCGACCGTAAGAGCGATGACACCGCTATCGCGCAGGCTCTTATTGTTGCTCAGCGCACCGCTGATGAAATTGTTTCCAAGGCCAAGGCCGATGCTGGGCAGACCCGCCAGAACGCCGAAGACGAAGGTCGTCGTATCCTCGAGAAGGCCAATGCCGAAAAGCAGAAGGTCATCGATCACATCAACGAGCTTTCTTCCAGCCGCGAAAAGGTTCGCGAGCAGTACCAGGATATGCTGAAGGAATTTATCGGCTCCGCAATTCAGCGCCTTGCCGAAATCGGTGGCGAGGTTACTGCCGGTATCGACATTCCTGCCGAATTGCTTGAAATGACTACGTTTGATGCTACAAGCTCCGCTGGCACCCAGCAGAAAGCTGAGGCCGAAAAGCCCGCTGCTGCCACTTGGGAACCCAGCCCTGCTGTGGCAACCTACACTACGCCCACGGTAACGCCCGGAGCCTCCGCTCCTGCAACACCGAAGCCTTCAACTGCATCGAAGGATTTCTCCGGTTATGGCGATGCAGACGATACCTTCTCGTTTGACGATATGGACTAGTTTTAAGGGCTTGCCTATGGCAAGCCTTTTTTTCGTGCGAAACGCAATGACGCTGCGCGGCGTTCTGACGGCACAGGAAAATTTCAAAGCCCATGGGGCGGCACATTAGGCCAGCCCCATGGGCTTTTCAATTTCCCTGCACTCATCAAAACGCCGCTCGCTGATTTACTGGCGCATGCCCGGACTTTTTCTCGTCATTTGTACTCACCGGACGGACTCTCGCTGATTTATTGGCGTGTGTCCTGCGCCGCCGCTGCCGCCCGCTGCGCCGCTAGTCTTGTGCCATTTACAGCTCCGCTGCACCTGCGCCCAATGTCCGTCGCTGCTGATGCGGGAGTCCTTTCGCCATCTGCGCCTGCCAGAGGGATTCTCGCTCTTTTGTCTGCATCCCTTTTCAGGATTCGCCCCGTTATGGTGATCTTCCCGTTGTGAAAACAAATAATCCGGCGTCTGTGCAACTTTTTTGCGATTGCGGACTCTCTTTTGTCCGTGCAAAGTACAAACTGGCTGCCGATCAGCCGATTTGCTGCGCTTTGGCGCCCCGCAGCAATCCCTAATCGCAAAAAAGTTGCAATTCGGGGCGTTTTTCTGTTTTTGGGATCCCTGGATAGGCTCAAACGGTGCAGTGGGATGAACCTTGGTCCAGCGTGTGAGCAAAGTGGACTTGGCAGCGCTGCGGGCGCTTTCGGGAGGGCGCTGGGTGGAGTGCCTGGGGTGCAGTGTTGGGCGGCTTTGGGGACGGGCTTGCTGGCTGGTGTCGTGGAGTGGTACCGGGCCTGCGCTACGAATGAGGGTCTGGGCTTTATGCTGGGTGCTTAGAAAAAGAAATGCCGCCCAAAGGGACGGCATTGAAATGCGAGTGAGCCTATAAGCCGGGTTCTGTAATCGGCAACCATTTATCTCGACTTTGCGTCGCCGCAAAGCTCAAGCACGCAACCCGAATGCACGGAAGAAAGGTGACGCTTTCAGGTAGATCAACCATGTTGTCGAGCTGGGGTGATTGTGTCAAGCCAGGCATCGCCAGGACAACGGCGACGAACGAGCCGTCCTGATTCATGCCTTTGTCGTTGTTAACCTTGATGATCTTGGGATGCTCGGTATCGAATGAAGCAAAGGAAGCCATAACGTACGGCTCTTTTACGTTGCGCGAAGTGCCGTCTACGTTTACCGTGGTGGCGGTGTTGTTCTCGTAGTCCAAGGAAGCTTCATTGCCGGCAACGTTCTTCAGCACTGAAGGGTCCACAGTTTCATTGTTCAACTTACGGCCTTAGGTAACGGAGAAAGGCAGCTCCTTGTTGGTGATACCTGAGTAATGGACGTCCTTGCTGTTTGTGCTCCACTTTGGTGCCGTCTTGCGCGAAGGTGATTATGTCGTCGTTGGGCGCGATGGCCTGCAAGTCGGATTCGTCGGACGTCACATCAGCCCCGAAGGGCTTTTCGGCCACTTGACTACGGCAATGTCTTTGTGCTCGCCAGAAGGAGTGGTGGTCGCCTTTGAGCATTCAGCCTTTTTGTGGGTGGAACCATGGGCGGTGATGGAATCCTGCTCTTGCTCTTAGATGTGCTGTCTTTGCGCAACGGTGGCGGTACTGGTCTGCTCGGTAGTTTGTGCATCCTATATGTTTTCCGCTTACGCTTTGATATGGACTTTGGACGGCTTTCGAGCAACGGAAAGGGCTTCGTGTGCTATTGCTTTGCTGGGGTTACAGTGAAAGAGGACGCATGAAGTTTTCAGATAGTGTTGTTATGTTTGATTATGCCAAATTTCCGATTCTCGGAAATTTGGCAACTGGGGCAGTGATCGGATTAGATTCTGCCGAAGAGCGTGTTTGCAGAGATGCGTTCGAGGCTGGGTCTAAGGAGTTATCTACGGACGATTTTTCTCCTGAGTTCTGTAGCGCTTTGAGCGAAGGGAAATTCTTTCGAGAAGAGCACGATGGAAATCTATCAAGATCTGCATATCTTCATGTGACACAAAGATGCAATTTGAATTGCGTCGGGTGCTATTCCGTGAATTCGAAACGTAATGCTTCGCCCGATCTCCCTCTTGCGGATATCGAAGTCATTCTTACGAAATTGAAGGGGCTGAATGTCGATAGTCTGGTTATTTCAGGCGGGGAACCTTTTTTGCGGAAAGACTTGCCCGATATTGTTTCTTTTGCAAAGACGAAGGGTATAAGGAGCGTTTCTGTAATAACGAATGGAACCAGCATAAAGAGAGAGATCCTTCAAAGGTTGTCTGGTGCTGTGGATAGAATTGCTGTTTCGTTTGATGGCTCTTCTTCTAGTTCCGAATCGTATATCCGTGGATATCAGCGGTTTGCTGATCTAAAAAAGAGCATCTTTGCGATTGAAGAAGAAGGGATAAACGCTCATATCATAGCGACGATTCAGGCTTTTAATATTCAGGATATTCCTTCATATTTTGAGTTAGCTCGCTCTTTGAATGTTGGCATCAACTTTAGTCTGCTGTCATGTACTGCTGATGATAAGCATTCGAAGAGGCTTATTCCCGACGATAATGCGCTTGAGCGCTTGGCTGAAATCTTGATAGAGAACGCCGGTCAAAATGCATTTTCTTGTGGCTTTAATTTGAACGGTTCTATTTCGGCAAGAGGTTGGTGCGGTGCCGGCCGAACCTGCTTAAGCGTATCCCATGAGGGGCTCCTGTATCCCTGTCATATGTTGCAGTTTGATGGCTATACCATTGCGAACTTGCTGAAGGATAGTCTTGCGGATGTCGAAGAAAAAATTGATAATTCACCCTTTTCGACTCTGGACGTTGAATCAATTTCAGGATGCTCGAATTGCGGCATGAAGTATTTATGCGGCGGAGGCTGCCGTGCCCGTTCATTGTATGCCTATGGTGACGTCCGATCCTGTGATCCGTATTGCGCCTTAGCCAAAAAATTTTATGGTCTGCTTGGCGATTTGCTTAGAAGATTCTATGCGTAACCGATTGATTCCTACCGTTAACATGAGCAATTATGGACATAGTTTATTGGTGATAGTAAGCAATAATTAGTTAATAGTTTTTATTAATTAGTTAAGGAGATAGAATGCTTTTTTATTCCATTCCAAATCAACAAGTTTCAAGTTGCTTGAATATAGGGCTTCCTAATGGCTGCGTGACCATTGGCCTTCAAAGTTTGCCTCTCAAAAAGCCGAAGTTGGACTGCTGATAACGGAAGGAAGACATAGTTGTTTGGGGAATCAAACGAAGCAAGGGCTTCTTTACTTCGCCTGGAGAATATCGCAAAGCCATTGTATGTTGCCTTGCGAGTCGTTATGGCGACATTCGTCATTGGATGGAGTTTGCTCTTTGTCGCATTTTTCGTTTCCTTGGTAACCTCACAAGTTGGTTTGTGTGACTTGGTCTGTCATCTTCTTTACGCTGTTCCTGTTGCGGTGTCTGCTTTCATAAACATTTATATCCTTTACGTAATTGGAAGTATTTGCAATTCGATACGCCATGGGAGCAGTCCGTTCACTATGCATACTTCTCGGCAAATTAAAGTAGTGAGTTTTTTGCTGCTTGCCAGTTTTGTCCTTCAGGCGGTTGTCTCCGTGATTCCTTTTGATGGTTATTCTCTTGGTGTTATGCGAATTGGCTTGGCGAAGCAAGGGGATGGAGTGGTGGCGGATCTGAGCATTTCGACCTTGGTGGCTTCGGTTATTGGCTTTGTTCTGTCATATGTGTTTAAATACGGAGTATTGTTGCAGCAGTTGTCGGACGATACGGTTTAGGGGCATATTTTGGCTATAGTGTTCAACTTGGACAAATTGCTTGCCTCGAGAAAGATGCAATCCGTAGAGCTGGCAGAAAAGCTTGAATGCACGGTTCAGACGGTATCGAGGATAAAAAACGGGAAAATTCGTGCGTTAAGAATTGGCAGTCTTGATAGGATTTGTGAGGTTTTCGATTGCCAACCTGGTGATTTACTTGAGTATCTTAGCGATGAAGAGGCTGAAAAAAGATACGGTGAGACCTTTTTGGAGGAGTATAAAAAGTATCATAATCAATAGATGCTATTGCACTTGATGATGGGCACTGGAATTCACCAGCGCCCATTTTTTATGTTCAAAACCGCTTACCGTTCAGGTCAACCGCCTATCATCGGTTTCTCTCTAAGTACTAGTAAATAATGCTTAACTTTAAGAAGTTAAAAGAAACAGTTAACTTCTTAATATATTGTTTCCATTAGGGAGGCTTTTATGAGGCATGGTTACCATAACTTAACCAATTACAGAATGCTTCATATTGCCAAGGATTCGCCATTTTTCGAAGAGTATGCTCAGGCGAAAAATACAGAGTCTTTTTCTTGCGAAGTCCCTTCGGATTGGGCGTGTCAGCTTGATTCAACCTGGAGGTATTTATTTCCCGCAAAGGTGAACTTGCCTGATCAGGGATGGAAGATCCACCTAAGCTCATGTCCCACGGAAGCCCAATTGCTGCTCGATGTTGTGGGTGGCTTTTTAGTCAAGAAGAGAGTTGCTTTCAAGCATTTGGTATCGTATGGGAGCTTTCTGAGACTGAACGGTAAGAATGCAAATAGGTCCTCTTCGGGCAAATTTATAACAATCTATCCAGGGTCAGTTGGCGACTTCCTTGCTCTTTTGGAAGAGTTAGAAGGTCTTTTGGGGAATTTCCATGGTCCCTATGTGTTGTCTGACATCAGATACAAGGAAGCTCCGGTTTTCTTCCGCTACGGTGGTTTTCGATATCTTTTGGAAGAAGATGGAAAGGGCGTCTCCAGGCTGGCAATACGAAGGCCGGATGGCTCTCTGACTGAAGATCAGAGAAAGCCATTCTTCGTCTTGCCTGATTTTGTTTCCGTTCCCTTTGGCATAAAGAAACAGGTCGATGCTCGTATCAACCCATCAGATGAATTTGAGCTTCTTTTCGCTCCTTATTCAATTTTGGAAAGCCTGCATTTCAGCAATGCGGGTGGGGTTTATCGTGGGGTTAATCTCAAGACTGGTTGCGAGATTGTGGCCAAAGAGGCTCGGTCGTATGCTGGCTATTCTTCTTCCGATTGCGATGCGGTGCTACGCTTAAGGCATGAGCGGTCGATGCTCATCAGACTGCAGGGAATTGAGGGGATTCCCTCTTACTACTCGTATAAGACAGTTTGCGGACACGAATTTCTGGTCGAGGAATATTGTGCCGGGGTCACTTTGCAGTCTTGGGTTGCCAGTAATTATCCTTTTCGTCTTGGAGAGGACGATGCTCTTCGCTATTCCGAGAGAGCCTTGGTAATTGCTCGACAAATGCTGGGCCTCTTGGATGCAGTTCATGGCGCGGGCGTTGCCTTGATGGATGTTAATCCAAAAAACTTCATCGTTGATAAAAATCTTGCAGTAAGCCTTATCGATTTTGAGGCATGTAGCGATATCGATGGGGCTGATTCGGCGTGCTTGGGGATGCCTGGTTTTTCTCCGCTCTGCAAATGTGCCAATAAAGGGAGGGACGAATTCGGCTTGGCATGTGTTTTGTCCTATCTCTTTTGGCCTTCTTGGAGTAGCTCTTTCTCTCCACGCTCTCTTTATGAGCGGCTTCCTCTTATAGATAAGCATTTTCCATCTTCAGTTAAGGACATGCTGGAAGAGCAATTGTCTTGTATGGCTTCCCGTATATTTGATTCCCCGTTTGGCTTGGTGCCGGTTGGGAGTGAAAAAATCGATTCGTGCAGCTTTGCGCAGCGTTTGGCTGCAGGAATTGCAAAATCGAGAAGGCCCGATGATTCGGAGGGCCGTCTCTATCCTGGTGATGCTACACAATTCTTGCATGGGCCTTTAGGCCGATTGGACATAGAGACTGGCGCTGCGGGCGTTGCTCTCATGCTTGGTCGTTTTGGGCTTGATGTTTCCTCTGATGTTGAATGGATCACGACGAAGCTTTTGAAAAGCGAAATCTCTTTGCATTTTCATGGACTGCTTCGTGGAACAGTGGGAATAGCAAGCGTTTTTTCGCAGCTTGGATATTGTGAAAAGGCAATAGGTCTGCTTCCTCTTTCTTTACCGTATGGTCCCTCTGATGATATTTCGATAAGAAGCGGAATTGCTGGAACGGTTCTTTCTCTCTTGCAAATCAATTCAGATTGCGGCTGTCCCCAGGTGAGAAAACTCCTTGGAGAATCTGCTGATTTTTTGCGAGATTCCGTATTGAAGAATCTCGAACCAGTAAGTGATGGCGCGGAAACCGGGAATGCCGTTGGATTGTTCGATGGCTGGTCTGGTGCGGCATTGGCTTGCCATGAGTTGGCTGCATGCTTTGTCGAGCAATCGGCTGAGTGGAATCGCTTGGCTAACGTTTGCCTCGAACACGAACTTTCGGGACTCGATGTAAAACCTGATGGCTCTTTGTCAGTTGATTATTCGGGAATTGATTTTGGGTACTTATCTGAGGGCATTGCGGGTATTGGGGTTTCACTTGCCTTATGCAATGCGGATGGATATGCAAATGAGCTTAAAGCTATTTCTTCTTCGCTCAAAGAATACGTTGCCCTGAACGGTGGCTTGTTCCATGGGCTATTAGGCAAAGCAGCGGCACTTCTCTGCATTGATGGGGAGGAAAACGCTGATGTTATTTCAGCAATGGTGAGGAACGTGATAGGGGAGTTTTGCTTTCGGGAGCAAAGCCAAGATTTCGAGGGGCCAATTTGGGCCTTGGGAAATGGTGGTTCTTGCTTATCGGTTGATTATTCAACTGGTTCCGCTGGGCTGATCGGATTTCTCCTGTCTTCGGTCGAGCATCCTTTTGGATGGTTTCCCGTTTCTCTTCATTGATATAAATATGCGCACAAATCAAGGAAGGAGGTGAAGGAAATGGGTTCTATGTTGGATCTTCAGTCGCTCGAAGCCTCTAGCGATGCAATCGATCCTAGGGCATCTGGAGCTAGCTTTATGTGCAATGGCGATAACAGCTCTGTGAGCCTTTGGTGCGGCTAAACAAAGATAGTGCCGGGCATGCTTTCGCATGCCCGGCAATTGCAGAAAGGGCGTGATTCTTCGATGTCAGCCTTGATTGATGCAAGGGGAATAGAAAAGTCTTTCATGTACGGCAAAGGAAAAAAGCTTCGGAAGAACAGGGTACTGAATGGGATTGACTTTTCGGTTAACGTGGGTGAGTTCGTTTCTATTGTCGGCCCAAGTGGGTCGGGAAAAACGACCCTGTTGAACTGCCTTTCGGGCCTCGAAGAGATAGATTCGGGCTCTATTGCCCTTGATGGCAACTTGATTTCATCAATGAACACTATAGAGAGAGACGAAGTCAGAAGGCGTTTGGTCAGTTTCGTATTTCAGAATTTAAATCTCATTCCATCGCTGAATGCCGTAGATAACGTCTGGATTCCCGCTCGACTTTCTGGAAAGAAAGCTACGAAAAAAGATGCGCTAGCTTTGCTTAGTGGCCTTGGTATCGCCGATAAGGCAAAGGACTATCCAGATTCATTGTCGGGAGGAGAGCGGCAGCGTATAGCAATAGCGCGATCCATGGCTACTGATTCTCCAATAGTATTTGCAGACGAGCCTACAGGATCTCTTGATGTTGATAATACGCGAGCGGTGATGGATATAATGCGTCGCGAATCGAAGCAGGGTAATCGTGCTGTTGTGATGGTAACCCATGATCTGACGGCAGCTTCTTATTCCGATCGTGTTGTGATTCTGAAAGATGGGATGGTTGCTGCGGAGCTCAACCATCCCGCCCCGCATGAAATAGCCCTTTTGCTGGAGGGGTAACCATGTGGCGTTTGTTCATTTCTGACTTAAGGAATAGATGGCTTGATTGGGTGGGTATTATTCTGGTCGCCTTCTTTTGTGGCGTTGCTAGCGGTTGGTCCGCCTTGCTCATATCTTCGTCTTATGGGCTAGAGGGGGCGGCTTCGAGGCAGCTGCTCAATGCGGGAACCGCAACACTGTTTCTGACATGGATTGCTTCCATTCCCGTATCTGCCTCTGTGGCGCGACTTGTTGCAAAGAAAAAAGAGCCATCTTACTCTGTGTGGCGGTTGCTAGGCATGCGCAGGAGATATGTAGGACTTTGCTTTTTTGTTCAGATAGCAATTGCTTCGTTTCTTGGCTTGATGTTGGGTTTCATTGCTTTCGGCTTTGCGATTCCTTGCTTTGATGTCTTTGTTTGTTTGGGGGCTTGTCTTGATTTTCCGGTTGTCGCCTTGGTCGCTTGCGTTGAGCTCCTTGCGTTTGTTCTTGGTGGGTTGAGCAGTGTGCATTCTTCCCTGAATGTTTCCCCTCTTTTAACCCTGGGCGGTCAATTGCCATATAGAAAGAAAATCGGCGCCTTCCGCATCGTTGTCTGTGCCTTGTTAGTTGTTGGCCTTTTTTCGTTGATTGCAATTTCCGTCGAATCAGACCCGCTGGCTCGAATCAGTTGTCTTGTATTCCTCCCCTTTGTTGTTGCTTTGTTCTGCTCTGTCGTTTTGAGGCCGTTGCTCCCTTGGGTGGTGAAAACGTGGACGGCTGTTGCTCCTTGGAGGGGCTCTCCGGTCTGGCTGGTTGCCCAGAGCAAGGTACTTTTCTATTCCGATGAATCTGTGGCGATACAAATGCCTATTGCAATAGGCATTTCGCTGGTTGCGGGGCTCATTGCTGTTGTTGATGCTCTGGTTGTCTATCTGAGGGGTCAGGGAATCGAAGCAAGCGGGATAAGCACTGAACAGCTGCTGTCCTTTCTCGGTGCCCCTATTTTAGTTTGCGTTGCTGGAGCTGTGGCTGTTGTTGCAATGACGGCAAACGACAGGGTTCTTGAAGGAAGGACGTTCATTTCGTGTGGATCGAGTCATAGATCGATCTTCGAAATGATGATATGTGAGTCGTTCATCCATGCGTTTAATGCGCTCATCGTTGGCATGGCGTGCGCATTATCTTCTGGGGCTATTGCTTCTGCCGTTTGTTCGGTTAGCCTCCCCTTATCTGCCTGCTTAGTTTCCTCGCTGTTGATTTTCGCGCCTTCTTTTGCGGTCGTTCTATCTCCCATGCTGATGGTGCTGCCAAGCGTAAGCGCTGGAAAAGTTCTTTTAGCTCGTAAGGCCGTGGAATAGAAAAGGGAGGTTGCTTTGTCGTCTTTTTCTCCGATAGAGGGAGTCCGATTCCATGCGAACAATAATCGTTTTATTAAAGAGGCATGTCCCTTCTTTGGGGTGGGTGTTTGTCGCTTGCTTGGTTCTGGGGCTACTCGGGCAGATAATTTTGCTGGCTCAGCCCCAATATGGTGGAGCTTTGATTCAGGCTGCACAGGAAGGGGCAAATGCTTTCGACCCCTTGATAATCCTGCTGATCCTTCTTGCTGCAAGCGCCCTATTGACTATGGGCCAGCAGGTTCTGATTGCCAAGATAGGCGAGGGACTAGCTAAGCGAATAAGAGGCCGTCTATCCCGTTCGTTCTTTGCTTTGTCGGTTTTGAGCCAGGAAGCTCGACCTTCAGGTTGGTATTCTCAGCGCATTGTAAGTGATGTTGAATTGGTTAAGAGACTCCCTGGGCAGCTTGTTTCTCTTGTTCAGTCCTTGTTCGTGTTTTTCGGATCATTTGTTGCCCTGGTTCTCATTTCCCCCGTGACGTTTGTTATCGGTTTGGGGTTTGGATTGCTATCCTTGCTTTTTTCGGTCGTTGCATCGCGCCCGATGTCGGGCTACAGGAAAGAGGTTCAGGAGCTTCTTTTGCGTATTACAGTAAAAACCCAGGAATTCGCTCTCACGAATCGGGTTTTGCGATCTTATAACGCATGGAGCTCGGCGGAAAAATCTCTCGGAGTCGAAATAGAGGCTGCTGCAAAAGCTGGCTTTAAATTGTCTCTGCTTGCCGGTTTTCTTTCTCCGATATCGTCTGTCTTGATGCAGCTTGCGAATATTGGAACGATTTTGTTTGCATCCTGGCAGGTTGCTGCGGGCGCAATGGCTTTTTCCGATCTTGTAGTTTTCTTGATGTACTTCTCTTACTTTTCTTCTTCGGTAAGCCAATTTGTTGGTTTTATTTCATATGCGCGCGAAGCTGCTGTAGGCGACGAGAGAATTAGAGACTTTGAAACCCTAGTTCATCCTAGGAGTCTTCCTTCTTCTTGCCACAAAGAGGGAGGCATTTCTCCTTGTCCATCTTTTACTTTTTATCGTGTTTCATTTTGCTACCCATCGTCCTCGAATGACTCTTTGAACGATGCCTCGTTCAGCATTCCTCCTGGGAAAGTAACTGCGTTAGTTGGAGCTTCGGGTGGGGGGAAGTCAACGTGCTTGGGTTTGATGGAACGTTTTTTCTCTCCCTCAAAAGGGAAAATACTCCTTGATGGTATTGAGTTGTCCGATATCCCCCTTGAGGAATATCGGGATTCAATTGGCTTTATAGACCAGTCCGCTAGTTTGATTAGCGGTACCGTCGAGGATAATTTAAGGCTTGCAAAACTCTCAGCTTCTCGCTTTGACATGGAGAATGCCCTTGATTCTGTTGGATTAGGTGATATTCCTTTGGATAGGGACGTTGGCGAGCGGGGTCTGGCCTTGTCGGGAGGGCAAAGACAGCGTATCGCATTGGCTAGAACTATTATCCGTAATCCTAAAGTGCTCATTCTCGACGAGCCAACTTCGAGTCTTGATGGAATTTCCGAGCGCGAAGTAGATTGTCTCTTGAGAAGCCTTTTTGGTGGACGGACGATCGTCTATGCGGCTCATAGGTTGTCCTCCATTTTAAGCGCCGATTGGATCGTCGTTCTTAATGAGGGAAAAATTGAGGGGCAGGGAATGCATCACGACTTATACGAGAGCTGTTTGTACTATCGTCGTTTGATTGATTCTCAATCCGAGATATAGGTTGATGCCGATATGGTTAAAAAATGCCGCCCAAAGGGACGGCATTGAAATGCGAGTGAGCCTATAAGCCGGGTTCTGTAATCGGCAACCATTTATCTCGACTTTGCGTCGCCGCAAAGCTCAAGCACGCAACCCGAATGCACGGAAGGGCGGCCGTATGGCATTCCTATTTGCGCTTGCTCCAGATGGGGTTTACCAAGCTACGTTGTTGCCAACGCACTGGTGCGCTTTTACCGCACCGTTTCAGCTTTTCTCCTGCATGCAGGGGAGTCTTCTTTTCTGTGGCACTGTCCGTCGGGTCGCCCCGCCCAGCCGTTAGCTGGCATCTTGCCCTTGGGAGCCCGGACTTTCCTCATGCTTGCGCACGCGATTGCCCGGCTCACTCGAGGTGGTAGTATACATCGTTCTTCGAACGATGTATACGGCCGACGCTGCGGACCAATCGGGCACTTCAAATTGCTTCTGCAAGCAGCCTGAGGCACCGGATTGGCCCTCGCTGACTGATATGGACCTGAGGGCTTCGGAAAATTCCCCTATGATGTTTCCTCGATCTCTGACTTCTGCTATTCGTTTTTCTGGTTTCATGGTTAGGGATGATTCTCGTACTCTTTCGCTCTGAAAGGATTTTCATATGAAACGCTGCTTGCTTGTTGGCGCTGCGCCTTCGGCCCATAAAGAGCTTGACTACATCCTGCAAACGCAGGGATTCGATGCGGTGTATGCGGTCGATGGCGGGTTCGCGGCGTTGCAGGAGCGCGGCATTGTGCCTGATGCGGTGTTCGGCGATTTCGATTCGCTTGGAGCGGTACCTCAGCATCCATGCGTGTTCGAGTACGACATGCACAAGGATTTCACCGATATGGATTTGGCAATTGGCCATGCCGAGCAGCAGGGTCTTGAGGAGCTGGTTATCTGCGATGCGTTTACGGGCAGGCTCGACCACTCCCTAGGCAACTTGCAGTTGCTTATCCAAGCGGCCGCTCGAGGAACATGCGTGTGGGGCATTGGCGAGGAAACAGTAATAGCCCCGCTGGTGGCACCAGGGCCGTTTTGCTCTCTTTCATTTGCGGAAGGTGCGCAAGGCACGTGTTCGGTGCTTTCCCATAGCGATGTGTGCAAAGGCGTTACCGAAGTGGGCTTGGAGTGGGAGCTCGGCGGCGCAACCTGCACGAATCGGGCGCTGTGGGGTATATCCAACGAGCTTATTGGCGGGCCTGCCAGCATCAGCCTGGAAGAAGGCTCGCTGTGGGTTATCTTCCCCCTTTTGGAATTCCCGCGTGCGGCGTATACCTATATACGAGTACAATAACGTAACCACATAACAGGGGAGCTAACCGCCCGCGATGCGCGGCTGTTCGGCTGAGAGGGGGCAAGGCCCCGACCCATAGAACCTGTATGGATAATGCCAACGAAGGGAGCCGTGATGACGCAAGAACGTCTCATCACTCAAATCGATTATGCCCGTGCGGGCAAAATCACGCCTCAAATGGAAGCAGTTGCCGCCAAGGAGCATAAAACGTCCGAAGAGATTCGTGCAGGTGTTGCGAAGGGATGCATTGCCATTCCCGCCAACATACACCATGCCGCTTTGAGCCCTGAGGGCGTAGGCGAAGGCATGCGTACCAAGGTAAACGTTAATCTGGGTATTTCTGGCGACCTGATGAACGCCGAAATGGAACTCGAGAAGGTGCGTACTGCTATCGAGCTGGGCGCGGAAGGCATCATGGACCTTTCCAATCACGGCAAAACGCACGATTTCCGTAAGCATCTTATCGACATGAGCCCCGCCATGATCGGTACGGTGCCCATGTACGATGCCATCGGCTACTTGGAAAAACCTCTTATTGGTATTACGGCTCAGGACTTCTTGGACGTTGTTCGCGCTCACGCTGAAGACGGTGTGGACTTCGTAACCATCCATGCTGGCATGAACCGTCGTACCATCGAAAACTTCAAAGAAACCGGTCGCTTGATGAACATCGTAAGCCGCGGCGGTTCGCTGATTTTTGCCTGGATGGAGGCTACGGGCAACGAAAATCCTTTCTACGAGTATTACGACGAAGTGCTGGAAATCTTGCATGAGCACGACGTGACCATCAGCATCGGCGATGCTATGCGCCCCGGCTGCAACTACGACGCTACTGATGCTGGGCAGATTTCTGAGCTTATCGAGATCGGCAAGCTTACCAAGCGTGCATGGGATGCAGGCGTTCAGGTTATGGTTGAGGGTCCTGGCCATATGGCATTGGACGAGATCCCCGCCAATATGAAGATTCAGAAGCGCTTGTGCCACAACGCCCCGTTCTACGTTCTTGGCCCGTTGGTTACCGATATCGCTCCTGGCTATGACCACATTACGTCTGCTATCGGTGGCGCGGTTGCCGCATCGTGTGGCGCCGACTTCCTGTGCTATGTAACGCCCGCCGAGCATCTGCGCTTGCCCGATGCCGATGATGTGCGTGAGGGTCTTGTTGCAACTAAAATTGCAGCTCATGCTGCCGATATCGCTAAGGGTATTCCCCATGCGCGTGATGTCGACAACCGCATGAGCGACGCTCGTCGCCGTATGGACTGGGAGGAAATGTTCAGTCTTGCCATCGATCCGGTGAAGCCCCGCAAGTACTTTGAGAGCGCGCCTCCCTCGACGGAGGGCACCTGCACCATGTGCGGCAAGATGTGTGCGGTTCGTACGGTTAATACCATCATGGACGGTCTTACCATCGACCTCGGCGAGGAAATGTCCGACAAATAGCAAGTATGAAGCGGCTGTCCCTTTGGGCAGCCGCTTTTACCTGTGATGCGAGCGGCGGGTGTTCGGGCGTTGAGGTGGCTCAGGCTCCCCTCGATACCCGAGCCGTTGGCTTGCCTTGAGCAAGGAGAGAAGATGAAAACAGCGCTAACCATTGCTGGTTCTGATTCAAGCGGCGGAGCTGGCATTCAGGCAGATATCAAAACCATGAGCGCTTTGGGGGTCTATGCGGAATCGGTTGTCACAGCGCTAACCGCGCAGAACACCATGGGTGTGCAAGGAGTGGTTGCGACGGATCCCGATTTTGTATTACTGCAGATGGAAAGCGTGTTTTCTGATATTTGCCCCAATGCAGTTAAGATCGGCATGCTCCCTACGGCGGAAGTGGTTCGTGCGGTGGGGCAGGGCTTGCAGCGTTTCGATGCTCAGAATGTCGTGCTCGATCCGGTCATGGTTGCCACAAGCGGGGCTGCGCTTTCGGAGGCGCCTGCAGTGCAAGCGCTTGTCGATTTGCTTGTGCGGGCTTCCGTGGTAACGCCAAACATCCCCGAAGCCGAAGTGCTTTCAGGCATGCGCATCGAAACTAAAGAGGATATGCTGGCTGCGGCGAAGGCTATTCAGCTGAAAGGAGCGCAGGCCGTTCTGGTGAAAGGTGGACATTTGACCGAAGAAGCCGATGATGTGCTGCTGGAAGCGAACGGTGCGGTGACGTGGCTTTCCGCTCAGCGTGTGGAAACGAAGAACACGCATGGTACTGGCTGCACGCTTTCTTCTGCTATCGCTTCGTATTTGGCGAAGGGCGAAACTTTGAAGCATGCCGTGGCTTTTGCGAAGCGCTACCTCACTGAAGCAATCCAATCAAATCCTGGGTTAGGGAAAGGCAACGGTCCTGTGAACCACCTATTCGCGCTGCGCTAACAAGGCGGTTTAGGATTGCATGAATCGCCTTGCCAACGCCAGAAGTGCTTCGCGCTCAGGTGCCACCTCTTCGTTGGCTACGGCGCTGAACAACTCGCTGAGCACAAGCCCAACATGTGGTCCTTGAGGTACGCCGAGAGAGATAAGGTCGGTGCCATTTACTGGTAGGTCGGCAGGAGAAAGCACTTCGCCTTGCTTGAGCATCTCATTGAATAGGCTTTCGGCCGCGTTGATCTTCTGGATCCATTTTGTTGCACGGGTCGATTTTCCCCTCGCATCGCCCCGCATCAAGTCGCAAATTGCGTGGAACAGGTCCTCGTTGTGTTCTACCAGGGCATACAGCTTGCGCACACTTTTTGTTGTGGGCTCGGGTCTGTCGCCATGGTAGCGGATAACCAAGTCGAGATCATGCTGCATCTTCTTGCTGAAATGCAGCGTTTTTGCGCTTTCGCGCATGTGCTGAACGCTTGCTATGGGGTGATTGGGCATATGGCCCAAGTTGTCTGCTCCAATGAGGAACGTATCGGGCTTGCCTGCATCGTGAAACAGCGCCGCCCAACGCACCAAGGGGTAGGCGGGGGTGTTTTCGACTACCGCAGCGGTGTGTTCCCATACATCGTAGATGTGCCAAGGGTTGTGTTGGTCGAAGCCGTCCATGGCTTCAATACAGGGAACAATATAGGCAAGTTCGCGGGGGAACCGAAGCAGGGTTTGGCGCACATGGTTTCCGCAGAGGAGCTTTTCGAGCTCTTGCCTTAGGCGCTCTCCTGCAACGTCGGTGAGGGTAGGTGCATATCTGCGTATGGCGGCTTCAGTATCAGGGTCAATCCAGAACCCGAGCTGTGAAGCGAAGCGCATAGCGCGAAGAACGCGCAGGGCATCTTCTTGCAGGCGGATACCGGGATCGTTGACGCAGCGGATTATCTTGTTGGCCAAGTCGTTCTGCCCGTCAAAAGGATCTACAAGGCCACGAACCGGGTGGAACGCCATTGCGTTGATGGTGAAATCGCGTCGCGCCAAGTCTTGCTCGATGGTGTCAACGAACAGCACGCTATCGGGGTGGCGGTGATCGGTATAGGCGCCTTCGGTGCGGAAGGTGGTAACTTCGATGGGTTCGTTTTGATAAACCACGGTTACCGTACCGTGCTTCGTTCCTGTTTCGTGCACCGCCATGCCGCTTGCCAGACACGCTTCGCGCGTTTGCTCCCAGTGGGCGTTGGTGGCGATGTCGGCATCGTGGGGCGCGACGCCGCGAAGGGCGTCGCGCACGAAGCCACCAACAACCCATGCCTCAAAACCGCGCTTCTCCAAAGCGTCGATGACAGCGCATACCGATGCGGGAAGCTGGGCAAGCATTCCGTGGGCTTCGATATGTGGCGCATCATTAAGAGACATGACCTCAGGCTTTCGTTACGAGTATGTTTCAGTATACGGCTTCGGTAGCGATTCGTGCGTCCATACTGGAGATATGTCTTGAGACAATAGCCTGTGCGGCGTGGTGGTTTGTTGCGATTGCTTTCGCATGCCTTTCGAATTCGGTAGCGTAAAATCAAACGATGAAAGATACGAACACGGTGCGCCGAGCACCTAAAAGGGGTTGCCATGATTGATGAAGTGCATATTCGCGATGTGGCGTTGATCCACGAGGCAACGTTTGCGCCAAGCCCCGCCTTTACTGTGGTGACAGGCGAAACGGGCACGGGTAAAACCGCTTTGCTGAATGCGCTGAAGATTCTGGTCGGCGAGCGCGCTGGTGCGTCGTTTGTGCGCGAGGGCTGCGAAGAGCTCCAGGTAGAGGGCCGTTTCTTTGGCGAAGGATGCGGGGAGGACGGCGTGGTGGCTGCGCGCCGCATCGGTGTGCAAGGACGCAGTCGCGTTTCCATTGACGGTTCGCTTGCTTCAGTGAAGGAGCTTGCCGGCGGCTTGGGCCAGACGGTTGATCTTTGCGGGCAGCACGAGCATCAGCGCTTGCTTTCGCCAGCCTATCAGCGTGCTTTGCTCGACGAATGGGGCAAAGAAGAAATCAGTGCGCCGTTGGGGGCGTATCGAGCATGCCTTTCTGCGGCAAACGATGCGTCTGCCGAGCTTGTTCGCCTGCAAGAGTTGGAATCAGCCGATGCTGTCGAGCTCGACAGGGCACGCTTCGCTTTGGAGCAGATCGGCAAAGCAGATCCCCAGGAAGGTGAGTACGAAGAGCTTATCGAGCGAATGCCTCGCCTGGAAAACGCCGAAATGCTGGTCCATGAAGCCATGTCTGCCCAGCGCAATCTAACGGGGTCGGGCGGTGCGGTGGAATCGCTTGAGTCGGCATTGGGGTCTCTCGAGCGAATCGCGGCGGTAGACACTTCCGTTGAATCCGTGTTGGAGCTTGTGCGTGAAGCATTCTTTTCGCTGGAGGATGTGGGTCGCGATTTGGTGACGTACAAAGACGGTGTTGATTTCCCCCAGGAAGAGCTGGAGGCGGCGCAGGACCGCATTGCCGAGTTGCAGGGTCTTATGCGTGGCTTCGGTCCGCGCATGGAAGATGTATTGGCGCAGCGTGCCGAAGCTGAGGCGAAAATCCGCGAATACGATGGGCGCGACGAGCTTATCTCCCAGGCTCGAAAGAAGCGCGATGCAGCGGAATCGGCACTTGCCGACGCGGCGCATGCCTTGGCGGAAGCTCGCGGCAGGGTTGTTCCTCGCTTTATCGATGCCGTCCAAGCCCAGATGGCTCGTTTGGAAATGAAGGGCGCACGTCTCGAGGCAAATATTTCTGATCTACCGCGCGGGCAGTGGGACACATGGGGCTCTCAGTCTTTTGAGTTCCTTTTTGCTGCCGGTGAGGGCCTTAGCGCTCAGCGGCTCGGCAAAATTGCTTCGGGTGGCGAAATGAGCCGCGTGATGCTTGCCCTGAAGGTCGCATTGGGCGAATGCGACCAGGTAGACACCCTGGTGTTTGACGAGATCGATGCTGGTGTGGGCGGTAGTACCGCTCGTGCACTTGGTGCCGTTCTTCGCGATTTGGCAAAAACCCATCAGGTCATTGTGGTAACGCACCTTCCTCAAGTTGCCGTGTGCGGCGATACTCATTATCTGGTAACGAAGTCCGATGATGCGTTGCCGCAAACCTGCTTGACCTCCGTTTCGGGCGAAAGCCGAACGGCGGAAATTGCCCGTATGCTTGCTGGCGAGGTAAGCGAAACGTCTCTTGCCCACGCCGCCGAACTGCTCAGCGAGCAGGAGTAGCTGGCACTTGATTCGGCCCGTCATATGCAAGGCAAAGAAAAAGGAGAATACATGTCCGAATACCAAGCCGTATTGCGGCAACCGACAGATGGGCGTATGCCCGTTATCGGTTGTCATCTTTCGTCGGCTAAAGGGTATGCCGCAATGGCGAAAACGGCAGCTTCCATCGACGCCAACACGTTTGCGTTCTTCACGCGAAACCCGCGTGGCGGGAAGGCGAAAGCAATCGACGATGCTGATGTGAAGGCATTCGCGGAAGAGGCGGCGCTAGCGGGTATTGGGCGCATTGTTGCGCATGGTTCGTATACCGTGAACCCCTGTGCGGCGAAAGAACAGGTGCGCAGTTTCGCATTTCAGGCGCTTGCCGAAGATTTGGCGCGAATGGAACGCACCCCAGGCCAGCTGCTCAACATTCACCCCGGCTCCCACGTGGGGCAAGGGGCGGATGTGGGCATTGAGCTTATTGCCGAGGTCTTGAATACCGTATTGACGCCCGAACAGACCACCACGCTTCTGCTGGAAACCATGGCGGGAAAGGGAAGCGAGGTGGGCCGCACCTTCGAGGAGCTGGCTGCCATCATCGATCGCGTTGAGCTCAACAGCCATCTGGGGGTTTGCCTTGATACCTGCCATGTATGGGATGCGGGATACGACATTGCGAATGACCTGGATGGTGTGCTCGAGGAATTCGACCGTGTTATCGGGCTGGATAGGCTGCGTGCTTTGCACATTAACGATTCCCTCAACGAATGCGGTGCCCATAAAGATCGCCATGCGCGCATTGGCGAAGGCTGCATTGGTAAAGAAGCGCTGGCTGCCGTAGTGATGCATCCTCGACTGTTGGGATTGCCCTGCATTCTGGAAACGCCGAACGAGCTGCCGGGCTATGCGAAAGAGATCGCATTTTTCCGTTCTTGCGTTGTGCAAAACGATTGTTTACCATGAACGGGTCTTATTAATTCCCCTTAACAGCATATTTGCAGGTGGCCTTTTACGGGCAAAGTGTGCCTGCACGGTTATTCATTTCTTTTAAGGAGGATCCAGTGAAATTCTTTCTGGACACTGCCGATCTCGATGAGATCGAAGAGGCAGCAAGCTGGGGTGCGTTGGCTGGCGTAACCACCAATCCGTCTTTGTATTCTCGCATCGGCGGCAAGCTTGATGACTTCCACAACCACATCAAGCGTATCTGCGACATCGTTGGCCCTGATTGCCCCGTTTCCGCAGAATCTGTTGCTATGACGCGCGAAGAGCTCATCACCGACGGTCGCGAGCTTGCCGCAATTGCTCCTAACGTTGTTGTGAAGATCCCCACCATGGTGGAAGGCCTTGCCGCAACGCATGCACTTGCAGCCGAGGGCATTCCGGTGAACATGACGCTGTGCTTCAGCGTTCCTCAGGCCATCTTGGCTGCCCGCGCTGGCGCTCGCTACATCAGCCCCTTCATTGGTCGTTTTGACGACATCTCGGAAGATGGTCTTGATCAGGTTGCCAATATTGTTACTGCGCTGAACAACTATGACTTCACCTCTAATACCGTAAACGGTGAGCAGGTCGAGGTTATTGCGGCTTCTATCCGCAGTGCAAACCATGTTACCCAGGCAGCGTTGATGGGTGCCGATATCGCAACGGTTCCCTTCGGTGTGCTGAAGAAGATGGTTCAGCATCCGTTGACCGATCGTGGCCTTGAGGCATTCCTCAAGGATTGGGAGAAAGTCCAGAACGCATGAGTGATGCAGAGGTAGTCGAAGAGTCTGCGCCCGAGGAAAAAAAGCCGGCACGTACTATGCGTCGTCGTACGGCGAAGGCCCCCGACAAGCAGGAGGGGGCGGCCACAGCGGCTGCGCCCTCCGATTCTGCTGAGGTAAAGCCTGCGGTTGCTGAGGCTTCTTCTCCGGATGAAAAGCCCAAGCGCCGTAGGACAAGCAGGAAGAAAGCCGAAGAAGCTCCTGCCGATACCGAAGCTGAGCAGAAGCCCAAGGCGGCTAAGCCTGCAAAATCCAAGGCTGCCGAAAAGAAGGAAGAGCCCCAGACTGAATCTTCCGACACGCAGAAGGGCGACGCTTCCTCCGAGGACGAGTCCAAACCAAGGCGAACCCGCACCCGATCCAGGTCGAAGGCCAAGGCAGAAGAAGCGTCTCAGGGCGAAAATGCGCAGGCAGCTCCCAAGCAGGAAGCTGAGCCTAAGCAAGAAAAAACTTTTGAACAGGCTTTTTCTTCCGATCAAGAGACTCCATTGAAGCAAAAGGATTCCTCGGAGCAGGAATCGGCTCCTTCTGAAGGGGCGGAAAAGCAAGAGCCTTCCGGACTCTCGGATGCTTCTGATGCTGCCGAGGAAAAGAGTTCCAGCGAGCGTGAAGAGCGCGACGACTACAAGGGTCGTCGTCAGCGCAAACACCGTCAGCAGAGGGGCGGCGATCGTCAGAAAGGCGATCGAGGCGACCGCCAGAAGAACGATCGTTATCACAACGGTCGTCGCCAGCACCAGCAAAACCGTCGTGAGCCGGTGGCTCCTCAGGTTTCCAAGGAAGATCTCGCGAAACTAAAGGTCGTTGAGCTTCGCGAAAAGGCTCAGGAACTGGAGATCGACTTCAAGGGCCTTAAGAAGGCAGAGCTTATCGAGGCAGTGTTTGCTGCCAGCATGAAAGCCGAAGGCTTTGAAGAGGTCAGCGGCATCCTTGATGTGCTTTCCGATGGCTATGGGTTCTTGCGTACGAGCGGATATCTTCCCGGTGAAAAAGACGTATATGTTGGTACTTCTACTATTCGTCGCAATCACCTTCGCAAGGGTGACTACCTTACCGGCCAAACGCGCCCAGCGCGTCCGAAGGAAAAGTTTGCCGCTCTTCAGCGCATTGACACCGTGAATGGGGTTCCGCTTGACGAGGTTGGCAAGCGTATTCGCTTTGCTGATTTGACGCCGGTGTTCCCCGATGAACGCCTGGTGCTTGAGCACGGACGATCCTCTATCACTTCTCGAGTTATCGATCTGTGCGCACCTATCGGCAAAGGCCAACGTGGTCTTATCGTTTCGCCTCCCAAGGCGGGCAAAACCACGATCTTGAAGGATATCGCAGCGTCCATTACGTCGAACAATCCCGAAGTGCATCTGATGTGCCTTCTGGTCGACGAGCGCCCTGAAGAAGTTACCGACATGGAGCGATCCATTCATGGTGAGGTAATTTCCTCGACTTTCGATATGCCTTGTGAAAACCACGTTGCGGTTTCCGAGATGGTTATCGAAAGGGCAAAGCGCTTAGTGGAAAATGGGCAGGACGTCGTCATCCTGCTTGACTCGCTTACGCGTTTGGCGCGTGCCTACAATCTGGCGCAACCCGCATCGGGTCGCATCCTTTCTGGTGGCGTTGATTCGACGGCGTTGTATCCGCCTAAGAAGTTTTTGGGCGCTGCCCGCAATATCGAGGGCGGCGGAAGCCTTACCATCTTGGCATCGGCTCTTATTGAGACGGGTTCGAAGATGGATGAGGTTATCTTTGAAGAATTCAAGGGTACCGGCAACATGGAAGTGAAGCTTGATCGCTCGTTGGCGGAGCATCGCATCTTCCCCGCAATCGATCCGGTTGCATCGGGCACCCGTCGAGAAGATCTGCTGCTTGATCCTCAGGAGGCGCCGCTCATTTGGGCAGTGCGTCGTGTGCTCGCCAATCGCAACAACGTTGAGCGAGCCATGGATTCGCTTATCAAGTCGCTTAAGCAGACCAACGATAACCAGGAGTTCCTGATGCGCGCTGCAAAAAAGGCGCAGCAGGGATGTCATTTCGACGAGAGCGGAGCGATTGAAATCTAATAAATGAGATTTCGGTTCGCGACGTGATCTGGCTGCGTAGAGCATATCGTCATCGCTTATAATTACGAAAAAATGGAACCCTGCCGTTCGGCGGGGTTCCGCAGTGTTTACCTGTCTGTATTTATAGGGAGGTCATGTGCCTCAAGAGCCATTATCTCAGCATCCGGGCGGACCTCAACCGCCAGTAGGGTATGAGCAGCCTGTGCCTCAACCCCCGTTCGAACAAGCACCGCAGTCTGCTGCGGCGGCAACCGTCTATTGGAAAGAGCCTCGCAAATCACGCGGATGGATTGTGGCGCTTGTCGCAATTATCGCGGTGTGCCTGGTGTCGGTTTTCGGTATTGTATCTTGCACCTCGGCTATTGCTGGCCTGGGCGGGTCGAACGCCTACGACAGCGAGCCGTTGCTCCCGAATACGGTTGCGGTTATCGACATCGACAGCACCATTCAATACGATGGCACCACGAACAGCCCCGATGGCCTGAAGCAGCAGCTTGACGTTGCGGCAGATGATAGCAGGATCATTGCGGTGGTGCTGCGTGTGAATTCAGGGGGCGGTGTTGCCACGGCTGGCGAGGAAATGTCCACCTACGTGAAGGAATTCCGAGAGGACACAGGCAAACCAGTAGTGGTTTCGAGCGCTTCTACCAATGCGAGCGCTGCTTACGAGATATCCAGCCAAGCAGACTACATTTTTACGGCGCATACCACCGCCATCGGCGCAATTGGTACAGCGATACAGGTGGTCGATTATTCTGGTTTAATGACCATGCTCGGTATCTCTACGGAAGATATTACTTCTGCTGAAAGCAAGGATTCCACCTACGGTACGCGCAAGCTTACCGATGAAGAGCGGGCATACTATCAGGCTCAGGTGGACCAGATCAACGAAACGTTCATCCAAACTGTTGCCGATGGTCGTAATATGTCTGTCGATGAGGTGCGCGCTTTAGCTACGGGTCTCACGTTTACCGGCGACGATGCCGTGAAAAACGGTCTTGCCGACGAAATCGGCACAAAGGAAGACGCTATCGAATACGCAGCTATGCTTGCGGGGCACTCATCCGACTATGAAACGGTGAATCTCAGGCAACATAGCTCGGACGATATTTCTACCCTGATCGACCTGATATCTGAAAATAAGTCTATTTCCGCTGATCAATTGGCTTCGGCGTTGAAGGAGTTGGAGAGCAATGGCTCCATCGCAAAATAAGAAAGAACGTATCGAGTGGCCGAAGCGTGCCGTTGTGACGGCAGGCATGCCTTATGGCAACAAGTCTCTGCACTTTGGTCATGTGGGCGGCGTTTTTGTACCCGCCGACTGCTATGCCCGCTTCCTCCGTGATCGCATCGGCCCTGAAAACGTGGTATTCGTCTCTGGCACCGACTGCTTCGGTTCTCCTATCGAAGAGGGGTATCGCAAGGAAGTTGAATCCGGTTCCTTCGAGGGAACCCTGGAAGACTATGTTCGTCGCAACCACGATCGCCAGAAGGCAACGCTTGATGCGTACGACATTAGCCTTGATGTGTACGAGGGCAGTGGCCTCGGCCATTGTGGCGAGGTTCATCGCTCTATTTCTGCCGCCTTTGTGCAGCGTCTTCATGAAAAGGGATTCCTGCATTTGGAGAGCACGCTTCAGTTCTATGACGCTCAGGAAGGCATGTTCCTGAATGGCCGTCAGGTAGTGGGGCATTGCCCTGTGCAGGGCTGCAAAAGCGAAAAAGCCTATGCCGATGAATGCGACCTGGGCCACCAGTACGACCCGGTTGATCTCATCAACCCGATTTCCTCGGTTTCGGGCACGGTGCCGGAAATGCGTGAGGTGCGTAATTGGTACTTCGACCTGCCTGGCTTGTCCAACGTAGTTCGTGATTATGTCGATGCTTTGGAAAGCGATCCGTGCATTCGTCCCGTTGTTACCAAAACCATTAAGGAATTCCTTGTTCCGCCCATCATTTACATCAAGGTGGAACTGCACGACAAATACCTGGAAATTGCAGACAAATTGCCCAAGCATGTGTATCGCGATGCCGCCAAGGGCAAGCAGAGCTTCGAGATCGAATTCGAGAACGTCTACGATCGCGATAAAGCGCGTGCCGTGTTGGCAGATGCGAATATTCGCTTCCGCACCGGTAAGGCATTGGTGCCGTTCCGTATTTCCGGCAACGTCGAATGGGGCGTGCCTGTTCCCGAAATCGAAGGGGTGGATGGTCTTACGGTATGGTGCTGGCCCGAAAGCCTTTGGGCTCCGCTTTCCTTCACCATGGCGCGTAACGACGATCGTGGTCTTTCCCGCTCGGCATGGCGCTCTTTCTGGTGCAAAAAAGATGCAACGGTGTATCAGTTCATCGGCCAGGACAACCTGTATTTCTATGGCGTTGCCCAGCCTGCCTTGTTCGCCGCTCTTCAGGAAAAGCAGCCCGTGGTTGCCGATGCTCCTGAAGGCGAATTGCAGCAGACAAAACTCATCGCCAATCACCATATCTTGTTTGGCGACAAGAAGGCCTCTTCCTCTGGTTCGGTGAAGCCGCCTACGGCAGACGAGCTTTTGGAGCACTATACCTCCGAGCAGCTGCGTGCCCACTTCCTCGCTTTGGCGCTCGACCAGAAATCGGTAGGGTTCAAGCCGAAAATCTTCGATCCCGACCCCGAAAAGCGTGAAGATCCCCGCGTTGCCGATCCTGCCTTGAAAGAAGGCGCGCTTCTTACCAAGGTGTTCAACCGTTTGGCACGTAGCTGCTTCTACGAGGCAGCAAAGAATTTTGAGGGATATATGCCCCTCGGTGCGGTGAGCATCGAGGTACTTGCCAAGGTGAATAAAACCATGCACAAGTACGAAGAGCTGATGTATCACGTCGACCTCCATTCCATCATGGCTTTGATGGACGAGTTCATCCGCTACGCCAACAAGTATTGGTCAAGCGGCATTCGCGAGGCGGAGGCCAATGAGGATGCCGATGCTCGCCGCAAGGTATTGGTTGATTCGTTCTATCTGCTGCGTATCGCAACGTTGCTGATGCATCCGGTTGTTCCGCGTGGCACCGAGCGCATCTGCGACTATATGAATTTTGAGTTCGAAGACTTCTTCAGCTGGAATTACGATTTCGACAGCATGGAAGAGCTGTGCAACGCCATGGAGCTTGACGAGCGCCGTCATCGCGTTCGCGATCTCCCTCCGCGCACCGACTTCTTCAAGTTCCACCCCAGCCAGATCAAGAAGAAATAGGCTATCGAAGAGCCTCGCTACACGTGCCGTACCTCCCTGGCGCTCCTGGGCAAAGGTTTACCTCAGGAGTACCACGGTGGGCCCGGCTTCGCTTGCGGGGCTCTTTTTGCTGTGCGCAGCCCTCTTTTATCCTATAGCCCCCTGTTTGGGACGGCGTTGTGAAGGAACAGGGAAGAAGGTCCGACGTCCTTGCGAAAGCGTGCTTCTGCGCTATACTAAATAGGCTTATCTCGCCTTGGTCGGAAACCAAGGCATAGTAAGGAGAACCAATGAAAAAAGATATCCATCCCGAGTACGTTGACTGCACGGTAACCTGCACCTGCGGCAACACCTTCCAGACTCGTTCCACGAAGTCGGAGATCCGCGTTGACATCTGCAACGCTTGCCATCCGTTCTTCACGGGCCAGCAGAAGCTGATCGACTCTGGCGGACGTGTACAGCGCTTTGCTAACAAGTTCGGTGCTGCTACTGAGGCTGTTGCTGCTCGCGAGGCTGCTAAGAAGGCAGAACGCGCTGCTGCTATCGAGGCTGCTGAAGCTGCTAAGAAGGCAGAGCGTGAGGCTAAGGCTGCTGCCAAGGCTGCTCGTGCTGCTGAGTTCGCCAAGAAGGCTGAGGCAGAAGCTGCTAAGGCTGCTGCAGAGGCTGAGGCTGCTGCTGTTGTTGCAGAAGGCGAAGCAGAAGAGGCTGCTGAAGAAGCTGTTGCAGCTGAGGTTGCAGAGAACGCTGCTGAATAGTATTAGCTTGTGCTCAGGCGAAGGCGTCCGCATTATGCGGGCGCCTTTTTCGTTTTGGGCCGCAATCCCGGAGGCTAGGGTGCGTTCCAGGTGCCGCCTTTCCGCACCGTTCCTCATACCGTCCAGCTGCCGCTTTGCGGCGTTGTGTCCGGAGCGCTCCCTCATGGCACCGTACCCAGCTCGTCTCATGGCGCAGCGGTCGGATCTGTTCTCGCGGCATCGCACTCGACTGCCTGTGGCACCGTGGTTGCGGCGATTGCATTGCTTGCCGAAGGTGCCATCGCATCTGTCCGCCTGTGAAACCGTGACCAGATCGCTCCCCACGGCGCCTCGTCCGCGGCACTGCGTCCGATCGTCCCGTCCATAGAGCACTGATCTGGTCCGCCTTGTCCGCGACGCCGCACGCGAATGGGCCTCTCGCGCGGTTCAGCTCTTGCGCCGCTATGTCCATGGCGGCGCCTCAGGTCGTTTGGGACTCCGAAAACAGAAAAACGTTCCACTGCGCAACTTTTTTGCGATTAGCAACCGTCGCGAGTTCCCTGAGTGAGGATAAAAGCGCAAAACCGCAGGTAATCGGGCGTACGATGGTGTATTTTCGCTTTGCGGGTGAGGAAAGGGGTTGCTAATCGAAAAAAAGTTGCAAAGATCCGAGGATTTTTGTTTTTACCCTCCTGCAGGGGCTGTTTTTCGCTATTGCGCAACGGCTTGGCATCATCTTTGCTTTCTCGACGGTTGCGTTTGTTTATGCCGTAAGCTGAGTTCGATGCAGGAAAGCATGGCACGCATGGGTGCCCGGTTGTGTGCGCAGGTTTCATCTTCGAGGAAAGCGCAAGAGGCGCGCATGGGGAGTGCTGCTTGCTCTTCTTCCTGATGGGCGCTGCTGCTCTTGCGCCGCGATGGGGTACGGCTGCGCCTAGCTTATGACGGGCTGTGGCTACGCTTGGCCTGTGACGGGCGTGTTGTCGCCTTTTGCTGGCAACAGGCATCTTGTTTGTTTTTCTGTGCTTGTGCACAGATAGGAAAAGGAACCGCAATGAATGACAGTGATAAAGCAACTGCAATGAGCAATGGCGATTCTTCCACCAGTGGAGCTTCGGTCGAACCTGAATATGTGGTTCCCGAAGTACTGCCTATGGACGACGAAGGAAACCCAACACATAAGATCAAGGGTGCAGCCCAAATAGCGGCGGGTACCGCCTTGACCGCCGCAGGTGTTCCCATGCTTGTTCTGCCTGGCCCTGGCGCTGTGGCAATTGCGGGCGGCGCAGCTTTAATAAGCAAGGGTCAGCGTAATTGCTCGGGTCGTTCGGCAACGCCTTTCGAGGAAAAACTCGATGACGTTGCTGAAAGGGCGGCCGTCGCGGTTAAAGCTTCTGCCGAGAAAACAGCTCATAAAGCAGCCGAAGAGGCTCCAAAAGTTGCGAAGAAGGTTATTTGCGAAGCGCCACTTGTTGCTGGGATGGCGGTCCGGGCAGCAAAGCCTGTCGTTAAAGGCGTTGCCGGTGCGGCGACTCAGGCGGCAAAGCCCCTTGCGAAAAGCGCTGCGGGGGCGGCGGTGGCTGCGGGTAGTCAGTTAACCCAGAGAGGGTTGAAATACTTGCAGAATAAGAAAAGCACCAAGAAACAAGCCCGTTAGCCAGGCGTTTCTTGCTGTAACTTATAAAATTCGTATTCTATGATCACAACTAAGCAAAGGGAAGGTTTGGGAGCTATGGATAAAACTGCATTTCGATCGCTAACCTACGGCATGTACCTGGTTAGCTCCTTGAGGGATGGAAAACCTGTTGGTTGCGTGGCAAACACGTTTACGCAGGTTACGAGCAGCCCAGCTCAGGCAAGCATCGCGTTGAACAAAGATAATTTCACCACGCAAGGCGTGCGCGAAACGGGCGCGTTCGAGGTTACCGTACTCGATCGATCTGCCTCGATGGAGCTTATTGGGGCCTTCGGGTTCCATTCAAGCGCTGATACCGATAAGTTTTCGGGTTTTACTACCGAAACGTCCGCGCAGGGTATCCCTTATGTTGCCGAGCAGGTTTGTGCTCGCTTTTCGGTAAAGGTTGAACAGGAGATCGATCTGGGATCCCATGTGCTTTTTATTGGCTCAGTTGCTGATGCTGCATCTCTTGGGGGCGAAGAACCTATGACCTATGCCTATTATCATCAGGTCAAAGGAGGCAAAACACCGCCGAAGGCGCCGAGTTTCAATGAAGATGCTCCTGCGAAGGAAGAAGAATTGGACCCTGCGGCAGGTCGTACGTTCGCGTGGCGTTGCACGGTTTGCGGTCATATCGAATACGTCGACGAGCTTCCAGAAGACTTCACCTGCCCGATATGCGGAGTGGGTAGGGACTTGTTTGAGCGTATAGAGCTGTAGGTCCAATCTCGGCAGCGAGCGCAGCTGCAATGCCCCCTGAAAGGGCAGCAAGCGTTAACTGATGTGCCTCGGAGGAATAATTCTTCTGAGGCGCATCATTTGTCGGTGCATCCTTCCGCCGCCCATTAGCGTGTTCTTTCCGCGAACCGTCCTGTTGTGGGCAGCTGCTCAAGGGCGGTTCGCTATTATGGCGCAAGAAGAGAAAGGACAAGCCCTATGAATGTAGAGCTTTTGCAATACCCTGAACATCCTGAGCGCGCGGTGGCAACGGCGGCACGCCTTTGCTATGCCCCCGTCGGCGCAACTGAGCTTATGGAAACCATGCCGCCGGAGCGCGTGCAAAGCGTGCTTTCCACCATAATGAAATCAGGCCATTTTTCTACGCTGGAACACGTGAGCTATACCTTTGCGGTTGACGGCGTTTCTCGTGCGCTCACTCACCAGTTGGTTCGCCATCGTCTGGCCAGCTTCAACCAGCAATCTCAGCGCTACGTTAAGTTCGCAGGGGATGTCGAAGTGGTGAAGCCCCCCACGGTTGCCGCTCAGGAAGATACCTCCCGCGTGTTCGATGAGGCTATCGATGCTGTTGTGGATGCGTACCATAAGCTTCTTGATGCTGGTGTTCCCGCCGAAGATGCTCGTTATCTTCTGCCCAATGCTGCAGAAACAAAGATCGTCATTACCATGAACATTCGCGAGTTGCTTCATTTCCTAAGCTTGCGCTGTTGCAACCGCGCTCAATGGGAAATCCGCGAGCTTGCCAATCGCATGCTTGAGCTTGTTCGCCCCACGGCGCCCTATATCTTTATGGATGCTGGCGCTCCCTGTGTTCGTGGAGTGTGCCCCGAAGGTAAAATGACCTGCGGAAACCCCTATCCAAAAGTAGTAAGGGAGTAGCCTTTCCCCATGGGAAGCGATCTGAAACGAGCATTTACCGAAGACGGCCAACGCCGCACCCATATTGGCGGGCAGGCGCTTATCGAAGGCGTGATGATGCGTGGCAAGCTCAACTGGGCTGTTGCCGTGCGTGAGCCTGATGGCCATATGCATTCCGAGGAGCATCCTCTGTCAAAGAAGGGAAAGCGCGCCAAGTGGCTTTCCTGGCCGTTGGTGCGCGGGTGCGTGGCCTTGGTCGATTCATTAGTGCTGGGATATAAGGCACTTGAGATTGCCGCCAACCATGCGTTTGACGACGAAGACGAACAGGCCGAAACGGTTGCCGAAGAAGTGGCAGCGGGCGGCTTGTGCATCGACGGCGACTTCGACGGTCAAGAATACGATTCCGAGGGTCAAGGCCTCATTGGCAATGGGGGCCCACAAGAATCGGACGGCAGTCGGGCTAGAAGGTGCGAGCCCGAACAAGACCCCCCGTTTTCTTGGAAACATGATTTCGGACGTCCCGACATCATGATCGATGCGCTTGGCGCCCAGCGAACGCTTGAGGTGGTAACCGAACCCAACGAGCAAAGCCCGTATGGTGGCCAGGAAGGGCCGCTTCACGCGTCCGAGGGGCAAGGTGTTCCTGCTCATGCCGCCAAAGAGGAAGAAGAGCCGTTTTTCGGGAAAGCGGAAATGGCAATTTCCCTGGTTATGGGCTTGGTTTTAGGAGTGGGCCTGTTTATCTTCCTGCCGGCATTGGCGTCCAATGTGCTGGTCGGCGAATACGAAGCCAACCCCTTTGCCTGGAATATCATCGATGGCTTGATGCGGGTGGTGATATTCGTCTTTTATGTATGGCTGATCGGGCGCATGAAAGATATTAAACGCATGTTTTCCTATCATGGCGCCGAGCACAAGACCATCCACTGCTACGAACACGGGCTTGAGCTTACACCGGAAAACGCGCGGAGCTTTCCGCGGCTGCATGTTCGGTGCGGTACGGCATTCTTGATCATGGTCATGATCATCGCCATTTTGGTGTACACCATCATTCCCCTCAATTTGCTCATCGAGGGGTGGGGGATCAGCGGGCCTGCCGCATTCGCCCTGCTTATCGTGGTGCGCATTGCGCTTATGCCTTTAATTGCTGGAATTTCATACGAAATTACCGTGAAGTGGGCGGGCAGCCATCCCGAAAATCCCTTGGTGCGTATCGTCTTGTGGCCGGGTATGCAGATGCAGCGCCTAACCACCAACGAGCCCGATGATTCTATGCTGGAATGCGCCATCGAAGCTATGCGCTTGGTTTTGGACCGCGAAAAGGAAGAGCTGCAAAGCGCGATGAATTAGCCCTGCGCTTCTTTGATGGGTCTTTCAGCGGGGCTATCCGGATACGTTATCAAGTTTTTCGCTTCGAGCTTCTCAATTCGGGTATGCTGAATCTTGCTACACAGCAGAGGGGCTCCAGGCGTAGCGGGCGCGGCGCTATCTCGCCGCATAGTAAAGGCTGTGCTTGGAAGGCACCGCCAAGCAAAGGAGCAAATCCCCGCACACGTTAATAAGCAAATCGGGGTTAAACCGTGTGAATAGCGGCTGGGCTTAAGGCTCGGCAGAAAAGGAGGAACCGCGTGAAACTGGTTGTTACCGAGAAGAATGACGCGGCTCAGAAGATCGCAGATTTGTTGGGCGCAACAAAGCCCAAAGCCGACAAAGTATATTCCACTCCCGTATATCGCTTTACCGTTGATGGTGAAGACTGGGTAACCATTGGTCTTCGTGGCCATATTTTGGAACCCGATTTTGCCACAGCGCTGGTGTACAAGAAGCGCGGCGGATGGCGTGGTGTTTCCGCCGATGGCGAAGTTATGGAAGCCGATATTCCCAAAACACTGCCCAGGCCACCTTTTAAAAAGAAGAAGCCCTTCACCGAAGACGGTGTGGAGTTGAAGGCTTGGAAGATGGATGCGCTGCCGTATTTGGTGTATTCGCCTATCGAAAAGCGCCCCAAGGAAAAAGATATTATCCGTTCGCTGAAGAACTTGGCGAAGAAAGCCGATTCCATCATCATTGCAACCGACTTCGACCGTGAAGGTGAGCTTATCGGTTCAGATGCGCTTTCATGCATTCAAGAGGTCAACGACACGGCACCTGTTTCTCGTGCGCGCTATTCTGCATTTACCAAGGAAGAGATAACTCACGCCTTCAGCAACTTAGTAACGCTCGATACCAACTTGGCTAGTGCGGGCGCTTCGCGCCAGGACATCGATCTTATCTGGGGCGCGGTGCTTACGCGCTACCTTACCTTGGTGAAGTTTGCCGGTTACGGCAACGTGCGTTCTTCTGGCCGCGTCCAGACGCCAACCCTGGCGCTTATCGTTGCCCGTGAGCGCGAGCGCTTGGCGTTTGTTCCTGAAGATTACTGGGTAATCAAAGGCTCTTTTGACGAAGACGAAAATGCCTTCATTGCTCCTCATGCAACGGCACGTTTCAAAGCTGAAGCGGAAGCCAATGCGGTAATGGCCCATGTCGAAGGCCAAACCTCGGCGCGTGTTGAGTCCATCACGAAGCGCAAGCGCACCGTGGCACCTCCCGTGCCGTTCAACACTACGAGCCTTATGGCGGCAGCTTCTGCTGAGGGTCTTACCCCTGCACGAACCATGCGTTTGGCGGAAAGCCTGTACATGGATGGCTATATCAGCTATCCCCGTGTAGACAATACGGTGTACCCTTCTTCGCTCGATTTGGCAGACACCGTGAAGAAAATCATGGGCAATCCCGCTTATACCCCCTATTGCAAGCAGCTGCTTTCGGGCGGTCCTCTGCATGCAACACGCGGCAAGAAGGAAACTACCGACCATCCGCCTATTTATCCTACAGCCATGGCAACGCCCGACAACCTTCCTGCGGCGGAGTACAAGCTCTACAACCTTATTGCCCGTAGGTTCCTGGCAACGCTCTCCGATGCCGCCATCGTGGAAGGCACGAAGGTCTCGCTCGTTGTGGGTGGCGAAGAGTTTGTGGCTAAGGGCGATGTTTTAGTGAAGCCGGGTTTTCGCGGCATCTATCCTTATGGCCTGAAGAAAGACGAGCAGCTGCCTGCGTTGGAAGAAGGCCAGGAAATAGCCTTCAATGGTGCAACCTGCACAAAAGACCAGACCAAGCCTCCAGCCCGCTATTCGCAGGGTCGCTTGATCCAGGAAATGGAAAAGCTTGGCTTGGGCACGAAATCCACCCGCCATTCCATCATCGAGCGTCTGTATGCGGTGAAGTACGTGCAAAACGACCCTATCGAGCCTAGCCAGCTAGGTATGGCAGTGTGCGATGCTCTCGATAAGTTCGCGCCTCATATCACCCATCCTGAAATGACGGCAGAACTCGAAGAAGAGATGGACAATATCGCCGAAGGCCAGAAAACAAAGACCGAGGTGGTGACCAATTCGCGCAATTTGCTTTCCGAGCAGCTGGCAAGCTTGCTTCCTCATTCTGAAGAAGTGAAGGACGCTTTGGCGGACGCCGTTGCTGCCGATGCCTACGTGGGTCCATGCCCCAAGTGCGGTAAGGATCTGCAGCTGCGCTCTTCGCAGAAAACGCGCTCAATGTTCATCGGCTGTGCTGGTTGGCCCGACTGCGACGTCACCTATCCGCTGCCTAAGGGCAAGATCGAGGCGCTGGAAGAGAAGTGCCCTGTTTGCGGCATGCCTCAGATCAAGGTTACGGCATTCCGCTCCAAGCCGCGCGTTCTGTGCATCGACCCAGAATGCGAAACAAACAAAGAGCCCGATTTGGAAGTGGGCATTTGCCCTACGTGCAAGGAAAAGGGCTTGGAGAAGAAGCTTATTGCGCGTAAGAATCCGCGTACGTTGAAGCGCTTCATCCGCTGCGAGAACTACGATGAATGCGAAACGGGCTATCCGCTTCCGCAGTATGGCAAGCTTACGGCAACGCAGGAAGTATGCGAAAGCTGTGGCGCTCCCATGGTTATCGTTACCACGCAGCGTGGCCCTTGGAAGCTTTGTCCGAACTTCAATTGCCCCGCCAAGGAAGAGGCGGCAAAGAAGAAGGCCGAAAAGGCCGAGGCGAAGAAGGCTGCCAAGAAGCCCGCGGCTAAGAAAAAGACCGCAGCCAAGAAAGCCACCGCAAAGAAAACGGCCGGAAAAAACGAATAGTTCCTGAAAGCGCCCCCTGTGGGCGCTTTCTTTACGCGTTTCCCCCTTTGAGTGCTCAAGGGAGAAAGGTGAGTGGCAAGCATGCAAGAGTAGCTTGTGTTTTTCCATAGAGGAAATAAAGAAAGAGTAAAATAAAAAAATTACGTGCCGTGAGGGTACGTGGCGAATCCAAACCGTTCAGGAGGAATAATGAGCAAGGTCACTATCGTAGGTGCAGGCAATGTTGGCGCAACCGCTGCGCACATCATCGCTTCCAAGAATCTCGCCGACGTCGTTTTGGTGGACGTGGCAGAGGGTCTTCCTCAGGGCAAGGCGCTTGATATGATGCACATGCGTTCGGTGGAAAAGTTCACCGTTAAGGTAACGGGCACTAACGACTATGCGGCAACCACTGATTCCGATATCGTGGTAATCACCGCCGGCATCGCTCGCAAACCCGGCATGACCCGTGAAGACCTGCTTGGTGTTAACTCCGGCATCATGTCTTCTGTTATCGAGCAGGCAATGGCTGCTTCTCCGAACGCTATCTATATTTGTGTTACCAACCCGCTTGACGTTATGACTTACCTGGCTTTCAAGAAGTCCGGTCTGCCTTCCAACCGTCTTATGGGCATGGGCGGCGTGCTCGATTCTTCCCGTTTGTCTTTTGCGGTATGCGAAAAGCTTGGCTGCGACCCCGCTGATGTTACCGCTTGGGCACTTGGCGCTCACGGTGAGGGCATGGTTTGCTGGCCTCGCTTCACCACCGTCAAGGGCACTCCTATTACCGAGCTTATGAGCGAAGAGGATATTGCCGAGGTTACCAAGCGTTGCACCAAGGGCGGCGCTGAAGTTGTTTCCTTCCTGAAGACGGGCTCTGCCTATTACGCCCCAGGCGCTTCTATTGCCAAGATGGTCGAGGCCATCCTTACCGACTCCAAGGAAGTACTGAGCGTTTGCGCTTACATCGACGGCCAGTACGGTCTGAACGACCTGTACATGAACATCCCCGTACGTTTGGGCAAGGGCGGTGTTGAAGAGATCGTTGAGTTCGACCTCACCCCCGAAGAGCTGGCCGCCCTGCAGGAATCTGCTGCCAGCGTTAAGAAGGGTCTCGAGAATCTTCCCGAGTAAGCAAACGTTCTAAGGTGACTACATGCTAACGGTAACCCCTGGCGATATCGAGGCGGCGCTGCTGCCTCTTATCCCGCAGCTGGCCACGCGCGTTCCCGACGATATCTTGTCGGGTTTGGTTGCTGCCCGTGAAACCGAGACCGGAGCCCGTGCTCGCATCGTTTTGGACCAGCTGGTGCAAAATGCTTGCGTTGCCGCAGATGACTGCGTGCCTATCTGTCAAGACACGGGTACGGTATGGGTGTGCTTGGAAGCCGGCCCTGACGTGCTGGTTCCCGGTAATGTGTTCTCTCGTGTGAACGATGCGGTTGCAAAATCTTACATCGATGCGCGTTTGCGTAAATCGGTGGTAAAAGATGCGCTGTTCGACCGCGGCAACACGCAAGACAATACACCGGCTTTCTGCGAGGTTCATTTTGTCGATGAGCCGGGGGTTTGCCGTTTGCATGTGATGCTGAAAGGCGGCGGCTCCGACAATGCCAGCCGTGTGGTTATGCTTACGCCAAGCGCTGGCAAGCAGGGTGTTATCGATACCGTGCTTGCCTGTGTGCGTGAAAAGGCTGCAAACGCTTGCCCTCCTTTGGTGGTGGGCGTAGGCGTGGGTGCCACGTTTGACAAGGTTGGTGGGTTGGCCAAGCGCGCTTTGATGCGCCCGCTTGGCACCGTGAACCCCGATCCCGACGCTGCTGCATTTGAAGCGGAATTGCTTTCCGCAATCAATGCAACGGGAATTGGCGCGGGGGCATTGGGCGGCCAAACCACGGCATTGGGCGTACGGGTCTCGACAGCTCCGTGTCACATTGCTGCACTTCCTGTGGCGGTGAACATGAGCTGCTCTGCCACCCGTCGCGCTACGGTCGATATTCCTACGCATGTTGTCAAAGTGTCTGAATCGGAAGGGGAATAGTCATGCCGGCTGACCCAATACGCCTTACTCTTCCCTTAAACCCCGAAGAGGCAAAAGAATTGCGCGCCGGTCAAGCATGCTTGCTTTCCGGTCCTCTTTTCACGCTGCGCGATGCAGGTCATCAGCGTTTGCTTGCCGAAATGGGGGATGGCGAAGAGCTGCCGTATGGCTTAACAGGCCAGACCATTTTCTATGCAGGGCCAACCCCTTCGGCGGCGGGGCGCCCGTTTGGCGCCATTGGCCCCACCACTGCTTCGCGAATGGACTTCGCGGCTCCCCGTCTTATGGATTGTGGCCTCGCCGCAACAGTGGGCAAAGGCCATCGCTCCGAAGCGGTTCGCCAAGCCTGCATAGACAATGGCGCGGTGTACTTTGTGGCTGTTGGCGGCGCTGCTGCGTTTCTTGCGAAGTGCATAGAATCGTGTGAAACGTTAGCGTATGATGACTTGGGTACCGAGGCGTTGCGAAAGATCATCGTCTCCGATTTCCCCGTTTTCGTCGGTATCGACACGATGGGCGAAGACATTTACTCTCTCGACTGATAGGAATTTACGAGTGGCCACTGCGCAGGATACTACTGTCGGACCTGGAATTTTCATCACCTTTGAAGGTGGAGATGGCGCCGGTAAAACAACGCATATCACGTTTTTGGCTGAGTGCCTGCGCAAAATGGGGCATGAGGTTCTGTGCTTGCGCGAGCCCGGCGGTACCGCCATTGGTGAAGCGCTGCGCTCGATTGTCCTTGATCCCGAAAATTCAGCTATGTCCGATCAAGCCGAGTTGCTCATCTACGAAGCCGCTCGTGCTCAAATCGTAAAAGAGACTATCATTCCTGCGCTTGCGCGAGGGGCGGTTGTCCTGCTCGACAGGTTCTATGATTCTACGGTTGCCTATCAGGCGTATGGTCGCGGTCTTCCCGTATCGTTTGTGCACCAGGCCAATGTGTTCGCCTGTCAAGGGGTGCATCCCTGTCGCACTATCCTGCTCACCACCGAAGCTCCCGCTGAAGAAGGGCTTGAACGAGCTACCCATCACGGAGATGCCGACAGGCTTGAGCAGGCAGGCGCCGATTTCCATGCACGTGTGAACAGCGCATTTATGCGCATCGCAGCAGAAAACCCCCAGCGCATTCGCGTCGTTTCCTCTGCGGGCTCCAAAGACAAAACGGCTCGAACCATATTCAAGGAGCTTTCTGACATATTCAGCTGGGATGCCTCGAGTCCTGTGTGGCAGCCTGGATTCTTCGAATCTATCCTCGAGCGCAACACCGATAAAAAAGCCCAGATCAACTTAGGTGAGTAGCACGGTGGCTGATGTCTTCGACGGAGTGCTTGGTCAGCCTCGTGTGCGCGAGTTCTTTCGCGCGACGATAGCTTCGGGTCGGGTAAGCCATGCTTACTTGCTTACGGGACCTGCCGGCTCCAACAAAACATCTGCGGCATACGCTTTCGCCCAGGCAATCCTGTGTGAAAAGAATGGCTGCGGTGAATGCGATGATTGCGCCCGCGTGTTGCGTCGCCGTCATCCCGATGTGCATTATTACGCCCCCGAGGGAGCCCAAGGCTACTTGGTCGAACAGGTCAGGGAAATCGTTTCCGATGTTTCGCTTGCGCCCATTCGTGCAAAGAGCAAGGTGTATATCCTCGATCGCGTCGATCTTTTAGGAACTCAGGCGGCGAATGCTTTTCTGAAGACCCTTGAAGAGCCGGTGCCTGGTGTGGTGTTCATTCTTCTGGGTCGTACCCGCGAAGGCGTGCTTCCCACCATAGTTTCTCGCTGCCAGGTGGTTCCCTTTCGCCATATTCCCGCCCGAGAGGCGGCGGGAATCCTTTCCCAAAAGGTTGGGGTAACCCCCGAGCGTGCCCGTATGGCTATCGAGGCGTGTGATGGCTCCATTACACAGGCTATCTCGTTTGCCAAAAGCAGCGAGCGCACCGAATTCCGCGCTCGCGTGATGGAAGTCCTGGCTGGTTTGTCCGTTGCCGATGCCCGCGATGTGCTTGAGTACGCCGCTGAACTCATCGAACGTGCAAAGGCCCCGCTCGACAACGTGCGAACCGAGCAGAGTGAGGAATTGGCGGAATCTGCTGATTTTCTTACGAAAACAGCCATGCGCCAAATCGAACTGCGCCATAAACGTGCCCTTACCCAGGCAACGCGCACTTCGCTCAGACAGATGACCGCGATTATCCGCTCGTGGCTGCGCGATGTTCTTATGGTGGTTTCAGGCACTCCTGAGCTGATGGTAAACATCGACCAGCGTTCTGCCGTAGAAGCGGCGGCAGCCAGGGTAAACGTTGAGGGTCTGATGCGCGCATTGCGCGAAGCGTATAAGACCGACGAAGCGCTTAGTTATAATGTTTCTCCAGAAACGTGCTTGGACACGCTTCTGTTCACGATAAGAGAGGTTCTACATGGTTCGGGTAACACCTATTAAGATGCAAGCGGGAACCAAGGTCCTCTGGTTCGACCCGGGCGACATAGACGTTAAGGCAAATGATCACGTAATCGTTAAAACGGAACGCGGAACTGAGTTCGGCACGGCAACGGCCGATATCATGGAGGTCAGCGATGAGCTTATCGCCGATCTGAAATCGCCGTTGAAGCCGGTTATTCGCATTGCGACGGAAGAAGACGTCCAGCGCGCAGACGAATTGGCCCAGCAGGGCGAAGAGGCGCTGGTTGTGTTCAAGGAGTTTGCCGAAGGTGCAAGCGATCAAATGCGTCCCGTTATGGTGGAATTCCTGTTTGACGGCGACAAGGCGGTGTTCTATTTCGAGGCTGAGGAGCGCGTAGATTTTCGCGACTTGGTGCGCAAGCTCGCCGGTCATTTCCATGTGCGCGTAGATATGCGCCAGATTGGCGTGCGCGATGGGGCTCGTTTGGTGGGTGGCTTGGGCCATTGCGGCCAAGAGCTCTGCTGCAAGCGTTTGGGCGGAGAGTTTTCTCCTGTTTCTATCCGTATGGCAAAGGAGCAGAATCTGTCGCTCAACCCTCAGAAAATATCGGGATGCTGCGGCAGACTCATGTGCTGCTTACGTTACGAGTATGAAACCTATAAAGAGGTTAATTCCCGTGCTCCTAAGCATGGCGCAAAGGTTGAGGTGCCTGGCGGCGTTGCCCGCGTAACAGAAATCAATGTTCCTTTGGAGCGCGTCACCCTTCAGCTGGAAGACGGCAAATCCATCAAGGTTCCGCTTGCGGAAATGGAATACAACGGCGAAGGAAAGCGTCCCACCGGTGTATCCGAGGAAGTGTTCGAGAAGTATGCTTCTCCCGATCCCCTCGATGTATTCGGCACCACCGCCTTCGAAGTCACTTCGTTCAGCGGTAACGAAAAGCTCGCTGATAACGAATCGCGTAAAGCTCGCAAAAGCGAGCGCGAAAAGGAAGACACCCATCGCAAGCCCCGCCGCCGTCGTAGTCGCAGCGGTTCATCGGGTACCGAAGGCCAATCCGCCAACAAGGGCGAAGGCTCTCAGGATCAGAAGAAATCTGCTTCTCAGAAAAAGAACGAGGGTCAGTCGCGTCGTTCGCGCCGTGGCTCAGGCAAGGGAAGCAAGCCTCAGCAGCAGGGCAAGCAGGGTCAGCAGAACCAGCGCGGCGAAGAGCGCAAGAAAAGCAATTCCGACCAGGGTGCAAAGCGTCCCGGCCGTAAATCTTCGGGTGTGCGCAATGCACCTCGAAAGCAACAAGGGGAGCATACGGCCAACGGTTCGAATGCCGGCAAGCAGGGCGAAGTAGCTCATCGCAAGCCCCGCCGCCGTCGCCGTAAGGCTCAGGGGGAAGGCAGCACGAATGAACAACAATGACGACTATGCTCTTTTAACGGACCTGTACCAGATAACCATGGCTCAGGGTTACTGGGCCTGTGGAAAACTTGAGGAAGAGGGATGCTTCCATATCTTCTTCCGCGAACCGCCGTTTAAGGGCGGATACGCTATTGCCAGCGGCATGGATCATATCGCTGAAGTGGTGGAGAACTTCTCGTTCTCCGACGAAAGCGTAGAGTATCTTGCTTCTATCGATGCGCCAGGCGGCGGTAAGCTATTCAATCCTGATTTTCTTGAGTATCTGCGCACGCTCGAGCTTACTGTCGAGATCGACGCCGTACGTGAAGGTACGGTGGTGTTCCCGAATGATCCCATCGTTCGCGTAACCGGCCCTATCGTTCAGTGCCAGCTTCTGGAAACGCAGCTGCTGAACTGCGTTAATTTTGAAACTCTTGCCGCAACTAAGGCGGCGCGCGTTTGTCTTGCCGCTGAAACTCCCGTGGCGGAATTCGGCTTACGCCGCGCCCAGGGCGAATCGGGCGGCATGCGCGCTTCTCGCGCATGTATCGTGGGCGGCTGTGCTTCTACTTCAAACGTGCTTGCTGGTCGTGAGTACGGCTTGCCGGTTTCTGGCACCCATGCACATGCGTGGGTTATGGCGTTTGACGATGAGCTCGAGGCATTTCGCGCATATGCTAAAGAATTTCCCACGAACTGCGTATTGCTCGTAGATACCTACGATGTAGCCCAGGGCATGAAAAATGCCATTACCGTTGGTCTTGAAATGAAAGCGCGCGGCGAGCACCTAGCAGGCATCCGCATCGACTCGGGCGATTTGGCGTGGAATGCCAAGCAAGCTCGTGCCATGCTTGATGAGGCGGGCCTTACCGATACCGGCGTGGTTCTTTCGAACGATTTGGATGAGTTTGCCATCAAGTCTATTCGCGATTCGGGAGCCAAGGTTGCTTCTTGGGGCGTGGGTACCAAGTTGGTTACCGCTTACGATCAGCCAGCGCTTGGCGGCGTATACAAACTGGCGGCAAAGCGCATGAAGGGTGGAGAATGGGAACCCTGTGTCAAAGTTACGGGGCAGAGTTCCAAACAAACTGTTCCCGGAATTCTTGACGTTCGTCGCTATTTCCACGAATCAGGAACCATTGCGGGAGACATGGTTTTTGATGTTCTGTATCCTGTTTCGAGCGAACGCATTGTTGATCCTGCAGACGAGTTGCGCCAAAAAGATCTTTCCGGTCTTCGTTACGAAACGCTCCTTGAGCCGCTTGCCCGCGCGGGCAAGGTTGTGCTCGATGCTGAGGCGCGCGACGCTTTGGTTGCACGAGATCGCTGTCGGGAACAGCTTGCTTTGCTCGATGAGAGCCAGAAGCGCATTGTCAACCCACACTCTTATCCAGTCGGTTTGGAATACTCTCTGTTCTATCGCCGACGCGATTTGGTCTCGCGTCTTTTGGGGCTTTCGTAAAATCCCAATAGCGCTTGATCTCGTCTCGTCCTGCAAATCGTCTTTTGACAGGACGAGACGGAAATAGTCAGAAGATGCTTAGCCTAGCTGTGGTAAGGCGGCTGCGCTTTGGCGCGCCGCCTTTGCGAAAGGAGCTGTGCCGAATGATCAAAGTCGTTACCGACTCCGTAGCCTCGTTGCCTAAGGAATTGATCGAAGAAGAAAACATCGAAGTTGTGTCCTTGTTCTTGAACGAAGATGGACACGAGCATGTTGATGCCACGATGGATCTCGATGATTTCTATACGCGCATCTACGACATGGCTGATAACCCTCCAACTTCAAGCCAGCCTTCGCAGAGCACGCTCGAAGAACTGTTCGAATCATTCGCGAAGGCGGGCCATGAGGTCCTGGGTATTTGGATTTCTACGGGTCTTTCCGGCGCCTTCGATGGCGTGTTGCGCGCTGCCCGCTCTGTAGAGTCGCGCAATATCAACTTCAAGTATTGCATGATCGATTCATCGTCCTGTGGCTTTGACGAGGCATTTCCCGTTTTGGAAGGCGCTCGTGCGGTGAGGGAAGGCAAGACGCTTGCCGAGGCCGCCCAGACGGTTCTTGAGGCTATCAAAAGTACGCGTTTTCTGTTCACGCCCGAATCGCTTACCTTCTTGAAGAAGGGCGGCCGTATTGGCGGTGCGGCGGCGCTTTTGGGTAACCTTATCAAGTTGGCGCCAGTTTTGACGGTGGTCGACGGTACGCCTGAGCCTATGGCGAAAGTCCGAACCCGCAAGAAGGCCCTTGTCAAGATCCAGGAAATCTTAGAGCACGATATTGAAACCTGCGGTGGTTTGAAGGACTTGGTGGTGCATTACATCGGAGACAAAGCTCCTGCCGTAGAGTGGGCAAAGGAATTCTTCGAGCCTTTCCTTAAGCGAGAGGTTCGAGTGATTCCTGTTAGTCCGGTTGTTGGGTTGCATGTGGGTCCTGCTGTGGGCATTTCGTATATATGCAATAAGCCCCTTGAAGGCAAGATCACAGGTGATTTGAGCAGCCTTGCTGTGGCCAACTAGTGAAACCCCTGTTGTGAGAGGCAACCGTAATGGATATTAAATGCAACTTAATCATCGATTCATGCTGTGATTTGCCCTACGAGGTGGTAGACCGCGATGGTGTGTATCTGCTTAAGTTCCCTTACATCGATGATGAAGGTGAACATCTCGACGATCTGTATCGTTCGCGTTCGGCCCATGATTTTTATGAATCGATGCGCAATGGCTCTGAGCCTCAAACTGCCCAAATCCCCATGCCCGCACTTCGAGAGGCGTTCGAATGGGCTCATGAGCAGGGAAAACCGGCGGTGTATTTGAGCTTTTCGAGCGGCCTTTCGGGAACGTTCGATACGGCATGCCTTTTTCTCGATCGGGTAAAGCAGGAAATTCCAGACTTGGATGTCCGTATGGTGGATACCAAGCTGGCATCTATCGCCGAGGCGTTCTTGGTGTATGAAGCGTTGCGTCAGCGTGAAAAGGGGCTGACCGCCGATGAGATGGTGGCATGGGCTGAAGAGGCACGTTATTTCGTGGATCGCCAGTTCATGGTGGATGATTTGGAAGCGCTGCGACGGGGTGGCCGTATTCCATCGTCGGTTGCCTATGCGGGCTCTAAGCTTGATGTGAAGCCTCTTTTGGGCATCGATGCCGATGGGAAGCTGGCGCTTACGGGTGTTGCTCGCGGTCGTAAGAAGGGTATTCGAGCCCTGCATGAATACTATATGAAACGACGCAGCTCCGATGCTCCTGGCCAGAATGTGGTTATCGGCAATGCTGACTGCCCCAAAGATGCCGAGCGCTTGATGAGTCTCATCTCTAAAGAGGACGACTCGGTTATGTTCTTGGAAACGAGTATTGGCCCGGTTATTGGTAGCCATGTAGGCCCCGGGATGATCGCCATCGTGTTCTGGGGGCAAGATTGCCGTGCAGATATTTCCATGGCCGATCGCATTGCGAACAAGGTCCGCGGAAAGAAACAGTAGCTATCTAAGTCCGCTTTTTTGAAATCTCTACGCATCGTCGGTGGACTGCCTGGGGGTGCGTGTTCCCGAATTGCCGAATGGGCTATTCGATAACTTGGAAAGGATGTGCATATGGGCACTCAAGATTTGACATTTGCATTTGCAGGCGACGAGCGTGTGGGCGCTGGTGTAAGCGGCTTGCTTGAAGCGGCGGGTTATCCGGCAACCGATATCTCCAATGCCGATGTAGTGTTTACCTACTGCACCAATACTTCCGCGTTAGAAGATCTGTACTACGACACGGAGGGCTTGCTCCGCGGATCCAAGGAAGGCGCCATCTTGGTCGACCTGAGCCCTTCTACCGTTTCGTTTGCTTGCGAGCTTGATGCCGTTGCCTGCGTGAACGGCCATGCGGCTATTGATGCTCCCTTGGTGGTGAGCGACATGGTGTGCGAAGAGGTGTTCGTTAGCCGTGAAAATCTGGGTATTGTTGCTGGCTGTCGCGAAGATGCTGATTACAAAACAGTAAAGCCCCTGCTTGATGCTATCGCTCATCGCGTAATGTGGATGGGCCATGCGGGAGCTGGCCAGAAGGCGAAGGTTGCTCTTACGTTGCAACGTTGTGCGACCTTGGTCGGTGCGGTCGAGGCGCAGGTTGCTCTTGCAAACGTCGGCAGCGACGTAAACGTGATGGTGGAGGATGTTATCGACTTCATGCATGACATGAATAGCATTTCTCCTGCCCAGGAAGCTTTTGCTCAGGCTTTGCTCGATGAAGAGTACGATGCTTCGTTCACTATTGAGCACTTGATGGGGGAAGCAACGGCTGCCCTTGCTTCCTTGGAAGATGAGGAAATGATTCTCCCTCAGGCAGAAGCGTGCTATCGCCTTATGGAGCTGCTCGCTTTGGTGGGCGGCATTGACTTGAGCCCTGCTGGCTTGAAGTTGGTATTCGCCGATGAAGAAACCACCAATCGCTACGGACTTGACTGGTCCCGTGCCGAAGGTACCTTCGAAAGCTGTGATTGCGGCTGCGAAGACGGCGAAGACCACGAGTGCGAATGCGGCCATGATCCTCATGAGGAGCATGAGTGCTGCGGCAAGCACCATCACTAATTTGGTGAGCTTGTGGGCGAATTGGTGAACAGTGCCATTGATTTAAGGGGATCCCGTGCGGGGTCCCCTTATTCTGCGTGCGGTTTATGTCCTCGGCAATGCGGCGTGAATCGCGAAGAGGGAGAGCTCGGTGTTTGCGGGGCGTCTGACGTTTTGCGTCTGGGACGTGCGGCTCTGCATTGGTGGGAAGAACCCTGCTTAGTGGGAGACAAAGGCAGCGGTGCCGTGTTCTTCTCGCATTGCCCTCTTCAATGTGTGTACTGCCAAAACAGGGAATTGGTGTCTGGCTCTGGGGTCCAGATAAGCCTGCAGCAGTTTAAGGAAGTGCTGCTCCGTTTGCAGAACGAGGAGCATGCGGCAAATATCAACTTGGTTACGCCAACACACTATACGCCTAGCATCGCTGCTGCTTTGGGGGAGTTGCGGGATTCGCGAGCGCTTACTATCCCCGTGGTGTACAACACCTCAAGCTTCGATTCACTCGAGGCGCTGGGTCTTATGAGGGGAAAGGTGGATGTGTATCTCGCTGATTTCAAGTATGCGTCTGCTCTTGAGGCAGGAAAGCTTTCCCATGCCCCCCGTTATCCCGAAATAGCATTGGCTGCTATCGAGGAAATGGTTGCTCAGGTTCCCGTATGGGAGGAAGACGACGAAGGGTTGCTGCTTAAAGGCGTTATTGTCCGCCATTTGGTTCTTCCCGGTAGGGTCGAGGAATCGAAACGTGCGCTCGCTACGCTGCATGATCGTTTTGGTAGCGGTGTTCGGTTGAGTATCATGAGCCAGTACACGCCTTTAGCGTCGGGGCTTGAGCGCTACGGCCTTGCCGGTCGGGTAACCGAAGAAGAGTACGAAGAGGTGCTTGATTATGCGGATTCGCTTGGGGTAGAAGACTATTTTTGGCAGCAGGGCGATGCTGCTCAGGAAAGCTTCGTTCCCGAATTCAATGGTGAAGGTGTGCGGTAGCTGTTCTTGACGTTTGCCGCTCTGATCAACCGCTCAACCTATTTGGTGCGTTTTCCGTGATGATGGCTTAACTTATGGCATAATTGGCAGACGGTTTGCCGGCATGGCGCAACGGTAGCGCAACTGATTTGTAATCAGTGGGTTGCGGGTTCGATTCCTGTTGCCGGCACCATTAAAAATGCAGGCCACCGAGCTATTTTGCTCGGTGGCCTTTTCGTTTTATGGGCTCATTTTGCCCCATGGGCGCTATTTGGGTGCTGTTTGACAGACGCCCTGGATAGGCGGCAGCCCCAGATGTGCGGCACTGCCGCAGACGAGTGCCGCCACAAATCGATAGCACCGTCGCCCTCCTGGCTCTCCGCTTGACTTCCGTCTGGTTCTCTGGCCCCAGCTCGGCGCTCGCTAGATATTTATTGCGGATTTGCCTCGTCTCAGCGATTCGGCCGTTGCAAAGACAAAAAATCGGACATTTTTGCAACTTTTTTTCGATTAGGGATCCTTTTCCACTCTGACAAGGCGAAAGCGAGCCGGTGCATGAATGGTGAACTGCGCTTTTGCGCCGCGATTTGCGATGGGGGAACCATGCGACAGCCCCTAATCGCAAAAAAGTTGCAATACAGACCGATTTTTTGTTTTCGGGTTCCCGGAGCGACCCTGTGGATCAAGTAAGGCGCGAAACACACAATGCGATATCTCTTCGTCCTTTACTTCGCCTTCTTTGGGCCGATTCTGCTCTAGGAGCTAATGGGTTACTCGTACTCGGAGGTTTCGATGATTTCCAGGCTGTCTACCTTGATGCATGCTTCGTTGCCTTCGTCGTCCATATACCAGCAGTAGCGTCCTTGCGCATCCTCGGTGAAGGAAAGGACGTCCCAGGCAAGGTAGAGACGGGCGTTTTCGCGAGTGGGTTCAATGTCGGCAAGCTCCAGCACGTAAAGCGCTGCCTTGGTTTGCTGTTCGTCAAGTTCGTCAAAAGTCATAGGTGCTCCTTAGCGGATAAAGCAGAGCCCCGACATGGAATAGCCATGTGGGGCCCGAGTTGTCGCTTCCATTATAGATGCGGCTGTAATGCTGGATAGCAGTGGTAAGATCGCTATTCGCATTTTTGGATGACGGCAACGAAACTCAACATGTCTTCACCTGAGTTCAGGATGCCGTGAAAGCTTCCGTCGGGGCAGTAGAGCACATCGCCTTTTTCGACGCGGTATTCAACGTCGTTTTCAGTGTACGTGGCAGTGCCCGCAGTGATGAAGTACATTTCCGAATCGCCTACGTGTTGGTGGATGCCGATTGAGCAGCCTGGCTCAAGTGATATCTGCGCAACATAGCTGCAGATTCCACCAAGTTGATCTCCTTCAAGCAGACGGTCACGCTGCATCCTGCCGATACCGCCTTCTACCTGTTCTGCATATTGCGGTGTGCGGTTATTGAAAACGGGCATATCATCCTCCTTGTTTGCTATGACCCTCCCAGCTTCCATTATATTCCGTTGATTTGTGGAGGTGATATGCAGGAGGCGTGATGATGTGAAGAGAAAATGACCCAATAGGTGCGTTTTATCGGGTTGGGGAATGAGCGTGCGCCAGCTTGCTCTAAAAGCGTCTATAATCCCGAAAGCAAGAAAACGCCTACGGGTGTAGATTGCCATGCGCCAAAACAACGGCGTTTTGGCTTTATTGGGGTTCGCAGTTCTCGTTCGCGAACATTGGAAAAGGAGCATTGGTGCTAGACCAGTTTTTTTCGTCCCTCTCGTTTGTGGACATCTTTAACTTCTGCGTCTTTCTCGTGTTCTCTGTTTGCTACGTGTATCAGATTTTCTACGTATTCGTAACGCTTACGAAGAAACCGCCGCAACTGACAGCGAAAAAGAACCATCGTTATGCGGTTATCGTTGCCGCCCGTAACGAGAACGCTGTTATCGGTGACCTTATTCACAGCATTCGCGTGCAAAACTATCCGCAAGAGCTCATTGACATCTTTGTTGTTGCCGATAACTGTACCGATAATACGGCTGCCGTTGCCCAGGAAGCTGGCGCCATCGTGTTCCCCCGTTTCAACAAGGAGCATATCGGTAAGGGTTACGCCCTCGATTACGGCTTCTCTTGCATTCGCCAGCACTACAGCGAAAATGAATACGAGGCATACTTCGTGTTCGATGCCGACAATGTGCTCGACGTGAACTACTTCCGCGAAATGAACAAGACTTTCGATAACGGTGCGGTTGCCTCAACCAGCTATCGCAACTCGAAGAATTACGGTTCCAACTGGATTACCGCGGGCTATGCCGTATGGTTCATGCGCGAGGCGAAATACCTTTCTCAAGCTCGTCTTACCTTGGGAACCAGCTGCGCTGTTTCGGGCACGGGTTTCTTTATCAGCGCGAAGATCATCGATGAGATGGGCGGCTGGAAGTACCATATGCTCACTGAGGATATCGAATTTTCCACTGCCTCTATCGTCCGCGGTCGTCGAATTTCCTATACGCCTACCGCTATGCTCTACGACGAACAGCCGCTGACATTCCGCGACTCGTGGAACCAGCGCTTCCGTTGGGCAAAGGGCTTTTACCAGGTGTTCTTTGGGTATGGCGGGAAGCTGGTCAAGGGTATTTTCGCCAACCCTAAAGGTTCTCGTTTCGCATGCTACGACATGTTGATGACTATCTGCCCTGCCATGTTGCTGACCATCATCACCATTGCTTTCAATGCGATTATCGCCGTGCTGGGCGTTACCGGCGTAATGTCGACGGGCGTCATGATCACTTCTTCGCTTTCCTCGATCTTCTTCTGCCTCTTTAACTTCACGCTCTTCATGTTCATGTTCGGTGCGCTTACCACGTTTACCGAATGGGACAATATCCATGCACCTGCTCGTAAGAAGATCTTTTACATGTTCACCTTCCCGTTGTTCATGATCACCTACATTCCTATTGCACTGGTTGCCCTGGTCAAGAAGGCCTCTTGGAAGCCCATTCAGCACAGCATCTCGGTTGACGTTCAAGAGTTTGCACAGGCCAACGCCAAAGACGCCGATCGCATCTAAAGGTGCTCTGCGGGGGGGGGCAGTGCGGTTGCGTTGCAGCCCCTTCTCGGTTCTAGCGGATTCGAGGCAGCCAGACGGTATCGTCTGGCTGTTTTTTTGCCGTGTTCCGCGGTGGCTTATGCTCTGATGAAAGTAACTGCATAGATTTCCTTTGCGCCCGCTGCTCGTAGAGTGTTTCCTGCAGTGAAGAGAGTTGCCCCTGTGGTGAACACGTCGTCGATTAATACGATGCGGGGCATGATGCCCAAACGCGCCTTAAGGGCGTTTCCATAGGGGGAAGGCCCGTTTGGTTCGAGGTCGAACGATCCAGCCATGTTGGCAAGCCTTTGTCTTGCGTCGAGATCGCGTTGGTCGCGGCGGGGTTTCGCTCGGAGAAGGGGAGTAAGGGGCATTCCTGTTATGCGCGACAGCTCAGCTCCGATAAGCGAAATGTGATCGAACCCGCGCTTTCGGACGGCGTTGGTGCGCGCGGGTATGGGGACGAGCACGGCTTCTGCTTGCCAGGAGGGCGGAAGAACATTTGCCATATGGTGGGCAATTATCTCTGAAAGCTGCCGTTCTCCTCGATCTTTGAAAACGGTTACGATGCGCTTTGTTTCCGGTGAAAGCAATACCGCAGAAACGCAGCCATCGAGGGGAAAGCGCGCCAATCCCTTCCAGCGCAAGGTTTGTTGATTGCATTCGCAGCATATCCCGCGCCCCCAGGGTGCTCCGCATAGGGGGCATGATGAAAGTTGGTCCAGGTAGGGCAATTCTCGTGAGCATTTGTCGCAAAGTGCCACTCCTGGCACATCGCAGATAACGCACCGGGTTTGCCAAACGGCTTCGGAGAGCCCAAGCTGAAGGAGCTTTAACGAGCCTTTGATTTCCGCGAGCACTTCACTCTTCTTTCTGATGCTGTCTTATATTGATGGCTTTGGCGATGCGGGTAGGGCTGTTGCCGACCCCGCTGTCAAACCTGGTTCGTGGGGTTATCATCCGATTTCAGTAACGACTATGATCGGGAAGTGCGAAGCAAATGCGAAGGATATGGGAAAAGCATGCGCAAGAAGCCGATCGAGTTGCCTGTTCTGCTAGACTAGGAATGCTCTATCCAGGTCTGTGGTTGCGGTTTTTCCTAGTCCAAGGCAGATGCGGTCAAAAGGACCCACGTAAGTTATCGGTTTTCCGAAACGAGCATGGCGCATCCTAGAGGTAAGACGTACCGTTCGGGTTTTATGCAACATAGGGTTGCACGAACGAGAGGACGACGTCCGCTTTGCGGGCTTGGTTCCAGTATGCGAGTGTGGGGTCAAAGACCAGGTCAGCTGGAAGAGCGTTAGTATTGGCACCAAGAAGGGAAGTCTCGATGAAACGCGCATCGATTCTCGTTGTCACGTTGGTGATGGCGCTGTCCATGGCGGTGGCTTTATGCGGCTGCACGTCGAACAATTACACGCCCCAGGCGAAGGAGCAGACGATCAGCAATTCTGCCCTCAAGTCTTCTGGTACGTTGCGCGTGGGCGTAAACGCGTCCAATGCCCCCTATGCTGCGGAGTCTTCCGGCAGCATCGTTGGCATCGATGTCGATATCGCGGCTGCCCTTGCTGACGAACTGGGCCTGAAACTCGAATTGGTGGATGTCGGTTCTTCGGTAGACACCGCCTTTACCAAGGATAACGTTGACATTGTCATGGGCGTTGCGAAGTCGAATTCCGCATATTGGATGTCCGATTCGTACATGAGTTCTGCGGTAGCTTTGTTCTCGCTTACCCAGAACGCTACGGCTCCCACCCAGTCCGGCTCATTCTCCGTAGCAGCTCAGTCTTCTTCCATGAGCGCATGGGAAGTAACCGACCACTATGGCGAAAGCTGCCTGCGTAACAGCGCCGATCTCCAGGGCGCTTTCGAATCGTTGCAGACCGGTTCGGTGAACTATGTAGCTGCCGACAGCACCATCGGTGCCTATGTGGTTCACTCTTCTTCGGTTGAGGCTTATCCGGTAGCGCTGTTGCAGGATCCTTCTTCTTACTGCATTGCTGCGCCCACCACCAATGTTGAACTGCAGAAAGCCGTGTCTGAGGCGTTGAGCACTTTGAAGAACGGCGGCGTAATCAGCGTTATCCAGAAGAAATGGTTGGGCGACCAGGCTGATATCTTTGCACTGAAGGTTATCCAGTCCACGAAGAGCGAATCTGACAGCGAAGATGCCGCTTCGACCAACGCGTCTGATTCTTCGAGCACTGGTTCGTCGAGCAGCTCTAGTTCCTCAAACTCGAGCTCCACCTCTGGTTCGACCAGCTCCAGCACGAAAAGCGGGAGCACCCAGAGCAGCTCTAACGATTAGCGTGGGAAGCAAAATAAAGGCGCTTTGTTGAAAAGGTTTCATAACGTTAACAAACGGAAGGCAGGTTATATCTTGCCTTCCGTTTGTTTTTATTCTGAGTCATGTAAGCCGCTCCGCATAGCGCGGAACCTATTTGTTGAATCAAGGAGTATCGTATGAACGACCAAGGCAATTCCTCCGGCTCGCCCATTCCCCCCAATGGATGGGGGAACCAGGGTGCAACCCCTCAGCAATCCGATACAGCAACGAAGAAGGCCCCTTCACTTCTGAAGACGTTCCTCGTTGCTTTTGGCGGTGCCGCAGTTGCCTGTGCGCTGGTATTGGGCGTCTATTCCTTTATTCACCCCACTTCTTCTACGGTGTTGGGGGGTAGTGGCTCTGGGACGAACATCACGGTAAGCGGGGAAGACACAACGCTTGCCGAAGCGGTTTCCCAGAAATGCCTTCCTTCGGTAGTTAACATTGATGTGTATACCAAACAGTCCAGCCAAACCATGATGGGCATGATGGGGCAGACGAGCGACGAGCTCGAAGAATCTTCCCTTGGTTCGGGAATTATCCTATCTTCCGATGGTTACATTCTGACTAACTATCACGTTATCGAAGGCGCCGACCAGCTGAAGGTGAATGCTGGCGGTGAAGAATACACCGCGCAAGTGGTGGGCACCGATGAGTCGAGTGACTTAGCGGTGTTGAAGATCGACGCAACGGGTCTTACTGCTATCGAGGTTGGCTCTTCGTCCGATCTTGCCGTTGGTGAATGGGTAATGGCCGTGGGCAGCCCCTTCGGCCTTGAACAGTCTGTTTCCACCGGTATAGTTTCCGCTACCAGCCGTACTACGTCTGCCTTGAACGATTCCAGCAGTGGCTCTAGTGCCGTTTACACCAATATGATCCAGACCGACGCCGCTATCAATCCGGGCAATTCTGGTGGCGCTTTGGTGGACAAGGACGGTAAGCTCATTGGCGTTAACACGCTTATCGCCTCCGCTTCTGGTTCCAGCTCAGGCGTTGGTTTCGCGATCCCCGTTGATTATGCGATGAACATCGCTCAGCAGATCATCGACGGAAAAACCCCCTCCCATGCACAACTCGGTATTACCGGGACCACGGTTAACAGTCAGCTGGCAAAGCGATACAACCTACCAGTTGAATCGGGCGCTTATGTGACAAGCGTGTCCGCTGGTTCTTCTGCCGCTAATGCTGGCATTCAGGAAGGCGACATCATCACGAAACTGGGTGATGCCTCCATTTCCTCTTCTTCCGATTTGGTTTTGGCGGTACGTTCTCACAACGCAGGCGATAACGTGCAGGTGACCTTCAACCGAAACGGCCAGGAGAACACCGTTTCGGTAACGCTCGGCTCCGATTCATAAAACGTATAATGCGATAAATAATTGCTAAAACTCCCTGAACAATTAGGCGCTATGCTCTGGTTCAGGGAGTTTTTTATAGGAGTAGCACGCTATGTGCGCTCTTATCTAGGAAAGGGGAACCACATGTCTGAACGAATAACCGGCCACACTGAGCTTATCGGTTTGATGGCGTATCCGATTCGTCATTCTTCTTCGCCTGCTATGCAGAACGAAGCATTTGCGAAATTGGGTTACGACTATGCTTACCTTGCGTTTGAGGTGGATGCAAACGAAATCGAGGCAGGTGTTCAGGCCCTTCGTACACTGAAGATGCGAGGAGCCAATATCTCTATGCCCAACAAAACACTAGTAGGGAAGTATCTCGACGAGCTCACGCCTGCGGCTCAAATGTGCGGTGCGGTAAATACAGTAGTGAACGATAACGGGCATTTGACGGGGACCATTACCGACGGCGTGGGCTTTATGCGGGCCGCTGCCGACAACGGCATAAGTCCAATCGGCAAGAAAATGACCATCGTGGGGTGCGGCGGTGCCGGCACGGCAATCCAAATCCAGGCAGCGCTTGATGGGGTATCTGAAATCAGCATTTTCAACCGCAAAGATGATTTCTACCGTCGCGGAGAAGAAACAGTGCAGAAGATCAACTCACAGACCAGCTGCAAGGCAACCCTTTATGATTTGGCTGATCTTCAGAAGCTGAAAGAGGAAATGGACGATAGCTACCTGTTCGTGAACGCAACAGGAGTAGGCATGAAGCCGCTTGAGGGTCAATCGGTGGTGCCCGACAAATCATATTTCCGCCCAGAGTTGAACGTCGTGGATATCATCTATGCCCCTCGCCTTACCAAGCTTCGTGAAATGGCAAAAGAGGCGGGTTGCAAAACGATGAACGGCCTTGGCATGATGCTCTTCCAGGGTTCTGCCGCCTTTGAACTGTGGACGGGTGAGCCTATGCCTATCGAATACATGAAGGAAACGCTGGGTATCGACTACGATGAATAGTATCAAGAGATAAGGAGCTCGGGTATGAAAACGGTAAACGCACGTGGGGTGGTTTTCGGTGAGGGTCGCCCGAAGATCATGACCTCCCTATGCGGCTCTGACGCTGCGGGAATGATAGAACAGGCACAGTTTGCGAAGACGCTTCCAGTGGATGTGCTTGAGTGGCGTATTGACTTTCTTGACGAAGCGTATGATGTCGATTCGATTGTTGATTGCGGTCGGAAACTTCGTGCCGCGGTAGGTGAGGATACGCCTATCCTCATGACGTTCCGTACCGCAAAAGAGGGCGGGGAAAAGCCGGCAGAGCCTGAGCTGTATGCCAATATCAACATTGCGCTCGCCGAAAGCGGCATTGTCGATTTGATTGACGTTGAAGCTTTCATGGGCGATGACGTCGTAGAGCGCATTATCTCGGCGGCTCATTCGGTTGGGGTATTCGTAATTGCCTCGAACCACGATTTCGAGAAAACGCCTCCCAAGGAAGAAATCGTTTCCCGTCTGTGCAAGATGCAGGATCAAGGTGCCGACATCCTCAAGATCGCATTGATGCCGCAGTGTCGTGCAGACGTGCTTACCTTGATGGATGCCACGCGTGATATGTTCGAAAATCACACTGAGCACCCGCTTATCACTATGAGCATGGGCGGCATGGGCGTAGTGAGCCGCTTGGCTGGTGAATCGTACGGCAGTGCTGCAACGTTTGGGGCGGCTGCACAGGCATCGGCTCCGGGTCAAGTTGGCATTGCCGATTTGGCGAAGGTGCTCGATATCGTCCACGCTGGTCTGTAGGGCAAGATGCTATGAGCTTTGAGGGGCTGCGGCGCAATGTCGCAGCCTTTTTGTGTTGCGTCCGAACGTGATGCACGTTTTACGGTAATATGGCAAAGATACAGGCTATGAAAGGAAATGCCCATGGCATCTGACTATAAGTACAAGCGTGTTCTCCTGAAGCTCTCTGGCGAAGCATTGATGGGAGAGGCCGGCTACGGTATTGATCCTAAGGTCGTTGAAGAACTGGCTGTTCAGATCAAGGAAATCGTTGATGACGGAATCCAGCTTGCTGTAACCGTTGGCGGCGGCAATATCTTCCGTGGTCTTGCTGGCTCTGCAGAAGGTATGGATCGTGCTCAGGCTGACTACATCGGTATGCTTGCCACCTGCATGAATGCACTTGCTCTCCAAGACGCTTTCGAGCGCCATGGCATCCCCACGCGTGTAATGAGCGCTATCGAGATGCGCCAGGTTTCCGAGCCTTATATTCGCCGTCGTGCCGTGCATCACCTTGAAAAGGGCTATGTTGTTATTTTCGCAGCTGGCACGGGCAATCCTTACTTCACCACCGACACCACGGCGGCTCTGCGCGCATGCGAAATCAATGCTGAGTGTCTGATGAAGGCCACCAAGGTCGATGGCATCTACGATGCCGATCCGGTAACCAATCCTGATGCTAAGCGCTTCGAAACCATTAGCTACCTCGAGGTTCTTTCTCGTGAGCTCCATGTTATGGATTCCACGGCAACTTCGCTGTGCATGGACAACAAGCTTCCCATCCTGGTATTCGACCTGATGGTTCCTGGCAACATTTCACGCATCCTGAAGGGCGAAAACATCGGTACTACCGTTACCGCGTAAACCTACTTTCACCGTGCCTGATTTGCAGGCATCACAACAATGCTAATCAAAGGGGAAGGACCCAAGATGACCAAGGAAATCATGGATAAAGCAGCAGAGCGTATGGCAGGCGCTGAGCAGCAGCTGCTTTCCAACTTTGCTTCTGTTCGCACTGGCCGCGCTAGTGCCATGATCCTCGACCGTGTTAAGGCCGATTACTATGGCGTTCCGACCCCCGTCAACCAGATGGCTGCTATCAAAACGCCTGATGCCCACACCCTCGTTATCGAGCCGTGGGACAAGTCGGCTCTTGGCGGTATCGACCATGCTATTCAGGAGGCAAACCTGGGTGTTATGCCTAACAACGACGGTTCGGTAATCCGCCTTTCCTTCCCGCCCCTTACCGAGGAACGTCGTAAGGAATTCGTAAAGGAATGCCGTGCCTATGCCGAGGAAAGCCGTGTGGCGGTACGCAACGCTCGCCGCGATGCCAACACTGCCGTCGAGAAGGCCGTAAAAAACGATGGCCTTCCCGAAGACGAGCAGCGTCGTGCCGAGGCTGAAATCCAGAAGCTTACCGATGCTGCCATCGCTAAGATTGACGCTCATCTTGCCAAAAAAGAAGAAGAGCTGATGTCCATCTAGTTTTGTCTTCTTTTCTGAGGGCAAAGATATCCATGGGGCAGAGAACGCGCTCTTTGCGCTGTCGATAATACGGTAGGGTTTCATTCGGAAAAGGTAACTCAGAAGCTGATCCGTGATCTTGCCCTTTATCGGTTTTCGCTGCCTGATGATTTTGAATTTCTGCCCGCCAGGTCATCTGGCGGGCGTGTTTTGCATGTGCGGGGTTTGCAAGGAGGAGCGGAATGAGGCAACCACTCGAGTACATATTCCCTGATCCGCCTATGGGGATAGATCCTAAAGCGCTTGATCAGAGTCGCATACCCCGCCATGTCGCTGTCATCATGGACGGCAATGGGCGTTGGGCAAAAAAGCGTGCATTAAACCGACTTCGCGGTCATAAAGCCGGGATCGAAGCGGTGCGCGAAACCATCCGCTGCGCCAACGATTGCGGCGTAGACTACCTCACCATCTATTCGTTCTCCACAGAGAATTGGAAGCGTCCGAAGGAAGAGGTAAGCGGCCTGATGGAGTTGTTCGCCAAAACCATGTTGGCGGAAGTGGACGGTCTGCATGAAGAGCATGTGCGCGTTCGCACCATTGGCGATCTTTCCATGCTTCCCAAGGAAACGCGTGATGCTTTTGACGCTGCATGGGAAAAAACCCGCAATAACGATGGTATGACCTTAGTGGTTGCCGTGAACTACGGCTCGCGTCAGGAAATGATGAATGCAGCCCAGACATATGCGGATGCTGCTATTGCTGCCCACGAAAAGGGAGAAGAGCTGGTTCTTACCGAAGAACTATTCGAGCAGGGCCTCGATACCGCTGATATTCCCGATCCCGATTTGCTTATTCGCACTTCGGGCGAAATGAGAATAAGCAATTTTCTGCTGTGGCAAATTGCCTATTCTGAGTTCGTATGCACCGATGTGCTGTGGCCCGACTTTAATCGCTATGATTTCTTGAGGGCATTGCTTGAGTTCCAATCACGCGATCGTCGTTTTGGGGCGGTGTAGTGCATGACGAAGACGCGTGTGCGCAAGCCGTTTATGCGAGAGGATGCCCAGGCGCATCCTGGCCTTACCACGGAGCCTGAGGAATTTCCCGCGATCGAGCTTCCTGGTGAAGAAAAGCGTTCTACCAAGGTGAAGAACGCCGCTGCAGCGAAGATGCCTGAAAAAGTAAAGCACCCCAGCAATCTGATGGTACGTACTGCAACAGGCGCGGTGTATATCCTTCTTACGGTGGTGTGTATTTGGGCATCTGAGGTATCTACGGCAATATACCTTTCGGTGCTCAGCGCTATCTGCGCAGGTGAGTTTTATTACATGCTGCGATCTGACGCCAAGTTACCCAATGAGTTTTTGGGAATCTGCGCCGCCGCGTTATTCCCGCTTGCTACTTGGGTATCTGGCATTTCCGGCGTGGTTGTGGTGTTCGCCATCTTCGTATTGACCTTGCTTGTTTGGTACGTCTTTTGGCAACCCGCACGAATCAGCGATGTTGCAGTAAGCCTATTCGGCGCGGTGTACACAGGTGTCATCATGTCGTGCGCCATGTTGCTACGCGTATCGCTTCCCGAATTCTGGGGTGCGGTTTTGGTTTTGGGCTTGTTTGCCAGCGTTTGGGGTAACGATGCCTTTGCCTATTTGGTCGGGTCGGCGATCGGTAAGCACAAGCTTGCGCCCCATATCTCCCCAAAAAAAAGCTGGGAAGGCTTCATAGCCGGCCTTGTTGTGGCCATGGGGTTCTGGTGCTTGCTCACGCTTATTCCCGGGGTAACCATGTCTATTCCGCAAGCATTGGTGTTCGGCTTGATAAATGGGCTTTCGGGCGTTTTGGGCGACTTGGTGGAAAGCCGCATCAAACGCAATTCCGGCTTCAAGGATTCGGGCACCATTATGCCAGGTCATGGCGGTTTGCTCGATAGGTGCGATTCGCAGTTCCTGGTAATCCTTACGGGTACCATCATGCTTGTTCTAGGAGGCTGTATTCCTTATGCAATCTAACGTATCCCCTCAGGTCCGCGTCGCTTCTCAGCGACGCGTCGTTGTTTTGGGCTCAACGGGCTCCATTGGCGTTCAGACGCTTGATGTGGCGCGCCGTCATCCCGATCGCTTGAAAATCGTTGGCTTGGCTGCAGGCACACGCGGTGCCAAACTGCTGGCTCAAGCTAAAGAATTCAACGTGGGGCATTTGGCCCTCGGTAAGCCAGAAGAGGTTAGCGCTTCGGTCGTAGCTGAGCTGGAAGAGCAGGCTGCAGGCTTTGTCGGCGCAAAGGGAAGCATCGGCTTTGGGTCTGATGCGGTCCGTGAGATGGTTCATCTCGAAGAGGCCGATGTGGTAGTGAACGCCTTGGTGGGTGCTGCTGGTTTGCAAGCAAGCTATGAAACGCTTCGCGCGGGCAAGGTTCTTGCCCTTGCCAATAAGGAGTCGTTGGTAGTGGGTGGCAACCTTATCATGCCCATGGCAACCGAGCCTGGCATGTTGATGCCCATCGATTCTGAGCATGGTGCCATATATCAGTGCCTTTTGGGCGAAGACCCCCGTGAGGTAAGCAAGCTGTGGGTAACCGCGTCGGGTGGTCCATTCCGCGGGAAGAAACGTTCCGATCTGGAGAACATTACCCCTGCTCAGGCTTTGGCTCATCCTACGTGGAATATGGGCAAGAAAATCTCTATCGACTCATCTACCCTTATGAACAAGGGTCTTGAGGTAATCGAGGCGCATCATCTGTTCCAGATGCCGTACGACCGCATTGAGGTTGTGGTTCAGCCGCAAAGTGCTATTCATTCCATGGTCGAATTCACCGACGGAAGCGTAAAGGCGCATCTTGGCACTACTGATATGCGCATTCCCATTCAATTCGCGCTCAGCTACCCTGAGCGTTGGGACGCCCCGGTTGAGCCGCTTGATTTTCGGATGTTGGGTTCTCTTGATTTTGCTGCGCCTGATACAGAAACGTTCCGTTGCCTTGCCTTGGCCTACCACGCTGGCAGGGTGAGCGGCACTTTGCCGTGTGCGATGAATGCCGCCAACGAAGTGGCGGTAGCCTCGTTTTTGGAGGAAAAGCTGCCATATTTGGGTATTGCTGAATGCGTTGAGGCCGTAATGTCGCAACATGAGGCGCGCGGCGTCCAGCAAGTAATGAGCATCGAGCAGCTTCTTGAGGTTGACGCATGGGCTCGTAGCTGCGCACGCGCATGGGTGTCTGCCCGCTAGAAGTGCACTTTAGCTAGTTGTCCCCCTTGTTCCTGTCGGGTGGGCTGTCTGTCGTCGCTGACGCTAGGGGAAGTGATGGATAGCTCTTCTAATGGAATCGAGGGGCTTTTTCGTGCGGCAGTTATGCGGTCAATGGCTTCATGCCGTACGTATTTGCTTGCTGCCGCAAAAAACGCACATAGAGCCGTTTTCGTGGCTCGTTTGCACGTTAGCTGGCGGGGCGGCTGCAGTTCGTATGAATTGGAACGGGAGCGCCATGATGCTCAAATATAATGAGCATCATGGATATACTCATCATGCTCATAACGGTAACCCTTCTTTTGGGGTTTCTTGTATTCATCCACGAAGGTGGCCATTATCTTGCTGCACGTGCATGCGGGGTGCGCGTAAGCGAATTCATGATTGGTTTGCCTGGCCCCTCGATTGGCTTCACCCGCGGAGAAACGCGTTTCGGTATCACTGCCGTTCCGCTGGGCGGCTATGCGAGCGTTTGCGGCATGGCTCCTCCTAGCAACAGCCCTCACCTGAAGCGTGTTCTGGGCTATGCCTATCGCAAGGGCACCGTGTATATGGAAGATGTTGCCCACGACTTGTTTCTTACCGACCAAGAAGCCTACGATTTGCTCGAAGAGCTGTGTGACTGGGGTTCGCTCAAACGTCCCCGCCGCAAGGACGAGCACAATGTGTACCGCACACCAGCTAAAAACGGGTTTGAGGAAGGACAGCCTCGCACTATTTCCAGCAACGAGGAGTTTTTTGCCTCAGAAAAGGCGCAACAATACTGCACGTTGCCATTCTGGAAGCGCTGTACCATCTTGCTCGCAGGTCCATTCATGAATCTGTTCTGGGTGTTCTTGGTGTTTATTCTCATCTACTCCGTTATGGGGCTCGATCTTCAGAACACGCAAACTGGCGAAACGTTCCATTACACCTGGACTCCTTGGGAAGCCATTGCAATGGGGTTCAAATACCTCGGCATGGTGGTAAGCGCAATTGCGGCGCTATTCAATCCCGCAACTGCAGCGCAAACCGTCTCCCAATCAACTTCGGTGGTGGGCATTGCGGTTATGTCGAAAAGCGCCTTGGATGCGGGCTTCTTGAATTTCCTGTTCTTCACGGCCATTATCTCTGCATCCTTGGGCCTCATGAACATGCTCCCAATCCCTCCGCTTGACGGTGGCCGATTTGTGGTGGAAATATTCCAGAAGGTATCTCGTAAGGTAGTTTCGCTTCGTGCCTTGGGTTACATGTCTACCGTGGGCATCGTGCTCTTTACCGGATTCTTCTTGGTTATGGTCAATCAAGATGTTCAACGATTCATATTTGGGAATTGGAGCTAATACATGGCGAATACTGCTCCCAACGCAAAAACACGTCAGGTCATGGTAGGTTCTGTCGCTTTGGGCGGCGGCGCTCCCTGCGTGGTGCAATCGATGCTTAATCTGCCCCTTGCCGATGTGGAGGGGAACCTGAGTCAGATAAGCCGCCTGCAAGAAGCCGGCTGCGAGGTGGTTCGCATCGCCGTTCCTCATAAGGCCGATCTGGATTTCTTCGAGGAGATCTGCAAAAAGTCTCCTTTGCCAGTTGTTGCAGATATTCATTTCAGCGCTGAGCTTGCCATAGAAGCTGCTCGTCGCGGTGCTGCAAAGCTGCGCATCAACCCTGGCAATATCGGCGGCTTGGAGGCTACCGTCCCGGTGCTTCAAGCTGCCAAAGCAGCCGGTATTCCTATTCGCATAGGAGTTAATGCGGGCTCGCTCGATTCTGCGTTGGCGGAACGCAGCGACTTAACCTTGCCCGAAAAGCTTGTTGAATCAGCTACCGCATACGTGGAATTCTGCCATGGCCAAGGATTCTATGATGTGGTGGTTTCCGCCAAGGCCCATGATGTGTCTACCACGGTAGCAACGTATCGCCTGCTTTCGCAAAGGATGCCTGAAGTTCCCCTGCATATCGGTGTTACCGAGGCGGGCACTTTGTTTCAGGGTCTTATCAAATCTGCGAGCGGCCTGGGCATTCTTTTGGAGCAGGGAATAGGGGATACCATGCGCATCTCCTTGACCGACGATCCTACTGAAGAAGTGCGCGCCTGCTGGACGTTGCTTTCCGCATTGGGCCTGCGTCGCCGCGATCCTGAATTGGTAAGCTGCCCCACCTGCGGTCGCTGCCAGGTTGACCTGATCCCTATTGCTCAGGAAGTGGAAAAGCGGTTGCGCGATGTGCATCGTCCCATCCAGGTGGCAGTCATGGGATGCGTGGTGAACGGTCCCGGTGAAGCAGCCGACGCGGATATCGGTGTTGCGTGCGGAAAGGGATCTGGCGTGGTATTCGCCCACGGCAAAACCTTGCGCAAGGTCGAAGAGGCCGCTATCGTTGATGTACTTATGGAAGAGATAGGAAATCTGTAATGGAAATCATGCGTTTGAGCCAGCAGTATGCTCCCACGTTGAAAGAAGACCCCGCCGATGCCGAGATCGCAAGCCATCGTTTGCTTGTTCGCGCAGGCATGATCAGGAAAGTCGCAGGTGGCGTGTACACCTTCCTGCCCTTGGGCATGCGCGTCCTTACCAAGATCGAGAATATCGTGCGTGAAGAAATGAATGCCATCGGTGCTCATGAGATTCTCATGCCGGCACTGCAGCCTGGTGAGCTGTGGCACGAATCGGGCCGTTGGAACGATTACGGCCCTGAGCTTATGCGACTGGAAGATCGCCATGGTCGTGGCTTCTGCCTCGGACCAACCCACGAAGAACTGGTAACCTCCATCGTCCGCAGCGAGCTGCGTTCCTACCGTCAGCTCCCCATGACGCTCTATCAAATTCAGACGAAGTTCCGCGATGAGATTCGCCCCCGTTTTGGCCTGCTGCGCAGTCGCGAATTCGTTATGAAGGACGCATACAGCTTCCATTCCAGCCAGGAATCCCTGCAGAAAACCTACGATGAAATGTACGATGCCTACGGTCGCATCTGCGAGCGTTGCGGCCTTGATTACCGCCCTGTTGTTGCCGATGGTGGCCAGATTGGCGGCAGCGTAACGTGCGAGTTCCATGCGTTGGCAGAAGCCGGCGAAGATGATTTGGTTTATTGTCCCGATTGCGATTACGCGGCAAACAACGAAGCAGGCGTATGCCATGCCCATCCGGTTGAGTATGCCGCCGCTGAATGCAAGAAGGTTGAAACCCCGGGCGTTTCCTCCATCGAAAGCCTTGCGAAGTTCCTCGGCATTGAAGAGGCTGCCACGGTTAAGGCTATGGTGGGCAAGGACGCCGAGGGGGCTATCTTCGCTCTCTTTATCCCCGGCGATCACGAACTGAATGAAATCAAGGCAGAGCGCGTGGTAAATGGCTTTACCCTGCTTACCGACGAAGAGCTTGAGGCTGCAGGTCTTCACAAGGGATCCATTGGTCCGAAGGGACTTCCCGGGGGCATCAAGGTTATCGGTGACGTGAACCTGAAGAACATTGAGCGCTGGGTTGTGGGCGCAAATGAAGACGGCTTCCATTTTGTGGGCGCCAAGCATGGCGAAGATTTCCAGGTAGACGAGTGGGCTGACCTTTCGCTCGTAATGCCGGGCGATGCCTGCCCGAAGTGCGGTGCTGCCCTGCAGGGTGCGCGTGGTATCGAGGTTTCCCAGGTATTCCAGCTGGGCGACAAGTACTCCAAGACCATGGGCGCGGTGTACTCAGACGAAAATGGTGTAGACCAGAACTTCCTTATGGGCTGCTATGGTGTGGGCGTTTCCCGTACGCTGGCGGCTATCGTTGAACAGCACAACGACGAAGACGGCATCATCTGGCCTATGTCCGTAGCGCCGGCTCACGTTTGCGTTATCCCCCTTACCGTTGGCGACGAAGAGGTGTTCCCGGTTGCCGAGCGCATTGCCAAGGAACTCGCTGAACAGGGTATTGAGGTTGTGCTGGACGACCGCGACGAGCGCGCTGGCGTCAAGTTTGCCGATGCCGACCTTATCGGCTGGCCTGTTCAAGTTGTCGTGGGCAAGCGCGGCGTAAAGGAAGGCGTGGTCGAGGTTAAGCATCGTGGCGAATCTGGAAAGACCAAGGTTCCCTTCGCTACGCTTACCGAGGCGTTGGCATTCGTGAAGCGTGCCGCCCGAAACAACAAGTTCTCGCGTACGTTCTAAATGTCCGTGCAGAGCGAAACGAACAAACCGGAATTGCTTGCTCCCGCCGGCGGGTGGGAGCAGCTTGAATATGCGCTTCACTTCGGGGCCGACGCGGTGTACCTTGCGTGCGACCGCTTCGGCCTGCGCGCCCGTGCCAGCAATTTCTCGCTGGAAGATTTGCCTCGTGCCGTTGAGTTGGCCCACAGCGCTGGTGCACGTGTGTACGTTACCTGCAATGCCTACGCCCACGATGAAGACCTGGCGGCTCTTCCCGAATACGCTCAAGCCATGGAAGCTGCGGGCGTCGATGCTGCCATTGTGAGCGATTTGGGCGTTATGTCGGTAGTGCAGCAGCATGCGCCCTCGGTTGCCATTCATGTTTCCACGCAAGCATCGGTGTCAAACGCTGAAGCTGCGCTTATGTGGTATCGCCTTGGTGCTCGCCGCGTGGTGTGCGCCCGCGAGATGTCAGTGGCGGAAATCGCCGCTATGCGTAAAGCTATTCCCTCCGATATGGAGATAGAGGTGTTTGTGCACGGTGCCATGTGCATGGCTATTTCAGGTCGTTGCCTTATCAGCGATTACCTTACCGGCCGTCATGCCAACAAAGGGCAATGTGTTCAGCCGTGTCGTTGGGAATATGAGCTGAAGGAGCTTTCTCGCCCTGACCAGCGCTTCGGCATAGAAGAGAGCGATGGCGGCACGTATCTGCTGAATTCCAAGGATCTGAACATGCTTGCGCATCTTGACGACCTTGCTGCGGCGGGCGTTTCTTCGGTAAAAATCGAAGGCCGCGTGAAAAAGGCTTTCTATGTGGCAACGGTGGTAAATGCGTATCGCCATGTGCTTGATGGCGAGCCGGCATCCCTGTGGGAGCATGAGCTTGAGATCATCTCGCATCGACCCTATTCAACGGGTTTTTATTATGGGGATGCTGAGCAGACTACCGATAACGACATTTATGTACAACTTTGCGATTGGGTGGGGGAAGTGGTTTCCTCGGCGGCAGCCGAACAGGGCCAATGGCGCGTGAAGGTAAAGTGCCGCAACCGCTTTTATGAAGGTGATGAGTTGGAGGTTCTAAGCCCCCATAAGCCCATTCGAACCATTAAGGTTCAGGGTTTGGCTGAAGTCTACGACGGGGCGGAAGTGCCCTCCGAAGTGGCATGCAAGGCCATGGCACCTTATGCGTTTACCTCTTCTTTTGAACTGGAACCACAAGACATTCTGCGTGTTCGTCGTAAAGATCCGACGAAGAAGAACTGATGGATTGACGCGAATGTTTAGACGGAGCATTCGCAAATTGATAGGAAAGGGGCGCAGAGGGATGCGTCCTGGAAAAACAAGGAGGAACATATGGGAAGGCAATCTGACGAGGCGTTGCAGCTTGCGGATGCGGATGAACTGGTGAACTACCTGATGGGAGCTCACTGCGCATATATGCAGTGGCGTGAACTCACCTATTACCTTACCGATGCAAACGACATCTATTGGCGTGCGCAGGACACCAACGAATTGAACGACAAGGGCCATTTCCCCGATTGCAGTGAGTTGGTTGCTTCGGTGCGTGAATTCGTTGACTTACCGTTCTTGGATGAAAAGCACTCTATTCGTGAGGTATTTCCTGAGGCTACCTTCTACAGTTCGGTGAAGATCGAGGGGCAGGGTACGCCTGTTCCCGTTGTTTAGCGGGGGTTGCCAGGGGTGAGTGTCTTTTGCCGCCGCTTTCAGTGCGGTGTTTCGTTCTTAGTTGGCTTGCGTAGCCGATTGAGCATTTGAGGTATTGGCTGCTTTTTGTGAACCGAATGAAGCGGGCGCGTAAGTGCCCGTTTCTTATTTTCAGGTTGAACAGCTCCTGTTTGAGGGCGTTCCTGCCCGACGGGGCGAAGAGGGTCTCGGGAAGCGCGGTGGCGTTTTCCTGAAATCCATCCGACAGGGAGAGCGAACCTCGCATTGCCTTTCTTCATGGGCGGGGAAGCCTAAGAAGAATAATGCGGGCACTCGTTATTTAAGGAGTGCAATTGTGCGGCGAATACGTTCCGATAACGGAATGGCAGCTGGCTTTTTCATTGCGCTATCATCGATTCATTCGTTTGATGCGAAGAAAGGGGATCGATGGCGCGTTTGCTCATCGTCGAAGACGATGTCTCTTTGCGGGAGAATCTTGTGCGTATGCTTCAGCTTAAGGGGCATGAATGCGTTTGCTGCGAGTCATTTGAAAACGCTGCAGCCGAAGCCCTTACCGCTTCCCCTGATTGTGTTTTGCTTGATCTGTCTCTTCCCGGCGCGTATGGACACGAGATCTGTCGCTCTATTCGTCAGGAAAGCAACGTTCCCATTATTGTGCTCACTTCTTCCGATAGTGAGTTCGATGAGGTTATGAGCATGAGCGTTGGTGCGGATGATTACGTGGTGAAGCCCTATCGCCCCGCTGTGTTGCTTGCCCGTATTGATCGCGCACTGGCTCGAAGTGGCTCTGCCGATCCGGCGCGCAAGCGGCTTGAGCACGGTGGCGTCTCGCTCGATCCCGTGCGGGCGGAAGTCTCGTATCGCGGCAACAGCGTGGAATTGTCTCGTAACGAGCTTTTGATCTTGCGCATTCTTATGGAAAACGCAGGCTCCATCATCTCGCGCAGCGAGCTGATGGACGAGCTGTGGCAAACCGACGTGTTTGTCGACGACAACACGCTTACCGTAAACGTGAATCGTTTGCGCCGCAGCCTGCAATCTATCGATGTGCCCGATGACTTCATCACCACCCGCCGCGGCTTGGGCTATGTGGTTCGATGAGCGGCTCCGCGCAGGAAAAGCCCGTGATTGATTCGCTGTCTGGTCTGGAAAGCGAATCAACGCCCGTTTCGTCTTCGCCCGATTCGGCGCTTGAGGTGGTGTCGCATTCATCTGTCAGTTCACCGCGCGAATTGGAGCTGCTTGCCGACGGCTACGCCGAGCGAGCATACTCGTTCTGGGCGTATTTTCGCTCACATTTAGGGTTTGTGCTCGCTATGGCTGCCCTGATGGCTGTGGTGGCGGGCATTCTGGCGGTCACTGGTTCGAACGTCTCCGTAATTGTGCTCGTTACCGTCTGTGAAGCTCTATTTGCCTGCATTGTGCTCGATGCTGGGTTTTTGCGCGATCGTAAGTTCTACCAGCAGTTGGATTTGTTCTGCAATTCACCCGAAAATGCACGGTATCTCTCTTCGATTTTGGACGAGCCGCGAACTTTGGAAGGCTCTATCGCCTATCGCGCGCTTGCCGTGCAGGGCAAGGCGGCTTCTGATGAGCTTGCCGCCCGCTCTCGCGACATGAAGGAATATCGCGACTATATCGAGTTGTGGGTGCACGAAACCAAAACGCCCATTGCATCGGCGCAACTGGCGCTGTCGAACCTTCATGGGCCTGAGATCAACGAAGTCCGCGGCGACCTCGATCGCATCGAGTCGCGCGTCGAGCAGGCACTCTACTATGCGCGTTCGGCAACCTTGAGCGAAGATTTTTCCATCGAGGAGCTTAACCTTGTTGCCATCGCGCGCAAAGCGTGCCGTCAACGGTCCCGCATGCTGATCGGTGCGGGAGTCTCGCTCGATTTCGCGATCGCCGATGCGCTCGAAGTGCTCGCCGACGCGAAATGGACCGATTTCATCATCGGTCAGGCTCTGGAAAACTCAGCGAAATACGGTGCGAAGACTATCCGCTTTGAAGGTGCGGTGAGGGATGCAGGCACAAAAGGTGGCTGTATCGAGCTGATTATCAGCGATGATGGCGATGGCATTCCCGCTGCCGATGTGCCACGTGTGTTCGATCGCGGCTTTACGGGAAGCAGGGGACGCGCCCATCACAAGGCAACGGGTATGGGGTTGTATTTGGCTGCTGTTGCCTGCGAAAGAATGGGGCTTGGCTTGCGCATTTCTTCTGAAGAAGGGGTAGGCACAACCATCACGCTGACCTTCCCGCTTGATCGCACACGCATGGACCTGGCGGGAGCCTAGCCGACGCCCATTGCAAACCGCGATCCGTCCGCGCATTGCCCGCCGGCGCCTACGGCGACGAACCTTACAGAATCGTAAGTTTGCGGTAAGGCCCTTCGATGGCTCCGTTTTCGCGAGCGCCGCATCATGGGGATATACCGAACCGAAGAGAAAGGAATCCCCATGACCATGGTTACCGCAACCCCTCCGGCAGGCATCGCGAACGCAGGCACGTCCGACAACCGCAACGTCTTGCTTTCCGTGCGCGATGTTCAGAAGGTGTACGGATCGCGTGAGGCCATTACGCGAGCGCTCGATGATGTGTCATTCGATATCTGCGAAGGCGAGTTCGTTGGCGTGATGGGCCCATCGGGCTCGGGCAAGAGCACGTTGTTGAACTGTATCTCCACTATCGATGCCGTGACCAGCGGAAGCATTATCTTGAACGGCCGCGACATCACGCAGCTGCGCAGTCGTCAGTTGTCCAAATTCCGCCGCGACGACTTGGGTTTCATCTTCCAGGACGCCAACCTGTTGGACACTTTGACCGGTTTCGAGAACATTGCTTTGGCCCTTACCATCAAGGGTGAGAAAGCTGATTCCGTTCGTGCGAAGGTCGATCGCACCGCCGATTTGCTTGGCGTGGCGGATGTTCTGCAAAAGTACCCGCGACAGATGTCGGGCGGTCAGCGTCAGCGCGTTGCCGCGGCGCGCGCCATCGTTGCTGACCCGAAGCTGGTCCTTGCCGACGAGCCCACCGGCGCGCTTGACTCGCGCAACGCCGCTGTTCTTCTTGAAACCCTTGAGGTTCTGAACGAGAAGCTGCACGCCACCATCATGATGGTCACGCATGATGCGGTTGCGGCATCGTACGCCGATCGCATCTTGTTCATTAAAGACGGCAAGCTGTTCAACGAGCTGCGTCGTGGCGATGACGACAGGACCGATTTCTACCAGCGCATCCTTGAGGTTCAAGCGTTCCTTTCCGGCAAGCAGGGCGATTCTCCTGCAGTCGGTTTCGTGGCTTCGCACGTCACCGCGCTGCGCAACTAGGCGGCGGTCATCATGTTGATGAAACTTGCCTTGCGCAACGTGCGCCGCAGCGTGCGCGATTACGCTGTATATTTCGTCACCCTGACCTTGGGTGTGGCGGTGTTCTACGCCTTCAATGCCATTGGGGACTCCCGTGTGTTGTTCGAGGCCCAGGAAGGCGCCGCGAACGTGTTCCTGACGTCCGGTGCGAGCATTTTCGATATCCTTGTGCTGGTCATGACTTATTTCAGTATCGTCGTCGCCGTTGTTCTGGGCTTTTTGGTCCTGTACGCCAACCGATTCGTTGTTCGAGCGCGCAAGAAGGAATTCGGCACGTACCTGCTGCTGGGCATGAGCCCGCGCCAGGTTTCCTCGGTGGTGTTGATGGAAACGCTGATCGTCGGCGTGATCGCTCTGGTGGTCGGTCTTGGGCTCGGCTTCCTGATCTCACAGGCAATCGCCTTCGCCACGGCGGGCCTTATCGGTGTGGCCATCAGCGACTATCATCTGCTGTTCAGCGCCCGATCCGCCGAGCTGACCCTGGGATGTTTCGCACTCATCTTCGTCGTGGTGGCCCTGTTCAATGCCGTGCAGATTTCGCGTTGCAAGCTTGCTACGCTGTTTTCGGCCAACTCCCGCAACGAGCGCATGCCCGTGCGCAACCCCATCGTCTGCCTCATCGTGTTCGTGCTGTCGTGCCTGATCCTGGCGAAGGCGTATGCCGAGCTCAACCTTGACGGCTTGGTTTATTTCGGCGAGCACTTTCGCACCGCAACCGTGTTGATGCTCGTCGGCACGTTGGGCTTGTTCTGGTCGGCGTCGGGGTTCCTCATCCTGCTGATACAACGTCTGCGCGGCGTCTATTTCAAGGGACTTGCCATGTTCACCATGCGCCAAATCGCCGCGAAGGTGAACACCGCGTTCGTATCGCTGTGGGCGGTTACCGTTCTTCTATTCTTCAGCATCGTTGTGTTCTCCACGGGCTTCAGTCTGGCGTCGCTCTTCTCCGATCAGCTGGAAGAGAACACCCAGTTCGACGCATCCATCCGCGCGAGCCTGATGTCGCTCGACATCTCCGACATGGAATCAGTGTCGGCCGACCAGTATGGCGGGGAAGAGGAGAAGGCGGCCGCGATTCGGGAGACCGAGGCTCAGCGCGACGAGATTCACCACCTATGGCAAGCGAACGGCGGCTCTACTGCCGCATATATGAAGTCGCTCATCCCTGATTGGGACGAGCGCGTGACCGGCTCGGCTCAAGTGGACACATGGCTTGCGAACGATTTGACGAACAAGCAGCTTGCCGATGCGTGCGGCTTCACGCTTGACCAAATCGGCTCCGACGATAACTCCAGCATGGCCGACGAGGGCGTGCAGTACGTTTCGTTGTCCCAGTTCAACGCCGCGCGGCAACTTGCAGGCGAAAAGCCGATCGAGCTTGCCGCAGACGAGTACCTGGTCGACAACACGATCGATAAATCTACCGACTACGCGAAGGCGCTTGGCCAGAAAGGGCGCACGATCACCGTCGACGGCCATGAGCTGACCGCATCCGGGCAGGTTGTTTCGCAATCGCTCCAGGTAAGCAGCATGAGTTGCCTCATCGCCGTGCTGGTGGTTCCCGATGAATTGGCGGCCGAGAGGTTTGCCGCGGGCGATCTGCCGTACTTGAGCGAGCTGAACGTCAACCTGGCAAGTGATTCGCAAGAGCAGGCCATGAAAGACCTGATGGCCGAGTACGGCAAAGCCGTCCCCCCGAGCGAGGAACATGCCGAAATGGGCTTGACCTATGAGTCCCGCCCATGGCCGGTGTCCTATTACGATACGAGTGAAAGCGTTATCGCCGACAGCATGGGGCTGAAGCTGCTCTTGGTTTACCTGGCGCTCTACATCGGGTTCGTCTTCCTCATGACCACCGCAGCGGTTCTTTCCGTTCAGCAGCTCTCCGAGGTGGCAGACAGCATTCCGCGCTATCGCCTGCTTGCCCAGCTAGGGTGCGACAGGGCCATGGTTTTGCGAAGCTTGCGCACGCAGATCGGCATCTACTTCGTGGCTCCGCTTTTGGTTGCAGGATGCCACTCCGCATGCACGATCAGCCTTCTGTATAAGAATCTGCTGTCGATATGGGGCGCTTCGGCGGTTACCGGTACGCTTGCCATCGGCATCGCGCTGGTGGTTGCGGTGTACGCGATCTATCTAGCCTCAACGTACCTGGTTGCGCGTTCGGCTGTCGTTTCCGGCGCAGGCAAGAAGCTGCTTGCATAGGACGAAGGGCTTCGAGTAAGGCGCGCAAGGACATAGCGCGAACCCTCGAGGGCAAGCCGCTGCTTGCGGCGGAACCCCCGGCGCCTCTTCTGCGTCCGAATTCTTTGGCGCGCCCCGTTCCTTTTCTTCGGATGGAGCCATCTGGGCCCAAATGGACGTGCTCGGTTGAGCCTGAAGAGCAAAGGGGCAGGTCGGGCCGATTTCGAGCATCGGTGCTATATCGATTGTGAGCCGCGTTTCATAATTCTGAAAATAATTCTTGACCTAGCGTGGTGGCGAGGGTATATTAATCAAGCACTTCGGGGCATTAGCTCAGCTGGGAGAGCGCATGGCTGGCAGCCATGAGGTCAGGGGTTCGATCCCCCTATGCTCCACCATTTATTCAAAAGGGTCCGCTTTCAAGCGGACCCTTTTTTATTCCACCGCAATCGTTTTTGGTTATTCTTGCAACGCCCAGACGGGGATACGGGGAGAAAATTGCGACATGGGTTAATTTGCCCTATAGCGCCCTCCCGAGGACGGCCACGGCAATGGCTGCCCGCCCTGTTTATGGCGCCACCCGATATCTCGGGGCTCAGAAACAAAATAACGGTATAGATTGCAACTTTTTTGCGATTGGCAATCGTTGCGGGTTCTCCAATCGCGGATATGGGAGCGAAAGCGCGGCAAACCGGCCGCCAAACGGTCTATTTCCACTATTCGATGCGAGGGAGGGAATTGCTAATCGAGAAAAAGTTGCAAAAAAGTTGAGATTTTTGTTTTCGCGAGGGATGGATCGCTGTAACGGAGCAGATTCAGTGAAAGACGCGCGCGAGATCGATGACGATAATGGGACAAATCCCGCGGAAGAGGATAGGCACTTTGCCAATGTTGCTATAGCCTTTTTTGTTGCATCGTTCTGTACATGCCCATTTGCCATGTTGTCGTAGTTATGGCGGGTGTTTTTCGACGACGGGAGATTATCGTGAAAGTTGCAGTTAGCGCTTGCTTGCTAGGGGTTCGATGCCGTTTCGATGGTCGCTCAAAGCCTTCGGCAGAAGTGCAGTGCTTTCTGGAAGGCCACGAATGCCAGGTGGTGAAAATCTGTCCAGAGGTTATGGGAGGGCTTTCCATTCCTCATCCTCCTCACGAGCAGCGCGTGCTTGACGGGCAAGTTCGCGTGGTCGACGCCGAAGGGAACGATCATACGGAAGCGTTCGAGGCGGGTGCTCGCGCTGCTTGCTCGCTGGTTTGTGAGTCGGGCTGCACCCATGCCATCTTGAAGGCGAAAAGCCCTTCATGTGGTGTTGGGGAAGTGTATGACGGCACTTTTTCAGATGTGCTGGTGTCGGGTGACGGTGTTGTGGCAAAAATGCTCAAGGAAGCAGGCGTTGTTGTGGCAACTGAAAAGAATTTCCGGGAGCGTTTCGGTTGCGAGTAGCGTCTGAAGGCACTGCTCGGTCAGAGTGGGGCTAGCGGGAAAGGTGCATGTGCTCCCCAGGGACTATGGGCAAAGCCAATCCCTTTGCCGAGTGTACCGATTTGGCAGGCGTACCGCCAAGAGGCTTATCCCAGCGCAGCTAATTCTTCGGCGCTTGCCTGCTTCAAATAGTTGTCGGCAGCGGTAATCGCCCGACCTTCTGCGCCTTGCACCACGGTGATGCCAGCAGCTTTCATGCTTTCTGCGTCTTTTTCCGAAATGGTGCCACACAAGAGAACCTTGACCTCTATCTGCCGCAAGAAATTTGCCTGCGATCCGCAAAGGTGCCCTTGGCTGGGGAGGTTTCGAGAGTCTACCAACTCGCCGTTTTCGACCTGATAGAAGTTAAAGTTGGTACAACAGCCGAAATGGCTGCTGACATCCAAACCTTCACTTGCAACGGCGATTCTCATGACTTCCTAACATCATTTCTGGTACCTGAGTTAACGATAGTCTTTTCTACGGTTTTGAAATACACCTTTCGTCCAAGGGTGTTATCTGGGGTGCGATAGGGATCTGAAAAATTTTTTCGAAAAAGTACTTGCCATATTTTCTGTGCTTTGCAATAATAACCGAGCTGTTGCTTCGCAGTAAGCAATAAGTCCCCATCGTCTAGCGGTTAGGACGCGGCCCTTTCAAGGCTGAAACACGGGTTCGAGTCCCGTTGGGGGCACCATGAATGAACAGGCTCTGCTTTGCAGGGCCTTTTTTCTTATGTAGGCAGATAAAGGAGTTGGCTTGAAGAAGCTCATCGCCCAGTTCATGAAATTCGGTATCGTTGGCGTCATCGCATTTGTTATCGATTACGGTGTGATGATCTTCCTTACCGAGGTATTCGGCGTTCCCTACCTCATCAGTACCACGATCTCTTTTGTCGTTTCGGTTATTTTCAACTACTTCGCTTCGATGCGCTTCGTGTTCAAGCGCAAAGACGATATGAGTCGTAGGCGCGAATTCATTATCTTTATTGTGCTTTCCGTTTGCGGCTTAGGCATCAACGATCTTCTTATGTGGCTCATGGTTGACAGCCTCTACATCGACTACCGTCTGTCAAAGATCGTTGTTACGGTTGTTGTGGCAGTATGGAACTTCGTAACCAGGAAGATTTTCCTCGAAGCTCACGATTAATTCGGGCGATAATAATCTTTGCTGAAATGGTGTAAGACAGGCATTTCAGGAAAGGGGAGGCTCATGAATGTATCGTTCAAAACTATCCGCCGTTCGGGCGATAAGGTTTACATCTTGTCTGAGATTTCCGGTTACGACGAGCGTCTCCCTGTAGTGCTTGCCGCTTCGACGGAATCGGGCGCCCGCATCCCGTCGGATACCTTTCCCTATTGCGACGTGGCCGACCCTCTGGCTTTGCGTCAGGTTCTTTCTGACGGTGCGTTAGCCAATAGAGAAATGCCTTTCCCTCCTCTTCACACCAAGAATTCTGCCGGTGTGCGTTTTTTCGTCATCGCGCTTCCTTGGTTGAGCTGTCGTAGATGGGAACTCGAATTCAATGCCATAGATTCATCAGGCAACGTTATTACTTCTTGTCGCAAGGTGCTCGATGTTCGAGCAGCCAGCCTGAAAGTGATGGCGCCTCAGCGCAGCGGGGCGGTGCCTTCCCTTATCGAAGATCTTGATGGCCGCTTTATCCACGATCGCATCCACGTGAGCTTTTTGCGCGCATTTGAAACCGGTGACAAGATTCGAGTTTCAGCGCTGTTGGAAATGCCGTACCACGAGGCAAGTGTGGTTGAATGCGATTTCCTTGATAAGACGGGGCGCCGGCTCGATCTTAAACCTGCCATCGTAGAGGATTCCGTCTCGCAAAGCCCTGGGTATGGCGCTTTGCGACGTCGTTATATTGAGCTTTCCTTCTTGGTCGATGCCGATAACCCTCAGATATGCCTCTGCGCAACCGATACGGCATCTACGGTGGCTCCCGGTTTTGCCATGCTAGGCAATCGCACCCTTGAATCTCTCGTTGCCGAATTCGACGAGCAAACAACGAGCGCGGCACTTGACCCTGAATATCATGAATGGTTTGTGAAGCAGCATCGTGCCGATGTTCCTGATCTGCTCGAACAGGTGGCAACCCGCTTCGATCACGAGCCTCTTTTCAGCATTGTTTGCGTGCTTGACGACACTCCGTCGCATCACGTCCACGACCTTATGAATTCTATTGCGCTTCAGAGCTATGGCCGCTGGGAGCTTATTTTGGTTGATGCCGGATCGTCGGGCAGTGAAGCCGCCGATCTGAAAGATTCGCTCGACAGCGATCGTGTCTACGTGGTGGAAACCGACCAATCGCTTGGCATCAATGAGCGCTTTGCGGCAGGCATGGCTACCGTGGAAGGCGATTTCGTCGTGTTTATGAAGCCGTGCGATATCATGGCTCCCGATGCGCTGTTCGAATGCGTACGCGCTATTAATGAATATTCCGATTGCGATGTGCTCTACACCGATGTGGATGCCTTCGATGCCGATGGTGTGCACTTCCAGCCCGTGTTCCGCCCGGATTTCTCGCCCGAGCTGCTGCGCTCGTATAACTACTTGCGTGATTTGGTGGTAGTGCGCTCTTCCTTGCTTTCTGGTTTGCCCAACCTCCCTTATGCCATTATGGGCGCTGCGGGCTACGATTTGGCGTTGCGCGTTACGGAGAAGGCTCGCCGCGTATGCCACGTTCCGCGTGTTCTGTGCCATCGTCGTTTTGCCACAATTGATACCTCCGAAGGCTTCAAAGCCACTCAAATCGAGCAAGAAGCAGGGCGCAAGGCACTGGTTGCCCACTGTCAGCGTATGGGAATCAACGCCGAGGTGCTGAACGACCATGAACCGGGCCATTATCGCGTACGCCACGTGCTTGCCGAATCGCCGCGCGTTTCGGTGGTGCTTATCTTTGAGGGCAATGCGCCGCTGCTTCGTACGTGCGTGCGTGACCTGTATGAGAAAATCGGCTACGCCAATTTCGAGATCGTGGTGGTGAGCACCGCTGCGTTTGCTCAGGAAACGAAAGCCTGCCTTGCCGAATTGGCTGAAGATCACGATAGTCTTTCGGTTCTTGAGTGGGATGGCCCATTCAACAAAGCGCAGATTGCCAACTTTGCGGTGAAGAACACGCAGGGCGAATTCTTGCTGTTCCTCAACGACGACGCCAGCATTCTTACCGACGATGCTCTCGAGCAGCTTCTAGGCTACTTCCAGCGTCCTGATGTGGGCGTGGTGGGCCCCAAACAGCTATTCATCGATGGTACGGTTGAGCATGCCGGCATCGTGGTGGGAGGCTCGCGTGTGGTAACGCCCCTCTTCCGCCACATGGATGCGGAAAGCCAAGGGTATTTGGATCGCGCCGTTGTTGCCCAGAACGTTTCGGCGGTTACTGGCGACTGCATGATGCTTCGTCGCAGCGCCTACGAAGAGGTGGGCGGCTTCAGCGAGGAATTCACCTTGTTCTACGCTGATGTTGATTTTTGCCTCAAAGTGCGCAATGCCGGCTACTACACGGTATTTACGCCGCATGTGCTTTTGAGCCACCTTCACAGCGTTTCGCGCATGCGTATTCGCTCCAAGGAAATCAGCATCCGACGCCGTAAGGAGGCTGCCTTACTGCAGTCGGCATGGCCAAGCATCTTCGTTGAGGGCGATGCCTTCTACAACCCTAATTTGAACCCCGACAGCTCCTATTTCGCCATGAAGCGCGGAAAACCCCGAGGATAATTGCATGAACGCACGAATTGAAAGCATGAGTCACGGTGATGGCAAGGTCTACCTGCAAATGGTTCTTGACCGCATGCATCCTGATGCCGAAGTGCTTCTTGATGCCCGCTTGAAGGATGGCGCCAAGATACCCGCTCACTTGTTTCCTTTTAATCCGCTGGAAGAAACATCGCAGGCCAATTATGTGGTGGTGCTTCCTCATTTCGATGTACGTGAAGTTGACCTGACGTTCTTGGAATACACAGGGGAAAGCTCTCCGCTTACTCAAAGCCGCCTTACTGTGGAACTGAATATGATGCGCTGGCGCACGCGCTTCAATGCGTTTGTCCATAATGAGCTTTTGGAGCAGATGTTTGATATCGAGCGCGAATACTGCTCGGGTCGCATGAACGTATATTTCACCGACGCCATTGAAGATGGCGATGAAATCGTGGTGAAGATGCTTGCGGATATGCCTCATGCCGAAGGTTCCGATGTGATGGTCGATTTCACCGATGGCTGTGGCACCGAAGTCGATCTTCCCGTGTATCCGTTGGTGGATGAGATAATTCCTCCCGCAAACTATGGCGAGGGTGAGCGCCTTCGTATTGGCTTTTCTGTGCGTGTTGCTGCCGCTGCTAAGGATTTCTGCGTAACGGTTTACGATGCCAACGAGCAGATCCCCGGAGGATTCGCCTATTTCTGCGACGAAACGTTTGGGCCGCTGGGCGAGTCGTTTTCTTATTGTGCGATAGACGCTTCCATCGATTCGCGCTATGGCCGCTGGTTTGTGCGCCATTGCGAAACGCTCGCTGGCCTTGAGGAACAGCGTTCCCATTCGTTTGCCGTTCAACCTCAGATCAGTTTGGTTATGCCTCTGTATCCGGGTGACGAATGCTATCTGTCTGCCGCCATGGCTTCTTTGAGGCTTCAGACCTATACCCACTTCGAGCTTGTTCTGGTTGATATGGGCGCCAACGAATTGAGCCTCACCTCGGCCCTCCGCGAATGGGAAGGCGACGAGCGCGTTGTCCATTTGGTTCCCGAGGCCGAACTTGATGAGGGCGCGGCGCGTCTGACGGGTTTGCTCCAGTCTAAGGGCGAAGTATGCGCGGTGCTGGAGCCGAGTGTTGTCTTGGCCCCTGAGGCTCTTTACGAGTATGTTCGCCGTATCAACGAAGTGATGGACAAAGAGGGCATCAAAAACAGCCATGGTGTGGGTCCGTGCGATGTTGTGTACACGAACCACGACAGCTTTGATCGCGATGGCGGCTTGCACACTCCCCAGTTCAAGCCGGTTTTTTCGCCAGATTTGCTGTACTCCTACAACTATCTTGGACCTTTGGTTTTCCTTTCTCGTCGCGTCTTGGAAGCAATCCAGTCGTCGGTGGGTTTTTCCTCCGAATCGTTCGATTACGACTTAGTGCTGAAGGCGACCGCCCAGGCAGAACGCGTAGAACGAATCGACAAAGTCCTGTATCACGTTCAGAATGCTGCCTCTATTTCTCCCGATGCCGATAGGATCAGCTCGCGTCGCGAAGAAGAGGCGTTCCGTACGGGGAGGAAGGTGCTCGCCAACCACTTGCGCCGTAATGGCATTGATGCGTTGGTTCTTGCCGATGTTTCCGATCGTCTCTATACCGTTCGTTATCGAATGCCCGATGAGACGCCAACTCTATCGGTGGTTGTGCTTGCTGGTGACGATGCGTCGTTGCTTGATGCCTGCTTATCCTCGATCGAGCAGAGCGTAATACCGCGCGACACACCTATATATGTCGTGGTAAATCAGGAAACATCTCGTGATGTTGTGGTATACGGAGAGCATTTGGTGCGGAAGAACCGTGCCAGGGTTATCGCCTATCAGGGATCCAGCAATAGGGCGGCTATGGCAAACCTGGGCTTTTCCCAAAGCACCTCCGACTATGTTCTGGTGGTTGATGGGGATGTTGAGTTCGCAGATCCTGAGGCGCTGAACTGCATGCTAACCCATTGCATTCGTGAGGATGTGGGCATTGTGGGAGCGAAAACCCTGTTCGCCGACGATACCATCCGTCATGCTGGCATGATGGTTGGTCCGTATGAATCGGCTTCAGAGATTGGCGCGAACATGCCCCGTAGTGCCCGTGGTTATTTGGGGCGTTTGCAGTGCGCTAGCAATGTTTCGGCGGTTTCTCTGTCTGCCATGATGGTAAAACGTGCTGCCTACGATAGCGCCAAGGGCTTCGACGAACGTTTCCAAGTCTCCAATTGCGATGTCGATTTCTGCTTGAAGGTGGCAAAAGAGGGTTACCTTATTGCCTATAACGGTGGGGTGGAAGCGTATCGCAAGGGGAGCGATTCCGGTGGTCGCTCAGCGCTTACCAAAAAGCAGCAGCTGCGTGCCGAGCGGGAAAAGGCTTTTTTGCATTATCGTTGGCCGCATTTGTTCGTGGACGGCGACCCTTATATGAGTTCGTGCCTCGATCCGCGTGCGCCGTATTTCTTGTTGGGCCCAGTTCAATAGCTATTCTCTAAGCTTATTGCCAGTTATTAGATTTATGTATAAGCCGCATGCGGTTTGGACTATGGCATTTTTCTGCCTATGCCCTGGGCTGCGGTATGGTAGGTAGGCTGTTTTATGCGCGCTAAGTATGCTGCGCTGTGCAAAAGGAACAACGAATGATTCAAATCGAACATCTTAATAAGACCTATGTGTCGCGTCAGGGGGAAACGCATATCGCCCTGACTGATATCAATTTGACCATCGAAGACGGATCCGTGTTTGGCATTATCGGCCAATCGGGTGCTGGTAAGTCGACCCTCGTACGCTGCCTCAATCTGCTTGAGCGTCCTACTTCTGGCTCGATCATCATCAATGGGCGCGATATCACGAGTCTTTCCGAAAAGGAATTGCGCGAGTTCCGCAGCTCGGTAAGCATGGTCTTCCAGAACTTCAGTCTGCTTCAGCAACGTACGGTTCTTCGCAATGTCATGTTTCCGCTTGAGCTCCGCCATGCCGACAAGAAGGAGGCGGAAAAGCGCGCTCGTGAACTGCTGGAACTGGTAGGCTTGGCCGACAAGTGCGACAAGTATCCCAGTCAGCTTTCTGGCGGTCAGCAGCAGCGTGTTGCGATTGCGCGTGCCTTGGTGAACAACCCGTCCATCATGTTGTGCGACGAGGCCACCAGCGCACTTGACTCCATGACTACGCATTCCATCTTGAAGCTGCTGAAAGACATCAACGAAAAGATGGGAGTAACCATCGTGCTCATCACCCATTCGCTGGCTGTTGCAGAGCTTATCTGCGACAACGTAGTGGTAATCGATGAGGGCAAGATCGTGGAAGAGGGTAAAACGGAAGATATCTTTGCAAACCCGCAAAGCGACGTTGCCCGTAAGTTGCTGGAGAAGAGGTTGTAATCGTGGAATACTTGCAGACGTTCTTCGCCCAGTATGGGGCGCTTCTGGCGCAGGGAACTTGGGACACCATTGTTATGAGCTTGGTTTCCACGGCGCTTGCCTACGTAATAGGTATTCCCCTCGGCGTATTCTTGGTGCTAACCGATCCAAAGAAGGGTTTGTTGCCCCATAAGGCGGTTAATGCCGTTCTTGGTTGGATCGTGAACATTGGCCGTTCGATTCCGTTTATCATTTTGCTCGTTGCCATTATCCCGTTTACTCGCTTGGTTGTGGGCACTTCGCTGGGCGTTCCTGGTGCGGTGGTACCACTGGTTGTGGCGGCTGCGCCTTTCGTTGGCCGTATGGTCGAGCAGAGCTTAGCCGAAGTTGACGCCGGTTTGGTTGAGGCGGCTCAGTCTTTCGGCGCTTCTACTTGGCAAATCGTCGCGAAGGTGTTTCTGTGGGAAAGCTTGCCGTCTCTGATTAGGGGCTTTTCCATCGTCCTCATTACGCTGCTTGGCTATTCCGCAATGGCGGGCACTGTTGGTGCGGGCGGCTTGGGTGACATCGCCATTCGCTACGGTTATCAGCGCTACATGGTCGATGTGATGATTGCCACCATCGTCATTCTTATCGTTCTTGTTCAAATCGTTCAGAGCGGCTGTGACCTTGCTGCTCGTAAAATCGATCGCAAAAAGTAATTTGAAATGGCTCGCGCAGGCGGGCCATTTTTTTATGCCAACTAGCTTAGTTTGTCGTCCTTTGGAGGGATGCTGGGAAAATGGGGCCTGTCCCTATATTCCCGAGGCGTTGGCTTTTGGTGGGAAAGCGGTTTTTGCAACTTGAATGATGTGCAAGAACTATCGGTTCAGCGGCAAAAGAATTCGGCGAAACGCGCTTGTAACACCTTGCTTGTTACAATGAAACAAATATGAGCAAGCCACGGAAGGACAAGCTATGAGCACCAGCCCAGACCAGGATTTCGTCCTTAAGACAATAAAAAGCCGCGACGTGCATTTCGTTCGTTTTTGGTTCTGCGATGTGCTGGGCCACATGAAGTCTTTTGCGGTTATTCCCAGTGAATTGGAAAACGCTTTCGAAGAGGGAATGGGCTTTGACGGCAGCTGCATTCGCGGTTTTGCCTCTACGAGTGAATCGGATATGCTCGCATATCCTGAAGCTTCCACATTTCAGATCTTGCCTTGGCGTCCTGAGCGCAATGCTGTTGGGCGTATGTTCTGCTCCATTAAAACGCCCGAGGGCGATTTCTTCGATGGCGATTCTCGAAACGTGTTGAAGCGCCAGGCTGCAAAGGCCGAGCGCTTGGGCTATGTGATGAATGTTGGCCCTGAGCTTGAGTACTACTACTTCAAGGATCCCAACGGGACAGAAGTGCTTGACCATGGCGGCTACTTTGACCTTACCTCCCTTGACATGGCAAGCGACCTTCGACGCGACACCATTCTTACCTTGGAAAAGATGGGCATTCCCGTCGAGTATTCCCATCATGAAAACGGCCCCTCCCAGCAGGAGATCGACCTGCGTTTCGCGGATGCGCTGAGCATGGCCGACAACGTAATGACCTACAAAATGGTGGTCAAGGAAATTGCCATGAAGCATGGGGTGTACGCATCATTTATGCCGAAGCCCATTTCTGGAGCCCCCGGCTCGGGCATGCATATTCATCAAAGCCTATTTGATGAAGAAGGCAACAATGCGTTCTTCGATGCCAGCGATCCTGATGGATACAACCTTTCTAAGGTGGCAAAGCACTATATTGCGGGCTTGCTCAAGTACGTTCCCGAATTCAGCCTGCTCACCAACCCCAGCGTTAATTCTTATAAACGTCTGGTTCCCGGCGGTGAAGCACCGGTGCAAATCTCGTGGGCGCGCAATAATCGTTCTGCGCTGGTGCGCATTCCTGGTTACAAACCCGATAAGGAAGAGGCGTGCCGCGTAGAGTTGCGAAGCCCCGATTCTGCCGCTAACCCGTACCTGGCATTTTCGGCGGTGCTTGCTGCTGGCTTGAAGGGCATAGAAGAAGAACTCGAGTTGTGCCCTCCTATGGAAGAAGACTTCGCTCGTGGGCTTTCTCGTCAGGAGCTGCGTGCACGAGGGTTTGAATCTCTGCCCGACACGCTTGGTGAAGCCGTGGAGCTGTTCGCCGAATCTGAGCTGATGAAAGAAGTGCTTGGTGAGCATATCCATTCGTTCCTTGTGAAGGTAAAGCGTGAAGAGTGGAACGAGTACCAGCGCCAGGTCTCCAACTGGGAGCTTGACCGTTATCTGGGCGTACTGTAACGGAGGCGTATCATGCAACAAAGGAAGAATGTCATATTCATTGCGGACAGTCTCGACAACGCCCATAAGTTCCAGGCGGTGCTTTCCAGCCTTGATGTCGATGTTGCGGCAGGCTCGTCTATGCAGTTCAAGAAGCTCTTGGCCGACAATCCCTCGTACGATTTGGTTATCTATGAAGCAACCGCAGAATCAGCGCAAACGCTGATTGCGGTCGAGCAGGCACTTATCGACGATGGCGGCGTGCCGATGCTCATCATCGTGAAAGAGGACATGCTTTCGGGCTTCCGTTTGCCTGTTCAGATCAATTGCGATTTTGTTGTGCATGGAGCAAGCTCGGAGGAATGCTCTCTTCGCATCAGACAGCTATTGTGGCCGGGAAATGAAAGCTCGACAAACGATTTTATCTCGGTTGATGGCATGACCATCAACTTGGCAACGTATCAAGTTGCCGTAAACGGCGAGCCGATCGATTTCACCTATCTGGAATATGCGTTGCTGGCATTCCTCGTAACGCATCCTGGACGTACGTATTCGCGTGACGCTTTGCTTCGTCGCGTTTGGGGGTTTGACTATTTTGGTGGCTCTCGAACCGTCGACGTCCATGTTCGACGTGTGCGTGCCAAGCTCGGCCCTGAGCTTTCTCAGCACTTGGAAACCGTCCGCGGTGTTGGGTATCTGTGGGATTAGCCGATTGCGTCGTCTGCAATCGGCACGGCGATTAAACAAAAAAGCGGCAACGTCGCATTTGGCGTCGCCATTGTGGGGCAAGCTTCTTTGGAGGCTTGCCCCTTCTGTTTTGTGGATTTGCTCCGTTTCGGCGATCAGTTCGTTCCAGAAACAAAAAACCGAGTGGTTTTGCAACTTTTTTGCGATTGCGGACTCCCTCCTGTCCCTGCAAAGTGGAAATAAGCTGCTGTGCAGCCGTTTTTGCTGTATTTTTGGCCCTCAATTCGTGATTCGGGGCTCCGAGCAATCCCTAATCGCAAAAAAGTTGCAATTCTGGTCGCTATTTTGTTTTTGGTTCTTGGTCTGCTTCGAAACGATGCCGAGGCGGGATAAGCCCGATGTGGCGCATGGGTAGATGGCGATCCGAATGCGCATCGCAGAAACGAATGCCGGCTTATCCCTTATTGGAATGAGGTCCTTCGAATCATCTTCGTTGCTTCTGCTTTGCAGGGCGTCGGAGGTGCTGCTTGCGCGCGGTATAATCGTTACGTTCAAACGTGAAAGGAATTCCTATGCCTAAAACTGTTGCCGTAATTGACGGAAACTCTTTGATGCATCGTGCATATCATGCCGTTCCGCCAACCATGACGGCACCCGATGGCACTCCTACTAACGCAGCATTCGGATTCCTTTCCATGCTGCTGAAATTCATCGAAATGGAGCAGCCCGACGCTCTGGTCTGCGCGTTTGATAAGGGTCGTCCTAAGTTTCGTATGGAGGCGCTTGAGCAGTACAAGGCGCAGCGACCCCCTATGGACGAAGAGCTGAAGGCCCAGTTTCCCGTTATCGAAAACCTATTAGCTGCCATGAACGTGCCGGTTGTGGCGCTTCCTGGTTGGGAGGGTGACGACATTCTGGGTACCGTTGCTGCGCGTGATGAGGAATTGGGTTATAGAACGCTTTTGGTCACGGGAGACAAAGATGCTTATCAGCTAGCCAGCGACCTAACGAAAATCGTAACCACTAAGCGCGGAATTACCGATGTGGTTATCTATGGCCCCGAAGAAGTGGAGGAGCGCTACGGCGTAACGCCTGCCCAATTCACGGATTTTTTGGGTCTCAAAGGCGACAAGGCCGATAACATCCCTGGTGTTCCCGGTATCGGTGATAAAAAGGCCGCCTCGATGCTTCAGGCATATGGCAACCTGGAGGGCATCTACGCCAATCTTGACAAGTTCAAGGGAAAGCAGTTGGAGAACCTGACCAACTACAAAGACGATGCATTCCTTTCCCGTCAGGTAGCCACTATTGTGCGCGACGCCGATTTTGAACTTGATCTTGAATCGATCAGCTTCCCGAATTTCAATGCAGAGCAGGTTACCGAGGCATTCACCGACGTGCGTATGATGGCTCATTTGGCAAAGATCTTGAAACTCCAGGGGGGCAAAGCAGCCTCCATTGATTTGGGCTCTTGGGATAATTTCATTGAAGGCGATGAAGCGAAGGCGGCCATCGAGCTGCCTGCAGAGGGCTACGTTCCGGTTGCGTGGGCGCTTGATCCTCAGGCATCGCTTTTTGGCGACGGGCTGACCCTGGCAGTGAACTTGGGGGATTCAACTGCACTCTTCCATGACGAGGAAGCCAAAGAGGCTCTTGCTTTCCTTGTTCGCGAACGAGAAATTGCTACAGCAGATGCGAAGTCGCTGCTTCAAGTGGTGTTCCCCGCTGATACCGCACAGGATTCTCTTGTTTCCCGTGGGGAAATACTCGATGCACATATGTTCGATGTAGCCCTTGCCGCCTACGTTGCCGATTCCAATAATGGTGCAGCCACTTTAAATGCCCTTATGGAACGCTATGCGGGTGCAGTACTTCCCGATGAAAAGGATCCGCAAAAGCAAGTGGCGCTGCAGGCTGCTGCGATTGGCGCCTTGGTAGACCCTTTGGCTCAAGAGCTTGAAAAGGAGGGTGCCCGCAAGGTCTATGGTGACATTGACTTGCCGTTGGTGGGCGTACTCGCTTGTATGGAGCGCACCGGCGCGGCTTTGGATGTTGACCACCTGAAGGCCTTGAACGAAAGCACTGGCGCTGAAGTCGATCGTCTACGTGCGGCGATTTATGCTTCAGCGGGCCATGAGTTCAATGTCGATTCTCCAAAGCAGCTCTCAGAGGTGCTGTTTGACGAGTTGGGCCTCACCCCAAAGAAAAAGACGAGAAGCGGCTATTCCACCAACGCTTCTGTTCTAAAAGAGCTAACCGAAGAGCACGAACTGCCCGGCCTCATGCTGGAGTATCGCGAATACGCGAAGATCAAGTCGACCTACATCGATGCTCTGCCGCGCATGCGGGCCGAAGACGGGCGTGTCCACACATCGTTCAATGAAATGGTTACCACTACTGGCCGCCTCTCCTCTTCTGATCCGAATTTGCAAAATATTCCGGTTCGTACTGATTTCGGACGCCAGATAAGAACCTGCTTTGTGCCGCTCGGCGAGGGAGAAGTGTTTGTTTCTGCCGATTATTCTCAGATCGAATTGCGCCTCTTGGCGCACCTTTCAGGGGATGAGCATCTTATTGCCTCGTTCAATTCTGGCGAGGATTTTCACGCCAGCACGGCTTCGCGCGTGTTCGGTGTTCCGATGGACGATGTTACGCCGCAAATGCGCAGTCGAGCAAAAGCGGTTAATTTCGGCATTGTGTACGGTCAGCAGGCATATGGCCTTTCGCAGTCGCTCCATATCCCGTTCTATGAAGCGAAAGAAATGATCGATCGTTATTTCGAGGTTCATCCTGGCGTGCGTACGTATCTCGATGACGTGGTGGCACAGGCCCACAAAGATGGCTATGCCGTCACCTTGTTCGGTCGTCGCCGCTATATCCCCGAGCTGAAAGCCAAGAATGCGGCCCAGCGTGGCTTTGGTGAGCGCACGGCAATGAATCATCCTATGCAGGGCACTGCTGCCGACATCATTAAGCTTGCCATGCGTCAGGTACAAGATGAACTTGTGGCGCGAGACCTTGGCACGAGGCTCATGCTTCAGGTGCACGACGAGCTTGACCTTTCGGTGCCCGAGTCGGAAGTGGAAGAGGTTTCGGACCTCCTGACAAGCGTGATGGAGTCGGTTGTTGAATTGTCGGTTCCGTTGCTGGTTGATGTGTCCGCTGGTGCCAACTGGGCTGAGGCTCATTAGAAATATTGCTGCATGCTTGTCCCGTGCTTGCGCGCCTGATTAAAACCCCTGCTCGAGTTCGAGAAGGGTTCGGTAGCGCTGGTTGTTGCGCTCGAGTTCTTCGGGCGCCCCGTCAAGAGCTATACGGCCGCTTTCCAGGAACAGCACACGGTCCATGTCCGATACCCCTTGGAGATGATGGGTGATTAGGATCACCGTTTTGCCCTCAAGCACTTCGAACATGGTGTCCAGCACCTCGCGTTCGGTGCGGGGATCGAGGCTAACCGTTGGTTCGTCGAGGATGACGATAGGCGCATCCTGCAAAAGGATGCGTGCCAGGGCAACACGATGACGCTCGCCGCCTGAAAAGCGCAATCCCGCTTCATCAAGTAAGGTGTCGAGACCTTTCGGCAATCGTGCAAGCAGCCTTTTCAGTCCGACGCGCTCGAGGGCGAGTTCAATCTCCTCGTCGGTTGCCTGGGGTTTTGCTATAAGCAGATTGTTGCGCAGAGTGTCGTTGAACAGGTACGTGGCCTGTTGGCAGACGCCAAACATTCGAGACGCATCGCTTCCAAGCTCCGAACAGGGAAGCCCTCCTGCGGTGATGCTGCCTGAGGTGGGGGCGAGGTCCCCGCGCAGCAGATGCGCGAGGGTGGTTTTCCCTGATCCGCTTTTGCCCAGAAGTGCTAGATGTTGCCCCGGCGAAAGGGAGAGGCTGATTCCGCAAATCGTAGGGGACTGGCCAGGGTAGGCGAATTCAACGTCTTTCAGTTCGACAACCGGATGCTTCAGGCCAAGGTCGATGTTTTGCGCATGCTTGGCTTCCGAGTTGGTTTTTGTTTCCTCTTCAACGGGCAGGGAAAGATCGTTGAGCCGCGCTATGGAGTCGAAGTGCCCTTGAGCCTGTGTTGCGGCAATGGGCATCACTGCAAAGGCATCAACGAGGGGAAAGGCTCCCAGCACAAAAGCCAGAATCCAGTTTGCCTGTCCTCCTTGTATTCCGCCAAAGGTGAGTGTCGCCCAGCATATAAGGGCAATGATGGCACATGCGAATATCGCTTGTTGAGCCAGGTCGCGTCTGCGATCGAAGGCGTGCGCCTTGGCTTTTAGGCGGTTGAGGTCTTCCTGCCCATTTTTGCATTGCGCTAAGAAATCGGCTTTTCTGCCCGAAAGCGTCCAGTCGGTGATTCCGAGAATGTTGTCGGCATAGGTGGCATAGCGTTTCGCGGCAAGCTCTTTTGCCGTCGATTGGCGCGTGCCGTTGATGCTCACAGAAACGGCGGGCACAACAAAGAGTTCAAGAGATACGAAGACGAAGCACGCCAAGCATGCAAGGGGCGAAAAACAACCGAACAGAACGCATAGTCCCACGCCAGCTGCCAGGGCTATTACGGTCGGGAAAACGCAGCGAAGATAGAGGTTTTGGATATGCTCAATATCTTCGGCCAGAAGCCCTAGGGCATCGCCAAGGCGGTGGCTGGCACGGAAGAAAACGCCTTCTGTATCAAAGGATCGGTAAAGCTGCTTGCGAAGATTCGAAGTGAATCGTAGCACCCAATTGTGGCTCGCTAAGCGTTCGCAGTAACGCAGAATGGGTTTTCCCACGCCGAATATCCGCACGCAAAGCAAAGGTGTGCCCAGCATCAGAACCGAATAGGGCATTTCGGCAGAGCCTGCAATGAGCCATCCTGAAGTGAACATAAGTCCGGTGGCGAAAAGAACCGTGCAGCAGCCTAGAACAAGGGCCAGTGCAAGGATTTTGCGATAGCGGCCCAGATGGGGTTTAACCCACTCATCGCGTTTAAGCAGGGCAATCGCTTCTTTCAAGCTGCTATACATCGCCGCCCTCCTTCTCGTGGCTTGACAGGTAGGCAAAAGAGCTTGCTTTGCTCAACGCCTCGTAGGAGCCAAAGTCTCTAACCTGCCCATCTTCAAGTAGGAGGATTTCGTCCATTTCGCTTAGCCAATGAAGGCGATGGGTTGCAAAGAAAACCAATTTACCTTCCATCAGGGGAAGCATGCGCTGTTTGAGTTCCCATTCTGTTTCAATGTCGAGATGGGCCGTTGGCTCGTCGAACACCAAGACTCGACAGGTTCGATGCAGCACCGCACGTGCAAGGGCGACGCGTTGCGACTGTCCGCCGCTCAACGACCGCCCGCCTTCCCCAACAACGGTATCCAATCCCTTGGGCAGCTCAGTAACCAGGCTGGTGAGCCCTACCAGCTCAAGCGCGTGGGCGATTTCTTCTTCGGTTGCATCAGGCTGGTAGAACGTCAGATTGTTTCGGAGGGTGGTGCTGAAAATATGGGGAGATTGAGGCAGATAAGCCACTTGTTTTCTCCAGCTGGGCATCGAAAGCGTCTCGATTGCGTGGTTGTTGACAACGATGGATCCTTGGGTGGGCTGCACGACGCCGGCGAGCAGTTGGGCAAGGGTGGTTTTCCCACAGCCGGATGGTCCCACGATGCCATATTTGCGGAAACCCCCGAAAGAGCAAGAAACGTCTTTCAGGGCTGTTTCCCCCTCGTAGGAGATCCCTATATGTTCGAAGGTGAGCACGCTGGGTTCTTGCCAAGGCTCTAGTTTGGGGGCGTCAACCTGCAATCCCGGCGTGTGGCTTTCTTTCTTCGCTGCGGTTTCAGCGGAGCATCCCAATACCTCCAATACTTGGGTAAGGGTGTTCTTCCCGTTTAACGTAGCGTGGTAATCGGAGGCGAATTCGCGGATTGGGCGAAAATAATCGGGCATGATCACCAAGACGAACAGCGCGGGCAGCAGGGTAATGGACCCATCCACCAAGCGAAAGCCGAGCATAACGGCAACTGCTGCGAGGGAAATGGTGGAAAATGCGTCAAGCACAGCACCCGAAAGCGTTGCAGTGCGCAGTGTCTTCATCGTTGCTATGCGGAATTTTTCGCTTGTCTCATATACGCGATCGGCTTGTTCGTTGCTGCGGCCGAAGTACTTCAGGGTATCGATGCCGCGCAGCGAATCGATGAAATGGTTTGCGAGGCGCTGGTATTCGCGATGTTGTTTGCCGGCTTCCTCTTGTGCAGTGCTTCCGATGAGAACCATTTGAAGGATGATGGCGGGAAACACCAGAAGTGCAATAAGAGCAGAAACCCAGTCTTGGAAGACGATAACGGCAAGAAGAACAAAGGGCACCGTGACCAGCGCCACCGTACGAGGCAAAGCGGTGCTCAAATAGTGCTCAATGTTGTCGATGCCATCAAGGCAAAGTGTTGAAGCTGCGCCCGTTCCTAGCTTTTGGGTTAAGGGGGCCCCTCCTTCATAAAGGTGTTTTGACAGCTCCTGGCGAAACACTTCAGTGCGTGCTGCCGCAAAGAGCTCGAGCTGTTTGGCCTGAATGTTAGTGGCTGCCTGTTTCCCGATGAAGCAGAGCGCAAAGGCTCCAAGCTGAGCTGCAACATCGGAGAGGGCGCTTCCTCCCCAAAGAAGGGTCAGGGCCCAGGCCAGGGCTGCGGCTTGACCTACCATGAGCGCCGCTAGAAGAAGGGAGGTGGCAATGCACCAGGCGATAGCGCTCTTTGCGCCGGGAAGTGCGAAGAGTCTCTTGTCGAACATGCCTCCTCCTTTCATTTGCATGGGCAGCGTGTTGCGAGGAGCGCTGAATTCGGCGCCTTCTGACGCCTTCAACGAAAACGAAAGCGGCGGCTGTCCCATCCAGGGAATTCGCCGCCGCACAGGTTAGTATTCGTTGGCCTCATCAGCGCTGATGCGTCCACGGAAGGTGCGATACACCAGTACGTGGTACACCAGCACCAAGGGAAGGCCAATGCAGGTGATGCCTGTCATCCATGCGAGGGCCAAATCGGAAGAAGCGGCATTCGCGATGGTGATGCTCGTGCCCGTTGTGGCAACCACCAGGGTAGGGAACATCGATGCTGCAAACAGGAGCACCAGAAGCAGTGCCGATGCGCTGCTTGCCAGGAACGGAAGAAGGTCATTGTCCGTTTCTCTGGAGGCCAAGAAGAGCGCCATCAGCGCGGCAACCACGCCCGCACAGGCAACCGAGCGCAGCGTTCCAAGGGCAGGGTCAAGGGTAGGCGCAATGCCCATAAGGGCGTATGCGCTTACGGCAACGAATAGGGCCATGGTTATGCAGGCCAAGGGGCAGCGCAGTTTGGCTGCGCGTGCCTGCAGGTCAGATGGCTTTTCGGCCTTGAGCGCAATCCAGGTTGCCCCTTGGGTGACAAACACTGAAAGGCCCAGAAGCCCGCACAGAAGCGTGAAGGGGGTGATGAGCCCCAGAAGTGGAACGCCCGCATAATCGCCATTGGCGTCAAGGGGAATGCCGGCGTATACGTTGCCGATGGCTACGCCGAACAGCAGGGCAGGCAGGAGCGATCCAGTAAAGAATAGGGCGTCCCAAATCTTGCCCCATTTGGGGTCATGGGAGCGATATTCGAGAGATACAGCTCGGACGATCAAGCCGAATAGCACGAGCATGATAGCCAGATAGAAGCCTGAAAACGTAGTAGCGTATGCCGGAGCAAATGCAGCGAACAGCGCGCCGCCAGCGGTGAGGAGCCACACTTCGTTGCCGTCCCAAGTCGGGCCGATGGCTCGACGCACTACGGCCTTTTCATTTTCGTTTTTTGCGATAAAGGGCGAAAGGATGCCAGCGCCCAAATCAAATCCATCGAGGATGAAATAGCCCGCGATAAGTACAGCTATCAGGGCAAACCAAAGAATTCCCAATGCGGTCATGACTACTCACCTGCCTTTCCGATAGAGGCCTCAACGTTGTCATTGCTGCTATTGCCCGTTTTGCGAGCGGTTTCATTGCTTGCCTCGCCGCTCGCATCGATGCGCGGGCCGACCTTGATAAGGTGGATAACGATGCGTGCCCATCCGATGATCAGGAACAGATAAATAAGAAGGAACAGCGCCAGCGTGATGGCAAGCTCGGGAGAGGTTACAGATGCGGAAGAAGAGGCCTGCGTGAGCAGGCTTACGCCCTCGGGGCTGCTGGTGGCGGGGTACACCACCCATGGTTGACGGCCGATTTCTGCAGTAAACCAACCTGCTTCGATGGCCAAGAAGGGGAACAGAGGCGAAGCGATGGCCAGGTTCTGCAGCCAGCGCATCGAGGCAATGCGTCCCTTGCGGAACGTGAAGATGAAGGCTAGCAGGGTAGTAAGCCCAATAAGCCCGAACATTGCCACCATCAAGTGATAGCTTTGGAATACGGTGTTCACAGGGAGCTCTGAAATGGTCTCTTCGGTGAAATCGGACCCGTAAGCGCCGCTCTTCGCCAGGTCGTTGAGGCCAGGATATTCCGTATCAAACGAGCCAGAGGCCAGGAAAGAAGTGCCACCTGGTATGGCGATAGGGGTAATCACCTTTTGGGAGGCTTCGTCAACCCAGCCTACCGCGTACAGCGGCATTGCCTCTCCGTTGTAGGCACCTTCCATCATGGCGAACTTTGTGGGCTGTTCTTCGGCCACCGCCACGGCGGATTGATGGGCGAATACCACCATAAGGCAAGTTGTGCACAAGGCAACAACGGAAGCAACGCGCACCGTTTTCATGGCGAATTCGGTGTGAAGGCCCTTCTTCAGGTACCACGCGGCAATGGCAAGCGCTGTGAATGCGCCCATGATGAGCAGAGCGTCTACCGTGTGGAAGTAGCGAGGGGCCGTAGTTGCGTTGAACGCGGCATCAAGGAAGTTGGTCAAGAGTGCCTGGGTGCCGTCTGCGGAAAGCTCGGCGCCTGCTGGGGTTTGCATCCACGAGTTGGCGATGATGATCCACAGCGCAGAGAGGCACGAACCTAGCCAAACGAGCCAGGCGGAAACAAGGTAGAATTTGCCGCTTACCTTCTTACGCCCGAACAGGAGTACACCAAGGAATACCGATTCCAAGAAAAACGCGAGCAGCGCTTCTGCCGCCAACGGTGCGCCGAAGATGTCGCCTACGAAACGCGCGTAGTCGGCCCAGTTGGTGCCAAACGAGAATTCCATGGTGATGCCAGTTGCAACACCTAGGGCGAAGGTGGCCGTGAATACCTTGATCCAGAAACGGGATGCGGCGGCATCTTCAACGCTTTGGGATCGATAGTACTTGGTCTCGAAAATCGCCACAATAAGGCCTAGACCTATAGAGAGCGGCACAAACACATAGTGGTACATAGCTGTGAGCGCAAACTGGATGCGTGCAAGCAGTACCGGGTCGGTGAGGAATTCCATTCGCACACCACCTCCTTTTCCGCAGCCCAATTAAAGGCTGATCTTCTACACAAAAGCATCATATCACCAATAGAGGCGCAGGTGAGAGCAAATGGTATAAAAATACTAACAATTATCTGTAGACGGTTAAGTCGATTGGTGTGGCAAGGGGCGGGCGGGGCTAGAAGGAGAATGCGACGGGAAGGATCTTTCTCTTGTTGGCCAATTGTGGAGCGCCTTCACGAAACTTGGGTTTGTTCTTCCATATCGGGCGGTTTCTGGTATCATTCAACAGGTTGCACGAAAGGTGCAGCTTAGGAATAAGTGCGATGATACGCGGAGACGGTGCATACGTTGCAACGAAAGGCGCTTTCGTTGACTTGCTACGGTCACGCTGATAAGCTATCGCCTTGCGTTTATTTCAAATAAGGAGAATTATGTACGCTATTGTTAAGACTGGCGGCAAGCAGTACAAGGTATCCACCGGTGACTGCCTGAACGTCGAAAAGCTCGAAGGTGAAGCAGGCGACAAGGTCGCTCTTACCGCTATCACGGTTGTTGACGGCGCTAAGGTTATTGCTGACCCTGCAGAGGCTGCCAAGACCAAGGTTGAGGCTACCATCGTTGAGCAGTTTAAGGGCGACAAGCAGCTCGTCTTCAAATTCAAGAAGCGCAAGAACTACAAGAAGCTGCGCGGTCATCGCCAGCAGCTCACTCGTATTCAGATCACCAGCATCGCTTAAGTAGAGGAGGAATACTAATGGCACATAAGAAAGGTCAAGGTTCCATCCGCAACGGTCGCGATTCGAAGGCTAAGCGCCTTGGTTGCAAGCGCTTTGCTGGCGAATTCGTCGGTGCGGGCAACATCCTGGTTCGTCAGCGTGGCACTCACTTCCATCCCGGTGAGAACGTGGGTCGCGGCAAGGACGACACCCTGTTCGCTCTGTGCGAAGGTACGGTAGAATACACCAAGGGCGCACGCCGCAAGGTGCATGTCCGTCCTCAGGCATAAATACCGCCTAAATTTGGACTTAACAAAGGCCCTCTGCATCGCAGGGGGTCTTTTCGTTTAGAATTGAAGGATAATGTTTACAGACAAGGTTCGCATATTTCTTAAAGCAGGCGACGGCGGCGCGGGCTGCATGTCGTTTCGTCGTGAGGCGCACGTCCCGAAGGGCGGCCCCGACGGCGGCGACGGCGGCAAGGGCGGCGATATCGTGCTTGAAGCCGATTCCCGCGTTTCTTCGCTGATCGACTATCGCTTCAAACATCATTTCAAAGCAACGCGCGGCACCCATGGCAAGGGTTCCAAGATGAACGGTGCCAATGGCGAAGACCTTGTTCTTAAGGTTCCCGTTGGCACTATTGTGCGTGAATACAACGATGAAACCAAGGAAACCGGTGAGGTTATTGCCGACCTCACTCATGATGGAGAACGTATTATTGCTGCTCGCGGCGGCATTGGCGGTCGCGGCAATACCCATTTCGTCACGTCAACACGTCGCGCCCCTGCTTTTGCGGAGCTTGGTGTTCCCGCAGAAGAATGCTGGGTCGAGCTTGAAATGAAGCTCATGGCGGATGCTGCCTTGGTGGGCGTTCCTTCCGCTGGCAAGTCTTCGCTCATTGCGCGCATGTCTGCCGCCAAGCCTAAAATCGCTGATTATCCTTTCACTACGCTTGTGCCTAATTTGGGTGTGGTGAAAGCTGATGAGTATAACTATGTCGTGGCAGACGTTCCTGGCCTCATTGAGGGCGCGCACGAAGGAAAGGGCTTGGGCCACGAATTCCTCCGTCACGTGGAACGCTGCGCAATCATCCTCCATGTTATCGACCTTACTGGTGGGTATGAGGGCCGCGACCCGGTAGAGGATTACCGCATTATCAACAATGAGCTGAAGGCTTATCTGCCTGAATTGGCAGAGCGTCCTTGCATCGTGGTGGGAAATAAGGTAGATGCCCCTGGTGTGGAAGACGCCGCTCGTCGCCTCGAAGAAGAAGTGCGCCGCGATTCCGTTGAGCGCGCTGGTGGCAATGAATATGCTGAAAGCCCGTTGAACCCTAAGGTGTTCTTCACCAGTGCCGTTACGGGAAAAGGCGTAGATGCCCTGATGAAGGCTACCGGTGCTCGTGTTGCTGAGCTCCGCGAGGCTCAGCGCAAGGCCTTGGAAGGTCAAGAGCATTTCGATCAGATCTGGCAGCATCGTCGCGATGCGAAAGATAAGAAGTTCAAGGTCACCAAGCTTTCCGAGGGTGTGTTCCGCGTTACCGGAAAGCAGATTGAGCGCATGGTTATCCAGACCGACTGGGAAAACGATGAAGCTGTTACGTTCCTGCAGCATCGCTTTAAGCGTTTGAAACTCGATGAGGCCCTTGAGGCTGCTGGGGCTTGCGACGGCGATGAGATTCGCATTTTGGAATGTGCATTCGAGTTTGAGTCGGCACGTATGCGCGAAGATGATTTCGAGGGAATGGACATCTAAAGCATGAGAAACGGCAAGAAAGTCATAGTAATCAAGATCGGTTCGTCAACCTTGGTAAACGAGCAAGGCAAGCTCGATCGTGCATACTTCGATGGCCTTGCCGCTCAGGTCCATGCTTTACGTCAGATGGGATGGAGCCCCCTTATTGTTTCCAGCGCCGCAATTGCATGCGGCTTGGAGGCATTGGGCATCGAAGAGCGCCCGACCGACATGCCTTCGCTCCAGGCGGCGGCTTCGGTGGGGCAGAATGCACTTATGGCAACGTACGCAGAAGCATTCTCGCGCTACGATGTGCTTACCTCATGCGTGCTTATCACTCGACACTCCACGGCGCAGCGCAATGCCTATCTGCATGCGCGTGACACCTTGGAGCGCTTGATTGATTTTGATGTCGTGCCCATCATCAACGAAAACGACACGGTGTCGGTTGAGCAGATTCGCTTTGGCGACAACGACACACTTGCCGCCCTCGTCTCTTGCTTGGTGCAGGCCGATATGTGCGTTATCTTCTCCGATATCGAAGGCCTGTATACCGCTAATCCCACTATCGATCCAATGGCTACGCTTATCCCCCTCGTTGAGCGCATCACCCCCGAACTGATGGCTTCCGCGGGAGGCGCTACATCGAAGGTGGGCAGCGGCGGCATGATCACCAAGATCCGCGCTGCTCGCGTGCTTATGCTTGCGGGCATCCCGATGGTTATCTGCCATGGGCGTCGTCAGGGTGGCTTAATCCAGCTCGCTCACGGCGAATCGGTGGGCACCTACTTCGTTGCTCGCAACAAAGCGCATGATATTTCCCCGCGTAAACTCTGGATTGCCCTCGGCGACACTGCCAAGGGCGTTTTGGTGGTAGACGATGGCGCCAGGCGAGCCTTGGTAGATACCGGCTCGTCGCTCTTGTCTGTGGGCATTACCAGCGTGGAGGGCTCTTTCTTCCGTGGGGATATTGTCGATATCAAGGATCAAGAGGGGCACCTGTTCGCTCGCGGTAGGGTAAACGCACCCTCTTCTGAAGTAAGTCTCGCCCGAGGCCGTTCCCAGAAGGAAATTCGTGGTAACGAATTGCTCGTAAATTTGGGTGATAAGCCCGCAGTCCATCGCGATGAATTGGTGGTGTTCGAATGAGTGAAGCACAGGTTGCGGCGCAGAGGGCCAAGGTTGCCAGCGCTGCTATGGCGAAAGCCTCTACCGAGCTGAAGAGCAAGGCGTTGTTTGCAATGGCAGCTGCGCTTCGTAAAGAAGCAGCGCTTATCTGCGCAGAAAACGCGGTCGATTGTGCTGAGGCCCGAAAAGCAGGAACGAAAGACTCGCTGATCGATCGTTTGTTCTTGGATGAGGGCCGTATCGAGGGTATGGCATCTGCTCTTGAAAGCCTTGCTTCGCTCGACGATCCCGCAGGCAAGATCTTAGAGCAGCGAACATTAGAAAACGGTTTGCTTATCCGAAAGGTTTCCGTGCCGTTGGGTGTGGTGGCTATGGTGTACGAGGCACGCCCCAATGTAACTGCTGATGCTGCGGGCATCTGCGTGAAATCGGGTAACGCTTGCGTGCTGCGCGGCGGCTCTATGGCGGTTCACTCGAATCTGGCAATTGCGCAGGTTCTGCGCGTTGCCGTTGAAAGCGTCGGCTTGCCTGCGGATGCGGTAGTTGCCATTGAATCAACCGACCGCACGGAGACCGACACCCTGCTGCGTCTTCGCGGCTTGGTCGATGTGCTTATTCCTCGTGGTGGCGCTGGCCTTATTCAGCATTGCGTGGAACACGCGATAGTGCCGGTAATCGAAACGGGTGTCGGCAACTGTCATGTTTATGTGCACGAGTCGGCTGATTTTGCCATGGCGCGAAAGATAATCCTGAACGCAAAGACTCAGCGTACCGGTGTATGCAACGCATGCGAATCGGTGTTGGTTGATGCTTCTATTGCTCAGGAATTCCTTCCTGGCTTGCTGCTCGATTTGGCTCAGGCAAACGTATTGATCCACGGTGACGAGGTGGTCCGCGCGGCAGTGCAGGCAACTGTTGCCGAAGGTCACGCTGAACTTTCGCAATTCTTCGTTGACGCCACTGAAGAAGACTGGGGCCGTGAGTACTTGGCTCTGGAAATCAGCATCCATGTTGTTGAAGGCGGGGTAGATGAAGCCGTTTCCCATATCAATCGCTATGGCACTAATCACTCTGAGTGCATTGTTGCCTCGAACGAAGAAGCCATTGCGGTTTTCCAGCAGGGAGTTGATGCTGCTGCTGTATATGCCAACGCCTCAACTCGTTTTACCGACGGTGGGGAATTTGGCCTTGGTGCGGAAATAGGTATCTCAACTCAGAAATTGCACGTGCGTGGTCCGTTCGCGCTAGAGGCGCTTACCAGCACGAAATACCTGGTGAACGGAACGGGCCAGGTAAGGGAGTAGCATGAGTGCTATCGATGTTATCGAGACCGTGCGCAAAATGCGTGCGCAGGAAACGGGCTACAAAGAGCCGCATATCTGCGAACGCTTCGATGATTTCGGAAAAGACGGCAAGCCCTGTCGTTTAGGGATCATGGGTGGCACCTTCGATCCTATCCATAACGGGCATTTGGCTTGTGCCGAACAAGCGCGAGAAGATTTGGGTCTTGATGTTATCTTGTTCATTCCCACGGGGAATCCGGTCTTCAAGCGTGGGCAACGAATTGCTCCTGCAAGCGATCGTTTGGCCATGTGCCGTGCCGCCATTGCCGATAATCCGTATTTCGATGTAAGCGATATTGAAATTGCGCGTGGTGGCGATACCTACACCATTGACACCCTTCGAACACTCCGTGGTCATTTTCCGCCTAATGTTGAGTTGTATTTTTTGGCGGGAGCCGATGCGATAGCAACGGTTTCAAAGTGGCGAGGCTCGGACGAAATGGGGTCCCTTGCAAAATTCGTAGGGGTCGATCGTCCAGGCTACGAGCTTTCCGATGAAAAGCGCGCGCAGATTGTGGATGCAGCGAAAGGCATCTCCATTTCATTCGTTACCATTGAAGCACTGGAAATATCATCAAGTGAACTGCGGCGTCGCCTGGCGGAGGGAAAGTCGATCCGCTATCTTACGCCCCAGGTTGTAGTCGATCACGTGATGGAGCACGAGTTCTATCGCGAGGGAGTGGAACATGGCTAAGAAGAAGAAAGCGCAGGTGACAGAGCCTACCAGAGAAGAGCTTTCGGAGTTTGCCTACCAGCCTACTGGCGCTGAAGGCCTTGATGAGGGAAAGCCGTTTGGCTCGCAGTCATACAAGCACATGAAGGGATTGCTTATGCAACGCGTGAACCCTTCGCGGTATGTGCACAGCATATCGGTAGCGAAAACGGCTCGAAAACTCGCACGTGTTTATGGCTATGATGGCCATATCGCCCGTATGGCTGGCCTGCTGCACGATTGGGACAAAGCGCTTCTCCCTGCTCAGTTACAGCAGCGCATTTCGGATTTCGATCTGAAAGTAAGTCCCGATGTGATAAACGGTATGCCGTGGGTATTGCACGGGCCTACGGCGGCGGCAGTGCTGCGGCGTGATTTCCCCTGCTTCGGGGAAGAAGTGTTTCAGGCAATCGAGAGGCATACGGTTGGTGCTCCCGACATGGCGCCACTTGATATGATCGTGTTTGTGGCTGACAAAATCGAGCCCACGCACGATGTAGCCGAATACAAGCGCCTGTATAAGCAGATTGGCACTATGAGCCTGGAAGAGCTGTTCTATGCGGTGCTGAAGGAAGGCATGTCCTATCTGGTTCGTGTCGGCAAGCCTATCAGTTATGATTCTGTCACGGTTTGGAACTGCTACAACGGCGCTAAGCCTCAAGAACAATAAAGGAGAATATAAGTGGAAGAAACATCTTCTCGTGAATGCGCACTTATTGCTGCACGTGCGGCAGACGAGCGCAAGGCAACTGACATCATGGTCATTAAAGTTGGCGACTTGGTGGACGTTACCGATTATTTCGTTATCGCAACGGGCGCCAACACTCCCCAGGTTGAGGCCATCCTCGACAACATCGAGGAAAAAGTGCGTATCGAGGGCGGCGTAAAGCCCATTTCCCGCGAGCAGACCAACGATCATTCTTGGGAGCTTCTCGATTACGGCGAGTTCGTAGTGGATGTGTTCCAGCCCGAATCTCGTGATTTTTATCGTTTGGAAACCTTGTGGGGTGACGCCCCTATTGTCGATATCGCCGAAGCGGGCATCGAGCATCCCGAATACAGCGAGCGTATTGCTAAGCTGGTTGGGCACGTGAAGGAAGCGCGCAGCTAAAGCGCACGGCGTCATGGCTTTTCGGATTGTGCAGCGTTGCTTGACGCGGTTTGCATCGCGTGGGGGGGGATAACGCCGCAAGTTCCGCATTGTGGCGTCAATGCGTCAATTGCCTTTAGAGCTTGCAACTGCGGATAGAAAAGTCCGCGTTGCTGAACTGAGTTCTTTGCAAATACTGGGCCCGGAATGAAGATTCGTTCCGGGCTCTTTTGCGTTAGGACGCTTCAGGATGCTTCGCCCCATGGGCTGAAGCATCCTGCGCCGTAAGAACCCGCATAGCGTCATCTCGCTATGCGGGTTCTGATGCTTATTTGCGCTTCAGGATGCTTACCGTTTCCACATGGAAGGTCTGAGGGAACAGGTCTACCGGTATTGCCCGTACCAGTTCGTATCCTGCTTCGGCAAAACGGGCTATGTCTCGTGCCCAAGTGGCGGGATCGCAGCTGACGTAGGCTACACGTTCGGCTTTCGACGCGGCGATGCTTTCGGCAACTCCCTTGGCAAGGCCGGCGCGCGGCGGGTCTACCACAAGGGCATCGAGGTGTCCCAGGGTGGGCAGCTCACGGGCGCTGTCGCCGCCGATAACTTCGATTTCACCATCGATCCCTTCCATATTGCGACGAAGATCGCGTACGGAAGAAGCCGCAGATTCGACGGCGAACACATAGTCGGCGCGTTGTGCCAGTGGCAGCGTGAAAGTGCCTGCACCGCAGTATAAGTCGGCGACAACCGAAGAGGAGTCAACTTCCAGCCCGTCGAGCACCAACTGGATCATCTTTTCTGCTTGGGCGGTGTTTACTTGGAAGAAACTCGGGGCGCTGATGCGGTAGGTGTTTCCTGCCAGCTCTTCGCTCCAATGTCCCTTTCCGTACAGTGCTTCAACTTTTTTGATCTTGCGTGCTTTGCCGGGGTCGGCGATTACGCGCACGATGCTGGTACATTTCAGCGCGCTGGAAAGGGTGTTCGCTGCGGCTTTTCGGGGAAATGCTGAAGGGTTCGTCCAGAGCGCGATTTCGGTATCCTTGGTCCGTACGCTGCGTCGCACGCCGATACGGAAAATGCCCAGATCGTCATGGCCCTGCAGGTAAGAGAGGGCTCCGCGCAGTGCCCCCGGTGCTTTTTCGATTCCCTTTGCTGCCAAAAGGCAGGTTTTGGGTGCTGCCGCAAGCTTGCCTCCCCGCTCGTGGAAGCCGAGCATGAACAAACCGCGTTCGTCGCGTCCGCCTGCGAGCTCAAGCTTATTGCGGTAGCCCAGCTGGCGTTTGGACCCTACGCATTCGCCCACGAGTTCTTCGGCGCGATCTCGTGGTATGCCGCCGATTTTTGAGAGCTGGCTTACTACGCTGGCACGCTTTGACTGTAATTGGGATTCGTAGGACAAGTGCATCCAGGGGCATCCGCCGCATACGGCGGCAAAGGGGCAGGGTGCCTCAACACGGGCGGCTCCCTTTTCGTAGAATTCAATAATAGATCCTTCGCGAAAACCTTTGGTTTCGCGGGTTGTTTCAACTTCGACCACGTCGCCCGGTGCGCCGCCGGCGACGAACACCACTTTACCGTCATCGGCGCGTCCAACTGCGTTTGCTCCATAGGTCATACCGGTGATCTCGATGCGCATTATGGTCTCATCCTTTGGTTTTCGTGGGGAAATAAGAATGTTGTAAATCATAACGTATAATATGAGCACTTGGGCCCTCTTAGCTCAGGGGATAGAGCGTCTGCCTCCGGAGCAGAAAGCCGCAGGTTCGAATCCTGTAGAGGGCACCATTTTTTTTTGAAACACGAAGCAGTTAGGGGAAACCATGGCTTTGTACACACCTAAATACCAGCCCAACGGCAATGAGGTTGCAGTAATCAAAACCTCCAAGGGCGACATTCGCGTCGAGCTTGCTGGTAACGATGCCCCCATTCATGTGGGCAATTTTGTGGAACTCGCTCAGAAGGGCTTCTACGATAACCTTAAGTTCCACCGCTACGTTCCCGGTTTTGTGATCCAGGGCGGTTGTCCCAACACGCGTGAGCTCGACTCCGAGCAGGTAAAGGCAGCGGAGGGCAATCCCTTTGCTCGTCTTGGCACCGGCGGTCCGGGTTACACCATTCACGAAGAGTACACCACCAACCCCAATAACAAGCATCTCGACGGCACTTTGGCTATGGCTCGCTCCCAGGATCCTAACTCTGCGGGCTCCCAGTTCTATCTGTGCCTCGGTGCTCAGCCTTTCTTGGATTCCGGCTACACGGTATTCGGTCAGACGGTGGAAGGTCTTGACGTTGTTGGTCAGCTCCGTGTAGGTGACGTTATCGAAACCATCGAAATCGAGAACGCCAACTAACAGCGTGTACTGCCCGAGCTAGTATGCCTCGGGCTGCTTCTTCTGCGTCCTTAGGGGCCAGTTCGAGAAACGCAAGAGAGGAACCGACGATACATGAACAATGAGACTTTTCAGCAAGCGCGCAGCGCGTACGTTTCGAAGCAATTTGACGTAGCGCTTGCAAAGTTCACCGAATGCCTTGAGGACACCTCTGTCGAAAAGGCCCCCGGCGAAGTTGGCTTGCTGTATCACCAGATCGGCAACTGCCTGGTGAAGCTCAAAGACCCGAACGAGGCTATCCATGCGTATTCCCAGGCTTTGGTGGATACCTCCTACGATGCCTCTGGCTCGGTAAGCTACAACTTGGGCATGGTATATGCTTCTCAGGGCGATTTCGAAGACGCTATTACCAACTTCAAGACGGTTACGGAAGATTCCCGTTACGCTACTCCCTATAAAGCATATGTAGCCTTGGGCAACTCCTTGCTCAAGCTGGGTAAATCTGCCGAGGCGGGGGCTGCTTTCCGTGCGGCAGCCTTAGACGAATCGAATCCCGATCCCACGAAGGCATTGCTGAACCTGGGCGTCTGCTTCATGGCTCTTGATCGCCCGATGGACGCTATCGCATCCTACGAAAGTGCCCTTCAGTTCGACATGAAGCCTGAAACCCGCAACAAGATCTTCGCCAACATGGGCCAGGCTTATGTTGCTGATGGAAAGATGGAAAAGGCGGTTCGCGCATTCGAGTCAGCCTTGGCCGACAAAACCTATGTGTTCAACGATGCTGCGAATGTTGACTACCAGCGCGCTGTTGCTGCTGTTGCCGCTGGCAACACGGGGGAAGTCGAAGCCGTTACGCCAGAAGAATTAGCTTCTACCAGTACCCATAACGATCTTTCCGGTTTGGATGTTCAGGGTGATGGCGTTCCTATCGGATCGTCTCGTCTCGACCCTTCCGAAATGGGCACCATGCAGCTGTCTGAAACCAGCATTATGCGCGAAATTGCTGCAGCAGAGCAGGCGGGTAGCCAATATTTCCAGGAAGCTGAGCAGGATTTCCAGGATTGGGGCCAGCCTCTTAAGAAGAAGCGCCGTCATCGTGGCCTCAAGGCGTTCCTCATCATCCTTATCCTCATCATCATCGTTGCAGGCGGTGGTGCTTTTGCATATACGCAAGGTTACGGTATGCCCTCCCAGCAGGATCAAGTAAATGCACTGTTTGCCGATCCTCAAAATGCAGATGTGTATGCCGCTAGCGTTGATGAAAGCAAAAAAGCCCGTATTGCCGATACGGTTACCCAGGGTGGCCAGGTTACCATCAACGGCACCACCAACAACCTTGGCACCGCAGAGGTGTACGCAACTGCAGCCACTTCGCAGGGTGGCGAAGTGCCGTACCAGATCTCCATGGTACGCGATGGCCTGGGCTGGAAGGTTTCCAGCGTGTCGCTTTCCTTCACCAGCCAGTCTTAACCCTATTCGATCCGGGGTTCGCCCCGTTTCATATCGTCAGTAAGAACGAAACGTTCATTTGAAAGGAACCAACATGGCAATTGAAAAGACCTACAGCATGATCAAGCCCGACGGTGTTCGCAACGGTCATATCGGCGAAATCGTAAACCGCTTCGAGCGTGCTGGTCTGAAGATCGAGCGCATGGAAATGGGTATGGTTACCCCCGAGCAGGCTGCCGCTAACTACCAGGAGCACGAGGGTAAGCCTTTCTATGATGGCCTGATCTCCTACATCACCTCCGGCCCTGTTGTTAAGATGGTTGTTTCCGGCGAAGGCGCTGTTGCCAAGTGCCGCTCCCTCATGGGCGCTACCAACCCTGCAGAGGCAGCTCCTGGCACCATCCGTGGCGACTTCGGCCTGATCATGGACGAAAACGTAATCCATGGCTCCGACTCCGTTGCTTCTGCCGAGCGCGAGATCTCCATCTTTTTCTAAGCTTTTTTGGTTGCGTCGTTCATGGAACGGCGCAACATTTGTTTTGGGCGCAATTACGCTACGCGAGCCCTTGATGATGCAGCTGTCGGTCTGAACAGCCTTGGCGCAAGAGGTGCACTTGAGGGCGGCTTTCCGGCGGCTGCACTTATCAGGGGCTCGTTTGATGGGAAAACAGGGACAGGTGCCAGATTCCCACTTCAAGTGGGAATCTGGCACCTGTCCCTGTTTTCCCTCCTTCACGGTTTCTGCACGTGTATTTATGCTGTGTGATAGAATCTGTTCTTACGATTGCACAATACTGTTTAAGGACGATTAATGTCTTTCCTTGATTTCATACAGAACGCCACCTCGTCGTCTTCGTACGACATGGCTATCGACCTTGGCACCGCCAATACACTCGTAGCCATCACGGGGCAGGGTATCGTTATCAACGAGCCTTCTGTTGTTGCCATCGAGCGCAGCACCCACCGCGTTCTTGCTGTTGGTCATGAAGCAAAGAACATGATCAACCATACGCCAGACACTTTTTCTGCAGAGCATCCTCTGCACGATGGCGTTATCGCAGACTATGACGTGACGGAGGCCATGATCTCCGCGTTTATTAACAAAGCAGCTCCGCGTCGTTATCCTTGGCAGCCAAAGCCGCGTATCGTGGTATGCATTCCTTGTGGTGCCACTTCTGTAGAGAAGCGCGCTGTTTTCGAGGCCACCATTCAGGCGGGCGCTCGCCAGGCATACCTTATCGAAGAGCCTATGGCTGCTGCTATGGGCGCCGACCTGCCCGTAACCGAGCCTACCGGCTCGATGGTTGTTGACATCGGCGGCGGCACCACTGAAGTTGCCGTCATTTCTTTGGGCGGTATCGTAACTTCTTCTTCTCTGCGTCTTGCTGGCAATCGTCTTGATGAAGCTATTGCGGTTCATTTGCGTGATCTTCTTGGAATCAAGATCGGTGAACGCACAGCAGAGGTCATCAAGATTAAGATTGGATCCATTCTGCCCTTTGAAGACGGTCGTGAACGCGACATGATCATCTCTGGTCAGGACGTGCTTACCGAACAGCCCAAAGAAGTTACCATTCAGTCGGAAGATGTGCGTGATGCGCTGCAGGCTCCTATCGACGAAATGGTTGTGCATATCAAGGAAACGTTCAAGAAGACCAACCCCGACTTGGCCTCCGACATCATTTCCAACGGTATTCTGCTCACGGGCGGCGGCGGTTTGCTCGCTGGCTTGGATCGCTATCTTTCGCAGCAGCTTGAGATTCCGGTTTGGACCAGTGAAACGGCGCTCACCAATGTTGTTTCGGGTTGCTTGAAGGTTCTTGAAACCCCCACGGCACTCAAGCAGATTCTTATGAGATCGAAATAGGAGATCCTTTTACGATATGGCCCTGAATTTGAATGAAAAAAAGATCCCATTCGGCGGCCAACTTGGAGGGACGGGGTTGCTGATCATCTTGTTGGTGGTCTCTCTCGTCCTTGTCATCGTCTATTCCCGCGAGGGAGACGAAGGCGCTCTGCATTCATTGCAAAATACTACATCAGCTGTTTCTTCGCCCCTGTCTTCTGCAGGGACTGCTGCCGGTTCGCTTGCTGCCTCTGCTTCAGCTTCGTTGGAAGACCTTACGGCCGATGGTCAAACCATGGGTCAGCTGAAGGAAAGCAACGCACAGCTTTCCCAAATGGTGGTCGAGCTTGAAGAGTACCGCCAGGAGGCTTCGCGCCTTGAAGCGCTTATCGGCATTCATGACGTGTATGGGTTCTCTTCGGTTGCTGCCCACGTGACGGGCTATTCTTCCGATTCCTACAATCGCATTATCACCATCGACGTTGGCACTGCATCTGGCGTGAAGCCGGGATTGCCCGTTATGGGATCTACGGGAGTGGTTGGCCAGGTGGTTTCCTGCTCGACCTATACATCTGAAGTGCGATTGCTCAACGATGCTCAAAGTGGCGTTGCCGTGATGCTTCAAAACTCTCGCGCTGAAGGTATTCTTTCTGGATCGGTGGAAGGCGTGCTGTACCTTCAGGGCGTTGATGAGGGCACCGAGGTGAAAGAAGGCGAAGCGGTTATAACCACGGGTCTTGGCGGAGGCTACTTCCGCGGATTGGTCGTGGGAGTGGTTTCCAAGGTTGAGCAGCGACAGGGCGACGCAACGCGTACCATTGTTATTTCGCCTAACTCATCGTTTAGCAACATCAGTGAAGTGCTGGTTGTTTTGGGCATGAGCAATGATGGCGCCGCTTCTAGCGACACCAATGCCGCCAACGCTGTAGCTCAAGCGGTTGGACCCGATGCCCTTTTGAGCAAAAACTCAAACAACGATGCGAATGCCAGCTCAAGCTCCGACAGCTCTTCGAAGTCTGGCGACTCTTCTAGCTCCGACTCCAAGAAGAATTCTTCTTCTAACTCTTCTTCCGAGGATGGTGAATAACGCCCATGCGTGATTGGATGCTTCCTCTTATCTTTTCTGTTGTCATCGTAGTAATTCAGGTCGTATTCGCACCGATTCTTACGGTGTTCTCTGCAGTGCCAAGTTTTATTGTTTCGTTCGTTCTGGTGCTCTCCATCATGCGTCGACCCGATACCACGTACGTTTATGCGTTTGTGCTTGGCCTTATTGCCGACCTCCTTACGCATACACCAGTAGGTCTTACGTCGTTGCTTTTGCTTATTGCGGTGTTCTGCCTCTCGCGTGTGTTCGAGGTGCTGGATGATACCTCTTTGGCTATGCCGCTTATTGCCCTGGCTGCAACGCTTTTGGTGTTTGAGCTGCTGTTTGCTGTTGTCCTTTTAGTGCTCGGCTATCAGGGATCCATCTTCGAGATCTTTGCCCAGCGCGTGATTCCTGCCACAATCCTGAACTCGTTGATCGCGGCGTTGCTCTTTGTCATCATGCGCCGTTTGCCGTTTGCTCAAGCTTCTAATGAAGCGTGGCAGGTTCCTACCTCGGGTCGATTCCGCTAAGGGTAGGGGGAACACGTGCTTTCCGCTATTCTCACTACTTTTGCCGCTCTTGTTGTATTGGGCGTTATCCTTGCAGTTGTGTTCCGTGTGCGCGCCAATTCTGCTCACTCGAGGGCTGCCGACCGTATGCGAGTACGCTCGGTAACGTCGGTTGGTATTGCTGCAGAAACGCCAAAGACCACGCATAGCGCCGCGCCGAGCGGCCCTTCTATGGGCGGCGGTGTTGCTGCGGGCGAGGGCTTGCGCAATCGCTTCACTGCGGTTGGCGTCATAGCATTGGGCATTTTCGGTGCGCTTACCGCTAAGCTGTTTGGTTTGCAGATCATCGAGGCTGCCAGCTATAGCGAAGAGGCAGATGCAAACCTCTACACTACGGTAAATACGCCGGCTCCTCGTGGCGTTATCTACGATGCAAATGGTATTGCCATGGTTGCAAACCGCCAGGTGCAAACTGTTCTTGCCGATGCGGATGTTGCAAAGAACTCCGATGTGATCTTGCGCCTTTCTTCCCTTCTGGGAATTCCCTACGAAGTGGTGCGTTCTCGTATTCTCGATTCTTCTTCGGGCGCCCAGAGCCAACGAGTGGTGGCAAGCGATGTGAAGCTGCGCGATATCGCGTATATTTCTGAACATCGCGATGCCTTTCCCGGTGTCAGCACGCAGATTCGAACCACGCGAACCTATCCCTATGGGGCGATGGCGGCGCATGCCTTGGGTTATACGGGCACCGCTTCCGAAGATGACTTGAAGAACGCTGCCGAGGGCCGTGATATCCAGTCTGGTGATGCTGTAGGCAAAAGCGGCATCGAGCAAACTTACGATTCGCTGCTTGCCGGCGACCATGGTCAACGTGTTTTGGTAACAAACGCAGCTGGTGTGGTTCAGCAGGTGGTAGGGGAAACCGCCCCGAGCAAGGGCAACGATGTGTACCTGACCATCGATGCCAAGGTTCAACATGTGGCAGATCGCGTGCTTCAGGATGCGGTGCGTCACGGAACCGGTACTGCGGCATCATGCGTTGTAATGGATGTTAATACGGGCGGCATTGTGGCGCTTTCGAACTATCCAACCTATGCACCTGAGCATTTTATCGGCGGCATTTCCCAGGACATGTGGGACGCTTACCAAACCGAGGAGTCTCATTATCCGTTGATGAATCGCGTTATCGCAGGTACGTACCCTGCGGCATCGTGCTTCAAGGCATTTACCAGCCTGGCTGGTTTAACCTATGGATTTGCTGATACATCTCGCGTCTGGGACTGTCAGGGCACCTGGACGGGTTTTGGCGACAGCTTCCCGCAGAAGTGCTGGCAAAAGTCAGGTCATGGGTTGCTGGGCCTGCGTGAGGGCATCGTCGTTTCCTGCGACGTTGTGTTCTATGAAATCGCAAAGAGCTTCTACGATGCCCGTGCCTCCATCGGTGATGAGGCCATGCAAGATTTCGTTAAGGAATTTGGCTATTCGGCTGCTACAAAGATCGACCTTTCCGGTGAATCGGAGGGTCGTATTCCCACGCCTGCATGGAAAAAGGAATATTTCAAAGACGTCCCCGAAGAAGCCCAGTGGCTGCCCGGCGATATGTCGAACATGGTTATCGGCCAGGGCTATGTCTTGGTTACTCCCATTCAGGTGGTTCGTGCTTATGGCGCGGTTGCAACGGGAAAGCTCTTGCGTCCGCATCTGCTGAAGGAAGCGCGCAATTCGCTGGGTGATACGGTGCTCTCCTATGACACGGTGGAAGACACGGCGCCGCAGGTAACAGAAGCAAATCTTAAAATCGTGCGCGATGCTTTGCATGGTGTGGCTACGGAAAACGAAACCGTTTCAGCCGAGTTCAATAAGTACTCTTGGTCTGCAGCGGCAAAGACTGGTACTGCCGAGGTTGCCGGCAAAGAAGATATGGCATGGTTCTCCTGCTACGCCCCTTACGACAATCCGCAGTTTGCAATGTGCGTGTGCGTCGAGGAAGGCGGCTCGGGCGGTTCTGTTGCTGCGCCTTTGGCGGGTCAAATCATGGATGCCGCAATTCAGTCTGCAGCGGGCACCTTGGAAGAAGATATGAGCACTATTGCGGCAACGGAGGTGAGCGTTGGTGGCTCAAATTAACGAGATCAGCTCTTTGCGCATGCAGGACCCTGCAGTGGCTCGCGCTACGCGTCCTCGCAGGTTCAAGTATGTGAACCCTTCGTTCTATCTGTTCGCCTTTTTGCTGGTTGGATATGGCCTTATCGTTCAGTTCTCGGCTACATCTGCCGATGCCGACTATAGCTTCGCTCGTCAGCTCTCAGGCGTTGCGGTGGGTATGGTCCTGTTCGTGCTCATCACACGCATGGATTATCACGCCCTTTCTGGCTATACCACGTTGTTCTTGATCATCAATATCGTTTTGCTCCTTTCGCCTCATTTGCCCGGCATTGGCGTGGAAGTTAATGGCGGTCGCTCTTGGATCAACATCGGCACTCAGATTCAGCCGGGTGAATTTGCGAAGATCACCATGGTGCTGTTGGCTGCTTCGGTTATGGCGCGCTACGGCGGTCGTCTTGCCGATTTGCGTGAGTACCTGAAGGCACTTGGCATCATGGCGGTGCCTTTCGTTTGCGTTATGACTCAGCCCGACCTTGGCACCGGCTTGGTGTACTTGGTTATTGCTGCCTTCGCGCTGATTATCGGTGGTGCCGATTGGCGTTTCATGGTGGGCACGGGTCTTACCATTATTCTCTTATGCGCCGCAATCTTGATTATCGACCCCATTGTCGACCAAATCGCTGGTCACGATGTACTTTTAAAGGACTACCAAAAGTCACGTTTGATGGTGTTCTCGGACTCTACGTATGACACTTCGGGCGATGGCTATAATTCGCAGCAAGCAAAGATTGCTATTGGCAGCGGCGGACTGCTGGGCAAGGGCTTTATGCAGGCAACTCAATCGTCCATGGGCTTTTTGCCCGAGGCACCAACCGACTTCGTTTTCTGCATCTTGGCGGAAGAGTTTGGTTTTGTGGGCGCGCTTGTTTTGCTCGCATTCTATATCGGCTTGATCGTCACCTCAGTACACGTTGCACGTGGTGCCAGCGATCTCTTCGGTACCATTATCGTTATCTGTGTTGTGGGTATGTGGCTCTTTCAGATACTAGAGAATATCGGCATGGATTGTGGCCTTATGCCTATTACGGGTATTCCGTTGCCGTTTATCAGTTACGGATCATCGTTTATGGTTGTGAACTTCGTGATGCTGGGTTTGATAAACTCTGTTTGGGTTCATAGCGGACGCTAACGCGAAAGGAGATCGCATGAAACTACCAATTGATATTCCCGCTTTGTTGACGGCGGCGATCGATATCGATAAAGCATGCTCTGTCTCGGTTTCTGCAAATATCCTTATCGACGAGTCGGCAACGCCGGAGTTTCAGGTGTTCGTACGATCGGGCTTTAATAGCGAATCTGCTAACTCCCGTGTTATGGTGAGCTATTTCCCTACCCAAATACCCGATGCGCACGTTGCAAGCGACATTGCGGTTATTGCTGCAGGTTCGAATCCTGATGTTGGGAAGATCGCAGCGGGGTTCCGCGAACAAGGAACGCCTGTTTTGGTTGTTGCCGAAAATGCAGAAGCGGTTCATGAGGCTGCGGTGGCGGCTGGCTATGCTATTCCAGACGAAGATCTTATTTCGCTTGGCGAAGGCGAAGTGCTAAGCGATGAGCTTCGCGGAACGCTTGCAGATGAAATCGGCACATGGATTGTTCGCGCCGATTCAGAAAAGCGCCTGGCCTTCTCTATAGCCTATCCGTTTGTGCGTCGCCCTTTGGCATATGAATCGATTCGCACCACCTCCCTGCAGAATGCTGGTGTTGGGGTCGTTGTCTTTGTTCCTGGCGCCGACATGCCCATCACGACCGCAAACCAAGCAAAGATGGTATTGCAGATCGCAGCTGCCTACGGACATCCCTTGAGTGCCGATAGGGTGAAGGAGATTGCTGGTGTTATTGCTGGGGGCTTTGTATTCCGTGGGGTTTCCCGTCAGCTTGCAGGTGCCATCCCGGCGCTTGGCTGGGCGGTAAAGGGAACCATGGGCTATGTGGGCACCCAAGCTATTGGCCATGCGGCAATCGAGTATTTTGAGGGCGGCGGCGATATTGCCGGCTTGGCTGCTCTGGTGGGAAAAACCACTTCCGTGGCAGCGAAAGCTGCGGAAACTGTCGCCGCCAAGCCTGCGGTGAAAACGGTTGTTGCCGCCGTGGTGCCAAAGGCGAAGAAGGCAGCCGTGGTTGCTCTGGATGCCGCTGCGCCCGTTGCCAAGTCGGCAGCTAAAGTTGCATGGAAATCCTTAAAGCCAGGTCATAGGAGCAAGGGCAAGCGCCTGTAACGCTGTTTCTCTGTTGGCTGGCTCCCAGTCCACACTGACTATTTCGTGTGGAGCATTGCAGGGGGCTATCTTTTTACTGAACGGCATAAGTGCACGTGGAATGATCCGTTTCCTAATTTGGGAAAACTTTTTTAAAAAGGTTCTTGCGCGATGATTCCGTTCCTGTATACTATCTATCGCTGTCGCACATGGGGTGTTAGCTCAGTTGGTTAGAGCGCCGGCCTGTCACGTCGGAGGTCGCGGGTTCGAGTCCCGTACATCCCGCCAGCTTACGTATTAAAGGTTCGCCAATGGCGGGCCTTTTTGTTTCTTCGGTTTTGAATCTCACCACTATGTGTTTCATGATGTCTCCGCGCAATTGGACTATGGGCAAAAGGGGTTTTGCGCTAATTTGGGCCCATATGCCATCGACTAGTCAGACGCACTTTGTCCTATAGTCCCTTTTGCCTATAACCCCCATAGGACTGTTTTTTGGACATCGCTATGCAGTGCTGAACCTGGCCCATCGCATTCATCGCTGCTCATAGCGCCGCTACAAATCTACCCATTTATAGCGCATTCCCAATGCTGCTCGAAGCACTGCTGGGCAAACCTTGCTCACAGTGCCATCCTGAAGTCGCCTCGGGAGCTCAGAAACAAAAATTCTGCCTTGGTTGCAACTTTTTTGCGATTAGGGATTGTTGCAATCTCCCCAATCGTGGATTGCTGCCCAAAAACGCGGCGAAAATGGCTGTGTAGAGGCTTATTGCCGCGTTGCCAGGGTGGAGGGGGGTTGCCAATCGCAAAAAAGATGCAAAAAAGTTGAGATTTTTGTTTTCGCGATGGGCGGATCACTGCAACGGGGCGCATTTGTCGGAAAACGCGCAAGGTGAGTAACGGCAACGAGGGTAAATGTTTGAAAAGGCGTAGGGGCTACGACGACAGCAGGGCGAATACCGCGAAAAGGAATAAAAGAAAGCGGCAGCTCGGCATTGCTGCTGCGTTTTGCAGCGGTTGCATCTATGCGAACTATGGGCAGGATTACCGAATCAACGGAAAGGGGTTTGCAGTCTTTAAGTAGTCGATTGGATGTGTTGAAAATAATTTCAAATAGGGTCTTGTGCTCGGTTTTGATTGCTAGTAAACTATCGCAAGTCGCTTAAGACATGGGGTGTTAGCTCAGTTGGTTAGAGCGCCGGCCTGTCACGTCGGAGGTCGCGGGTTCGAGTCCCGTACATCCCGCCACTTTGCATGTAAGGCTTGCCGCAAGGCAAGCCTTTTTGCTTTTCGGGGCTTTCAGGAGCTGGCTTTCGAGCGGTCTAAAAGTGTGTCTTTGCTGAAGCCTCAATCCCCACGCTGTCGCGTTTCTTGTCGGTTCTTGCATGGTGTATAGTAAGCAAGTTCAACTTTAAGTTGCGTATGGCAAATGGCGCAATCGATACCAGGAGGGTGGAGACGCGATGGGCGATTCTCGTCAGACGAAGCCGGTTGAAATTGCCGCGTTCGACTTCGACGGTACCTGCATATCCGGTAATTCGCCAGTCATTTTGGTGAGCCATCTGGTTCGAAAGGGTCTCTTGGGCAAGGGCACGCTTCTGCGCATTCTTTGCTGGGCTGCTGCCTACAAGCTCCGCCTGCCGCAAAATGAAAGCTGGGTTCGCGGTGCAGTGTTCTCTGCCTTTGAGGGCAAGAAAAAGGAAGAAGTCGACGAATACTTGCGTGACTTTTACGATAGCCACCTGGAAAAACTCTTCCGTGCTCAGGCTAACGAAGTTATTGAGGAACATCGTGCTGCGGGTCGTGAGGTGTGGGCGGTAACGGCAACGTTTGAACCCCTTATCCAGCAGGCAATGACGCAACATGGTTATACTCAGGCGTTTTCCACGCGAATGAAAATCGATTCCGATGGCCGCTATACGCGAGAAGTGGAAGGCTTGCCGGTGGAAGGAAGCCAAAAACTCGAGGTTCTTACCCGTGAGGCCAATGCCCGATTCGGGAAAGGGAACTGGGTCCTAACCCATGCTTATGGCGACCATCATTCCGATCGAACCCTGCTCGCTGCAGCTGAGCATCCTTTTGCGGTTACTCCCGATAGGCCCCTGCGCCGCACTGCGCGCAATCGGGAATGGCCGATTTTGAACTGGCGCTAGCCTATTTTTATATGTGTCGAATCGATTAAGAGCCCTGCATGTTGTCCGTGCGGTTCCGGCGGGTATTGCGGCTGCGGCAATGTTGGCTTAACGCTATGTAGCAGAGCCTGGTTCGCCGTTCACCCTATGGGAATTTGACGGATAATGGGTTTGTTCGAGCCGCCCGAATTGGGGCGGCATACAATTAAGTGCGATTAACGAACTCTCATATCAGCGCGCTCCCTTCGGCTGGCCCAGCGCGCTTTCAACTATTGTTACCTGCCAAGGAGGTGCACCAGGATGAGTGAAGATACCGCAAGCGGCCAAGTTCCTTTTCAGGACAGTCGCTCCAATTCTTCCCAGGCATACCTTAAGCGTGCCGCTTCCGCGGTTGCGGAAGGGGATAGCGTTCTCGGTATCCATCTATATCTTGCTGCTTACGAGCGCGCATTGCGTGAAAGCATCATGCCGGGCGAAGAAGTGCTTGAAGGCATGAGCAAGGCATGGGATTTAGCCATCAAAACCAAACAACGTTCCCTTGCTGAATATATCTTTGAAAAACTCGAGCCTTATTGGGACAGCAATGAGGTTTCTCGGCACGCCGACGAACTTCAGCGCTTGGCTTTCGATAAGCTCGAAGAATACGGCTTCGACCGTGACGCCATTGAAGGCATGGCCGATATGGTAAATCAGGATCTCATGGAAGCCGCACCTGATATGCTGTGCCGCTTTGAGGAAAGCGCTCCTGCCGCGGCACCAGCTTCGGCTCCTGCTGAAGCTGCCCAAGCTGCTGCAGGCTCTGCTCAGAACGCTTCGGGCTCAGCGGAAGCCAATCAGTCTTCGGCGGACGCCAATCGCGAGCAGGCGGTGAAGGACCTCACTTCGCTCATTTTCGGCCAGGCTTCCGAGGCGAAAGCTGAGCCTGCAGTGCCCGAGCAGCGTTTCGACTATCGATCGCTGGTTGGTTTTGGCAATGCTGTCGAAACTATGGGAGAACTGGGCGTTGGTCGCTCGCGTGATCCCGAGTTTGCCCGCTTTGTCGCTATGCTCAATGCTCGCCACGGCTTGCCTGGCATTCCCCGACTGGGCACCTTGCTGTTCCGCTGCCCTGCTCGCGAAGATTCCAACTACTTCATGGTTGCTACAGCTGGAGAATTGAATATGCCTGCAATACGCATGCGCCTTGATCAGAATGCGCAAGGTCAAGCGGTGTTGTGCGTAATGGCGTCGGCCGATTTCAAATCACGCATCTCTGGTGTGCCGCGTGCTGGCTTTGAGTCGCCGACCGTGGTTATCCTCGAAGATTTTGATTTGTGGGATCTCCCCGACTTCGATCCCCAGCTTGCCGAGAACCCCGTGCAGGGCCTTCTTCAGATGCAGCTGTCCCGTGGCGCCCGCGAAGCATTAGCGCTTATCCAGACTGCCCTTGAAAGCCCCGAGGCAACGGTTCTCATTTCCGCATCTGAGCCGAGTGATATTGATCCGTTTTTCTGGGGGCTCATCGGGTCTCAGTATCAGATCATCGATATCGACCTTCCTAGCGCACGTGAGCGCCATGAGATTTGGCGAGAAGTTCAGGCGCAACATCCTTCTACTCGTGGTTTGGATGCCATCCGCATGGTGGAGCTCTCTCGTGGTCTTTCCCGTTTTGAGATCCTTGCCATTGCGAGTGAGGCGGTTGAAGAGGCTTATCGGAAGAGCATTGCCGAAAACCGCTTCTGCGCAGTCGAGACCGGTGCGATGGTTTCGCGTTTGGCCAACTTCCAGCCGTTAGATTCTGCCGAGTATCGCTGCATGGAGGATATGGCGGTTGAAGAGCTGCGCCGGAATACTTCCAATTTTGATGATCTGCTGGAGGGTTAGCGGCTAATGAGCATTACGCGTCGTTGCGACTATGCTTGTCGCATCATTCGCGCCGCTTATCGTAGCGGCGACACGTATATCTCCATCGCGGAGGTGGCTGAACAGGAGAGCATTCCCTATTCTTTTGCTCGTAGCATTCAACACGAATTGGTGAAGGCAGGCCTGCTGAAAACCATTCGTGGCGTGAAAGGCGGTCTTGCCCTGGCGTGCGACCCCTCAAAAACCACTGTGCTTGATGTTCTGGAAGGGGTAAATGGCGGCATAAGCATAGCTGATTGCGCATGCGCCGATTACCCTTGCGTCCATAAGGATTGCTGCTCGTTCAATGCCTTGTGGTGTGCGTCAAATGCGCTGATAAGTCACCTTTTTGCTTCCGTTACTTTGGAGGGACTTTTTACCCAGGGTGCAAGCCATCCCGCTATTCAGGCGGCATTTGCTTCATGCGAAAATTCGCCGGTTGCCGAATAGCATGGCTTCTCAAGTTTCTTCAACCTGTTCTGACGAGTTGAGTCCCGAAGAACAGGCTCTTGTCGTTAAAGTATGGAACGAAGGTGCGCGCCTATATCGCGATTTGCCTTGGCGCAATGTAGATGACCCCTATGCTGTTATGGTTTCCGAGATCATGCTTCAGCAAACCCAGGTCGCACGTGTCGAAAAGTACTGGCAGCGTTTCATGGCATTATTTCCGACGCTGGATGCATTGGCGAGCGCTGAAACGTCACTTGTTCTGGAGATGTGGCAAGGGCTGGGATACAACCGTCGTGCGTTGGCATTGAAACGTACGGCAGAAATATGCTCACGTGAATTCAGCGGGCTTCTTCCCGAGTCGTCGGAAGAGTTGCTAGCCCTTCCTGGCATCGGAAAGGCTACGGCAGGAGGCATCATTGCGTTTGCCTACCAGAAGCCCTCTATGTACTTGGAGACAAACGTACGCACGGTGTTCATCCATGAGTTGTTTCCGGGGCGCGAAAAGGTTTCCGACAAAGAACTAGAGCCTTTGGTACGGCGTACGTGTTCTGCGGAAGACCCTCGCGGTTGGTATTACGCCCTGCTCGATTATGGCAACTACCTGAAATCAACGATGCCCAACCCTTCTCGCCGGTCAAAGCACCATACGAAGCAATCGAAATTTGAGGGGTCACGGCGACAGAAGCGGGCGGAACTGGTTCGTTTCGTTCTTGCTCGACGCGAAGCAAGCTTCTGTGAGCTTGTTGCCGCTCTTTCCGACTTCGAAAAGAAGCAGGGCAGGGAGGCGCCTGAAGAAGATATAGTCCGTTCGATTGTGAATGATTTGGTTGCCGAGGGATTTTTCTCTCAGGAAGGCGAAGGCGAGAACGCTCGATACCTTGCCGATTAGGGTTTGCTGAAGCGCCGGATATCGCCAGGGCCTCGAAGCAGGAAGCATCTTGGCTTTGCAAGCAAAGCGCCCGCTACCGATTGAGGGCAGCAGGCGCTTTTTGATCGCAATGGGATGGATTTTACTCAGCGGGATAGGATCCAAGCACTTTAACCTCGCGGAGCTTAAGGCGGAGGCAATCGAGCGCGGTTTTGATGGCGGGATTGGCCGGCGTGCCTTCGATATCGATGAAGAAGAGGTAATCTCCCAGTCCCTGTTTGGTGGGACGGCTCTGAATCATGGTCAAGTTTACATTGGCGTAGTTCAGCTCGGAGAGGATCATCAACAGGGAGCCGGGCTTATCGGCGTTCAGCGAAAGCGCCAGCGTGGTTTTCATGTTGTCGCTCTCGAGCACTGGTTCGTGGCCTTGGCGGGCAATGAGCACAAAGCGCGTCTGGTTGCCGTAGTGATCTTCGATGCCTTCTTCGGCAATGGTGCAGTCGAACAGCTGTCCTGCAAATTTGCTGGAAATTCCCGCCACCGTTTTGTCCTGAGCTGCTTTGCGCGCACCTTCCGCAGTGGACGAAACGGCCAAACGCGGCACGGAGGGGAAGTGGGCATCGAGCCAGCGACGGCATTGCGCCAAAGCTTGCGGGTGGCTGGCAATAGTGGTTACTTTATCGAGGGTGGATTCCGGGTTCACCATAAGGCAGTGGTGGATGTTGAGTACGGTTGAACCCATGATGCTCACGCCGCCCTTGAAAGCCAAGGTGTCGAGCGTGGCGGTAACCACGCCTTCAAGTGAGTTTTCGATCGGCATAACTCCGAATTCGCAACGACCGCGATCAACCGCTTCGTGAACCTCATTGAAGGAAGGGCACTCCACGAATTCGGGGTTTTCGCAGCCCATCTTTTTTGCAAAAAGACGAGCAGCCTCATCGGAGTAGGTTCCTTGCGGTCCGAGGTAGGCGATGGTTGCGTTGCTCATAGAGCGTCCTTTCTGGGATAACGATAATTTGCCTATGATAACGCTTTGTCTGGAAAACGCTGTGATGCATATGCATCTGGCCCTTGGATTTAATGCCGTCTTAACAGGGCGGTGTTGCTCTCGCGATCAGTGTGGAGCATTGGTGCCGTTGATGGGCTCGATTGCCCGTTGACGCTGCTAGGAAGATGCGGATCTTCGCCTCGGTCCAGTCGCGGGTAAACATGTTGCCTGCGCAAAAGCAAGGCATTGTTCCCCAAAAAATTTCCAGTACTGAAAGAAGATGCACCAGCGTGGCTATAGGGCGGGATTCTCTCCAAAATTCCGATGGATAAAAAATAATTTTGGGTAGCAAAGATAAACTACCTATCCAAAAAGATGGATAGGACGAACAATGAAATATGTCCATTTTTTGAAGAGCCTCCAGTAGTTGCCAAGCAAAAATTTAGTTTAAACTCGCTATTTTTGAAGAATAGAACGGTCAAATTACTCGATATGACCTAAAACAGCCAAGGAATCATTTTTTATTGCAAAAAATGGAGAAATAAGGTGTTACTCGAAAATAAGGCAGTAACATTTTCTGACCATTGGCGGGAATTACTCGATATTCGGCAATTAACCAGTCTTTTTTAGGAGCAAATCAACGAGAATATGCTTCAGAAGTTTTGTAGGACAAAGACACCCTTAAGGAGGTGTGCACATGGTAACAGAGGCTATTAGTCCGGAGTTTCTGAGCAAGCTCGAGGCACGTGGTGTTTCTCGTCGTAGCTTCATGAAGCTCTGTGGCTCTCTTGCCGTAGCTGCAGGCTTGTCTGAGCTGGCAGCACCTCGCGTCGCTCGCGCGATCGAGGATTCCGTTATCGGCGCAGAATCTGGCGGCCTGTATCCCGCAATCTGGATCGAGGGCGCTTCTTGCACTGGTTGTACGGAGTCGTTCGCACAGGTAGATGCCCCTGATCCCGCAACCGTAGTGTTGGAAATGGTTTCCCTTAACTATTGTGAGACCCTTTCCGCTGCTGCAGGTTGGTCCATGGAAGAAGCAAAGGCACAGACGATCGAGGCCGGAAACTACATCCTCATTTACGAAGGTGCAGTTCTGGAAGGTTGGAACGGCGAGGCGCTGCGTGTTGCCAATGAGCCCGGTACCGACCACTTGGTCCATGCTGCAGAGAACGCAAATGCGGTTGTTGCTCTTGGTTCTTGTGCGGTAAACGGTGGCTGGATGGGTGCAAACCCCAACTCCGCTGGTGCGCTGGGTGTCCAGCAGTACCTGAAGAAGCAGGGTATCGATACCCCGGTTATCAACATCCCCGGTTGCCCTGCTAACCCTGAATGGCTCGAGGCTGTCCTCGTAGACGCAATCCTTGTTGGCAAGCTCCCTGAGCTCACCGCCGACAACAAGCCTAAGGTCATCTTCAACCAGACCATTCATGACAACTGTGAGCGTCGCGGTCACTTCGAGAATGGCGAATTCGTTTACGCATTCGGTACCGAAGAAGAAGCCAAGGGCTACTGCCTGTATCCCATGGGCTGCCGTGGTCCTCAGACCAAGGCCAACTGCGGTGTTGTCCGTTGGAACCATCGTCGTTCTTGGTGCGTTGCTTCGGGCGGCCCTTGCATCGGCTGCTGCACGGCTAACCCCAATGATCCTGGTGAGAACTGGGTTGAAACCAACACGCCCTTCCGCGCACGCTTCCGCGATCTGCGCATCGGTGGCCTGGTTGTCCAGCCTGAGGCAATTGCTTGGACGCTTACCGGCGTTGTGGCTGCCGCACTCGTTATCCACGGCTTTGGCATGAAGAAGATGGGCCGCACCGACGGTGGCGCAGACTTCGAGCCTATCCGCGAGTGGGATAAGAAGCATCCCAGCGAGTCCATTGGCCAGTACGACGAAGAAGTTCTGAAGGGAGGCAAGTAACCTATGGCACGTTCCGTAATCGATCCCGTAACCCGTATCGAGGGTCATCTCCGCGTAGAGATGGAGGTTGAAAACGGTGTTGTTTCCGATGCTTGGGTTTCCGGCGGCTGCTTCCGCGGCATGGAGCTCGTGGTAAAGGATCGCACGCCTGAAGATGCTGCTCACATCGTGCAGCGCATCTGCGGTGTTTGCCCCGTATCCCACTCCCACGCTGCAACCATTGCTGCTGAAAAGGCATACGGCATCACCATTTCCAACAATGCCCGTATCATCCGTAACCTCATCGAGGGTGCGCAGTTCCTGCACAGCCATATCCTGTGGTTCTACACCTTGGCTGCTCTGGACTACGTAAACCCCCTGAACGCTCTGAAGGCAAACGTAGGCAGCGCCTACGACCTGGTAGAGGCTGCAGGCACTTCCTGCCAGTCCGACCTGAAGGCACTTCAGGAGCGCCTTACCAAGTTCGCAGAAAATGGTCAGCTGTCCATCTTCTCTGGCAACTGGTGGAAGAACGGTCAGTCAGATACCGAGTTCAAGCTTCCTGCTGAACTCGACCTTATCGCTACCGCTCATTACATTGAGGCTCTCACCATGCAGTCCAAGGCATCTGAGGTCTGCGCTCTGCTGGGTGGCAAGATGCCCCATGTTATGACCATTGTTCCTGGCGGTACCTCTTTCGTTCCTACGGAAGAAAAGCTCGACGATCTGTGGTCTCTCGTTCATGAACTGCGTGACTGGATCAAGGCAACCATCATCCCCGACACCAAGGCTATCGCTCCTTATTACAAGGAAGCTCTTTCCTTCGGTAAGGGCTGTGGCCGTTACGTTGCTTGGGGCGTTTTCGAGCGTCCGAGCTTCGCTTTGGCTGATCGCTACCTGCCTTCCGGCGTTATCGATGAGAACCTTAAGCTCTCCGAGGTTGACACTGACCTCATCAAGGAATACATCGGTCATTCCTGGTATGTGGGCGACTCCGACCTCAACCCCCGCGAAGGCGTCACCGAGCCCGAGTTCACTGAGTACTACAAGGCTGGTACCTTGCGCGAGGAAAATGGTCACGAGATCGGCGATATTAACGATCGCTACTCTTGGTCCAAGGCACCTTCCTACGACGGCAAGTGCATGGAGGCTGGTCCGTTCTCCCGCGTTCTGGCTGCTTACCTGCGTGGCAACGAATTCGTTAAGCCTGCTGTCGACGGTCTGTGCGCTGACCTTGGCCTTACCATTCCTCAGCTGCAGAGCACCCTTGGCCGCGTAGCTGCTCGCAACGTCGAGCCCATCTACATTGCTGAATGCATGGTTGAATGGGTCGACGAGCTCATCGAGGCTGTTAAGGGCGGCGACTCCGAGTACTTCCGTACCCCTGAAACCATCACGGGCGAAGGCATGGGCCTTTGGGAAGCACCTCGTGGCGCACTGCTGCACACCGAAAAGGTTAACAACGGCAAGATCACCGATTACCAGATCATCATTCCTACTACCTGGAACATTGCTCCCCGCAACGCCGAAGGCGTACAGGGCCCGATGGAACAGGCTCTTATTGGCACCCCCGTTGCCGACGTTGATATGCCTATCAACGCCCTGCGTACGGTACACAGCTTCGACCCCTGCACCGCTTGCGCCGTGCATGTGACCGAGCCTTCCACCGGTAAGCACTTTGAAACCGTTACCAGCCCTTGGGGGGTGAAGTAAATGGCACATTTGGCTCATTACCGTGAAGCGCATCCTCTGCCGATGCGTATCACTCACTGGATCAACCTTAGCTGCATGGTCCTGCTTATTTTCTCCGGCTTCTTGATCCACTTCCCGTTCTGGGCAGCTCTTACGGGCGTTGCTCGCGGCGTGCATGTGTTCTGCGGTCTGGTGCTGCTCTTCAACTGCATCGTTCGTTACGTGCTTGCATTCCTGGTTACCTCTGCTCCTACGGGTGGCACGCGTAACCGTGTTCGCGACTACAAGACCTGGATGCCCCAGGATGACAACAAGCATCAGCTTATCCCTTGGATCAAGTACTACCTCTTCATGAAGAAGGATCATCCGCTTTCTGCAAAGCTCGGCGTTCCTCAGAAGATCTCGTACTTTGCTGTCGGTATCCTGATCCTTATCATGGCTTACACGGGTCTTTGCCTGTGGGTACCCACCTCTGAGTGGACCTTCTTCGCAGCAGGTACCGCTTTTGTTGGTGGCGCTATGTCTATGCGCATCATCCACTACTTCATGATGTTCGTATTCATCATCTTCACCATGCTGCATGGATACCTCGTATTTATCGAGGGCACTGCCAATGCAAACCTCATGTTCTTCGGTAAGGAGCATGGTGGCTTGGTCTACGATCCCAACCGTCACGTTATCGTTGGCGAGGATCATTCCGTAGATCAGCACTAAGCATATACCGCAAGGTAGAAGCGCTTAACAAAGGAGCTCGGCCGTAGGGTCGGGCTCCTTTTGTGTTTTGGGCACTTATATATTTGTTCGGTCAAGGTAACTGAAGTGGCGGTGGATAGGTTGAATGGAAGAACCCGAGATAAGTCAGCTATCGCTTTCTCTGTAATACCAGGTATTCGTTGAGGGTGCCTGTGCGCCCATCTGCCTGAAAGCGCGCTTTTAAATAGACTTCGTTCGAAACAGCGCTTACAAGATCATTGATCTCTTCATCTGAAAAACTATGGCAGTAACGGTAGGCTCCCTTTTCGTTTTTCCAGCCCAGCAGGCAATCACCTTTGCCAAATTGCTCTTTGGGGTATCCCAGCTCCGCTATTCCTGATGCGGTGCTTTCTTTTGCCTTGGCGGCAAGTCCTTCGTCGGTTAAGAAACGCCAAAGGGAAACACAGGAGAAACCACCTGGCTTAGTTGCCCTTACCAACGCCTTCAGGAACGTCGCACGCCATTCAGGAAGGGGGATATGATGCAGAAAGCCGAACGACACGCTCAAATCTGCTTGCGTATCGAATCGGAGCGCATCGGCCAAGGTGCTCGATTGCAACTCTTCCATTACATCGCAGTGGGTGAATGAAGCGAAAACATTCGAGGGAAGCTGAATGCCGTTTTGAGCCAGTTCGTCGCAGGCATCAAGTGCTTGAACTTCGATGATGGCATTAGGGATAGAGCGGGCAAGGTGTCTTTCGAAGCGAAGATTTCCGCAGGCAACATCAAGTAAATGGAGCTGCTCTAGAAGGGGAAGGGGGCGATCGGTTAACCCTGATTCCTTAAGGCAGCGATTCCATCCTGGCCAGGTATTGTGGCGGGTATCGGAAAACGAATTCGCCCACGTGCAGTAAAAGCGATTGTTCAGCTCGCAGAGTTCTTGGGCGAATAAGGGATCCATGGTTTCTTCCTCGTTTGTTTGGGTTGGGCCCTACAGGGCAGTGCCCCGTGAGTTCTGTTTGCGGGTATAGGGTTGTGCCGGTCTTCGTACGCAGGGAGTTCGGTGAACAGTGGGTATCTGAGGTCTGTCTATAGTCCCTGCCTTTGAGCGCGGAGAGGCCTAGATGGGAACGCGCATTGCATCTCTGCGGACGAAGGAAGTGCCGTGTACGTTCGCGCATCATCGGTGTTTTTTTGGTCATGTCTCCGCAGGCGAGGAGGTGTGGAGCTTCAGTCCTGTTGTGGCAGGCTGAGTCGTTAAAACATGCTTGCGTATTCACCTTATTTTCGCATTGTTCTCGCACGCTTTTCGCATCGTTTTCTCATCTCTTTCTCATCTGCCCAATATCGTTGACTCATAAGCGTTTTGCAAAAAGGAGCAGCGTATGAGCATGGTTTTAAGTCATAGAACGGCATTGGAATTGTACCGCTCTTCGATGATGCCCGTTTCTGGATACGAAAAGGTGTCTTTCCTTTCGCTTTCGGTTCCCACGCGTAATGATGTCGAATGCTATCGCGCTTTGCCAATCCGCACTTCCCATATACCGCTTCATTGTGTTGTGCCCAAGCCAAGGAACCGTAGAAACATTAAAAATGGCCATTGTCATGTGTTCGGCGGTGAAATGAACGCAATTTGTCTGCATAGAAGCACAGATGAATCTTCCCTCTGTGTCGTTTCGCCTGAGGTGCTGTTTTTGGAAATGGCCGCGCAGCTTTCAGGGATTGAATTGGTAAAGCTTGGTTATGAGCTGTGCGGGGTGTATTCGTTACCTATGTCTCAGCCTAACTATGCGGGGATACCACGAGGATATTCCAGAAGAAAGGCGCTAACTTCCGTTGCGCGGCTAACTGCCCATGTTGCGTCGCAGAGTAACAATCGGAGCGTCAAAAAAGCTCGATGGGCTCTTCGTTATGTGCTTGACGGCTCTGCTTCGCCGAGGGAAACGGAGTTGAGCATGTTGATGGTCTTACCCAGGAAATTGGGCGGGTATGGTCTTAGGAAGCCGGAAATTCGGCATGAATTTGCCACCTCGAGCGAAGTGCTGTTGTTTTTATCGGGAAAGAGTACTGCCTTTGATCTGCATTGGCCCGATGCTGGGCTGCTGCTGAGGTATGGAGGCCAAGCGCTTAAGGGGAATGATGATGATCGAAAACGAAATCGCCATCTAACCTCTTTGGATACTGCTGGTTCAAGGGTTGTTCATGTAACCAATCGAGATATCAGGCATGCCGAAAGCCTTGACGAGGTTGCTGATGCGGTGGCTCGATGTCATGGGCGTCATCTCCGCAATGATTTGCAGTATGACTTTGCTGCCAGGCAGGCCGAGTTGCGTGAGCGAGTGTTAACCGGCAATTAAAAAAAAGAAGAAGCCTCAGTTCAATGAACCGAGGCTTCTTTGAAGCGATCTTTATCCGAGAGTTACGGAAGGATGAAGGAAAGAACGCTGGACTCTGCGAACACCAGCACACAAAGAACAGCCAGCATGCCGACGCTCCAAGGGATGACCTTCTTGAACAGGCTCGATTCGTGTTCGCCGGTGGTAACGGCAGCGATAGCCAAGGACTGAGGTGAGATCATCTTGCCGATAACGCCACCCATGGTATTGGCGGCAAGGAACAAATCGGGGGAAACGTGGGCAAGCGAAGCGTTCGACTGCGCAGCTTCATACTGCAAGCTGGAGAACAAGGCGTTTGCAGACGTATCCGAGCCGGTAACCGCGGTTCCAACCCAGCCAAGTACAGGGGAAAGCAGTGCAAAGAGGGAGCCGGTGTGGGCAAGGAACTGACCGATGGAAATTGTCATGCCCGAGAAATTCATGACGTAAGCCAGGCCCAGAACCATAACGATGGTCAAGGAAGAGAAGCGCATTGCCCAGAAAGTTTGACCAAGCTGCTTGCCGGACATGCCCAGGGTGATGCGATACTTGCCCTTCTCATTGAAGATGCTGTACACGATGGTAGTGATCAAGCCAGCGATAAGGAGCATGGTGCCGGGGTTAGAGAGCAGGTTCAGGTTGTAAGTGGTGCCAGGATCCTTGCCTGCGGCATTCAGGAGATTGCCTGCAAGGCCGGGGAAGGGGATCTTGATGTCGGTACTTGCGAGCAGTGCGGGAATGCCCAGCTTGCAGATAGCGAATACTACTACAACGATGATGTAGGGAACCAGGGCCATCCAGGCGCGTACGGGAGCGAGTTTGGTGCCCTTGCCTTCAGCAATGGGCTCCATGCCGAAGCGCTCGCGAGCGTCGTTGACATTCTTGGGCTTAACAAAGTGCAGGAAGATAACGCTGACGCCAAGAGAAACAAGGGAAGCTACAACGTCGGTCAGCTCGTAGGCGAAGTGGTTGGAGCACCACCACTGGGTAATTGCAAAGGAAGCGCCAATAACCAGAGCGTGCATCCAGCAGTCGCGCAGGCCTTTCTTGCCGTCCAAGATCAGGACAACCAGCAAAGGAACAAAGAGAGCGAAGAGCGGTGCCTGGTAACCAACGATAGCGGCAACGTGCTGTGCCGATTCGAGGGCAACAGAGGCATCGCCGCCAGCAACCATGTTGCCTGCGGTGGTGATGGGGGTGCCAGCTGCGCCATAGGCAACAGGAGCGGTGTTCGCGATGAGAACTGCCAGAGCCGCCTTAGCGGGCTTTACGCCCAGGGCGAGGATCATGGTTGCGGTGATGGCGATAGGAGCACCGAAGCCGGCAAGTGCTTCGAGCAGGCCGCCGAAGCAGAAAGCAACGAGGACTGCCTGGATGCGGATATCGCCGCCGCCAACAATGTCGAACAGGCTCTTCAGGTCTTCAGAGCGTCCGGAAACAACCGTAACCTCGTAGAACCATACGGCCATGATGATGATGAATACGATGGGGAATGCGCCATAGCAGGCACCCTGCAAACCGGAAAGGGCGGCGAGGTTAGCGGGCATGCCGAAGGCGAATATTGCAACTACCAGCGCAACTATCAGCGCAACGAGCGCGGAAACGTGCGCTTTTGCCTTTACGCCCACCAGCATAACGAAGAATGCCGCGAGCGGAATGCAGGCAACCAAGGCCGACAGGGCAAGACTGCCTGCGACTGGATCGACCACAGCTTGGAACATAGGTTTCTCTCTTTCGAATAGGGGACACTCTGCTCTTGCGTATGCAAAAAATAGAACGTCCCAATACTAGGGATTCGAATTTCTCTGGTGTCGTGAATCTGTCAAACGGGCAAATCTAGGGAATAAAGGGAGTCGTTTTTTCGCAAAATGCATCACAAACGTATAGTGAACGCCGTTCGCCGAGCAGGTAAAACCGCTATGATCGCAGATAGACGAAAGCGTTGTTGGGTGCGAATGTCTCCTGATGCATCTGTCGATTTTACAAAGGCTCAGCAGGTTCCGCCTTGCCTTCGTGGAGTTTTGTCTCTACCCAAATGCTTTCTTGATCCGTGCTAGCGAGCGTAAACGAAGGAGTGCTCCCATGCCATACTGCTGCCTTTATTCGCCTATCAAGATCGGCGCTATGGAAGTGCCAAACCGTTTTGTGGTTCCCCCGATGGGAAACAACTTCGCCAACTCTGATGGGAGTTGGTCTGACCAGTCGCGTGCTTACTATGAGGCGCGAGCGGCTGGGGGCTTCGGTTTGATAACCATCGAGGCTACGGTGGTGCATCGCGGCGCGAAGGGCGGCCCCTTGAAGCCTTGCCTCTATAGCGACGATTCTATTCCCAGCCTGCGTGCCGTTGTCGATGCCTGCCATAGGCACGGAGCCAAGGTTTCGGTACAGCTGCAAAACGCTGGACCGGAGGGCAATGCGAAAAACGCAGGAGCGCCATTGCAGGCGGCATCTCCCATTCCCGCAGCATGCGGGCGCGATGTGCCTGAAGAGGTGCCAACTAGAAAGGTATACGAGCTGGTCCAAGGTTACGGGGATGCTGCCGAGCGCGCCCTTCGAGCGGGCGTTGACGCAGTGGAAGTGCATATGGCCCATGGCTACCTGGTCAGTTCGTTTATTTCCCCGCGAACTAATAAACGTGTCGACGAATTCGGCGGATCTTTCGAGAATCGTATGCGCTTTCCCCGCTTGATCTTGGAAGAGGTCCGAAGACGTGTTGGGGATAGGGTGGCGGTGCTCTGTCGCATCAACGCTGCCGACGAAGAGCCGGGCGGCATTGATGTGAACGATGCGTGCGTTATTGCTCGTTACCTTGAGGAATGTGGCGCCGATGCGTTGCATGTTTCCCGTGCGGTTCATTTGCGAGATGAGTTCATGTGGGCTCCAACCTCGGTGCACGCTGGATTCAACGCTGATTTGGTGGCGAAGATCAAAGAATGCATTAGCATTCCGGTTATTTCCGTGGGGCGTTTTACCGATCCGTATTTGCCCGAGCTTTTGATCGAGCAGGGGAAATGCGATCTTGTGGCATTCGGCCGCCAGAGCTTGGCGGACCCTGAGATGCCCCGCAAATACGCCGAAGGCCGCGAAGAGGATACGATGCCATGCATCGCCTGTCTGCAGGGGTGCGTTGCCAACATGTATGCAGGTAAGCCCATACGTTGTTTGGTGAATCCTCGTTTAGGGCATGAGTGCGAAACCGTGCCAGCTGCAGTTGCGGCTAAGCGTATTGTTGTGATCGGTGGTGGTGTTGCGGGGTTGGCGGCAGCTGCCATAAGTTCCGAGCGCGGACATGACGTGATTCTGCTTGAAGAGGCGCCCGCATTGGGCGGGAACATGCGTCTGGCATCGTTCCCACCCGGCAAAGGCCCTATTGCAGATATGGTTCGTTCATGGGTGGTGCGCGCGCAAAAAGCGGGCGTCGAGGTGCGTCTTGGCGTAAAAGCGCTGCCTGACGATATTGCTGCGCTGCAGCCCGATGAAGTGGTGGTGGCTACGGGTGCCCGAGCTTTGCTGCTTCCCATTGAGGGCATCGACTGTCCTGCGATCCTGCGAGGGGGAGATGTCTTGGCCGGAAAGGCTTATCCGGGGAAGAACGTGTTGATTGCCGGTGGAGGGATGGTCGGTTGCGAGATTGCCGATTTGTTTGCCGAATTGGGACATAGCGTTACCGTGGCGGAATACCGTGAAAATCTGGCGGCTGATATGGTGGCGGAGCACCGTAGCGCTTTGATGCGCAGCTTTGCCGAACACGGCGTGTGTCAGGTTCCGAATGCCAAGATCTGTCGTTTCTACGCTGATGGCGTGGAATATGAGAATACCCTAACCGGCCAATTGCATGAACTGCGCGGGTTTGATTCAGTGGTGCTTGCTATGGGGTACGTCGCTGATGATCGGCTTTCGGAAGCATTGGCACAGCGCGGCATTTCGGTTCACGTGGTCGGCGATGCCGTGAAAGCCCGTCGTGCCATCGATGCCTTGCGTGAAGCCTACGAGTTGGCGGTATTGCTGTAAGAAGGGGCGGTAAAGACGGTGCTGCTTTGGCCGTATGCGAAAGTGTGCGTTGCGAGAGTGGGCGTTTCGGGTATTCTTCAAACGAAAAGAAAATACCCGCGCATGGAAAGAGGTTGCGATGAACGTAGTGTGCTTGGATCTTGAGGGCGTTTTGGTTCCTGAGATTTGGATTGCCTTTGCCGAGGCAACCAACATTCCCGAATTGAAGAAAACCACGCGCGACGAACCTGACTACGACAAGCTCATGAACTATCGAATCGGCATCCTCAAAGAACATGGTCTGGGGCTGAAAGAGATTCAGGATGTTATTGCCTCTATCGACCCCATGCCTGGTGCAAAGGAGTTCTTGGACGAGCTGCGTGAGCTTACCCAAGTAATCATCATCTCTGACACGTTTACCCAGTTTGCCCAGCCTCTCATGAAGAAGCTCGGTTGGCCTACGCTGTTCTGCAATGAACTTGAGGTGGCCGAAGACGGCACGGTTACAGGCTTCAAGATGCGCTGTGAGCAATCAAAGCTCACCACCGTCAAGGCGTTGCATCAGGCGGGGTTGGAAACCATTGCCGCAGGTGACAGCTTCAACGATCTGGGCATGATCAAAGCTAGCAAGGCGGGCTTTCTGTTCAAGAGCACTGATTCCATCAAAGCCGACAACCCTACCATACCCGCGTTCGAAGAGTATGCTGAGTTGATGGCGGGTATCAAGGCTGCCCTTTAATCGCCGGAGTCTAAACCTGTCGGGTTGCCGCTGGGGCACCAACCCATGGCGCCGCCCCGAGGTCTTTATCCGCCAAATCTGAAACCTATTGCTTCGCCAAGCTATGCGGTTTGGCCGCACCGAGAATAACTAAACGCCGGATTTATGTTTGTCGCATGTGTCCGGCGTTTTCTTTTTCAAGAAATTAGCTAAGCATCTAAACTATTAAGCCATTAAATGGTTAAGGAGCTTCACCTATGAACGAAACCGCCCGCGATCGTTCCCCTCAATCGTTGGAGAACGAGATTGTCGCATTGACCCATCGGCTTAAGCGTTTGCGCCCTGCGTTATCTCCAAGCATGGATGGGCTTACCCCGATGGAGGCTCATGCCCTTGTGCTTTTGTTTTGCGCCGATGAAAAGCAGTGCAGCGTCAAGCCTTCCGACATCGCACGCCGTCTGCGCGTTTCGCCCAGCGCGGTATCCCAGTTCCTGAGAGGCCTTGAACGGAAGGGTTTCATCGTGCGCACACGTGCCGAGGGCGATTCACGCTCGGTTTGCATAGGCCTTACGGAAAAGGGCCAATCCCTCTCTTCGCAACTTCGCCGTGAGCGCAGCAGGCAGTTTATGGACATGGTCGAAAGCGTTGGCATCGACAACATAAATCAATTGGTAGCGATCTTGGAAAAAATTTGCGATTACGCAGAAGGGTCGGATTCGTTTGTCCCCGTTTCCCGTGAATGCAATATTCCTGGGAGGGGGGTTCCATGCGCATAATCGGGTATTTGAAACAATCAAAACTCGCTGTTACTTTGATCGTGGTTCTTCTTATCGTGCAAGCATTTGCCGATTTGTCGCTTCCTCGCTACACGTCCGACTTGGTTGATGTTGGCATCCAGCAGGGTGGTATCGAAGATTGCTCGCCTAGCGTTATGAGCTCCGATACGTTTAACTACGCCTGTATGCTGGCGCCCGATGATGACGAACGGCTGTTGCGCAGTTCGTATGAGCAGGATTCGGATGGGAACTTTGCCCTAAATCAGCAAGGCTTGGAGCAGCGTAAAGAGCTGGATTCCGCCATCGCCCTCCCTCTTGTGGTGGTTCATTTTTCCGACCAGATGGCAGAGTCGTTGAAGGGTCAGCAGAAAGAAGGGTCGCCAGCATTTGATGGTGCTCCCGGTGTCTCGGGGGATTTCGATCTGCCTCAGCTATATGCCGCATATCAGGCGGGGGCCATTAGCAAGACCCAGGTTGAAGAGGCGATGGCCCAGGCCCAGAATGCGTTCGGGTCCATTGACGAATCTCTTATCCAGCAACAGGCAATAATGGCAACCAAGGCAGAATACGAGCAGCTTTGCATCGACATGGGAGCCATGCAGATGAGCTACCTGGTGCGGCTGGGGGTTCAGATGCTAGGGGTTGCGGCATTGATGATGATTGCCTCGATTGCGGTTGGTTTTATCGCGTCGCGAACGGCGGCAAAAACCGCTCGAGGCTTGCGTGAGCGCCTTTTCGAGAAAGTTATTTCCTTCTCGGATGCCGAGGTCCAATCTTTTTCTGCGGCTTCCCTCATCACGCGTGGCACTAACGATATCCAGCAAATCCAAATGGTGATGGTGATGCTTCTGCGCATGGTGCTGTATTCACCGATTCTCGCCATTGGCGGTATTGTCATGGTTTCGCAGACGAACGTTTCGATGAGTTGGATCATTGTGCTTGCGGTAGTGGTAATCGCCATCATTATCGGCATACTCATGGCAGTTGCCATGCCGAAGTTCAAGATGATGCAGAAACTGATCGACCGCGTGAACCTGGTATCGCGTGAGATGCTAACTGGTTTATCTGTTATCCGCGCATTCGATCGGCAGCAGTATGAGGAAGAGCGCTTCGACAAGGCAAGTACGGCACTGTATCGTACGCAACTGTTTACGAACCGGGCCATGGCATTCATGATGCCCACGATGATGTTGGTCATGAATGCTGTTTCGGTTCTTATCGTGTGGGTGGGCGGAACCTATATTGATGCGGGCACGATTCAGACCGGTGACATGATTGCCTTTATCACCTATTCCATGGTTATCGTCATGTCGTTCTTGATGATTGGCATGATTGCGATCATGTTGCCGCGTGCCGACGTTGCCGCTCGTCGCGTTAACGAGGTTCTGGAAACGGAAAGTTCTATTGCAGACCCCGTTCAGTCGAAAGCGTGCGAACTCGATTCGAGCGCGGAAGGCCTTACTGTCCAGTTCGATCATGTCACCTTTGCTTACAACAGGGGAAGCAGTCCTGTTCTGGAAAACATTGATTTTACGGCCGAGCCAGGTCAGACCACAGCCATCATCGGTCCTACGGGGTCAGGTAAATCGAGCATAATAAAGCTCGTCGAGCGTTTCTATGACGTGGCGGAAGGGTCGGTTCGCGTGGGCGGTATCGATATTCGCGATATGAAACAGGATGAACTGCGAAAAGAGCTTGGCTACGTACCTCAAAAGGCATTCCTGTTCTCGGGCACCATAGGGTCGACCATTGCGTATTCCAATGAGGCAATGGACGAGGAGCGCATTCGGTCTGCAGCTGAAATTGCGCAAGCAACCGAGTTCATCGATGCCAAGGCCGAAGGCATGCAAACTGCAATCAGCCAAGGCGGCACCAATGTTTCAGGCGGTCAACGCCAGCGCCTTTCAATTGCGCGCGCCCTGGCTACCGATGCCCGCGTGCTGCTGTTTGACGACAGCTTTTCTGCACTCGATTACGCGACCGACGCCAAGCTGCGCCGCGCCTTGGCACAGAATGCTGCGGGCAAAACGGTGATCGTGGTGGCGCAGCGCATTTCTACGGTTCTCAACGCCGACAAGATCGTGGTGCTTGAAGAAGGGAAGATGGTTGGCTGCGGTACCCATTCGGAATTGATGAAGACCTGTCCAACGTATCGTGAGATTGCCGAATCCCAGTTATCGGAGGAAGAGCTGAAAGGAGGGGATGAGCGATGAGCATCGACGAGGAAAGAAAAAATCAGGAAAGTGAGCCAATTGCTGCGCGTGCTAACGCCCAGCCTCGTCGTCGTGGGCCGATGGGGCGTGGGGGCATGATGCCTGGCGAAAAGGCAGGAGATTTCAAGGGCTCCATGTTGAAGCTGCTGGCATTCATGGGCAAGTTCAAGTTTGCGCTGGGGGCGGTGTTCGTGTTCGCCATCGCCTCGACCGTGTTCAACATTGTGGGCCCGAAGGTTCTCTCGACAGCTACTACCGAACTCTTTGAGGGCGTTACGGCGAAAATTGCTGGCACAGGCGGCATTCGCTTTGATGCGGTGGGTGCTATCCTGCTTACAACTCTTGCGCTCTATGGTTTTTCTGCCTTGTGCTCATTTGTTCAGGGATGGCTGATGACCCATGTCACGCAAAAAACCTGCTATCTTTTGCGACAGCGTATTGCTCAGAAGATTGATGCGTTGCCTATGGGGTATTTTGAGCGCACCAGCACCGGTGACGTGCTTTCACGCATCACCAATGACATCGATACGCTGGGACAGAGCCTCAACCAGGGCGTGACACAGCTGATCACTTCTATCGCTACTGTAATAGGCGTGCTGGTTATGATGCTTTCCATCAACGTGCCCATGACGCTTATCGCCCTGCTGGTGATTCCCCTTTCAGCTATCTTGGTGAAAGTGGTGGTTGGTCGAAGCCAGAAGTACTTCCGAATGCAGCAAAACCGCCTGGGTGCCATCAACGGGCAGGTTGAAGAGGCATTTTCTGGACAGGCTGTAGTGCGTGCCTTCAACAAAGAGGGCGATGTGCTGACGCAGTTCAAGAAAACGAACGCCGAATTGTATGAATCAGCGTGGAAGTCGCAGTTCCTTTCGGGGTTGATGATGCCTGTGATGAATTTTGTGAGCAACCTGGGCTACGTTGCTGTTGCCATTGCCGGTGCGTTGTTTGCCATTGGCGGACGCATTACCGTTGGTGATATTCAGGCTTTTATCCAGTACGTGAAAAATTTCACGCAGCCCATTACCCAACTTGCTCAGGTGTCTAATGTGCTGCAGCAAATGGCCGCTTCGGCCGAGCGCGTGTTTGCGTTCCTCGAAGCTGAAGAGGAGCCGAAGACTGCGGTGACGGCGAAGACCGCGGAGATTTCGGGCGGTGTGGAGTTCGACCACGTGCATTTTGGCTACGAAGCTGGCAAACCCATCATCAAAGATTTCTCGGCAACGGTTCAACGTGGGCAAACCGTTGCATTGGTTGGGCCGACCGGTGCTGGCAAAACGACTATCGTCAAACTGTTGATGCGTTTCTATGATGTTGGCAGTGGTTCGATCCGTGTAGGCGGCCATGATGTGCGCGAGTTTGACCGCAACGATTTGCGTTCGCTATTCGGTATGGTTCTGCAAGATACTTGGCTGTTCAAGGGGACGATCCGGGAAAACATACGCTATGGTCGCCTTGATGCGACCGATGAAGAGGTTGAAGCGGCAGCAAAGGCGGCATTCGCTGATCATTTCATCCGTACCCTGCCAGGTGGCTACGATATGGAGATTAATGAAGATGCGAGCAATATCAGTCAGGGGCAACGTCAGCTTTTAACCATCGCCCGTGCTATTTTGGCTGACAGGCGCATGTTGATTTTGGACGAGGCAACCAGCTCGGTGGATACGCGCACCGAAGAGCGAATCCAGATGGCTATGGATAATCTGATGAAAGGGCGTACCTCGTTTGTCATTGCCCATCGTCTTTCCACCATCCGTAACGCTGACCTGATTTTGGTTCTTCAGGAGGGCGACATCGTAGAGCAGGGAACTCACGATGAACTGCTGGTTAAGGGTGGTGTCTACGCGGAATTGTATAATTCGCAGTTTGCCGAATAGAGGAGAGCGCCAAGGCGCTTTCCCCTATACTCTTCAGCGGAACAACGTCAGTGAAAGCGAGATGCTCGTGTCGAAGCAGAAAAAAAATCCCCGTCAGCTTAGCCAGGAACAGATCATGGAAGGCTTGCCTCCCGTCAACATAGGAGCTCTTTTCATGCCTCCTGTCTGGGGCGCCGCTAACGGCATTTGGCTGGCCATCCTGTATTACCCAGCATGGCTTTTGGCTGACAACCTTTTCTATAGCGTCTACCTTGACCCTCGTCCTCTCACAGTGGGCTTGAGCATTGTTGCGGCATTGGTTCTTGCGTTTGCAACTATCGTGTTTGCCCGTGCCGGTCAGGGCTATGCGTGTCAGCGCGCTCTATCCATGGGCAAAACCAAAGAACAGTATTTGAAAAGTCAGAAGAAGTGGGCTGTTGCCATGGTCTTGGTCGCGGTGATAATGATCGTTGCGGCAACGTATTACAACTTGGTTATTCGTCCAACGGTAGGTGCATAAGTGAAACGTATCGCAGTTTTCTTTGTGGGCAATCGCTTGATGCTCGATGATGGTGTTGGACCTGCTGCTTACGATCTGATTCGGGAAGAATACATTCTTCCCGACAATGTTGATATGTTCGATGTGGGCTGTATGAGCTTAGACATGATTTCCAAAGTCAATGAATACGACTTCATGATCACCGTCGATGCCGTTGGCGAATCGGGCTCGGAGCCTGGTACGGTATTTCGCTATCGGCCGCACGATATTGCGCGAACCTGCGGTGCCCGCACCTCTCTGCATGACACGAAGCTTGCCGATTTGTTTGATGCGGCAGCATTGCTTGGATACGCCAGCGAAGGCATGTGCTACGGTATGCAGGTTTTGAACCTGGAGCCTGCGGAGTTTATGGAGGGCCTCACGCAGCCTGTTGCAGATAGGCTGCCGTTTTTGGCCGAGTCGGTTATAGCTGAGCTCGTGCGTCAGGGTTGCAGCATCGAACGCAAAGATGGTGTTCCGCTGCCAGAATTGCTGTCGTAGACGTATTCGGCACCGCCGCCCCGGAGGGCGGCGGTGGATGTTCTTCCTACTCCTTTGCTGCCCAGAGTGCTTCCAGGCTAACTGTGTGCGCCTTCGGGTGGAGGCTTGGGCGCATTTGCCCCATAAAGCCGAGATGGCCCAGCAACAGCTGCTGCTGGGCCATCTCGGCTTCGTTGTGTTGCCTTGCGTGACGCTACTTATAACCGATTTGGAATTGGGTTTCGTCCTCGTTTTCACGGGGCAACCAGGCTGGCAAAACGCGATGGTTGCACGCGTAGTTGATGAAATCGCGCTGGGCGTCAGTGAGTTCGTCATCGGCGCGGTGGATCAGGTAAATCTTGTGGAAATCTCGCGGCAGATCGTCGATGGGAATGCAGACCACATCGTTGAAAGCCTTCATTAAGAACGAGTAGTCTACAAGCGCCATGGCTTCATCGCTGGCGGAAACGATGGAGCACGCAGTTATCTCCTCGCGGAAGCGCTCTTCTACCTGAATATCAAAATGCTTGGTGTGTTCCAAAACAAGGTCATGGGGAGGGCAATCGACGGCATAAGAAAGCACCTTCGAGCCTTGAAGTTCCTCAAGCTTGATAGATTTACGGTTTGCCAAAGGGTTGCCTTCGTTTACCGCAAGAACAAGCTCCTGTGACCAGAAAGGGATGTAATTCAAACCCTCAGGGGCATCTTCGAGTTTTGTGGCAAACGTGACATCGAGCGTGCCTGCGGCCAGGTCGCGTAAAAGCCCAGCGCTGAAGCCCTGCAAAACTTTCACCGACGTATTTTCGTCGAGATGGGCACGGAAAGCGCGCATCATACGGGACCAGTCTTCGTTCTGGATGGAGAAAGGCACGCCGATACGAAGCGTTTCAACCTTGCTGTTGACCATGATCCGAACGCGTTGGCGTCCTGTTTCGATATTCTTCAGGGCAAGGGAGGCGTAGCGGTAAAACTCCTTACCGTAAGGGGTAAGCAGGAATGTGCTTCCGCTTTTGGTGAACAGGGGCGCGCCCAGGTCCTGTTCGAGGTTTGAGATTGCAAGAGAAAGCGTTGAGCGCGCGATGGACAGCGACTTTGCCGTGTTTGCGAAGTGTTTCGAATCTGCCAAGCTAATGAAGTATCTCAAATGAGAGAGGTTCATTGTTATTCCTTGCTTCCGATGACAGCCCTTTGTTAAGAAACTGCTTTCCCACGATTATTTGAGGATAGCAAACGCTCGTTGATTTTGCTCAAACAGCGCAGGGTTTTCACGGAGGATGGTATTGTTTTCGGTATCGGATGCCATCTTTCTAAGCTGCTTGGTCATTCTTGTGGGTTCCCTCGGTTCCCTATGAGATCTTTTGGGCAACTGGGGCAGAGGTCGTTGATGAAGCAGTCAGCGCATTTTGGTCGACGGGCTATGCAGGTCTCTCGCCCAAACAACACCCATTGATGGTTGATGGGCCCCCAGTATTCACGCGGGTACAGCGAAAGGAGGGCCTCCTCTGTTTTTGCAGGGGTGTCGGCAGAGGGGCCAGCGAACTTCAGTTTGTGGGCGATACGAAATACGTGTGTGTCTACGGCGATGCCTTCGACAATGCCGAATGCCTCATTGAGCACCACATTTGCGGTTTTGCGCCCTACTCCGGGAAGCTTTTGCATTTGGTCCATGTCGCGGGGAACTTCGCCACCGAAATCAGACATGATCATCTGCGCGCAGGCGATGCAGTTTTTTGCTTTGGTGCGGTAAAACCCAATTGACCGGATGATCCGTGCGATGTCTTCGGGGTCGGCTTGTGCCATGGCTTGGGGTGTTCCGTATTTCGCAAATAGCTCGGGTGTTACCCTATTTACCCCCGCATCGGTGGTTTGAGCGGAGAGCAGGACAGCAATGGTGAGAGTGAAAGGCGTGGTGTAGTGAAGCGCGCAGGCTGCTTCTCCATAATGGCTGTTCATGCGCTCGGCGACAGCTAGGGCGCGGACGAACTTGTCGGCTTTCTTTTCGCGGGCCATGGCATTTCCCTTCGGTGATTACGGTTGGTTGCGCATGCCTTATGGTAACGCCGATTCTTGGCGTGAATTACCTTATACGGATATTAGAATAAACGAGAGAAAACGCCCGAAGCTTTTGCTTTCGGGCTTGTTGGGGTTGTGATGCCCTCCTGCAGCAAGGCCGAGCGCCGATTGTCCAGCTCCATGGCGCTATGTGCCAATGGTGCTGTTGGAGGATACCTTAGCGTCTGCCATCTTTGCTGACATGGTGGAACCCAGGCCCTGCCCTTGGTTTGCTGGCGGTAGGGGCAGCACTTACCGAAAGGAACGGACATGTTGATAGATATGCTGTCTGCGTCGCTTGCCAAGTCGGGTGCGCTCGATGATGCTTGGGCGAAGCTTGATTCGGGGCAGGATGCTACGGTGGGCGTGGCTTCTTCTGCTCGTCCGTTTTTGGTTGCGGCGCGTTTTGCGGCTGACCCTAGGGCTACGCTTGTGGTGACGGCGGGGGAAGAGGCTGCCGATACTTTTGCACGTACGGTGGGTGCCTTCGTGGGCGAGGAGCGTGTTTTGCGTTTGCCCGACTACGAGGGCAACCCGTTCTCGCTCGACGCTCCTCCCCAGCCGCGCCTTCATGGCCGTAGGCTCGAAGCCCTTTGGTCGCTTCAGCAGGGAAAGCCCGCTGTTGTGGTTGCTTCGGCTCGAGCCCTGCTGCGTCGCATTGCTCCCGCTAAAGAAGAAGTGGCGCGCCCTCTTACTCTGGTGGCGGGCTCCGACCTTTCAGAGGAACCCCAGCGTGGCATTGCCTGTTTCGAGGATTTGGAGCATTGCCTGGTATCTATGGGCTACGAAAACAGCGGAAAGCTTGATGGCCCTGGTACGTTTAGCGTGCAGGGTGGTGCTATCGATGTGTTTCCCGGGAATCTTGCGTATCCCGTACGTCTCGATTTCTTTGGCGATGAATTAGATGAGATTCGTCGGTTCCTTCCTTCAACGGGGCAGACCATTTCCTCGCTGGGGCAGGTTGATATTTTTCCTGTTCGCGAGTTTGCCCAGACGGATGCGGCGCTGCTTCGCGCTAAACGCGCCATTTCAAAGAGCGCGGAAACAAACGCAGCACAACGCGATTTGCTAGAGCGCCTCGAAGACGACTCTCATGAGCTGCCCGACTTGATGGCAGCATATCTGCTGGAAAAAACGGCGGCCGTGGGCGACTATCTGTCCGCGGATGCCCTTACGGTGCTTATTGAGCCACGTTCGCTGGTCGATGATGCTTTGCATGCTTACGATGAGCTTTCAAAGCGCTGTGTAGGCACTTCGATTCCCGTATCGGATCTGTACATGGGTCCCAATGAACTCGATTTCGGCGCGAATCCGCGTGCAACCTACGTTTCTATCATGCGCGTGGGCGTGCAGCTCGATAGCGAGCTGGTAGTGAAGCGCGTTGATGTGGCGGGCGATCCGGAGAAACTCTTTGGCCGATTGCGCTCTTTGGCCGAGATGGGCTTTACGGTGGTTTTCTCTGTACCTCATTTCCGTGCTCGTCAAGAAATGAAGCTTTCCTTAGTTGATTTGGGAATTCCTATCAACGAGGTCCTTGACGTGGTAGGGGATGCGTCGCCTAAGCTCAAACGAGGTCAGGTCAACATCGTCGATGTGGATATCCCCCTTGGCATGATCTTTCCTGCGGCAAAGATGGCTCTCGTCTCCCTTTCGGACACGCAAGGTGCCATGGCTACGCGCAAACGGAGCCGCATCGATGTGACAGAGATCACGTTTCCTTTCAAGCCCGGCGACTACGTAGTGCATGCGGCTCATGGCGTGGCCTTCTTTCGCGATATCGTACGCCAAGATGTGGGTGGGTCCGAGCGAGACTATCTGCTTCTGGAATACGCCGAGGGCGATAAGCTGTATGTTCCGGTAGAGCAGCTGGACCGTGTTACCCGCTATGTGGGGCCGGAAGGATCGTCGCCTCGCTTGACGCGTCTGAACACGTCTGACTGGAGCCGCGCCATGGCGAAGGCGCGCAAGGCAACCAAGCAGCTGGCGTTCGACCTGGTTGATGTGTATACGCGCCGTGCTTCGACCCAAGGGTATCGCTATAGGGAAGACACTCCCTGGCAGCATGAGATGGAGGAAAGCTTCCCCTACCAAGAAACACCCGATCAGTTAGCCGCCATTGCTGATATCAAGGCCGATATGCAATCCCCACGCCCCATGGACCGTCTGGTCTGTGGAGACGTTGGCTTTGGCAAGACCGAGGTGGCGTTGCGTGCTGCCTTCAAAGCAACGCAGGACAACAAGCAGGTTATGGTGTTGTGCCCAACCACCATCCTGGCCCAGCAGCACTACTCTACGTTCAAAGATCGTTTCGAGCCCTTTGGCGTAAAGGTGGAAGTACTTTCGCGTTTCCGTACCCCAGCTCAGCAGAAGCAAGCTCTGGCTGATTTTTCAGAGGGAACGGTTTCGGTGTTGGTTGGGACGCATCGCCTCCTTTCACGCGATGTCAATCCGCATGATCTGGGCCTCGTCATTATTGACGAGGAACAGCGCTTTGGGGTTGCCCATAAAGAACAGCTGAAGAACATGCGTGAATCGATTGATGTACTCACGCTTTCTGCGACCCCTATCCCGCGTACTATGCAAATGGGCCTTTCGGGCGTGCGCGACATGAGCTTGATCCTAACTCCGCCCGATGACAGACGCCCGGTGGAAGTGCATGTTGGCGAGTGGGATCCCGACGTGGTGAGCGATGCCATACGCCGAGAGATGGCCCGTGGCGGGCAAATCTACTACGTAAGCAATCGCGTACGCTCCATCGATGAGGCGGTGAAGCGCGTGCAAGCCGCCGCAGGTGAGGCGCGTGTTGGCGTTGCCCATGGCAAGATGACTAAAGAACAGCTGGAAGACGTTATGGAAAACTTCGCGGCTGGCGAACTTGATGTATTGGTGGCTACCACTATCATCGAATCGGGCATCGACAACCCCCACACCAACACGCTCATCATTGAAGACTCTCAGCGCTTGGGATTGGCTCAGATGTACCAGTTGAAAGGTCGCGTCGGGCGTTCTTCCACCCAGGCGTATGCGTATTTCTTGTTTCCTGACAATATCCCGCTCACTGAAGAAGCGGTGGCGCGCCTTACGGCGCTTGGTGAGCACACCGATCTGGGGAGCGGTATGCGCGTGGCTATGCGCGACCTGGAAATCCGCGGGGCTGGCAGCCTGCTAGGCGCTGAGCAGAGTGGCAATATGTCGGCGGTAGGTTTCGATCTGTTTGCCCAAATGCTGTCTACGGCGGTGAACAATGCGCGTGAGGGCAATTCTTCGGCTAAGGAGTTCTTGCCGCCTGCACTGTCGGATATTGTGGTGAACGTGCCCGACCACACGTATTTCCCCGAGGAATACCTGCCCGACGCTGATGAGCGCGTGTTGTACTACCGTAAGATTGCCAGCGCCGATACCATCGATGCGGTAAATGATATCTACGAAGAATTGTTGGCAAAGCATCCCGAGATGCCTCAGGCCTCCGTCAACCAGTTCGAGAAAGCACGCCTTAAGGCGTTTGCCAACGAGCACGGTATCAAGCTTATCTCCGTTTCGGCGGGCAAACTTACCGTGGAGCCGTTTGCGCTGACAAAATCGCAGGCTTCGAGCTTGCGCCGTAAGGCAGGTCGCTACTTGGCCGACAAGAAAAAGATGGCAGTTCCTCTGCGTGTCGTGGTCCCTGGCTATGGCAAAGAAGAGGAGGCAGGTGATGTGGGCATGCTGACCAACGTGCTTGCCTATCTGCAGAAATTGGTGGAAGAAGGGAAGGAAAGCGGGGAGCGCCCAGCATCGGGGCGTGGTGAAGCTCTGCGAAGCAGTCCTTCCTCGGCGGCCTCGGGGTCTTCTGCCCGCTCTTCGCGCAAGGGTTCTTCGACGGCAGGTTCCCGTTTGCGTCGATCGACTTCTCGCAGTACGCGCGCTCAGAGCTTGGGCGTTACCAACTATGTGGGACGTCGAGGGTCAAGGCGATAGAGACTAACAAAAAACCGGGATGAGGCTTACGGATGCCTCATCCCGGTTTTGCTTTCAAAGAGCATGATAGAGCTCTGCGGAGACTATGCCAATCCAGTGGGCTTCATCTGCATGTTGTAGAGCTCAACGTAGGTGCCGGCTTCTAGCGTGATGGTGTCGGGTTTATCTCCCTTGATGAAGTAGTTTCGGTACAGGTAGCTTGAATTCTCGTCATAATTTAAATCGATCATTACGGAGCAAGAGCTGTAATCGTTAGCGCCATCTCCCACTACGAGTTGGTAGGTGCCCTCGGGGATATCGATGCCAACGCGGTAAACTCCGCTGCCGTAGGGCGGCGTGAACGTATTGGTCATTTGATCGAGGGGGAGCATAGTGCCCTCATTGTCGAGAATGAACACTTCGCCTTCGCGTAAGTCCATGAGATTGTGGCCGTAGTAGCTATTGATGTGCACAGTATTGTAGGTGGAGGCTCCCGCAGAAGTTGGCTGAAGGATATAAAAGGTGGAGAGGCTAGATTTATTGCCGGAAAACCAATAATTTCCAGCGGGAATATCGATGCCCACGCGGTATACCCCTGCAGCATACCTGCCGTTTGCGTCGGGGGCTTTGCTGGTGTTGTCGAAGTAGCTCGATTGAACGGAATCGAGCTCAGCGCTATCGAGGGCGGTGCTGCCTACAAGGCCGAAGTCCGTTCGGGTTTCCCTGTTTAGGAGCTCTTGCTCGTTTATGGGCGTGTTGTGGTTCTGATATTGCTGATCGAAGCCGCTTTGTGCGTGCCGAGCATCATCTGCATCGTCGAGCGTTGCTGACAGCACTGCGGTGCATGCTGCGCAGCCGCCCATCCCGACGAGCAAAGCGGCAATGATCGCAATCGCAACGATAATGCCCGTATTCTTCTTTTCGGGACGGATCGGCGCCGGTGGGGCAGCGGGAGCAGGAGGGATGGAGCCCCCTTGGGGAACCTGCTGGAAGTTGGCGCCTGCTTGCGCGGCTCCGTTGCCGCTGGCAGGGGTGAACGGTGCTTGCTGCTGGGGCGCTGCGCCGTCTTGTGCCGACATAGAGGACCGAGCCCCCATGGGTGGTTCGGGCGATGCATGGTGCATTGGCTGTTGCGGAATATTGCTGGAACGGGGCGTTTGAGGAGGGTTGCCCCAGTAATTTGGATCAGGCGTGCTGGGCATGGCCAACCTTTCTGGTGGTGCTGTTTACACATGCTGAATGGTATGCCGCTCTGGGCAGGAGAGCGCAAACAGTTACGGAGGCGTTGCCTTATCCGCAGTATGCTTTTGCGGTGATTGAACGGAAATCGCACGCGCCGATTGGGCAGGTACCTATGCAACAACCGCATGCAGTGCAAAGCGATGCGTCGACATCGGGTAAACCTGTTGCTTCGTTGAAGGAGCGAGCGCCTGTGGGGCATGCTCCGATGCAGGCCTGGCATCCACTGCACTGCTGCGCATCAGTGACGGAAGTATAGCGTTCTATATATGCAGATCGTTCGGGCATGGCTTGCGCAGCTTTTACCATTAGGGCTAAACGGGGCGAAGGGTGTTTGGTGGGGGCAAGGGGTGTGCCTATGAGCGTTTCGGCGTTGATGCGACCTAGTGCGCGCAGGCGCTCCTGCTGCTCATGAAAATCGGCGACGGTGCCATCGATTCGCTTTCGATGCGATCCGTCGGCAACATCAATGCTTTCTTTTGCGATTTTTGCCAGCATACCCCGTCGGTCGGTGGCATCGACATTTGCCCAGGCTGCAAGAAGATACTCGCGTTCGGGAAGCTCGGTTACGCGTTCGATGGCTTTGCCGGTCCAGTCTTGTGCCTGGTCGAGCGCATGGGCGTAAAGTGCAGGTCCCATAGGGCCAGCTGCAGGGCAGTTTTCGCAATACGATTCGTCCAGGTACAGTTGGACAGGAATATCGTTTGCCAAAAGCGCCGCCCAAAACTCAGGAGGAACGGCGGCTAGGCAGGGAAGTGCAATAACGTTGCTGCGTGGAGCAACCCCATCAAACAAGTGGTCGTTGCAGGTGAAGCACACGGCGCCTTCTTCTTTTGCTTCGCGTTCCGCGCGGGTGAAAAGGTCTTCGAGGGTGATGCGGGTAAAGGCGAAGGCGTCGCAGATGCCTGCGCACATGCCGCAACGGGTGCAAAGCTCAGTGTTGATGTGCGGCGTGCCGTTTTCGAGGGAAAGTGCGCCAGTGGGGCATACTGCCTGGCATCGCGTGCAGCCTGAACCATGCGGGGCGGTACACCACGATTCCAAAGCCACAACTTCCTCACGGGGGAAGGGGTCGATATCATCTTCTGCTTCAGTCTCGTTTTCAAAGGGGCTTTCTGCATCGCTTTTGTCATTGGATTCCAGCGCGAGCTCCTTTTCGTGAGCCGACGCTATGGCGTCGATCAGCTCTTCTTCCGAGAGCTGCGAAAGATCGATGCCCGAAAGCGAAGGGTGTTCACTTTCGGGCATCGCAAATCCAGCGATAGCCGTTTTGTTGTTGCCATCGCTGGATGTACAGATTTGTTCTGGGTCCTTAGGCACCGAATACCTCGTTGATGGTGTAGTCGAGGCGGGCAACCACATCGGCACGATCCATCAGTTCGATGGACTCGAACAGCGGCGGGGAAACCTGAGAGCCAGTGACTGCAACGCGGATAGGCTGGAATACCAGCTTCGCCTTCAAGTCGAGCTTTTCGGTGAGTTCACGACAAGCGTCTTGCAGCGGGTCGCACGCCCATTCAATGGACTCGTCAGCCAGGATTGCACGTACCTCTGCGAGAACCTCGTCGGCGCGGCAGCCTTCTTTCAGCAGGTTCTTCTTAACCGATTTTTCGTCGAGCGTAACCTTGGGGCCGTCGAAGATGAATGCCAGCTTTTCAGGGGCTTCGGTGAAGCGCTTCATGCGCTCTGCAACAAGAGGATAGAGCTTTTCGAACCAGTCATGCTTGGCAGCAACCTCTTCTTCGGTGGTGAGGCCGGCGGCAACCAGGAAGGGTGCGGTGGCGTCAACCCATGCAGCAGCGCCCATATTCTTGATGTACTCGCCGTTCATCCAGTCGAGCTTGGTTTCATCGAGAATGGCATCCTTGCGCGTGATGCGATCGAGGCTGAACTCACGGCACAGCACGTCGCGCGGGATGATGGTGGTTTCTCCGTCGAGCGACCATCCCAGAAGCGCGAGGAAATTCACCAGGGTGTCAGGCAGGTAACCCATTTCCTTGTACTGTTCAACCGAAGTGGCGTTACGGCGTTTGGAGAGCTTGCGGCCATCGGCGCCCAAGATCATGGAAAGATGGGCGAATACGGGAATGTCGTAGCCCAAAGCTTCGTAGATAAGAATCTGACGTGGGGTGTTGGAAAGATGATCGTCGCCGCGGACAACGTGGCTGATCTGCATGTTTGCGTCGTCGCACACTACCGCGAAGTTGTAGGTGGGCGTGCCGTCGGTGCGAACCAGGATCATGTCGTCCATAACGTCGGCAGGGAAAGACATATGGCCGTACACAGCATCGTCGAATTCGATGGGGCCGTGGTTCTCGGGAACCTTGAGGCGCCATACATGGGGTTCGCCTGCATCGATGCGGCGTTGTGCTTCTTCGGGGCTGATGCCGCGACAGGTGCGGTCGTACCCGGAGTAACCGCCTTCGGCCTTTTCGGCTTCAGCGCGCTTTGCGGCGATTTCTTCTTGGGTGCAGAAGCAGGGATATACGGCGCCCTTTTCCTTCAGCTTTTCAAGAGCGGCCTTGTAGGTATCGAAGCGTTCGGTTTGCAGGTAGGGGCCAAATTCGCCGCCAACTTCGGGACCTTCATCCCAATCTAGGCCGAGCCACTTCATCGAACGCAGGATAACCTGCTTGTTTTCCTCGGTGGAACGTTCAGGGTCGGTGTCTTCGATGCGAAGAATGAAGGTGCCGCCCATGGCGCGGGCAAACGCCCAGTTATAGATAGCAGTGCGCGCTCCGCCGATGTGCAGCTCGCCGGTAGGCGAGGGTGCGAAGCGAACGCGAACAGGCTTAGACTGGTCTGTCATCAAGCTCATTTCCTTTCAAGTCGTATGGTCTAAATGATAAACGAAGAGCTGCCCGCATGCCGAAAAGCAGAATGGGAAAATAGGAACAGGTCCCATTTTCCCATCGCGCTGCCCGTGCGCGGAGGAGGTGCGTTTCGCTAGCTCTTCCCTTTTGGTTTTTCGGGGCAGGGTGAAAGTGGTGCTTCGGGAAAAGCGGCGCGAGCCAGGCTGGCGATGATTGTGGCGTTTTCTTCGCTTGGTTCGAACGAAGAATCGAGCGAGAGGTGGTAGGCATCCGCCTTGCCCCAAATGGTGTCAGTGAAGTGCTTGCAGTGCTCGGCTCGTTCGGCATCGATGCGTTCGATTGTGGCGGCGGCTTCCATATGGTCGATGTTTTCGCGTTTCATGACGCGGCCGATGCGAGGTACAAGCGGTGCGTGAATGAATACGTTGAAGGTGCAGGGGCGCTCTTTCAAGATCGCGTTTGCGCAGCGGCCAACGATAACGCAGCTTCCTTGATTTGCGAGCTTTGTGATTGTGTGGGCTTGGGCCAACCACAGATCGTCAAGCTGGCTGGGTTCCACACCGATGCTCTGATAGTTCTGCATGTAGAGGTTGTACAGCACTCCTTTGCGAACTTCCTGCTCGTGTTTGCGGACGTAGGCGGAAGTGAGACCTGCCTCCTGCGCGGTGAGCTCGATAAGCGTTTCGTCGAAAACGGGGATGCCGAGCTTTTTCCCGAGAGCTTGCCCGATTTCGCGTCCACCCGAGCCAAACTGGCGGGAAATAGTAATGACAAGTGGTGTGTTGTCGCCTTCTTCGGAAGAGGGGGATGCGCTTTCATCGGGGGCTGGCATGGTGGCTGCAGTGAGGGTGATATGCCCGCGGGTGGGGCAAAAACGCTCAAACCGAGGCAGCAGCTTGTTGAACAATGCCACGATGCTGCCCACCGCCAACGCTGCCAGGATGGTGCCTTCGCGAACGCCGTACAAAGCGCCGGAGCATGCTAGCGAAACCGCGGCAGCCACTACCACATTGGTGCAGTCGAAAGCAACTTTAACCTTGGGGAATGCGATTTTGGTAACGCGCGATATAGCCAAATTGATGCCTTCTCCGGGTAGGGTAAGGAAACTTGCCTTTACCTGCAGAAATACGCCGAATGCTGTCATGAAGCAGCCGACAACGCTCCAGGTGATTTGCAGCGCGTAGTTTCCCATGGGGATGAGCTCGCAGAGAGGCACGAATGCATCGATAAGTGCCGAGAATACGAAAACGTAGGGTATCTGCAGCAGCTGCACGGGGTTGAAGTCGCGACGCAGCAGGGCGATTTGGATCAGCACGAAGACGACGTTCATGATAAAAGTCCACGTGCCAATGGTGAGAGGGGTGAGATATGAAAGCGTGGCAGGGAAGCACGATACCGGCGAGGTTCCGAGCCCGGTTGCGCGTGTGAGCGCCACTGACGCTGAAGTGATGGCGACGCCTGCAAGCATAACAATTAGTCGGAGCACGACATTGGGGGTCGATCTGTCGAAAAATGAGTGCCAAGCTTGGGTGAATCTCACAGGTCTCCTTTCACGCAGAAAAGCCCACAGAAGTGGGCGCTGCAGCATATGCAAATAGACGGAATGCCGTTTTATCCTAGTCCTCAAGCATAGAGGAAATGTGTTGGGAGAATAGGAACAGGTGCCATTTCCCCGCCCTGGCGTCAGTGCACGGAGGAGGTGCGCATTCGTCGCGCCACGTAAGCAGCAGCGCGCACCGTGTTACCCGTGCGCGGGGAAGATCTGTTTTGCTAACTCTTCCTCTCAGGCTTTTCGGGGCAGGGCGAAAGGGGTGCTTCGGGGAACGCTTTTTTCGCAAGGTTGGCAATAAGTTTTGCCGCATCCCTTGGGCTCTGGATCGATGAATCCAATACAAGATGGTGGGTTTCGGCGGCGCCCCACGTTGCGTTTGCAAAGCTGAGGCTATGTTCGGCGCGCTCGCGGTCGATGGTTTTGATGCGCTCTTCCGCTTCTTTTGAATCGAGGCCATCGCGATCCATAACGTGGTTGATGCGAATTTCCAGTGGGGCATGAACGAACACGGTAAGCACGTTCTTTCGGCCCCGCAGGATGGAGCCAGCGCAACGCCCTACGATAACGCAGGATCCCTCGTCTGCCAGTTTGGTGATAGCACGTGCTTGCGCAAGCCACATGTCGTCCATCTGTTCCGGCTCAGCGCCAACGCTGCGGTAGTTCTGCATGTAGAGGTTGTATAGCAAGCCGCGGCGCACCTCTTGCTCGTGCTGTTTAACATATGCAGGCGGAAAGCCGGATTCCTGCGCGGTGAGGTCGATGAGCGTGTGATCGAACGAGGGTATGCCAAGCTCTCTGCCTACCAAGGTGCCGATTTCGCGTCCGCCCGAGCCGTATTGGCGCTCGATTGCGACAACCAGAGGTGGCTGCCCTTCGTTTTCTGGGGCGCTCGGTTGCTCGTCACTGTTCATGGGTACGTTGATGATGAAGCTGATGTGGCCTTCAACGGGGCAGAAGCGGTCGAAGTGGGGAAGTAGTTTGCCGATAAGGGCAACAATGGTTCCTGAGGCAAGGGCGGTGATGATGGTGCCTTCGCGAACGCCCTGGAGATACCCCAGACCTATGAAGGATATGGCAACGGAAACCACAACCATGGAGCTGTCGAATGCGATCTTACATTTAGGGAAGGGCTTTTTCGCCGCTTTGGCGATGGCAAGAACAATGCCTTCTCCAGGCAGGGTGATAAAGCTTGCCTTGACCTGCAGGAACACTCCCATGGCAAGTAGGAAGCAACCCAGGATGTTCCACCCTAATTGTTCGGGGTAGTATTGCATGGGCAGTGTTTCGCAGAAAGGTAGAAGCTGGTCGATCATCAGCGCAAATACGAACGTGAAAGGTATTTGCAGGAGCTGTACGGGATTGAAATCACGGCGAAGCAGAATTGCCTGCACAATCAAAAAGCAGGTGTTCATGATGAAGGTAATAGTGCCAAGGGTTAGCGGTACAAGGTAAGAAAGCGTTGCGGGAATACATGAGATAGGGGAGTTTCCCAGGCCGGTTGTTCGCATTAGCGCAATAGACATGGCCATGGAGAGAAACCCGCCGAACAGCACCACCAGACGGAGAATGACGTTGGGAATGGGTTTGTTGAAGAGCGTGATCCAACGATCAGCCAAACTCATAGGGGGTTCCTTTCTTTGATGTGCTCGTGCACTTGCTTTCGGTTAGGTGATTGTACTCCTCTAAAGTAAGGGCTCAGTGATTCCTGATGCTTGTTTTGTCCCGCGCGTATAATGGGGACGGTCAACAAAGGAGGAACTTATGAACTACCAGGAATTGCGTGATGAGATCAAAACCGCCATGAAGGCAAAGGACAAGGTCCGCTTGGCCATCCTTCGCCAGGTTCTGGGCGAGATTAAGAATATCGAGGTAAACGAGCGTCGCGAGATTACTGATGCCGACGTTGACGCCATGTTGAAGCGCACCATCAAGCAGACGAAGGAAACCCTTGACGGTTCTATCAAGGCTGGCAACGATCAGGAGCGTACCGATACGCTTGCCGAACAGGTGAAGATTCTGGAGGAGTATCTTCCGAAACAAGTGAGCGGCGAAGAGCTTTCGGCCTTGATTGGTGAAGTTCTTGCTGAAACCGGCGCAACTACCAAGAAAGAAATGGGCCGCGTGATGGGCGCTCTCACCCAGAAAACGGGCGGCAACTTCGACAAGGCTGCGGCTGCGAAAGAGCTTCAGAGCCGCCTGGCATAGCCATGCGGGGCTGAGGGGAAAACTGGGAAATGGGGCAAGCCCCATTTCCCACCTAAGAGGAAGAGCCTTGTTTGCGGGAGATTGCGCAAACAAGGCTCTTCCTTTGTTGATTGTACCTAGTTGGAAAAACGGAACCTGTCCCCTTATTCCCAACTAGTGCGCGATAACCTTCCCGAGAAGCCCGCATAGAGCGGCGCAGATAAGGCTGCAGATGACCCACAGCGCCGCCATGGCTGCCCAGAACGCCTCAGGGAATAGCTGGATCAAAAGCGAGCTTGCGCTGAATGTCCAGTTCCCCTGAGAAAACAGCATCTGATGCATCCAGGTGAAGAGGCCATCAAAATCGGTGATCGCCCATGCGGCTAGAGCCAACAGTGTTGCAGCGACTAGGGCTGCGCCTAGCTGCATTGCCCGTCCTGCCCCCTTGCGTCCCGCCAGGAATCCCAGTGCTATAAGTCCTACAAGGGCAAATCCCCCCACAACTCCCACCGAAATGCGGCCCGTGGTAAAGATGGGTGTGCAGTCTTGCAAGTGGGAAAGCGCATTTTGCGGTAGGGTGTAACGATCGGAAAGCGCACCCGCCACCGAAGCGGCTTTGCCTTGGTTTGCGGCGATATCAAGTCCGCTGGCGGCAAACGCTTCGGCAAGTTGGGGATTCGAGTTCTCGAGCGCTGAACGAATCGCGTCGGAGAGTTCGTCGATTGGCGCTCCTTCGATGGAGAAAGCGCGCGTTGCCTCAGCGATGGCCGCCATGTCTTCTTCGGGGAACACCGAATTCTCCCAACCAGAGAAGGTGCCGCCAATGGCAGCGGTAGCCTGCGGGGTGGTGCAGGCTACGAATCCTAATCCGAACAGGGTGTAGGCTAGGGCTATGCTCGTTGCAAGCGTAAGAAGAGGGGCAAGTGCGCGACGCATGATACTCACGGCGCTACCCTCGAACGCGGATGGTGGCGGCAGTGATGCCCTTCAGGTCTTTACTAATGGTGGGGAAGGGTCCTAGGCGAGAGAAAATACCTTGAAAATGTCCGTTGTACAGGTACAGGCCGCTGAGGTTGTTGTACAGGGCACCCGTTCGATCAACTTCGTCATCGGTCAGATTCTCAATATCCTCATCGGGAGGTAGGGTGTGGGTTTTGAACGGGGTGAGGTACGTCTGGACAATGAAAGGCGCGCCTGATGCCCCGTTTGCGAATCGGGCAATAAGATCCTCCCATTCTTCCTGGGTAGAGGAAACGCCAGCATATACATCTTTAGCGCCGTAATTGTCGGTGGGTTTGATGATCCAGGCGTTCTTATTGGTGCGTACTTCGTCGAGATCGATTTCCTTTTCGTCGAGGAAAAGAGTGCGGGGAACATGACGCTCTACGAATTCGTTTTCCTCGGGAGTTAGAATTGCTTTGGTTTTGGGGTGGCGCAGTACTTCGAAAATCTGCTTGTCGTGAACCAGATGGCCGGCAAAGCTTCCAATCAGGGCTACGGCTTCGTGGCGCACCGCTTCGATAAGGTCTTGCGACTCATCCCAGTGATCAAGCACGTCGTTTGTTACGCTGCGGCGCCAAATGGCATGAATGGGCAGCCCGTTGTCATCGTACAGGGCGCCGCCGTCGAACTTCAGATCGCGCACGTCGCATACAACGCATTCGTAACCGTAGCGCGCGAAGAATGAGGAGAACACCTTGAACTCGTCAACTACGCCGCACTCAAGGTAATCGCAGATGGCAAATCGGGCACCGGGAACAAAGTGCTTTGAATGTTCGAAGATGCGAATGAACTCCCGTACCCACGAATCGAAAAGCTCGCAGGCTTCAAGGGGGTGTTTTTGGGAGAAAAGCTTGAACGTTTCTGTCTGGTCGATGCTGTTAGTGATCTCGCGGTTCTCGTTCATGCCCGCAGAGCCATCGCCGTTGAACTCGCAGAATCCGCAGCTGAGGTCATCTTCGTTCAGGAATACGTCGATGCGGGCGAAGGGTAGAGGGTCGGCGTAACCGCGAGGCAGAAGTACCAGTTCGCGCAGGCGCTCATCGAAAGTGAACACGTCGCGGTATTCAGGTGTTTCGCGGTAATGCTCGATGACTTTGCACAAGATTCGATGCGTTGTCTCGGCGATGGAGCGCAACGCGTCCCAGCTCTCATCGTTGTAGAGTCGGGGGATGAATGAAGAAGCAACCACCTTTTCATGCACGATGGCGGTGGAGTTTTTCATGTATTCGTATGCGCTTCGGCGGCCGGCGATATCACCGCCGAGCTCTTCTGCGCAAGCAAAGTATTCTTCGGTTAGCTCGGCATTGCTTTTCATGGAGCTTCCTTTCGCGTTGGTTTCAGCGAAAGTGTACCCGTTAGGCGGGGTGTCTGTACCTTGCTGCGGGAAAAATGCGGGAATACGATGCCCGAAAGGCAATCGCCTCCAGGAGGTGAAAGGGAGATCCTGGAGACTGGTTTCTGGATTTGGTTTTAGTGTTGAGCTTTGGCTCGGCGGGCAAGGGTGCCGGGAAGGCCATATGCCACGTTGTCCGATATTAGTGCCAGTAATTCATCGAGGGGCATGTCGCGGCAGTTACGGAGCCAATACAGATAGGCGTTTAGGATGCCGCCTAGATAGAATTCAAGCATGATATCGAGGTTGCGTTCAGCTACGGCGGGAAGCAATCCTGCCTCCTTGTGAATGTGCTCTTTTGCGGCCGCCGTCCAATAGGTGAGGTACTCGTCGAGGGGCACATGCTCGGCAACTGTGCGCAGCTGCTCGCGGGTGAAGGGCAGTGAAGCTTCGATGGCGGTCAGGAGTCGTTTGGTGCAGGCAGGGGGATCGGCAAAGAAGTCACGAAAATCGATCCCCTCCAAGCTTTTTTCGGTCTGGATGCGAATTACGTCTTCGAGCAGATTGTCCACTGATGAGTAGTGGGTGTAGAACGTTTTTCGGTCAACATCGGCGCGCTTGGCAAGTGCGGTGATGGTGATCTTGTTGTAGGCCGTTTCGGCGAGCAGGTCGGTAAAGGCTTTGCGTATGGCGCTTCGGGTACGAATAACGCGTCTATCAGCCTTTTTAGCCTCGATCGTAGCCATAAAAATAATCCCCAATCATTGCCGATGTGTATCTTATGATACAGGTCTTTGCCTCTTGGGCATTGAGCCCCTCTTCGAAGCTAATATAATCTACAAATGTAGAAAAAGCAACGTATGGGATTTAGTAAAGAAGAGGGGTAACGATGAAGGCAACCGACCACATCAAGAGGGCGGCTTTCGAGAAAGCCGTTGACTACTTTCTGGCAGATCCTGAACATAACATCGTAAAAATCATGGACCTGATTGATAAAGTAGCGCCAAAGGACTTGTTCGCATCTCAGCGAACAGCATTTCGCGGTGCAATCGACGATCAAAGCAACTGGTATCGCCTGATCATGCACATCATGAACGACACCAACCCTGAAGTACGCGACGATCTTGTGAAAACGCTCATCATCGATGGCAGCCTGATGGCATGGCCGGTGCAGGAAGCCAACCGCGATAAATACGAATGCAATATCCCCTGGGCCATCCTCCTTGATCCTACCAGTGCTTGCAATCTGCACTGTACGGGCTGCTGGGCAGCGGAATATGGTAATAAATTGAATCTAAGCTTGGAAGAGATTGATTCCATTATCAAGCAAGGTAAAGAGCTGGGCACGCATGTGTATATCTACACGGGTGGTGAACCTTTGGTGCGCAAGAAGGACCTCATCAAGTTGTGCGAGATGCACCCCGATTGCGTGTTCCTTTCGTTTACCAATGGAACACTGATCGACGAGGCGTTCTGCCGGGATATGATTCGCGTGAAGAACTTTGTTCCCGCCATCAGCGCCGAAGGCTTTGAGGAAGCAACCGACAGTCGCCGCGGTGCGGGAACGTACGCCAAGGTACAGAAGGCAATGCAGCTGCTGAAGCAAAACGGTTTGCCCTTTGGTGTTTCATGTTGCTACACATCGCAGAATGCGGAATCGATTGCCTCGGAGGAGTATTTCGACTACCTTATCGATCAAGGCGCGCTGTTTGCTTGGATTTTCTCGTTCATGCCGGTAGGTGCAGGGTCTACGCCCGATCTTATGGCTAGCCCCGAACAGCGTGAGCATCTGTATCGCTTTGTACGTGAAATGCGTCAGAAGAAACCCTTGTTTACGCTTGATTTCCAGAATGACGGCGAATTTGTGGGCGGCTGCATTGCTGGCGGACGGCGCTATCTGCACATCAATGCGGCGGGCGACGTCGACCCGTGCGTTTTCGCGCATTACTCCAATGCCAATATTCGCGAGGTCTCCCTGCTCGAGGCGCTGCAGTCGCCCATTTTTATGGAGTACTACCGCGAGCAGCCTTTCAGCGACAATCTGCTCCGTCCATGTCCCATCCTGGAAAACAGCGGCAAACTGACCGAAATGGTCGAACGTGCAGGTGCCCATTCTTCCGATCTTCAGGAGCAGGAAACGGCTGAAGAGCTGTGCGCAAAAACCAAGGATGCCGCTGCAGCATGGAAGCCGGTTTCCGAGCGCATTTGGAATGATCCTAACGATCCTTTGTTCGAGAAACGCCATGATGCTACCCAGGGAATGGCGGCAACCGATATGACGAAATTCGAGCGCTTGGGTCGTACCCGTCACCCAATGGCGCAAGATAAATAGTCCGCTTGCCCCCATAACCTGTTGGCGTTTTCTGTTGACGGCGCAGCATGGGGCACAGGGACGGTATAGTACTATCGAAAAGTTGTGGGGAGGCAGCTTTAGCTGCCTCCTGTTTTCCTGAAAGGAAACGATAGATGCAAGAAGAACAGCATTCGTACCTGTTTACGAGCGAATCGGTAACCGAAGGCCACCCCGATAAGATCTGCGACCAGATCTCCGATGCCATCCTCGATGCCATCCTCGCCAAGGAAACCGAGTTGGCAGCAGGGGGTTATGTTGCTCCGGGCGGCATTCCCGCCAACCCGAAAGAGGTTCGCTGCGCGGTGGAAACCATGGCTACCACTGGTCTTATCATGGTTACCGGCGAGGTGCGCACTCAGGCCTATGTTGATGTGCCGGGAATTGCCCGCGAGGTGCTTCGTGAAATCGGATACGATCGCGCCAAGTACGGTTTCGACTGCGATACCTGCGGTGTGTTGAATACCATCCACGAGCAGTCTCCCGATATTGCGCAAGGCGTTGACGAATCTTGGGAAACGCAGAACGGTGAAGCTGTTGACCCGTACGACCAAATCGGCGCGGGCGACCAGGGCATGATGTTCGGTTACGCATGCAACGAGACAAAGACCCTTATGCCTTTGCCGCATTATCTGGCCAGCCGTTTGGCTGAGCGTCTTTCGAAGGTGCGTAAAGATGGCATCATGCCGAATCTGCGTCCCGACGGCAAGACCCAGGTTAGCGTTCGTTACGTTAACGGCGTTCCTACCCAGGTCGAAAAGGTGGTTATATCTACTCAGCACTCCGAGGAAACCGATCCTGCTGAATTGCGCGAAGCGCTTAAGCGCAACGTTATCGACTCCGTGTTTGGGGCCGAGGGAGTAACGGTCGCAGACGATCTGGAACTGTATGTGAACCCTACCGGTCGTTTTGTGGTGGGCGGCCCTATGGGCGATGCAGGTCTTACTGGCCGCAAGATCATCGTTGACACCTATGGCGGTATGGGGCGTCACGGTGGCGGCGCCTTTTCGGGTAAGGACTGCACCAAGGTAGACCGCTCGGGCGCCTATGCCGCACGTTGGGTTGCCAAGAATGTGGTTGCTGCCGGTTTGGCAACGCGTTGCGAGGTTCAGATTGCCTACGCCATTGGTGTTGCGCGCCCTGTTTCTGTAATGGTTGATACGTTTGGCACGGGCATTGTTTCCTCATCCGACATCGAGGCAGCGGTAAGCAAAGTGTTTGACCTGCGTCCTGGTGCCATTATCGACGAGCTCGATTTGCGCCGTCCTATCTATCGCAAAACCGCGGCATACGGCCACTTTGGCCGCGAGCTTCCTGAATTCACTTGGGAAAAGACCGACAAGGCCGAAGAGCTGAAGGCAGCGTGCGGCATCGCGTAAAGCGCCTTCGTTAAACCGAATCAGCATCGTTTAAAGCGTTATCCTCAAACCGAATCAACGGTTGTAAGCCCCGTTTCGACGGGGCTTTTTTGTGTGATGATGCCGCAAGCATGGGGAGGGGGCATGCAATCATGCAGCTGCACCTCCCTCTCAGTATGTCACAGCTATTCATAATCCCAGATAAAACAAGGTTATAACGCATGTTGATAGCGTGCGTTTGGCCATTTCGATAATTGATCCACAAATAAATCCTACCAAACCCCTTGATATTAAGGGTTATTGCTATATTCTCTTTAAACCTAGAAACCTAGTAGGAAAACTAGGAAAGAAAAGGACAGAAGATGAGCGACGCTAACCCTACGCCTGTGTCTGCAAGTCGAAATGCGGACGGGACAAACGAGAAGGAACTTGCCTGCGCCATAGCGCAAAGCGAGTACGAGCATGAACATGGCCATCACCATAGCCATGATGGTGCGGATTTTTACGACTACACGCAGGCTGTGCGTGAATACAAGAAAACGTTTGCAAACAAGCAGCAGGTTATCGAACAGACGCCCGATCCGGCCGTGCGCGATATGCTCTTGCGCATGCAGGAGCTCCGCATCGATACGGTATTCGACCGCTTTGATGCCCAGCAGCCGCAATGCTCGTTCGGCATCGCGGGCATCTGCTGCTCGGGGCTTTCGGCGATGTATCGCTACGGTGGGGTTATCCCGCTTTCCAACGCGGTTGGCGCTGAGCTGGTGCTGGGTACTGGCGCACTGGATTTGTGGGTGGCCGATGTGCAAGATGTGTTTCCTTCCATCATGGATGTGGCGCGGTGCTTTAAAACCACAGTGGTAACCACCAGCGATTCAGCGCGGCTGCCGGGTGCTGAGCATTACGACTTTGACCATCATCATGCCAATTTGGGCGATATCCACGAGCTTGCCGTGAAAATTGTGGAGCGCGGCATTGAAAGTTACACCAATCGCCGCGAGGTGCCGGTAGCTATTCCCCAGTATGAGACTGAAGTCGAAGTGGGCTTTTCCGCTGAATTCGCTCAGCGTCGATATGGCTTTGATGCGATTGCCGATGCCTTGCGTGAAGGACGTATCCGCGGCATCGTCAACCTGGTGGGCTGCAATAACCCCCGTATCGTTTACGAAAAAGCCATTGTCGAAGTGGCCGATTACCTCATCAAGCACGATGTGCTCGTCATGACAAACGGTTGCGCTTCGTTCCCTCTTATGAAGCTGGGCTACTGCTCGACAAAGGCCTTGGATCAGGCAGGGGAAAGTTTGCGTGGTTTTCTGGGTGATGTGCCGCCCGTGTGGCAGATGGGCGAATGCTTGGACAATGCCCGCGCCTCTGCCCTGTTCTGTGGAGTTGCCGCCGAATCGGGGCACGCTATCAAAGATTTACCCTTCGCGTTCGCAAGTCCCGAATGGTCGAATGAAAAAGGTATTTGTGCCGCCTTGGCGTTTCGTCTGCTGGGCATGAATTCGTATCACAGCGTATACGCACCTACGCAGGGTTCGGAAAAGGTAACTGAGTTTATGGAGCATGGCACCAAGTCCCTGCTGGGTTCCGAGATGGTGGTTGATGTTGACCACCAGGCATTGGCGAAGCGGATCGTTGAAGACATGGATGCGCGCAGACGTGCATTGGGATGGAAGGTGAACGAGTAGATGAAACTCGCAAAGGGTACGTTGCGTGCGTTGGTGGCGCTCTTGGCCACGTTGGCGCTTGTTGCGACGGCCGTGTATTACAAGGTTGACGAATCGGGCATCGGCGCTTCTGGGGAACAGGCCACCATAACCATTGCCTATTTGCCCATTACTCATGCGGCACCGTTGTTCAAGGCTGCTGAACAGCTTGAGCAGCAAAATAGTAACGTCCATGTTGAACTGGTCAAATACGGTGGATGGGCGGAACTTATGGATGCGCTTGACTCGGGACGTGTCGATGGCGCTTCGGTTCTTATCGAAATGGCTATGGAGGCGAAGAGCCAAGGAATTCCTCTCGAGCTGTCTCTTCTGGGGCACCGTGATGGCAACGTGATCATCGCAAGCAACGATATTGCCTTGCCTGCGCAGCTGAAAGGCAAGATCATTGCCATTCCGAACGAGCAGTCCTCTCACAACATTTTGGTTCAGCAGCTGCTTAACAAGTACGGCATGAGCGAAAAAGATGTGACGTTGGTCGAAATGGCTCCTGCCGAAATGCCTGCCGGCTTGAAATCGGGGCAGATCGATGGCTACTGCGTGGCCGAACCCTTCGGCGCTAAGGCGGTAGAGACCGGCGTAGGACACGTGCTCGCCACTTCCGACGAGCTGTGGGAGAACTCCATTTGTTGCGGCATCGTGTTCAACACGCAGTCCACCGCTGGGAAGCAGGAAGCCCTGAAAACTTTCAATCAGGCCTACCTTTCTGCAGGCAACTCGCTGACTAAAGACGAAGCGGTACAGATAGCGGTGAACAATCTGGGTCAGGACGAAGCAACCAGCCAGCAGTCGCTTCAATGGATTTCCTTCAACGACCTGAGTGTGACCGAAGAAGCATACGAAAGGCTTCGTCAGGAGGTTATCGAGTATGGCCTGAACGACAACCCGCCCACGTACGACGAGTTCGTGGCGAAAGACTAGAGGGAGTGTGCATTGTGAGCAAAGTTCTAAAAGGGGCGGTTTCGTTTGCGGCGCTGCTTGCGATATGGCAAGTGCTAGCGGTCTCGGGCGTGTTTCCCTCGTCTCTGTTCCCGGGTCCAGGCTCTGTTGCGGGTGCCCTGGTCGAGCGGGCTGAAAGCGGCCAATTGCTGTTGGACGTAGGTGCCAGCATGTACCGATTCTTTATCGGGTATGTGGTGGCATGCGTGTTGGCGGTTCTGCTGGGGCTGGTAATGGGCTGGTGCACGCGAGCTTGGGAATTTTTGAACCCAGTGGTGCAATTTCTGCGGCCTATTTCACCTGTGGCATGGCTTCCGTTCATCGTGCTGTGGCTTGGCATTGGAGACATCCCTGCCATCGTCGTTATTTTCTTGGCGGCGTTCTTCCCGGTGTTGCTCTCTACGGTGGGCGCAGTGCGCCGCATTGATCCAGTGTATTTGAAAGTGTCGAAGAACTTCGGCCTGGGTAGCGCGCAGACTCTATTCAAGATCGTGCTACCTGCAGTGTTTCCCGTTATTGCCAATGCGCTTCACATTGCTTTGGGTACGGCGTGGATCTTTTTGGTCGCCGGCGAAATGGCGGGCACGCAATCGGGCCTGGGCTTCCTTATCGTGGATGCGCGCAACAACCTGCGCACTGACGAGCTTCTGGCAGCTATTGTCGCTATCGGCGTTTTGGGTGTGCTGCTGGACTGGATTATCAAGCAATTCGAGGAAACCGTGAACCGCGTATGGGGCACTGGCGCGCAAGGAGCTGAACAATAATGGCGTATATCGAGATCAACGATGTATCGAAGGTGTATCAACGCGGAGGCGAGCCGTTCCATGCGTTGAGCCATGTGTCCCTGGAAATCGAGCGTGGCGAGTTCATCTGCCTTCTGGGCCCTTCGGGCTGCGGAAAAACAACGTTGCTGAATACGCTTGCCGGTTTTGAGCATCCCGATGAGGGCCAGGTGCTTATAGGGGGAGAAAAAGTAAAGGACCCGGTGCCCAATCGCGTTACTATCTTCCAGCATTACGGACTTTTGCCCTGGCAGACCGTGGAAAAGAATGTGATGCTGGGGCTTCTGGCAAAGAAAATGCCCAAAGAGCAAGCGCGTGCCGCTGCTGCAAAGTATATCGACTTGGTGGGTCTTGCGGGTTTTGAGCATGTGCGCCCTGCGCAGCTTTCCGGTGGCATGCAGCAGCGTGTGTCCATTGCACGTGGGTTGGCGGTGCAGCCCGATGTGCTCTTCATGGACGAGCCTTTTGCGGCGCTTGATGCCATTACCCGTTTGAAGATGCAAGATGATATCCATCGCATTGCCGAGGAGGAAGGGGTAACGGTGGTGTTTGTTACCCATGATATTGAGGAAGCGGTTGCCTTGGCCGATCGGATTGTGGTGCTGACGCCCAACCCTGGCAGGGTGAAGGAAATAATCAAAGTTGAGCTGGGCCCTGATCGTTTGCGGACTGCCGATGATTTCCTTGCGGTGCGCGACCATGTGTTCGATGTGTTCGGCATGAAGCCGAATTGGAATGTCGAGTATGTGATCTAGCTTTTCGGCAGGGCGCTTTTTGAGTGCCCCTCTTTTGCGCTCGGTGCATTGCTGGAGGTTTGGTCGCGCTTGGCTGATTTGCTCGGGAAGTCAATCGCCGACCCTTATACTTTTCAGCATGAAATTCGCCTCTGTGATTCTCGACATACCAACTGCTGCGCTTGAAACCCCCTATACCTATGCGGTGCCCGAAACCACCGAAGAACAGACACAGTTAATGGCCAAGAAGCCCTCTGCCAAGATATCTGCAAAAAAAGCGATGCAGGTATCGCTTGACGATTTGCTTGCTGCAGGCTTGGCGCAGGCACGCCACGAGGCGGGGGCAAAGGGGCTTAGCGTCGAGAAGCGCTCTGCTGCCAATGCCCCGCAGCCTTTTTCTGAGGAAAAAACAACCAATTTCTGTGCTCCTTCATTGGGTTCATCTGTTCAGGTCGGTTGCGCGGTTCTGGTCCCTTTCGGGGGGCGCAAAGCTGTGGGCTTTGTGGTTGGCCTGGGCGCAGATGCCCCCAGTGGCCTGGATTTTTCGAAGCTCAAAGCCGTAGAAGAGGTGTTGGGTAAACCTTGTTTCACCGAAATCGGTGCTCAATGTGCGCAGTTCTTGGCGGATCGTTACCTTGCACCGTTTTCTTCTTGCATACGCCTGTTCATGCCACCTGGCGGCGTGCCGCGTATGGAGCGTATCAACGGCACCTGGCAGGTGACGCGACCTATGGTTTCCGAGGTCGACGAGCGTTGGGTGACGCGCACTTCTGGGGCAGATGAATTCAAGCCGCGCAAGGGTGCCGTTAAGCAGGAGCTCGTGTTGCAGGCACTCAAGCAGGGCGATTTGCGCGTTGCCGAACTTACGGCTGAATATGGATCGGTTTCTGCCACGCTGAAATCGCTTGAAAAGAAGGGCGTTATTCGCATTGAGCATCGCCGGCGCATGCGCGAATGCGACCAGCCGAGCGCCGCATTTTCCAAGAGGGCGGGGGAACGGCCTGTGCTTACCCCTCATCAGGAAGAAGCGCTTGCCGCTATAACCTGTGCCTCCGCGAAACAAGACGGGCATGTGGTGCTGGTTGATGGCGTTACCGGATCGGGCAAGACCGAGGTGTATTTGCGCGCCATCGAAAATGAACTCGAGCAGGGTCGTGGCGCTATAGTGCTGGTTCCTGAGATTTCGCTGACGCCGCAAACGGTTGCGCGCTTTCGCGGTCGTTTCGGCGACACAGTGGCGGTGCTGCATTCCCGCATGTCGCAGGGTGAGCGCTTCGACCAGTGGGATCTTATCCGCGAAGGACGTACCCGTGTGGTGGTAGGCGCCCGCAGTGCGTTGTTCGCCCCCATGGAAAACGTGGGTATTGTCATCATCGACGAAGAACACGAATCCAGCTACAAACAGGATCAGGCTCCGCGCTATGTGACCCGCGATGTGGCTGAGTGGATGGTCCGCTCACATGGCGCCGTGCTGGTGCTCGGTTCTGCAACGCCATCGCTCGAGGCGTTGCATCGATGCGCGATGGAACCTTCGTGGACCCGTGTTGAGATGCCTGGTCGCGCCAACGGAAAACCGCTGCCGGATATCAATGTGGTAGACATGGCGCGCGAGTTCGGCGGAGGCAATCGCTCCATGTTCTCTCGTGATCTTCAGAACGCTCTTTTCGAAGTGCTGGACAAAGGCGAGAAAGCTGTCCTGCTGCTGAACCAGCGCGGATTTGCCCAGTTTTTGCTGTGTCGCGATTGCGGGTTCGTGCCTGAATGCGATTCATGCTCAACGTCACTTACGTACCACGAGCGTGCCGCGAAGCTGGTGTGTCACCATTGTGGTGCTACGCGTCCAGTGCCTGCGGTGTGCCCCGAATGCGGAAGCCCCTACTTAAAGCGTTTTGGTGCCGGAACCCAGCGCGTTGAAAGTGAGCTTTCGTCGCTTGTTGCCGATCGCGAATGTCGCATCATTCGCATGGATGCCGACACGACTGCAAGGAAGGGCGACCATCAGCGCTTGCTGGAACGTTTTGCGGCTCCAGGTGCCGCAGTGCTTCTTGGTACGCAGATGATAGCCAAAGGGCTCGATTTCGATGATGTAACCCTGGTAGGTGTCATTAATGCCGACACCATGCTGAAGCTGCCCGATTTTCGCAGTTCAGAGCGCACCTTTGATCTTATTGAGCAGGTGGCGGGACGCGCTGGTCGTGCAGAGAAGCCAGGGCGAGTGGTGGTGCAAACCTACAGCGCATGCGATGTCGCAATCCGTGCTGCCGCCTCTTACGACCGTGAGCGGTTTTTGGCGGAGGAATTGGAGCTGCGCGAGGGATTGGGCTATCCGCCCTATGTTCGTCTTGCCAATGTCTTGGTGTGGGGCCGCAACGAAGATGCTGTGCGAACCGTAGCGAAGGGCCTGTATCACGATCTTTCGCAGCTAGTGGCTGGCAAAGGTGCCGGTTGGCTGGTTTTGCCGCCCACACCATGCGTCCTTGAGCGATTGAAGGGGTCTTGGCGCTACCATGTTGTGGTGAAGGCGCCGTTAAAGGGAAACATTGCGGAATGCTTCGCCTCTTATTTCCGCGAGAGGAAACCGCACCATGATGTGCGCGTTTCGATCGACATCGATCCTGTTAACCTTCTGTAATCGGCGTTCCCTGCAACCGATTCCGAAGGCTGTGGGCCCTATAAACCAATACGTAAACTTGAGGGTATCTATAAAGCGCCATTGGCGTTATAATGGCATGATGTTTTCAACAGGCTCTAGCCTGATTTTGTAGAAGCGTGGGAAGGAAACGACGTGGCAAAGGCTTCCTCACAACAGTCTGAATCCAAGGAAAAGACGACGAAGAGTACGGCCAAGAAAGCGCCAGCCAAGAAGGCGGCTCCCAAGAAGGAAACGGCAAAGGCTAAAAGCGCCGCAGCTTCCAAGAAGAAGGCGGTCGAAGCCGAAGCGGCAGAGGCCCATGATCTCGAGGAAGACGACACCGAAAACATTTTGGAGTCCGACGTTGAGCCCACTGATCTGCACGACGACCATCATGATGTAAAGGCTTCTGATCTTACCGACGAAAGCCTGCTTGAAGGCGTGCCTGAAGAAGAGCTGAAGGCGGCTGCTGAAATCACGGTTCCCAAGGTTTCCCATAAGAGCAAAAGCACGCGCAAGCGCAGCACGCGTAAGTCTTCCGCTGATTCTTCCGTTGCCCTGCTTACGGGCGACCCGGTGCGTATGTACCTGAAAGAAATCGGTAAGGTTTCCCTGCTTACTGCAGCGGAAGAAATCGACCTTGCTATGAAGATTGAAGCAGGCGTTGCCGCTACCGCTGAATTGGAAAAGGCCGAAGAAGAGGGCATCGAGCTTGAGCGCCGCGAGCGCCGCCGCCTTACCCGTGTAGAGCAGGTGGGTATCGATGCCAAGCAGCAGCTCATCGAGGCAAATCTCCGCTTGGTTGTTTCCATCGCAAAGCGCTACGTTGGTCGCGGCATGCTGTTCCTCGACCTTATCCAGGAAGGCAACCTGGGTCTTATCCGTGCAGTTGAGAAGTTCGACTACACCAAGGGCTTTAAGTTCTCCACGTATGCTACGTGGTGGATTCGCCAGGCAATCACGCGCGCTATCGCTGACCAGGCTCGTACCATCCGTATTCCTGTTCATATGGTCGAAACCATCAACAAGCTCGTTCGTATTCAGCGTCAGTTACTACAGTCGCTGGGTCGCGAACCTACTCCTGAAGAAATCGCTGAGGAAATGGGTCTTACTCCCGAGCGTGTTCGTGAAATCCAGAAAATCAGCCAGGAACCGGTTTCGCTCGAAACTCCCATCGGTGAAGAAGAAGATTCTCAGCTGGGCGACTTCATCGAAGACGATGCAGCAATCGTTCCTCCTGATGCGGCATCTTTCAGTATGCTGCAGGAGCAGCTTTCCAAAACGCTGGAAGGGCTGGCCGAACGTGAGCGCAAGGTTATTTCCCTGCGTTTCGGCCTGGAAGACGGGCATCCTCGTACGCTCGAGGAAGTTGGTCGCGAATTTGGCGTAACACGTGAGCGTATTCGCCAAATCGAGTCGAAGACGCTTGCCAAGCTGCGTCATCCCTCCAGGTCGCAGAAGCTGAAAGACTATCTGGAAGACTAAGCGTTCTGCGTCGTTCTGCCGAACGGCGCAGAACTCATGAAATGCAATGATGCTGCGCGGAATTCTGACGGCACAGAAAAATTTCAAGGCCCATGGGGCGGCGCGAAGGCCTGCACTCATGGGCCTTTCAGTCTTCCTGCACTTGTCAGAATTCCGCCCGCTAACTCACTGGCGTATGCCCTGATTCTTATTAACGCCCTTTCGGGCGTTTTTGCGTTGTTGGGCGTCTAAGAGGGACAGTCCCTTTTGGACACCTTAGAATGTGTTCCAGATCAGCAGCCAAAAGAAACTGTCCTGTTTTGGCTGCCTTTTGGCTATTTTTCAGCAACCATCGCCGATAACGGAGGAGCCCCTATGGCAAACGATCAACTTGAATTCTTCGCTACATGCCCTCAGGGGTTTGAACATATTCTTGCCGACGAGTTGAAGCGTCTGCGCGCCCAAAGCGTGCGCCCCCTGAAGGGCGGTGTCGCGTTCTTCGGAACTAAGGTGGAAGGCTATCGTGCGTGTCTGTGGTCGCGCATCGCTTCGCGTGTTCTGCGCGTTATGGGTCGCGTTGAGGCTTATAGTGCCGAGGCGCTTTATGAGGGCGTAAAGGCATTGCCTTGGGCGACGGTAGTTGGTGACGGCGCTACTATTGCAGTTACGGCGCGTGGCACCAATGATGCTTTGCGCAACACTCAGTTTGCAGGGCTGAAGGTGAAGGATGCCGTATGCGACCGTTTACGCGAGGCGCGAGGCAAGCGCCCTGATGTCCAGCCTCAGCGCCCTGACGTGCCCATTTGGGTGTCGATTCATGGCAAGAAGGCAACTGTTTCTATCGATTATGCTGGCGAATCGTTACATCGCAGGGGCTATCGTGTGCCTGGTGAAAATGTAGAGGCCCCTTTAAAGGAAGCGCTTGCCGCCGGCATGCTGGTATGGGGCGGATGGGATCGCGTGGCAGCTCCCGCCTTACGTCGCGCCAAAGCGGAACGTGCCGGAGCTGATGGTTTGGTGGAAGCGCCGGTGTTTGTCGATCCTGCCTGCGGCAGCGGAACGCTGGTTCTGGAAGCAGCCATGATGGCAGCCGATCGCGCCCCGGGTCTTTCCCGCGATTACTGGGGTTTTGAGGGTTGTGCTGATTTTGACGCAGATGGGTTCGATGACCTATTGGCGGACGCCGATGAGCGTTTTGAGCGAGGCCTGGAAGATGCACCGCAGCTGTTCGGTTTCGACATCGACTCCCAGGCGGTGGGCATTGCGCGAGGTAACGCGCGGCGCCTAGGCCTTTCGAAGCTGGTGACATTCGGCTGCGCCGATTGCGCCGACCTGCCTGTTAGCTTGCATCAAAACGGTATCGAGTTCGACCAACGTGGCTTTATCGCTATCAATCCGCCGTATGGCATGCGTCTTTTGGCTCATGGACTCGACGGGTTCTATGAGCATCTTTCGCGGGGCCTTCGCGAGTTGTCCGACTCGTGGAGCATGACGGTGATTACGCCCGATGATGATTTCGATGGCTCTGTGGGCTTCGAGGCCCAGCGAATCTTGTCGGTGTACAACGGTGCAATTGAGGCTACACTTCGCAGTTATCGCTTGGGTCATTCCAGCATCATTGAGGTTCCTCTTGTGACGCTTGAGGGAGCTGAAGTCAAGGTTGCTGTCACTTCCGATCATGCACTGCAATTTGCAGCACGTTTGCGCAAAATGTCAAAAGCGCGCCGCAAGTGGGCGCGAAAGAACAAGGTGCACGCATACCGCATCTACGATGCCGACTTGCCCGATTACGCCGTTGCCGTCGATGTGTTCGAAGAGCAAGGCTCGGGTGATACGAATCTGCTCATAACCGAATATCAGGCGCCGAAAGAGATCGATCCCGCGAAGGCAACGCGTCGTTTCAAGGATGCTTGCACCGTTGCTCCTGTGCTTTTGGGCGTTCCCGAGGAGCGTCTGTTCACGCGTGTTCGTCGTCAGGCAAAAGGCGGATCGCAATACCACCGCGAAGAGCACATCTCCCATCGCGTCATCGTCGAGGAAGCGGGGCATCCCTTCGAGCTCGATCTTTCTGGCTATTTGGACACGGGTCTATTCCTCGACCATCGTATTACTCGCAGTATGGTGGGCGAAATGGCGGCTGATAAGCGCTTCCTTAACCTATTTGCCTACACCGGCACGGCAACGGTCTATGCCGCGGTGGGTGGTGCTGCCTCGACCACTACGGTCGATATGAGTCAGACCTATCTTGATTGGGCGAAGCGCAACATGAAGAATGCGGGCTTTACGGGTCGCCAGCACCAGTTTGTTCGTGCAAATGTCCTTTCTTGGATAGAGCAGGCTGCTGAAGAGGAATCCGGTTGCTACAATTTAGTGTTCCTTGACCCACCCACGTTCTCCAATTCGAAAACTATGGGTGAACGCACATGGGATATCCAGCGCGATCACGCTGAGCTTTTGCGCCTGGTGCGTCGCCTTCTTGCTCCTGGCGGCATCATCGTGTTCTCTGGAAACTTGCGTTCGTTCAAGCTTGATGAAGTGAAAGTGCGCGCTTGCGGGCTGGGCATTGAAGACGTTACCGCAAAGACGATCCCTGAAGATTTCTCCCGTAATCCACGCATTCATTTCTGCTACTTGCTTACCGATTTGCGCGGGTAGGAGCTTCCGCGCATGCTGGAAAAGGTCAGGGCTTTCGTTTCGAAGGAAGCGGTGCTGGTCGTTGCGGTTTTGGCAGCTGCAGTGTCATGTGCGCTGGTGCCTTTTGACGAAGGCTATGCGTCGTATGTTGATTGGCGCACTTTGGCACTTCTGTTTTGCCTGATGGCGGTTGTAGCGGGATTGCGTTTCATGGGCGTGATGCGCCTGCTGGGCAGCTGGGCTGTGTCTCGTGCTTCTTCTATGCGCACCCTGGCGTTCGCGTTGGTTGCGCTGACCTTCGTCAGCTCCATGGCGGTAACCAATGACGTGGCGCTTATCACCTTTGTTCCTCTTGCCCTTGTCGTGCTCTCCGAGACGGGGGAGGGTCGGCATACGGCTTCTGTGGTGGTGCTCATGACGGTTGCGGCAAATTTGGGCAGTATGCTGTTGCCCGTTGGGAATCCGCAAAACCTCTTCCTCTATCGCGCATCGGGCATGGGCTTCCTTCAGTTTGTGCTGACCATGGCGCCTATTGCTGGCCTGTCTGCGGCAATGTTGGTTGCGGCATTGCTGATTGTGTTCCGGGGTAATGCGGAGGGGCACCCCGATTGCGCGTCTCGCAAAAAACCTTCCAAGCCTACGGGGCGGCAAGGGTTCTTGTTCGTCTCTTACCTGCTTTTGTTTGCTTTGAGCATTATGGCGGTAGTAGGTCTTATTGATGCTTTTGCCGTGGCAGCTCTCGTTGCCTTTGCCCTGCTCTTTTTTGATAGACGCACGTTGGCGAAGGTTGATTATGGCCTTTTGCTCACTTTTGTGGCCCTGTTTGTATTCGTGGGTAATATGGCTCGCATTCCGGCGGTGCATGAAGTGCTTTCTGCCCTGGTAGGCATCGCGCCGTTTTATGCGGCAGTGGGATCAAGCCAGGTGATAAGCAACGTGCCTGCCGCCGTTTTGCTGTCTGGTTTCACCAACGACTGGACTGCCCTTATAGTGGGGACGAACCTCGGCGGGTTGGGAACCCCCATTGCTTCTATGGCCAGCCTTATCTCGCTCAAAATTGCCACTGCCTCGGGTTTGGTGGGAAAGCGTCGTTATTTGGCGGTGTTCACGGCCTGGAATGTGGCATTCCTTGCCGTCCTATGTGCGGCAAATGCGGTATTCGGGTGGGCTTGAGTCCAAGAGATGCCGTCTTTTGGCAGATCCAGCGTATTTCAAAGGCTTTACTGTCCCATGTTTGTTTTCTCCCCGCGAAGCAGGGCGTCTACCAATTCGTTGTCCTCTTCGCTGGGTGAGCCTAGTGGCAGCCCGCACGCTTCAAAGAAATGACTGCCAGCGAATTGACGAGCGCGGAACGAACCGTGGATGCCGTCGTCAAGATAGCGAATGCGGCTTCGGCAATCGGTTGTTCCGCAGAACAGCATGCCGTGGTTGCTGATGTAGCGCGCATAGGTTTTCGTTTCCGACCAGAGCATCACGCCGGCCATATTCTCCAGTTCGTAGGCCACGGCGTAATTGGTCCAGCTTATGGCCCGCAGTCGTACGTAGCGGTCGAGCAGTGATGCCATGCGGGTAACGCGGCGCAGTGTTTCGGTGGCTCCGATGAACAGTGCGTTGGCGGGCACTTCGATGTCAAGTGCCGAAATCTGACGAAGAGCCTCTTCTTGCATGTGGGGATCGAGCATCACACCAGGCACCGTGAGCTTCATCGATTCGTCGGGGAACAGTTCGATGGCTGAATGGACTGAGCTTCCGGGAATACCTTTGGATGTCCGAAATATCAGCGAATCGTGTGCGTGCTGAACATGGCAGCTCATTCCTTGTTGCGCAAAAGCTGATCTCATGGCAATGACATGGCTTTCCTGAGCTGCTCTAGAGGGTGTATCAGCGGCGCGACGGCCCATTCGGTACAAGTACAGGCTAAACAAGGGCAGAGGAGCCTCAGAGGTTGTGCTGTCCTGTGAGGTACATGGGGTGTTCGCCGGATACCATACGGTACGTTGACAGAACTCGCGGATTTCCTGCTTACGCTTAGTCGCCTTGCTGTAGAGTTCCACCAGTGCCGAACCGAGTGCGGGGCCCGAGGTTGATCCTTCGCGTATCTCGACAATGCCGTCGGCAACATAGGGTGGGAAATCGCCTTCGTGGACCTGAACCACTACAGCGCCTTGTTTGGGGTTTGCAGGATCGGCGATAAAGCGTGTGTCGAAGCGCGGAGTAGGGGATACATGGTGGCGGCACAGCTCGCCGAATATCTGAGAGAAATCTGCCGACTGCTTTGGCACAGGACAAACCGTTTTATTGTCATCGGCGATGCCGATGACAAGCCAGCCGCCATGGGAATTAGCAAACGAGGCGATAATCTTGGGGATCTTCGCGCGGACGTTTTCGTTCCAGGTGCGCTTGAATTCAAGCGCAAAACCTTCTTCGAGGTCCTTTAATTGCGCGAGGTCGGCATAGGCCACTTCGTCAAGACTTTTGGGTTGGCCCTGTTCATTGCGAAACGGACTGTACATGGTAACCCCCTCATTTCCCATGAGACCATAATAGCGTGTTGGCGTCTCTTCTTATTCCTCTGTATGGATGTTCTTGCTTTGGGATGGGGTCTCTTTTTCTGCTCGTCTTTTTGCGGCGTATTCTTCCTCGATCTGCTTGGCGAATGCATCCATCTTCGTTTCGCCTTCGCTTTTGATCCCGAATAAGGTTCGTCCGCTTGAAACGCGCGGCTTAGCTTCGCCGGAAAGTTCGGCAGCAAGGGCCTGTTGGATACGTTCCCAACGTTTTTGGAATTCGTTGTCCATAATCAGTGATCCAAGATTCGCTTGAGGTGTTCGACGAGGGCCAGACATCCAGCGTCGACATCTTCGTAGGTAGTGTCGAAATCGCCGGTATACCACGGATCTGCAACGTCTCGCGAAGCGCCTACCCAATCCATCAGAAGGCTTAGCTTTCCATCGGGATCGTTGTGGTAGAGGCGCATCATGTCGCGCATGTTGTAGCGATCCATGCCCACAATATAGTCGAACTTATCGTAGTCGGCGGTCGTTGCCAGGCGCGCCGCACGATGCTCGTAGGGAATGCCGTACCGATCGAGGATTTCTTTCGTTCCGTAGTGAACGTCGCTGCCGATTTCATCGCGATGCATCGCTGCCGACTCCACGTAGACGGCAGCATCGAGCCCCGCCTGGCGCACACGCTTTTTCATGACGAATTCAGCCATAGGTGAGCGGCAGATATTGCCATGGCAAACGAAGAGGATGTTGATCATGGGTTGCCTTTCGGTAAATTGCGGCAGTGAGGTAACTATAGCGTGGTTCCTGGTGTTGGCAAGTTTGGGCAATGAAGGAGGGGTTAAGGTATGGAAATAAAAAAGATCCGCATGAAGCGGATCTTTGAAATTCTGGCTCCCCGGGTAGGATTCGAACCTACAACCCTCCGGTTAACAGCCGGATGCTCTGCCGTTGAGCTACCGAGGAATTCGGTGCGTTCTTCGTGACGCAGGAATTTATTATACGCATCTTGGAATCCGGTGCAACATCTTTTTTGAAAAAAGTTTTAACTCGATCCCCATCAGCGCAAACGATGAATTAGCGCCTACGGAGCGATGGCCTCCTGCGACCCCTGCCAGTGCGTGATGGGCGTTTGGTGGGACGCTTGGGGTTGGGGACCAGGCGATCGTCGGCATACTCGAAGCCTTCGACGTCGTGAGTTTCAAGCAAATGCTGCGTGTGATATTCAATTTCGCGCAAGTCAAGAAGCTGATCTGGGGAAAGGAACGTATAGGCGGCTCCTGATTCGCCAGCGCGGCCCGTACGTCCGATTCGGTGGATGTAGTCTTCGGGCGAGTCGGGCACGGTGAGGTTCACGACATAGCTTACATCGGTGATATCGATGCCGCGTGCGAGGACATCGGTGGCAACCAGAACATCGATTTTGCCATCGCGGAAGTTCTTTAGTGCACGGTCGCGTTTGCCTTGATGCTTGTCTGCATGGATGCTGTCGGCTTTTACTCCTGCGTCTTTCAGGCGTGTGGCGCACGAATCTGCAGATTGCTTGGTGCGGGTAAACACGATGACGCGTTCCGCTCCCTGCTCCTTAAGCAAGGCAACAAGGAGATCCTGCTTCTGACGTTCGGAAACGGGTAGCAGGTATTCGTTTACCGTATCGGCGGTTTCTCCCTTGTGGGCGATTTCGACGACCTCCGGATCCGTCTGCACGAGCTTTGCCTTCGCCTGAACGTCAGGCGTCAAAGTAGCGCTGAATAAGAAAGTTTGGCGTTCCTTCGGAGTCATGCGCACGATGGTATTCACAGGGGGCCAAAAGCCCATATCCATCATGCGGTCAACTTCGTCAAGCACCAGGTAGTGGATGTTTTCCAGGGAAAGAAGTCCTTGTTGTGCCAAGTCAAGTAAGCGTCCGGGAGTGGCAATAAGCACATCACATCCCTTTTTGAGCTTTTCGACCTGGGTGGAGTATTTCTTGCCGCCGATTACGGTAAGCGTACGGAACTTGGTGGTTTGCGCAATAGTGCTTGCGCATTCGGAAATTTGCTGAGCCAACTCACGTGTCGGTGCCAAAACCAATGCATAGGGACCCTTTTTGGGGCGCTTTGAGCCGAAGTGGCGCACCATTTGGTCGAAGATGGGAAGCAAATAGGCAAGCGTCTTTCCCGTTCCGGTTTGCGCAGCAGCCAGGATGTCTTTTCCTTCGATTCCCGGTGGAATGGAAAGTGCCTGTACAGGGGTAGGTTCGGTGAAGCCAAGATTTTCAATGGCTTCCAATGAGGGCTTGGATAAGCCAAGCGTATTAAAAGTTGAGGTAGTCATGCCTTTCAGTGTAGGGGACGGAAGGGCAATAGTCTATGCGGAAGATAAGCAATGGTATACTTTCCCAATGCATCTGATGCCGTTTATGCGCGGCTCAATCACCATTACGAATCAAACGAAAGAGGCACTGTTCGTTATGAGCTCCAATAGTTTTGAAGCAAGCCAGAAGCGCAGCGAGGCAATCCGCGCCGACCTTGAGGTAAACCCCGGCAAGTACACGATGCTTACGGGCGATCGTCCTACGGGTCGTTTGCACCTGGGCCACTATTTCGGCACCATCAAGGAACGCGTTGCGCTGCAGAACAAAGGCGTAACCACGCGAGTTATCATTGCCGACTATCAGGTTATTACCGACCGCGACACCACAGAGAACATCCAGGACAACGTTCGCAATATGGTAATCGACTACCTTGCTTGCGGCATCGATCCAGAGAAAACCATTATTTTCACCCATTCTGCGATTCCTGCTCTGAATCAGCTCATGCTCCCGTTCCTTTCTTTGGTATCCGAGGCAGAGCTCCTTCGCAACCCCACGGTTAAGGCCGAGCAGGAAGCATCGGGCCATGCTCTTACCGGCCTTCTTCTGACGTATCCTGTGCATCAGGCATGTGACATCCTGTTCTGCAAGGGCAATATCGTGCCCTGCGGCAAGGACCAGTTGCCCCATATCGAGCAGACCCGCCAAATCGCTCGCCGTTTTAACGAGCGTTACGGCTTTGTGTTCCCTGAACCCGAAGGCCTCCTGAATGATGATGCGCCTGAGATTCCCGGTCTGGATGGCCGCAAAATGTCGAAGAGCTACGGCAATGCCATCAGTCTTTCGTTTACGGCAGAGGAAACCGCCAAAATTATCAAGAAGTCCAAGACCGATTCCGAACGTTTCATTACGTTCGATAAGGAAAATCGTCCTGGCGTATCTGCGCTTCTTACTACGGCTGCTTTGTGCACGGGCCGCACTGAGGTGGAGATCGCGGAAGAGGTTGGCAACGGTGGTTCGGGCACGCTCAAGAAGTATGTCACCGAAGCGGTTAACGAATACCTTGCCCCCATCCGTGAACGCCGTGAGGCTATCGCCGCAAAGCCTGGTTATGTGGAAGAGATTCTGCATGAAGGCAATCGTAAAGCTAATGAAATCGCCAATGAAACCTTGGATGAGGTTCGTGAAGCTATGCATATGGTTTACTAGGACCTGCCCCTTTGACGTTTCAAAACGGCTAGGCACGCGTGTCTAGCCGTTTTTCGTTAGATGATGTCGAGCAAAGTCAGGGTTATGCGGCAAAAGTGTGTCCTATAACCTATAAGGCATGGGCTTGGAAGACGGCAAAATGCCAAACTTCGCCACAAGTGCGATATTTTACGGCGGTATTGCGCCAGAGCAGCTGCAAAGGTCAATTTGCACGTTAATGTGTCGATCCTTAGGAATGGAAGTGGCAAAAGCCATAAAGTACGCTAGAATAATCAATCGCAGCTTCTGACGAAGACGCTGTGTTTGGGCCCATAGCTCAATGGTGGAGCAGGGGACTCATAATCCTTTGGTTCTCGGTTCGAATCCGGGTGGGCCCACCATAAGGAAGCATTTGCCGTCACTTCGAGTGGCGGCATTTTTATTTGTGCGTCATTCTTTTATCCAATCGATATTGTGCGCGTGTGCAGTACTGCGAAAATCTAATGCTATATACATGCAGCTTCGGTTCTGTTGGCTATATACAGCTCATTTGCTGGTATATCACCCCCTCCTCCTCTCTCTGACGACGGTGCTTACTATTCACTTAGGAACAGAAACAGCCGGCAATTGCGCAAAAAATAAGCCACCTGCGATAATGCAGGTGGCTTATATAGCTGATGGATGGAATGCGGGGCTATTTAACCTCTTTACGGAAACGCTTAGCCTTTTTAAGTGATGGGCGTTCTTCATCAACCTGCTTCATTGTGATGATGGTCATAACAATGAGGACGATGTTGATAAGACATGCAGGGCTGATGATATGAATCATGAAAAGGGCAACAAGCTCAATAGCAATAGAGATGCCCAGCAGAGCGTACATAAGGCCGTTTACGAGCCCATTGCTGGCGCGGTCGTACATCCAAGCAAAGCCCTTTAGATTGAGGATTACGCTGGCTACGGCGGTCCATAGGCAAACTAGAGCCTCAATGCGGACAAGGGTGGCAAGACGATAGCCGTTGTATTCCCAACCGCCAGTAGCTCGAAGCTCCCAGTCGGTAAACGTTTCGCCGGAGAACCAACCAAGCAATGTACAGGCAAGGCCCCAAACCAAAAGAATCATTGCGTAGATAAAGTAAGCATTCCAAACATGATGCATCTTGGTGCGAAGGGGGGTCATAGGGTAGCCATCGTCACCGATCTTGGTGCCATCCTCTGTATACCAAATTTCTAGAGGTTTTTTCTGAGGCTTTTCTTTTTCCTTCTTTTGTTTGTCCTTCTTATTGAAAAGTGCCATGTACAGCCTTTCTAAAAGGGTCGCGCTATAATGCCGAGTTTCAATTCTATATGAACCTCGGATAAGTACAGTCGAGCAAGTGCTCTTATCCGAAGAAAGACAGAACTTGCAGTAAGGGATTCATGTTGATGCGAAAGCGGCAGGATATAGCCCTAAATGGATGCGATCCGTTGCAGTTGTGTATGGAGAGGTTGACATGATGGATAATCAGCCAACGTGATTTTGCATTGTGGCAATCTGGTGATTTGCGCAAAACAGGGATGCTTGATGTATCGATGGAGTAGGGGACAGCCGAACATGTGCTAACAAAAAAGGGGAAGCAAATGCTTCCCCTTTTCCCGGAATCTAGCCAAGATAACTCTTGGTTGAAAGAGTCAGAACTAGTCGAGCTTAGAGCCAGCGATCCAGGTCTGGTACTCGAGAGTACCGTCATGATCCTCAATGCCCTTAGCGATGGTGATGCGCTGTACGGTAGGAGCGCCTTCCTCAAGCCACATAGCGCGGCAGTCGCGGTAAAGGAGTTCGGTAGGACCATAAGGAGAATCCTCGAAGTAACCGTCGCCACCGAAGATCTCGAGCATCTCGTCGGAAACGAGACGAACGGTGTCGATGGAGAACAGCTTGCAGATTGCAGCCTTCTCGGATACATACTCGCCGTTGTTGTCCAGATCGAAGTCATCGCAGAAGTCGATGATGGTGCAGCGAAGAGCATGGATCATCATCTGCATGTTAGCGAGCTTTACGCGGATAGCCTGACGCTTGATGATCGGCTTACCGAAGGTAACGCGGTCGCGTGCACGAGCGATGGACATCTCGAACATGCGCTGAGAAATACCGAGGTTAGAAGTTGCGATGTGTACGCGGGAAACCGCGAGAGAGTGCATAGCAACCTTCATGCCCTCGCCGCGCTTGCCGAGCATCAATTCGGGCTCGAGCTCAACGTTGGTGAACTTCAGGCCGGTGTGACCGGAGCCACGGCAGCCCATCATGTGAGGCATAGGAACGATCTCGAAGCCAGGACGATCCATAGGAACGAAGAAGGCGGACAGACGATCGTCGCCCTTCTTGTCAGGATCGGTTACGCAGATTACGTAAGAGAACTGAGAGCAGTCGGTGTGAGAAATGAGCCACTTCTCGCCATTGAGGATCCACTTACCCTTTTCTTCGTCCCATACAGCGGTAGAGTGCAGGTCAGCACCGGTGCCGCCAGACTTCTCGGTCAGAGCGAAGTTGGTGAAGATGGTCTTGTCCTGGAAGAGAGGCATATACTTCTCTTTGATCTCGGGCTGGCCGAAATCGTTGAGGATGCGCCAGTTCAGGTCAGATGCATAGTGCATGTGCATACGCATGCCCGAAGGACCACGGGAGAACTCTTCCTGAACCTGCAGGATTTCCTTCTCGGAGAGGCCCCATCCACCGTACTCTACAGGGAGAGAGTAACGATAGATGTCGTTGTCGATGTTGGACTGGTAGAACTTCTCGGGGAACGTGTTGGTTACCTCGATCTCCTTCTGCCATTCGGTGTAAGGACCTTCGACCATGTCGCGAACCTTCTTGAGGTACGCCTTGAACTGCTCGTCGGTGATGGTTGCATTCGGATTCATAAACCCTCCTAATCGGTTTGTGAATGGAACCTTTCGATTCCTGATTAACCCTTATGCGGCAGATTCCGGATATTCCGCTACAAGCAGTTTAGCATTCTCGCGTTAAGAGGTGTCCAATAGGATATGCGCAACTTAAAAACTTCTTTCTATAGGCTTGCTCTATCGTTCGTTTTTTAGTAATTTCGCTCGGCAGTGCTTCACCTCGCAAGATGTTTTCATACATAAATTAGTAATAATTCCAGACGGTTCGACTCACTAGTTTTTGTTGACTATTCATGATCGCGTTCACATACATTTACGGAAATGGCATCAGGACTGAAAATCAATAGATCTGCCCTATGGAAATCTGCAAGATGAATCGGTAATTTTTTACTCCATCTATCTTTTTTCTATTGGACAGCTTTGTTCTTGCGATTAAACTCAACTACAGCAGAAAGTCCGTTTTCTGGCATGCAGTCATGTCAGAACTAGTTCGTTTGTCCTTGGATAGGGCGGGCGAGGAGAAGGAGAAGATTATGGATTTTGCTCTCACCGACGAGCAGGAACTTCTTGTTGAGTCCCTCAAGGAGTATGCAGACCGCTACTTCGACGATGAGTCCGTACGTCAGATGTATGAAAACCATCAGGTTAGCGCCGAGGCCCAGGACGCATATCGCGACGCAGGCTTCCCCTTCATGGGCCTTCCCGAAGAGGTTGGTGGCATTCCTACGGACCACGTAACCCTGGGTCTCATGACTGAGAAGCTCTATGAGTTCACCGGTGCCATGACCCCGTTCATGACTGGTATGCTCGCTTGCGCTGACCTCGCTGAGTTCGGCACCCCTGAGCAGTCCGCAGTTATCATGGAAGAGTACGAGAAGTCCGGTCAGTCCGTTGCTGCTCTCTGCCTCTCCGAGCCTGCTGCTGGTTCCGACAACATGGGCATGACCATGACCTCCAAGAAACAGGCCGATGGTACGTATGTTCTGAATGGTCAGAAGACTTGGGTTACCAATGGTGCTGACGTTCCTTACTTCATCGTTATCTGCAAGGACGAGGAGCCTGCTCGCGAGAACAACAAGATGTCTCTCTGGCTTGTTAAGCGCGAGACTGAGGGTGTTTCCACCGCTCATCTGACCAAGCTTGGTCAGCACACCGTTCCCTTCGTAGACGTATTCTTCGACAACGTTGTTGTTGAAGAATCTCAGCGCATTGGTGAAGCTGGTGCTGGTTGGCTGCTGCTCATGAAGAACTTTGAGTTCGAGCGCTGCCTCGTTGTTGCTCAGGGTCTTGGCCTTGCTCAGGCTGCTCAGAACGATGCTATCGCTTACGCTAAGGAGCGCATTGCTTTCGGTAAGCCGATCATCACTAACCCCCGCGTTCAGGGTCTCATCGAGCAGAACGAAATCATGCTTCAGCAGACTCGTCATTGGCTGTACTACTGCCTCTGGAAGCTCGATCAGGGTCAGTCCATTAATGCCGACATCGCTATGCTGAAGTCTTGGGGCACTCGCGCTCATCTTCAGATTGCCGATAATGCAATTGAGGTATACGGCGGCCTCGGTTATACTGAGGAAGTTCGTGTTGGTCGCATTTGGCGTGACCTTCGTGGTAATATGCTCGCTGGCGGTACGTGTGAGGTTATGGACTACATCGCCGGTCGTGCAATTCCTAAACTGTATAAGTAACCCTACGCGCACTGCTGCACGTAACTCCCGTTTGTATAGGTAATACAAGGAGAATAGGAGCAAGAAAGTTATGAAAATTGTTGTCGCAGTTAAAGTAGTAGCTGACGACCAGGACATCTTCGTCGCTGGCGATCGTACGCTTGACTACTCTAAGGCTCATCAGGTCATCAGCTCTTACGACAAGAACGCTATCGAAGCTGCAGCTCAGCTCGCTGCTGCTAACGACGGTACCGTTACTGTTATCAGCGCTGCAACCTCCAAGGCTACCGACGCTAAGCTGAAGAAGGATATCCTTTCTCGCGGCGTTGACGAGCTCATCATGGTTACTGATGATGCTTTGGCAACCGCTGATTCCTTCGCAACCGCTCAGGTTCTGAAGGGCATCGTTGAGGACAAGGTTTCCGATTACGACCTGATCCTCACTGGCGACGGTTCCGCTGACTTCTATGCTGGTCAGGTAAACGTTCAGCTCGCAGCTGCTCTCGGTGTACCCACCATCAATGAGGTTACCTCCATCGCTGCTGAAGGCGACAAGGTTGTTGTTGAGCGCACGCTCGAAGAAGAAGTAGAGGAGATCGAGGTTCCCCTCCCCGCAGTTATCGCTGTATCTCCTTCCATCGGTGAGCCTCGCATCCCTGGCATGCGTGAGATCCTCGCAGCTGGCAAGAAGCCTTCCACCGTTGATGAGCTTGCTGGTGGCGTAGACGCTAAGATCGAGATCGAGGAGACCAAGGCTCCCGAGCTCGCTCCCCGTAAGCAGCAGATCTTCGAAGAAGGCGACATCGACGCATTTGCGGCGGCTGTTGCTGAGGCACTCAAGTAGAGATAAGGCGGTTCTAAAACATGAAAGCATTTGTTCTTGCAGAATCTACCGATGCTCAGCGCGCTCTCTGCGCTGGTGCTCGTACCATTGCTGACGAAGTAGTACTCGCAGTTGTTAAGGGCGCTCCTCTTACGGGCGTTGCTGATAAGGCATACGACGTAGAGCTTCCCGAAGGCCAGCCCGTTGAGAACGCTGCTGCTGGCGTTCAGGCTGCATATGAAGCTGCTCAGCCCGACGTAGTGCTCGTTGAGCCTACTCCCCGCAACAAGATCCTTGCTGGTCTCCTTGCTGCTAAGCTCGGTACCGCTGTTGTATCCGACGTTACCGCATTTGACGGCGACACAGTAACCAACATGTACTTTGGTGGTCTTGCTGCTAACAAGCAGAAGGCAACCGGCGCTAAGGTTTACACGGTAGCTGGTACCGCTTTCGCTGAGGCTGAGGCAACTGGTTCTGACGACGTTGAGACCATCGCCTATGTTGCTCCTGAGAAGGCTCTTGTTCTTCGCGGCACCAAGGCTGTTCCCCGTGAGGGCGCAGACCTCACCAAGTGCGACGTTGTTGTTGGCGCTGGTCGTGGCTTCGCTGAGGAAGCTGACCTTCAGATGGCTCGTGACCTCTGCGCTAAGGTTGGCGCTGAGCTCGGTTGCTCTCGTCCTCTGGCTGAGAACGTTGATTGGCTGCCCCGCAACCTCTACATCGGCGTTTCCGGTCTTCAGCTTGCTCCCAAGGCTTACATTGCTCTCGGCATTTCCGGTCAGATGCAGCACATGGTAGGCGTTCAGGGTGCTGACACCATCATCGCAGTTAACAAGGACCAGAACGCACCTATCTTCAAGCAGTGCGACTACGGTATCGTTGGCGATATCTACAAGGTTCTTCCTGCCTTGATCGAAGCGCTGTAAAAGCGTATTATTGCAGGGCGCAGTTTTCTGCGCCCTGTTTTTTTTGTTCACACTCTGAAAGGAACAGCATGTCCGATTTTGACGCGATTGTCGTCGGTGCTGGCTGCGCAGGTTCTGTTGCTGCTTACACCCTCGCATCCGCAGGCAAGTCGGTTCTTGTCGTTGAGCGTGGTCAGTACGCTGGCGCCAAGAACATGACCGGTGGCCGTATCTATACGCATTCGCTGGCCAAGGTTTTCCCGAATTATCAGGAAGCTCCTTTGCAGCGCAAGGTGACTCATGAGCGCATTTCTCTCATGTCGCCTGACTCCAATTTCACCATTGATTATGCAGCCCGTGAGCTCGAAGAGGCTGGTAAGGAGTCCTACACCGTACTGCGTGGCCCCTTTGACCAGTGGTTGGCAGAGCAGGCTGAAAATGCTGGTGCTGAATTTATTTATGGCATCGCAGTTGAAGACCTCATTATTGAAGATGGCAAGGTAAAGGGCATTCTTGCATTTGGTGACGAGATTACCTCTGATGTTGTAATCCTCGCTGACGGCGTTAACTCCCTCCTCACCTCCAAGGCTGGTCTTTCCAAGAAGGCTCCTGCTATTCATCAGGTTGCTGTTGGCGCCAAGGAAACCATTGAGCTTCCTGCCGACGTTGTTGAAAGCCGCTTCCTTTGCAATCCTGGCGAGGGCGCATCCTGGCTCTTTGCTGGTGACTGCTCCAATGGCATTATCGGTGGCGCATTTGTTTATGCTAATCAGGAATCCGTTTCTGTTGGCATTGTAGCTACCATGAGCGAAGTTCTTAAGCAGGACATCCCTGTATATCAGATGCTCGAGAACTTTAAGAACCGTCCGGAAATCAAGCCCCTTATCGCTGGCGGCAAGACTGTAGAATACTCTGGTCACGTTGTTCCCGAGGGCGGCATCAAGATGATGCCCGAGATCATTGGCGACGGCGTTGTTGTTGCTGGTGACGCAGCTATGATGTGCATGAACCTCGGTTACACCGTTCGCGGTATGGACCTTGCTGTTGAGTCTGGCGCAATTGCTGCTAAGGCTGTTATCAAGGCTCTTGATGCAGGCGATACCTCCAAGGCTGGCTTGGCTGAATACAAGACCATGCTCGACAGCTCCTTCATCATGCGCGACATGAAGATGTACGAGGACGCACCTGAGTTCCTCGAGAACTGCCCCGGCATGTTCCGCGGTTATCCTGAGATGATCCGCGACATCATGACCCCGCTCTTCAAGGTTGACGGCGAACCTCGCCAGCATGTTATGAAGCTTGCGCTTCCTCCGGTTAAGCGTCGGGGTCTGTTCAAGCTCGCTAAGGTTGCCATGAAGGGAGTGAAGGCACTGTGATCGACATCACTGTTAACGTCGACGAGAAGCTTTCCCTCAACAAGTTTGAGGTCGACGAAGAAAACGCTCATATCAAGATTAAGGAAGGCGTTAAGGCTTCCGATCCTGAATTCCAGAAGCTGGTTATGTGCTGCCCTGCAGCTCTTTACAAGATGCCCGCTGAAGGCGACGAGCCTATTTTTGACTATGCTGGTTGCCTCGAGTGCGGTACGTGCCGCATGATCTGTGGCGAAACCATCCTTGAAAAGTGGGAGTATCCTCAGCCTACCATGGGCGTTCAGTATCGCTTCGGCTAGGATTTCCGCGCATAGGCGTACAATCACCTACAGATTGAATTAGCGACCTACCATTTGGTAGGTCGCTTTTTTATGCAGCCACATCAAGCGTTTTGCTCTTAGTTTCATTGCAAGCCACTGAAATGGATAACCGAATAATGCTTTCGTTAGGAGAGGGGGACAACTATCTGTCCTCAATATATGGCAAGTATTATTAAATATTGCTTCAAATTATTAAACCCATAAACAGTGGTTATAGCAGGATTGTATTCGCATTATTCGAATGAATTAGAAGTCTTTAAATGGCAGGTCTAACATAAACATGTATTGAGCCGTCGTTTTCATCAGGGGATCACGCATGGCTCAAGCAGTCCATTGAGGGAAAGAGAGGAAGGGGAAGTTATGAGCGCAGCAAAGCAAGCAACTAAGTACTTGTTCGCAATCGCGACAGTGTACATGTGTTATTTAACACACGGCGTTCAGGCGATTATCTTCAGTCAGAACCAAGTGAACTTCTACACGCAATGGGGTTTCACCGATGCAACGGCAGGTGCCGCTGCGGTATCAACGGCAATCATGTGGGTTGGTATTGGTAAGTTCATTAGTGTTTGGATCGGAGGCGAAATCTCTGACCGCATTGGCCGTAAGATCATGGCAGTTGGCGGTGGTGTTCTTTACATCATTTCGTTCGTGATCATGCTCGTTACCGATAACGCTACGGTCGCATGTGTGGCAGGTTTCCTTTCCGGTGTTGCCACTTCTGGTTTCTGGGATGGATCGCTTTACCCTGCAATTGCTGAAGCAAATCCCAAGTATTCTGCATCTACCACGATCGGCATCAAGCTGGTTATCTCCATCTCCGGTATCGTTTATCCTCTGTTCGTAGCTATGAATAGCGGTGCTAACTGGCACATTAACGTCATGATTCCTATCGTGATGTCCGTTATCGCTACCATCATGGCAATCTGCACCCCGTTCATTTACGACGACGAGCGCAAGATCGCTGCATCCAATAATGACGAAGGCGCCAAGAACAAGGCTCAGGAAGAAATTCAGGCAGCCAAGGACGCTATGCTCGAGCAGCCTAACGCAATGGTTAATGCATGCACCTTGTTCTTCGGCTTCTTGATCATGTTCATCATGTACGGCGCTCAGCAGTACACCAAGCAGTTCGGTATCACTAACCTTGGTCTTGATGCCACTACCGCCGCAGGCTTGACCTCCATCTACACGGTTGGCTCCGTAGTTGCAGTTCTCTTCTGGGCATGGATGATGGGCAAGCTTCGTTGGACTCCAATCAAGGTTATCCTTATTGACTCCATCTTGGCTGCTTGCGCATTGGCTTTGGTTATCATCGCTCTGCCTCTCAACCTTGGTGCAGGCGTTGTGTACGTGGCAATTGCAGTGCTCGGCTTCTCCGCTGCTGGCGGCATGCTTCAGACGGGCGTTACACTTCGTCAGATGATGTGCCCCGGTCCTCGTGGTCGTAACGTTGGTATGTACTACACCTTCATGGGCTTCGCATCGGTATTCCTGCCCTTCATCGTTGGCAGCATGACCAAGTCCGTTGGTGAGGGTAGCGCAGTTTGGATCATGATGGTTCTGCTCCTCGTTGCTGCAATCGTAAGCATCTGCATGTCCCTGTATGTAATCTCTCGCTTCAAGAAGCAGTTCGGATACAGCGCTATGGAAAAGATGCACGACTAAACACGAAGCGTTCATGAAATAATTCATGCACTACTCGATGGGCTCTGGGAAACCAGGGCCCTTTTCGTTTTGCTGTTGAGTCAAGCTCGCAGCAGGGACGGACCTGTGTTTACCTAACAAGATGGGGAGGGGTGACGATTATCGTCTTATTCGGGGGAGGTGGCTGTTGCGGAGCAGGTGAGGTGCCCGATAGAGTTTGACGAGGGGTGTGAAAAGAAGCATTCTCGTATTTTGACAATTATGACTGTGGTTGTAGCGATTAAACCAAAGAATGGCTTATAGGTTTAGCTTTATTTATCGGATTTACGCTATAATTACTAACGTTTTGTCTTAGGTGGAGGCGCGTGGAAGCATGAATCTGTCTCAGCTTTATTATTTTCGTAAATTGGCCGAATTGCAGCACTACACAAAAGCTGCCAAGGAGCTTTTCATTACGCAACCCACCCTTTCTGGTTCCATTTCTTCCCTTGAGCAAGAGCTGGGCGTTTCCCTGTTTCAAAAAGCGGGTCGTAATGTGGAGCTTACGAAGTATGGTGCAGAATTCCTCAAATATGTAAATGCTTCGTTGGAGCAGCTGGATAAGGGCATTGCCATCATGAAAGGCTATTCCGGTGAAGGTGATGGCGGCGTAATCGATTTGGGCTGCATCATCACGCTTCAAACGGAATTTCTTCCTCGCTTGCTGAACGGCTATTCTTCGGTTAATGAGCGAAAAACCGAATTCAACATCAACCAGAAGCCTTCTCAAGAATTGCTTTGCGGAATTGTCGAGGGAAAGCATGATGTTGCTTTTTGCGCATTTGACGCTCTGTACAGCGATAAGTTGCATCAGATTCCCGTTGCTGAGCAGCACCTTGTTGTCGCCATGAGTCCCTCTTCGCCTTTGGCCTCGAAGCCGTATCTGACGCCTGGCGATTTGAAGGGCGAATCCCTTATTACGTATCGAGAGGAAGTTCCTCTCGGAAAATCGGTGAAAAATTTGCTCGATAGCTTTGATGTCGATGATGTCCGCTATGTGTATGAGGATGAGTCTATTCTTGCGGGCTTTGCAGCTAATGGTTCAGATTTGGCATTAATGCTTGACACGTTTTTCCCTCATACGATGGAAGACATTGTTGTTAAACCTCTATACAACAATGAGCTGGAGAAGCGTCGATACTGTCATACGATATACCTTGTTTATTGTGACAAGAATTATCGTCCGTACTGCGTGGAGCACTTTATCGAATATGTGCGCGGGCATCAGCTCGATCGATCTGCCTCTCCGAGTATTTACATCGACTAGACTACGTTTGTTTTGCCTTCGTGTGATGTTTAATCGAGTCGGAGTGCGGGAAGCTTGCGAAACGGATCGTTGCGAATTTTGATTACGCGGTGGCGGTTTGCGCAATCATGCGTGGTTTGTAAGTATGGCTTGGATCGCCCGGTCGTACTGTTCGCATACGATACAATGAGTCGTTATGATTTTACAGCTTGAACACATCACAAAATCTTTTGGTTCCCGCGTCCTGTTTTCAGACGTCACCTTCCGTTTGGAAGAGCATGATCGTCTTGCCCTTGTTGGCCCGAATGGCGCTGGTAAAACCACTATGCTCAATATCATTACTGGCAAAGAGGATGCCGATGATGGCCGCATCATACTGGCAAAGGGCGCAAAGCTTGGATACCTAGAGCAGGAAGCCATCGAAATGGGGGAGCGCCCCATTTTCGAAGAGGTTCTGTCTGCCCAGCATGAGATCCTGAATCAAGAGCGCCATATGCGTGAGCTTGAAACCTCATTGGGCGAAAACCCCACCGAGCAGCAGCTTGCTTCATATGGGCGCGCTCGCGACCAGTATGAGGCTATGGGTGGCTATCAGCTTGAGTCGCGCGTGCGCTCGGTATTGTTCGGCTTGGGCTTCGGCGAAGATGACATGGAGCGCATGACCTCAGATTTTTCTGGCGGCTGGCAGATGCGCATTGCTTTGGCAAAACTTCTAACGCGCAACCCTGAAGTGCTCCTTCTTGACGAGCCCACCAACCACCTCGACCTCGAAAGCGTGAAGTGGCTTGAGGGTTTTTTGCGTAGTTATTCCGGAAGCGTGATTGTGGTAAGCCACGACCGCGAGTTCCTGGACAACATGGTTGATCGGGTGGCTGAGATTGATTTGGGCCATGTTCAGCTCTACAAAGGCAATTATTCTGCTTATTTGACGCAGCGTGAAGAGCGCCTTGAATTGTTGCGTGAGCAGGCCCAGAAGCAGCAAGAGGAAATTGCTCATATGGAGGCTTTCATCGAGCGTTTTCGCTACAAGGCAACGAAAGCCAAGCAGGTGCAAGATCGTGTGCGCAAGCTCGAGAAAATGGAGATCATCCAGGTACCCCCTGAGCGCAAGAGCGTGCACTTTAATTTCCAGCAACCACCACGTACGGGCGATCTGGTGGTTGAAACCACGGGCTTGTGCAAGTCATTTGGGTCAAAGACGGTCTACGATGGCCTTGATCTGTCTTTATACCGCGGGGAAAAGGTTGCATTGGTCGGTCCAAACGGTGCGGGAAAGTCTACCTTGCTTAAGATGATTGCTGGCGTTCTGGAACCTGATGCAGGTACGATTAAATATGGTGCTCATGTGAGCAAAACTTATTTTGCTCAGCATCAGCTTGAGGAACTGCATCCTGGCAATACCGTTTTTGAGGAGTTAGATGGTGCGGCGCCTGGTTGGAGTATTTCCCAGGTTCGAACACTGCTGGGCGCTTTCCTATTTCAGGCAGATGCGGTAGACAAAAAGATTTCCGTTCTTTCTGGTGGCGAAAAGTGCCGTTTGGCCTTGGCCAAGATGCTTGTTGCCCCACGCCCTTTGCTTTGCCTCGATGAACCTACGAATCATCTTGATATCGCGAGTGCTGATATTTTGGAGCAGGCTCTAAAACAGTTTGAGGGAACCATCCTTCTTATTACGCACGACAGGCATCTGATTCGATCCGTAGCTAATCGCATCATCGAGATAAAACCTGGTCAGGTGACATCGTTTGCGGGCGACTACGATTACTACCTGTATAAAACCGGGCAGGAGGATACCCGTAGCGCGGTCGATGGCATGCAAGAGCGCCCCGTCAAGGCGGCACCTGCTTTTGCTTCCTCGGCGGCGTTTGCAAAGGCATTTTCGAAAGAAGGGACGTCGTCAAAGAAGCCCATGACGGCACCTCGCGGTTCTGCTCCTAAAACCAAGGAGCAAAAGCGCGCCGAGGCAGAGGCCCGCAATCGTGCTTATGCTGCACTGAAGAATCAGCGTAAGCGAGTGAAGGAACTCGACAAGATCATAGAGCGTGAAACAGCTCGTATGGAAGAGATCATGGCATTGTTGGCTGACCCTGATTTCTACACGAACGAAGATTCTTCGAGCGATGTTATAGCTGAGCATGCGAAGTTGAAGCAATCGCTCTCCGCTCACGAGGAAGAGTGGATCATGCTTTCGGAAGAAATCGAGGAAGAGATGAACAAAGGACTCGATGCGTAATGGCGCTTGATCTGCATGTGGTGCTATTTGAGCCAGAGATCCCTCAGAATGCGGGCAACATTGCCCGTACCTGTGCGTGCACGGGCGCAACGCTGCACCTGGTAGAGCCGATGGGGTTTCGCTATACCCAGCGCAATCTTGCCCGTGCTGGCCTCGATTACTGGGACAAAGTAACCATCGTTCGTCACTCTTGTGTGGACCAGTTCCTTGAAGAGCATAAGGGCAAGCGCATGCTGTTCTTTACGGGAAACACCAGCCGATCCTTCTATCATGAGGATTTGGCCGATGTCGGTGAGCTCTATTTGGTGTTTGGCCGCGAAAGTCGAGGCATCGACCCAGAGGTGCTCGATGCCCATGCGGAAGAATGCGTTCGTCTTCCCATGCGTGAGAGCTTGCGTTCTCTGAACCTTTCTAACGCTGTTGCTATCGGCGTGTACGAAACGTTGCGCCAAAATGCGTTTGAGGCGCTTTTGTAGGCATGTCGTATCGTGTTCGCATAGAAAGCTTCGAGGGCCCTTTCGATCTGCTTCTGTATCTGGTTAGCCGTCAAAAAGTGAGCATCGGGTCTATCTCTCTTTCGGAAATCACCGACCAATATTTGGCGGAAGTGCAGCGTATGCGCAACGTCGACCTGGATGTGGCGAGCGACTTTCTCCTCGTTGCTTCGACGTTGTTGGAAATCAAAGCGGCAAGTTTGCTGCCGCATGAAGAAGCCGAAGATGTTCCTGAAGAGTACAAGGAAATGTCGGCAAGCGAAATGCGTGATGCACTGGTCGAGCATCTGTTGGAATATAAGAAATTCAAAAATGCAGCAGCCGCATTGCAGGGTCGTTTCGAGGCGGAGTCCCGTGTTCATACGCGCCCCTTTGGCCCCGATCGTTTCTTTCTCGCATTGGTGCCGGATTACCTGGGTGACGTTAAAATCGACCGTTTGGGTGAGCTGTGCGCGAGCTGTATTGCCCGTCGCGATGTGTTTCTGCTGGAATCTGAGCATATCGCAGCAAAGGTAATTCCTGTGGAAACGCAGGTTCGCACGGTGTTCGATAAAGTGTGCGCCGATGGGAGCGCGAAGTTTTCAGATTTCGTTTCGGCAGACGATAGCCCCCATCTAATCGTGGTGACGTTTTTGGCTATGCTGGAACTGTTCAAGCGCAATATGGTGAGCTTGAAGCAAGACGATTTGTTCGGGGACATTTCCATCACCTACGTTGAAGGGGCAAGCGCCCAAATCTTGGATGACGGTGAATTCGATTCGACAGGGGAGGCATGATGCAGAAAGATCAGGATAACGAGCGGGAATCCGGCGACGTTGCGGCATATGCTGAGGTCGACCAGGCATGGCTTATGGGCGCCATCGAATCGATGCTGTTTGTCACCGATGAGCCAGTCGGGGTCTTGACGTTTGCGGACATGCTGCAAGTCGACCCTGCCCGCGTGCAGGAATCGCTTGTGTGCTTGCAAAGGGAGCTCGAGCAAGCCGAGAGGGGAATTCAGCTTCGCGAAGTTGCTGGCGGTTGGCGTCTGTACACGCATCCCCGCTACCACGAGCTCATCGAGCGCTATGTTCTTTCATGGGATACTCGCAAGCTTTCCCAAGCGGCATTGGAAACGTTAGCTGTTGTGGCGTATTGCCAGCCCATTACCCGCAACGGTGTTGCCTCGGTTCGTGGCGTGAGCTCGGATAGCTCTATCAACTCTCTGGTTGAGAAAGGACTTCTGCGCGAAGCGGGTACGCAGGACGCGCCTGGTAATCCAGTGCTGTATGCAACCACCCGAACCTTTTTGGAAAAATTTGGTCTTCGTTCGGTACGGGATCTTCCCCCGTTGGAATCGTTTGCTCCTGACGAGGAAACGCGCGCCTTTATCTCCGAGCGCTTGAATGTGGTGCGTCCGGAGGACGAATCGTATTCGCTTGGCGGTGAAGAAGAGGTTGAGGACGATCCCCTGCAGCCTGAGACCATGCAAGAAGCGATGCAGACGATGCTTTCCGATGCACTTGCCGCAGGTGTGGGAGCAGTTGATAAGATCAACTTCGATGAGTTGGTGTTCGATGAGGATGAATAGGGGCTAACGTGCAAGAAAACGAACAGGTTGGTCAAGTACGCCTGCAAAAATTCTTGGCACGAGCCGGCGTAGCTAGCCGTCGCGCATGTGAGAGGATCATCGAGGCGGGACGAGTCTCCGTGAACGGGAATGTGGTAACAGAGCTTGGCACCAAGGTTGATCCTTCTGTTGACGAGGTGAGTTTGGACGGAGCTCCCGTTTGCAAGCCGAACCAGGCGGTTACGTTGATGCTCAATAAGCCAGCTGGCTTTCTGACTTCCATGAAAGATCCTCAAGGGCGCCCTTGTGTTGCGGAGCTGGTGCCTTGCGATGAGATCCCCGGTTTGTATCCGCTGGGGCGCTTGGACTACGACACTACAGGGTTGTTGTTGTTTTCCACCGATGGGGAGTTGGGCAATGCCGTTCTGCATCCCTCTCGCCACGTTGATAAAACCTACCGTGCTTTGGTGAAAGGCGCACCGAACGAAAAAGCCCTTAACCGTTTGCGTCACGGGGTGGAGTTGGAAGACGGCATGACTCAGCCCGCTGCTGTTTCCCTGATTCGCCGCAAGGGAGGGAATGCTCTTGTGGAAATCACCATCCATGAAGGCAGGAAGCGTCAAGTGAAGCGTATGCTCGAAGCGGTAGGACATCCTGTGCTTCGCTTGCACCGTGAGTCATTTGGTCCTCTTGAGCTGGGCAGTCTCCCTGAAGGGAAATATCGTGTGCTCAGCTCGCAAGAGGTTGTAGCGCTTGAACAGGCTGCCAGATAGGCGTGGTAGAATCATCCACACGAACAAACCGCTATCAGAAATGGGCAAATTAGCTATGAAGACGCACTTTTCCTCAGTGGCCGTTATCGGCCTCGGGCTTATCGGATCATCCTTTGCGGCAATGTATCGCAACGCATATCCCGATGCGCGTCTCGTGGGCATTGACGTTTCTGAGGATGCGGTTAAGGCAGCTCAAGAGCGTGGCTGGATTGATGAAGGCCACGTTTCGAGCGAGGATCTGGGCTCAGTACTCTGCGGTTGCGAACTGGTAATGATCGCAACTCCCGTACCTGTGGCAAACGAATACTTTCGTATCATTGCTGCCTGTGATTTCAAAGGCGTGGTAACCGATGCCTGTTCGACGAAGAAGATCGTGAGCCGACAGGCGCAGGAGCTTTTGCGCTATCCCGAAAAGTATATTCCCGGTCATCCGATGGCAGGTTCGGAGAAAAGCGGTATTGAGGGCGCACGAGAGGATATGTTTAAAGGTGCTCATTGGGTGCTGTGTCCCGACGAGGAAACGTCGCCAGACGATTACGCCAATCTCCATGAGGCACTTGCGGGTCTCGGCGCGCGCGTGGTTTCCTTGCCGCGTGACAAACACGACGAAGCGGTTGCCATCGTAAGCCATGTGCCGCATTTTGTTGCTTCTTCGCTGGTGGAGCTTGCTGTGCGTCATGCCGACGATCAGGAAGCCCTATTCCGCTTGGCTGCTGGCGGGTTTAAGGATTCCACCCGCATTGCTGCAGGCTCTCCGGCTTTGTGGACGGGAATCGCCTTTGATAACCGAGAAGCCATTGTGGAAGGGCTTGATGAGGTGCAATCTATTTTGCGTGGTTATGCAGATGTGTTGCGCGAAGGCGATAAGACCGAGTTCACCAAGCTGCTTGACCGAGCAGCTCAAGCCCGTAGGTCTATTCCCGCCAAATGGGTTCCCGCAACTGAAGATTTGCTGGAAGTGCGCATCCCGCTTACCAATCGTCCTGGCATCATTGCCGAGGTCACTACCATTGCAAGCCAAGTTGGTTGCAACGTGCAGTCTATCGATATTGACCACATCACGTCTTCGAGCGCCGTTCTCGATATGGTACTTACCGACGAAGGCGATATCGGAAAGCTATCCACTCAGCTCATCAAAGCTGGTTTCAGCATTTCCTTCAACCCTCTATCTAAGGAGTAGTGGACGTCATGGGCGATTCAAATATTACACGCATCGAGCCTTTGGGCGCTCCTCTTGATGGAGCCGCCCGCGTTCCTGGTGACAAATCCATATCCCATCGTGCTGTGCTTTTTGCCGCTATGGCAGAAGGAACCTCGCGTTTGACGGGGGTTCTCGATTCCGCCGATGTGCGTTCAACCATTGGCGCGGTTTCCGCTTTGGGCGCAAAGGTTTCTTTGGAACGCCAAATTGACGGCACGTTGGCCGGTGGCGTTACGGGGTGGGGTGCTGAGGGCCCCAAACAACCCGAGGGCCCCATTGACTGCGGGAACTCCGGTACCACCTCGCGACTTCTTATGGGCATTTTGGCTCCATGGAGTATTCGCGTTCAGATTACGGGCGATGAGTCGCTTCAGAAGCGTCCGATGCGTCGTATCATTGCACCTTTGATGAAGATGGGGGCTAGCTTTGAGCCTGAGGCGTGCGAAACCCTGCCGGTAACGGAAATTGGTACACCGAACCTCAAAGCTATCACATACGATTCGCCGATGGCGTCGGCGCAACTGAAAACAGCGGTTCTCTTGGCTGGTTTAGGTGCCAAAGGTACCACCACCATCAACGAGCCCGCTGTTTCGCGTAACCACACGGAATTGATGCTGCCTGAATTTGGCGTAAAGGTGGAGCATGCGTTTCGTCGTGCTTCGGTTGAAGGCCCCGTTGTGCTTTCCGCTTCGGAGGTTGACGTTCCGGGAGATCCTTCATCGGCGGCGTTTCTGATTTGTGCTGCCCTCCTGAAGAAGGGTAGCTCCATTCAGGTTGAGAACGTCAGCCTCAATCCTGGTCGTGTCGGCTTCATTCGCACCCTTGAGCGCATGGGTGCCTCTATTGAGGTGCGTTACCTTACCGCAGAAGGCAAAGAGCCGATAGGCATTATCGAAGCAACGTATACCGACAGGTTGGTAGGTTGCGAAATTCCTTCGCAGCACATCGCCTCAGAGATCGATGAGATTCCTGTTCTGGCTCTGGTTGCGGCTCATGCTGCTGGAATTACAGTTTTCCGCGGGGTTAGTGAGCTTACTAAGAAGGAATCGAATCGCCTTACCGCTATTATTGAAGGCTTGGAAAAGCTGGGTGTGAACGCTTGGGCTGAAAATGATGATCTGTACATCGAGGGTCAGCCTGATTTGCAGGTTCCGCAGGGGCTTGTGTTCGACTCGCGCAAGGATCATCGTCTTGCTATGACTTGGTCTTTGGTCGGGTTGTGCTCCGATACTCCAGTTGACATTATCGATTTCGACAGCGTTTCTGTCAGCTTTCCCACGTTTCTTGAGTGTTTGAAAGGATTGGCGTAGATGATCATAGCGATTGACGGTCCCTCGGGGGCAGGTAAGTCAACCGTTGCAAAGGCTGTAGCGAAAGAGCTGGGCTTCTCCTGCTTGGATACGGGTGCTATGTATCGTGCGGTTGCATGGCGTGCGCTGCATGATGGAGTTTCCTTGGAAGATGCCGAAGCAGTGGGTGCTCTCGCGCACTCCTGCACAATCAGCTTTCGCCATGAGCAGGGAGATCCTGTTCCTCGTCGCGTTTTTGTCGATGGCGTTGAAGTAACTGGAGCTATCCGCACTGCCGAGATAGATCGATCCGTTTCGGCGGTTTCTGCTGTTCCTGCTGTGCGTCAGGCGCTGCTTGATCAGCAGCGCCGCATTGGCTCGGAGGGCAATTACGTCGTAGAGGGCCGTGATATCGGAACTGAGGTTTTCCCCAACGCTGAAGTGAAGGTGTTTCTTACTGCTTCTGCCGAGGAGCGCGCCCACCGTCGTGTCCGGCAAAACGCCGATAGGGGAATTGGCTCCATCGACTATCAGGAAGTACTTGATGACATCATCCGTAGGGATGAGCTTGACTCAAGTCGCGATACGGCGCCCTTGCGTCCTGCGGAAGATGCGGTTTTGCTTGATTCCTCCAGTATGCATGTGGAAGAAGTTATTGGCTCTATTTGTGGTTTGGCTCGAGCAAGGATGGCGCTTTAATGGCCTTCAACATACATGAAGAGTATTGGGATCGTCCTCTTGCTGGAAACAATCAGAGTAACCGCATTCCCCATGGCGTTGCGCTGTTCCTTTCGGGGCTGTTCAGTTTTCTGTGCAAGGTGCTGTTCCGCTTTCGCGTAGAAGGCAAGGAAATCGTGGATGCTTTTGCCGGTAAAACGACTGGCGCCATTTTAGTTTCGCCTCACTATTCGTACCTCGACGTTATCATCATGTTCCTTTCGGTGCGTCCTAAGGGATGGGTGCGCCTAATTGCTCGCGATTCCTTGTTTCGTGCGGGCAAGGGCTTCTTGGGCATGGTTATTTCGAGCGTTGGCGCTTTCCCCATCAAACGAGGCAGTGCTGACCGAACGGCTTTGAAGCGAGCTGCCCGCATGCTGAAGAACGGCGAATGGGTTGGCATTTTTCCTGAAGGAACAAGGCGCGGTAAAGGGAGCGCTGCCCCAGAATTGCATGGCGGCGCAGCTCTGATTGCTCGAATGGGCAAGGCTCCTCTTATCCCTTTGGGCTTGGAGAATGTGAGCAAAGTGAAGCAGAAGGGGCAACGCGTGCGCTTCCCCCGTATCACGGCGCGCTTCGGCACGCCTGTGGAGCTTTCCTCGTTTGACTTCCTTCCTAAAGAAGAGCGCATGGACGGTTGTTCGTGGTATGTGATGCGTGAAGCATATGCGCTTACGAGGGGTTGCAAGCCAGAGGAGGTAAACATGGCGGAGCTGTTCCCCGATTCGAAGGATTACTCGCAAGTGTTTGCCGACCATCCCATTCCGGCGTTCGATCCTGCAACATTGCCTGACTATTCCGACAAGGAGTAACGCCCATGGGTAAACTCAAGGTTGTGAAGGCTGCCTATGCGGGTGCTTGCTATGGCGTGCAGCGCGCGCTCGACATGACCCTTAAGGCAGCGGAAGCGGGCGGTTCGGTATGCACGCTTGGGCCGCTCATCCATAATCCCGGTGTTGTTGCCGAGCTCGAGGAGCGTGGCATCTGCGTTGCCGACTCGGTCGACAGCATCGATGCAGATGGGGTGGTTATCCGCTCGCATGGAGTGGTGCCTCAAGTTATCGACGACATTGAGCAGCGAGGCTTTACGGTGATTGACGCAACATGCCCGCATGTTATGCGCGCTCAACGTGCTGCAGCGAAGCTTGCCAAGGATGGCCGCCACGTTTTAGTGGTGGGCGAAGCCGGTCATCCTGAAGTGGAGGGAATCTCGGCTCATGCCCGTGTCGCCGGTGGCCAGTGCACTATTGTCGGTTCTCCTGAAGATATTCCCTCCGATTTGTCGGGCAGAGTTGGCGTGGTTGTTCAAACCACTCAATCTCGAGAGCGCTTCGAAGAGGTCCTAGATGCGCTCGAAGGGCTCCATCTTGACCTTGAGGTGAAAGACACTATCTGCTTTGCGACGACGCAACGCCAGCTTTCCGCCGTCGAGCTTGCAGAGCAGGTGGATGCCATGGTGGTAATCGGCGGACGTAATTCGTCGAATACCACGCGTCTCTTTGAGATTTGCGCACAGCACTGCTCCCGCGCCCATCATATCGAGCGTGCCGAGGAGATCGACCCGTCATGGTTTGACGGATGCCGCGTTGTGGGTGTAAGCGCAGGCGCTTCCACGCCCGACAATCAAATTGAAAGCGTTGTCCGTTATTTGGGTGAGCTGTAAACCCTCTGCTTTTCCGAGGGTTGCTTTGCTGCTACCTGTTCTGTTTCTGTTTGGAGTTATTACCACGATGCGAACCACCCGATCCCGCCTGAACAAAGGCTTTTCCCTTGAAGACCGCCTTGCTGGCGCCACTCAATCCTATGAGCCGAACCCATCGGGCTGGCGTGGTCGGTGGAGCCAATGGGCTCCCCATGAAGGTTCCCGTGCCGATTCTTATCAGCACGTTGTGCTCGATTTGGGCTGCGGAAAGGGGGAGTACACCGTGGAGTGTGCCGCCGCGCGGCCCGATACGCTGTTTGTCGGCATCGACGTGGACGGTGTATGCGTGGTTCGTTGTGCCGAGCGCGCTATTGCCCAAGGGGTTACCAATGCGGTTTTCGTATTCAATGAGGAAGATCGCGATCTTTCGGACTTTTTTGCTGAAGGAGAGCTTTCCGCTGTCCTCCTGAACTTCCCCACGCCGTTTCCCAAGAAAAAGAAAGCGCCTTTGCGTCTTACCTATCTGGATCGCCTTATGGCATATCGTCCGCTTTTGGCAAAGGGCGCGCCCTTGCGTTTGCGCACCGATAGCATGCCAATGCATGAATTTTCGCTCACCCAGCTCGAATTGGCTGGTTACGAATTGCTGTGGAATACCGACGATGTTCGCTCTCTGTTCCCTGAGGAGCCTTGGAGCGGTTACGAACAGAAGCTCGTGGCTCAAGGCGCATCGGTCTACGGGTTTGCTGCTGTTGCTGGCCCTGAGCCCGAAGCGGTACAGCAGACGGCCCCTCTGTCATTGGTGAGCTATCTGCCCGATGATCTAGAGAATATGGCGTATGTTCCCCATGGTATGCAGGGGTGTGTTCGAAATATGCGCGGTCGCAATCGCAATCGCCGTGCTCGCGGCCTGCCCGAATGGAAGAAGCCCATCGTATAGCTCATAGGGAAGGCGTGTTTATCCCGTGCTGCTGATGAGGCGGTTAAATTGCGGGTACGTGTGAGTGGTATCCTGAACTCTTGATAAAGTTACCTTCAGCAATGTTAGGAGCAAGAATGAGCTTGCCAATCGTGGCCATTGTTGGTCGCCCCAATGTGGGCAAATCCACCTTGGTGAACCGCCTTGCGGAAAACAACGAAGCTATTGTTCACGAGATGCGCGGCGTGACGCGCGATCGTTCTTACCATGAGGCGGACTGGAATGGCCGCGACTTCAAGATCATCGATACCGGCGGTATCGAAATGGGCGGCGATGATGTCTTCCAGGGTTCCATTACCGCCCAGGCGTTAACTGCAGCCGACGAGGCGGATGTCATCATCTTCTTGGTTGACGGTCAAACCGGCGTTAACGCCGACGATCAGGCCGTTGCCAATATCCTTCGCCGTAGCAAGAAGCCAGTGCTTCTTTCGGTAAACAAACTCGATAACGCAGCAGACGAAAGCGCTATGTGGGAGTTCATGCAGTTGGGCTTAGGGGAGCCGCGTCCCGTCTCTGCCCTTCACGGCACCGGTACGGGCGATCTGCTCGATGAAATCGTTTCGCTGTTCCCCGAGGAAAGCGACGAAGAAGAGGAGATCGACTCCATCAACGTTGCTATTATCGGCCGCCCCAATGCGGGCAAGTCGTCCCTGACGAACAAGCTCACCAATAACGATCGCTCTATTGTTTCCAACGTTGCGGGCACTACGCGTGACGCTATCGATACCATGGTGGAACATGAGGGTCAGTTCTACACCATCGTCGACACGGCGGGTCTGCGCAAGAAGAGCGTTATCGATGAAGACGTTGAGTATTACGGCTTCGTGCGTGCTATGCGCGCCATCGATCGCGCTGAAGTTGTTCTTTTGGTGATTGACTCCACCATCGGTCTTACCGACCAGGATCAGCGCGTTGCCGGCATGGCGGCTGAACGCGGCTGCGCTATGGTAGTGGTATTGAACAAGTGGGACTTGGTGGAAGGGCCGGATGCAAAGGCTGAAGTACGCGAACGCATTGAAGATCGTCTTAAGTTCGTGGGATATGCTCCGGTCATTGCCATTTCTGCGCTTTCCGGCAAGAACGTTCAACGCATCTGGGGCGCTATCAACGAAGCGCATGCCAACTATTCCAAGAGCATTTCTACAAGCCGTCTCAACAATTGGCTTCAGGATATTCGCGAGTTCGGTCATACCATATCCAAGGGCAAGCGTATTTTGAAGCTGAAGTATGTTACCCAGACGGGCGTACAGCCCCCGTTCTTTACGTTCTTCTGCAACCACCCCGATCTGGTTGAACCCTCGTTTGAGCGCTATCTGGAGAATAGGCTGCGTTCCGCGTTTGATTTCACCGGTACCCCAATCAACCTCAAGTTTAAGAAGAAGGATTAACAGTCAATGTTGACGGTTTTGGGCCAGTTGGCCTTACTGCTTGTTATTTCGTTTTTACTGGGCTCCATTCCATGGGGAGTCATAATCTCGCGGGTGTTTTATCACACCGATCTGCGCGAGCATGGCTCGGGCAATATCGGCACCACTAACGCCATTCGTACCATGGGAAAAGTGGGTGGATATGCCGTATTCGTTCTCGATTTTGGCAAGGGCATCGTTGCAGGGCTTATTGCCGCGGTATTCGGCACCCAGGTGCTTCCTGGCAATGTGCTTGCCGTTGTGGAATTCGTTCAAACGTTTGGCGGTTCGCCTAATCCGTTCCTCTATATCGAGCAGGTCTGCCTTGCGGTGGCGTTCCTTGGTTGCACCATGGGCCATATTTTCTGCCCTTGGCTGGGTTTTAGGGGAGGCAAGGGCATTGCGGTTGCCGTTGGCTGCCTGTTTTCCACGTTTGGCCCTGTTGGAGCCTTGCTTGAAATTGCGATTTTCGTTGTTCTGGTTGTGGCAACAAAGTATGTTTCTGTGGGATCCATTGCGGCAGCTGCGGCATGTCCCCTCTTTGCATTGTATTTCTTCTGGGGCAACCCCGTTGCCTTTGTGCTGTGCTTGCTAGTTGGCCTAACTGTCGTGTGGGCTCATAGGGAAAACATCGCCCGCTTGCGTGCCGGAACGGAAAACCGGATCGGTTCGAAGAAAAAGGCATAAATGCAGTTCATCTTTCGGGCAGGCAGTTTTGCCTGCCCGTTGTGTTTCGGAATGCCGTGGGCATTCTTCAAGGAGGACATATGGGTAAGATCGCAGTAATAGGTGCCGGTTCGTGGGGTACTGCCTTGGCTCAAACGCTTGCAGCGGCCGGCAACGAGGTGGTGATGTGGGCTCGTAAACCGGAGGTGGCAGATGCCATCACAAAGGAGCATCATAATCCTCGTTATCTGAACGGCGTGATGCTTTCCGACTCCATTTCGGCGACAAGTAATCTGCAAAAATGTGCTGAGCATGCCGAAGCTCTTGTTATCGTCACTCCTTCGCGGTTGACGCGCCAGTTTGCCCAGGATCTTGCTCCTGATGTTGAAGAGGGCACCCCTATTGTTGTTTGCTCGAAAGGCGTCGAGGAAGGTACGGGGCTTCTGCCTGTTCAGGTATTCGAAGAGGTTCTGGGAAATATCGACAGGCTTGCGGCGCTTTCTGGCCCCAACCATGCAGAAGAGGTTATCTTGGGGGTTCCTGCCGGTACGGTAATTGCTTCGCGTTCCAAAACCACCGCGCACTATTTCCGCGACTTGTTTACCACATCGTATTTCCGCTGCTACACCTCTCCCGACTACGTAGGCGTTGAGCTGTGCGCGGCGTTCAAGAACGTTATCGCTATTGCGGTGGGCGCGGCGTATGGCTTTGGTTACGGTGACAATACCGCCGCTATGATTATGACGCGCGGCATGGCCGAAATGAGCCGACTGGTGAAGGCTTGCGGCGGCGATGCCCTGACGGTAATGGGCCTAGCGGGTGCGGGCGATTTGATTGCAACCTGCACCTCTGAGCATTCTCGCAACCGTTCATTTGGCAAGGCGCTTGCCCAGGGCGCTACGTTGGGTGGCTTTGAGGAACGAACCCATATGGTGGTAGAAGGAGCCGTTGCCTGCCAAACTATTTGCCCTTTGGCCGAGAAACACAATGTTGAGCTCCCCATTACCACAGCGGTTCGATCGTTGGTGTGGGAGGGCGCTCCCATCGAACCTTTGGCTGCCGATCTATTCAAGCGTCCCTTGACCACTGAGTTCTGGGGGCTTGACAAGGCGGGCGAAACGCACTGATGGAGCGAACGTATTTTATCTATCGCACCCCTATGGGAAGGGTTGCCATTGAATCGGATGGTGCCGCTATAACCCATTTTGCCTTTGGACCCGTTCAATTGGCGGGACGCCAGCACGCGACAGCCCTTACCAATCGGGCTTCCAGCGAAGTGCTGGAATATCTTGCTGGAAAGCGTATTGCGTTTGAGGTTCCAGTGCGTGCTGAAGGATCGGCATTCCAGCGTGAGGTTTGGGCAAAGATTTCCGAAATTCCCTATGGCGAGACGCGTACCTATGCAGAAATCGCAGAAAGCCTTGGCAAGCCCGGTGCCCTGCAGGCGGTGGGGCAAGCTTGTGGTCGAAATCCCATCCCGCTGTTCGTTCCCTGCCATAGAGTGGTTGGATCAAACGGAAAATTGGGTGGCTATGCCTTTGGGCCAACAGTGAAGAAATTCCTGCTCGATCTTGAGGCAAAGAATAGGTAAGTTATGTGATGCATTGCTGCGGAGTGCATACGGCTTTGTCTTTTTTACCGTGGTGCTGCGTGTAGAATAGGCAGCAAGTTACTTTCAAGGAAAGGGGTTGCCGTGTTCGGTGACATCAAAATCTCCCCCTCTATTTTGTCTGCGGACTTCATGAATTTTGAGCGTGATATCCGCATGCTTGAACGTGGGGGTACGGATTTCATCCACGTTGATGTGATGGATGGGCATTTCGTGCCGAATCTCACATTGGGCGTCCCCTTCGTTTCGCAATTGAAGAAGATCACCGATATCCCGCTTGATGTGCATCTCATGATTTCCAATCCTCTCGAGCAGCTCGATTGGTATTTAAAGGCCGGGGCCGATTGGGTTTCGGTTCATATGGAAGCGCTTCATGGAGAAGGCGAGGTGCGCGAGTTCATTCAGCGGACTCGTGAGGCTGGTGTGCATCCGGCATTAACCCTGAAACCCGATTATCCCGTCGAGGAGCTGGAGCCTTATATTGCCGAGGTGGATATGGTTCTGGTTATGAGCGTGTTCCCGGGCTTTTCCGGCCAATCATATATTGAAGGCAGCGAAGATCGTGTAGGCAAAGTGGCTGAAATGGCAAAGCGCTTGAATCCCGATCTTCTTATCGAGGTCGATGGCGGAATAAGCGCTGGGCGTACGGCAGGCTTGGTATGCGCCCAGGGTGCAGATGTGTTGGTTGCCGGTTCTGGCGTATTCAAAGCGGAAGACCCCGAAGCGGCCATCGGCATTTTGCGCAATGCTGGGGCGGAGGTTCGCTAATGGACAAACCTGTTTATTTGGACTGGGCGGCAACAGCGCCGCTTTGCAAAGAGGCCGCTGACGCTATGGCTCCGTATCTTCAAGCGGGAATCGATGGGCTTGTTGCGGGCAATGGCAACGCCAATTCCCTCTACGAGGTTGGCCGTACGGCGTTTCGCGCACTCGAACAGGCGCGCGAAGATATAGCGCGATCTATCAAAGCGCGTCCCGATGAGATGACGTTCACTTCTGGCGCTACCGAGGCCGATAATGCCGCATTGTTTGGCATCGTTGATGCTGCGATGGCCCGCGCCGAGCAAGAGGGCGATCATGAATGCGTTCCCCAAATCGTGGTTTCGTCCATTGAGCACGATGCCGTCCTTAAAGCGGCAGAAACGCTGGGGCATTGGGGCGCTCAGGTAACGTATGTTGAACCCGATTCCTCAGGTCACATCACGCCTGATGCTTTGGAGGAAGTTCTTACTGATAGGGTTTTGCTCGTATCCATTATGGCAGTCAACAACGAGGTTGGTAGCGTTATGGATATCCCCGCCCTTGCCGCAGTTGCGCACAAGGCGGGGGCTCTTTTCCATGTGGATGCAACCCAGGCATTCGGCAAGATCCCTGTTTCGGTGAAGGAATGGGGCGTTGATGCCCTCTCCATCTCGTCGCATAAAATCGGGGGACCGAAGGGCATGGGCGCCTTGTACGTTAAGGCGCGTACCCCATTTACGGCTCAGATTGTGGGCGGTGGCCAGGAGTCGGGGCGCCGAAGCGGCACTCAGAACGTTATGGGGGCAGTCGGGTTCTCCGCTGCCGCGCGTGCCGCGCTTGCGAATCTCAACGAAAACGCACAGCGCCTGCGTGTCTTGCGCGACGAATGTTATGCACGCCTTCTTGAAAATCCCAAGGTGAAGGCTGCTGTTTCGGTGGAGCCAGGCACTACGGCGTTTGCCCCTCATGTGGTAAATGTGCTTGTTAGGGGCATGGAAAGCGAGACGCTTATCCTGCAGCTTGATAGGCGTGGGTTCTGCGTATCGGGCGGTTCGGCTTGCTCGTCCCATTCTCTTAATCCCTCGCATGTCCTCAAGGCAATCGGCGTTAGCCGTGATGATGCGTTGGGATCGCTTCGCGTTTCCTTGGGCAACACCACCACGGCAGAAGAGCTTGGTGCATTCATCAAAGCGTTCAACGATGTGGTTGGCTAGGTCGATACAATAAGGACGAAAAGAAACGAGGGCGCCAATGGGTGCCCTCTTCATTGTTGCAGGAGAATGCACATGGAATTAGTAACTCAACACACCCACACTGATATGACGAATCACGGTCATGCGCCCATCGAGGAGCTTATCGCCCGTGCCCATAGGGTGGGAATTACGAATATCGCCGTTACCGAGCACTACCCGCTTACACCACAGGTTGACCCGCGTGACTTTGTTTCCATGCACGCAGATAGGCTGCCAGAGTACTTTGAGCGCATTTTGGCTCAGCGTGCGAAGTACCCTGACATGGAAGTGCTGGTGGGATGTGAACTCGACTGGCTCGGGCAAGGCGAGGATCGTGCGTTTGCCCCCGATGAATTCGACCGGTTTGATATCGTGTTGGGTTCGGTTCATTTTCTCGATCTGTGGCCTTTTGACGATCCCGCTCAGCGCGGTTATTGGGATGAGGTGGGCCCCGACTATATCTGGCGTCGATATTTCGAGGTATGGTGCGAAGCGGTTGTTTCCAAGGCGCCCTTTACCGTTATGGCTCATCCGGATCTTGTAAAGAAATTTGGTCGTAGGGCCTCGTTTGACCCAATCGACTTGTACAAGCAGGCAGCGCAGGCAGCAAGCGAGGCCGGCCGAATGATCGAAGTGAACACTTCTGGGCTTACCTATGCCTGCAAGGAAATGTTTCCCAGCCAAGGGCTTCTGCGTGAATTTTGTCGTGCTGGCGTGCCCTGCACATTGGGTACAGATGCCCATACGGTAACCGATGTGGATAGGAACATTGAAGCGGGGTATCGTTGGATGTACGAAGCGGGGTACCGTGAGGTAACCGTGGTGGTTCCCGGTGGCGATCGTCGAACCATTGTCCTGGGCTAGCCAACGCAGCAAGGAGATGTTTACTGTGACCGAGGAAGTAGTTTCACTCAAAAAAACCGATGCGGGCAATTTGGCCTCAAACGAACGGATGATGGTGGTAGGCGAGCTAGAGCGCGAGCTTTTGCGTAAGATGCCCGCCTCGGATGCTTGCTCTTGGGATAGGACAGGAATGTTGGTGGGCAATCCCATGGATACCGTGCGGGGGGTGGCAGTCGCCCTCGACCCCACCATTCATGCCGTGGAAGAGGCTCATGCGCATGGTGCGAATGTGCTATTGACCCATCACCCTGTATTCATTGACGCGCCCGACGCATTTATGCCGCAAGCGGCAATGGGCCATGCTCCTGGTGCCGTGGTACGCCGCGCCTGCGAGCTGGGTGTCAGCGTTCTCTCGTTCCATACTGCCCTTGATGTATCAACGGCTGGTCTTGATGCGTTGCCGGTGCTTTTGCGCTTGACGCCACTTGGCGTGCTCGATCCCCTGCCTGACGCTGCCAACAAAGGATTTGGGCGTATTTGCGCCCCCTCTTCAGGGGAGGAGCCTTTGACGTTGCGTCATCTGAGCGCCCGTTGCGTAAGTGTGTTTGGCACCTATCCGCGCGTGTGGGGGTCTCCCGACAAGCAGCTTTCGCGGATCGTTACCAGCGGTGGTTCGGTGGGTTCCTTTGCCTGTATGTGTCTCGACCAGGGCATTGGCTGCCTTATTTGCGGCGAGATAAAGTATCATGAAGCATTGGACGCAGCGCTGTCGGGCTTGGCGATAATCGAGCTTGGTCACGATGTGTCCGAGTTTCCGTTGTGCGCATTGCTTGCAGCCTATGCTGCCGAAGCAGGTGTGGCCGAATCTTGCATTACCATGATCGACCAGAGCAACAATTGGTATACGCCTGAATCGTCCAGGCGGTAATTGATAATCAGTCAAGCAAGTCCAGAAGAAAGGCTGTGCGCCCATGTACGCTACCGAACACGACATCGCAACCCTCCGTAAGTTGCAGGAGGTGGATCGAAAGGTTGTTTCGGCCAAAAAGGAGTTCAAAGAGCTTCCCCACAGGAAAGCTATCCTTGAGGTACGCGCCAAGAAAGACGAGGTGCTCAAGCGCAAAGTCCAGGTTCAGGACATGCTCGATGAAGCCGAAGGAAAGCTTGCCGCATTCGTGCAGGAAGATGAGCTTCTTTCTGCAAAGCAAGATGAAATCACCGAAACGCTTTCGCAGGTGCAGGGCGATTATCGTGCTGTGACGGCCCATACACGTGATCTTGATGGCGTGCGCAAGCGCCGCGAAAAGGTATCACTTGAGCTCTCCCGCGTGGAAGAGGAAGTGGACAAGATCAATCCCGTCATGAAGCAGATCATGCAGGCCCTCGCCGATCTTGATGCCAAGGAGCGGGATCTTATCGCTTCGTTCCAGAAGGTGGGTGGATCCCTCCGTGCTGCCATCGAAGAAGGCGAAAAAGCGCGTGTTTCTCTGGCTGAGCAGGTTGATGGGGAATTGCTGAAGGTATATGAGAAAACCCGTAGTGCATGTGGTGGCGTTGCGTTGTCAGAAGTGCACGAAGGCGCCTGCAGCGCATGTCGCAACACGTTTGATTCAAGCCGCATGAGCAAGATTCGCTCCCAGGCCCCCTTGGCAACGTGCCCAGTGTGCCGTCGTCTTCTTATTGTCGAAGGGGAATAACCATGAAGCTGGTATCCAGAGAAGAACAGGCTGACCAGGAGCACGTGCGCTTCTCTTCGGATGCCGCGTTTTCCGATGAAACGGAAGGAAGGGCGCGTTCGTGCGAGCCTGACCTCTATCGCACCGAATATCAGCGAGATCGAGACAAAATCTTGCATACTAAGGCATTTCGCCGTCTTTCCCATAAAACGCAAGTATTTCTAGCTCCTGTGGGCGACCATTACCGTACCCGTCTCACGCATACGCTTGAGGTTGCACAGATTGCGCGCACCATTGCTCGTGCGTTGGGGCTGAACGAAGACCTTGCTGAGGCAATAGCGCTTGGTCATGATTTGGGCCATACGCCCTTTGGTCACGTGGGGGAACAGGCGCTGGCAGCATGTCTTGCGCGCCATAAGGGCATCGACCCCGATTCGCCCGAAGGGCAGGCGCTCTATCGCCACAATGTTCAAAGTCTGCGTGTGGTCGACATCATTGAAAACGATGGCAAGGGGCTCAATCTTACTGCCGAGGTGCGTGATGGCATTGTGTGCCATACCGGAGTTCAGCGTGCAGAGACGTTGGAAGGCCGCATCGTTGCCACGGCCGACCGTATTGCATATGTGAACCACGATATCGATGACGCTATTCGCGCTGGTTCTTTGCGGGAGTCCGATCTGCCCGCTTCTACCCATCGAGTGCTTGGCGAAAATCATTCTGCGCGTATCGAGACTCTGGTACACGACATGATTGAGACTTCCGTTCGTGTGGACGATATCCAGATGAGCCAGCCTGTATGGGATGCCATGATGGAGCTGCGCGAATTTCTTTTCCAGAATGTGTATACCGCAGAGCCAGTAATGCAGGAGGTTCGCAAAGCGAAACACTTGGTGGAAGACCTGTTCGATTACTTTGTTCGCCACTACGATCAGGTTCCTGCTGAGTTGCGGTCGATTTCTGATGGCGATCCGCTGCGTGCCGTAACCGATCATGTGGCTGGCATGACGGACCGTTATGCCACCAACTTTTTCAAGAATATGTTTGTTCCTCAGTCATTCCGCTGACGAAAACGCTGCTCAAGACGAGCAGCGTTTTTCTTTCGGGGGCTTCGCGCAGGGCCATATCGGAGAGTTCGATTCGGACTCTATTCGATGCGAAGGGCTAGTTTTGGGCGTTGCCGTCGTGCATGCAATCACGATAGATCTTTCCCTTTGCTGTTGGACTTGCTCGAATAATGCGATGAGCTTCGCTTCGCAAGCGTTTAGTATTCGCGATGAGCGGGTTATTTCTGCGGGACTTGCCTGTGAGTGGTATATTGTCTTGGCTATGGACGAAACGAAATCGAAACATAAAGAAGGCCAAGCCCCCGGAACTGCCTCCGAGAGCAATAATCCCTCACAGCCCAAAGGCGTACTTGCGCGTATCAAGGCGCCGCTTAATGCGGCATTTCCCGTCATGATCGGATATGTGTTCTTGGGCATACCTTGCGGTATCCTTGCCCAGCAGATAGGACTCGATCCTTTGCAGGTGTTCCTGCTTTCCATGCTCTTTTATTCGGGTGCGGGTCAATACATGATTCCCAATATGTGGCTTGCTGGGTCGCCCGCGCTGGCTATCATCGCTTCAGTCACGTTGGTGAATACACGCCAGCTGTTGTATGGCGCTTCGCTTTCGCGTTTTTGCCACGAAACCCCTAAGCCCCTTTCTTTCTTGTTTGGCGCTACGGTAACCGATGAGTCGTTTGCGGTGAACTTGGGGCGTTTCGGCTCGGGGGAATGGAAGGTATCGCAAGCGACAGCCGTCAATCTCCTATGCGAGACAACTTGGGCTCTTGCTAACACGCTTGGCGTTGTCCTTGGATCTCTTCTTACGGTGCCCACGGCTTTGGCGTCGTTTGCCATGACCAGCATCTTCCTGTGCCTTTTGTTTTCCCAGAAAGCTACAAAGCCCAATATTGTTGCCGCTTTGATTGCGGTGTTGGGCGTGTTTGTGTGCAAGTGCGTAGGTTTATCGGGTCCGGCTATCCTTGTCGGCGCCTTGGCCGGCGTTGCTGCGGGTATGATCGTTTCCAGGAAGGGGGGTGCCCATGTCGTGGAGTGAGTTTGCGTTTATCGGCATTGCCTGCGCGGCTACCATCCTCATTTGCCGCGTTGTTCCCGTATTCGCCTTGCGCGGAAGGGATCTTCCAGGATGGCTTTCCCAGGCGCTTGCCTTCATCCCGCCAGCGGCATTCGCTGCCCTTATTTCTAACGACCTGCTTGCACCAGGGATGTTCGATGCGGGCTTCTGGCCGGCGGCGATTCCCCTTATTGCAGCTGCTGCTGTTATCGCCGTTGCCATCAAGACGAAATCGTTGGTATGGTGCATCGTCGTAGGCGTAGGGGTTTTTGGTCTTTTGCTTCTTGTCTAGCTCTCTTGGAGTTGTTGAAGGCGCTCGGGTTTTCCGGGCGCCTTTTATTGTTTCGAGTAGGTTTCGTTTTCTTGGTGTCTTGTCACCTGAATTGTCAGGTGTAAACAGCGGTGATAAACTACCGCCCATGATAAACCTGTGACAAAAGAATGTGGCTTGGAAGAAGGGGAAGTGTTCGCATGGGCAATGTTGAAGCCGTCGGAGGGAAGCAAGCTAAAAGACAGGTATCGTCGTCGCAGCAAGTCGGGGGTGCTCAAAATCCTCGCGGTAGGGCCGATTGCCCCGTATGTGAAGCACCTTTGAATTCGTTTGCCGCTCAGGTTCCCGATCCAACGTTGGTGGCAACGATCGATCGGTTGAAGGCCGAGCGTGACGCGGTTATCCTCGCCCATTATTACGTGCAGCCTGAGGTTCAGGCGGTGGCTGATTATGTCGGCGATTCGTTCTATCTTGCCAAACTGGCGGTGGAATTGCCTCAGAAAACCATCGTTCTCGCGGGCGTTGAGTTCATGGGCGAAAGTGCGAAGCTGCTGAATCCCGACAAGACCGTTCTCTTGCCCGAGCCTGCAGCTGATTGTCCTATGGCCCATATGGTCGATAAGAAAACCATCGATGATGCTCGCGCACGGTACGGTGATGATTTGGCGGTAGTGTGCTATGTGAATTCCACTGCCGAAATGAAGACATGGAGCGACGTGTGCGTCACTTCTTCGAATGCGGAGAAGATCTGCCGCGAGCTGCCGCAGAACCACTTGCTGTTTATTCCCGATGTCAACTTGGGACGTTTTGTTGCGAAGCAGGTTCCCGAAAAGCATGTGATTTTAAACAATGGGTTCTGCCCTCGTCATCAACGCATTTCTCCTGACGAGATCATTGCGTTGGAGGAAGAGTATCCCGAGGCGCTTGTTCTTGCTCATCCCGAATGCACCGAAGAGGTGCTGGCGGAAGCAGACTATATCGGCTCAACCAAGGGCATTATCGAGTTCACCCAGAAAAGCGATGCGAAAGATTTCATCATCGTAACGATGGTCGGCGTGCTGCGTGAAATGGAGCTGCGCAATGCCGGCAGCGGCAAGCGCTTCCATTTTGCCCATCGCGTCCCTGTATGCGAGAACATGACTGCGGTAACGCTGGAAAAGGTTGCCGATTGCCTTGCTAACGAGCAGGTGGGTGTAGAGGTTCCGTTTGAACTTCAGGATCCAGCCAAGAAAACCCTCGAGCTTATGCTTGAGTATGCAGCACGATAGGGGATTGCCATGCAGACAGAAGAAATCAAATGCGATGTGCTCATTGCGGGGTGTGGCGTTTCAGGGCTGTATGCCGCGCTCAATCTCCCTTCTACGGCAAACATCATTATGGTCACGAAAACGGTTGTGGAAGAATGCGATTCCATGCTCGCCCAAGGCGGCATATGCGTACTTCATGACGAGGGCGATTACGATGCCTTCTATGAGGACACCATGAGGGCGGGTCATTACGAGAACCGTGCCGAAAGCGTTGATATCATGATCCGATCGAGCCGCTCGGTTATCGACGACCTGATCCGTCGCGGGGTCGACTTCGAGCGCGAGGCTGATGGCTCGTTGGCGTATACACGTGAGGGGGCCCATTCGCGTCCCCGTATCTGCTATCACGGTGACATTACCGGCGAAGAGATTACCACCACGTTGTTGGAAAACGTTCGCCGTCTCCCCAATGTGCGTATTTTGGAGCACATCGAGGTTACCGACATCATCGAGGCTCCGCAGGGGAATCGTTGCGTGGGTGCCGTATGCGCCGATCGTCGTGGCGGTGAAGGAGCCGAGCGCCGCCTTCTTATTCGCGCTCCCTATACCATGCTTGCTACAGGGGGTATCGGGGGGAGCTATGAGCGATCCACCAATTTCCCAAGCCTTACGGGAGACGCATGCCGCATTGCCCAGGAGCATGGCGTTGCGCTTGAGCATATGGATTACGTTCAGATTCATCCCACAAGCTTGTATGTCAAGCATCCGGGACGTGCGTTCCTTATCTCGGAATCTTGTCGTGGCGAAGGTGCGATTTTGCTCGACGCTAAGGGCAATCGTTTCACTGATGAACTGCAGCCGCGCGATGTGGTTTCTGCGGCCATCTATGAGCAAATGAAAAAAGATGGCACCGATCACGTGTTGCTTTCCTTCGAGCGCATGTCGCCCGATGAAATCACCGGTCACTTCTCCCACATCTACGAGCGCTGCCTCGAAGAGGGCTACGATCTATTGAAGGAGCCTATCCCCGTGGTTCCTGCCCAGCATTATTTCATGGGCGGTGTGCATGTGAACAGCGACTCGGAAACAACTATGATGAACTTCTTTGCATTGGGCGAAACGGCTTGCAATGGCGTTCATGGCAAGAATCGCCTTGCCTCCAATTCGCTGCTTGAATCGCTGGTATTCGCCCAGCGCGCCGCGCGAGTTGTGTCGTCTCGTATGGCGAAGGCGGCCTCAATGTATGCGGGCGCGGTTTCGACGGCGGGTGCTGCACAGCGTGCGGCTCATACCAAGATGCCTCAGCAGGTTGCAGCAAATGTCGTTGTTAAGGTGGCGAGGTAGATGGATCTTTCTTCGTTTGTTTTGATTGTGGACGAACATATAAAAAGGGCGCTTCGCGAGGACATCACTAGTGAAGATGTGTCAACCGCTGCCGTGATGCCCGAGGCTCATCGTGGCACTGTTGAACTTATTGCCAAACAGGATGGCGTCATTGCGGGGTTGCAGGTGTTTGAGCGCACCTTTAAGATCCTTGATCCGGCGGCACGGTTCGATGCTTCAGTTTCGGACGGGCAGCGCATCTCATCGGGGCAGTTGTTAGGCATTGTTCACGCTGACGTTCGTGCCCTGCTTTCAGGCGAACGTGTGGCTTTGAATTATTTACAGCGCATGAGCGGTATAGCCACAAAAACGCGTCAAGCGGTAGATGCTCTGGCCGAGGCTGGTTCGAAGACCGTTATCGTTGATACCCGTAAAACTACGCCAGGTATGCGTATTTTCGAAAAAGAAGCAGTGCGTTTGGGCGGCGGTGGAAATCATCGCTTTAACCTTTCCGATGGCGTGATGCTGAAGGATAACCACCTGGATGCCGCTGGTGGCATAACGAATGCCGTGAAGGCTGCCCGATCGCGAGCGTCGTTTGTTCGTAAGATCGAAGTGGAATGCGAAACATTGGAGCAGGTTTCTGAGGCGGTGGAAGCGGGGGCCGACATCATCATGCTCGACAATATGAGCACTCAGCAAATGAAGGGGGCTCTTTCGCTTATCGATGGTCGTGCTGAAACGGAGTGCTCAGGCAATGTCGACATTGATGCCTTGCAGGGTATCGCAGCATTGGGTGTTGACTATGTGTCTTCTGGCGCGCTAACTCACTCGGCGGGTATTCTCGATTTGAGCATGAAGCATCTGAAAGTTTTCGATTAGCAAGGAGCGGCTTATGGGCAAAGCTGAAGCTATGGCAAGTTCGCAGGTGCGACGGGGGCGTATCGTTTCCGACCTTGTGGGTTCAAAGAAACCGCTTTCAGGTGCGGCGCTTGCTAAAGAGCTGGGAGTAAGTCGGCAGATTATCGTGCAAGATATTGCCCTTCTGCGCGCAAATGGACACGATATTGTGGCAACCAATCGTGGCTATGTTCTGGCACCTTCGAGGGAGCCGCAGGTATTTATGAGGCGCTTTAAAGTGCATCATGGAGAAGAGCAGACGATAGATGAGCTTGAAACCATCGTCGATCTGGGCGGCACCGTAGAAGATGTTATGGTGAATCATCGCGTGTACGGAAAAGTGACTGCATCTTTGGGCCTGAAGAGCCGTCGCGATATTGCGCGTTTTGATGAAGATATGCGAACGGGGCGCTCTTCGTTGCTCATGACGGTTACTTCGGGGTATCACTTTCATTTGGTGTCAGCTGAAAGCGAAGATGCTCTTGACGATATCGAGAAGGCTTTGGCTGATAAAGGGTATTTGGCGGAGTATCTGCCCCACGAATGCGAGTGAACTGGTATCATCGTTGGGCAGCTTCTTCTTACGTCCAGCCCAAAGAAGAGGGAATATGGTGTCGATGAGAGTTTGCCAATAAATAGCAATAAACCTCTTGCATGAACATCTGGCTAACAGTATAATTTTCGGCTGTGTCAGAAGACACCCTATTAGTGAAACTAAGTGTTGAGCATATAGAAGGAACGGAAACCATGGATATTATCCGCGCAATCGAGCAGCAGCAGATCAACCCTGAGGTCGTAGATTTCAACGTTGGCGACAACGTAAAGGTTCACTACCGCATTAAGGAAGGCAACCGCGAGCGCATCCAGGTCTTCCAGGGCGATGTTATCCGCCGTCATGGCGCTTCTTCCCGTGAGACCTTCACGGTTCGCAAGATCAGCTTCTCTGTTGGTGTAGAGCGTACTTTCCCGGTTCACTCTCCCAAGATCGAGAAGATCGAGGTAACTCGTCGCGGCGACGTTAACCGCGCTAAGCTCTATTACCTTCGTGACAAGGTTGGTAAGGCTGCCAAGATCAAGGAAAAGGCTTTTAACTAGCTCTTGTAAGACCCGCCTTTGGCGGGTCTTTTTTCTTTTGGTCGTCAGCTGAAGGGAAGCCAGAAAAAGAGAAACACCGCTTCGCCTTTTTGTTGCTCCCCCATGTTCTCGTGTGCTTATAGCAATGGGGTAGAATGGGGAGCTGTTTGAGATAGGAGCGGCGTATGCAAACAGTGAGTGACATCAGGAAACGGCTTTCTGGGGCTTCGGCGGAAGAGTATGCGGTTTTGGAGCGCTCGCTGTGCGCTGATACGCGCAAGGGGGTGCAGAACGCACTTGCCGTCGCAAAACGTCGCTTGGCGGCCGAGCAAGCGGAGCGTGAGCGGGTATCCCAGCTGTATTCCTACCAGGAGCAGATTACAAATGGCGCCCTGACCGTTGGCCTCGATGAGGTGGGCCGTGGTCCGTTGGCTGGCCCCTTGACAGTAGGCGCGGTAGTGCTTCGCAAGGATGCCCCTCCGATCGAAGGGCTCAACGACTCGAAGCAGGTGCCTGAGGCCCACAGGCTCGCTTTGGCTGAAACGATTAAGGAGCGCGCTTTGGCATGGGCTATTGTCGATATCGAACCTTCCGAGATCGACGAATGCGGCATGACAGCATGTTTGCGGAAGGCGTTTCGACAGGCCGTTGCTGAAATTGAGGCCCAGGGTATAGAGCCTGAAGTGATTCTCCTCGATGGCAACCCCCTGCATCTTGATCCTCGTGAAATGAATGTGGTGCATGGCGACGCCCGCTGCGCTTCCATCTCGGCAGCTTCGCTTATCGCCAAAGTGTCGCGTGATGCTTTGATGGTCTCCTATGAAAAAGAGTACCCCGGCTATGATTTTGCCTCTTCCAAGGGATACGGCAGTGCCCGTCATCGTCAAGCCATCGCAGAAAAAGGCTTGACTCCTATCCATCGCGTATCGTTCTGCCAGAACTTTTTGCAGGAATCGTTGTTCGACTAAACGGTTCCCCTGTTTTTGATCCCGTTTGCAGTGGGCTATAACACCTTTCGACTCCTGTGCTTGAGGGAGAGATAGGCGGTTTGGGCTCATTGTAGGCGGGGTTTTCTTTTGAGGCCTTTTCAGCTTCTGTGGTTGCCTGCTATCCGCATTGTTTTTTAGAAATTTGCGATTGCTTTCGCACGGTATTCCCATCGATTTAAGGTGCGGCTTCTATCGTGGTCACCGAAAGGAGGCTGCTATGGTTGCTGAAAATGAATGCCTGAAAAACGAAGAGGGTCCGTTCCCCGAACCAACGCCCGAAGAGCGCGATTTGCCCTTGGGCAAACGGGGGGAATTGGCGGCTGTACGATTCCTGAGTCGTAAAGGGTATGAAATCCTAGAGACGAACTGGACATGCGTTGCTGGTGAGGCCGATATTATCGCTTTGGAAGAGGACACCCTGTGCTTTGTCGAGGTGAAGACGAGATCTAACGTTGAAAAGGGGTTTCCTGCCGAAGCCGTCGACGCTAAAAAGCGAGACCGATATGAACGTATCGCGGCATGTTATCTGGCTACGTACGAAAACTGCGACATACGTGTTCGGTTCGATGTCATTTCCATTCTGGTGCTCTCCGAGAACCGAGCGTTCTTGCGGTTCCATAAAAATGCGTTTGGAGTGGAATAGGTATGTCGTTCCGTTCTTTTTCGGTTCAGGGTGCCACCATTCGAGGAGTTGAGGCTGTTCCTGTTTCCGTCGAGATTGTGATTTCAAACGGCCTTCCCGGGTTTGCCATTGTTGGTATGGCCGATGCCGCTATCCAAGAATCAAGGGAACGGGTTAAGGCCGCACTGCGTTCAAGCGGTTTTGTTATGCCGAATGAAAAGATCGTGGTCAACCTTGCTCCAGGCGCTTTGCGCAAAACCGGATCGGGGTTTGACCTGCCCATCGCTCTCGGTATTTTGGCTGCAACGGGGCAAATGGATCCCGAAGTGGTGCGCCATGCCTTGGTGGTTGGCGAGCTTTCCTTGGGAGGCGGTGTGCGTTGCTCGGCGGGCATGTTGGCGTATCAACGCTGTGCAGCAGGGCTCGGGCTAGAACTGATAGCTGGGTTTCCCGATGAGGGGTTCGTGAAAATCGATGGCTTAACCTGCAAGTTTCTTGAGCGGCTTTCCCATGTGCACGAACCACGATTTATCGATGCTCCTGCGCTTAGTTTCGAAGGAATTCACCCTTCAGGCGATTACTCGGAGGTTCTGGGGCATGAGATGGCAAAGCGCGCATTGCAGGTTGCGGCAGCGGGCGGGCACGGGGTAATCATGGTGGGACCGCCCGGTTCGGGCAAAACAATGCTTGCGCAGCGGTTTGGCAGCATCTTACCCAGCCTTAGCGAGGAAGAGCGTCTGGAAACGGCGCTTATCCATTCGGTGGTGGGCGAAGATGTTGCGGCAATTCTTGCAGGACGGCGGCCTTTCCGCAGCCCTCATCATAGCGCTACGGCAGCGGGGCTTATCGGGGGAGGCTCGCCGCCGCATCCCGGTGAGGCCTCCCTTGCCCATAACGGGGTATTGTTTCTCGACGAAATGAGTGAATTCAAAGCCTCCGTGTTACAGACGCTTCGTCAGCCTTTGGAAAACGGAGGAATAACGCTTACGCGTGCGGATGGAACGTATTCGTTTCCTGCGCGTTTTCAGCTCCTGGCGGCAACCAATCCCTGTCCATGCGGCTATTTCGGGGATCCTACGGGTCGTTGCAAGTGCTCTCCTGCTGCGGTTCAGATGTATCAGAACCGTATTGGCGGCCCTTTGCTTGACCGTATTGATATTCGCATCGATGTGTGGCGTAGCGACAGCCGTGAGTTGCTGGGACGGGAAGCGGGAAAAGGTTCTTCTGAGTTGCGGGAGGGCGTTGAGCGAGCGAGAGCTTTCAGGAAGAAAAGAGCATGCTTCGGAGGAAATAGCGACAAGCCAGGGAAAAGCATGAGGTATTTAAGGGATGCCTGTTGCTTCTCTGCTGAAACGGAAGAATTCTTCCTCGCTCTTGCCGAAAGCAAGGAACTCAGTGCTCGGGCGTTGGCCAAGACGCTGCTTTTGGCGCGAACTATTGCTGACATAGAGGAACAGAAGCAGGTATCGGACGCTCATGTGGCAGAGGCATTTGGGCTGCGTTTTGGAGGGGGACTGAAATGGTAGGGGAGCCTACGACAGAACAAGCGAAGCGCATTCACAAAGCTCGTTATTCGAGCGTTCCTATGGTTAAGCTGCGTGGTGCTCGTTATACCTTAAAAAGGGGAGCGCATGGGTATCCTGATTCTCTGATGAATGTTCCCGATCCTCCGGAAACGTTGTATGTGCTTGGAAGCTTGGATGCCCTATGCGACGGTTTGGCGGTGGTAGGGGCCCGCAAAGCTACGCCATACGGGATGTCGGCCGCTGAAAAGTTTGCCGGATTAGCTGCGGCAAAGGGGGTCCCAATTATCTCTGGCGGCGCTCTTGGCTGCGATTCCCATGCTCATCGGGGAGCGCTTTCTGTTGGGGGACGGACGGTGGCGGTACTGGGCGGCGGTTGCGATATGCCGTACCCAGCTCGTAATGTTTCCCTGTTCCAGGAAATAATCGATTGCGGCGGGGCGGTGGTTTCCGAGCACGATTGGGAGTTTCCCCCGTTGCCGTATACGTTTAGGGCCCGCAACCGTATTATTGCGGGCTTGGCGCGAGCCACGCTCATTGTGGAGGCGGGGCTGCCTTCTGGAACGTTCTCGACTGCAGATGAGGCATTGGCCGCTAATCGTGAAGTGCTGGTGGTACCGGGACCCATTACCTCGCCTACTTCGTTAGGTGCGAATCGCCTTATTTATCAGGGTGCCACGCCTGTCATTGATTCCGAGACATTCGAAGATGCGTTGTTTAGCCTATTTGGCTGTCTGCGCAGGGAGGATATGCGCAAGACCGCGGAGGGGAGCGTTGAGGGAGGCCCCTTAGCTGGAAAAGGGGCTGCAGGTGGTGTCGATCCGCTGCTTGCTGCGCTTTGCGCGAATCCTATGCGTGTAGAGCAGATGCTTACACTGCCATGGGATGAGGGGGAACAAGGTCAGGCTGGTGACAGGCTAACTTGGATCATGCTGAAACTGGCAGCTTTTGAGCGCGATGGGTTGATCGTGCGGTTTCCCGACGGTCGTTACGGTCCAGCTACGGTGTAAGGTGGGAAAATGGGACCCGTCCCAATATCCCCACGTATCTGTTTGCCTTTCGGCTGGCCTACAGAGGGGCTACTGTCTGGTGAAGGTGACGTTGTCTCCATCAGGGTCCCATATCATTGTGTTTCCGTGTATCTCGCAAGGAACCCTGACCGTGCGACCGAATTTGTAGAGCGTCGTTTTAGTTTGAATAAGGAGATACCCATCATTCATCTCATAGGTGAAATCAACGTTGTCTGTTGACTTGCCGGCGTCGTACAAGGTCATGGTTCCCGTGCCTCCCTGGTCAAAGACGGCTTCGACCGTTGTTCCGCTCTCTTCGGCGACCCATGTTCCTGTGATGTCGTTGTTGAAAAAGAAGAACCAGCCTGCTCCTACGGCTACAACCGCTACAACCGCTACGATAACCCAAGTCAAAGGACTCTTTGTGGCTGCAGTGGTGGCCGCCGACGTTGCAGAGGCAACTTGGCCGCCAGTTGATGTAGGGGTTGCTTGAGGGGAATAGGCTTGGCTTGGCTGGTTGCTGGTTTGCTGCAGGGGAGAACCGCATGTTCCGCAGAATTTTGCGCCTGCACTGATCTTTGAGCCGCATCGGGGGCAGAAATTGATGGCCATGGTGTCTCCTTAGCAGTTGATGAAGAGACGAGAAATCCCTCGTGCCTGATTTTAGGGAAAAGCCTGAATAATGAAAAGTTCAGCATGCGCTAAAGATCTGCTCGGGTATAGTTTCTGCTATGGAAAACAACACAGTAGATATCATTGGGGCTGGCCTTGCGGGAACCGAGGCCGCCCTTCAGCTTGCCCAGCGAGGCATTGCGGTTCGTCTGTTCGAAATGCGCCCGCTGGTTCAAACCGATGTTCATCGCAGCGGGAATGCTGCCGAATTGGTGTGCTCGAACTCGCTGAAATCAACTAAGCCCGACAGTGCGGCGGGAATGCTGAAGCACGAGCTTTCCTGCCTAGGGTCGAATCTTATCTCGTTTGCGAATGAGACACGCGTTGCGGCGGGCGGGGCGCTTGCGGTTGATCGTGATCTGTTCTCGCAGCGGGCAACCGACGCTCTTGAAGAGCATCCCCTCATCACGCGCGTGAATGCGGAGGTGGTTGGCTTAGGCGGCAAAGGTGAAGTTCTCGTGGCTAACGGCGATGAGTCCGAGGCCGCACCGTATGCGCCCGCCGATGCCGTCATTGTTGCTTCGGGACCCCTTACCTCCGACAGGCTGGCTGCTTATATGCAGAAGCTGACTGGGCAGGACCATCTTGCATTTTATGATGCGGCAGCGCCGGTGGTTATGGCTGATTCGCTGGATAGGTCAAAGGTGTTTAGCCAGAGCCGCTACGAAGATGGCGGCGGCGATTATCTGAATGCCCCCTTCGACAAAGAGGAATACGAACGCTTCATGGAAGAGCTCGTGGCGGCCGATCGCGTTATCAAGCGAGAGTTCGAGACAGCCGACTTGTTCCAAGCTTGCCAGCCTATTGAGGAAATCGCGCGCCGCGGGTTCGATGCTCCCCGTTTTGGGCCGTTGAAGCCTGTTGGCCTCACCGATCCGACAACGGGTCGCCGCCCTTGGGCGGTGGTTCAATTGCGCGCCGAAGATGCCCACGGACAGAGCTTCAATTTGGTCGGCTTCCAGACCAACCTCACGTTTCCCGAGCAAAAGCGCGTATTCCGCATGATCCCCGGTCTTGAGAATGCCGAGTTTGCTCGATATGGCGTGATGCATCGCAATTCGTTTATCGATGCGCCGCAGATGCTCAGTCGGACACTTCAGCTGAGCACCGAAGCTGCACATGCCCTGCCTGTACCGATTTTCGTTGCAGGCCAATTTGGTGGCACTGAGGGCTATTGCGAGGCTATTGCCTCGGGGTTGTATGCCGCGCTGAGCGTGAGCGCCCATTTAAACGGCAAAGATGCTCCTTTGCTTCCTGAGGAAACGGCTTTCGGTGCGTTGATTGCTTATGCCACCAATCCCGAAACGCAGGATTATCAGCCGATGCATGTGAACTTTGGCATCATGAAGCCCTTCGAAAAGAAGATCCGCAATAAGCGCGAACGCTATGCTGCCTATGCCAGCCGCGGGGATGAAAAGCTGCGGGGGTATGTGGAGGCGCTGCACAAGAAGGGTCTGATCGGCTAATATGGATCTTATCGAGCAGCCCGACACGGTGAAGGAAGCGCCAGGCGGCAGGGATGCTGTGTCCTTGGAGGGGGAAACCCGCCTATGCGGGGAGCTGCCCTGCGCCGGGCTGCTCGATGCGTTTTGTTCTTCACTTTCCTCCGAGCTCAACGCGTCAACGGAAACCGTTCGCGCTTATCGGGCAGATGTGAGCGATTATCTTCGTTGGTGTGCTCGGTATGAAATTCCCCCACTGGGGGCAACTCATCGTCACGTGCGACGCTACCTTGCCTATCTTGATCAAGCACGCTACGCTCGCCGCACGGCGAACCGTTACCTGAGCTCGATCAAATCGTTTTACCGGTGGCTTGTTGCAGCAGGGTGTGTCTCCTCGAGCCCCGCCGAGGTGATCCAGGGCCCCAAGCAGGGAAAGCCTTTGCCGCGCGTTATCAAGCAAGGCGAAATGGATCGGTTGCTCTCGGTAACTCTTGCTGGGAAGAATCCAGAGGACATTTCCGCTACCGATCTTCGCGACCAAGCTCTTCTCGAGCTGCTGTATGCTGCTGGCCTTCGCGTTTCTGAAGCGTCGGGGCTTTTATGCTCGCAGGTGTTCATGGACGAAGCTTTGCTCCGCGTTATGGGCAAAGGTTCGAAGGAGCGAATCGTTCCATTGCATAAAACGGCTTGTTCGGCGCTTGCCCGTTATTTCGACGAGGGGCGCCCTGCTTTGCTGAAGGGGCCCAACCCATACGTGTTTCTTTCCTCTAGGGGGAATCCCATGAGCACTAATGCTATCCGCACTGTGTTCAAGCGCGCTCTTGGCAAAGCTGGCTTGGATCTTTCGTTGACGCCTCATGCCATGCGCCACTCATTTGCTACCGATTTGCTGGCTGGGGGAGCTGATCTTCGCAGCGTCCAGGAAATGTTGGGCCATGCAAGCCTTTCCACTACGCAGATCTATACCCATATGACCCCCGAGCGATTGCAGGAAGCTCACCGCAAGGCTCACCCCCGAGGATGACTCGCGGGTCGGTGTCGACATGCTCAAACCGCCCCGCTCACGGTGATGCGCGGGTGGCAATTGTGGAGCATGCGAGCTTCGCCTTGTTCTGCGGTACAATCTCTTGTTACGAAAAAGAGGAAGAGGCCAAACATGGGGCAGAGCTCAATCGTCATCAAGGGTGCACGCGAGCATAATCTCAAAAACGTCGATGTGGAGATCCCGCGCGATAAGCTTGTCGTTATTACGGGGCTCTCCGGTTCTGGCAAAAGCTCCTTGGCCTTCGACACCATTTATGCAGAAGGTCAGCGTCGCTATGTGGAGAGTCTTTCTAGCTATGCGCGCCAATTTTTGGGTCAGATGAGCAAGCCCGACCTCGACTCTATCGACGGCCTTTCCCCGGCGGTTTCCATCGATCAGAAAACCACGAGCAAAAACCCCCGATCTACGGTTGGTACTGTTACGGAAATCTACGATTACCTGCGCCTTCTTTTCGCACGCGTGGGTATTCCTCATTGCCCTGAGTGCGGTCGTGAGATCAAGTCGCAAACTACCGATCAGGTTACCGACGATGTGTTGGCTCTGGGCGAAGGCGAGCGTGCCCTTATTATGGCGCCGGTTGTTGCCGGTCGAAAAGGGGAATTCACCAAGCTTTTCCAGGACTTGCAGAAGGAGGGCTTCTCCCGCGTTCGCATCGATGGGGAAGTGACGAAACTCGGTGGAGAGCCCGTCGTTCTGAACAAGAAGATCAAGCATTTCATCGATGTGGTGGTTGACCGCGTCGTGCTGAAGGAAAGCGCACGCGCGCGCATTGCCCAGGCGGTCGAAATGGCCTGCCAACTTGCCGAGGGCCGCGTTTTGGTGAAGGTAATGCGCAAGGGCGAAGAGGCTGCCAACGTGGTAACTTCTTCGGGTGCTACGGGCGGTTTGGCGCAAGGCGAGCACTTGTTCTCGCTTGCGTTGGCATGCCCTGAGCACGGTTATTCCATGACCGAGCTTCAGCCACGCGATTTCTCATTCAATGCGCCGTACGGTGCGTGTCCCGATTGCCTGGGCATCGGTAGTCGCGAAGAGGTTGATCCGAGCTTGGTGGTTCCCGATAAGTCGCTTTCTCTTTCCGAAGGCGCAGTTGCGCCGTTTAGAACGGGCAACTATTACCCTCAGGTTATGCGGGCGGTGCTTGAGCATTACAACGTGAGCCCCGACACCCCTTGGGAAGATATTCCAAGGAAGGTTCAAAAAATCATGATGGAGGGCGCTCCTGACGAGAAGATCCGCGTGGATTACGTAACCGTCGACGGTCGCGAAACCTACTGGTTCATTGAATGGGAGGGTATTTGCGAAGCGGTAATGCATCGCTATAAAGAAGCGTCCTCCGATCGTCAGCGTCAGAAGTACGAGCAGTATTTTTCCATCATTCCCTGTGCAACCTGCGGTGGCAAGCGCTTGAATCCCCAGATCCTTGCAGTAACGGTTGCCGGTAAAAACATCCATGAGGTTTGCGAGATGTCATCCCGCGACTCGCTCGCGTTTTTCGAGGGCTTGGATTTTTCCGATGCGCAAGCGGTTATTGCGGTGCCTATCGTGAAGGAAATCAAGACGCGCTTGCGTTTCTTGGTCGACGTGGGGCTTGATTACCTCACGCTCGAACGCGCCACGGCGACGCTTTCAGGTGGTGAAGCGCAGCGTATTCGCCTCGCCACTCAGATTGGTGCAGGCTTGATGGGCGTGCTTTATATTTTGGATGAACCTTCTATCGGCTTGCACCAGCGCGACAATGAGCGTCTGATTGGCACGCTTGAGCATTTGCGCGATTTGGGCAATACCGTGGTAGTGGTCGAGCATGATGAAGATACCATTCGCAGCGCTGACTACGTAATCGATATGGGGCCTGGCGCGGGTGAGTTGGGCGGTGAGGTTGTTGCCGCCGGCACGCCCGAAGAGGTAATGCGGGTTCAGGATTCGCTTACTGCGCAGTACCTGAGCGGCCGCAAGTGCGTTCCTATCCCGGCTGAGCGTCGGCATCCGCATCGCGGATCCCTTCAGTTGAAGGGAGCGTGCGAGAACAATCTGAAGAAGGTCGATCTCACGGTGCCCCTTGGCACGCTTACGCTTATCACGGGCGTATCCGGTTCGGGAAAAAGCTCGCTTATCACCGATACTTTGGCGCCGGCGCTTGCCAATCGGGTGAACCATGCCCATCGCAAAACGGGCGAGTACCGTCGGCTTTTGGGTGCTGAACGCATCGATAAGGTTATCAACATTGATCAGAGTCCTATTGGACGCACGCCGCGTTCCAACCCTGCAACTTATATTGGCCTATGGGATGATATCCGTGCCCTGTTCGCTTCCACGCCAGAGGCGAAGGTGCGTGGCTACGCACCCGGCCGCTTCTCGTTCAACGTGGCGGGCGGTCGCTGCGAGGCGTGCAAGGGCGATGGTCAGAAAAAAATAGAGATGCATTTCCTGCCCGATGTTTACGTCGACTGCGAGGTGTGCCAAGGCAAAAGGTACAATCGCGAAACGCTGGAAGTGACGTACCGAGGCAAGAACGTGTACGACGTTTTGGACATGACAGTTGACGAGGCTCGCGGTTTCTTCTCGAAGATCCCTGGGTTGGCGCGCAAGCTCGACACTCTGCACGATGTGGGCTTGGGCTATATTCGCCTGGGCCAGCCCGCCACTACGCTTTCTGGTGGTGAGGCTCAGCGTGTGAAGTTGGCAAGCGAACTTCAACGTCGCCAAACAGGCAAAACCTTCTATATTCTCGATGAGCCCACTACCGGCCTCCACTTCGATGATGTTCGTCAGTTGCTTGAGGTACTGCAGCGTTTGGTGGACGCGGGGAACACCGTGCTTGTTATCGAGCATAACCTCGACATCATCAAAGCCGCCGACTACGTGGTTGACCTTGGCCCTGAGGGCGGCGACCGCGGTGGCACCATCGTGGCGTCCGGCACGCCCGAGGAAATCGCCGCGGTGCCCGAAAGCCACACGGGTCGTTTCCTGGCTCGTATTTTCGCTCAGAACGAGGGCGGCCAAGGTGACCGTGGCTAGCGTGGCAGAATCGGGTTCTCGATGAAGAAGGTATCACGTGAAAAAGCGGCGCTGGTAGTTTTTTTCCTGCTGGGGTTTTCTGTCCTCGCCATAGCCATTGCTTACATCTGCACCTTTGGCCACTCCTTGAATGTGGCTGCCAGCTCCATCGATGATGCTGCTGGAAGCTTGGATGGCTATACGGCGCTGGTATACGAGGGGACTGCTGAAAACCATCGCGAAACAGTGGTTGACACTACAGGTGTGAAAGATGGCAAATTGACGCCACGCTCCCTCAACAAAGAATCAACTCAGAAAAGCGAGGAAAAAAAGGACGAGCTCAGCGCTTCCCAGGCATCGGACGTTGCCAAGGAAGGAGAGGGCGAAAACTCGGTGTCGCTCTTTTCGCTGCGCTGCTCATATGTGGAAAAGCAGGCAAGCGTGATCGTGGTCGACGTTACCGATTTGGGCCGGTACAACGAGCGTACCGTTGTACGTGCGGACGGTCGCACGTTCGGTTTCCTCTCTATCGATGAGGTAACGGCGCAGCAAAGCTATTTCGCCAAGCGCGTTGCCGACTACAAGAAACTTGGCGTTGACATGGTTGTGTGCGTAACGAAGGATCTTTCGCTTCTGGATAATTATGTAGGTGCTACCATCGTCATATCGAGCCAAGACGAGGGCATTTCTTCTCACGGCGCTTTGGTGAAAGGCGTGTTCTATGATGATGCGGCCATGGTGGGGCAGGTGGGAACCGTGCTGGTATCCCCCTCTCGAACCATTACGGCCAAGGACGTTTCTTCGCTCTAGGACGCACCGATTCCCCGTTCGTGCCGCCTGACGACCGTTGGGCGAATGAAAAAGGAAGAAGATCGTGCGCCTTTCTGCGTTTTTTGCATTGTGAGTTACAACTGCAAAGTGATTTGTTATCATAGCGAAGTTGTCGCCCTGGACGGGTGGCAAACGTCGCGTACCAAAATGCGGGTGTGGCGGAATTGGCAGACGCGCCAGGTTTAGGTTCTGGTGGGCAACCCCCGTGAAGGTTCAAGTCCTTTCACCCGCACCATTTACGCGATTCAATGTTGTACCCAAGAAGGAGTTTATTCGTGAACATCAAAGTAGAGGCTCTCGAGAACAACCAAGTGAAGTTCAGCTTCGAGGTCGACGCTGACGATGTAGACGCACGCATCAAGCGTACGTATCGTCAGGTTGCCAAGCGCTACAGCTTCCCTGGCTTCCGCCCTGGCAAGGCTCCTCGTCCCGTTATCGACAACATCATGGGCGCTGATGCAGTACGCACCACCGTTACCGAGGATCTTGTCAACGAGGTATATCCTCAGGCACTCGAAGAGAACAACATCGTGCCTCTGCAGCGTCCTGACTATCAGTACGAGCTCGATCTTGTTGAAGACCATAAGCCCTTCAACTTCACCGCTACCGTTCAGGTTAAGCCCGAGTACGAGCTTTCCAGCTATGAGCCCGTTGAGGTAGAGGTTCCCACTTCCGAGGCCACTGACGAAGAAATCGACGCTCAGATCGAAGAACTCCGTAACTACTACCACGACTTCAAGGATGCCAACGCCAACACCAAGGTTAAGCCTGGCGAATTCGTGGAACTCACCCTTTCCGCAACCGACGAAGAGGGCAACGATGTTCCTGCGCTTTCCGCCGACCATCGCCTGTACGAGCTTGGCCAGGGTGTATACCCTGAATCCTTCGACGCAGAGCTCATCGGACTGAAGAAGGGCGCAGAAAAGTCCTTCGACCTCGATCTCTCCGAGGACACCTCCGCTGTTGCCTCTTCTCTCGAGAAGAAGGGCATGTTCCACTTCAACGTCAAGATCGATGTTATCAAGAAGAAGATCGTTCCTGAGGTTACTGAGGAATGGGCAAAGGAAACCTTCGGCTTTGAGGGCCTCGAAGACATGCGCAGCAAGATCGCTGAAAGCATTAAGACCCAGAAGGGCTCCAGCATGGTTCGCCGCAAGGAGAACGAATGCCTTATTGCTCTTGGCAGCCGCCTCGAAGGCGAGCTTCCCGAGGCAATGCTTGAGCGCGAGGAAACCAACCTGCTCCAGAACTTCTACGGCCAGCTGTCCAGCATGGGCTTGACCTTCGACAAGTACCTCACCGCTATGGACATCACCGCCGATCAGTTCAAGGAAGACAACAAGAAGCAGGCTGCTGACGTTGTACGCCAGGATCTCGCTCTTGATGCTTGGGCACGCCATTTCGATATGAAGGCAACCGAGGAAGACGTTCATAACGAGTTTGCTCAGGCTGACCTCGATGATCCCGAGCTCATCGAGAACGAATGGCGCAAGGAAGGCCGTCTGCCCATGATCCGCGAAAGCATCGTTCGTGCAAACGCACTGCGCGATGTTATCGCTCAGGCCAAGGTTACCGAGGTTGAAGAAACCAAGGAAGCTGAATAGGACCAACAGAGCTTCTGCTCGTCCTTGATACTTTAGTAACGCGGGGGCAGCTGTCGCTTAGGCGACGGTTGCCCCTTCGATCCATAAAAGCCTTGTCGCGTTAGCGACATGAATGAGTGAAAGAGGTATCCATGTTCATAAACCCCACTCAATCAGCTCTTGTGCCATACGTTGTGGAGCAGTCGCCCCGCGGTGAGCGCAGCTATGATATCTATTCCCGTTTGCTCAATGAGCGCATCGTTTTCCTGGGTGAGCCCATTGACGACGCCGTTGCGAATACGGTAGTTGCACAGCTTTTGCACTTGGAATCGGTTGATCCCGATAAGGATATCTCGCTCTACATTAATTCTCCTGGAGGCTCGGTTTCTGCCGGCCTCGCCATCTATGACACCATGCAGTACATCAAGTGCGATGTTTCCACCATCTGCATGGGGCTTGCAGCGTCTATGGGGTCTGTTTTGCTTACTGCTGGCGCACCTGGCAAGCGCATCATCCTGCCTAACGCCCAGGTAATGATCCATCAGCCTATGGGCGGTTCTGGCGAGCGCACCCAGCAGACCGATTTTCAGATTTTAGCAACCGAGATGAAGAAAACCCGCGATCGCCTCGAAGGTATCATTGCCAAGCACTGCGGTCAGCCCGTAGAGCGCGTTCACGCTGATTCCGAGCGCGACAATTGGATGACGGCGGAAGAGGCTTGTGCCTATGGCTTGGTAGACAAGGTTGTTGCGTCTCGCTTCGCCTCTGACGAAAAGAAAGCAGAGTAAGTTAGAATGACCGATCAGACGGGATCCGTCCCCCCTGCACGCGAAGATATCCGTTGCACGTTCTGCGGAAAGACGCCCGATCAGGTTAACGCCATGATCTCTGGTCCTGATGGCATTTTTATCTGCGATGAGTGCATTTCTCTTTCCGCAGAGGCCATGATGGCTGACCTTAATCTGCGCGGTCTTGAATCCGACGCGCTGAATCATGTGCTTCAGGTTACCGCAGATGTTGATGACGATGATCGTTCCAATAGCGGTGTTCCTGTTTTGGAGAATCTTCCTACTCCCCGCGAGCTTTTTGAGCAGCTCTCGGAGCACGTTGTGGGTCAGGAAGAGGCAAAGCGTGCGCTTTCTGTTGCGGTTTACAACCATTACAAGCGCGTTAGCCTGGGAGAAGCCGCAGATAGCGGCGATGTTGAACTTGCAAAGAGCAACATCATGCTTCTTGGTCCTACCGGTTCTGGCAAAACGCTGCTGGCTCAGACGCTCGCCCGTACGCTTAAGGTGCCATTTGCCATTGCCGATGCTACTACGTTGACGGAAGCGGGCTATGTTGGCGAAGACGTTGAGAATATCCTGCTTAAGCTTATTACGGCAGCTGACTTCGATATCCCACGCGCCGAAGTCGGCATCGTCTATATCGACGAAATTGATAAAGTTGCCCGCAAGGCTGAAAACCTTTCCATTACGCGCGACGTGTCGGGTGAGGGTGTTCAGCAAGCATTGCTGAAAATTGTGGAAGGTTGCGAGGCATCGGTTCCTCCCCAAGGCGGCCGCAAGCACCCCCAGCAAGAGCTCATTCACATTGACACAACCAACATCCTGTTCATTCTGGGCGGCGCTTTCGTTGGTTTGCCCGATATCATCGCTGAGCGCGTTGGCAAGACCAGTATCGGTTTTGGGTCCGATATGCCCGAATCGAAGCGTGCTGCTGATGCGGAACTACTTACCCAGGTGCTGCCGGAAGACTTGCATAAGTTTGGCATGATCCCTGAATTCGTTGGCCGTATTCCCGTTGTTACTGCCCTCAAAGAGCTTTCCGAAGAAGATCTGGTACGTGTTCTCACCGAACCTAAGAATGCCTTGGTGAAGCAGTACACCGTGATGTTCAAATACGAGGATTCCGATCTGGTGTTTGAGGATGATGCGCTTACCGCTATTGCTGAGCGAGCCATCGAGCATCAGACGGGCGCTCGTGGTTTGCGCAGCATCTGCGAGAAGGCGTTGATGGACGTTATGTACGAGCTCCCTGAATATGAGGGACATACTCGTGTCGTCATTCGTCGTAGCGATATCGAGGGAACAACTAAGCCTGTTATTGAGCAGGTAAGTGCCGAAGCGATGGATACTGAATAAACAATGATTCCCTATGCCGTCGCATTGCCCACAGGGGTTGATGCGGCGGCTTTTGGGCTGTTTACTGGAATTAACACAATCTGACAGTTTGGAAGGAAAAGGCATGGCATCTGATAAAAAGGCAGAGCAGTCTTACCAAGACTGGGAAAAGCCGCTTTTCGACGCCTGGAAAGAGAAGGGGTACTTTGGTCGTACGCCCGGGTTCGGCAAGAACGGTGCAAACACCTACACCATCGTTATCCCTCCGCCGAACGTAACCGGTATGCTGCATATGGGCCATGCCTTAAACGACACCATTCAAGACACCTGCATCCGTCGTGCTCGCATGCAGGGCTATCAGGCCCGTTGGATCCTCGGTACTGACCATGCAGGTATTGCCACCCAAACCAAGGTGGACAAAAAGCTCGCTGAAGAAGGCATCTCCCGTCTCGAAATTGGCCGAGAGAAATTTATCGATGCGTGCTGGGATTGGCGCGAAGACTATGGCAACACTATCGTTAAGCAGATTGCTGGCATGGGTTGCTCATGCGATTACGACGACGAGAAGTTCACCATGTCTCCCGAATACGCCAATGCTGTTCGCAAGGTGTTCTGCGATTGGTACCACGATGGCCTCATTTACAAGGGTCGTCGAATCGTCAATTGGTGCCCTTCCTGCACTACTGCTATTGCCGATGATGAGGCTGAATACGTAGATGAAAAGGGCCACTTGTGGTACCTGCGCTACCCGCTTTCCGAGCCAGTCGACGGAATGGAATATGTAGTTGTTGCCACCACACGTCCTGAAACCATGCTGGGCGATACTGGTGTTGCGGTAAGCCCTAAGGACGAGCGTTATAAGCATCTTGTTGGCAAGACGATCGATCTGCCTATCGTAGGCCGTAAGATTCCGATTTTTGCCGACTACTATGTCGACTCCGAGTTCGGCACGGGTTGCGTGAAGACCACTCCCGCTCATGATCCGAACGACTATGCCATGGGTCAGCGCAACAACCTTGAGCAGATCAACGTTTTCGATGAGCACGCTGTTGTCGTTGAGGGCTATGGCAAGTTCAGCGGCATGACGCGCGACGAAGCGCGTGAGGCAATCGTTGCGGAATTTGAGGCTTTGGGTCTTCTTGATCATGTGGAAGATCACGATCATTCCGTTATGACGTGCTATCGCTGCCACACCAAGCTCGAGCCTTGGTTGTCGGAGCAGTGGTTTGTTGCGGTTGACCGCCTGAAGAAACGTGCTGCCGAAGTGGTGGAGAACGGTGAAATCCAATTCCACCCTGCACGCTGGAAGCAGGTTTACCTTGATTGGCTGGAAAACCTGAAGGATTGGTGCATTTCTCGTCAGCTTTGGTGGGGCCATCGTATTCCGATGTTCTATTGTGATTCCTGCGGCTGGGAAGACGCTCTGATGGAAGATACCGACGTTTGCCCAAAGTGCGGCGGCCATGTCCATCAGGACGAAGATGTTCTTGATACCTGGTTCTCTTCGCAGTTGTGGCCTTTTGCTACGCAGGGATGGCCGGAAAATCCCGATGAGCTGAAGCCCACCTACCCAACGCAGATGCTGTCTACTGCTCGCGACATTATGGGCTTGTGGGTTGCGCGCATGGTAATGTCTTCGCTCTACTTTACCGACCAGATCCCATTCAAGGATGTCATCATCCATCCCACGGTTATGGCTGCGGATGGCAAGCCGATGTCGAAGAGCCGCGGTAATGGCGTGGACCCCCTGAAGTTGATGCAGGATTACGGTGCAGACGGCATGCGCTTCGGTTTGCTTATGCAGGTTACCGGTGCTCAGGATTTGAAATTCAACGAGAATAAGCTGGTAAGCAGCCGCAACTTTGCCAACAAGGTTCGCAATGCTGCTCGCTTCGTGAATATGAATCTGGATGGCTTCGCTCCTGGCGAGCCTGAGCCCAAGACGGAAGCAGACCGCTGGATGTTCTCGCGTTTGGCCCGTTTGGTCCGCTCTCTCGATGCCGCCTACGACGGCTTTGAGTTCGCTGATGTTGCTCGAGAACTGTATGCGTTCTTCTGGAATGAATTCTGCGACTGGTATATTGAGCTTTCGAAGGCCCGCTTGAGCGCTGGCGGGGAAGAGCGCGTCGCAATGCAGCGAAACCTGGTGTTTGTTCTTGATACTGCCTTGCGTCTGCTCCATCCCGCAATGCCTTTTGTAACCGAACAGATCTATCAGGAGCTTCCAGGTGAAAAAGAGGCACCGTATCTCATGGTTGCATCGTGGCCCGATGCCGACAAGCTGGAAAAGTATATCGACTCTGATGCCGAGCAGGTTATCACCATGGTTACCCAGGTTGTTTCCGGCATTCGCTCTATCCGCGCTCGCTATGGAATCTCTCCTCGTGCGGAGCTCGAAGTAGTGGTTAAGGCCCAGGACGATACGGCAGCAAGCCTCTTCGAAAGTCAGGTGCAGTTAATTTCTACCTTGGCTAATACCAAGGTTTCTGCGGTATCTGTTGATGCGGCACGTCCTGATGAATCCAGCGTATGCCTTGCCGATGGGGTGGAAGCTTATGTCGTTCTGTCTGGCTTGGTTGACTTCGACAAGGAGCGCGCTCGCTTGGAGAAGGAAATCGGCAAACTGGAAAAGGATTTCACCAAGTTTGACAAGAAGCTTTCCAATCCTGGCTTCCTTTCCAAGGCTGCTCCTGAGATTGTAGAGAAGGATCGTGCAAAGCTGGCCGACATCACCGATCGTCTTGCGCGCTTGCGTGCTGAACTTGCTGAGATTTCCCAGGAAGGATAACCATGAACGAAATCATGTCCCAGTTCCTTACGAGCGAGGTTCAGACGGTGCTGTTTGCGCTGCTGGGCATTGTCGTTGTTCTGTATCTGCTCTCCATTTTCTGGGCTGCACGTGATGCTCGGGCTCGTGGTTTCGGCTGGGCGTGGGGTCTGCTTTCCGTTGTGCCTATCGTGGGTTTGGTTGCTTACTGCATGATTCGCCCACCGCTTCTTAAGGCGGATCGCGAAGAGCAGGATCTCGAACTTGCCTTGAAGCAGCGTGAGCTTATGAAGTTTGGCGATTGCGCCAAGTGCGGCTATCCGGTTGAAGCAGATTACGTGCTTTGCCCAAATTGTCATACGCGCTTGAAGAACCTGTGCCCTACGTGTCATCATGCGCTTGATCCCGCATGGACTGTGTGCCCGTACTGCACAACTAAGATTAAGTAGCTGCCTGTTAGCGAACAGGGTAGCGTGAAGGCTCAGCCGATCCTGTCTCTATTATGCGGGGAAGGACCGGCTGGGCTTTCTGTATTTGACAGCGGCTCAAGGATTGTGGCAGCTGGTGTGCTAAGGTAAAGCGAGCTATGTGGTAACATAGCTCGTTCGTTGATGGCTGTATGGGCGTCTATACGCTCTATGCAAGAAAGGAAACGATTGTGGAAATCATTCTCCCAGATGGGTCGAAGAAGATTCTCGAGGAAGGCGCCACGGTTTACGATGTGGCAGCATCTATCGGCACCAGTCTTGCTAAAGCTGCGCTTGCCGGCAAGATTAACGGTGAGCTGGTGGACGTTACTGCTCAGGTAACCGACGGGGCAACCATCGAAATCATTACTAACAAGAGCCCAGAGGCTCTTTCCATCATGCGACACTCTTGCGCGCATATTATGGCTGAGGCCGTTCAGGAGCTGTTCCCTGGTGCCCAGATTGCGTTTGGCCCTGCCACCGACAATGGGTATTTCTATGACTTCGAGCTGCCCGAGAATATCTCTTCAGACGATTTTGCAGCTATTGAAAAGAAGATGGCCCAGATTGTGAAGAAAAACGAGCCTTTTGTTCGCGAGGTTGTATCTGTTGAAGAGGCGAAAGAGATTTTCGCCGATCAGCGTTTCAAGCTCGAGCATATTGACGATTTAACTGAAGGCGAAATCTCGGTGTACCGCCATGGCTCCTTTGTGGATCTGTGCGCAGGCCCCCATATTCCCTCTGCGGGCAAAATTGGCGCATTTAAGATGATGAAGCTCGCTGGTGCGTACTGGCGAGGCGATGCAAGCCGCGAACAGCTGCAGCGTCTTTATGGCACGGCTTTCTTTAAGAAGGCCGATCTGGACGAGTATCTGCATAATCTCGAAGAGGCGGAAAAGCGCGACCATCGTCGTATCGGCCGCGAAATGGACATCTTCATGATGCGCGAAGAGGCTCCAGGCTTCCCCTTCTTCCTTCCTAACGGCATGATCCTGAAGAACACCCTGCTTGATTACTGGCGGGAAATCCATCACGAGGCGGGATATGTGGAAATCTCCACACCGCTTATCATGAGCAAACAGCTATGGGAAACGTCTGGCCATTGGGATCATTACAAGGACAACATGTACTCCACGATCATCGACGAGGAGGAGTTCTGCGTTAAGCCCATGAACTGCCCTGGTGGCGTTCTGGTGTATGGCTCTAAGCCGCACAGCTATCGTGATCTCCCTATTCGTGCTGGTGAAATCGGTACGGTTCATCGCCATGAGCTTCGCGGTGCCTTGCACGGTTTGTTCCGTGTTCGCTGCTTCAACCAGGATGATGCACATCTTTTTGTGCGTCCCGATCAGCTTACCGATGAAATCGTGGGCGTAGTGAAGCTTATCGACTCGGTGTATCAGCAGTTTGGCTTCAAGTATCATGTGGAGCTCTCCACGCGCCCCGAGGATTCGATGGGGTCGGACGAGGATTGGGCAGCAGCAGAGGCAGGTCTCAAGACTGCACTCGATCAGCTGGGTATGGAATACGAGGTCAACGAAGGCGATGGTGCTTTCTATGGCCCGAAGATTGACTTCCATCTGCAGGATTCCATCGGACGTACGTGGCAATGCGGTACGGTTCAGCTTGACTTCCAGATGCCTCAGAATTTCAACTTGGAATACACCGACCATGACGGCTCCAAGAAGCGCCCCGTCATGCTTCATCGCGTATGCTTCGGCTCCGTTGAGCGCTTTATCGGTATTCTTATTGAACACTATGCGGGCAAATTCCCTGTTTGGCTTGCTCCGACGCAGGTAAAGATCTTGCCCGTTTCCGAAAAGAGCCGCGACTATGCCCATAAGGTTGCTGAGCAGATCGAAGCTGCTGGTATCCGTGTGACGGTCGACAATCGTGATGAGAAAATTGGCTACAAGATCCGCGAGGCGCGCAGCATTGACCGCGTTCCTTATATGCTGATCCTGGGCGAAAAGGAAGCTGCCGAGGGCAATATCTCGGTACGCGACCGTTCCAACGAAACCGTTCCTTCGACTGTTGAGGACTTCTGCGCAAAGGTTAAGGAAGAGATTCGTACTCGCGCTTAGCCTGCTAAACCTCAGTTAAACTTTTTGAAAATGAGCCGCAAAGCAGTTCCCGTGCTTTGCGGCTTTTATATTTATGCCATCATGCTGAACGGGGCGGTTGGGTATTCCTATAGGGCAAAACGTCCAAGGAGCGTGAAGGCTGCGTTGCAGTGTTTGGCCATCCTCCCATTTCGCGCCTGCCGCGTTGTATCGTTGGGCCTTCTTCGATGTGCCTCAATTCGCGAATCTCCCCGATCGTCGTACCGCTTGGCTTGGTTCCCTTGGCATTTCGGCGGCTCAGCAGGTGACGATAATGAAACGAGAAGTCCATGTACCAGCGCAAAGGGGCAAAATGATAGGAGGTCATCAGTTGTATCGAAAACCGTGCTATAATGATTTCCGTTAAATGATACTCACTAAGTTACATTTATCGGGACAGAAGGGAGTTTATTATGGTGCCCCATATCACGCAGTCTGAATTTGCAGATAAGGTTGAGAACGTTTCATATCCCGTATTGGTCGACTTCTTTGCCACTTGGTGCGGACCATGCAAGATGATGGCTCCCGTACTTGATCGGGTTGCGCTTGCTAAGCAGGGTAAGGCAGCGGTTTACAAGGTTGATGTCGATCAGGAACCTGAGCTTGCCCAACGTTTTGGCGTAATGAGTGTTCCGACGCTTATCGTATTCAAAGGCGGGTCTGCCGCCCGACAGTTCGTAGGCGTTCAGTCTGAGCAGACGTTAGTTAAGGCTCTGGATTAAAATCTGCGAGTTATCGGCGATGCCCTTTGGTGAAATCGTGATATTTTCGCTCAAGTTCGGAAAGCTCATCGGGGGAAAGCTCGGTGAGCTTTCTCATATGCTCATCAAAGAACATAATGCTTTCATTTTTTCGTAATCTCATCATTTCATTGTAGTAATTGACTACGGTGCCAGTGATTAGGGCAACGACAACAAGCGAAGAAAGTCCCATGAGAATCGTGATAACGCGACAGATGGTGGTATGAGCAACGATATCGCCGAATCCAATAGTGGTAATGGCTTGAAAGGAATACCAGACGGCATTGCCGAAAACAGGAAAAGTCTCAGGCTCGAGGATGCAGAACAATGCGCAGCAGACTAGGAGAAACACTCCATAGACGGCAAATAGGCTGCAGCCTCCAATCTGCTTAAAGGCATTGGCAAGTACTGCAAGTGATTGTTTGGCGGAGCGGAGGGGCTGATTCTTTTGGGGCGTGCTCATAGGGGCTCGTTTCTGTTTGGGTGTTGTTATTGTACGCTCAAAGCCCCTATAGGGTGTTCGCATTGTTCGCTGAAGCTCTTGCAATGTCGTGACGAAGAAGGGGAGGGTGCTTCCTATGGTCGAGAAAAAAATAAACGATATCGTGATTGTGGGTGCAGGTCCTGCTGGGCTTACCGCGAGCATCTACGCTGCACGTGCTGGCCTTTCCGCGGTGGTTCTGGACGAACTTGGAGCGGGAGGGCAGCTTCTCTCTATCGACAATCTTGAGAATTATCCAGGGTTTCCCGAGGGGATCAATGGATTTGAGGCGGCTTACTCGTTGCAGGCGCAGGCGGAACGATTTGGCGCTGTTATTGAAAGCGACAAAGCCGTAGGCATTTCGGTGAACGAAGGGAATTCCGGCGATGCTAGATTCGTGGTTCAAGGGACGCAGCATTCCTATCCTGCGCGGAGTGTGGTGATTGCTACGGGGGCGAAACCTGTGCCTCTTCCTATTGACGGTGCTGATGCCTTAGTGGGGAAGGGCATATCGTATTGCGCAACCTGCGACGGCAATTTCTTTCGTGACAAAGACGTGATTGTGGTGGGAGGTGGCGATAGCGCTGTTGCCGATGTGGTGTATTTATGCCGCATTGCGCAAACAGTTCATTTGGTGCATCGCCGCGAAGAGCTGAAAGCGAGCCCTTGGTATGCCAAGCAGCTTAAGGGCATAGAGAACCTGGTAGTGCATTGGAACTGTATTGTGTCGGATGTCTTGCAGGAAGAGGGCCGCGTAAGTGGTGCTCGGCTAGAAAGCGTTTTGACAGGGGAAACGAGCACGATTCGAGCCCAAGGGATCTTTGTTGCCATCGGAACACGTCCCGATACGGCATGGCTTGATGGGATTGTTGAGCTTGATGAGTCGGGCTACATTGTTGCTGATGAGGGCGGAGCAACATCGGTTCTGGGCTTATTCGCCGCAGGCGATGTGCGCACTACGCCTCTACGTCAGGTTGTTACTGCGGTTTCCGATGGTGCTCTTGCTGCGGAGGCGGCTGCTAGTTTCTTGTCTTCATGCTAGAATATATGGCTGTGAATTTTCCGGGTATTGTGCTCATAGGCGCGTACTCGTGGGCTGGTTGGTGGAACCGGCGATTGAAATGCGAAAAGGAAGAACATGCGCGAAAAGCTTGAGAAGATCATCGATGCATACGAAGAGCTGGAGCAGAAGCTGGGTGATCCTCAGATTCTTGCCGACCAGCATGAATACAATAAGCTTGCAAAGAGCTATGCCGACCAGGGTCCGCTTGTTGTAGCTGCTCGCAAGTACGTGCAGGATCTCAACGATTTGGCAGAGGCTAAGGAAATGCTCTCTGACGCCGATATGAAGGAATTCGCTCAGGAAGAGATTTCCCGTATCGAAGGCGAGCTCCCTCAGCTTGAGGAAGACATCAAGTTCATGCTTATCCCCTCTGACCCTGCTGACGAGAAGAACATCATTGTTGAAATTCGTGCAGCTGCAGGCGGCGACGAAGCGGCAATTTTTGCTGGCGATCTGTATAAGATGTACCTGCGCTTTGCCGACCATCATGGCTGGAAAGTGGAGACTATGGATGTCTCTCCTTCCGAAGCAGGCGGCTACAAGGAAATCCAGTTCAAGGTAACGGGCAACAAAGTGTACTCGGTTATGAAATTCGAATCGGGTGTTCACCGCGTTCAGCGAATCCCCAAGACGGAAAGCCAGGGTCGCATCCATACCTCAACGGCAACGGTTGCCGTCCTTCCCGAGGCGGACGAAATCGATATCGACATCAAAGACAGCGATCTTCGCATTGACGTGTTCCGCGCTGGTGGACCGGGTGGTCAGTGCGTTAACACCACCGACTCCGCGGTTCGCATCACGCACTTGCCTTCTGGCTTGGTGGTTCAGTCTCAGGACCAGAAGAGCCAGCTGCAGAACAAGATTGCCGCAATGGCTGTCCTTCGTGCTCGTTTGTACGAGAAGATGCTTGCAGAGCAGCAGGCAGCTGAAGGCGCAAAGCGTTTGGCTCAGATCGGTTCGGGCGACCGTGCTGAGAAGATCCGCACCTATAACGCTCCTCAGGATCGCGTGACCGACCACCGTATCGGTTTCAACTCCACCTACAACGGTGTGCTTATGGGCGACTTGCTGGAGGATGTCATTACTGCGCTGCAGGCAGCTGATCGAGCACAGAAGCTTGAGGAAGCCGTTTAGCGTTGTTGTTGCATTGCGGTGTCTGGCAGCGTTGTGCGAGATTTGTGATTCGATGGGAATCCGAAAGGGTGGGGCGTGGCCAAGGGCCGATGCCCTGCCCTTTTTATTTAGGTAGTGTCGTTCGATGCGTGTATGACGATCGCAATGAGCGTGTACGCTGTTCGCGCCGAGGTTGAGCGTACCTGGTTTGGCGTGCGATCGCCGTGTGGTAATGAAAGGTGACCGTTGTGGCTGATAACGATATGTGGACCATAAAGGCAGCTCTTGATTGGACAATAGGATTTCTTGAGCGTAAGGGGGATGAGAATCCTCGTCTTTCGGCGGAATGGCTGATGTCTGAAGCTACGGGATTGAGCCGTATCGAGCTGTATGTGAACTTCGAGCGACCTCTTACGCTCGACGAGCGAGCCACCCTGCGTGATTTCGTAGCTCGCCGCGGTAAGGGGGAGCCGCTGCAGCTTATCAGCGGTAAGGTCCCCTTTCGCTATATAACCGTTTTGGTTGCTCCGAATGTATTGATTCCTCGTCCCGAGACTGAGGTTTTAGTGAGCGAGGCGTTTGCGGAACTGAAGCTTCCGCGTGTTGCCGATCACGTTGCCGCTGGTGAAAATGGCGAAGAGGTTGTTTCTCCCGAATTACCTGAGCTTCGTGTTGTGGACTTGTGCACAGGGTCGGGGTGCATTGCCTGTTCGATTGCTTCGGAATATCCAGCGGCGCATGTAGTCGCGCTCGACATTGCTCCCGAAGCTTTGGCTCTTGCTGGAAAGAACGTTGAGGTGCTTGGGCTTGGAAATCGCATTGAAGTTCTTGAAAGCGATCTCCTTGGCGCTCTCGATCCTGGCAAGAAGGGGACTTTCGACCTTATTGTCTCGAATCCGCCGTATGTGCCCACAAAAGTGTGCGACAGCCTTCCTCGCGAGGTGAGCGAGTGGGACCCGCGCCTGGCCTTGGATGGCGGGGAGGATGGTCTCGATTTGTTCAGGCGCTTTCTTCCCGATGCCCTTTCATACTTGAAGCCTGGTGGCGTCTTGGCGGTTGAATTGTTCGAGGGGCACCTTGAGCAAGCGCGCAATGGCGCCTGTGCTGCTGGATTTGATCAGGCTCGAATTGCTCTAGATTTGACGGGAAGGCCACGTGTGCTGATAGCCAGAAAGCCCCGTTAACTCGCTTTCTGGTCTTTAGTAAGCTGCTGCTCTGCGAGGGAGCAGCGGCTTTTTTGTTAGGGTAGCTTGATTCGCAAAAACCAGATTGCATGGAACGCTTGTATAACAAGATTTCTCGAAAACGCAGGTCGATTGCTCACAAAATAATAGTTGGATACATAGTTTGCGATAATCAAACAACAGTTAATTAATTTGAAATCGATGTTTGATGTTCACCTGAACTCATGGTTTAATGGTTTTGTTCGATTGGAACGCGTTCATTTGGAAATCGTCTTCGGGCCTGGGGAGTCCTGAAAATGAATGAGCGAACGCGATTCGATATAAGGGCGAGTTTCCGCATAATGCGGGAGGGGTTTTAAATCGTCGGCGAGCACATTGTTTCGGCGTGAAGGTAGCCCGCCAGACTTTCAGGGGATGATGGTCTGGCGGGCTTCTTTTTTATTCGCGTTTCTCTGAGGTTTATGGCGCTCTGTGACGCTTTTGCAAAATAATTCACTCTATTGAAATAAAGTTGCGTTCTTGGCTTTGGATGGTGCTATAGTGACAACATTGAAAAGCGCAGACGAGGAAAAGTAGGGACGAATCCTTCCCACAGAGAGTTGGCGGTTGCTGAAAGCCAATGGTTGGACGGTCCGAAAGGCGCCTCTGAGCTGTTCTGCCTGAACATCTTCCATTCGAAGCGGACGATCTCCGATTCGGTGGTTGGTCAGTAGGCTGAATCGGTGACCCCGTAATCGGTCCGTGGGAAAAGTATTTCCCCTCTCTCTTTGTGGTCCTGATGCAGTCTGCTGCACAGGATTTTTTTATGCTCGGGTTTTCCGAAACCCGCTTAATGAATTTAAGAGCCCAATAGAGAAAGGGGTGTGATCAGATGCGAAGCGACGCGATCAAGAAAGGCCTTGCGCGTGCCCCGCACCGAAGCCTTTTGAAGGCTGACGGTTTGACCGACGAGGAGATCGAGCGCCCACTCATCGCCGTTATCTCTTCTACTAACGACATCATTCCCGGCCATAATCACCTGGATAAGATCGCTGATGCTGTTAAAGCAGGTGTCCGCATGGCGGGTGGCACGCCTTTGGAGGCAACCACCATCGGCGTGTGCGACGGTATAGCCATGAACCATGAGGGTATGCATTTCTCTCTTACCAGCCGCGAGGTCATCGCCGACTCGGTTGAGTGCGTTGTGCAGGGTCACCAGTTTGATGGTATGGTGCTCATTCCTTCTTGTGACAAGGTTGTTCCTGGCATGCTTCTTGCTGCTTGTCGTCTGAATATTCCTACGGTCCTTGTTTCCGGCGGCCCCATGCTTGCCGGTCGTGACAAGTGTGGAAACGAAACCGACCTGAACACCTTGTTTGACGCGGTGGGCCAGGTAACCGCCGGTACTATGACCGAAGAAGAGTGCAAGTGGTTCGAAAACACTGCATGCCCCACTTGCGGTAGCTGCTCGGGCATGTTCACCGCGAACTCCATCTGCTGTCTGTCCGAAGGTCTGGGCATCGCCCTTCCCGGCAATGGCACTATCCCTGCTGTGTACTCTGAGCGCATTCGCCTTGCAAAGCATGCGGGTATGAAGGTTATGGAGCTCGTAGCCGAGGACATCACTGCGCTCGACATCATCAACGAGCATTCCATCCGTAATGGCATGGCGCTCGATATGGCTTTTGGTGGGTCTACCAACACCATGCTTCACCTCACCGCAATCAGCCATGCCGCCGGTTGCCCCATTACCATGGACGACTGGAACGAGGTTTGCCAGCAGATCCCGAACATCACGCGCATCGCTCCTGCCGGTCCGCTTCACATCGAAGACTTGAATGCGGTTGGCGGTATCCCTGCCATCATCGGCGAACTTGGTCGTCACGGCTTGCTCGATGGCGAGGCCACTACGTGCCACGGTTCCATGGCTGAATGGATCAAGGAATGCCCGCAGGTTGATGGTGAAGTTGTTCGTACCGTTGAAAATGCCTACAGCCCTTACGGCGGTCTGCGCGTTATGCACGGTAACCTTGCTCCCGACCGCGGCGTAGTGAAGCAGTCCGCTGTTTCCGACGATATGCGCAAGCATCGCGGCCCGGCACGTGTCTTCGAGTCTGAGGAAGAGGCTTGCGAGGCCATCTTCGGCGGCAAGATCAACGCCGGCGACGTTGTGGTTATTCGCTACGAGGGTCCTGCGGGCGGCCCCGGTATGCGCGAGATGCTCACGCCCACCAGCGCTATTTGCGGCATGGGCTTGGACAAGTCCGTTGCCCTCATCACGGACGGTCGCTTCTCTGGCGCAACCAAGGGTCCTGCTATCGGCCATGTAAGCCCCGAGGCTGCTGCAGGTGGTCCTATTGCTTTGGTTCATGAAGGCGACATCATCGACATCGATATCGATGAAGGAACCCTTACGCTTGAAGTGTCCGATGAAGAGCTCGAAGCTCGTCGTGCTGCTTGGGTGAAGCCTGAGCCCAAGTATCAGGTTGGCGTTCTTGCTCGCTACGCAAAGCTCGTTTCCAGCGCTGACAAGGGGGCGTATTTCGGATGAGCGTGATCGATAAGGAATACGAAGCCAAGATGGGCCTCGGTCCTCATACCGAAAAACAAGGCAAGAAGATGTTGGGAGCAGAGGCCATCATCGCTTCGCTCGAAGCCGAAGGCGTGGACACGGTATTCGGTTATCCAGGTGGTCAAGCTATCAAGATCTATGATGCCCTGTACGATTCGAAGAAGATCAACCATGTTCTTGCTCGCCATGAGCAGGGTGCGACTCATGAAGCTGATGGCTATGCCCGTGCCACGGGTAAAACCGGTGTTGTCATCGTGACTTCTGGCCCTGGCGCTACCAACACGGTTACCGGCATTGCCACCGCTTACATGGACAGTGTCCCCATGGTGGTAATCACCGGCCAGGTTCCCCGCAGCGTTATCGGCACTGATGCATTCCAGGAATCCGATATCGTGGGCATCACCATGCCTATCGTAAAACACAGCTACCTACTCCAGAGCTGCGACGATATGACCAAGACCTTCCGTGAGGCGTTCTATATTGCCAACTCGGGTCGCCCCGGTCCGGTTCTTATCGATATCCCTTCCGACCTTGCTGGTTCGGAAATGGTGTTCGAGTATCCTGAGGATGTGCTTATTCCCTCGTATAAGCCAACGGTTAAAGGCAACATTCGCCAGATCCGCCAGGCGTGCGAGATGATGAAGGAAGCAAAGCGTCCTATCCTCTACATCGGCGGTGGCATCATCGCGTCTCATTCTGAAGAGGAATTGCTTGCGGTGGCAGAAAAGTTGCAGATTCCTGTGGTTTCCACGCTTATGGGCAAGGGCGCATTCCCCGCATCCAACCCGCTCAGCCTGGGCCTTGTGGGCATGCACGGGTCTAAGTTCGCGAACTATGCAGTAACAAATTCCGATTTGCTTATTGCGGTGGGCGCACGCTTCTCGGACCGTGTCACTGGCAAGCTTGCTGACTTTGCGCCCGATGCGAAAGTTATCCATATCGATGTGGACCCTGCCGAAATCGGCAAGAATCGCATTCCCCAGATTCCTATCGTGGGTGATGCGAAGGTTGTTCTGGGCGGTATCAACGATCAGCTCGAGCAGACGGGCTACGAGCCTTGCACCAAAGAATGGTTGGCCCAAATCGAAGAATGGCGAAGCCGTCATCCGTTCTATAGCCCCGGTGTATCCACGCCTGCTGGCTCTATTTCGCCTGAAGGCTCCCTCGACCTGCTTTCCGGCTTGCTCGATCCGGAGAACTCCATTGTGACTACTGAGGTTGGGCAGCATCAGATGTGGGCTGCTCAGCATATTGACCGCGACGTACCGCGCACGTTCCTTTCAAGCGGCGGCTTGGGCACCATGGGATTCGGCTTCCCGGCTGCTATCGGTGCTAAGGTTGCTTGTCCCGAAAAGCAGGTTGTATGCATTGCGGGCGATGGATCTTTCCAGATGAACGTTCAGGAAATGGCAACTGCTGCCGTCAAGGGCATCAACGTGAAGGTTCTCCTCATGAACAATTCTGCGTTGGGCATGGTTCATCAGTGGCAGGGCTTGTTCTACAACGAGCGATACAGCGAAACGCTGTTGCCCGACAACCCCGATTTCGTGAAGCTGTGCGAAGCTTACGGTTGGGGCGGCAAACGTGTTTCCGATCCTGCCGAGCTCGAAGACGCCATGAAGTGGATGCTTGATTACGATGGTCCTGCATTGCTCGATATGCGCATCGATCGCAACGAAAACGTTTTCCCGATGGTGGCTCCCGGTGCTCCGCTCGATGACATCATCGGCGCGGTGAACGTTGGTCCTATCTCCAATATGCTTGAGGGATTCGAGAACCTGCCGTTTGCGAACGCTGCCGAGGCAAATGCGGCTGCGCATAGCGCCAACAATGAAGGAGGCCGATAATGAGCACTCAGCAGAGGCACATCCTTTCGGTATTGGTTGAAAACAAGCCAGGCGTGCTTTCTCGCGTTACCGGTTTGGTTTCTCGCCGCGGTTTCAACATTGAGTCTCTTTCCGTTGGCCCAACCGAAGACCAAACACTTTCCCGTTTGACGATCATCATGATCGCCGACGATGTCGCATACGAACAGATCACCAAGCAGCTGCATAAGCTTATCAGCGTGCATAAGATCACCGACCTCACCCAAGAGCAGGCGATCGAACGTGAGTTGGTGCTGTTCAAGGTTCACGCCAACCCGGAGCGCCGAAGCGAGATCATCGAGATTGCCAACGTGTTCCGCGCCAACATCGTCGATGTGGGTAAGTCATCGCTGACCATCGAAGTCACCGGCACCGAGTCAAAGATCTCGGGCATTGAAGACCTCCTGCGTGCCTATGGCATTAAGGAGATTATTCGCACGGGTATAATTGCAATGTCCCGCGGCTCTAAGGTGAGCTAAGCCGCCAGCTGCACGATGCAATTCGCCATATAGTAATAACAGTCAGTCATTAGAAGAAGGGATGAACCATGGCTGTAACGATCTATTACGAAGAGGATGTCGATCCTAAGGTAATCCAGGGTATGAAGGTAGCTATCATCGGCTACGGCTCTCAGGGCCATGCACACGCACTGAACCTGAAGGATTCCGGCGTTGACGTTCGCGTTGGTCTTCGCGAAGGCTCCAAGAACTGGGCTGTCGCAGAAGAGGCTGGCCTGAAGGTCACCACGATGGATCAGGCTGCTGAGGAAGCAGACTTCATTATGATCCTCGTTCCCGACGAGAAGCAGCCCCAGGTTTACAAGGACCATATTGAAAAGCACCTCAAGCCTGGCAAGACTCTTGCTTTCGCTCACGGCTTCAACATCCACTACGGCTACATCAAGGCTCCCGAAGGCGTTAACGTTGTTATGTGCGCTCCTAAGGGTCCTGGCCACATTGTTCGCCGTCAGTTCACTGAGGGCTCCGGTGTGCCTGATCTGGCTTGCGTATATGAGGATGCAACCGGTAACGCTTGGGACATCATCATGTCCTACTGCTGGGGTGTTGGCGGTGCTCGTTCCGGCATCATCAAGGCAACCTTCGCTGAGGAAACCGAGGAAGACCTCTTTGGCGAGCAGGCAGTTCTTTGCGGCGGCCTCGTAGAGCTGGTAAAGGCTGGTTTCGAGACTTTGACCGAGGCTGGTTATCCGCCCGAGTTGGCATATTTCGAGTGCTATCACGAGATGAAGATGATCGTCGACCTGATGTACGAATCCGGCATCCACTTCATGAACTACTCCATCTCCAACACTGCTGAGTACGGCGAATACTACGCTGGCCCCAAGGTCATTAACGAGCAGTCCCGCGAGGCTATGAAGCTCATCCTCAAGCGTATCCAGAACGGCGAGTTCGCTAAGGAATTCGTTGCCGACTGCGAGAACGATCACAAGTGGCTCCTTGAGCAGCGTGAGAAGATCAATACTCATGAGATCGAGACCACTGGCGCTAAGATCCGCCAGATGTTCTCTTGGGTTAAGTCCGCAGAATAGTTTGTGCGTCCGCTTATGCACTCGAAAAGGCACCCTTTGGGGTGCCTTTTCTTTGTGCATAAGCTCCATACGGGATGACGCTGCGCGGCGCCCTGGCGGCACAGCTGGCTTTCAAACGCTCAGCATGGCCATGAGGCCTATGCTTCGTGCTTTCAAGTCAACTGCACTCGCCAGGGCGCCGCTCGCTGATTTACTGGCGCATGCCCCGAGTTCCGGTTAACGCCCTTTGGGCGTTTGCTCAAATTCGCTTTGCTCTTTGAGCGGGGGTCGTCGCCCTCTAATTTATGAGTTGGATTCGGAAAACGTGGCGAAGCGGACAGAGCGAAGCGAAGGCGTGAAGCCCGCTTGGTGAGCAGAATAATCTCAGATAAAGTCCCGAAAGTTGCAGTTGAAGACGCATTTTGGCAGCTCATATAATTAAATATGAGAATACGTAATTGATTAAATACATAGCGAGGTGAGGATATGAAGACGATTCTGGTATGTAACCAGAAGGGCGGCGTTGACAAGCCCTTGGTCGCCGACGAGGTTTCCTTCTCCTCCGAGCGCTTCGGTATCCCCGTGAGCCTCTACGACTTGGATACGCAGGTTGGCACGTTGTAAAAGACACATGACAAAGATGGCGAGCGGGTCGCCGTGGCGGACACACCGGGAGCCTTCCGGGAGGCCTGTCGGACTAGCTGAAGGAGGCGGACGTGGTGGTCATCCCGACCAGAACCACGTCGAGGAGTATCGATCAGCTAATGCGTATGTGCAGGCGGTGTTCAAGAACGGTCACACGAAGATTGCCTACGTGACGAAGAACGGACCGCTCCAAGGCGTCTCGCGACTTCATGGAATGGTTTGAGGGTCTGGCGGACGGCTAGACGGTTGCCGCGCTGCTCTAGCCCGAGGCGTTCGTGCAGGCGGGTGCTGTTGGGAAGCCCGTCGCGGAGTCCGATCGGCGCGTAAGGCGGAGAAGGCGACTCTCGCTATGAGGGATGCAGTGCGCGAGGCTGCGGGGTTTTCGAAGGGGCAACCGCAGTTCAAGGGTATTGTTTATATGGGCCAATACGCTTCTATGACGTATAAATATACAAATGTGCAAATGATTTAAAGAGGTCGAGTCATGGCGAGTATATTTGAGAAATACGCTGCCGGCCGCGAGGTCGAGCAGAAGAAAGAAGATAGATGAGGCCGTTGTCGTCACCACGACGGCGAACTAGAAGCGCACAGCCTTTTGCTGTCGCTCAGTGTGAGCGATAAGAAGGCGCTCAAGATGATGGCTGCGGAACGCGAGGCGACGATTGCCGCAATCATCCACGAGTGGATTCAAGAGCGCATACGAAAAGGACACGAGAGGGGCGATAAGACATGGAAGATTGTCTTGCTGTTCGTTCATCGGGACTGATAGAGCGCTTGGATCGAAAATCGGAGGCATTAGGTAAAGACAATCCGTTTTACTGGTATCTCCATTTAAGAGAGCTTGGAAAGCGAGCGCAGACGAAAGAGACGGTTAATGAAGCTATTAACGGCTTCAACGTCAACAATCCTGAGTATAAGATTCTTAAAGTTATTGCGAAAAAGTATCTTACGCGCGAAGTGTGTGAGATTGCGGTGGGCAAGAATGGCCTGAACTTGAAGTACGTGCCCGAACAATATCGGGATATAGGCATGTGTCTGGCAGCTGTGCAGAGCGACGGCGGTGCTTTGGGGGAGGTTCCTGAGCAGATATTGCTTGGAGATAAGGGTTACGAGATATGTTCTACCGCTGTACGTAATGACTTGAAAGGATTGGCTCTTTCGTTTGCGCCTGAATGCTACTTCTGCGGAAAAGAGGGCAAGGCTCTTTGCGGTGCGGCTGTGAAGGCGAATGGATACGCACTTGAATACGTTCCGAAACGTTTGATAACAAAAGAGCTTGCCAAAGTGGCTATTGAGACGCCTTTCCCGGTCAGAGAGCTTCTTTGGCCGAATGGTTCGTGCTCGACTTGGAGCGCCTACCGTAGCTATTGCCCTGTATTGTCGCTTGTTCCCGAAAAGTGTATGTCGGAAGAGCTTGTCGCCTTATCTGCTCGGCTTTACCCTGAGAGTTTGCAGTATGCGCCTGTTGAATTTGTTTCTCGTGATCTTTGCTTTGAAATGGTTGAGCGGGACCCCATGAATTTGCGATACATATCCAAACTCGATAAAAAAATGGTGAATTACGCGCTCAAGTCTAATCCGCGGACGATTTTGGTCATCCCGGAATCTTTGTTGACGACAAAGCTTTGTCGCGATGCTTTACAGAGGGACCCTTCTATTCCCATCGAAAGATTTCCTGAAAACATTCGTAAGAAATTGGAAAAGGAGTTTCGGTCGGACGCTTTAATAAAGTATGAGCCGATTGCTCTCGAAACGCCTGTCTCCACCGATAAAGGTATGCAGATACTTTCGGGAGCAGAGGAAGCGCACGCCTATGATTTATCTGCCGCCGATTGTTCTGCTGATGTAATTTACTATATAACCGACATCCATCTTGAACATCAGCTCGTAAAACAGCCTTCCGATATCGTGAAGCTGTCTTTGCCTGAAATAAAGCGTCGCATCAATGAAAAGATTGCGGAACTCTTAGCATCTGTGCCAGGTACTCATGGCACCTTGCTTATTGGCGGTGATGTGGCGGATAGCGTTGAGTTGGAAGCACTCTTTTACGAGCAGCTCGATTCGTTCGATGGCTGGCGGGGAAAGATTATTGCTGTTCTGGGAAACCATGAGTTATGGGATGGCGATCCGACAGGGCTTAAACCTGCGCGACCGATTGACGAAATCGTTACTGATTATCGACAAACGGTGCCCAGTCGAGTAACGCTGCTGGAGAATGAACTGCTCATTGTTTACAAGGGGCTTCGTAGCGAGATATTGGATGAGAAGACAATTCTTAACGCAAGCGTTGAGGAGCTTGCCGAAGCGTGCGCCAACTCAACGTTTCTCTTGCTTGGCGGAATAGGTTTTTCTGGATTGAACCCGGTCTATAACGCCGCGATGGGATTGTACCGTGCGACAGTTTCGACAGAAGAAGACATCGCGAGGTCAAAGCGTTTTCGGGCATTGTACGAGAAGGTTCTGGAGAGCGCAGAAAACCTTCGGGTAATCGTGCTGACTCATACGCAGATGGCAAACTGGTCTGATGACCGTTACAACCCTAAGTGGGTTTATGTAAGCGGGCATACTCATCAGAACGCGTTCTTGTTGCAACGTGATGGTACTGTGGTTTTTTCTGACAATCAGGTCGGTTACCAGCCTAAGCCTTGGCATCTTAATAGTTTTACGATTGATGCTCATAAATACGACCCGTTTAAGAACTTTCCAGATGGTATTCACCCTATTACGCGTGAGCAGTATGTTGAGTTCAATCGCTGCCAAGGCATCATAATGCAGAGCATGAAATATCCTGGTGATTTATATGCTTTGAAGCATGCTGGGGTCTATATGTTTGTGCTGAAAAGTGCAAGCGGATTATGCCTTCTGGAGGGTGGTAGGCGGCATAAGCTCGATTATGACATCGACTACTACTTCGATAATCTTCCCGAGTACGTCCGGAAAGTACACTGCGCATTTGCTCCGTATCGAAAAGCCCTTTCTTTGATTTCTGACGAGGTGAGTGCAATTGGTGGAGCGGGCACGATTCATGGTTGCATCGTGGATATAGATTGGTTCAATCACGTATACCTGAACCCATTTGATGGAAAGATAACCCCATACTTTGCTGTAAATACGACTGGCAAGCTGGTTTTCAATGATACGGAGTCGTTGCTCAAAACATCTCCGTTGCCGCCGCGGCTGATCGGTGGCGTCCCCATGTTTACGCATTATTTGTCTTTGGCCAAAGAAGAAAGACTTCCGATTCTTTCCCGCAATGCGAATAAGAAGTGGGATCTTGCCATGGTTCCGCAGGTTGTTTTAGATAAGTCAATGTATGAACCGTCTCGCATTATGCGTTCAATTCAATATATTTTCGATCAGAATGTACTGCGTATTTGGAATGACGCGGTTCTCTTGATTGAGGATAAGGACGAGTTCGGGGAGGTAACGCCCCCTCGGGCTCTCTTCGGGGCAGGGGCAGACGGCCATCCGGCGGTTCCTTTGGGCTTGCCTGTATCGTAGGCAACGCGCCGAATGTTCGTCACTGAAACTCATCGGCGGCTCATCTCTGACTGTAATGGGGGTTGGTGCATGATGCTCTGTTTGAATCGTTTTGTCGGGGAACGCAAATGTGCCTTCTGCAGAATAGTCGCTCGGTGCGTACTTTATTCTGGTAAAGTATCTTCCATTATTCGTGTGCCTCGTTAGTGGGCGGGGCGTTTTGAAAGGACTTGTGTCTATGGGAAGGGTGTACAACTTTTCTGCGGGTCCGGCAGTGCTTCCTGAAGAAGTGCTCCGTGAAGCCGCTGCGGAAATGCTCGATTATCAGGGCACCGGTATGTCTGTCATGGAGATGAGTCACCGCTCAGCTGCATTCAAGGGCATCATCGAGGAAGCCGAAGCCGATCTTCGCGACCTTATGAACATCCCCGACAACTACAAGGTGCTGTTCTTACAGGGTGGTGCAACTCAGCAGTTTGCCGCCATCCCCATGAACCTGATGCTGAACGGCAAGGCCGATTACGTCGTTTCTGGTTCGTGGTCTAAGAAGGCGTTCAAGGAAGCTCAGCTGTTCGGTGATGCTCGCTGTGTGGCTTCGAGTGAAGATGGCAACTTCTCCTACATCCCCAACGTGGATGAGCTTGAGTTCCGTGAGGATGCCGATTACGTTTACATCTGCGAAAACGAGACCATCTACGGAACGCATTACCATAAGCTTCCTGAAACGGGCGACGTTCCGCTGGTAAGCGATGTTTCCTCGTGCTTCCTTTCCGAGCCTATCGACGTTTCGAAGTATGGCCTGGTGTACGGCGGTGTTCAGAAGAATATCGGTCCTGCTGGCGTGGTTATCGTTATCATTCGCGAAGATCTTATCAAGGATGAATGGCTGCCCAATACGCCTACCATTCTGCGCTATAAGACTCAGGCAGATGCTGACAGCATGTCGAATACTCCTCCGTGCTATGGCATCTACATTTGCGGAAAGGTCTTCAAGTGGTTGAAGTCCCTTGGCGGGCTTGAAGCCATGAAGAAGATCAATGAGGAAAAGGCAGCACTGCTCTACGATTACCTTGATTCCACCGACTTCTATACGGCTACCGCACGCAAAGAAGATCGTTCCATCATGAACGTTCCCTTCGTTACCGCTTCGGCTGAGCTTGATGCCGAATTCGTTGCTGGCGCCAAAGAGCGCGGCATTGAAAACATCAAGGGCCATCGCAGTGTAGGCGGTATGCGTGCAAGTATCTACAACGCAATGCCTATCGAAGGCGTAAAGGCTTTGGTTGAGTACATGAAGGAATTTGCCGAGTCCCATCAGTAGGGAATCGAATACGTAAAATGCTGCTGCACGTGCCGATAATCGACAAAACGTGCCAGCTGCGAAAAATATATTAAATCAGCGGGGGAGCATCGTATCGTGCGATGCTCCCTATGCTATACTTTCCAAGTCTGTAAAAAGGCAGACAAGAAATTATAGGCCCCCGAGACATGTTTGTTGTTGGTGCTTGTTCGGCAAGCGCGGCATACATGGTTAATGTTTTGACTGCAAACACGTACGAAGGGTCCCCGATACTTTTTTGAAAGGGGTCCGTTTTGACCGAAATCAAGAACACGTCCGTCATTGATTTTCAGGACATCTCTGACGAAGAGATGAACAAGATGATCGATGGCACTCTGACCGACTTCGACGAGGGCGATCTGATCGACGGCACTGTTGTAAAGATCGAGCATGACGAGGTACTCGTTGACATCGGATTCAAGAGCGAGGGCGTTATTCCTGCCCGCGAGCTTTCTATCCGCAAGGATGCTGATCCCTCTGAGGTCGTATCTTTGGGCGATAAGCTCGAGGCCTTGGTTCTCCAGAAGGAGGACAAGGACGGTCGTCTCATCCTCTCCAAGAAGCGTGCTGAGTACGAGCGTGCTTGGATTCAGGTTGAGGAAAAGTTCAAGGCTGGCGAAGTTGTTACCGGCGAGGTTATCGAAGTCGTCAAGGGCGGCCTGATCCTCGACATCGGTCTCCGTGGCTTCTTGCCTGCTTCTCTCGTTGATCTTCGTCGTGTTAAGGATCTTACTGCATACCTCGGCACCGAAATCGAAGCTCGTGTTATCGAGATGGATCGCAACCGCAACAACGTTGTTCTCTCCCGTCGTGTTCTCCTCGAAGAGGGTCGCAAGAACGAGCGTGCTGAAATCCTCGAGAAGCTCTCTAAGGGCATGCGCCTGAAGGGCACCGTTTCCTCCATCGTTGACTTCGGTGCATTCGTTGATCTGGGCGGCATCGACGGCCTGATCCACATCTCCGAGCTCTCCTGGAGCCATGTAAACCATCCTTCCGAGGTTGTTAAGGTTGGCGAAGAGGTTGAGGTTGAGGTTCTCGACGTTGATCTTCAGCGCGAGCGCATCTCTCTTGGCCTCAAGCAGACCACCGAGGATCCTTGGACCAAGCTTGTTGAGACCTATCCTGTTGGCACCATCGTTGACGGCAAGGTTACCAAGATCGTTCCCTTCGGTGCATTCATCGAGCTCGGCGCAAACGTTGAGGGTCTTGTACACATCTCCGAGATGGCTATGCGTCACATCGATTCTCCCGCACAGGTTGTCAAGGTTGGCGACGTTGTGAAGGTTAAGGTAATGGACGTTAACGTTGAGCGTCGTCGCATCTCCCTGTCCATGAAGGCTGCTGCCGAGGATCTGGGCATCGAGATCGCTGTTGCAGAGCCCGAGCCTAAGCCTGAGGCTGCTGAATAACAGAGCATTGCATAACATGCGATAATGAAGCGGTGGGTTGCTTTTGCACCCACCGCTTTTTGTTTGCTTGCTTAGTACGCATTCGGCAGGAATGGCGATTGAAAGCACTATGGGCGCTCAGATGAGGGGGAATGGGCATGATTACAATATTCGTTACTGGAGGCATAGGATCGGGCAAATCGACCCTGATGCGATTCTTCGAAGCTAAAGGGGCCGGCGTGGTATACGCCGATAAGGTTGGTCACGAAAACTTGCACAACGCCGCTATGAAGGATGAACTTCGAGCAGCATTCGGAAATAAGATTTTCGATTCAGAGGGCGAGATTGTTCGTTCTGCGCTTGCTGCTTGCGCTTTTTCGAGCCCACAGAATACCGCTTTGCTGGATTCGATTACTCAACCGCGTTTATATGAGGGCTGTCTTCGCCATATTGGTGATTTGGGAAAGAGCCATGAGGTGGTTGTGCTTGAAATGGCCATTCTTGACGGGCGCGATGACTTTTACCGGAAAGCCGACATCGTTATTGCGGTTACAACCTCTCCAGAGGTTCGCATTGCCCGATTGATGCAGTCACGTGGTTTTTCCGAAGAAGACGCGCGCAATCGTTTGGCGAATCAGGTTCCTGAAGAGCAGCGTTTGTCGATTGCCGATGTGGTGTTTACCAACAACGGTTCTATTGAGGAATTTGAAGCGCAGATTTCCTTATGGTGGGAATATGAAATTGCACCACGCCTTGCGTGATATACGCATTTGCTTGGTGGGCACCTGGCACCAGCTTGCTTTCTACCTTGTTAAATTAAATTCTTTGTGCTGATAGGCGCCAAGCGGGTTGTTCTTTGGACAATCGGGCTAGCCAGTAAGGAGACACTAGTGAGCCATCTTTCTAATCTTGAGGGTCACGTTATGGAGGGCAAGCTTCCCGTTGACCGTCTTGCTACACAGCCATTCAAAGTTGTCTCTCCGTACGAGCCTGCAGGCGACCAGCCTAAGGCTATTGAACAGCTTGCCCGGAATATCGAATCTGGTATGCGCTATGAGACCTTGCTGGGCGTGACGGGTTCGGGAAAAACCTACACCATGGCTAAAACCATTGAGGCTGTGCAGAAGCCAACCCTTGTGTTGGCTCCCAATAAAACGCTTGCGGCGCAGTTGGCTGCCGAGCTGAAGGAATTATTCCCAAACAATGCGGTGGTGTATTTTGTCAGTTACTATGATTACTATCAGCCTGAAGCGTATGTGCCTACCACAGATACCTTTATCGAAAAGGATGCCTCTATTAATGAGGAAGTGGAAAAACTGCGTCATGCAGCAACCTCCCAACTTCTTTCCCGTCGTGATGTAATCGTTGTTGCCTCGGTTTCCTGCATCTATGGTATTGGTTCGCCTATGGATTATGCGGGTATGGCGGTGTTCTTGGATAAAGAGGTCGAGCAGGATCGCGACGAGCTTATTCGAAAGCTCATCGACATTCAGTATGACCGCAATGATTATGAACTGAAGCGCGGTACGTTCCGCGTGCGCGGCGATGCGCTCGATGTGTTTCCTCCCTATGCGGACAATCCGATTCGCGTGGAATTCTGGGGCGATGAGATCGAGGAAATCTCGGAGATCGACAACGTCACCGGTGAAGTGTTGAATACCTTCGAAGCGTTGCCCGTTTGGCCTGCTTCTCATTACGTTGCTGCGCGTCCTGCGTTGGAGCGCGCGGTTAAGACCATTCAGGATGAACTGCAGGACCGCCTTACCCAATTCAATGAAGAGGGAAAGCTTCTTGAAGCGCAGCGTTTGGAAATGCGCACTTCCTATGATCTTGAGATGATTGAGACCATGGGATTTTGTTCGGGTATTGAAAACTATTCGCGCCATCTTGATGGTCGTGAGCCAGGTGAGCCGCCCTATACGCTCATTGATTATTTCCCAACCGATTTCCTGTGCTTCATTGATGAGAGCCATGTCACCGTCCCTCAAATCCGAGGTATGCATGAAGGAGACCGCTCTCGCAAGATCACGCTGACCGAGCATGGTTTCCGTTTGCCGTCATGCCTAGACAATCGCCCCCTGCGCTTCGATGAATTTGAGGCTCGAATCCCCCAATTCGTGTATGTTTCTGCGACTCCGGGCGATTATGAAGAACGTGTGAGCGAGGCAAAGGTGGAGCAGATCATTCGTCCGACCGGATTGCTTGATCCTGAGATCGACGTTCGCCCCATCATGTCGCAGATCGATGACATTATCGACGAGGCTCAAGGGTGTGCCAAACGCAAAGAGCGCGTGCTGATTACCACCCTTACTAAACGTATGGCGGAAGACCTTACCGAGCATTTGCTTGATCAGGGCATTCGCGCTCGTTATATGCATTCCGACATCGGCACACTGGAACGCGTTGAAATCTTGCGTGACCTGCGAAAAGGGGAGTTTGATGTCTTGGTGGGCATCAACCTGTTGCGTGAGGGCTTGGACCTGCCCGAAGTAACGTTGGTGGCAATTCTTGATGCTGACAAGGAAGGCTTTCTTCGCAATCACCGTTCCCTGATCCAGACCATTGGTCGTGCGGCGCGTAACGCCAACGGCAGGGTGATCATGTATGCCGATAAGATTACCGACTCGATGGATCAAGCCATCAAGGAGACGCGCCGTCGTCGCAGTATTCAGATGGCATACAACGAAGAGCATGGCATTGTGCCCCAAACGGTTAAGAAGGGCTTAAGCGACATTACCGATTACCTCGAATCTGAAGAGGGGAAGCGTAGCGCGCAAGAAGTCAATGCTGATTTGGCTGGTTATTCTCGTAGTGAGATTCTGCGTGTTATAGCCTCGTTGGAGGACGAGATGATGGAGGCTTCTGCTGCGATGGATTTCGAGCGCGCGGCTTCGGTTCGCGATCAGATCGTTCAGTTGCGCGGGCAGATGGAAGGTAAAAGCGAAGAAGCGGTTTTGGGCGAATTGAAGAAAACCGCCCGAAAGGGAAGTGCCTTCGGTGCTCGCAAAAGCTCCTATGGTGGCGGTCGGAAAAGTTAAGCAACATATCCTAATAATCTGTGGTGACCTTATGAATGCGCTTGCCGTGTTCGTTGAGGATCCGTATCCTTTCAAAATTAGTTAGACAAACTAAGCAAATGCGCATGAAAAGAACTCGGCATGTGCGTTGAGGGAAGGAGTAGGACGTGGGATTTGCAGTTGTTGTAGACTCGACGCTCGATATGTCTGCTGAGGAATACCAAGCACTGAACATCACCATGGTTCCCCTTAATATTTTGGTCGGCGAAGATGAATTCAAGGATCAGGTGGAAATCAGCTCCGAAGAATTTTACAAGCGCATGGGTGAAGCAACCGAGCTCCCCAAAACCGCCCAGCCGGCACCTTTCGATTTTGTGCAGGCATACGAGCGCCTTGCGCAAGAGGGCTATGAGGGAATCGTCTCTCTGCATATTGCCGGCGTTCTTTCCGGCACTATTGAATCGGCTCGTGCGGCAGCTGACCAGGTAGCCATTGATGTCCGTGTTATCGATTCCGCTTGCTGTACCGCTCAGGCAGCATTGCAGGTAAAGCAGCTCTGCGCTCTCCGTGATGCCGGGGCAACGCTCGACGAAGCTCAGGCCGCCATTGAGAAGCTTCTTCCGAAAACTCAGTTCCTTGTTGCCTGCGACACGCTGGAAAACTTACTGAAAGGTGGTCGCCTTTCGGCCGACCAAGTAAAGAACGCCAGCCTGCTGAACATTAAGCCAATTTTCACCTTCAACGAAACGGGTGTGCTGGTTGCTTTCGGCAAGGCCAAGGGTATGCGCGGCGTTATCAAGCAGTATGTTCAGAATGCCCAAAAGCGCACTGAAGAGCAGGGTAAGCAGCGCATTCGTTTCTGTCACGTTGCAAACGAGCAGGGCGTTGAAGACCTGAGGTCTGCTCTTAACGAAGCTGGCGTGGAATATGTTGACGAGGGATCCTCCCCTTGTGGAGCCACGGTGGCAACGCATCTGGGTCTGGGCGCTCTCGGCATCTCATTTGCTCCTGCTGAAGCCTAAGGCGGGTCAAAATTGGGCTATTTGCCTTTTGCGGCTGAACTGCTGATGGAAATGCGTGATTCAGCTCCTCATACCTCGAATTATGGAAACGCTTCGGAATACCGAGCGCCCGATCTGATAAGGAAGTGAACATGGAAAACGTTGGCAACATCGATGAGGAACGCGGCGACAAGGCGATTGTTGATACGTTGCTGTCAGATACGTTTAATTCCATTCTCCGTATCGAGGAACGCTCGCTTAAGAATCGCTTGACCGAGGGTCTCTCCATTGCAGAGTTACACACTATTGTTGCGGTGGGTTTGCATGAGATAAATTCCATGAAAGTGGTAGCTTCGCGCCTTGATGTTACCATGGCTACCCTTACGGCAGCTATGAACAAACTTGAGCGGAAGGGATTCGTGGAGCGCTCTCGCAGCGAAATAGATCGCCGCCAGGTTCTGGTGCAGTTGACCTCGAAAGGACGTAAGGCCTTCCGTGCCCATGAGTCTTTCCATAAAAAAATGGTTGACAGTGCTCTTGCTGCACTTACCCCAGAGGAAGAAGAGCTGTTTGTCAGTGCTTTGGGCAAGATCAAAGATTTCTTCGACAAGGAGAGCAAGCAGCTAAACGCTGTGGAAGCGTAACTCTCTATAAATAATTTTTCGGTTATCGCCTTACCCAGGTGTAGCTCAGTGCGTCCAAATTCGTTGCGTTTGGCTTATGCAGTTGATAACGAAGCGGGCGGCATGGTGTTGGTGAATGACGGCTTCCTCAAACGGATGCTGTTGAATAAAGAAAGGACATAAACATGGCAACTATTGATTCTCTGAAGGAAATCCTGAACGAAAACCTCGATATCGAGCCGGAAAAGGTTGTTGAAAGCGCAACGTTTGACGAACTCGGTATCGATTCTCTGGATATGGCAGAACTGATCTGTGATATCGAAGAGCGTCTCGACGTTGAGTTCGGTGAGCCCGAGGGCCTGGAGACTGTTGGCTCTTTGGTGGAGTACATCGACTCTCTGTAGCCGACGCTGCCGCTTATTATGCGGTTGCGTTCGGGAGGGGGCATTGCCTCTGGCAGCCCTCTCCCTCCTTCGTTCTGTCGAAGGAGGCGGCTTCTTTCAAGCGTTTGCAAAGAGGCCGCCCTCTTTGACAGGAATGCCCGTGTGGCAAAGTGCGCAAAGTGAAATGAGGCATACGTATATGAAGACACGTATTACCGAGCTGTTGGGCATTGAACAGCCCATCATCCAGGGTGGTATGGCATGGATCGCTGATGCGAAACTTGCCGCCGCCGTAAGCGAAGCAGGCGGCTTGGGAATCATTGCCTGCGGATCTGCTCCCGTTTCTTGGGTCCGCGAGCAAGTTGAAGAAGCTCGCCGTCTTACGGACAAGCCTTTCGGCTTGAACATTATGTTGATGAACCCTGAGGCTCCTGAGCTCGCTAAGCTTGCCGCAGAGATGAAGGTTCGTGTGGTAACCACGGGCGCCGGCAATCCTGGAAACTACATCGATATGTGGAAAGAGGCAGGATGCAAGGTCATTCCTGTTGTGGCTTCCGCTGCTCTGGCTCGACGTATGGAGCGCTGTGGGGCGGACGCTGTTGTGGCTGAAGGCTGCGAGGCGGGTGGTCATATCGGGGAACTCACTACAATGGCGCTTACCCCTGCGGTGTGCGATGCCGTTTCCATTCCCGTTATTGCGGCAGGAGGCATTGCTGACGGCCGTGGCTTTGCCGCTGCTGTTGCTTTGGGTGCAGAGGGCGTTCAGGTCGGTACACGCTTCCTTACCGCTACCGAATGCGGTGTTCACGATGCCTACAAGCAGAAGGTTTTGGGTGCAAAAGACTCCGACACTATTGTTACGGGGCGCGCTGGCGGGCATCCCGTGCGCGGTATCAAGAACAAATTCGCGCGAAACGTTCGTAAACTGGAGGCCGACCCTGCCAACGTTGCCCTTCTTGAATCAGAGTTGGCCGGTTCTCTCCATCGTGCTGTTGCGGGCGATGTGGACAATGGCTCGTTGATGGCGGGTCAGGTTGCTTGCCTGGTTAACGATGAGAAGAGCGCTGCTCAGATTGTCGATGACTTGGTGGCTGAAGCCCAGTCATGGGCAGGCGAGGGCCTTCAGCGCATGTTGGACGCGAATGCTCGTCGTGCATGGAATACCGAGGTGCGCTAAATATGACGGTATTCATGTTTCCAGGGCAAGGTGCCCAAAAGCCTGGGATGGGTGCGGATCTTCTTGGGATCGCAGAGGTTGCACAAACCTTTGCGATTGCAGGCGAGGTGTGTGGCGTTGATGTTGCTGCGCTTGCGCGAGAGGGTAGCGCTGAACAGGTGAACGATGCCTATAACGCCCAGGTGTTGGCTGCGGCTCTTTCTGTCGGGCTGTCTCATGCGCTCGATGCCCGAGGGATTCAGGCGGAAGCCATGCTCGGATTTTCCCTGGGTCAGATCAGCGCCCTTATGGCAAGCGGCGTTTTGAGCGATGAGGATGGCTTCGCTTTACTTGATGTGCGAGCTCGCTCTATGGCTCAGGCCTGCAAGGAGCGCCCGGGCGCGATGTATGCGCTGCTGGGTGCCGCTCATGAAGACGCGCAGGGCATCTGCGATACCTGTGCTCAGGACGAAATACTGGTGTGTGCCAACTACAACGCACCAGGCCAGGTAGTGGTGTCTGGCGATGTGGCCGCCATCGAGCGAGCCGAAAAGGCGTGGCAGGCCTTGGGCAAGCGCGGTGCCCGCTTGAACACGGCGGGAGCATTTCATAGTCCACTTATGGCTTCGGCGTCTAACGCGGTGCGAGAGAAGTGCAGCGAGCTTTCTTGGAAGCAGCCTGCAGTTTTGGTTATCTGCAATACTGATGCGCAGGTTTTCGATATCAGCCAGGCCGCCGATCGTTTGGCTCGTCAGGTTGTAAGCCCCGTTCATTTCGAACAGAGCGTACAGGCATTGATCAGGCAGGGTTCAGATCAGTTTGTTGAGGTTGGCTATGGCGCGGTCTTGAATGGTCTTGTTCGCCGAATCGATAAACGTGCTGGTCGTGTTCGCGTTGGAACGCTTGATGAGTGGAACGCGTTTGTTTCCGAACAAACAGGCATTGGGGAGGAGTAAACCGTGCCAAAGATCGAAAAAGCAGCGTTTCCCGTTGCGCTGGTAACGGGAGGGAGCCGTGGCATCGGTGAAGCGGTAGTGCGCACGTTTGCAGAGGCAGGCTATGCCGTAGCTATCAATTGCTCAAGCGAGAAGAGCCTTGAGGCAGCAGAGAACCTGGCGGCGGAAGTCACCAAGGTGCATGGTGTTGAGACGAAGGCTGTTTGCGCTGATGTTTCCTCCTTCCAGGAGGTTGCAGCTATGGTGGCAGAGGTGCAGGCAATGTGGGGCCGCATTGATGTTCTGGTCAATAACGCTGGTATCACGCGTGACGGTTTGTTGGCGCGCATGAGCGAAGAGGCATTTGATCGCGTGATCGATGTCAATCTGAAGGGCGCATTCAATTGCGTCCGCCATGTGGCTCCTATCATGATGAAGCAGCGATACGGAAGGATCGTAAGCGTTTCCAGTGTCGTAGGTTTATTCGGCAATGCCGGCCAGGTTAATTACTCGGCATCTAAGGCGGGCATCATTGGCCTTACCAAAAGCGTAGCGAAGGAACTCGCTGCGCGTGGCATCACGGCAAACGCAGTTGCGCCGGGCTTTATCGGGACCGAGATGACAAAGGCGATGGGCGAAAAGGCCATCGAGGCAGTGCGCGGTCGCATTGCGATGAAGGAATTCGGCGAACCTCAGGATGTGGCGAATGCGGTTCGTTTCTTGGCGAGCGACGAGGCCCGCTACATTACAGGACAGGTTTTGGCAATCGATGGAGGGATGTCGCTATGAGCAACGAAGAGAAGAACAACGGATTCAACCGCGTAGTAATTACGGGTATGGGTGCGATTTCTCCTGCAGGCTTTGGTGTTGATGCACTGTGGAGCAAGGTTGCATCTGGCGAGTGCTGTTTTACCCTTCTTCCCGAAGAAAAACGAGAGCAGCTCAACGTGAGCGTTGTTGGAGCCATTCCCGACTACGATCCCCTGAAAGCGGGTTTTTCCAAGAAGGAATCGCGTCGCTTTGCCCCCTTCGTTCAGTACGCCATTTTGGCATCGGATGAAGCCATGGCGCAGGCGGGCATCGATATGGATCAAGAGGACGCTACTCGTTTTGCGTGCGTGTTCGGATCTGGTATTGGTGGCATGGAAGTTTTCGAGCGTGAATCCATCGTGCTGCACGAAAAAGGAGCAAAGCGCGTAAGCCCGCTGTTTATTCCAACCATGATCTCGAACATGGCGGCGGGTAATCTTGCCATTCGCTATGGCTTGAAGGGCGATTGCCTGAACATTGTAACGGCATGCTCGACTGGCACTCATTGCGTAGGCGAGGCCTATCGCCTTATTCGCTTCGGCTTGGCCGATGCGGCACTTGCCGGTGGTACTGAAGAGGGCATCACCAATATGTCGTTGGCTGGTTTTGGCAACTTGGGTGCCATCACCAAGTCCGATGATCCCATGAAGGCTGGATTGCCTTTCGACGCTCGTCGTTCCGGTTTCGTTGCAGGCGAGGGAGCGGGTGCGTTGGTGCTGGAATCGCTTGAGCATGCTCAGGCACGTGGCGCCAACATTATTGCCGAGATCACGGGCTTTGGCTCTACTGGTGACGCTTACCATATGACTGCCCCCGAGCCGAGCGGCGAGGGCGCAGTGCGCGCTATGCGTCAGGCGCTGGCCGAAGGTGGTTTCTCTCCGGAAGATGTGGGCCATCTGAACGCTCATGGCACGGCTACGCATGTGAACGACATGGTGGAAGCCGCTGCGTGGCATGGCCTTCTTGGCGACGATCTTGCTTCCAAGACTCCCGTAACCTCGGTAAAGGGCACGGTAGGCCACATGTTGGGCGCAGCAGGCGCTATCGAAGCCATCGTGACGGCTATCTCGGTATCTCGCGGTATCGTTCCCCCTACGGCAGGCTACGCTGAATCAGATCCGGAATGCCCAGTGTTCGTTCCGTCTGGCGCTTTGGTGAACCGTCCCCAGAAGGTTGCACTTTCTAACTCGCTGGGCTTCGGTGGGCATAATGCCTCTTTGGCGATATCTCCGTTTACGGAGGTGAGTGAGTAATGGGGCTTGAGGTCACTTTTCCCTGTGATCGCGAAGGCGTGTTGGCGTTGCTGCCCCATCGCGATCCGTTCGTGTGGGTAAGCCGCGTTGTAAGCTGCAAGCCCGGTGAGTCTATCGTAGCTGAGCTTGACGTTGACCCTGCCCTGCCCTTGTTCGCGGGTCATTTTCCGGGGCATCCCGTTCTTCCCGGTGTCATCTTGATGGAAGCGCTCGCTCAGGCCGCATGCTGCTGTCTGCTTTCGGAGGAAGGCCAGGCAGGGCGCATCGGTTACCTTGCCGGTATCGATAAAGCTAAATTCCGTCGAACCGTGCTTCCCGGTGACACCGTCACTCTTGAGGCCGTCATCACGCGCAATTCTCCCCGAATGTGTGTTGCCGATGTAGTGGCGCGCGTCGAAGGCGAGGTTTGCGCTCAGGCAACGCAGAAATATGTAATGGCGAAAGTTGAGGAAGAAGGGGAACAATAATGACTAAACCCAACTCTTCCGTTGCGGACAGCACGGTCGTATATCAGCTATCGCTGCTCGAGCAGGCAATTAATGCCCCCTTGCTGGTGGTTGGTTACGGTTCTCCCATGAAAGCATGCGTGAAGGCCTGCGTGAAAAACGAGTGCAGCCAGATATGGGTTACGGGCACTAAAGACAAGGAAAAGGGTTTTTCCTGCTCGGGATCTGCTCGTGTTGCCTTGCTGGGCGACAAGTTCGATGCTCGTTTGTTTACCAATGTGTATGCGGTTATCCAGGCGGCAAAGATGTGCGGTGCGGGCGCGCTTCTTGTGTGTGATACCAACTTCGTAGCTGATCCTCTTTTGCGTATGGTGGCGCATCAGAATGGCATCTGCGTGCTTACTCCCATGGAAAAGGATCGTTCTCATAGCTTGTGGGTGGAATGCCATCCCGATCCTGCTTTTGCTGAGCATGAGCCAAATTGGCGCCGTTGTCCCAAATGCAAGATGTACCATGACGAACAGCCTGTTTTGGCTACAGGCGGCGTATGCCCCACCTGTGGCGAGTTGTACCGTCTTACTTCGAGCGAGCGCATCGCACTGCTGTTCGACGAAGGTTCATTCGAAGAATGGGACGCTTCCATGGACGAAAGCGATCCGCTTGAGTTCCCCCAGTTCAATGAGCTTATTGAAAAGCAACGGGTGCGTAGCGGCTTTGATGAGGGCGTGCGCACCGGAAAAGTTAAGCTCGATGGCCGCGAAGTGGCGCTTTGTATCATGGAATCTACCTTCATGATGGGTTCGATGGGGTCTGTTGTAGGCGAGAAGGTAACCCGCGCGGTTGAGCGGGCTACCGATGAGGGCCTGCCCCTGTTTATCTTCACTGCATCTGGCGGTGCCCGTATGCAGGAGGGTCTTGTGTCCTTGATGCAGATGGGTAAGATCAGTGCCGCAATCGAGCGTCACGGTCGTGCGGGTTTGCTGTATGTATCTGTTATCACCGATCCCACCACAGGTGGTGTAACAGCTTCGTTCGCCATGCAGGGCGACATCATTATTTCCGAGCCCCATGCGCTTATCGGTTTTGCTGGCCGTCGCGTAATCCAGGACACCATCAAACAGACGCTGCCCGAAGGATTTCAGACGGCAGAGTTTGCGCTTGAGCATGGTCTCATCGACGCCATTGTTGAGCGTAGCGATCTGAAAGAATGCCTTTCGCGTATCCTTGCGTTGCATAGCGTCCCGAAGGAAATGGAGCTGGATCAGGACATGGCCCGAGTGGTTCCCGGCGGTGGTGCTGTGCGTGCGATGCTGCGTGCTGCGCAGGATGCCGTTGCTGCCCGCCAAGATGACAAAGTTGAGGAGGGGGCTCTTTCCAGGCTTGCCGGGGAAGTCGGGAAACGCATTAACGTTAAAGGCTCGTTTTCACTGAAGCGTGCTCTCAAGAAACGCGGTGTAGCCGATGCTCCTTCGGTTATGCCCCTGAAGAAGGCTTCTTCGAAGGAAGACAACCCGGCTTGGGAAAGCGTTATGATCGCTCGCAACATTCATCGTCCAACCTCTCAGTACTATATCAACCATATGGTCGATGGGTTCTTTGAGCTTCATGGTGATCGTATGTTTGCCGATGATGGGGCCATCATCGGTGGTATTGGCTGGATTGACGGCATGCCTGTTACGGTGGTTGCTGAAGAAAAGGGTGCCGACCTGAAGCAGCGTATTGCTCGTAATTTTGGCTGCCCTCAGCCCGAAGGCTACCGCAAGAGTCTCCGCTTAATGCAGCAAGCGGAAAAATTCGGTCGTCCTATCGTTTGCTTAGTGGACACCCAGGGTGCGTTCTGCGGCATGGAGGCGGAAGAGCGCGGTCAGGGGAATGCCATCGCTGACAACCTGGTTGCTATGGCGAGCCTTACCGTTCCTGTTGTATGCATCGTTTTGGGTGAAGGCGGTTCGGGCGGCGCATTGGCGCTTGCCATGGGTAATCGCGTTGCTATGCAAGACCATGCGGTGTATTCGGTTCTTTCGCCCGAAGGCTTTGCCTCGATTTTATGGAAGGATCGCACCCGTGCCGCCGAGGCGGCTGCCGTCATGAAGATGAGTGCCCGTGAAGCGTGTGATATGGGCATTATCGAAGAAGTGGTAAGCGAGGGGGATGGGCCTGCCCATGAAAATCCCGAACAGGCTGCTGCTTATGTGGAAGAATTCGTAACGCGTTCGTTGCGGGAGTTGTATCGCCTGAGCCCCGAAGAGCTCCGCGATCAGCGCTATGAGCGTTTTCGCGCCTTCTAAGATTAAACCTTTCTATAGACGAACATGTTCTAGGCATCCTAGCTGGGAAATCTGGCTAGGATGCTTCTCTTTTATGGAGAATAAACGTAAAATACGAACCAGGGATCACAATTTAAGAGAGGGAGAAAATTATGGCTGAACCACAATACGTCGTTATTGCAGGGTTTCCAAACGCCGACTTCATGGCGGTAGCTTTGGACAAAGATGGCGTTGCAATCTCCGAGAAGACGTTCAAACCCATTGATTTCATGCGCGAGATGGAATCCTTCTTGGAGGCCTATCCTGCACCTGAAATCAGGATGATCGGCCCTAAGGACTATGCGGTTGAGTACAAGAAGATGCTCATCAAGGGTAAATACGTTACCGAGCATCCTGGTATTCCGATCGAGGTTCTGTATCGCGGTGGATATGCGTAAGAAATAAGGCGGCTGTTCAAGCCGCCTTATTTTTTTTGCTTATGTTCCTTTTAGCTGGATATGCCCCGTTGCGTCGCTTCGTCCATCCTGAAAACAAAAAACTCGGTGTCTCTGCAACTATTTTTCGATTAGGGGCTCTCTTCTGTTCCTTCGGGGCTTTTTAATGGCTGATTTGCAGCGTTTTCACGCTAAAATCCGCGATTAGGGAGGTTGCGGCAATTGCCAATCGCAAAAAAGTTGCAGTGCGTGCCGCTTTTTTGTTTTTGAGCTCCCAAGATGCCTTAAAAGCGGTGCCGTGGATGGGGTTGATTTGGCGTGCTTTAGTCAACTGTGTTGCGTGCTGTAGGCGGGGTAGATCTGACGCAGCGTTTTAGGCAGAGTGGACCGGGCTCTGCGTTGTGGACGCTTTCGGGCACGGCGCTGCGAGGCGGCTCGGCATCGTGGTGAGGTGGTCTGAGCAAAGCGCTGTGTTCGAGGCAGGGTCTGGCTATCGGTTGATTATGCGGTACCAATGAAGCGCCCGTGAAGCATTACGCTTGTGATCCGTTGCTTGCAGATTTGTGCGGGTTGGGTCGGTTTGGCGTTATGGAACGCAAAACTAAAACGGGGTTCGGCAATAGCCGAACCCCGTTCGCGTCGGTAGATTCTGATTTTCTGACTTAACTAAGTCCCAGCCAGAAGGCGATTTTGGGAGCATATCCCATGATGAAGATGATGACGATCAGCACGGGGATGCCGTAAGAAACCCATATGCGAGACCAGGCGGGGAACTTGATGCCGATACCGGTGTCTGCCTCCTTTAGGAAGTTATCCCAGCCCCAACCGTATCGACGGGTGCAGAACAGCACGAACACGAGTGCGCCCAAAGGCAGCATATTGTTAGACACGATAAAGTCCTCGATGCTCTGGATATCGCCAATGGCGGGAATGGTTACATCGGAAAGCACGTTGAAGCCCAGCGCGCAGGGCAGACTCAGTACCAGTACCAAAATGCCGTTGATGGCAACAGCGCGGCGTCGGCTAATTTCCCATTTGTCCATGCTGAAGCTGATGAGGTTTTCGAACACCGCAATAACCGTAGAAAGTGCGGCAAAGCTCATGAAGATGAAGAACAGTGCGCCCCAAAGGCTGCCAAGAGGCATTTGGGCGAATACCAAGGGCAGCGTTACGAATACCAGTGAAGGACCGGAATCGGGCGTTACGCCGTAAGCGAAGCATGCGGGGAAGATGATGAGTCCTGCAAGAATGGCCACTACCGTGTTGAGGGCGGTTACCGAAACAGCTTCGCTCATCAGGCGCCGATCTTTATTGATATACGAGCCGAAGATCTCCATAGCGGCGATACCCAAAGAAAGGGAGAAGAACGCTTGACCCATAGCTGCATAAACCGCTTCGCCGAACGTTGCCATACCGCCTTCGAACATGCGGCTGAAATCAGGGATAAGGTAGAACGCGATACCCTCTGCGCCACCGGGTAGGGTGGTGGTGCGGATGCATAAGATGATCATTACTACAAACAGGATGGCCATGAGCCATTTGGTGATGCGCTCTACGCCTTTCTGGAGACCTAGGCTGCATACGGCAAAACCTATAGCGATGGCAGCAATCATCCAGCCAATAAGCTCGCTTGGGTTAGCGAGAAGCGCGTTGAACACGCTGCCTGCCACCTCGGTGCTGGCACCGTCGAAGGTTCCCGTTGCCATCTTGGGGATATAGGCAAGCATCCAGCCGGCAACGGTGGTGTAGAACATCATCAGCAGCATGCAGCCAATGTAACCCCACCATGAAAACCAGTGAAATCGACGCTTGGGTTCCAAGATATCGAAGGCTTGCGCGGCGCTCTTTTGACTGGCGCGGCCTACGGCAAATTCCATAACCATAACGGGCAGTCCGAGGATTACCAGAAACACCAGGTATAGGAGCACGAATGCTCCTCCGCCGTATTCACCGGTGATGTAGGGGAAGCGCCATACGTTACCGATGCCGATGGCGCAACCAGCGGCGATGAGGATGAAGCCAATGCGTGATGCGAAGTGCTCACGCGAGCTTGCGGCATTTGCCGCAGTATCAAATGCTTTGTTAGTCATAGGTGATATTCCTGTAATCAGATTAATGCCAAACGACCAAAATTCTATCATGCATAACACGTTCAGGAAGCGAGCGCTCAGTGGGGAGTGTAGGGGAGGTCACGTTGGGGACTTGGAGGGCGAATTGAAGCGCGGGAAGTTCAAGGCGTGTTGCTTTGATGCTGATATTCCTTTCGTGGCGTGTGATAGGTGTTTTATCAAGCGTGAGTCGAGTCAACCAAGGTGCTGTTTGGCTCTCTGGTGCCAATCTTGTGTGCAGCAAAAAGCCCCTGGATTGTTCCAGGGGCCCTAAGCCGTGAAAAACTGCCTTTAAGTTTTGCGCTATTTTGCCATGCCAACTTCCTTGAAGTAAGACTCAACGTCGTCTTGCCAGGTGGGGAGCTCAGCACCAAACATTTCCAGCATCAGGCTTTCGAGTTCAACCTGCTCTGCGGTAACCAGATCGGATTCGGGTACCAAGATGGTGTTGGCATCGTAGCCACAAGTATTGAGAACATGAGAGAGGAACTCGTAGCGGCTTGCCATCCCGCGACTAGTAACGTGAAGTACGCCAGTTGCCTTGCGGTTGATGGCTTTGATCAGGAAGTCAACATAGGTGGAAATAGAGGTTGGCGAAGCAAGCTGATCGGTGCGTGCAACAAGGGTTTTGCCGGCAGCTGCAGCGTCAAGTGCGTCCTTAACCTGTCCGCCGTCGATGCTGTATACCCAGGAAGAGCGAATGATAAGGTGATTGGGCGTGGTGTCGCGCACCATTACCTCGCCTGCGCGCTTCGATTTGCCGTAAGGCGTTTCGGGGTGGGGCGTGTCGAATTCGTTGGCAGGTTCTGCCATGCGTACGGGGAACACGTCATCTGTTGAGATCTGCACCATAAGTGCGCCAACATTGTTTGCGGCAAGCGCAACGTTGCGAGCGCCAAGAGCGTTGACTTCGTAGGCATGAATGCGGTTGGACAGGCCGGTTACCGCGCGCGAAATGCCTGCACAGTTGATAACCACATCAGGACGCAGATCTTGCGCAAAAGCGTCGATGCGTTCAGGATCGGTAACCATCAGCTCCTTGTCGGTGCCAACAACGGTGCAATTGTATGTGGCCTTTAAGCGCTTGACGATTTCGCGACCCAGAAAGCCTTTGCAGCCAGTGACCCAAATGGTTTCTTTGTAATCCATATCGTTCCTATCGTAGAAGTGCGTTGTGAGTAGGGCAGTGGCTGGCGCATAAGCGCCAGCCCTGTGATTTTAACGCCAAATCGTCGGTCGATGTGGCGAAACGGTAAAGCTTAGGCGGTTGCTTTCGTTCCTTTGTCCTTCTTGCCGTGAACAAGCTTCTGGTAAGCGAATACGCCGAACACGAACAGGAAGCCGATAGCGTTGATGCCAAGTGAGGCTATGCCGTCTGCTTCGGACATGGGAATCATGATGGCAACGCCGGCAACAATGGCAAACACGCGCAGTATGGGGTTGATCTTACCGAACAGGTAACCCTGCAAACCAGAAGCAACGCCGAACAGGCCGAACAAAGCCATGGCCGTGTTGAGAACGACCATGTACGGCTCGACGGGCGCTTGCATGATAAGCGCGGGGCAGAACGCGAATACGAACGGAACGATATACGCCGCAATACCCAAGCGTGACGCGGTTACAGCAGTCTTCATCGGCTTAGACTTTGCGATAGCACTGCCTGCGTAGGCCGCCAGGGCAACAGGGGGCGTGATATCTGCCAGGATGCCGAAGTAGAACACAAAGAAGTGAGCGCATACCAGCGGCACACCCAACTGAATCAGGATCGGAGCGCAGGTGGCAGCCATGATGCAATAGTTCGCAGTGGTGGGAACGCCCATGCCCAGAACAATGCAGCAGAGCATGGTAAGAATCAGGCCGATGATAAGGAAGTCGCCAGCGGCAAGAACAATTGCGTTGATGAGCATGGAGGCCAGGCCGGTAACGGTGATGCATCCAGCGATCATGCCGGCCAGCGCGCATGCTACGGCAACGGCAATGGAGTTGCGGGCACCTGCAGCGAAGGCATCGGCGGCGGTCCACAGGGCGGTTTTGCAGGTTTCAAGCAAAACGCTTCCGAACGTGTCTTCTTCGGTGCGCTCTTCCCAGTTGGTGAGCAAGAAGTGGATGAAACCGATAACAAACGCCACGAAGATAGAGATGGCGGCAGATACTGCCATGGTATAGATACCAGCAGATACGATCCAAACTAGAACAACGAGTGGAATGATGAGATAGCAGTTCTTCAGCAGGTAGATCCAGGTGGGAAGTTCGTTGAAGGGGATGCCCTTTAGGCCGCGGGCCTTTGCTTCCAGATGCACGGTGCAGAAGATGCCGCCGAAGTACAGAAGGGCGGGGATGATGGCGATCGCAGCAACTTGAATGTAGGGGATGCCCATGTATTCAGCCATAAGGAACGCAGCAGCGCCCATGATGGGGGGCATGATCTGGCCACCCGTAGAGGATGCCGCTTCAACAGCGCCTGCGAATTCGGGACGATAGCCGGTCTTCTTCATCATTGGGATGGTTACCGAGCCGGTGGTAACGGTATTGCCAACCGAAGAACCAGAAACCATGCCGCACAGCGCAGAGGAGATTACGGCAACCTTTGCCGGGCCACCGGACGACCAACCAGCCAGGCGGTTTGCGAAGCTGATGAAGAAGTTCGCGATACCGGTACGTTCGAGGAAGGCGCCGAAAATGATAAACAGCACGATGTAGGTGTAGCACACGTTGGTAGGGGTGCCGATAACGCCGCTAGTGGTGTAGAAGAGCTTCTGCACGATGTTGCTCAATGCGCGGTATGCGTCTGCACCATGGCTAAACTGCCAGTAGAAGGCGTAGATTAGCAGGCAGCCAACTACCACGATAATCGGAATGCCAACGCAACGGCGACAAAGCTCGATAAGCACAGCAATGCCGCAGATGCCCAGAACCACTTCGAGGGTGCCGATACGGGTGCCCATCATCATGATGTCGACAGCATTAACCGAGAAGTACACGAACGACCCAGCACCTACCACCATGAGAACGATGTCGTACCACGGGATATGGTTGGGGGAGTGGCCCGTTTTCTTAACGGGATACATCAGATACCCGATGACGATGACGAATGCCAAGAAACGGGCCAAGCGAGTTTCAGCCTGCTCGACGCTGAACAACGTCATAAGCAGGCAGTAAACCGAAAACAGAACCATTACCGAAGTTATGACGGCTTTCGGAACGCCCTGCCAGATGCGCGTGTTCGACTCGCGGTCGTATTTGCGCATGACCTCGTCGACGTTAACGTCTTCGTTGGAAGGTACGACGGTTTCGTCTTTTTTGACGTCGCTTTTCTTTCTGATGTTCATCTTGTCTGTTCCAAATATGCTCATAGCTCTCCTTAAGGGGGACGATTTGCACATGCTTTGGGTGCAAGGTGCGTTTTCGCAACGCTATGCGGCAAAAACGCACCTTGCGCACAAAGCTCTGAGCACTAAAGCAGGGTCGCAACGATATTCGCTGCGACCCTGATTGTGTTGCTCTGCCGTCAAAGCGTACGGCTTGCCATGCTAGGCAATTAAGCGGTAGGAACCTCTACGTTCTGCTCCTTGTAGTACTTGGCAGCACCTGCGTGATAGGGAACGGAGGTGATGGAGGTAGCGGTTTCAAGGTCGAGTTCCTTGTACTTGGCGTGTGCATCAGCGTTGTTCTGAGCGCCGTCGAACAGGGACTTGGTGAAGTTGTAGACGTCGTCTTCGCTTACGGAGTTGTTGGCAAGAACAACAGAGAGAACGGAAACGGTGGTGGTGTCAGCGTCCATGCCGCTGTAGGTGCCAGCGGGAATGGTTGCAGCTGCATAGTAAGGAGAGGTCTCCTGGAGCTTAGCGATGTGCTTAGCGTCCATGGATACCAGGTATGCCTGCTTGGAGGTGGAAAGGTCGGTGATAGCGGTGGTGGGAGCGCCAGCAACGATGAATGCTGCGTCAACCTTGCCGTTCTTCAGGGAGTCAGCGGAGTCAGCGAAGTTCTGGTATACAGCGGAGATGTCCTTTTCAACATCGATGCCATAAGCACCAAGGATGTCTACTGCGTTGAAGTAAACGCCAGAGTTGGCAGCGCCAACGGAAACGGTCTTGCCCTTCAGGTCGGCAACGGACTTGATGTCAGCGTTGCAGGTAACGATCTGAACCTGCTCGGGGTACAGAGCTGCAACAACGGAGAAGTCCTTGTATGCTGCGCCGTCGAAGAGGTTGGTACCGTTGTAGGCATAGGTTGCAACGTCGGTCTGGCAGAATGCGAGCTCTGCTTCGTTGCTTTCAAGGGACTGGATGTTTGCCTTGGAGCCTTCGCTGGAAAGAGCGTTTACGGTGACGCCAGCGTTGTTGGTTGCGTACTGGGCAAGAACGCTACCGTAAGCGTAATACGTGCCAGATTCGCCGCCAGTTACGAAGCGCAGTTCTTTGCTGCTCTTGCTGTCGCTCGATGAGCTGTTGCTTCCGCAGCCAACCAGTGCGAGTGCCATGCACGCGGCGCAAGCTGCGACGACAATAGCCAGAAGCTTTTTCTTCATGTCCTTCTCTCTTTCTTTTGCGTTTACTGAAAGTGAAAGTCGAACGCCTCGGCGTTGGGATTGCGCGATCGCATACAAGAGTGCGTCTGCAAACCCAACGCCGAGAACGTTCGGCATTTCGTTGTTTGACAATTTTACGTGAACTAACCGTTTATTTTTTGTAAAAGCATGATTAATTTTGTTATGCAACAAAATTCGTTGGATAGCGGTATTCTGTTAACGACGAACGGCATGTAGCGTTTTTTGCATGTTGCAGTTCGCTTGGCGGGTTGGTTCGACAATCGTTCTTGTCATGTTGGGTTTGGCCCTCGGGGCAGCCCATCATCCGACTCCATTAAGCGAAAAGGCGCGCGTTTATTTGTGCGCCTACCTATACTAATAGCTCCGTAAAAGGTAGTGAGGAAAGGCAATTATGGCGCTCGAAGGCTGGGACTGGTTTATAAAGCTTGCGGAAAATGAGAATTTCACGAAGGCTGCCGATGAGCTTCAAATCTCACAGCAGACGTTAAGCGCTCGTCTCGTTTCGCTTGAGCGCAATTTGGGCGCCAAACTGGTGGTACGCGGTACTCCTATTTCTCTTACTTCAGCAGGCAAGGTGTTCTTGCTGTATGCGCGTGAGCAGCGTCAGGCTCAGCAGGATATGATTCGTCAGATCGGTGAAGTGGCTGGTGGCGGTGCGGGTGTGTTGAAGGTGGGTATTTCCCACACACGCGGAAGCTATCTTATGCCCAAGGTGATTCATCGTCTTTCCGATGAGCTGCCCGCGGTTACCGTGAAGCTCATCGAAGATACCAATCGTAACCTTCTGCGCAGCGCCGAGCGCGGTGAGGTGGATGTTGCCATTGCTCGTTTCGAGGGCACATGCCCTGGCGTGGAGGTTGAACCTATATATAAGGAAGAAATCGTCTTGGCGGTTCGTGCTGATGTGCTTTCGAAGGCTATGGGCACTAGCCCTGAATCGGCTATCGATATTTTGAAGGGTGAGGGCATTGGCGCACTGAAGAAGTGCCCCTTCATTCTTGGATCGGTTGATGATATTTCAGGACGTGTTGCCTATTCCGAGCTCCGCAATGCCGGCATCAAGCCTCACGTTGTGGCTACCAGTGGCAATATGCCCACCTTGCTTTCCCTGTGCTCTGAAGGGTTGGGAGCGGTATTCTGCCCAACTGATATGCTTGATTATTCTCCTATGGCGAGCCCCGATTTGCTACGCATCCCCCTTTCTTCCCAGTCGAGCTACACCATCGAGCTGGGCATTCCCTCGCGTTCCGAACGTTGGCAGGTGGTCGATTCTTTCCGTCGTATTCTGCTGGAGGTTACGGCGGAAAAGTAACTTCGCTCCCGCCAAATAAATCGGGCGTTGGGTTGCTCTGTCGAAGGTGGCTCAGTGTGCGTGTTGAAAGAGAAAAGGTTATTTAGTCGTCTATCGGTGTTTTCGAATAGTCGCGCACCATCAATGGGGCAGCGAGATCTCTATACCTAGTTTTCATTGAGCTCGGAGCGGTGCCTTGCTTCGAGCTTTTGTTTTTTTGGCAGTGTTTGCGGGGGCGTCGGGGGTGATGCCTTTGGTTATCGATCTGTTCTCGATGTGCTTTAAGCCGACGCCTGTCTAAAAATGTTTGATTAATCCACAGATGGGGAGTTTCTGTAAAGGGATTGATGGATGAGGGGCTATCGGCAGTAGCAAGATACAATAACTAAGTTCTGTGTTCGGTATCTGCGCGCTCGTTGTTTTTAGGGGCGCAGTTGTGATTGTTATGCGAGGAGGTGTTCCTCAGCGTGAAGAATGCCCTACGCGTTCTTAGGCGTGACTATCTGCGTTTACTCAAGGCGCCGGCTGCTTTGGTGGTCGTGTTCGTCTTGGTGGTGCTGCCCTCTCTCTACACCTGGTTCAACGTAGAAGGTTTTTGGAACCCTTACGACAATACGGGAAACATCCGTGTGTGCGTGGTCAACGAAGACGAAGGTGCCTCAACCGACATAATGGGCGATCTTGATTTGGGCAGCCAGGTGGTTGATCAGTTGCATGACAACGATCAACTTGGCTGGACTTTCACCGATCGTGATACCGCCATGGAGGAAGTGAAATCGGGGAAAGCGTACGCAGCGTTTATTATCCCTTCTGATTTCAGCTATGACGTCACTACGTTTCTGACAGGCGACATCACTCAGCCAAAGCTCGAGTATTACGTAAATGAAAAAGCGGGTGGTGTTTCGACCAAGGTTACCGATACGGGTGCGAATACCCTGGATGAAACCATCAATTCCACCTTTGTTTCTACGGTCAGTGGCGTAGTTGCTGAAGAGATCGACGAAGGTCTGAAGCAGGCTGAAGGAGACATTGGCGATGCGCGAACTTCCATCGAAAAGCAGCTGGATAAAGCAAATGCCTCGTTGTCGGATGCGCGTAACGCGGTTAATGATTTGTCGTCCGCCTCAAGCGACCTGTCTTCTAAGACCAATGATGCAAAAGGCAAGCTTCAGGGAGCCAAAGGCGATATCGCTAACTTGAGCCAGCAGCTTTCAGAGGCTTCTAACTTGCTTTCCGAAACTCAGCAAGCGTTGGGTCCCTTTGTGGTGCAGATGACAGGCGTGTTGGATCAGTCCTCCAATTTAGCTTCTCAGGCTGCCACCAACGCAAATGCCGCCGTGGGTAAAGTGAATGAATCTATTTCGGGTGCAGAAGGCACGGTTGACGCTGCAGTTGCCCAGGGCGAAGCAACGGTGAAGATGAACATTGCCATAATTGCTTCCCTGCGGTCGCTCGAGGAAACGCCTGGTTTAAACGACGAAACGAAGCAGGCCATCGAGGAATCCGCTAAGACCCTTGAAGCGCAGAACAATTCACTGCAATCTGCTGTTGCTGGGGTGAAGGGCACCTATCCAGCTTTGAAGTCGGCCTCGAACGATATAACTTCAGCATCTGAAAAAGTGAACACTGCCTTTCAGGGCACACTCGAAAACACCGATAAATATCGTGGCACGTTAACCAGCGAAACGCTTCCAGCATTAAGCGATAGCACCACGAAACTCTCGAATGCGCTTTCGGGTCTTTCGACGGCGGTGTCTAACCAGTCGCTGCTCATCGATCAGTCGATAACGGCCCTCGATCAGCTTAATTCCGCGCTGCAAACCACGGCATCCGCGCTTGGTCAAACCGATGGCATGCTTGCTGGCTTCCAAGACGATATCGATACGGTCAGAACCGATCTTATTGCCTTGGGCACCGCTAACACCTTGCAAGATTTGCTTGGCGAAGACGGCCTGAATCCTGAAAAGATTGCCGGCTTCATGCTTTCGCCGACCGAGCTGCAGACCGAAGAGCTGTATTCGGTTAATGCCTATGGATCTGCAATGGCGCCATTGTTTATGAACATGACGTTGTGGATCGGCGTGTTCATGCTTTTGGTCATTTTGCGCCAAGAGGTTGACGATGAGGGCATCCCTAACCTTTCCTCGCGTGAGCGGTACTTGGGCAAATGGCTGTTCTTGGCGCCCTTGGTTTCCCTTCAGGCAATAGTCTGCTGCGCTGGTAACCTGTTCTTGGGCGTTCAGGTGGCAAGTGTACCCCTGTTCTTCTTGACGGCGATGTTCGCATCCCTTACCTACCTGTGCATTCAGTATGCGCTTTCGGTGCTGCTGCAGCATGTTGGCAAGGGCCTCTGCATCATTCTCATCTTTGTGCAGATCCCTGGCGCTACGGGTCTGTATCCCATCGAGATGACCCCCGATTTCTTCCAGGCTGTATACCCAGTGTTCCCATTCACGTATGGCATTAACGCGCTGCGCGAAACCATTGGCGGTTTCTACGGATTGCAGTGGCTCGGCGAAGTGGGCATGCTGCTCCTGTATTTTTTGGCGTTCTTCGTCATCGGCTTCCTGCTACGCCCTTACCTCACCAATGTGAATCGTATGTTCGGCAAGCAGATTGCCGCGAGCGATATCTTGAACGGCGAAGAAGCAAAACTTCCTGCGCGCCGCTATCGTATGGACCAGCTGTTCCGTGTTTTGGCTGACAGGGAAGAGTATCGTAGCCAGCTAGCAGAAAGCGCTAAGCGCTTTATGGGTTTGTACCCGCGCTTAAGGCGAGGCGGTTTCTTCTTTGGTTTGGCGGTGCCCGCCATCGTCACCCCACTTCTCTCCCTCTTGGGCTTCGAGAAAGTGATTATGCTTACGTGCTGGCTTATCTGGTTGGTGGCCATCATCATCTTCCTTGTTGTGATTGAGTTCATCCGTGATCGTTTGGCTCACGAAGTTGCCCTCGACGACTTGTCTGACGACGAGTTGCGTGATCTGTTCCGGGCTCGTGATGGCGTTTCTGACTCTCCGGCTCCGCAGCCGGTTGACCTGAAAGGCGGGCTGAAATAATGAGAGTGATCCGCCAGCTTTTCGTCGATGACATGAAGCGTATCTTCAGCAACTTGATTACCGGCCTTATTATCTTGGGTTTGGTGTTGCTGCCTTCTATTTTCAGCTGGTATAACGTGCTGGCATGCTGGGACGTGTTCCACAATACCGGCAACCTGAAGGTTGCGGTAGTGAACAACGACGAGGGCTATCAGAGCGATCTGGTTCCCATGAAAGTGAACATGGGTGAGCAGATTGCCAGCTCGTTGCGAGCTAACGAGCAGATGGATTGGGTGTTTACGGACGAAGGCGACGCTATCGACGGCGCTAAATCAGGTAAATACTACGCGGCAGTGGTTATCCCCGAAAGCTTCAGCAAAGACATGATGACGTTCTACTCGGGTGATTCAGGTCATGCAGATCTGATTTACTACAGCAACGAAAAGAAGAACGTGGTTGCGCCGAAGCTTACCGATCAAGGCGCCAGCAAGGCGTCAGATATGGTGAACCAGGTATTTGCCAAAACGCTCGCAGAAGTGGGCATGAATGTTGCTTCCTCGTTGCTGAAGTACTCGGATAACGCCAATATCGATAGCCGATTGGGTGATTTGGCAAACCATGTCGATACCATGGGTGCTCAGATGTCTGATGCCTCGCAGACGTTGAGAACTTACGCTCAGGTACTCGATGCCTCTCAGTCTTTGGTGACGGGCTCGGCTGAGCTTTTGGGCCAGGCAGGTGATTCTGCCGCTCAGGTAATGGATTCCGCCAACCAAGCGAAAGACTCCGTTTCTTCCATGGGTGATGCCCTGAAGGCGTCCAATGCCGCTCTGGGCGAGGCCATTTCCAATAGCGCAGCGGGGTATGAGGGCGTCTCAAGCGCAATCGATCAGGCTTTCAGCTCTGCCAATACCCTTGCGGGCACTTCTGCAAGTAGCTTGGATAATCAGGCCTCCTCGATCGAGGCTCAGGCTTCGCAATTCGAGTCGTTGGCGAGTCAGGTAAGGAGTTTGGCAAATGTGCAGAGCGATCCCAGTTTGAAGGAAGCGCTCACACAGCTTGCTGTGCAGTTGCAGGCTTCTGCCGATTCTCAAAAGGCGCTGGCTGACGGCTTGCGTACTGCTGCCGATTCCATCAGGGCTGACGCTTCTTCGGCTCAGGCCGAGCATGACAAGGTGAGCGCTCTTGCGGCTCAGGCGAAGGGCAGTGTGGGTCAGCTTTCCGACGATTACAACAACACTATCAAACCTCAGCTTGATGCGTTGATGGACCAGGTCTCTGCTATGTCGAGCTCGCTTTCTTCGAGCGCGTCAACGCTTGGTTCGGTGGGGAATGATTTGCAAAACGGCGCTAATTCCCTTGCTGGCCGCATCGCAACATCGAAGCAGAAGTTGCTCGACACGGCATCCGATCTAGATGATTCAGCGCAAAAGCTCACTTCGCTTTCCGCCGCTATGCGTGAGGCGCTTGCTTCGGGCAACCTCGAACAGTTACGTACGGTGCTCTATTCCGACCCCGATGCCCTTGCATCGGCGCTGGCGGCTCCCGTGCAGCTTGAGCGTAATGCGGTATTCCCTGCAGATAACTTCGGCTCTCAGATGGCGCCGTTGTATACCACATTGGCTTTGTGGGTTGGTTCATTGTTGCTGGCAGTTGCTATCAAGGTGGAGGTGTCGCGCAAGGCGCAGATTAAGCTGGGGTATCCAAAACTGTATCAGTTGTTCTTGGGACGTTTTGGCGTATTTGCTTTCGTTTCCCTGTGTCAAACCACGGTTCTTGCTCTTGGCAACATACTGTTCTTGCAGGTGCAGGTAAGCAATCCGTTGTTGTATCTGATTTGTTTCTGGTTGGCGGGCTTGGTCTTCACCTTCATCATTTACTCGTTGGTGGTATCGTTTGCCAACTTAGGTAAGGCTATTGCCGTATTCCTTCTTATCATTCAGGTTACCTCCGGCGGTGGCAGCTTCCCGCTCCAGATGTTGCCCGACTTCTTCCAGGTTCTCAGTCCCTTCCTGCCGGCAACGCATGTTATCAACGCTATGCGTGCTGCCATGATGGGCGTGTACATGAATGATTTCTGGATAGAAATCGGCTTACTGATGCTGTTCGTTGTGCCGTTCTTGCTGCTTGGGCTAGTGTTCCGCAAGCCCTTGATGAGATTCCTGAATTGGTATATCGAAAAAGTAGAAGAGTCGAAACTGGTTTGCTAATACGTTCGATGACGTAGCGGCTTCCGATTGCCTCAAATGACGAACCGCCCTTTGCTTTATGCTGACGCAAAAAACGAAGGGCGGTTTTTTGTTGTTGGTTTTCCTAGGCGCGCTGTTTGCCAGTGAAGGAATCTATGTCGATGCAGTAGATGTTTGTGCGGGCCAGCGCTTGGTCGGTAAAACCGGCGCTAGCTCCGGGGGCCAGATGATGCATGATTCGGGTGAGCCCGTAACGTTTTGCTTCGGTGCCTTGGATTCGATGAACGGTACCCGTACCCATGATGCTGCGATACGCATAGGAATAGGCACAGGCATAGGGGCCTTCTATCACGCCGTCCTCGATATCCATTTCGATAGCGACACGTGGTTCGCGATTGAAAAGCTCTGCCTTGCGTCCCTCGGGAGCCGAGTGCACCCACAGTGCTAGGCGTGGGGTGGGGGCATTGTTGCCAGGGCTTTCAGGGTCTGCCCAGTCGTAACCAAAACTCATGGGGACAATAAACATGCCTTCTTCGTCGAGTGCCCCGATGCGTACGGTGTGGCAGGCTTCAACAATAGCGTGAAGCTGGTCGATATTGCGCACTTGGCGGCTTGCCTGGCGCATGGGGCGATGCATCGGTGCGTTTTCCATGGGTCCTCCTGTGTTTTGATTGTCCTGATGGTATCAGATGCGTTCCGCATAATGGACGTGCGTCCATTTCTTGCGTATTGCGGCTTCGGTTATAGCCTAGGAGCGTGCTGCTACTAAATGTGTTGCTATTTGAAAGTAGCTCTGTGTCGAATGAAGGAAACACGCTTGTTTTAGCAGACAGAGGAAGAGCTTGACGGAATCTCCCTAGGACAATGAGGGAATTAACGTCTCTGTACGCGAATTCAGGGTTTTGTGCGTGGTATTCTTCTGTAGTGATGAAGGTAGCGCCTGGGTTCGCATCGGTTCGAGTCTGAGCGTTTTTCGGAGTATGGCCGCAAGGCCGTCCGCTAAGGAGGTTATTGAATTGGTAGACGTAGAAGAGCTGCGCCGCGCACCTATCGCCATCTTGGGTGGTGGCGCTGTTGGCAAAACCTGTGGTGCCGACTGTGCGTTGGCTGGCCAGGAAGTTCGTATTTGCGACCTGGATCCGTTCTTTGACAATGCATTGGGCACTGTTATGCGTACGGGTATCACCTTGCAGGACAAGGCACCGGGGACGCAGACTAAGTACGGTTTCCGTCGTATGGGCAAGGGCGAATTTGCCATGGCAACCAATTCTGTAGCCGAAGCGGTTAAGGGTGCTAAGCTCATTGTTGTGGGCATCCCCTCTATCGCTCATGAGATTTTCTTCCGCGAGCTCATCCCTGCATTGGAAGACGGCCAGATCGTTCATATCATTCCCGATAACTACGGTAGCCTGAAGCTTCGCAAGATGATGCGCGAAATGGGCTGCACCAAGAAGGTTATCATCGGTGGTTGGTCAAGCGCTCCCTATGGCACGCGCGTTGATACCGAAGGTGGCGTTGCAAAGCCCACCTGCTCGTTGGTGTATCGCGCTATTACGTTGCGTGGCGCTGCGCTTCCTGCAAAGGACACGGAAGATTTCGTGGAAAGCTCGAAGGCCTTGGGCTGCTTTGATGCCATCACTGAAGGCGATGGCGCAGTGTGCGGCGATACCGTTATGGATATCGGCTTCTCCAATGTGAACCCGGTTATCCATGTTCCCGGTACGGTTTTGGGCGTATCCACGATGGAAAACTTCGGCACGGTCCTGGACAAGAACATCCACGACTACTCCATCTACTCCCATTCCTTCTGCCCCTCTATTTCTGAGGTTCAGTACCAGTTCTACAACGAGGAAATTGCCCTGGCGGAAGCTATGGGTGTTGGCATCCAGCCCTTTAAGAAAGAAGTGTTCTACCAGCGCACCAGCGTTCTGGGCGAAGAATATATGGGCGAGGGCTGCAACGTTCCCTTCGAGGAACAGTGGGAAGTCGGTTTTGCTACCGGCCCCTTCACCATCAAGAACCGCTATGTAACCGAAGATGTTCCCGTTGGCTGCCATGTGTACCATGAGCTGGGCAAGAAGTTCGGTGTTCCTACGCCTATCATCGATTCCATGATTGTCTTGGGCGGCGTTATGAACAAGACCAACTTCTTCGAGACCGGCCTCACCTTGGATGAGCTGGGCATTGGCCATATGACAAAGGAGCAGATGCAGGCTTATCTGCGCGAGGGCGAATACGTAGCTCCTGAGGGCGAGTAAATGAGCAACTGGAAAAGCGCATACGGTGCGCTTGAGACGAAGGCGGAGGTTCGTGGTACCCACGGGCTTCCGCCCCGTAGTTTTTCGGGGCAGGTACTCGGCATCATTGCTGTGAAGTTGGATTACCCCAAGCTTCCAGGCAACGTCGCCAATGCGTGCACCTTCGACTATCCCGTGTGCTACGAAGTGGTTGATTTCGAGATCGAGCAGCTGTTTGCGGGCGATCCTGCCATCAAGCAGATGATCATCGAAGCCGCCAAGAAGCTGGAGGCGCAGGGCGTGCGTGCTATTATCGGCGCATGTGGTTACTTCGCCCATTTCCAGAAAGATGTTGCGGCGGCGGTTGACGTCCCTGTATTCATGTCGAGCTTGTGCCAGCTGCCAGTTATCAAGGCGGGCTTTGCCCGGGCGGGGTCTATTGCGGTGTTTGCCGCCGATGGCTCCAGCTTGAACGATGATCTGCTTGCTCAGGTTGGCAGCAACACTGAAAGGCTCATTATTCAGAACGTAGGCGACATGGAAAGCTTCGCTCCCATTCGTTGGGGCGGACACGAACTCGACAACGGCAAGCTTACCGATGATTTATGCAGTTTGGCGAAGGACTTGTGTCAACAGCATCCCGACATCAAGGCCATCTTGCTTGAGTGCAGCGATCTACCTCCTTACGCGGCGGCTATTCAGAAGGCAACAGGTTTGCCGGTGTTCGATTTTATTACGCTTGCAAACTGGGTTGCCAGCGCCGTACTACAGAAAACCTACACCGGTTGGTTCTAGCTGGCGAAGGCGGAGCGTCGTGCTTTGGGTTTGCATTCTCAAGGCGATGATAGGTGTTTTGCCGAATGCGCCCCTTATGGGTGGAAGCGAAGGCTCAAGCAGCGCTGTTGGCTGAAATGCCTATCCTTGAAGGGGGCATTGATGGCGAAAGGCCTTCAATCTAATTCACTACGCAAAACAGAGAAGGACCGGCAGCGCCGGTCCTTCTCTTAGCTTGGAGTGTCGCAAAGGAGTCTGGTTTCTTTACGACAGGATGGTTAGCGTTTCAGGTCGATGTCGGTAAGCTTAACTTCCTTGGCTTCCTTCATGGCTTCGCTCATATTATCGGCAAATTCGATGGTATTAAGCACCGTTTCGACTTCCGCCTTATGATCTTCGAAGTTGTCGACGGTTATAGACACGCTTCCCTCATTTACCCCGATAATGAAAACGGAAGTAGTCCCTCCCGAATGCTTGTAATCGCCGGTCAACCAGGTTTTGTCGCCGTAGGTTACAGGGTCATGTGTCTCCCATTTAAAAGACCCGCTGTAGCGATCTTCATATCGAGCGAGCAACTCTTCAGCTGTCATTTTCTTTTCCCATAATGGGATGATTCGATCGTTGTTGGAAAATGTCAGTTGGGCTTTGTTTGCGTTGTCGCCGGCAGAGTTGCTGACGCTTACGCCTTCGGGAACCTCAACCTTAAACCAGATGAAATCCGCTTTCTTGTCCGCAGGCCCGCTTTCTCCGCAACCAACTAAGGCAACTGCGGCAACAAGGCTTATGCAGAGGGCAAGAAGTGCGATAACTGCTTTCTTCATGATGATGTCCTCCTCTTCAGTCTGTTTCGAAAACGGGCGGAACTCGATTGCGGCTCCGCCCAAGGGTGTTAGTGGATCTTCAGGTCGTCAGAGCTGACTTCCTTGGCTTTGTCGTATGCTTCGCTCACATCATCTGCGAACTTTACCGATTTAACGAAGCTCTGCAGGTCTTTGTCGTTGATGTCGCTGAATCCGCGGGCATCAACGATGCCAACACGTCCATCGGGCAGGTCGGTGCAGAACTGGATCTTTGGCTTGCTTGCCTCGGTGTTCTGAGCAACCTTCCAGGTGTAGTTGCCGATCTTCATATCGTCCAGCTGCTCAGAGCCAGTGCCTTCCCATTCCATGAATGCTTGGGTAATTCCCTGGGCGTCCTTTACGCCATTCCAGTTGACGCGGAGCTCTTTGCCTTCATCGGTCTTGGCGAACGATACCTTTGCCGCATTGCTGCCAAGGCTGGTGTTCAGTTCGTACTTATCGGGCACTGCCGCCTGGTACCAGGTAAAGTCAGTTACTTTTTGTGAGTTACACCCCACAAGGGTGAAGCAGAGTGCAAGTGCGCATGCTGCAATTCCTAGAAACTTGAGTTTCATTACCGTTCACCCCGCTATTCCATCTTCTTGAACTTCATTTCGGCACCCTCGACTTCGATGGATATCATTCCATCAGCCAGCTTGCCATCAATCGAATCGCCCATGGCTGTCATCTTGAAAGTGGTAGCATCCTTGGGCTCCCAGTTGCCCTCGGCTGTTTCGCCGAAGTACTCGAGAACCATAGTTTCGTCTTCATTGAGGGACAGCTTTACTTCCATGCCCCATGCTTTAAGCATGGAGATATCGCTCTCGGAATAGGTGGTATCGCCTTCGGTCAGGCCTGCCAGTTCCCAGTCGCCCTGGAAGTTCTTCTTGTACTGTTCGGCTCCGGAATCACATCCCACCAGTGCAAAGCACAGGGCAAAAGCGCATACCAGAACTGCGATGATTTTCTTCGTTGCCTTCATTGCAACCACATCCTCTCAGACTCCCTCGCCGCTTTTGCGGCTAGCTATGTTTGTCGTCGTGGTTCCATGATGACGTGAGGGGAGCGTTGGAAGAAGTGACCTACGGCTCAGTTAAAGAGTGTTTTTGAGCCATGTGTCTCAAAAACAAAACAAGGGTATTGATCTGGTGATTTCGTTGGCTGGTTTTGCGTTGTAAACGGCAGGTGGAACCCAGGTGACGAAGGGCGTGATTTCTATTGCCGCCAGTGGCTTATTTGTCCATCTTCGGAACGATAAGACCCTGCGATACCGCATGCACGGCAAGGCGCAAGATGCTGTCGTAGCCCGTTTTGGCCAAGATCTCAGAAATGTGGCGTTTTACTGTGCCTTCGCTTAAATACAGCTCAGCTGCAATTTCCTTACGCGTTTTTGCTTCGCAGACCAATCGCAGGATACTGATCTCTGTTTCGTTGAGTGCCGAAGCGTCCGAGAAGATGCTCTGGGTTGCATTCGGGAAGGTGGAGTAGCCGTTGGCGGTTGAGCGAATAATTCCCAGGAGCTCTTCAGCTCCAACGTTCTTATATACGAAACTGTCAGCTCCAGCGAGCTTTGCCTGCTCGATGAACGTGATTTCCGGCATGCCTGTCATAATTACGATTTTCGTATCGGGGCAGGCTTCGCGAATCTGCTTCGCTGCGGCGATTCCGCTCGATCCGTTTTCGGTGCAAACATCCAAAAGCGCAAGATTGGCATTGGTCTTGCGCACCACGTCGAGTGCGTCTGCTGCATCGGAAAGCGCGCGGGCAACCTGCATGTCTTCCTGCAGGTTGAGCGTGCATGCGAGTGATTCTCGGAGAATCCCCTGATCTTCAACGATGACGATGGTGATCATGATGATGCTCCTTGATGGGGAATAGTTGCCGATATAGTGAAAGGCGTTAGTGCGTTTACCTCAAAGGTGCCACCGAGGACTTCTGCCGCTCGGCGCATCTGGGGTATGCCGCAGCCATCGATAATCGTGCTTGAAGCGCCGGTACCGTCATCGAAAATGGCCAGGTTCGTTTCCGATGGTTTGGCTGCTATGCGAACATAGACATTTTTAGCGCTGCCGTGCTTGAGTGCGTTGGTTGCCGCTTCTCGAATTATCCCAACTAGTGCATTTGCCGAGCTAGGGTTTTCGGGCAGCGTGCCCTCTATGTGGATATTCGTACCTGCAAGAGCAAAGGCTGATGCAAGAGTGGCAAGCTCGTCTTTTCCCTCTGGGGAAGTGCGAGCAAGATCGTTGGTGATATTGTGCATAAGCCGGGAAACGCTTCGGGTGATTTCCGGATTATCTATATCTGATTCTAGGTAGTGATGGAGTATGGTCATTCGTTGGCCGATGGAGTCGTGGACGCGCGTTTTCATGACGAGCGATGCTTCTTCTGCAGCAGCTTCTTCTAACTGCGCCAGGGTTTGCTCCAGTTTGCGGTTCGATTCTTCCAGTTCGGTGTTGGCAAGATGCAGACGTTCGTTGAGGTCTTCCTCAACCGTGACGTCAATGGCTATGATCTGTTCGCATAAGGTGTGATGCAGCGTCACCTCGTCATGTGTGAAGAGCCTGGTTTCGTTTGGCGATACGGTTAGACGTATCCCTTCGGGAAGTAGGGCGTCGCGAACGTGGTTGCCTGCGGTTGCGCGTTTGGCTAGCTCCGCCCAGATAAGGGAACCCTCTGAGAGGTTGGTGCCCAATCCGAGCGCTTGAAGGCTGGATCGCATGCTTTCGTTCATAAGGACAATCGCTCCGCTTCGATTAATGCAGAGAATGCCCTCGGGAAGCTTTTTTACCGCTTCGCCGATGGAGAGCTGCGTAATCGCGGAACTGCGGTGCTTGATATCCATGGTCAGCGAAGACGACACGCGGAAAAGGAAGAACGAAGCGTCTAGTACGGGAATGAACCAGCTGTTGATGTCAGCCGCTTCGATGAATGGTGGCGTGCAGGTAGCAAGAACTATGAGCTCGAGGGTCATTATGGGGCGGCGATAGGCGAAGGCGAGCACGAGACCCAGCACAAGCGCAATGGCGTTAACCCACATCATTGGCTCGATGGGGAATGAGATCATCTTCATACGGAACAGCAGCGTGCCATGGTTTGCGTAAGCGGAGCATACCGTTGCGCAGGCTAAGAGCAGATGCGCAAGGAGAAGCGCCTCATAGGCGACAGCTCCGCGGGGGTTGCGGTTTTCTTTCCGTGTGGCAACAAGAAGAACATGGATCATTTGCCCGACCATAAGCCCAAATAGCAGAATGATAAGCGCAATAAGAACCACTGATTTTATGTTGAACAGATGGCTCATAGGGCACTGTCTTCCAGCTTGATTTTGACGGCGATTTCGTCTGCCTCGATTTGGTGGCAGTTGCGGATGCCCGCTTTCGTCAGGCTATTGCAGAAGTTTTGCAGCGAAGGTTCGAGTTTTCGGGATTCTTCGCATTGCAAAACGATGCGAACTGTCAAGGCGCAGCGTTCGTCGTTTTCGCCAAATAAGAGCAGGGTTGGGTTTTTGATCGCAAATGCCAGTGAGGCGAAGTCGTATGCGCAATCGTAGAGGTGAGCCATGATTGCGGGCGATAGGGGTTCGTTCAAGCGAAAGAGCGCGGCGCTTTCGATTCCCATGGAACGGAAATCGGCTGCGGCTTCGGTAAATACCAGTTCAACTTGTTCTTGGGTGAAGGAAACTCCTTCACGCTCGGCAACGATAAGGCTTCCTTTGCGCTTGCAGTAGGCGACAAGGAATTTAACCCGGGTCAAGTTTTGGCGTCTGATTGCTGCACTTTCGAGCGAGTCGTCTTCGGGGAGCTCGTCGATAAGGCTATTGATCTCGGAAGTTTTTTCCGCCAGCGAGTTATTGATTTGCTCGAATAAGTCACGTTCTGCTTCCCGTAATGCGAGGCCCTGGCGAATGGCAGCGCTTCGCTTTAGCAGCTCGGATGCATTGACCAGTTCTTCCTTTCGCTGTTTGAGAGCGGTGCGTCTGGCGTCATTTTTACTTACATCGATGGAGAGCAACGCGGTGCCGCCGCTGATGCCGTAGGCGCGTTTGAGGGTATGGGGGTTGGTTGGGACGCGGAAGTCTACGGCCGCGCCGTTGAGCGTGCCAAGTTCAGTTATCTTTTCTGTTGTTTCGGGCGAAAGGGGCTTGGCTTGTGCGGTCGAGTAAGCAAGCTGCCCATTCCTGGTTAGCACTTTCAGATCGAAAGGTAGTTTGTAGAAGGTTTCCCGATACCACGCATAAGAGGGAAGGATCCCTGTCGCGAGAGTGATTTCGACCGCCACGACAATAAGGATGGTGTAGGTGAGTGCCAGGTTGGTGCTGAAGAAGTGAGCGTTTCGAAGGATGTAGAGCAAGCTGTAGGCAATTGCCAAACCGGCGATAATCGCTAAAGGGGCAAAAGAGGGGCGTAGCTGCTTTCTTGCGGCAGGGAACAACAAGGCAAAGAATGCTCCGTAAAGTAGGACGAACCAGCCAGCAACGAGCCAATAGCACCACTCGTAGCGGTAATTGCCGCTCCAGCCGGGATCGTCGAAACTGAACGAAAATACCGCATGGTGGAGGTTGTTCGTAAGCACGAACAGAGCAAGCAGGGCACTTCCTGCAAAAGCGATGGAGCGTGCGGTTTTTCCTGCCTTGGTGGTATCGAAACCGGCGGCGCGGAGGGCGCAGGTAAAGGCCAGCGCGGGAATAAATAGCATGGGAACGTAATAGAGGTACCAGCATATAGAGGTGCCCAGGTCGCTTTTCTGGGGTATTTCACGATAACGTCGAGCAACCAAAACGCTAAAAGGGCGGCGATGGCAATAAGCTGGTTGCGGATAGTGGCGTCAGGGCAGCGTACGTAGATGGAAAAGGCCCATGCGGCAAGTGCTGGGCCCAGAAGCACCATGAACCCCGTTGTGCTTGAAGGGCCGAACCCGAGACCGAAAAACGAAGGCGGTTTGCTGGGAAGAAAGATCTCGGCGCAAATGAGGAGGGCAAAAGTCGCTGCGGCAATGCAGGCGGCAACAATCAAAACCCGACGTTTTGAGATGCTTTGCGTATGCTGCTCTGGGTTTCCCATGATCTCCCTTGCTTCGATGCTTCCAAGTATAGAGGAGAAGCCTGCTGCTACGGCTGCGGGGTGGGTTAATGGGTGCGCTTTTGGGTTTGGGGCTTGGGTGTTGGTGGCGGAATTCGGCCCCGGTTTTGGTGGATTGGTTTTTGCCCGACGCGTGCACCGCGCGTCACTTCTTTGATCCCGAGCTTCACTTCGATTGTGGCTGCTTTCGAAGAGTGCATTGTTAGCTGTTAGACTGGTTGGGAAAACGTCTATTTCTTTTGGAAAGAAAGCGAGTTGGCATGGTGGCGGAATCGGGTAGTGGCTTGACGCACGAAGAAATCCAGGCAGCAGAAGGCCTGCTGCGCTTCATAGATGAAAGCCCCAGCGCATTTCACGCGGTGTCTGCCCTGCGTGCTCGGTTTGACGAGGCGGGATTCGTTTTTCTCCCCGAAGCGCAAACCTGGAGCTGCAAGCCAGGGGGACGCTACTACACCGTGCGCAACGGTTCGAGCATCATAGCCTTTAAGGTGGGCAGTGCCGTATCGGAAGGCTATCATTTTCAGATCACTGCTTCGCATTCGGATTCGCCCCTGTTCAAAATCAAGGCTCAGCCCGATTTGGAAGGCCCAGGTTCGTACAGACGCTTAAACGTTGAGGCGTATGGTGGAATGATCGATTACACCTGGTTCGATCGTCCTCTTTCCCTTGCGGGCCGCGTTATGGTTCAAACAGGGAATCGCATTGAGAGCAGGTTGGTCTCGCTTTATAGGGATGTGGCTCTTATTCCGAGCCTGGCTATCCATATGGATCATGGCGTGAACAACGGCTTTGCTCCAAACCGACGGATCGATTTGTGCCCGGTGGTTTCCGCGGGCGCGCTGGAAAAAGAAGCACTGCAACCGCTGCTCGCTAACGAGCTGGACCTTCATCCCGACCAAATAGTGAGCCATGACCTGTATTTGGTGAATCGCCAGGCACCTTGCATATGGGGTGCGGCTGGTGAATTCATCTCAGCCCCCAGACTCGATGACCTTATGTGCGCCTACGCTTCGGCTGAAGCGTTTTTGCGAAGCGCCAACGATTCCTGCGTTTCGGTGTACTGCTGCTTCGACAACGAAGAGGTGGGGTCCAACACCAAGCAGGGTGCTATGTCCACATTCTTGCCCGATACGCTGATGCGCTTGAATGGGGCTTTGGGTGGTACGGACGAGGAATATCGCCGCGCACTGGCGGGTTCCCTATTGGTAAGCTGCGACAACGCCCATGCGGTACACCCTAACCATCCCGAAAAGAGTGACGAGGGCAATCGTGCCTATTTGAATCAGGGCATTGTGGTCAAAGAAGCGGCAAACCAGAAGTACTGCACCGATGCGTTTAGCAGTGCCGTGTTCTGTGCGGTGTGCAATAACGCCAGCGTACCGTTCCAGCGGTTTGCGAACCGCAGCGATATGGCGGGTGGCTCAACCTTGGGCAACCTGTCCAACATACAAGCAAGTATGCATGGCGTTGATGTGGGCTGCGCCCAGCTTGCCATGCACTCGGCGTACGAAACCGCCGGCGCACGCGATGTCATGCTTGCTATTCGGGCGTTGCGGGCCTTCTACGATGCTGACATTCAAATAAGCGGAGCCGATTCCGCCACGCTGCGTTAAAGACGCTGTGCTGGTCTCCTTTGCTTATTGGGAAAACGGTATCCGCCCCCTATTTCTCCGCCGAGGGGGGCGAAGGCTAATCGGAATGGTGCAACCGCTCGATCGGGATTAGCTCCTCCTATCCCGTGATCCGCCAAAGGAAGTGTTTGTTTGTATGTCTTGGGTAATGGCCGCCGTTGCCTCAGCGTTTTTTGCGGGCATAACTTCGATTTTGGCCAAGTGCGGCCTTTCCGAAACCGATTCCGATGTTGCCACGGCGCTGCGTACTTTGGTGGTACTGGTGTTTGCGTGGGCTATGGTTGCCGTGGTGGGTTCGGGCCATAGGCCATACTATCGCTCAGATAACTCCGCAGTCTTGGTTGTTCCTTGCTCTTTCCGGTTTGGCAACGGGCGGTTCGTGGATCTGCTACTTCAAGGCGCTTTCTCTGGGCAACGTAAACAAGGTTGTTCCCGTTGATAAATCCAGCACTGTCATGGCGGTACTGCTGGCAATCGTGCTATTCGGCGAAACGAGCCATTTAGAAGTGAAGCTTGTTGGCACCGCGGTGATTGCCGTGGGAACCTTCATGATGATCGAGAAGAAGCAGGAAGCTTCGGGCGAGCAAAGCCGTGCCTGGTTGGTGTATGCCTTGCTGGCAGCGGTGTTCGCTGCCCTTACTTCGGTGCTGGCGAAGGTGGGTATCGAGGGCGCTGAATCGAACTTGGCAACCGCCATTCGTACCTGTTTTGTGCTGGTGATGGCATGGGTGATTGCGGCAGGCAAGGGAAAGCTGTCGCAAGTGCGCCACGTTGATGTGCGGGGGTTAGGCTTCCTGGTGGCATCGGGCGTTGCCACAGGTGTTTCTTGGCTGTTCTTCTATTACGCGATTTCTGCAGGTCAAGTAAGTGTTGTGGTGCAGATAGACAAGCTTTCCATCCTTATTTCCATTGCCTTTGCTTGGATTGTGTTCGGGGAGCGTCTTACGCCGAAATCGGGTACGGGCTTGGCGCTTATTGTGGCAGGTACGCTCGCTATGAGCATTTGGACATGATTGGGAATATAGGGACAGGTCTCGTTTCCCGTTTACGTGCATCGCAAAAAGGCAGGGCATCGCGAATTTCATAGCGTGCAATGCCTTGCTCCCCAAAAGCGGGAAAACGGGACATGCCCCCCCCTTTTTTTTCCATTTATGCTGTGTAAAGGGTGTCATCTGCGGCAATGCCGCAATATGCAACGATGCCCCAGCCTGCATGAGTTTGCGGATGCGGGCTGGGGCGCCTTGCTTTAGGAGGGCTGCACCGAGTGCGTTTGATGGTGCTTAGTATGCTCCAGAATAGAATCTGCTCAAAATAGTTATTACTTTCACCTGGCTATAGACCCAATCTATGATGAAGAGGCAGCTCGTTTTCCCTGGGAATATAGGGACAGGTACCATTTTCCCACCAAAGAGATGGGCTCTTTATTTCCAGCGGGTTTTGCCGGTGGTTGCTCTTTGATTATTGAAGGGTTAAATCCACCGTGCCATACTGGTTTTTAAGCAAAGGCTTATTGTGCCTTTATGAAATCCTAAAAGGGGATGTCTTTTTGGTCATTGTTCTATAAAGAACGCGCAACTGAATAGAACGCTTGTGGTCCATTTCGTGGGTGCTTATCACCGATGCGAATTGGGAATATCGTCTCGAAATGGCTTTTTGTTTTGCAATTTGTCTCCAGCTCATGAGGCTTTTTTCTGCAGCCATCAATGGGTTCGGCTCATGTGCTGCTGCGTTTTTTATTGCGCGCTTCGTTCAGCTTATTTTTTTGATTCGCCAATACGTTCTTTATAGAAAAGGAAATAACCATGCAGTTCCCAAAAGCGAATAGCTTTTCGCAAGATATTGTTTTGTCCAAAATAATGGGGCCCAATCCACTCAAACTATGCGAGGAGATGCTTCTAACTGCCAACGAGATTGTCGGTAGCGAGGCCGTTTCTTCAAGTTCCGTCGTGTTGGATTTGGGCAGTGGGACCGGAATAACCACAGCATTGTTGGCCAGGGAGTTCGGATGCGTGGCATACGCTGCTGATCTTTGGAGCAACCCAACCGAAAATATGCGTTTTTTTCGAAACCCTCGGATTGACCAATTGCCAAATCGTTCCCATCAAAGCCGATGCTTCGGAAGGACTGCCTTTTGCGGAAGGTTTCTTCGATACGGTGGTGAGCATTGATTCGTATAACTATTTCGGCCGCAGCGCGGAGTATTTGGATGCAAAGCTTCTGCCGTATGTGAAGCGTGGTGGGATCGTCACACTGTGCTTCCCTGGCATGAAGCAAGATTGTCACGAAAATCCGCCGGCATGCCTGCTTGAGTCGTGGACGCCCGATAAGCTGGATTATATCCACGGTATTCCCTGGTGGAAGACTATTTTTGAACAATCGGAAAATGCCGACATCTTAGGAATGCGGGAAATGCAGTGCACGGAGGAAGCTTGGGCCGATTGGCTTTCTTGCGACAACGAGTATGCAAGATGTGACGCTTCGGCAGTGAAGGCTGGTGCGCTCGAGTACCTTAACACCATCATGGCAGTGCTGCGTAAGAAGTAGCGCTGACGAAAAAAGGGAGCTCGGTCTGATTCCGGGCTCCCCGTTATCAATCGCAGAGAGTTGCCTACCGCGCGCTCCTGACTCGAATGCCTTTAGGCTAGAAGTTCGCCCAGGTGACGGCATGCTTCAGCCGCTTCATCGTCGGGGTAGTCCTTGGCAATTACGGTTTCCACGGGCTGCACTCCGGCTTCTTCAGCTCGTTGCATCCAGTAGTCCATCCATTCGCCGTTGTTCCAGTCGTACGAGCCGAAGAAGCCAACTTTTTCACCTGCCATCAGTGGCTCAACCTCGTCATACATGGGCAGGAACTCGGTATCTTCCAGTTCTTCGTCGCCCATAGCGGGGCATCCGAAGGCGAAGGTATCGAATTCGGGTACTCGCTCTGCTCCGAAATCTGCCGCCTGGATGATGGTTGCTGTGCCGCCCTTTGCCTCTACTCCTTCAGCTACGAAATCGGCCATGGCTTCCGTGTTGCCAGTACCGCTCCAATATACGATTGCTACGTTGCTCATGAGTTGCTCCTTGTTTTTGGGCCGACTTTGTTACTGACTTTTGGTCGGCCGTGTCATTGATTCCAAGAAGCAAGTTAGCATAGGCTAACTTATAGTCAAGGGAGAGTTTGCTAAATGGGGAAATAGGGACAGGTACCGTTTCCCCACTCAGGTATAGCGCAAAAAGCAGGGCCGCTTGCGAACCCTGCAACACGAAGCACTCTGCCTCTTAAGTGGGAAAACGGTACCTGTCCCTATTTCCCCCTAATGCCTGGGATAAAATAGCGCTTCGAAAAGCATTATTGCTGCGTTGCTGTAAGCATTTTTTTGAAAGGGGACACCGTGTCCGCTCAGTGCAATCTCATCATCGACTCTTGCTGCGACCTCCCTTTGGAGCTCGTCCAGCAAGAGGGTGTTCAGCTGATCGATTTCAACTACATCATTGACGATGAAACGTTCAAGGACGATTTCTATCAGTCCGTAACCCCCAAGGAGTTCTACGACAACATTCGAAATGGTGCCACTCCAAGCACCTCGCAGGTTGCGCCCGCCGAAACGGAAGCCGCTTTCCGCAATGCTATTGAGTCAGGGGTTCCCACGGTATACCTCTGCTTTTCCAGCGGGCTTTCCAGCAACTACAGTACGGCTTATGCCATTTGGAGCCAGCTGAAAGCCGAACACCCCGAAGCGCCTATCTATATCGTAGATCTTCTTATCGGTTCTACTCCTGAAGGCCTGTTGGTGCTGGAGGCTTTGCGTCAGCGTGAAAGTGGGCTTACTGCCGAAGAGATGGTTGCCTGGGCGGAAGAAGCGCGCTATTTCGTGCAGACCCTGTTTATGGTTGACGACCTCGATGCCCTTCATCGTGGTGGCCGCATTCCCGCTTCGGTCGCTTTTGCAGGCTCCAAGCTTGACTTGAAGCCGCTGCTGAATTTCGACACCAATGGCAAGCTTTCTCTGGCAGGAGCGTCTCATGGTCGCAAGAAGGGCTTGAAGCAGCTGGCATCCTTCTACGAAAAGGCCCATGCCGAAAACAGTAACTTTGCTCTTATTGGCCACGCCGATTCGGAAAAAGACGCCGACAGGGTTTGCGAGCTGCTCGCCAAGCAAGACGAATCCATCACGGTCATCAAGCACAACATCGGTGCTACCATTGGCAGTCATGTCGGTGCCGGCATGGTGTCTATTTCCTTCTGGGGCACGGATCGCCGTGAGGCGCTTTCTGTCGCTGACAAAATTGCTCGCAAGGTGCGAAAAGGGGAGTAGGTCTTTACAGAAGGGCGAGTAAACGCTTTATTTTAGGTTATCGGCAGGCCGCAGCTTCTGCGTGAACCGTGCTTTCGGATTTGGGTTAATAAATGAAAAACCTAGATCGAGAGATGCGGGCCACTACGAGTTGCGGCCTTTCTTATTCTCAAAAGAGCATCCAAGATCATCCTTGACACTCCTATCCGGCCTCCCTTTCTTTTCGAAACGGTATCTTTTGCTCTTTACTAAAACTAATTCACGGTTTATCATATGAACAGTTGTTCATATGTGAAAGGATCAAAGATGGCCGAAGAGGAACCGAACAAAGCAAAGCAAGCTCATTGCAGCGTCTCTTCAGAAATCGAAAGCGCTTGTGGCTGCGGCTGCGATGCTGCCGATGAAGCTGTCGACATGATGCCCGATGAAGAACTGCTCTACGATTTGGCCGATTTGTTCAAGGTGTTTGGCGACACCACGCGCATCAAAATCCTCTACGCCCTTATGACGAAGGATCGCTGTGTTGCCGATCTGGCTGAGGAGATTGGTGCGACTCAAAGTGCGGTTTCTCATCAGTTGCGAACCTTGAAGCAAAGCCGTTTGGTTCGTGCGAAGCGCGATGGGAAGAACGTGATCTACTCGCTTTCTGACGACCATGTACACACGATGCTTGCCCAGGGAATGACGCATATCTGTGAATAGCCAGACCACCGTGTGGGCTGTCTGCACAAAGGGAATCTTTTCAGGAAAGGAAATAGCCATGCGTAAGGTATTCAAATTGCAGGATCTTGAGTGCGCCAACTGTGCTGCAAAGATGGAGGACGCTATCAAGAAGATCGACGGCGTAAACACGGCATCGATGAGCTTCATGACTCAGAAGTTGGTAATCGACGCTGACCCCGAAAAGCTCGATGCGATTTTGGATGAAGCCGAAAAGATCTGCCACAAGATCGAGCCCGACATGGTCATTTTGCGATAGTCTGCCGGCTATTGTTCTTTCGCGAAAGCGCGCTGGCGCTGTTTCAGCAGCATCGGTAGCTTTCGATTGACCGAGGCGCCATGTATGCTGGTCTGCCTTTTTCGGGCCCTCAGCGTTCGTCGAAATGCTGCTGCTGTTGCCACCAAATTCTGCGAGATTTTAAACAAAACCGAACGCGGCGCATCCGGCCTACCAAGGTCTGATGCGCCTGTATACGCTACGAAGGGGATTTGCATGAATAAAAAGCAGAAAAGGACGCGAAACCGTATTGTTGCGGCGCTCGCCATTTTTGCTGCGGTATTCGCGGTTACGGAGTTTGTTCCGATTGCGCAGTACGTTGGCGGGGAAACGAACGCGCTGTACCTTGAATTCGTCCTGTTCCTTATCCCATACCTTATTGCAGGCTACGATGTGCTGCTGAAGGCGGCGCGCAACATTGGCAACGGCCAGGTGTTCGACGAGAACTTTCTGATGACCATTGCAACGCTGGGCGCATTTGCCCTGGTTCTATTCCCTGATTCTCAGCCTCATATGGCCGAGGGTGCAGCGGTAATGCTCTTCTATCAGGTGGGTGAGCTGTTCCAGGGCTACGCCGTGGGCAAATCGCGTCAGTCCATCGCCGACATGATGGACATCGCCCCCGACTTCGCCAACGTTATGCGTGATGGCAAGCTTGTTCAGGTCGATCCGTACGAAATTGGCGTAGGCGATGAAATCGTGGTGAAGCCCGGTGAGCGCGTTCCGCTTGACGGCACTATTGCGGAGGGTTCCACTCAGCTCGACACTGCTGCGCTTACCGGAGAATCCGTACCTCGTCATGTGGAAGAGGGCGCTGAAGTGATTTCGGGCTGCGTGAACATGACGGGCAAGATTACGGTGAAAGTGAGCAAGCCCTTCGAGCAATCCACGGTCTCGCGCATTCTTGAGCTGGTAGAAAGTGCCAGCGAAAAGAAGGCTCAGACCGAAAACTTCATTACGCGTTTTGCGCGCTACTACACGCCCATTGTTACCATTGGCGCACTGGTTCTGGCTGTGTTGCCGCCGTTGCTGTTCGGTCAAAGTTGGTCAGATTGGATTGAGCGCGGTTTGACCTTCTTGGTTGTTTCGTGCCCTTGTGCTCTTGTTATCTCAGTCCCGCTTTCATTCTTCGGCGGTATTGGTGGCGCTTCTCGTTTGGGCATCCTGGTGAAGGGCGGCAACTACCTGGAAGCGCTGTCTCATACCGAAACGGTGGTGTTCGACAAGACGGGCACTCTTACCAATGGCAGTTTCAATGTGGTTGCCGTGCATCCCGATGCTGCAGCAGAGGTTAACCCCGACCTTATCCTTTCCATCGCTGCCCATGCTGAAGCGTATTCCGATCATCCCATTGCCGTTTCCGTCAAGGAGGCTTTTACGGGTGAAATCGATCAGAGTCGTATTGCTGATGTTCGCGAGGAAGGCGGCCATGGCGTTCGTGCGGTGGTTGATGAGCGCGTGGTTTTGGTGGGAAACGATAAGCTGATGCGTGAAGAAGGTATCGCTTACCACGACTGCGAGCTTACCGGCACCATCCTTCATGTTTCAATTGATGGTAAATATGCAGGTCATATCATTATTGCTGATGTGGTTAAAGAAGACGCCGCCGAATGCATCAAGCGTTTGCATGCTGCTGGCGTTAGGAAGACAGTCATGCTCACGGGCGATCGCGCCGAGGTTGCAAAGGCCGTTGCCGAAAAACTCGGACTCGATGAGTACCATGGCAAGCTTCTGCCGGAAGACAAAGTCAACCAGGTGGAGCGCCTGCTTGGTGAAACGTCCGAAAAGGGAAAGCTCGCTTTTGTGGGAGACGGCATCAACGATGCGCCGGTGCTCACCCGCGCCGATATTGGCATTGCCATGGGCGCAATGGGGTCCGATGCGGCAATTGAAGCGGCAGACATTGTTCTGATGGACGATAAGCCCTCCAAGATCGCTTCCGCGATTCGCATAGCTCGCAAAACCATGCGCATCGTATGGCAGAACATCGTCTTTGCGCTTGGTGTGAAGTTTGCAGTGTTGGTATTGGCTGCTGTTGGTTTGGCTACCATGTGGCTTGCGGTGTTCGCCGATGTGGGTGTGGCCATCCTGGCCATCCTCAACGCTATGCGCTGCATGCGCGTGAAGCGCTAGGGTTTTTGTCTTGGGGAAATAGGGGCAGGTACATTTTCCCACTTTTAATGTCGGTATCCCAATCGGGGACTGGGGAAATGGCGCCTGTCCCTATTTTCCCGCCCACTCCTCAAGGAAGATACGCATGGCTTCGTCTACGACATACACCCTGCAAGTTAATGGCAGCGACGTTCATGTCACGCTAAAGCGCATGAAAAGCATTCGCTTGCAGGTGAAATCGACGGGTGAAGTAACGTTGTCGGCGCCACTCGGTACCAGCAAAGCCCGTATAAGCGAATTCGTTCGGTCGAAGGCTGATTGGATTCGGACTCAGCAAGCGAAACAGGTAGACTCTCCAGCTGCTCGCGCCGAAAGAGCATCGAGGGAAGAAATCGAGCAATGGCGCACAGTGGTGAAGGCGTGTGTTCCGCCGCTGGTTGCCGAATGGGAGCGCATTCTGGGCGTGCGCGTGCAGAAGCTTGATTATCGCAACATGAAAAGCAGGTGGGGAAGCTGTCAGCCCGAAACGGGGCGGGTGTGTATCAACATTCGCCTTGCGCTCTTCCCTCCGGAATGCCTTGAGTATGTGGTGGTTCACGAGCTGTGTCATATGCTGGAGCCAAACCATGGCGCTGGCTTTAAGGCCCTTATGACCAAGGTGATGCCCGATTGGAAGCAGCGTGAGCGCATTTTGAATCCGCGGTAAGCAATCTCTCTGGTACGCGTGAGTGCCGCAGCTTTTCTCGTGCTAAAATAATTCAGTTATACGCTGTGCCAAAAGGGCGCAGAACAAGCAAGTAATCTGAAGCGGCAGGCGGCATCATCAGCCGTTTTCGCCAAGAAAGAGAGCATGAGCATGAGCAAGGGAACCTATTCCTTCACCACTCCCATTTACTACGTTAACGCGGCACCGCACTTGGGCACCGCCTATACCACCATCGCTGCCGACGCAGTTGCGCGTTATCAGCGTATGAATGGTTATGACGTTGCCTTTGTAACCGGTATGGATGAACATGGCCAGAAGGTTGCCGATACGGCAGCGGCAAAGGGCATGACGCCTCAGGATTGGTGCGATTCCATGGAGCCCGCCTTCCGCGATTGCTGGGACATGCTCGATATCACCTACACCGACTTTGTTCGCACCACTGAGCCTCGCCACGCCGAAACGGTTAAGAAGTTCTGGCAGGATTTGTACGACAAGGGATATTGCTACAAGGGTTCCTACGAGGGCTGGTATTGCGTTCATGAGGAAACCTATTACAACGAAAGCGACCTTCTGAAGAACGACGAAGGCGAATTCGTGTGCCCTGATTGCAAGCGCCCTGTTCAGAAAGCTGGCGGCGAAGAAAATTGGTTCTTCAAGCTTTCCGAATTCCAGGAACCGTTGCTGAAGTTCTATGAGGAAAACCCCGATTTCATTCGTCCTGAAACCCGTAAGAACGAAATAGTTTCCTTCGTGAAAAGCGGCTTGAAGGACCTTTCCATTTCCCGTTCTACCTTCGATTGGGGCGTTCCGCTGCCTTTCGATGAAGGTCATGTTGCCTATGTTTGGGCTGATGCTTTGCTGGCGTATTTCACCGGCATCGGCTACGGCAGCGAAGAGCGCGCAGGCGAATTCGAGCAGCGTTGGCCTATGCAGTACCACTTCGTAGGCAAAGATATCACGCGCTTCCATTGTGTCATCTGGCCTGCAATGCTGATGGCTGCTGGCTTGCCGGTCGCCCATACGGTATTCGGACACGGCTTCCTGCTCACCAAGGGCGAAAAGATGTCGAAGTCCAAGGGCAATGCGCTAAAGCCTGCCGATTTGGTAAAGGTGTTCGGCGTTGATGCGTATCGTTACTATTTCCTTTCCGACGTTCAGTTCGGTCATGACGGCTCGATTTCCATCGAGCGCATGGTTCAGGTATACAACGCTGATCTTGCCAATACGTGGGGCAATCTGTGCAGTCGCGTGTTCAACATGACCAAGAAGTATTTCGAGGGTAAGGTTCCCGCGGCACCTGCTGGCGCCGAGGAAAACCCGCTGCGCGAAATCGCTGACGAACTGTACGCCGAATACGACAAGTGCATGGGTCAGGTCGATTTCACCAATGCTGCCGCTGCCGTTCAGAAGTTGGCTAGCCGCGTAAACCTGTATGTTGAAGATTCCGCGCCGTGGAATCTGGCAAAGAGCGAAGAAACCGCTGATGAGCTTGCTGCAGTAATCTATAACGCGCTGGAGGCTATCCGCATTATTGCGTTGTACATGGCTCCGTTCATGCCCAACACTTCTGCTGAGGTTTTCAATCGTCTGGGTCTGGGAGATATCTTCGCAATCACCGATATTGAAGCTGCTTCGGTATGGGGTCAGCTTGAGGCTGGTTCTGCCGTTGCCGTGGGCGATCCGCTCTATCCTCGCTTGGATGCTGACGCCATCGATCTTTCCATCGAATAGCAGGAAACGGCCGTTATCATGACCGAGGAAACGCAATCGCTGAACGCCGCTTTTGTTGAAGAGGGGGCGTTCAGCGTTTCCTTTTTTCAGAAACGCAAGCATCACAAGTACCGTGAAGTGGCTGCACCTGTTTTGCCTGGTTTGGTTGCCGACACGCATGCACATCTGGAAATGCTCAAGAATCCAGCTGCTGAACTGGCTAAATGTGCATATCATAACGTGCGTTTCGTGTGCGCTATGTGCGATCCTGCTGAAGACAGCCACACCACCTTCGACAATTTGGAAGCGTGGCAGCAAGATGCTCAAGCCATTCTTGAGGAAGCTGGCTTGGGTTCTTGCAAGGACGCCATTCCTCATCTGCGTATCGCTATGGGTGTGCATCCCCACAACGCCAGGATGTGGGATGTGCGCATGGAGCGCACGTTGATGCGGCGCTTGGCAGATCCTCGCGTCTGCGCTTTGGGCGAAGTAGGCCTTGATTACCATTACGACCTTTCTCCTCGTGCCGTGCAGCGCGGCGTATTCCGTCGTCAGGTTCAGCTTGCTAAAACTGCTGGTCTTCCGCTTATCCTGCATATGCGTGAAGCCCATGAAGAGGGCCTGGCAATCCTGGAAGATGAAGGATTCCCAAAGAATGGGGTATTGCTGCATTGCTTTAATTTGGACGCTGAAGCGCTTGCTCCATGGGCGGAGCACGGTTGCTACATTGCGTATGGCGGCCCTATCACTTTCAAAAAGGCCGACGAGGTGCGATCTGCCGCAACCAAGGTTGCTCGTAATCTTCTCCTCACCGAAACCGACAGTCCTTATATGACACCTGAACCCATGCGTGGTGTCGATTGCGGTCCAGCCCATGTGGTGTTCACGGCTGAAAAGCTGCTCGAGGTTTTGGGCGCGGAAACGCAGGCGGAACGGGAATATCTCTTGGGGCAGATGTATGGCAATGCGCTTGGATTGCTTGATCGGCAGCCTACGCAATGGCAACGTGCAAATGCTAACTTGCTTGCGGGGGCCTAAATGGGCACGTGGGTTGTAATAAACGGCTCTCCTCGTCTGAATGGCAAATGTGCACGCATTATTCGCATGCTGAAAATGTCAATCGAACAGAGTTATCCAGAAGTGAACCTTGTTGAGTATGAGGTGGGCTGCATGGATGTTTCTGGCTGCAATGGTTGTGAGTTCTGCAAGACGAACGATGGGTGCATTATCGAAGACGATATGACCCAGTTCATAGACGATCTGGATACGGCGGAGCGAGTGTTTTTGGTATCGCCCATTTACTTTGCGGGCGCTCCCTCCCAGCTGAAAGCTGTGTTGGATAGGTTGCAACCGTTCTTCTGGCCCTATCTTGAGCGACGGAAGAGAGGGGAGCCGCTGCCAGCAAAGCGTCCTTTGTCGTTGTTTGTGGTGGGTGATGGCGGCGATCCGCATGGTTACGAGCCTTTGGTTGCTAGCGTTCGGTCATCTATGGCCCTTGCGGGTTTTGCTATTGAAGAAACGGTTCCTCTTATTGGGATTGATCGTCTCAAGCGTGAACACTTGGGAAAGTGGGGTGTTGCCTGATGGGCAAGCTATCATATTTAGCAAGCGTGGCAGAAACGCGCGCTGTTCTTGAAGCTCATGGCCTTATGACGAAAAAGGCGTTGGGACAGCATTTCCTTATCAACGATGGTATCGTGCAGCATATTTGCGATTTGGCTGAGTTGGGCCCTGAAGACAAGGTCTTGGAGGTTGGTCCTGGCATCGGAACGCTTACTGCTGCTTTGCTTCAGCGCGCGGGTCAGGTTGCTTCTATCGAAATGGATACCGACCTACCAGCCGTTTTGGCGGAAACCTGTGCTGAGTGGGCTGACAGGTTTACCCTGATCCAAGGTGATGCATTGGCAGTAAGCCCCGATCAGGTTCCTTTTGCTCCTACTAAGCTTGCAGCAAATCTACCCTATGCGGTGGCCGCTACCATCGTGCTCGATTTCTTTGAACGCTATGAGTCGTTGCAGAGTCAAACGGTAATGGTTCAAGCGGAAGTTGCCGATCGCATGTGTGCCAAAATCGGCACGAAGAACTACGGTGCTTATACAGTGAAGTTGGGCCTCCTGGCTGAGTATCATGGCCGCTTCGCCGTTTCCGAGGGTAATTTCTTCCCGCCCCCGCGCGTAAAAAGCGCCGTTATTCGCTTTGACCGTAGGGCAGAGCAGCTGCCTGAAGAATTGCGTCATGCCGCTATGGTGATGGCGGATGCTTCTTTCGCTAATCGTCGCAAAACCATTGCGAACTCCCTGAAGATGTACTTCTCGAATCCGCAAACCTACGATGAGCGCATGTTGGCCTCCATTCCTGAAACGCTCGAACGAGCGGGCGTTTCCGCGAAGGCCCGTGGTGAATCGCTTGAACGCGAAACCTTTATAGAATTGGGTCGTGCTTACTTGGCAATGCACGAATAGCGTAAAGGGCACGAGGTGTTGTATCTCGTGCCCTTCCGTTGTTTTCTCCTGGTACTCTTCCTGACAGGCTGGAATCGTTGTGTGATCTGCCTATTCCGACGTTGCCTCAACTTTGAATTCAAGAAAGGAATCCGATGGCCAACGCCAAGACTTCTTTGACACGTAGGACGCTTCATTACTACTGGAAAGTGACGCGCAGACACAAGGCATTGTTTGCAGCACTGATGGTGTCCACGTTTGCCTTTGTTGCTTTGTTGAGCTACGGCAATCCGTACGTGATGAGCCTAATTGTGGACCAGGTTAGCGCTCAGCCCGTTGAGGCGGATCAAGTGTTTACCGTGTTTGGGCCCTATATTGTTGCCCTTATTCTGATTAACGTATTTGGTCAAGCTGCCAGTAAATTGCAAGATTACACCATGTACAAGCTGGAAATTGCTGCTTCGTACGATTTGGCAACCATGAGCTTTGATGCCCTGTGCAATCAGAGTATGTCGTTTCATTCGAATCGATTCGGCGGCACGCTCGTTAGCCAAACCACGAAGTTTATGAGCGCATATCAGCAGCTAATCGAAACCATCATGTTTCCTTTCCTGCCGGTAATCTGCTCGGTGATATTCACCTGCGGAATTCTTCTTCCGCGTGTTCCTCTGTACGTTGCCATTCTGATGGTGCTGTTGGCTGTTTATGCGAGCATTTCCTACTACTTATATAAGCGCATTCTTTCCCTGAACGAAAAAGCCGCTAGTGCGCAGAACCAGCTTTCGGGCGAACTGTCTGACTCGGTGGCGAATATTCTGGCGGTAAAAACGTATGGCCGCGAAGACTATGAGCGTGGGCTGTTTGATAACGCGAACAGGGAAGTGGTGGCGCGCGATTCGAAACGTATGTGGGCATCGCTTACTCGTGGCATTATTACTGCCTGCATCACGGTGGTGATAATGTCGGTGGTAACCGTGTTTATTGCCGGAGGCAATGCGTGGTACGGCATCACACCGGGCACATTGGTTGTTATGTTTACCTATACCTACACCGTCACCAACCAGTTCAATTTCATCAATAACGGCCTCCAGCGCTTTAATCGTGCATTTGGCGATGCGAGTGGCATGACTGCCATTCTCGATGAACCTCGTTTGGTGGCAGACAAGCCTGGTGCGCCTGATTTGAAGGTGAGCCGTGGCGCTATCGATTTTCAAGATATCGACTTCTTCTATACCGACGGCAATGCGAAGACGCAGGTGTTTGATAAGTTTGAGCTTCATATTCCTGCAGGTCAGCGTGTTGGTTTGGTCGGCATGAGCGGAGCGGGAAAAACAACGCTCACAAAGCTCTTGCTTCGTCTCTCTGACATTCAGGAAGGACAGATTCTTATTGATGGGCAGAACATAGCCGATACCACCCAGCAATCACTGCGTCGCCAAATTGCCTATGTGCCGCAAGAAGCCCTGCTATTCCACCGTTCCATTGCCGAGAATATCTCGTATGGCAAACCCGATGCTAGCATGGAGCAAATTCGAAGAGCGGCCAAACAGGCTAATGCTCTTGAGTTTATTGAGAAGCTTCCGCAGGGATTTGACACCATCACGGGAGAACGCGGCGTCAAGCTTTCCGGCGGCCAGCGTCAGCGTATCGCCATTGCGCGTGCGCTCTTGGCCGACTGCCCAGTGCTGGTGCTTGATGAAGCAACAAGTGCGCTCGATTCTGAAAGTGAAAAGCTGGTTCAAGATGCCCTGGCTACCCTCATGGAAGGTCGTACGTGCATCGTGGTTGCGCATCGCCTGTCCACGGTGGCCAGTTTGGACAGGATCGTGGTGCTTGATGGCGGCAAAATCGTCGAAGATGGTCCCCATGATGAACTGGTTTCCCGGGGTGGGGAATATGCTCATCTGTGGAGCCGTCAAACGGGAGCCTATCTGGAATAACGCTTCTATGGTTACAAGATGGAGATTGTCCCGTAGCAAAGCTGTGGATGATATACTAGTTGAGTTTTATTGTGTCCAAAGTGGAAAGAACAACCTTATATGGATCTCGCAAAGCAAGCACAGATTATCGGCAACATCCATGACACGCTTAGCCAGTATGTAGGCCAAAAGCTTCGCGTTCGCGCAAACATGGGACGCTCGAAAATCGTTGAGAGCGAAGGCGTGCTCATGCAGGTGCATCCTCAGCTATTTATCATGGAAGTAAAGCGTAAGCGCGGTGCTTCTGCTCGTCAGTCCTACCAGTATGTAGATGTTCTTACTGGCATGGTCGAGCTCAGTCAGGATGGCCAGCCTCTGTTCGGCAGCTTTATTGAAGAAGAAGTTACCGAAGAGCCTGTAGCGGTTGAGGCAAACGCCGAAGAATAAGGCCCGAAAACCAAGTTAGAAAGTAGAGCCCGCTCAGTTATCTGAGCGGGCTCTACTGTTATGCGGCGATGTCCTCGGGCGTCTGTCGCCTCCAGCGTTACGGAGCTGTCTGTGGGCTGTCTGTGGCGTGGCAAACAGATAGGAGCAGCGATGCTGCTGGTCGTGGTGCATCAACAAGGTCTTAAAACAGCCCTGTGGGTTATATGCGCCTGAGATGCGCATTCTGCCAATAGTTCTAATAATGCATTTGAAAACAAAAAAATCGCAAAGCAAATATGCTTTGCGATTCGGTGTTTTGCTGGTGGAGATGATGGGGATCGAACCCACGACCTCAACATTGCGAACGTTGCGCTCTCCCAACTGAGCTACATCCCCAGCGGATATTGATTTAACAGCAGACAACGGGCGATGTCAAGTTGGCGTTTTCGGGATCGTCATAATGGTAAAAATTATGCGCAAAGCCGAACAGGAATTCAATGAAGTCGTTGGTTGCGGGATTGAACCGTTTGCCCGCAAGCCTCAGCACGCCGATAGGGTGGATTGCCTGGGCTTCTGGCTCCTCGAGCGGGATGAGCTTCAAATTGCGAAATGGGTACAACCCGGAAGAGTCAAGCGCTAGGCCTACCACTGGCGCTCGTGAAACGATACCGCCTAGAATAACCTCATCGTCGGAATCTCGGTTCAGATTCATTTTGGCAAGGTTGAGTCCGTGGCTTTCTAGAAATTCGCTTACTTCGGTACCGACGATGATGTCTTCTCGATAGGTGTAGACCGGCATATCGGCAAGCTCACTAACGCTGATGCTGCTACGGGAGGCAAATGGGTGACCTTCATGGACGATGACAACCAACCTTTGGCGGAAGAGCGGCGTGAACACGAAGCCATCGGCTTTTACCTCTGAAGTAATGGCGAGGTCGTTTTCGCCGGTGTGGAGGTAGTCGAGCAATTCTTTTGTGGAACCTTGATCGATCTTCAGTTCAACAAGATTGCCGTGGGTGCGACGGTACGCCAATACCGCTTCGGGGAGGAAAGCTGAACGGACCGAATGGATTGCTCCAAGGCGCACAGTTCCAGAAAGGCGCCCCTTGCGTTTTTCGAGTTCGCCGATTCCGTCCTCCAGGGCATCAAGCGACCGTTCGACGTACTGAGCGAACAGCGCGCCATCATCGGTTAGCTTGACTGTTCGCCCGTTTTTCTCGAAGAGTTTCACGCCAAGTTCGTCTTCCAGAGCTGCAATTGAGTGGGAGAGCGTGGGCTGTGAGATAAACAGGTTATGGGCCGCTTTGGTGTAGTGCTGCACCTGCGCCAACTCCCTGAAATACTGTAGATGGGAAAGGTTCATCGGAATACCTCAGCTCAATTATTCGAATCTTGCATGACAAGCAGTCTAAACCATGCAAAACCATACCTGCAATAACTCTGAATCGGACCTAAATCAATTGAGGGTTCCGCCTTGGATTCTTATAGTTCTTTACGCATTAACGGTTGGGCCCTTAACGGGTATGCATAGAACAGCAAGGATGGCATGATGGAAATATTCGAAACAGCAGCTGCTCAGATGGCGCTTCTTTTTGCGATGATTGCAGTTGGTTTCGGCTGTCGCAAGAAGGGCGTGATGAACGACGAGTTTGACGCCAAGCTTTCCTCCCTGGTCCTGAACGTTACCATGCCTTGTATGATCGTGGCTGCAGTGCTCAACAGCACTTCGTTCCCGAGTCTCGATATGGTGTTGGAGATTATTGAATGGGGTTCTATCACCTATTTATTTGTAACGCTGATTGCTATCGTGATCGGGCATTTTGTTTCTTCCGACGATCGTACGCGTGGCACGCTTGAGTATCTGATGGTGTTCAGCAACGTATCGGTAATTGGGTTTCCTTTGCTGAATGTCATTTTCGGTCCCGAAGCGGTGGTGTATGGCGCTATCTTCAATATTCCCTCTACCCTTGCCACGTGGACCATTGGTGTAATGCTGCTTGCCAACAAGAAGGATGGGGAAGTAGTTTCACTCAAGGCGCGCTTGAAGAAGCTGGGCATTTCCCTGATAAGCCCCTGTATGATTTCCTGCTTGGTTTCGGTTGTGCTGGTGCTTTGCAATATTACGGATTCTGGTGTTCCAGCACACACTCTTACCACCATTGGGCAGTTCACGCTTCCAGGCGCAATGTTCGTTTTGGGCTCCGCCATTGCCAAAAGCCCTATTCTCGAGGCGTTTAAAAACTGGCGTGCGCTTATTGCCAGCGTTGCGCGCTTGGTGGTCATGCCGCTTGCTTGTTATTTCGTATTTGGTTTCTTCATCGACGATCAGCTCCTGCTTGGAACCATCGTGCTCATCACAGCTATGCCCGCTGCATCGAGTGGCACTATGATGTGCATCGATGCCGATGGCGATGTTGAGAGCATGAGCCAAGGCACCTTCCTTACCACCATTATGTCGATGGGTACCATTCCCACTATGGCGATGATATTGGCATAGTCGATCGCCTTTCAAACAGCCCTCTTTTTCCTCAATTTGGCTGGATAGGCAACTATCCAGCCATCTTTGTTTTCATTTGCTAAAATCTAAACGTTTGAACATCGATCAGGAGGATTCATGAAAGCACTCATTCCTGCTGCTGGCTTGGGCAGCCGTTTTCTGCCCGCTACGAAGGCTCAACCCAAGGAAATGCTTCTTGTGGTAGACCGTCCGGTTATCCAATACGTTGTTGAAGAGGGCTTGGCTTCTGCAGCCGACGAGGTAATCATCATTAATAGCCATGACAAGAAGTCCATCGAAGAACACTTCACGCCCAATCCTGCCCTCGAGGCGGAGCTTCGCAGCCGCGGCAAGGACAAGTATGCAGACAAGGTGGCTCATGCGGGCAATCTGAACGTAAGCTACGTATACCAGGATGAGCCTCTGGGCTTGGGCCATGCGGTTCACTGCGCGGCCGACCGTATCGGGGGCGAGCCTTTCTTCGTGCTTTTGGGCGATGTGCTTGTTCCCGACAATCAGATGCTCATTAAGATGAAGGAAGTTTCTGACGCCCATAACGGCGCAAGTGTTATTGCCGTTCTTCCTGTTGCCAAGGAAGAAGTCGATCGTTTTGGCGTTATTGCGGGCGAGGCATTGAGCGACGACGTGTGGAAAGTATCTTCTCTCGTCGAAAAGCCGGCAGTTGAGGAGGCTCCCTCCAATTTGGCTGTGTTCGGTCGTTATCTTCTTTCGCCGCGTGTTATGGAGCTGCTGGCAGAGGTTAAGCCAGGTGCTGGTGGGGAGATCCAGCTTACCGATGCGCTTGATGCGGTGCTTAAAGAAGAAGAGATGTATGCATTGGTAATTGATCCAGAAGATGGCTACGACACGGGCACCATTGAAAGCTGGCTCGATACCAACAATCGTCTGTACAAAAAGCTGCACGGATAAACCCAATAGATGCTTTTGCCGAGAGGCCGCCTTCGGGCGGCTTTTCTGTTTTAAAAGGAATAGCGATAGAGACCAATAGTGTGTCTCGGGTTTATTTGAGCTATAGGGTTGTGCTCCGCGCAACGCAGCATCTGGAGCAATCCGCAGTGCCAGCCTCGTGTTGCTCCAGTGCGCCGTTTCGTTGGTCTGATCCGATGCCTTTCCGTCGTGTTTTCTTGCCGGTTTTCCCGATGGTGCGTGTGCTAAACCTGAGTCATTCCACCCATGGCACCCTCTGGAAGCTGTCCCGAGAAGCCAAAAGCAAAAAATCGATCCAGATTGCAACTTTTTTGCGATTAGGGATTGTTGCATGCCTCCCCAATCGCTGATTGAAGCGCAAAAGCGCAGATAATCTACTGTTTGGCAGTCCTATTCCGCTTTGCGGCGATGGAAGAGAGTCCCTAATCGAAAAAAAGTTGCAGAGAAGTCAGTTTTTTTGTTTTTGCAACAAGCGGATCTACCGCAATGGGCTGCTCTTTCGCAACGAGTTGATCTTCGCAACGGGCAGACCCGAAAAAACGCACGCCTTAGTAATGACGTTGTGCAAATTCTTCAAAGTGAGGGGGTATGCAGTTTACTGCTATCGCCTTGGTTTCGTCTGCTGCTTTTGACGATTTGAATGTATGGCTTGACCTGCGTTGTCGAACAAAAACAAGATGCAGTTATCGACGTTCCTGCTAAATGGGTAGAGATTGTTCACAAATTCAATCAAGCGGTAAAGCTGGAACTGAAATGAAAGACCGAGAATTGTTTTGCCCATATCCAGTTTTTTAATTGCCTAGCTAAGCAAATGGTTTGGAGGCGGGCGAAAAAATAAATAAGCCCTAAAAAAGAGGAGGGGCCTGCGAGAGGGGATCTCGTCAGGCCCACAAGGAGGGAGTTTCGGTGCCTATTATTTGGGGATCTAGCACCGACTGCTTTTTGGGGAAAAGCAGTTGCAAATTGGGAGGGGACCACATTTGCTGCTTAGAATAATAGGATCTCTCACCTAAATTGCCAACCCTTTGTGAATGATTTCCACAGTGAACGTGCAAAAAAGGCACCATGAACGGGTTCAAACGCTATTTCCTCCTCATTTTCTTCATTTTATTGAATAATAAGGAGAGATTTACACAAGGGAATAGGCGAATCGCAAAAGCAGATGCATGCTGTTTCATACAAATACAGAAATTTGTGTGTCTACAGAATCATTGAGGGGCAAACGCGTTAGTGGGTACTTGGTTGGTCACAGCGTTTGCCGTAACCCTATATAATGAGTTGAACACTCTACCACAGTTGTAATGAAAGGGATGCTATGCCTGATATTCAAATGCGTTTCAATAAGGATATGCTTGTCCTTTCAACCCCGCTTGATTACCAACTTGCTTCCCAGGGCTTTGATCCCTCCGATCGCGAATATGTGGTTCTGTGCGAGCCTGAACTCATTGAAGAGGCTTTCAAGCTCGAAAAATCCATCGATGTACCCTGTTTCGTTACCCCAACAGAGGGAATCACTGAAGCCCGTCTTGCATATGCTCGTTTCGAGGGTCGCGCTGAAGAAATGGCGCGCATTGCCTATGAAACTTCAGCTCAGTTTTCTCCGCAGCATCTTATTGCAGCAATCGGTCCTACCGGCTTGCCGCTTGACCCAACTTCTGCCGTTTCGCTTAAACAGTCGAAGAAGCAGTATCACGATGCCGTTCTGGCGTTAATTGAGTATCCTTTTGATGCGCTGTATTTCACGGGTTTCAAGAGCCTCGATGATGCTCAGTGTGCGCTTATGGGAGCTCGCGCGGTATACGATGGCCCTGTGTTGATCAGCTTGGTGCCAAATGAGGAAGGCATGCTTTCTGGCGGGCGTACGCTTTCTGAAGGCGTTGCCTTGTGCGATGAGTATGGGGCTGATGTTATCGGCGTAGTCTCTGATGCTCCTGCGCGTGTTTTAGTTGGCTTCGCCAAGGAAATGGCTTCGTCTACCGACAAGCCCCTGCTCGTTGATGTTTCGGTCCGTCGCAAAGACAGGCGCCAGTTTGAGCCTACTGATGAAAACCCATACCCCACTGCCGACGCAATAGTGGAGCTTGCGGTGCGCCTTCGTGCCCAGGGGGTTCAATTCCTTCGAGCATCGGGTGCCGCCACCCCAGCTTATACGGGTGCATTGCTCGCAACGGTTGGCGGCAGCGATGTTGTGGTGCCGCAGTAGCGTCCCTGCTGTCTGCGTTACTGCTATAGAAAGAGGAAAGCGTGGCACGAGAAAAAAGTCCCGACTATGGTGTGCTCCAGGAGTTTATCGACAGACTCTTTGATGGTCGCGAAGATTATATGAGGCTGGAAGTAGTGTTGGAGGGTGAAGCATACGGGCTTAACGGCGAGCTCATGGAGGTTCTTAATCTTCTGCCTCCTGGTCTTTATACCCGAGATCGTCTTTGCGGCCAGATCAATTCATCGCTCTCTTCTCACGGATGGGGTTATGTATACGGCGCGGTTCATTAGACATTCGCTCCGAGGTTGATCTGTGAGCAAAGGTTGGCCTCGGGGCTTCGCGCTTCCGGAAGAAGAAGCGGGTTTTCGGGGCAAATGTTGGCGAAGGCAGCGAATTTTGGCATAGAAAAACCGACCCCGCTAATTGGATGAACCCACCTAGCTAGGTGGGTGCCCGCAGCTTGGTTCCTGGCTTTCGCATCAACAGATACGAATCTCCATTCCGCACGCAATCTGAGGCTCCCAATTAAATGTCATCGGTCCATCGCAGACACGGGATCGGCTAACTTCAGTATAGGTATATCGCGCAAAAGAAAAAGTCTTGACACGTAACGTGTTGCAATGTTTAGAAGCCCGCAATGGCCATCAAGTACAGAGGAATGTTCAGTGACAAGGAATGTAACTATATTCAGCACCCACGATCAGGCCCTTTCGTATAGAAAACAGCTCGCCGCCAAGGGCTCTGCTGCTTGTTTCGGCGTTACCGCAACCACGTTTGCCGCATGGCTTGCTGATGCTTGGGAATTATATGGTGATGGTCGTGTGCTGATTTCTTCGCTTGATCGTTCCTTTGCCGTTCGCTTTTTACTGGAGCAATCTTCCGAAGTTGGGTCTCTTGAGCCTACAGACGGAGGCATTGCTCTTGTGTGCCGTTTCTTTTCCGAGGCAATTGGTCTTAATGCTCTTGAAGCGGCTATTGGTAATCCTCCGGCTTCTCTTTCGGCTCAAGAGCGTGAGTTTCTTGGTTTGGTGGAGCCATACCGTGCCGTTCTTTTGCAGCGCGGCTTTGTTGAAGGGGGCGATGCCCTCAATGTGCTCCTGGGCGTAAATTGGGATGTTTCCTTTACCTTGGCTGAAGGGGTGGAATTGCCCCCATGCTTTGCTCAGTTCGCCGAAAAGGCGGGAATACCCTGCACCATTCTTGGCAGTGGAACTGAGCGCATTACCGGTTTGCCGAAGGGCGTGCTGCCCCAATTCCTTTTTGCATCAGGACCGTCTGCGGAAAATGCGCTTATATCCAGTTATGTGCGCCAGGCATGCGAGGCGCTGTCCTCTAAGGGAAGGGCGGGGAGTGTTTTAGTGGTTACCTCGCGCCCCTATTCTGTGTACGCAACGCTGTCCGAAGCACTTTCGGCCCGCGGATGCGAATGTGTGCTCCAAGCCCGAAAGCCTTTTACGGAGACGCATTTTGGTCGCGCCTACATGGCAATCCGTGAGTTCATTCTCGATGACCACCACAATCCACGTGCTTTGATGGATTTTGCGTCATCTCCTTTTTCTGGCATTTCCGTTCAGGCTGCCGCCAAAATCGATGCTTCGGTTCGCGGCGATAGAGCCCTTTCCTTTGAAGAGCTTCAGGCCATGATGCATTTGGTCACCGAAACTTACGATCTATTCGAGGAATTAGTTACTGATGCCGATGCATCGCTTTTGCTTGATAGGTTTATCGATCTGTCCGAAGAGCTGCGTGGGCTCGATGCGGCTTCTGTTTTCGAACAGCAGATTGCCATTATGGCATTGCGCGGTGTGTACGAGGCTGCCCGTCGTTGGGAGGTGGGCCCCGAGGTATTCACGTTTGCATTGGCTTCGCTTGCTGTTGACGTTTCACGTACGTGCGGGTCTGGTTCCAATAGGGTTGTGGTGCTAGATGCATCGCAAGCCCCTTCGCTTTCCACGCAGAGCCGCTTCGACGTTGTTGTTCGTTGCGATTTGGACGCACGTTATGTTTCTGCTAGCGAATCGCATAATGCGCTAGTTACGCTTGAAGACAAGCTTGGTATTCAGGTGCCACGTCATGCTCTGCAGGATGCGCGTCTCGCTTTTGAGCGCGTAAAGGGATGTGCGACAAAGTACTTTGCGTGTGAGCGCGTTTTGAATGCTGGCGGTGACGAAGACGTGTACCCTTCGTTTGTGCTCGATGAGTTCTGCGAATGCTTGCGAGAGGGGGACGAAGAACGTGACGGTTTTGGGGTGCCTCAGCACCTGCATGATTATGTCGCTACGCGCGATGAGGGCGGTTCGCGTGACACTTATGCGGCAAATTATCAGGCAGGTGGGGAAGAACCCGATTCTATTGTGATACCTGGTTTTGCGCCAGGCATCGTGGGTGAATCTTCTAAGCCGCTCCTTTCCTTGTTCCGAGCGCCCGACAATCCAGACACCGTTGTGCTTTCTCCTTCCGCAATAGAAGAGTATGTGAATTGCCCGTATCGTTGGTATACGGCAAGACGCTTGCGCCCCGAAGCTCCCGATGAATTGTTCGGGCCTTTGGAGCAGGGCGTATTCGTGCATGCTGTTTGGGAATCGTTCTACCGTTGCTTGGAGCAGGAAATTTCCTCTAAGCGCGTTACTCTCGGAAATCTTGAGCAGGCTCAGCTTTGCTTGAGCCGCGTATTTGATGCGGAACTTGCGAGACAAGCGCAGGTTGAAGGCGTGCGTTATCTTCCTCTTTCTTCTACGGAATGCGCTCAGGCGAATCGCTTGAAGCAGACGCTGATTGACAACCTTAACGTTCAGGCGCGTATGCTGCCCCGTTTTACGCCTCAGCGGTTCGAACTCTCCATTGAGCCTGGTCAATCCATCGATTATGCGGGCGTGCGCCTTATGGGTCGCGTTGATAGGATTGACATTGATGCCGAACACGGTCATTACGTGGTGATTGACTACAAGGGCGGTATTGCGGGGCATGATGCGGGGTTTGACCCCGATGAACAAGAGGGCTTCCGCATCCCATCCAAGATCCAGACACTTATTTATGCGCAAGCGCTGCGTGGTGTTGTTGAATCCGCACGTCCTGTCGGGGCTCTCTATTTAAGCTATAGGGCCAAAGAGCCAGCTAGATCAATTGCTGGCTCGTTTGATTCATCCATGCTTGATGTTACAGGGTTTGCGCGGAGTGCTTCGGGCGTAAATATGAATTTCGAATCGTATTTGGATATGGTTGAGCTGGAAGTGGGCAAGCGCATTGCCGATTTTCTGGAAGGTAATATTGCCCCCAATCCTCTCTGTGAATCTTCGTGTACGTATTGCCCGGTTCGTTGCTGTGAAAAGAGGCTCTCGTGAATCTTGACACCTGCACCCCTGGCCAGCGCCAGATCATCACGACCCTGAATAAACCGCTCATGGTTTCTGCCGGTGCGGGCAGCGGCAAAACCTTTACGCTTACCCAGCGCATTGCCTATGCGCTTTCGGAGGATACCCCTGATGCTCAACCTGTGCAGAGTATCAGCCAGATCATGGCAATTACCTTTACCAAGAAGGCCGCAGCGGAATTGAAGTCGCGTATTAAGCGCCAGCTTGCGGGCATGGGCTTAGTCGAAGAGGCGCTGAAGGTTGATGATGCGTGGATTTCCACCATTCACGGCATGTGCTCTCGAGTGCTTCGCGAACATGCTCTTGAGTTGGGCATAGACCCTGCATTTTCGGTGATCTCCGAAACGGAATCTAAGCGTTATTACGAAGAGGCGTTCGATTCTGTTATTAAGCGAATCCAGGAAAGCGACGATGCAGCGTTGAGGGGCTTTGTGGGTTCTCTCGATGTTTATTCCCAGGGTCCTGCTTCACCGAGTATTGAAACGTGGGTTCGCAAGATCACTTCGCGTGCCCTCGCTCTGCCAGAGGGCTTTGATGCCGTCGTGGTTCCCGAAGTAGAGGGGGATCCTTCAGCGCTTATGCGTCAGATGGTTGAGCTGGGGGAGACGTTCATCTCCTGTCTTGAAGGATTGCCAAAGCCGGGGAAGACCGATGCCAAGAATCACGAAGCGACAACGAAAGCCTTAGAGGTGGCCAACGAATATCTCCTGGAGTACGGTGGCTGTACTTCGTTTGAGGATCCGAATTTCGAAGCGGCTCGCTTTGTCGAGGCCTTTTTTTCGTTCCCTAAAACCAGCCCCAAATACCATGTGAAGGAAAGCGATCCTACGTTTTTCGCCGAGTACCGCGATGCCTACGCTTTTGCTGCGGGGCAGGTAGAGGCAGCATTTTCGGCTCGCGACGTCCAAGCATTGCTGCGCATAGCTCGTGCTGTTGATGAAGAATATCAATGCTTGAAGGGCGCTGCCGGCATCGATAACGTTGACCTGCTTCGTATGGCTTTCCACGCGCTGGCCGATCATCCTGAAATTGCCGATGCCTACCGAACCCAGTTCAGGATCATCATGATTGATGAGTTCCAGGATACTGACGAGCTTCAGGTTGCTCTGGTTCGAGCGCTTGCTCAGCCAGGCCTTTCCAATGTGTGCACGGTTGGTGATGCCCAGCAGAGCATCTACCGTTTCCGTGGCGCCGATGTGAATGTCTTTTTCGGTTATCGCGAAAGCCTTGAAGCAGAGTGTCCCGAGGCTCAGTTTGTGAGTCTCCCCGATAATTTTAGAAGCCATGCCGATGTGCTTTCCTTTGTGGATAAGGTATTTTCGCAGCCGCAGGTATTCGGCGATCGATTCCTTTCGTTGGCGCCTAGGGGAGCAGTGAATAATCAAGAGGATCCGCTCTTCGAAACGCGCCCCCGTGTTTCCATGGCTCTATTCGACTGCAAGGTGGGGGGTCCCGGCCTAGGGGCGGGACGCCTTGCGTGCGCTCGTCGCATTGCCGAGCATTTCGCTGGCTTGCGTGATGACGCAAGCAATCCAGCATCGCCCTCTGACATGGTTTTGCTGTTGGGGAATATGTCGAATGTTGATGTCTATGCTCAAGCTTTGCGCGACGCTGGCTTTGAGTGTCTGGTCGCTGGAGGTTCCACCTTCTCGGATTCCTTGGAAGTTCAATTGGTTGCCTCGATGGTGCGTTTGTTTTCGAGTTGTACCGATAATGAGGCGCTCTATACGGTGCTCTCTTCGCCCCTGTTTGCTTTGGGCGATGACGCCCTGCTTTATTTGGCTACAGGCACCAGCCGTCAGGGTCATAGATTTCGCAGGACTCTATCCGATGGATTTGCGGCTTGGAAGGACGAAAAGGGGCTTACTGGTCTTACCGCTGAGCAGGAGGACCAAATAGACTTCGCTCATATCTGCTTCAATGCGGCATTCGATTCGATCCGTCGCTTCGGCATGGCGGCGGGGGTTCGTACCTTGCTGCGTTCGAGTGGTTGGCTTATTCGCCTTGAAAGCGAGCAGGCTCAGGGCCAGGCTATTGTGGGCAACCTCGGTAAGGCGCTGCGAATGCTGGAAGACGTCGAGAAATTGGGATTGGGTCTTGCCCGTACGGCAGATCGTTTCGAGAGCGACTTGGCAACGTTGAAGCTTACCCCTGGAACACTTTCTGCTAGCAGCTCTAATTTTGTGCGTATAATGACGGTCCATGCGAGCAAGGGCCTTGAATTTCCTCATGTTGCCTTGGCTGATCTGCGTCTTTCGGGAAAGGCTGAAAGTTTAGTTGCCGAAAACATTGCAGCTTCAACCTATGTTGCGCTTGATTCGCCGATGCTGCGTCCCGTTCGTAAAACCATTCAGGGTCTTCATGAGTTTATTGAGCAGGGCGACGAGCCGAGTGCCGATATCATGCAGGCATCGACCTATCAGGATTTGATGCTTTCCTTGAAAGGCTATGTTGCCACACAGGAGCTGTCCGAGGCTCGCCGCTTGCTGTACGTTGCCTTGACCCGTGCTAGCAAGTCGCTGTTCATTGGCGTGGCGCATTCGGGCAATAAAAGCTTTTCGTATGAGGGCAAGGGTATCCTTGATGATTTACATGAGGCACTTCAGTGGGAAGCTTCGGCAACCGCCCCGATACAGAAGCTCAACTACGGCGGAAGCGCGCCTATGGATTTTGAGCTCACGGTGCTTGATACCCCCGCCGAACAGCAAGAACGTGTCGTAGAAGAGAAAAAACCCTTTACCATTCCAGCGGCTCCCTTGCCTCCTGCTCCTTATTGTCAGCCGTATCACGCTTCTTGCGAAGAGGTGTTTTCGTACTCATCGATTGGCGATGCTGCCCATCAGGCCCCAGGGCCCGAAGAAGAAACGGAGTCGTCCTTGTTCGATGTCGACCGAGGCTTCTTCGAGGAAAACGCCACTGCGCTGGGCACGGCATTTCACCGTTTGGCGCAACGCGCTATTGCGCAGTTCGACGGGTTCGCGCTCAAGCGACCTGCGAATGAAGCCGTTGCCGCTCAGGTTCGTGCCCAGGGATTAACCCCCTCGCAAGAGGCGCGGCTGAGTGCTGCGCTCGATAGGTGGTTTGCAAGCGATGTCGCTCGCTCCTTGGTGGCCAAGGGCGCTCCCCAGGCTGAAGTGCCGTTTATGGTGTGCCTAGGTGTGGCTTCGAACGCGGTGTATCTGGAAGGTGAAGTCGATGCGGTTTCGTTTGATGGGGACGGTTCGGCCTTCTTGGTTGACTACAAGACGGGAGGCTCGCCCGATGAATCTGCTGCGCGGGTGTTCGGCAAGCATCTCCTTCAGGCTCAATGCTACGCGTTGGCACTTATGGCTCAGGGAAGCCCACGCGTTACGGCAACGTTTGTACGCGTAGAGCAGGAAAGTATCGTAGACGCGTCTCAGCCGCAAACGGTGGAATATGCCTTTACGGAAGAGGACAGGGAAGTGCTGGAACAGGCTGTTCTTTCCGCCTATGCGCAAAGCCTTTCTGCGTGATCGGTATGGGGTTTGGCGCACTGGGAGCGGTTCTCTCGGCGCCCGTGTTAAGGTCAACTCATGGATACACTCTTTACAGACATAGAAAACAGCAAGCGTGCGGCAAATGCCCCTTTGGCGGTGCGCATGCGGCCGCAAACGCTCGACGATCTTATCGGTCAAGAGGATGCGTTAGGCGAGGGAACGTGGCTGCGTAGTGCCATCGAAGCCGACACGCTTTCTTCTGTTATCTTGTACGGTCCCGCAGGAACGGGGAAAACGTCCATTGCCCACGTTATCGCCGAAACTACCCATGCCCATTTTGTTGAGGTTTCGGCTATCGGTGGTACGGTCGCCGATTTGCGTCGTGAAATTTCAGATGCTGACAAGCGTCTGATAAATCGGGGCATTCGCACCATTTTATTCGTCGATGAGATCCATCGCTTCAATCGTGCACAGCAAGATGCCTTGCTTCACGCGGTTGAAGACGGTGTGGTGGTTTTGATTGGGGCTACCACGGAAAACCCCTTTTTCGAAGTAAATTCGGCATTGATATCCCGATCGCGCATCGTTGAGCTTCATAGGCTCAGCGACGATGCCCTTTCGTCGATTTTGGACCACGCCCTGGAAAGCAGCCGAGGCTTGAAGGGCGATTACTCGCTCGACGAAGATGCTCGTAAGGCGCTGCTGCTTTTGGCGGGTGGCGATGCGCGCAGCTGCTTGAACACCCTATCGCTTGCCTCCGATTTGGCTCGCGCTCAAAAGGCAGAGACCATTACCGAGGAAATGGTACGTACGGCGGTTCCCCATCGCACTCTTCCTTACGATAAGAAACAGGATATGCACTATGACGTGATATCGGCATTCATCAAGTCGATGCGCGGATCAGACCCCGATGCAGCCTTGTACTGGCTTGCCCGGATGATCGATGGCGGGGAAGATCCGAAGTTCATTGCGCGTCGTATCTTCATTTCTGCATCCGAGGACATTGGCAATGCCGATCCGCAAGCGCTCTTGGTCGCCGAAGCATGCTTTAAGGCTGTTGAGGTTATTGGCATGCCCGAGTGTCGCATCAATCTGGCTCAGGCGGCAGTGTACATGGCTCTAGCCCCAAAATCTTGCTCCGCGTATGCTGGCATCGGCAAAGCGTTGGACGAGGTGCGTAACGGCCCGCTTCGCCCCGTGCCCGATTACTTGCGCGATCGCCATCGTCCGGGGTCTGAAGAATACGGAGAGTATCTGTACCCCCATAGTTATGCCGAGGGCTATGTTAAGCAGCGGTATCTCCCCGAAGGCTTGGAGCGTGGGGTGTTTTTCACGCCTGGGGAACGAGGTTGGGAGAGGTATCGCGTTGACGCCCCTCTATCCGATAGAATGTAATCTGCACATGTGAGTTTTAAGTTCCTGACCAGAGGAGGAAAGATGGAAATCTTCGAATCGCTGATTCCTGTGGGAATCGTGCTGCTGTGCATCGCCGGCGTTGTTGCACTGGGTGCCATGGCGTATCTTTTCATCACCCTTACGAAATCCATGAAGGAAACGTTTGAAAAAGTTGATCCTTTGGTTGTGGAGGCTAAGGAAGCACTCGACACGGCAAAGCCTGCTCTTGAGCGTATCGATCCGTTGATGGAGCGCATTACCCTTACCGTTGATGCCGCAAATCTAGAGATCATGCGGGTGGATCAGATCTTGGAGGACGTGAACACCATCACGGGTAATGTCTCCAAGGCAACTGAGTCCCTCGACAACATCACATCGCTCCCTTTAGACGCGCTCTCCAACGTGACCAGCCGTCTTCGCAGCCGCATTGCTCCGCTGGGCGCTAAGGCGGAAGATTCTCGTGTTGGTGCTGTTGTGCAGGTGGTCGATCAGAAGCTCGACAGCGTCGAGACGTGTGTTTCTGGCGCTCAGGCTCGTGCCGATGTAAAGCGCGCCGAAGCTGCTGAAGCCGTTGCCGCTCGCGAAGAGGCACAGGCTCAGGCAAACGAGATGTCTTCCAACTTGAAGGACGCTTTCTCTGTTCAGATTTCTCGCGATTCCGAATCCGCTCAAAACTAATAGGAGTGCTTAACCAGTTATGACGAACAGCGATACTCATCTCTCGGATAGCGAGTTTCGCAAAGAGGAATTGAAAACGGTAAAATCGCGTCGCCGCTTATACACGAGCACCTTCATTATCGTGATGTTCGTTCTTTTGTATTTGCTTGGGCGGGCGCTCAACATTTTGGCCACTCCCGTGGCCATTGTTGTCTGGACGACCATTATCGTTTTCTGTCTGAGGGGCCCAGTTAACTATCTGGAAAGTAAAGGTATTGGCCGCCTGTGGGGAACATGTGTGGCTTATATCCTTATGGGCGTGGTGGTAACGGCGCTCAGCTGGATGCTCTTTTCGCCAATGTTCGGCGTTGGTGAACAGTTCACTGCGTTGCTTCAAACCTTCTCTGACCAGATTTCTCAGGTGCGCAACGTCTGGAATGACGTCTATTCGCAGTACGCCTACATCCTTCAAGACGAGCGTATTTCCAATTGGATGAATGATGCTTTTTCGTCGGTGGGAACCTGGTTTTCTGGCATGGCCTCCGCCAGTGCAGAGGGTATGGTCTCGGTGGGCTCTGGTGTTGCCATTTCCGCCATGGTTATTGGCTTTTCCCTGGTGGTGGCATTTTGGGTTCTTATGGAGCTGCCTGCATTGGGTGCTGAAATCAAACGCGTGTTCGGCCCCCGATTCCGGGAGGATCTAGACATCATCTATCTCACGGGTACCCGCGTTATGGGCGGCTATATCAAGGGTACGTTGGTCCAATGCATGCTTATCGGTGTTTGCTGCGGTATTGGTTTTGCCGTTATGGGCATCCCCAGCGCAGCGGCTTTGGGCGTTATCACCGGTCTGCTGAATATCATTCCCGTTGTGGGCCCGTGGTTGGGCGGCGGCATGGCTGCAATCGTGGGTGTTTTCTCAAGTCCGCTTATTGCTGTTATCGCGTTGGTCTACACCATTGCCGTGCAGCAATTCATCTACACCTTCATTTCGCCGAAGATCATGGGCAATTCGGTGGACATCCATCCTGCGCTAGTCATTATGGCCTTGATGGTGGGTTCTGCTTTAGGTTTTGCCGTTGGCGGCGTTGTTGGCAACATCGTGGGCATGCTTGCTTCAATCCCTGCGGTTGCTGCCATTAAATCGCTTTTCGTGTACTACTTCGAGAAGCGCACGGGTCGCGTTATCGTTTCGCCTGATGGCGTTATCTTCAAGGGGGAACCTTCGGGCGAAGAGGCGGATCCTGTTGCCGATGCCACTGGTGAGTTTTCTGCGACTCAGGTTACTTCGCGTGGGGCAAAGCACGGAAAATGATAGAATCTGCATTTGGCAAATTACTAAACGATGAACACTTCGAAGAGGAACAATATCGTATGAACTATATGACTACCGCCGAAATTCGCGAGAAGTACCTGGCGTTCTTCGAGGAAAAGGGCTGCAAGCGCATGCCTTCTTCTTCCCTGATCCCCGATGATCCATCACTGCTGCTTACCAGCGCTGGCATGGTTCAGTTCAAGCCCTACTTCCTTCATCAGAAGGAGCTTGATAGCCGCTACATTGGCGCTACCACCGCTCAGAAGTGCGTACGCACCAACGACATCGACAATATCGGTGATGCTCGCCACTTAAGCTTCTTTGAAATGCTGGGCAACTTTAGTTTTGGTAAGTACTTCAAAAACGAAATGTGTGCTTGGGCATACGAATTCTCTACCGAGGTATTGGGGCTTCCTGCTGAAAAGCTCTACTTTACCGTTTTCGAAAACGACGACGAGACCATTGAAATCTGGAAGAGCCTTGGTGTTCCAGAGGATCATATTTCCAAGCTGGGTGAAGAAGATAACTTCTGGCGCGCTGGTCCTACCGGCCCCTGCGGTCCCTGCTCTGAAATTTATTTCGATCAGGGTCCCGACGTAGGGTGTGGCAGCCCCGACTGTAAGCCTGGCTGCGACTGTGATCGCTACCTTGAGTTCTGGAACTGTGTGTTCACCCAGTACGATGGACAAGAGGACGGCACCCTTGCTCCGCTCCAGACGAAGAACATCGATACCGGCATGGGCCTTGAGCGTATTGCTGCAATCATGCAGGGTGTAACCAATAACTACGACACTGATATCCTTCGTAGCTTGGTTGGCGTTGGCGAAGAGCTTTCTGGCAAGGAGTACCGCCAGGAAATGGAAACCGATGTGTGTCTCCGCATCATCGCTGATCACAGCCGCTCAATCACGTTTATGATCGCCGATGGCATTCTTCCTTCCAACGAGGGTCGCGGTTATGTTCTGCGCCGTTTGCTTCGTCGCGCGGTTATGAAGGGCCATTCTCTGGGTATTGAAGGCGCCTTCCTTACCAGTTACGTTGACAAGATCATCGAGCTTATGGGCAACGTGTATCCCGAACTTGTCGAGAACGAAGAGCTTATCAAGCGCGTTGTTCTTTCCGAGGAAGAGCGCTTTGGTGCAACGCTTCGTCAGGGTCAGGCATATCTCGACGATGCCCTTTCCAAAATGGAAGGCACTGTGCTTTCCGGTTCTACCGCCTTTGTCCTGCATGACACCTACGGTTTCCCCATTGAGGTAACTACGGAAATCTGCGAAGAGCGTGGCTATTCCATTGACGAAGAGGAATTTGCTCGCTGCATGGAAGAGCAGCGTAATCGTGCTCGTGCCGCAAACGTTAAGGATGCCGAAGCTGCATGGAGCACCTATGGTGGCGTTCACGCTGATCTCTTGAAGGAGCTTGGCGCAACCGAATTTGTTGGCTACGAATGTCTTTCTGCCGATGCTGAGGTTTGCGCGATTGTCCGCAATGGTGAGCGCGTTGACTCTCTTTCTGCTGGTGAACAAGGCGAAGTTGTGCTCAACGTTACTCCGTTCTACGCTGAAATGGGCGGCGAAGTTGGCGACACAGGCACCATCACCGCTGATGGTGTGGAGCTTCAGGTAACCGATACCAAAGCGCCTGAAAAGGGCTTGGTATGTCATGTTGCCACCGTTGCCTCTGGGGTGCTTACGGTTGGCATGGCCGTTTCCGCGCAGGTTGACGTTAAGCGTCGTGCTTGCATTGCACGCAACCACACGTGTACTCATATTCTGCATGCTGCCCTTCGTCAGGTTCTTGGCGCTCACGTCAAGCAGGCTGGTAGCTATGTTGGCCCTGATCGTCTTCGCTTCGACTTCACTCACTTTGAGTCGGTTACGCCTGAGCAGCTGAAGCAGGTCGAAGAACTCGCCAACAGCGTTATCATGTCCGCTACCGCAACGAACATCTTCGAAACCTCGCTTGCCAAGGCTCGCGAAGAGGGTGTTACCGCTCTGTTCGGCGAAAAGTATGGCGATGTGGTTCGCGTTGTTAAGGTGGGCGATTTCTCCAGCGAGTTGTGCGGTGGTTGCCATGTTGCCAACACTGCTGAAATTGGATTGGTGAAGATCGTCTCTGAAAGCAGCGTCGGTGCAAACCTTCGTCGTATCGAGGCTTTCACTTCCTACGATGCTTTGACTTATCTCAATGGCTTTGAACATCAGATGAAGGAGCTCTCCGCTACTTTGCGTGTGCCCACATCCGACGTCCAGGCCCGCGTCGAGGCCAATATCAAGCAGCTGCGCGATCTTAATGCCAAACGTAAGGCTAATAAGGCTGCCGCGGCAACGGGTGAGCTCCCTGAAGCTCTCGACCAGTTCACCGTTGGTTCCGACTACCCGGTATTTATCTACCGCAAGGACGGCATCGATGCTGGCGGTATGCGTAATTTCTGGGATATCCTACGCTCTCGCCTTCCTGAAGCCGGCGCTTGTGTGTTGGCTTCCGACAATCAGGGCACACCTATTTTGCTTGCTGCAGGTACTGACGAAGCAGTTGAAAAGGGCTTCAATGCTGGTGCGGTAATCAAGCAGATTTCCCGCGAGATCAAGGGCGGCGGTGGCGGTAAGCCCACTATGGCGCAAGCTGGCGGCAAGGATGTTTCTGGCATCGATGCTGCGCTTGATGCCGCACGCAAGCTGTTCGCATAAAACAGGTAACGGAAGGGAGGAACGCACACGTGAGAATCATGGCTCTTGATATCGGCAAGGTTCGCTGCGGTATTGCCATCAGTGACCCTCAAGAAAAAATTGCCACCCCTCTGTGCGTTCTTCCCACCGAAGAAGTGCGTGCCAACGCACCAAGTTTTCGCCGCTTGTGCGAAGATTGGGAACCGGAACTGATAGTGTCTGGCTTGCCTCTTACTATGGGTGGCGCAAAGGGCCCGCAAGCGCAGTCTATTCGTGAGGTTGCCCAGCAAGTTGCCTCCAAGCTTGGTCTTCCATTGGAGTTTTCCGATGAAAGGCTCAGTTCTTCAGAGGCAAAGCGCTCTTTGCGCGAGCAAGGCTTTTCTGAAAAGGAAATGCGCGGTAAGGTTGATATGATCGCTGCGTCGTTGTTTCTCCAGTCGTGGCTCGACAAGCGCATGGCTGGTTCTTTGAAAGGTGAGGCAAATGAGTCCTAGGAAGGTTACGTATTCCCGCAAGTCCACACATGCGGCTCGCGCTGCTCATGCGAGGGGCGAAAAGGAATTCCGTACATACGACACTTCGGCGATTCGCCCGAAGAAGTCGAAAGCGCCGCTCATAGCCTTAGTTGCTGCTGTAGCAGTCGTGGTTATCATCATCGTGGCGCTCTTCGTGAACACCAGTTGCGCGGAAGCCGCAAATGATCACTTGGCTCCCGATGGACAGCAGGTCACAGTACAGATTGCCGAAGGTTCTACATTGCCCGTTATCGCAGACAACCTCTACGATGCGGGCCTTGTCATTCGTAAGGGCGAATTCACCGCTGTCGCGAATGCCAAGGGCGCTGCCTCTTCACTCAAACCAGGCGTCTATTCCTTCGAAGGTGGCATGAGCAACGAAGAATTGGTGGACGCGCTCGTTGCCGGTCCCACTGCCAACATAACTAATTTGGTGGTTCCCGAAGGAGCTACGCTCGATTCAATAGCTGCCGCGGTGGAAAAAGCCTATAACGGTTCTATCACCGCCGACCAATTCAAAACCGCAGCTTCGGACGCTTCCAAGTACGCAAAGGAATACACGTTCTTAACCGATGCTGGCAAGAACTCGGTCGAAGGGTTCCTGTTCCCTAAAACGTACGAGCTGATTGTTAACGCATCTGCTGAAGACGTGGTGCGTCAGATGCTCGATCAATATCGCTCTGAGGTAACGTCTCTCGATTTTTCGTATCCGCGTAGCAAGGATATGTCTAACTACGACGCATTGATTCTTGCCTCCATTGTGGAAAAGGAAGCCACTAACGACACGCGCACCAAGGTAGCCGCCGTTTTCTACAATCGCTTGGGCAATTCCGGCGATCCGTCGTATGGCACGTTGGGCAGCGATGCAACCACGGCTTATGAGGTGGGGGACAATCTCGATACGTACGACTGGTCAACTAAGAGTCCGTACAACACCCGTGTAACCAAGGGCTTGCCCCCCACGCCGATTTGCAGCCCGAGCATCGATTCGCTGCACGCGGTTCTTTCTCCTGAACGCAACTTCGGTGACTATTATTTCTTCTCGTTTTGGACCAACGATCAAGGTGGGGTCGATTACTTCTTCGATAAAACCTACGAAGAGCACCAGAAGACCATCGCCGATCATTCGTAGGCTTTATTGAGGTAGCGATGTCTCTTATCCAACCTGACCGCTATTTTTCGCGAACGAGTGCCATCAATGTTGAATGGGACATTGTCGGCAAGGGCTTTACGCACGTGCTGCTTGATATCGATAACACCATTCTTTCCCGCGCCGACCATCAGGTACCTGCTGATGTGCGTCGGTGGCTGGTGCGTGTTCGTGCTGCTGGTGTGAAGATGTGCTTTCTCTCGAATAATTTTCACGGTAACGTATTCGACCTTGCTCGTGAGCTTGATCTTCCTATCGTGGCCAAGGCCCTTAAGCCTCTTCCGCACGGGTTCGTCATGGCGCGCAATAAAATTGGGGGCACGCGGAAAAACACTTTGATGATTGGTGATCAACTTTCAACCGATGTTATAGGGGCGCATCTTGCCGGCATGAAAGCATATCTGGTATGTCCGTTGGTGGAGGAAGACCTAAAGCATACGATGTTCGTTCGCTCTATTGAGCGTGCCTTCATTTCCGATAAAGAGCCAGAGGGGGCAAGCGCATGCGAAACCTTACATTCCTAGCGTCGCCTGCCATAGCGCCTGTTGCTGCTTCGTTTCGCCGCTCCTTTATGGAAAAGACCGCTTCGTGGAGCGTGGCAATCGAAGAGTGCCACACGCGTAGTGAAGCTGCGGCCCTGCTTTCGGCAAAGAGGAGCCATGCGTTTGTGGTCTCCGCCCAATTTCGTCAGGCGGTATTCGAGGCTGGTAAGGTTCAGGGTGCATCGGCACGTTTGGCGCAAGGTGCCGATATTCTCTATCGTGGAGGGAAGAATACTCTTGCCCTTAGCCAATATGCTCGTGTTGCTATTGATGAAATGGAGCGGCTCTTCCTTCCCTTGTACGGTGCGAAGGCTGTTGTCCTGGGATCGGGCAGTTCGGCTCTTGACGTGGCGTACGAATGCGCACGTGCAGGTGTGAGTGAGATTACCTTGCTGGGGGCGGAAAAAGAACGCACGCGTAACAACCTGCTTGCCTTCTTGGAGGCGTTTGGCAAGGAACGTACCCAGATCATCGATACTGAGCAGAAGCGCGTTGGTCACCTTTCCGCAACCCGTGCCTACGACAACGCCTCGTTCCTGTTTGGAACCGTTGCGGCAGCTTCTCGTATTGCTGCGGCGGATCTTGTTTTCTGCACCGAGGATTTTAGTCATGCCGGTATTGCTTTTGAGCCCAGTCATATCGTGTGCGACCTTTGTGGCGAAAGCGCTTGCTATAGCGATGCGGCAATTGCTGCAGGCTGTGATTTTTTGGCAACGTCATCGGTGATGACGGCGTGGGGCGCGGAATGCGCAGAGCTGCTCGTAGAATTCGGTCGTGCTGAGCTGTAACACGTTCGAAACCTAAAGTCCTTTATTTCGATGGAGCAACAGTGCTTTTGCTAAAATCGTGTTTGATTTATCTAACATCGAATAAGGAATGCAGCATGGAATACATAACAGCAGGTGAAAGCCATGGCCCTGTTCTTACAGCTATAGTTTCGGGCGTTCCTGCAGGGTTGGCTATCTCTGAAAAGGCAATTAACTCCGATCTTGCCCGCAGGCAGAGTGGTTATGGCCGCGGCGGCAGGCAGGCAATCGAAAAGGATAAGGTGTCGGTTACCTCTGGTGTTCGTTTTGGCCACACCATTGGGTCGCCGGTGACGCTGTCTGTTGCGAACCGCGATTGGTCGAACTGGACCGAGCGCATGTCCGTGTTCGGCGAGCCTCCTCAAGATCTGGTTCGTGAGGTAACTCCTCGTCCTGGACACGCTGATTTGTTGGGTGTTTTGAAGAACGACATGGATGATTGCCGTAACATCCTGGAGCGTTCCAGCGCCCGTGAAACCACCATGCGTGTTGCCGCTGCTGGCATCGCGCGTGAATTCCTGGCCGAGCTTGGTGTTGAAATCTATTCCTATGTAGTGTCTATCGGCGATGAGATCATGGAGGAAGAAGACCCCATGGCCGCTGCCACCACCTACACCCCGCTCGACATCGAGATGAGTGAGGTTCGTTGTCCCAGCTCCGAAGCTTCTGAACGCATGATGGATGCTATCGACAAGGCCAAGGACGCGGGAGACACCCTGGGCGGTGTGTTCCGAGTCGTGGTAACCGGTCTTCTTCCTGCAGTTGGTGGGTATGAAACGCCAACCGATCGTCTAACGTCAAAGCTCGGTGGTGCATTGTTCTCCATTCCTGCCATCAAGGGTGTCGAATTCGGCATCGGCTTTGAGACCACGCGTCGCCCGGGTAGCCAGGTGCACGACGAGATCCTTCTCGACGAAGCGGAAGGGTTTGTGCGCGCATCCAACAATGCAGGTGGCCTGGAAGGCGGAATGACCACGGGTATGCCGTTGGTGATTACCGTGGGGATGAAGCCCATCGCCACGCTTACTACGCCGCTTAACACCGTTAACCTCGATACGCTTGAAGTGGCCGAAGCATCGAAGGAACGTAGCGATACTTGTGCCGTTCCAGCTGCTGCCGTTGTTGCGGAATCCGAGGTGGCAATGGTGCTTGCAGATGCCTACCTTAAGAAGTTCGGCTGCGACAATATGACCGATATCAAGCAGAACATCGCTTCGTACAAAGAGCGTATCAAAACGATGTCCCGTTAAAACGCCACGAATCACGAGGAGCTTATTTCATGACCGCAAACCACCCTACGCATGCAGGCAAGTTCTATCTCACCAAGCCGGTGTTCTTTATCGGCTTCATGGGAGCAGGTAAGACCAGTATTTCTCAGCAGATCGCGGTAACGTGCGGCGTTGCATCTATTGATGCCGATGAATATCTTGAGTTTCGCGAAGACCGAATCGTTGCCGACATCTTTGCCGAAGACGGCGAAGAGGCATTTCGCGATATCGAAACTGATGTTTTGCGTGACCTGGTAAAGCGTTCTCCGCGTCTTATTGGTTGCGGTGGCGGTGTTGTTACCAAGCGTCCCGTTAACGCTCAAATCATGAAAGAGGCGGGTTATGTGGTGTATTTGAAGGTTTCCGCTGACGGAGCCGCTGCCCGTATCCCCAACACCGATTCCCGCCCTATGTTCAAGAACCTTGAAACTGCCCGTAAAACCATCGTCGAGCGAGAGCCTCAGTATGAAGCTGCTGCCGATGTTTCCGTGGACACCGAAGGCCGCACTATTCGCGATGTTGCAGACGAGGTAGTTGAGCTTCTGCTTGATGCCGGTGTGTTGGTGAAGAGGGATTAGTGCATGGCGCGCATTGTTGTGGAAATCCCTGGTGAACGTGCCTATGATGTGGTTGTTTCGGCGGGGCAGATCGATCGGCTTGGTGCTGAGATGCGTGCCTTCGATACCAATCAGAAAGCACTTATCATCACTGATACAGAAGTGGCTGAGCGCTACCTTGATCCTGCTAAAGCGTCCCTGAAGCAGGTTGGTTATCAGGTTTCTGTTATCACGGTGCCGGCGGGGGAGTCGGCGAAATCGGTTGAATGTGCTTCCGAGATTTGGCATGCCATGGTTGAATGCGGTTTGAATCGCGATTCTGTCGTAGTTGCTTTGGGTGGCGGCGTTGTGGGCGATTTGGCTGGTTTTACCGGTTCTACGTTCATGCGCGGTCTGCGCATTGTTCAGGTTCCCACCACCTTGCTTTCTATGGTCGATTCTTCTGTTGGAGGAAAGACGGCAATCAACCTTGAGTCGGGTAAGAACTTGGTGGGCACCTTTTGTCAACCGTCGCTGGTTTGTGCCGATGTCGCCGCGCTTGCCACGCTTCCCGAAAGGGAATGGGCTTGCGGGTGCGGTGAAATAGCCAAGTCGGCCGTTATTGATTCGGAGGACTTTTTCTTTTGGCTGTACAGTCATACCGACCAACTGGCTGCCCGCGAACCGGAAACGGTCAAGGAGGCGGTGCAGCGTTGTATCGTGTTCAAAGCGTCGGTGGTAGCGCGCGACCAAGAAGAAACCAAAGGGGTGCGCGAGTGTCTTAATTATGGGCACACACTTGCTCATGCCATTGAGACAGAGGCGGGCTATGGTGTGTACTCCCATGGTCATGCTGTTGCGCAGGGCATGCGCTTCGCCTCCCGATTGGCAGTAGCGCATCTAGGGGCATCGATGGAATTCGTACAGACCCAGGATGCTTTGCTCGATGCCCTTGGCTTGCCTGAGCTTCGGCTGAAGGCTGAACCTGAACGCCTCCTTCATCTTATGAAGGGCGACAAGAAGGTGCGCTCTGGCAAGCTTCGCTTTGTGCTTCCTCGTGCTTGTGGCGAATGGGAAGTGTGCGAACTCGAAGATGAGTTTGTGCTGGAATACCTTCAAGCTTGGCAGCGAAGTCTCTCGTAGGTTATTGGCAGGGCCTTGGGCCCTGTTCCTTTTTATTGCTCCCATGTATTTCGGACTAATGTTGCAAAGGAGAACGAAATGGCACATAATCCCAAACGTCTTTCCCGTCTTCGCGCCGTAATGGGTGAACAGGGGATAGATGTGCTTTACGTCCGTGAGCTTTCGAACATTTCGTGGGCTACGGGCTTTGAGCGTGTTTTCGATGACGAACCAGCCCATGCCCTTGTTGTCTCTGCTCGTAACTGTGTGTTGCACACGGATTCCCGCTACTTTGACGCAATGAAGTCTGCTGCTGCCGATACCGACATTGAAGTCGATAATAGCCGTATGGCTCATAGTGCCGTACTTGCCCAGGTATCAGATTGTATCGATGGCGATATCGTTCGTGTTGGCATTGAGGATTCTATGCCTTTGGCGGAATATCGCGCCTTGCAGCGAACGTTTGAGGGCAGGGCAATCGATTTGGTGGAACTCTCGGGCTTTGTAGAAGAGCTTCGTCAGGTTAAAGACGAATCCGAGATAACGGCAATGCGAAAAGCGCAAAGCATCACAGATGCGGCTTTCGCCAACATTATCGCGTTCATGAAGCCTGGTATGACCGAGCGTGAGGTTCAGTTGCAGTTGGATCGCTACATGTACGAAGGGGGAGCTGAAGGGCTGGCGTTTGGCACCATTGTGGCGACGGGCGCTCATGCCGCATCTCCTCATGCGATTCCTGGCGAAACGAAATTGGCATTTGGCGATGCTGTGGTGATGGATTTTGGTGCTCGCTATGCGGGATATTGTTCCGACATGACTCGTACGGTGTTCGTGGGGGAGCCGAGTGATGAAGCTCGTCGTGCCTATGGGGCTATTCGTCGTGCCAACGAGGAATGCGAGGCTATGCTGCGCGCTGGGCTTTCTGGCGCCGACGTCCATCAACACGCTGAAGCGGTTCTAGAAGAAGAGGGCTTCGGCGGCGCCATGGGCCATTCTCTTGGCCACAGCGTAGGAATCGATATACACGAGGCGCCCAATCTTTCGCCCAGGAATCCGAAAGCGCTTTGCGCGGGCAATGTTGTTACGGTGGAGCCGGGGATTTACCTGACGGGCAAATTCGGTATGCGTCTAGAGGACTATGGCGTGGTCCGCGACACATCGTATGAGGTGTTTACGCAAAGTACCCATGAGATGATTATTATCTCGTAGCATTCTGGGTATAATGTTTAGGTTATTTTTGCAATGGTTCATTTTTGAAGGAGCATAACGTGGCAATCTCTACCGCCGATTTTCGTAATGGCATGTGCATCGAGTACAACAACAAGCTCTGCACGATCGTTGAATTCCAGCATGTTAAGCCTGGCAAGGGCGGTGCATTCGTTCGCACCAAGCTCCGCGACATCAAAACCGGTCGCGTAGTTGACTACACCTTCAACGCTGGTACCAAGTTCGACTCCGTTCGTCTTGAAACCAAGAAGATGCAGTTCCTCTATAGCGATGGCACTGATTTCAACTTCATGGATATGTCTTCCTTCGAGCAGCTGTCTATTCCTGCTGAGACCGTAGGTTCTGCAGCAAACTGGCTGAAGGAAAACGACGAGGCAACCCTCATGTACGCTGGCGACGAACTCATCAGCATTGAGCCTCCTATGTTCGTTGAGCTTGAGGTTACCGAAACCGAGCCTGGCTTCAAGGGCGACACCGCTACCAACACCACCAAGCCTGCAACGCTCGAAACCGGCGTAACCATTCAGGTTCCCACCTTTGTTGAGATCGGCGACGTTCTTCAGATCGACAGCCGTGACGGCCGCTTTGTTAAGCGCGTCTAGTTCTATGTGTCTTAACTGAAAACTCTACTGGCAACGGGGCGCTACGGCGCCTCGTGCTTTATACTTAATTTTCGTTTTTAACGTGCGTATAGTGCGCGCAACGCGTTTCGAAGAGGAGGTGCGAAACACTTGGGAAAGCTTCAGATCATGGACACCACCATTCGCGACGGCCAGCAGAGCCTCTGGGCAACTCGTATGCCTATCGGCGATATGCTCCCGATCTTACCTAAGATGGATCGCGTAGGTTATTGGGCTATCGAGGCTTGGGGCGGTGCTACGTTCGACACTTGCCTGCGCTTTCTCGACGAAAACCCTTGGGATCGCTTGCGCTCTATCAAGTCGAAGACCCCCAATACGCGTCTTTCCATGCTGTCCCGTGGACAGAACCTGGTGGGTTACAAGCACTATTCCAAGGATATCGTCAACCGCTTCATCGCTGCTGCTCATCGCAACGGCATTGACGTGTTCCGCGTGTTCGATGCGCTGAACGATATTCGCAACGTGGTAGATAACGCCGAGGCCATTAAGGCATGCGGCGGTCACTTCGAAGGCGCTATTTCCTACACGCTTTCTCCAGTTCATACACTCGACAGCTTCCTTGAATATGGTCAGCAGCTTAAGGATCTTGGCGCTGACTCCATTGCCATCAAGGATATGGCGGGCATGCTTACCCCGTATCGCACCGAGCGCATCGTTAAGGCATTCAATGCCGAAATCGGTTTGCCAATTCATGTTCATTGCCACTATGTTGGCGGTATGGCTCCTGCCAACTACCTGAAGGCTGCTGAAGCTGGTGCCGCTATTGTTGATACCGCTTCTGCGCCTTTGGCGTTTGGCAATTCCCAGCCTGCGGTCGAAATGCTCGTTGCTGCTATGCAGGAAAGCCGTTACGACACTGGGCTTGATCTGGGTCTGCTGTTTGAGATTTCCGAGTACTGGGAAGAGGTTCGCAAGCGCGGGCATTACAAGCGTGGCGTTTCTTCTCTTACCCACATGAAGGTCTACTCACATCAGGTCCCCGGTGGCATGATGTCGAACCTTATGTCGCAGCTGGAAATCCAGAATGCAATCGATCGCCTCGACGATGTTATGGAAGAAATTCCTCGCGTTCGTGCCGAGGTGGGCTATCCGCCGCTGGTAACGCCTCTTTCCCAGATTGTAGGCACGCAGGCCGTGTTCAATGTTCTGACGGGTAAGCGCTGGAGCGTTGTTTCCAAGGAAATGAAAGATTACATCTGCGGTTACTACGGAAAGGCTCCTGGTCCCATGAGCCCAGAGGTGGTAAACCGTGTTGTGGGCGAATCCGACATCATGCTTGATCCTGATGTTGCTCCTGGTTCGCTGGTAACTACCACGTTCGCCGAGCTTGAAGAAGAAATCGGCGATCTGGCAAAAACTGAAGAAGACGTTTTGATGTACGCGCTTTTCCCGAATGAGGCTCGTACGTATTTGAGCAAGCACCGTACATCTGAAAAGGTCGATTTCCTTCTTGAAGAGGAATCGAGCAACACCAAGGAGGACGATTACGTGGATATCAATCAGATTCGAGAGCTCGTTCGCGTTGCTGAGGAAAGCGGCGTTGGCGAAATCGTAGTCGAGGAAGAGGGCGCTCGTATCGCTGTCCGCATGCCCGGCGCTGTTGCGGCCGCTCCTGCTGCCCCTGTTGCAGCCGCAGCTCCTGCAGCTGCTGCACCCGCTGCTGCTCCTGCTGCAGCTCCTGCCGCAGCCGCTTCTCATCCTGCAAATTGGTATTGCGTAACCTCTCCGATGGTGGGCACGTTCTATGCTTCTCCGGCTCCTGGCGAACCTGCTTTTGTTCAGGTTGGCGACGAGGTTGCTGCAAACCAGACGCTGTGCATCGTTGAAGCTATGAAACTCATGAACGAAATTGGTGCCGAGGAAATGGGTACGGTACGCGAGGTATGTGTTGAGGATGCAACTCCGGTAGAGTTCGGCACCCCGCTGTTCTACATTGAGCCCCACACGAGCCATGATGCCGTTGGTCCGGAGAGTGCATAAATGTTTGACAAAGTCCTAATTGCCAACCGCGGAGAGGTTGCCCTGCGCATCATGCGCGCCTGCAAGGAGATGGGCATCAAAACCGTGGCGGTGTATTCAACGGAGGATGCCGATACGTATCCCGTTCGCTATGCGGATGAAAAGGTATGCATCGGTCCTGCTCCTGCCAATAAAAGCTACCTGGTAATGCCTTCCATTATCGCTGCGGCGGTGAACACTGGCTGCCAGGCTATCCACCCCGGCTACGGTTTCTTGGCTGAAAACTCCGATTTCGCTCGTGCCTGCGCCGACAACGATTTGGTGTTCATCGGCCCTTCGCCCGAGTGCATTGATGCTATGGGTAACAAGGCTGCCGCCCGTGACACCATGAAGGCCTGCGGTGTTCCTACGGTGCCTGGTTCTGACGGCGTTATCGAAACGGTCGAAGAAGCCCGTAAGTTCGCTGAAGAAGTTGGTTATCCGGTACTCATCAAGGCATCTGCTGGCGGCGGCGGTAAGGGCATGCGCGAAGTGCACGACCCTGCCGATCTGGAATCCCAGTTCATGGCCGCGAAGAACGAGGCTCTTGCGGCGTTTGGCAACGGCGACGTTTACCTGGAAAAACTTGTTCTCCGTCCGCGTCACGTCGAGGTGCAGATCCTTGCCGACAAGCATGGTAATCGTATTTCCTTGTGCGAACGCGACTGCTCGCTGCAGCGTCGCCATCAGAAGTTGCTCGAGGAAGCTCCTTCGCCAGCTCTGACCGAGGAAATCCGTCGTGCCATGGGCGTTGCTGCTGTTAAAGCAGTGCGTGCAACGGGTTACGAGAATGCGGGTACCATCGAATTCTTGCTCGATACGGACGGCAAGTTCTACTTCATGGAAATGAACACTCGTGTTCAGGTGGAGCACCCGGTTTCGGAACAGATTACGGGCACCGACATCATTAAGGAACAGCTGCGCATTGCTTCAGGTGAGCCCATCTCCTGTATTGAGCGCGCACCCTTTGCGCCCTTTGGTCATGCTATGGAGTTCCGCATCAACGCTGAAGATCCTGAGCATGATTTCCGTCCGTGCCCTGGCAACATCACGCGCTTCGAGGTTCCCGGTGGTCCTGGTGTTCGTGTGGAAACCTACATCAAGCAAGGCGACCGCATTTCTCCGTATTATGATTCCATGGTTGCCAAATTGATCGTATGGGGCATTGACCGCGATGAGTGCATCGCTCGAGGCAAACGTGCCCTGAGTGAGTTCTGCATCGAGGGCATCAAAACCACGATCCCCTTCCATTTGGAGGTTCTTGAAAAGGAAGCCTTCGTTGAAGGAAGGGTGTATACCGATTTCATCGAAACCGAAATGGGGGATGAATAACATGCCAGATATCAATACCGAAAGCATGGCAATCGCGCCAGGCGTTGTGGAAACGATTGTTACCCTCGCTGTTCGCGATGTTGCTGGCGTGGCATCGGTTGGTGCCGCACCTTCCGGGATCCGTTCCCTTCTTTCGTTCAAACAGTCCGTGCAGGGCGTGTCCGTCAACGTTTCTCATGACAACACGGTTGACGTTGCGGTTTCCCTTCGTGTCCAGTCGGGTCGCTCTTTAAACGAAATTGCCGATAATGTTCGCAAGTCTGTCGCCGATGCTGTTCTTTCGCAGGTTGGCCTTACGGTGTCACGCGTGGATATCCGCGTTGACGGCATCGTATTCCAGGATTAGTGGTGCTTGTGTCTAAAGCTTTTTCTCAGCACGAAGAACGCACTCTTGCTCGTAAGCATGCGCTGCAGCTTATGTATCAGGGTGAGATTCTGGAAAAGACTCCGCGTGAGCTTATCGACAATGGCCAGCTTGTCCCTGAAACGCAGGGTTTGGGCGAGTATGCTCTGATGCTTCTTGACGGAGCCAAGGAAAATCTTGAAGTAATCGATGAGCTTATTGAATCTGCAAGCGACAACTGGACGCTCGACCGCATGCCTGTAGTTGACCGTTCGTTACTTCGCCTTACCACGTATGAAATGCGCTACGTTGACGATGTACCTGTTTCGGTATCCATCAACGAAGCCGTTAACCTAGCTAAAGAGTTTGGCGGCGACGATTCCCCGAGGTTCATTAACGGAATCTTGGGTCGTATCGCTACCCAGCTTGAAAGCGAGTAGGCATAATGGAATCACAGGCTCCTCAAACGTTCGAGGACATTAAGGCACGCCTTGACGAAATCGTGGCGGCTGTCAGCGATGAGGAGCTTCCTCTTGATGAGGCTTTGAGCCTGTACGAGGAGGCAGTGGGCATCGGTCTTACCGCCTCTCGCATCGTCGAAGAGGGGATTGCTGCTAAGGAAGCCGAATCCGCCGAGGCCCAAGCCTCGTCGGATTCGGGTACTTCGTCCTCGGACGAATAGGAGGAGGTGCCGTATGGCCCGCATACTTGACTGCATCGATTCCCCAGACAAGTTGAAGCTCCTCACTGATGAGGAGCTTTCCATATTGGCGCAGGAAATTCGCGAGGAGATCATTAACGTCACTTCCAAGACGGGCGGTCATGTCGCATCGAGTCTTGGGGCGGTTGAAATCATTTTGGCGGTTCATTCGCTCATTGATTCGCCTCATGATCGTTTCCTGTTCGATGTTGGGCATCAGTCGTATGCCCATATGCTCATCACAGGGCGCCTAAATGAATTCCCCACGCTTCGCCAATACAAGGGGTTGTCGGGCTTTCCGAAGCCCCACAGCAACCCTCATGATGTTCATCCTTCCGGTCATGCTTCCGACTCGCTTTCCGTAGCGTGCGGATTGGCGCGTGCACGCGATTTACGTGGTGACAGTCAAAAGATCGTGGCTCTTATTGGCGATGCTTCGCTTGCTGGTGGTATGGCATTCGAGGCGCTCAACGATATCGGCCAAGCACAGACGCCGCTCGTTATCATCTTGAACGACAACGAAATGAGTATTGCACGCAATGTTGGCGCAATGGCAATGCACCTGGGTGCATTGCGCGTTACGAGCAATTACCGTAAAAACCGTGACAACATGCAGGATTTTATGGAGAACTCTCTTGGTCCTGCAGGCAAGGCCATGGTGAAACTGGGCAAAACGGCAAAAGAATCGTTGAAGCAGTTTGTCGTGCCTGACACCATGCTTTTTGAGCAATTGGGAATTGTATGCACGCCGCCTGTTGATGGCCATGATATCCCCGCACTGAAGCGGACTATCGGTCATGCGCTGGAATCTGATGTTCCTGTTTTGGTACATGTGGTTACCAAAAAGGGTGCGGGCTATGGGCCAGCTGAGGCCGATCCGTCCCGATTCCACGGCACGGGACCCTATGATATTGCTACTGGTGCCGCACTGAAGGCTGCCCCTAGGGCCCTTACTTATACGCAGGCATTTACCAAAGCATTCGAGAAAGAAGCACAGCTGGATAGTTCCATCTGCGCTATTTCTGCCGCTATGGTTGACGGAACGGGATTGCGTCCTTTTGCGAATTCCCATCCTGATAGGTGCTTCGATGTTGGAATAGCCGAAGGTCATGCGGTGGGCATGGCAAGTGGTTTGGCGCTAGGCGGCCGTAAACCAGTAGTAGCTTTGTATTCCACCTTTTTCCAGCGAGCAATCGATCAGGCCATTATTAACGTGGCGCTCGAAAAGCTCAATGTTGTGTTTGCCCTCGATCGTGCGGGTTTGGTGGGCGACGATGGCCCCACGCATCACGGCATGTTCGATATGGCGTTTTTACGGTGCGTGCCAAATATGAAAATCTTGGCACCTTCAAACGAAGCCGAGCTTGCCCATGCATTGCATACCGCTCTGAGGCTTGATGGGCCTGTTGCCCTGCGCTATCCCCGTGGCGAAGCAGCGGGTGTTCCTATGCCAGACGATGCTCTTATGATGAAGCCTGGTAAGTCGCGTGAAGTTCGTGAAGGCACTCAGGCTGCAATTCTGGCGTTTGGTCGCATGGTCAACTACGCCGTTGATGCCGCTGAGATTCTTTCGAAGCAAGGCCTTTCGGTGCGTGTTGTTGATATGCGTTGGGTAAAACCCCTCGACTTTGAGGCCATTGCGGCAGCTGCAGAAACCGGGGTTGTGGTAACGGTTGAAGATGGCGTACGTATTGGTGGAGCTGGTGAAGGCGTAGCAGAGGCTATAGCGCTTATGGGGTCTACCTCTAAAGTTGAAGTTTTGGGTTTGCCCGATAGCTTTGTTGCTCAGGGCAAAGTTGATCAGCTATTTGCCGATTTGGGCATCGATGCCAAAGGTATTGCTCATACCGTTGCGAATCTGCTTGGTGAATAGGCTGTCGTATACAGGTATTAGCTGCTAGTCATGCGAGGGCCTCTCTGCCCTCGCATGTTCTTTGGGGTGGAAGTGAATAACGAACAGAACATCAATGCTTGGTTGAGTGGTGCTTCGCAAGAAGTCGTTGAAACCACTTCGCGGCTTATGGGGGCAGTGGAAGAACTTCGTAAAACGGAAACTATCTATCCTGCCCAAGATAAAATCTTGAATGCATTGGTTTTTACGGCTCCTGAAGATGTACGGGTGGTTATTCTAGGACAAGATCCCTATCATGGTCCCAACCAGGCAATGGGGCTTTCGTTTTCGGTTCCAAAAGATGAAAAACTACCGCCGAGCCTGCGTAACATCTATAAGGAAATGGTTTCTGATCTTGGGTGTTCCATGCCCGAAAGCGGGGATTTGACTTCTTGGGCTGGGCAGGGTGTTCTTCTGTTGAACACGACGCTTACCGTACGTGAGCATGCTGCAAATTCGCATGCAAAACTGGGGTGGCAGGTGCTAACCAATCATGTAATTGAGCGGTGCTTTATGTTGCCGCAACCTATTGTGTTTTTGGCATGGGGCAGACATGCGGTAGCGCTTGTTGAAAATGCGCGCACGAAGGCCGCCGGCCAGGAATCTGCTGCCTTGGATAACAAATATATCCTTCGGTCGACCCATCCTTCGCCTCTTTCTGCAAATAAACAGGCCGGTGAACTGCGCGCATTCATGGGGTCGCGGCCCTTTTCCAACGCGAATACTCTCCTTGCGCGTTATGGCGAGAATCCGATTATGTGGCAAAGTGTTTGCTGATGGGAAGTATTGCAAAACCCTTTAACCGCGTCTTCTTTTTGCTGTGTGTTCTTATAACCGGCTCGTTAGCTGGCGCCTTTGTTTGGTTGTTCTTTTTCCTCATGGATGAGGGCATTTCCTTTTTGTGGCAGACACTGCCTGGTTGGATAGGATCCGTCACTGCAGAACCGCTTCCTGTTCTGTCCCAAGGTCCATTTGGATTCGTGCCCTTCCCCTTGATTGTCTGTGTGCTAGGCGGGTTGGTAATCGGGCTGTACGCCAAACATACAGGAGTTGAGCCTGAAGATCTCAATAGCGTAATGGCAAAGGTAAAGCAAGATGGTCGCTACGATTACAGCCATATCGGCAAGCTCTCATTAGCTGCTCTGCTGCCGTTGCTGTTTGGGGGGAGTATAGGGCCCGAAGCTGGCCTTACGGGAGTCATCGCAGGGCTTTGCACTTGGGTGGGAGACAGGATGCGTAAGTTCGGCGCTGACTTCAGGGCTCTTACCGTTGCCGGCACCCAGGCGGCGCTTGCTGCGTTGTTTACTGCTCCGCTTTATGGTTTTGTGGCTCCGCTTTCCGGGACGGCTGATGGTACGCGCGGAGAAGAGAACATCGCTCTTCCAAAAGCCCAGAAGGCCGTCGTGTATCTGTGCGCTATTGCGGGAGCTTTGAGTGCATTTTTGATTTTGGGCCAGCTGTTTGGTGAAAACTCTGGTTTGCCGAGATTCGATGCGGTAGAAGTTGGCTCGTACGAACTGATGCTGTTGCTGCCGTTGGCTTTGGCGGGTATGGTCTGCGGTTGGGTATTTCATGCCGCTAATAAGGGTACTGTGTGCCTTTCGAATGCAATGGGGAATCGTCCTGTGGCGAAAGCGATGCTTGCTGGTGTGGTTTTGGCTATATGCGGTATGGCATTGCCGTACACCATGTTTGCCGGTGAATCGCAGGCGCATCGCTTGATGGAGGGATATTCGGCTCTTCCTGCAGCTGTCCTTATAGCTACTGGTTTTGTGAAATGCGCTCTTACGCCAACGTGCTTGAATCTGGGTTGGCGAGGCGGCCATTTCTTTCCTGTGATCTTCTCCGGCGTTAGCTTAGGCTATGGTTTCGCCTTGCTTACGGGGGCAGCTCCTGCGTTTTGTGTGGCTGCTTGCACATCAGCGTTGATGGGGGCGGTAATGCGTCAGCCTATCATGGCAGCGCTGCTGCTGATGCTGTGTTTCCCCTTGAAGGGCGTCGTTGTGATGCTTGTGGCGGCGGTGATCGGGGCGGCTATTCCGCTCCCTAGAGTGTTTCGCCCGAACACGCAGACGGATAGGGCGTAGCGCGATGCCCCCTTCGGGTTTCTGTCGAAATTGCCACCCATGGTACTTCCTTGTGTGGACAAATCAAAATATGCATGATTGGCGCCTGAGCCACTGAAACAATCTGCTGCTTAGCGGTGCTCATGATTCCGTAAAACGATACGCCCCCGATTCCGTTCCAAGCGCTTTCCGTTTCTCGGTGTTCAGAAAACAGGAGTACTTGTAGAGGAAATCGGGGGCGTTATTGCTGGCTGTTGTGACGTTTCTAGGCAGAGAGCTTGCACTCTTCTTGTTCGATGAGTTCGCGTGCATGTTCGATGGCGTCATCGATGTTGACGCGGAAGTGCTCTTCGCCTACCAGGTCAACAAAGCCAGCGCGACGCATGGTCTTCATGGGCTGTTCGTTCGCGTGGCTGAAGATCAGTTTCACGCCATTTTCGGTGCAGTAGTCGTAGAGGTTTTCAAGGGCATTCATTCCGGATGCGTCAAGTGATGGAACGCCGCGCATGCGGATGATCAGGTACTTGGTGAACGACTTTACCGAAATATCGGTAATGCGGTCGGTCATGCCAAAGAACATGGGGCCGTTGATTTCGTAAACGCGTACGCTCTTGGGCAATTCACGCAGGTGCGTAACCTCGGAATTGGCATCGCAATAGTACTTCCAGCCCTTAACTTCGGTTTCTTCGCTGACCATCTTCATGAACAGTACGATGGTGATAACCATGCCAATGCCGATAGCAGTAACCAGGTCGAATGCGATGGTTAGGGTGAATGTGAGCAAAAGGGTTGCTACGGCACCCTTTGATGCAGTTTTGCAGAGGTGCGCGAAGTTGCGCCAGCCCGACATGTTGTAGGCAACCTGCAGCAGGATTGCTGCGATGGTGGGCATAGGGATCAATGCTGCATAGGGCATGAGGAATACCAGCATAAGCAGCAGAACAACGGCATGAACCATGCCTGAGATGGGGGTGCGTCCGCCATTGTCAACGTTGGCGGCGGTTCGCGCAATGGCTCCTGTGGCGGGTATGCCGCCAAACAGGATAGAGCCGATATTGCCCACGCCCTGCGCAACAAGTTCCATGTTGCAGCGGTGATGCGAGCTGATCATACTGTCGGCAACGACGCAGGAAAGCAGCGATTCGATGGCTGCCAGCATGGCGATGGTAAAGCCGTTGGCAAGCTCTTCGCGGAAGAGCTCGGTGCTGAGTTGGGGAATGTGCAGCTCGGGAAGGGCGCTACTGATGGTGTAGAGATCGCCAATGGTGTTTACATTCATGCCCAACAGGTTCACCATGCCGATGCCTACGAATATGGCAATGAGAGAGCTGGGGATCTTCCTGTTGAATTTAGGCCACAGGAACAGCACCACCAGGCAAGCTAGGCCTACCAGCACCGATTCAGTGTTGACACGGTGGCGATGTTTTGTACAATCGCTTGAATCTTGTCGGTGGTTTCTACGGTAGGGGTGCCTGCAGGGTAGGTAAGCCCCAGCAGGTCTTTGATTTGACCGATAACGATAGTTACCGCAATGCCGGCGGTGAAGCCCGTGGTAATGGTGTAGGGGACAAAGCGGATAAGCGCTCCAAGCTTAAATACGCCCATAAGGATGAGAACGATGCCCGCAATAATAGTGGCGGCAAATAGGCCATCGAGGCCATCAGTTGCTACGATGCCGGCAACGATGGTAGCAAAGGCTGCAGTGGGACCCGAGATCTGAACGCGGCTTCCTCCCAGGAAGGCGATAAGGAAACCTGCAACGATGGCGGTGTATAGGCCAGCTTCGGGTCCGACGCCCGAAGCGATGGCAAGTGCGATGGAAAGCGGCAGGGCTACAACGGCAACCACGATGCCCGACACGATGTCTTTAGGAAGCTGCTTCTTGAGTTCTTCTTTGCTGCTGTGCTTGATAACGCTGAATAGAATCGGTTTGATCTTATCGTGCTGCATGGCGGGGTTTTCGTACTCCTGACTATCGTGTTCTAACTTGCCCGTAAAAGAAACGTTCCACTCGAAGAGTGGAACGCACGTGCTTTCGCGTTGCGCGATTAATGCGAAAGCGCTTTATTCTATCGCGCTCGTTTGCTTTTCTTTGATTCAGCATAGGAAATTCAAGTGAACACGTTCGTGGCCTGGTTGAACGGTTTTCCATTGTCGATTTTTATGGAACGACGAAAAGATGCAATGAAATTCTGGCCTTAATGGTGCGGCAACTTGGTTATTAATTGACGTAAGGCAACGATGGGGTTTGCTCGTTGTTTGTCGAGTGTTGGGCGGAAGGGCAAAATCCGCTGAACGCGAAAACGAGGGAAAGAACCACAAGCTCGCGCGTAGGGCACGGTGCTTGGGGGGCGCAAAGGGGATTGCAATGAGGGGAATTCAACCGCAGCGCAACGTCATTTTGGCGGCAGGCACGCTTGCCGCAATGGGCACAAGCTGTATCTACATGTGGAGCATTTTCAATAAGCCGCTCATGGCCACCTATGGGTTTAGCGCATCAGAGGTTTCCATGGCGTATTCCCTGTTTTTGCTGACTACCTGCTTTTCCAGCATGCTGGCAGGTTGGTTGCAGCAACGCATCCAACCTCGGTATATCGTGGTGTGCTCGGGCGTTTTGTTCGGGATGGGCTGGTTTCTTTCCGGGTTTGCGAGCAATTTGGTAATGCTCTATCTCTTCTTCGGCGGATTTGCGGGTGCGGGCAACGGCCTTCTATACAACACCATTGTTGCCGTTGTAATGAAGTGGTTCCCCGATAAACGCGGTTTTGCCAATGGCATATGCATTGGTGCAATTGGCCTGGGGCCAGTGTTTTTTGCTCCTTTGGGCAACTTCCTTATCGAATCATTCAGCGTTCAGATGGCGTTCCATATTGTGGGAGTTATCTGGTTGGTGATTTACCTTACCGTGTCATGGTTGCTGCTGGTTCCCCCAGCAGGGTGGCAGCCTAGCGTCTGCACGGAAAATAAGGAAGAGCCAACCGAGGAAAAGCCGTGCCGGGAGCTGAATCTTTCCGCAACGCAGATGTTTCGTCAGCCGCTGTATTACGTACTGTTTCTGGTGATGATGGTTGCTTCCACTAGTGGCCTTATGATTACCGCTCACGCCTCAAATATCGGCCAGGAACTTGCTGGCCTTACGGCATCGGAGGGCGCTGTGATGGTTGCCGCCCTTGCTTTGGGCAGTTGCTTGGGTCGCTTTGGCTTCGGGGCTTTGTCTGACAGCATCGGACGCTATAAAGCGTTGGCTCTTTCCCTTGCGGCTAACGCGGTAGTGATGTTGTTCTGTATTCACGCTGCTACCACGTTCGTAACCTTCCTTGTTGCTGTTGCTGCGGTTGGCGCATGTTTCGGCGGTACCATGAGCATCGTTCCCGCCATTGTTGGTGATGCCTTTGGATCGGTGAACTTTGGGCAGAACTATTCATTTGTATACCCTGGGTACACGGTGGCTTCGTTTATTGGGCCTACTGCAGCGGCATCGGCCTTCGAGGCGATGGGTAGCTATGCTCCAGCCTTCACTATTGCCGGTGTGCTGGCATTGGTGGGCGTTGTGCTGGTGGTTGTTTGCTCTAGGCTGCAGAAACGTTTGCTTGAACGCTAAGTTGTATTCTTTGCATTTACATAAGAAAGGCGGCCCGAAGGCCGCCTGCAAATACGCTATTTGAAGGAAACGTTGCCAAACTCAGATAGCTTCAAGTTCGGGTTGTGCTCGATGCCGTAACGTAAGTTCCATTCGCTGGTAAACAGCAACAACTTTTCGCCGCGCATGTTTTCTACGCGATAGGTGTCATGGGTAAGGTTCAGCTTGGGAACATCAACTTCTTCGGGATTTGCTACCCAACGGATAATTGAGTAGGGCAGTCCTTGCCTTCGTACCTCGACGTTGTATTCGTTTTTCAAGCGCTGTTCCAATACCTCGAACTGAAGAACGCCTACAGCGCCTACGATAACGCTCTCCATGCCAGCGCCAAGCTCGCGGAAAATTTGGATGGCGCCTTCTTGAGCAAGCTGTTCCATGCCCTTTACGAATTGCTTGCGCTTGAGGGTGTTTACCTGCGAAACCTTAGCGAAGATTTCAGGTGCGAACATAGGAATGGCGGGGAACTGCACCTTGTTCTTTGCAGCGCATACCGTGTCGCCGATAGTGAAGATGCCCGGATCGAACAAGCCCACGATATCGCCTGCGTAAGCTTCATCGACAATGGCGCGGTCGTCAGCCATGAGCGAAGTGCCGGTAGCGAGCTTCAGCTTTTTCTTCCCCTGCATATGGTAAGCTTCCATGCCTCGCTCGAACTTGCCCGAGCAGATGCGCACGAAAGCAATGCGGTCACGATGGTTCTTGTCCATGTTCGCTTGGATTTTGAACACGAAGCCCGAGAAGGATTCCGACATAGGATCTACCAGCGTATCGGTAAGGCAGTCGTTATAGGCGCGCGGCGTGGGCGCCAACTCGAGGAATCCTTTCAAAAACGGCTCCACACCGAAGTTTGTTAGGGCCGAACCGAAGAATACCGGCGAAAGCTTGCCGTTGCGTACGGCCTCCAGGTCGAGTTCATCGCCTGCGCCATCCAATAGCTCGATATCGTCCATCAGGTTGCTGTGGTTGTCTTCGCCGATAAGGTTGTCAAGCGCCGAATCGCCCAGTTCGGCTTCAATTTCCTGAACCTTCTTCGATGAATTGCCGCGCCCTTCGCCATCAAAAGCGATAACATGGCGTGTGCGACGGTCGAACACGCCATGGAAGTTGCGACCGCAGCCGATGGGCCAGTTCATGGGGTACGTTCCGATTCCCAGTACCGTTTCGATTTCTTCCATAAGCTCAAATGGATCGCGGGCTTCGCGGTCAAGCTTGTTCACGAAAGTGAAGATGGGAATATGGCGCAAGGTGCAAACTTTGAAGAGCTTTTTGGTCTGGGCTTCTACGCCCTTTGCGGCATCAATTACCATAACGGCGGCATCTGCGGCCATAAGAGTGCGATAGGTATCTTCGGAAAAGTCTTGGTGTCCGGGGGTGTCCAAGATATTTACGCAGCAGCCGTCGTAGTTAAACTGCAGGACCGAAGAGGTTACGGAAATACCGCGTTCCTTTTCAATGTCCATCCAGTCGGAAACGGCGTGCTTGGAGCTGCTTTTCCCCTTAACTGAACCAGCGGTTTGGATGCTGCCGGTGTATAAGAGCAGCTTTTCCGTGAGGGTTGTTTTGCCAGCGTCAGGATGGGAGATGATGGCAAAAGTGCGCCTTGAGGCGATTTCTTCTTGCATGCTTGACATGTGGTTCCTTCTGTTTGCTATGGAAAACCCTTTTGGCAGGGATATAGTTGCGATTTTTTAGCCTAATGCAAGACATCGGTTACCCACAAGCAGAACCATCGTTTTATACAGCCTTTACGGAATCTTGTTAGCATTGATGTCTAGGTGGTCCCGTTTCTCGTTGCAGAGGTGCACCCCGTTCATTTTTTGCATGGGAACTTTGCTGGACGCTATGAGATCATGTTGTGATCCAGGGATCAAAGTGCGCTTTTTTGCGGTACCTTTTAGAAGGTTTCACTACCTGGTCCATTATTTACGGGAAGAAAGCGGAAGCTATGAGTATGGTTCTCTCCGAAGGCGAAATTGGCACTTTTCAGGAATGCGTTCGCCGTGATTTGCTCACGTATGTCAGCTATCCCTCTTTTAAGGGTGCTACTCGATGCTTTGCATACCCCCAGTTTTTGGCAGATGACGAGACGCTTACGCTCCTTGAGGACAGCGCTTTCCCCGACAATGGTTGTCTTCCCATGGTTACGAGTCGTACTACTCCCCATGAGTTGCTTGATATGTTTGGCAATGTTGTTGTCATGAGGGTGAACGACGAGCATCCTGGCCGCAATCGCAATTACCCAGAGAGCGAAACATCACGCTTCAACAGCATCATTGACCCTTACTTCGCCAAGGGTGCTTCGTCGGTTGAATTCATGCCCCTTTCTCGGCATTCCCTTTCAGGTTCATTGGTGCAGGTGCTTGATATTCAAGAGATCGTTGATTTAACCCATGCGCAGGCACAGCCGGTACATGTCCGTTCGGTTGCGTCTCTTCCTCAAACCAAGCTCGTCGTGGTTTCTCGGGGCAAGTTGGGCGCACGCAAGTACTATGGACCTTTTGAGGCAACCTGCGTTGAAGGTGCTGCTGTTCAGCTGCAGGCCAGCAATTCCTATGATTTGCGCATCGGTGTTTTCGATGAGAGCGAATTTGCCTTCTCCATTGATCTTGTTGACGATCTGGGCAACATGGTTGCTCAATATGTCAGTGCAGAAGAGCTTGATGCCCATGTAGCTGCCTCGGACAACCTTTTTGATTGGATCACCGATAAAGATCTCCTCGATGCCTTGGGCAGGATTTCTCGTTCGGGTGAAACGCCCTTAACAAAGGGTCAAATGCGCGCTTTGAAAAGCGAGATTGCTGCCTGTCTCGATGAAGATGCGAAAATTGCCCTAACTCCTGAGCGCCGCGAGCGTATGTTGGGCCTTCTTGGCACCTACGAAAGCTGGTCGACGCTTCCTGAATCGGTAAGGGATTCTGCCATCGAGAATGCCGACCCTCAGCAGTTGGCTGAATATGTGCTCTCTAATGAGCATTTTAGATCGTTCTATGACAAGGTTCTTGAAAGTGACCAGGTGCGTCAACGTGTTGAAAAGGAAAAGGCGCAATATGCCGCGGAAGCCGCGGAGGCTCAGGCTGCTGCAAAACAGGCTCAGGAATCGCTGAGCCATGTGCAAGATGAGCTCAAGCGATTTGACGACGAACTCGACCTGCGTCGTAAGCGTTTCGAAGAAGAGATGTCGTCGCATGTCAAGATTGCCCAGGAGGAGCGAGACAAACTAGTTGAAGAGGTCCATGCTCTTAAGGAGCAAAAAGACAGTCTGGAATGTGGCAAGGAATCAGTGCAGCGTCAAATTGGTGAACTGGTGTCTTCTTTTTCAAATGAAGAAGTCTTGATGGGTCGGGTCCTCGAGAGCGCGGCATTGAAGCAGGTTGTCTCTGCGGTAGGCGGATTGTCGGGGTCTGAGCATGTGGGTGATGGCGGGGAGTGCCTCTACGCTGCTCCTTCCGTTGAGCCATTGCTTTCCGAGGAAGATGGGTCTGATGCTGGGGCTTTGCTTTCGAAGCTCGATGACCTTATCGGTGCGTCGTACGGCCGTGATATTGCCAAAAACGATCTTGCCAATGTGCTCATCTGCCTTACTCAGGGCTACATTACAACTCTTGCCGGTTTGCCCGGTACCGGCAAAACATCTTTAGTGAATATCCTCGCTGAGGTTCTTGGCTTGAAAAATGCCGCTTCAAAGCGCTTTGTTGAGGTGCCGGTTGAAAAAGGCTGGACTTCCTACAAAGACTTTATCGGCTACTACAATCCCTTTAGCGAGTCGCTCGAAAAGTCCAACCCCGTTGCATTCGATGCGCTTTCTCTTTTGAGCGCCGAATGCGAACAGGGAGTTGCGGATGGCGATGCGGTGCCCTATCTGTTCCTGCTCGATGAGGCAAACCTCAGCTCTATCGAACATTATTGGTCGCCGTTTTTGCGCGCTTGCGATTCCTTCCGTGGTGGTTCGTTCGAGCTTTCTTTGGGCGGAAACCATTCCTTCAAAGTTCCGAGCTACTTGCGCTTTATCGCGACCGTAAACTTCGACCATACAACCGAGGAGTTGTCGCCTCGTTTCTTGGACCGCAGCTGGGTGGTTACCCTCGATCCGCAAGCTTTAGATTTGGATGACCTTGGCGATCCCTTGGCTCCCTTCAACTACAAGGACGCGAGTGTCTATTCGTATCAGGCTCTTCAGGCGGCTTTCGGCCCAAGGAGCAATGCCTTGTTAAGTGTTGAGCTTGAAGCGAAGCTGAAGGAAGTGGTCGAGCTATGTGCTCGTCATCGCTACCCCGTAAGTCCGCGTAGCCAGAAAATGATGCTTTCATACGCTTGCACAGCGGCGAGCGTTATGGATTGCTCGTCCGCGCAAACGCAATATGCTCCCGTTGATTACGCCATTGCGCAAAAAGTGCTTCCGGTTCTTTCGGGTACCGAAGAGCGCTTAGGGGCTCTGCTCGAAGAACTTTCCTTGGTAAGCAATCTTCCGTTGACCAAGGCTCGTGTCGATCACATGCTTGAGGCTGGCGAAGACAGTGGCTATTACCAGTACTTTGCGTAAAGGCTCTTACAATTGGGTGCTGCGTTTGGTGGATGCGTCGAGCAGTGACCGCGTTGATTTTCCTCTGCTCGAAAACTATGCACCCGCTTCCTTGGATCTTGCCGCAGAAGGCATCGTCCATGAATCGCATAGGTATCGTGCTCTATTGGCTACCGATGCTCCTCTCGGCTCGTCCGAAGAGGAGAGCATCTTATGGTCGGTCAACGGAGAGGAGCCTATAGCTCTATGCGCTCGCATGGTTGCAAACCATGTTGAAGAAGTCCACGGCTCCCAGCTGCATCTTTACCAGCTGCATTTTGAGAAGGGAGATGAGTGGTTTCCTTTTTCTATGACCTACGGCTTCGCATCGGTTTCCCTTCACGTGGGTCTGGCTGGGGAAGGTCTGCGGGTTCTCTCAACGAAGGACATCGCTTGCGCCTGCGATAAGGATGACCAAGAGGCTTCCGTGCTGGGTATGGTTGACACTCTGATCTCGGGAAGTGACGACGAGGCAGTTCGGTGGATGTTCGGTGAGGGCCAAGCTCGAGAAAGCAGATATGCCTTGGTTGGGTCGGGCACGGTTTCCGATTCCTCTGAATCGCTTTCCTCGTTTCTTGCTCTTTGCGAAAGGGCGGTTCGCGGATACGAGGCAAACCTCAATTATTTCTGCACCCATGCTCATTGTCGCACCGTGAAGACAAATGTCCTGGTTTCACCCCTTCAAATGCGCCGTTTGGGGCGCGAGGAATTGCTCTGGTTGGCGAGTAATCCCGATGTGCTTCACGCGACGGATGCGAAAACGCCCTTACGTATTGATGGCAGGTATGTTGTTCCCGCCCGTATGCGTACCGAGCGCCCCAGGAAGACATTTGACACCAAAGAGAATCGAGCGCTTTTTTCCTACGCCGAAGAGATTGCTGCGGCGCTTGGCCGCATCATTGAGGGAGCACAGGATGATATTGTCCATATCGAAGCCATGATCAGTCGCCTGGAAGGGCTTAATGACGGCGAGGGTCTGATTCCGGCGCTCTTGATGTTGAGGTCATGCTTTGAACGGGAGCATCCTCTTTTGCGCAAAGCAATTGCCCTCCGTAAAAGAATGCGCAGCATAGCCAAGGCGCTTGATCGTGCGTTGCCCGATGTGCGCAGCATCCGTTATAGGCTGCCGAAGCGTACCAAGACATTCCAGGAAATCCCTGCTTATGCGGAAATTCACGCTCTCATGCGGGCATGGGATGCGTTTGGCGAATTTCAGATGCAGCGTGATGGCATGGTTCTGCACACCTGGAAGATGGACAAGCTCTACGAATATTATGTGCTCTACGAACTGCTATCCGCTTTGCATGGTAGAGGGTTTTCGCCTAACAGTTCATTGGATGCTAACCCTATCGAACAGGCGCACTATAGCCTAGATTCGCGCTACTTTCAGAATGAAACCCAGGTTGCAACGGTGTTTCGCCTGGTGCGTGGCGATGAGCGTATAACGCTGTATTACCAGCCGGTTATTTATGGTGACGAGCGCGAGGAACATGGTATTTCGCTGCATCGAACCACGTTGACCTCTGCAGGTTTCGATTCTTATTGGACGCCTGATTACCTCATAGTCCACGAATCATGCGAAGGTACAAGGTCGCTCGTGCTCGACGCCAAGTTCCGCAAGGTATCAGCGGTGAAGTTCGATGGCTCGGAAAACGATGCCAAGAGTTGCATGTTGGAGTGCTTACGCAAATACAAACTGGAAATGTGTGGCGTCAAGGGTGCTTCAGTGGATGCCTTGTGGCTGTTATGCGGTAGGACGCAATCGTACTATTTAGAGAGTTTGCAGCAGTCATCGTGGGCTCTGAAGCAGCGTTTCACGCCTGACGGCATTGCTGCGGTAGCTCCCGGGGCAAATGCGTTGTCTGAGTTCCTTGATGTTGTGAGGATCGGTACTGAATAGGACCGGCTCGGCAAACCTATTCTGAATAGTGCGCTATCTGGTCTTTTACGTATCCGACGAGCTCTTCTTTGTAGTGTCATTGCATGCGAAAGGAAGTGCGTCCGCTGACGCACTTCCTTTGCGGCAAAAGCACCGTTTCGTTTGGTGCCTGTTTCGGCCTTGGTTGCTGCCAGGGTGGGCATTATGCGCAAGGCGGAGCTCGTCTGTCTATTCGGGAAGGTTGTCCTTCCATGCTTTTAGGTCGCTGGCGGGAATCGTCATGATACGTACCATTTCGGATGCCTTGTGGAATACTTCGTCCTTTAACTCGTCGTCATAGAGAACAGTGTGCAGGATAATGGCTTTTGCGAGTTCAAGCGTGTTTGCCGATTCGTTTACCTCCCAGAAGTCCTTGATGAAATCGACACTCTCAAGCAATCCATTCCAGCATTCATCGCTCATGTTGCTCCAAGAGTGGAAATCGTCCCTTTCGCAGCGGCGGGCCTCATCAACCATGACGATGGCGGGGTTTTTGATCCTTCGCATACCTTCAAGCGTTTTGTCGTTGTTTTGCGGAAAGGGCTTTCCGTATGCGTATGAATCGAACTCTTCTTTGGTGGGTAACAGCTGTCGTAAGGGTTCAACGAGTTCGATCAAAAAGCTTGCGTTGTCCAGATAGATTTCCGATCCTTTGAATTCCTCTAAGCGCTCGGTGCGAAACCTTGTTTGCCGGTCTTCGAGAGATTGAGATTCTGCATGTTCGAGAAGCTGATCAAGAGTGCATTTGTTCTGGTTCGGATTCATAGGTGCCTCCTTACGCGGCGAAGAAATCGGTGTTTATGGTGGGGTCGGCATCGGTTGGGCACTCGTTGGCCAGAGTCGCTTCCTCTTCAAAGCGGAGCTTGAATTGGCCATCTTGGCTTATTTGATGTTTGCATTCGCAAATAGCCTGAAGAAAGGGGTACTCGGGGTGTTCCTCGAGACGGTAGGCGTTGTCGCGCACGCCGCGTTTGCCTCGTTCGAAATACCACCAGGAATCAGCGGGCGTTTCGAGCAGGGCGAACGCTGGTTTGTTGGCCCTGAGGCTGAAGTAGCGGGCGGTTGCTTCGTCTTGGACCGCTAGAAGCAGGTGGCGGTCGCAGTTTCCTATGATGGAGTTTGCCGCCGCCATGCCATAGCGTGCTTCTAGCTGGCTCACCGTTTGGCAGATTATCGTTGCACTGATTTCGCGGCTGCGTATAACCGCCAGCATATCATCGATATGTGGAATGTTCAGGTTTGCGAAATCGTCCAGGATGAAGCGCACGGGAATGGGGAGCCTGTGCTCGGTGTAGTCGCGATCGGCGCTGCTGCAAAGGCGGGTAAAAGCCTGTTCGATGAAGAGGCTGGTAAGTCCCTCGAGGCTGTGATCTATGTCGTCGATGGTTACGAACAGGGCGCGCTTCTCTCGTCCAAACGAGCTGAAGTCGATGCGGTTGGGGTTGGCGTAAGAATTGAGCGCTCCCTCGAATCCGAACGGCAATAGATTTGCAGCGATAATGCCCAGGATGCTTGAGTGCATCTTTTCGGCGCCGCAGGTGGCTTTTGACCGGTTATGGAGAGATGCAGCATAACTATCGGGGTTATGCATTGCCAGATCGTTAAAGAGGTGCTGGATTTTGCCGCTGCCACTTTCGAATAGCTTGATAACCGAAGCCATGGTCCACTCGCGTTCGGGCAATGCCTCGAACACATAGGCGATATAGCTCGATAGATAATTAGCTGCGGCAAGTCCCCAGAAGGGATCGGACTGCTGCGCTTCTTTCGGGCAAATGGCGCTTGCAATGGCGATGATGTCTTGCTGGTTTGGTTTGCCGTTTTCAATGCGGACCTGATGCAAGGGATCGTATCCGCAGGTGCCACCCATGGTGGTGAAGTCAAGCTGATCTACTTTGTAGCCTTGCAGGGCGAGGTAAGCTCCCATTTCGTTATAAAGGATCCCTTTCGTGTCTAGCACAATATAGGACCCTTGGCACTGCATCAGATTGGGTTTGAGGTGATTGCGGGTTTTACCGCTGCCAGAGCAACCCAGCACAAGGATGTTGTTGTTCATTCCTGTTTGCCAACTGTCGGTATTGGCGGCGATGTGTTTGGTGAGGACGATGTTTCCCTGATAGGCTGCTCGGTCGTTAGCTGCTGAAGTGATGTTCGATTTCATGTGCTCTCCTTAGCGTTGCGTGCTGGTTGCGGTATGGGACCGCGAACCTAATATGCTTATCCTTTTAAAGACTCGTGATGATGCGATCTGCCATGCCATTGGCTATGGCTTCTTCTGCCTCGAAATAGGTGTCTTTCGCTGTTAGCTCGAAGACCTCTTCGAGGTTCATTCCCGTGTGCTGGGAGATAACCTGTGCGGTAATGTCGCGGATTCTCATCAGGTCATCGGCGCGAGCTTTTACGGACAGTGCGCTGCCACCGATTCCGCCGCCAATAAGCGGATCGTGGATCATCACGCGGCTGTGGGGCAGCATTTCGCGTTGGTCTCCCGCGATGAATAGCAATGCTGCCATGCTTGCTGCCATTCCGAGGCATACCGTGTGAATCGGGCAGCTGACGGCCTGCATTACGTCATACAACGCAAGGCCGGATTGAACTTCTCCACCGGGGCTGTTGATGTAGAGGGTGATAGGCAATTGCTGGTCTTCTTTCTGAAGATGCAGAAGGCAGCGAATAGCGGTTGAAACCGAGCCGGCGTCAATTGCGCCAGTGATTTCTATTTCGCGAGCAGCGAGCATTTCGTCTCGTATGTCGTATAGACGCAGGCCATCCGAGGTTTCCTGCATTACGAGTGGGGAATAGGTTGATGTTTGGTCCATGATTTAGTCCTTTCTTTTGGGCATGGCTGAGCCATGCATAGGTGGGTGGTATGCGGTTTTCAAGCTGCTGCAAACTCGCCGGAAAGGAATAGTGGCGTGAAGCTTTGGTTTTGGACGTGCCAAACTAAAGCCACGGCATCGGTGGATGCATCAAGATACGCCGAGACAAGCTCGGGATAGGACCGAGCTAGGCCTGAACAGCCAAAGCGAAAAAAAGATGCACGTATCCCTTGGCGGGCTGCATATCTTTTTTCTTATTCAGTTGTAGTGAAGTATGTAAGTCGCTGAAAAATGCTCCGATAATCACGGAGGGGCCGACTTGCCACTCTTTGAATGCGACTAAAAAATGGGCGTTAGCCCTCGGGTGCAAAGCAAGTGTAACACATGCTGGATGCGTAATGTGGGAAATGCGTAGTACACCGTAAAAAAAGAAATATGGTATAGCGCCCCAGCAGCCCTTCCGCTTCTGTATCCGGATTGCGTTTTAGGGCGAAGGAAAATCTTGTTGCATTGAGACTATTTGGCTAGGCTTTGCCTGGCGAAGTCAATGCGATTAGGGTTGCTGTACGAATCTAATGCGCCCTTGAAGCCGAAATGCAAAAGGCGTGCAGCGATGATACTGGCAGTACGGTCTACTCTCGATACTTTTTCATGGTAAGAGCCGGCATGCCGAAGTGCTTTGCTGTGCTAGAGCTCTTGTTTTCGCACGCTAAGGGGCATTCGATAAAATGGAAGCGCTTGAATGAACCAAAGGAGGAACGCCGTGGCCTTTTTGCCGGTGACGCGTAAAGAAATGGAAGAGCGCGGATGGGACCAGTGCGATTTTGTGTACGTCTGTGGCGATGCTTACGTGGACCATTCTTCTTTCGGTATGGCTATCATCACCCGATTGCTTGAGGCAAATGGCTACAAAGTGGGTATTATTGCGCAGCCTGATTGGCATGACCCTTCCAGCATCGATGTGTTCGGCGAGCCCCGCTTGGCGTTTTTGGTCAGCGCGGGAAACATGGATTCTATGGTGTGCCACTACACCGTTGCAAAGAAGCATCGCAATCGCGATTTCTATTCCCCTGGTGGACAGATGGGTTTGCGTCCCGACCATGCATCGGTGGTCTACGGTAATTTGATTCGACGAACCTATAAAGACACCCCGGTTATTATGGGTGGGGTGGAGGCTTCGCTGCGTCGCTTGGCGCACTACGACTATTGGTCCGACAAGCTGAAACGATCGGTGCTGCTCGACGGTGGCGCTGACATGATCAGCTATGGGATGGGCGAAAAATCGATTGTTGCTATCGCTGATGCTCTGAATGCGGGGATCCCTATTGGTCAAATCACCTGGATTGAGGGCACAGCATTTCAATCCCATAACCTTGAAGGGGTAATGGATGGATACGTTTCGCTGCCTTCCTTCGAAAGCATGCGTGTCGATAAGCTGAAATATGCTGAAAGTTTCCGTTTGCAGTATCGCAACCTTGACCCATTCAGCGGCAAATGTTTGGTTGAACCTTACGAGCAGGACAACTTGTACATTGTGCAGAATCCTCCGAGCACTCCACTTTCAACCCCGGAATTCGATGCAGTATATCGTTTGCCGTATGAGCGAACCTATCATCCCATGTACGAAGCGGCTGGCGGCATTCCCGCAATCAGCGAAGTGAAATTTAGCCTAACCAGTAATCGGGGTTGTATTGGCGAGTGCTCGTTCTGTTCCTTGGCGTTCCACCAGGGTCGCATTATTCAAAGCCGTAGCAAGGAGAGCCTGGTCGAGGAAGCGAAGACCATCACGCAAGACCCCGATTTCAAGGGGTATATCAACGATGTAGGCGGTCCAACGGCAAACTTCCGTAAGCCGGCTTGTCCCAAACAGCTCGATAAAGGTGCATGCCGCGGAAAACGCTGTTTGGCACCGAAGCCCTGCAGGAGCTTGCAGGTGGACAATCGCGATTACCTGAACGTGCTTCGCGAGCTGCGCAGCTTGCCTGGGGTCAAGAAAGTGTTCGTGCGCAGCGGACTGCGCTTTGATTATGTACTTCTTGATAAGCACGCCAACGAATTCATAGATGAGCTATCTCAGTATCATGTTTCGGGGCAGCTTCGTCTGGCGCCGGAGCATGTGAGCGATGAAGTGCTTAAGGTGATGGGGAAGCCGAACAACGACACTTACCAGGAATTTGTGCGGCGTTTTGATGTGGCCAACAAGAAGCTTGGGCTCAAGCAGTTCGTGGTTCCGTATCTCATGAGCTCGCATCCCGGATCTACCTTAAAAGAGGCTGTAGAGTTGGCGGAGTTCTGCCGCGATATGGGCTTTAACCCCGAACAGGTGCAGGACTTCTATCCAACGCCCAGCACCATTTCCGCGTGTATCTATTTCACAGGGGTCGACCCGCGCACCATGGAAGAAGTGTACTGCCCACGCACGCCTCATGAAAAAGCAATGCAGCGAGCGCTTATTCAGTACCGCAACCCAAAGAATCGCAGGCTGGTTATCGAGGCCCTGAAGGCGGCTGGCAGGGAAGACCTTATTGGGTACGACGAAAAATGTCTGGTGCGTCCCGATAAGGGCGGGGCACGTAAAGCGAATAATCAAGCCAGGGGCGCCAAGGATCAGCGCGGTAAGCGGCGAGGAGGCAGCTCTGCTGCGGGGTCTTGTTCGAAGGGGACGGCTGCCGATTCCGACTCTAGGGGTAAGCGTCAGCACGGTAAAAGCACTGGTTCCTTACAGCGTGGTAAATACGGCAAAAGAGGTGAAGTGCTTGGTTCCGGCGGAAAGGAAAGCGGGGACAAGCCTCAACCTGCTTCATCTGGGCGTGCTCGTTCGCGTAAGGATGCTCGCTTCGATAAGGAGGGAAAGGTAAGTCCCTCAAGAAGCTCGTTTAAACCGCAGGGCCGTGGGCCGAACAAGGCTGCCGGAAGCAAGGGCGGCATCCGTAGACAGGGATCTAAACGCTAGTCTTCGGGTGTTGGTCGGCGTTCACCCATTGTTTGAGCTGCAGGATTTTCTGTTTTTGCTTGAGTTGCTCAAGCGTGGGTAAAGAGTCAACGTCGTCCGATAACTATGCGAGGCCGCCTTTCTTGGCTGAAAGGCGGCCTCTTCGAGTTGTATCGGGATCTTATTGATTGCATGAACAGCTCAGCGGGAGATGTTTAGAGGTAGGTTACGGTGCCGCTGAGGGGCTTGCGGCTAGCATGGTTCGGCAGTGGCTTTCCATCTTCTGCGGCGTAGCCCAGGTCGAGCATCATCAGCACTTCTTCGTTTTCGGGAAGCTCGAGTTTTCCTGCTACTTCCTCTGGGTTGAAGAAATTCACCCAGCAGCTGTCTGCGCCAGCGTTCTTTGCGGCGAGCATCATGTGCGTAGCCACAATGGTGGCGTCTTCGATGCCGGAGTCGCGCGTTCCGCCAGGATAGGTGAAAACGTTTTCCTTGTTGAAGGCCACGACAAGCACCGTGGTGGCGCCGTAGCGACAAGGGGTAAGCTCATCGATAAGAGCAAGCTTCTCGGGCGATTGCACCACGTAAACATGCTGCTCTTGCAGGTTTTTTGCGGTGGGTGCCACGCGCCCTGCTTCCAGGATAGCCTTCAGAGCCTTTTCGGCAACGGGCTCGCCGCTGAACTTTTTGCAAGAGTAACGATCTTCAACTACTTCTTTGAATTCCATGACGGGCCTTTCACTAATGGTTCTGTGGGTATGAATGTAGTGGTTTGATGCTGTGATGCGCCTATCCATCTGCCACTTTATATGAAAAAAATAAAAAATAAAGGTTTATCAGGTGTTATAGCGCAAATACCATGAATGTGTTTAACAAACCTGTTCTATCGATTGAGTTGGCGAAGCATCCAACAGATACCCTTGGCCATGCGCAGGTCGGGTTCTTTGAAGTGGTTTCCGGGATTTGACTCAAAGAGGGTTTCAACGCCTTTTCCCTGAAACGACGAAACAACGCTTTTTGTTCTTTGCGAAACGCTGCGAAGAAGGCGGCTGGGTGTTTTTGCTTCTTTTGTACCGAGGGAAAAATAAGCGCACAAAGGTTTCTTCGCAAAGGTATTGATTGATACGTATTCGCTGAAGTCGGGATACCACAGCGAGCCCGATGCGCTTGCAAGAGCATCGAAGAGGGTGGTGTTGAACGGTGCCCATGTAGCGAATAGCCCTGCCAGAGAATAGCCCGCAATGCAGCGATGATGTGGCGTTGTTTCGAGATGCTGCTCGGTTTGGGCGACTATTGCTTCAAGCCGAAGAAGGTGCTGTCGGGCGTTTCCCTCGAAAGGCTTATCTTCTGCGAAAAGACCCTCGCATTTCCAAGGCGTTAGGGAGTTGTTCCAGTTGGGGGTCGGGATAGATATCAGGGTAAAGGGTGGGCAATTCAGCGATTGGCACTGCCCCAAAACTTCACTGCCGTTCCCTTTGAGGCTATGCAGATATACTATAGGATCGTAAGATACTAGAGTGTTGCCACTATAGTGGATCGATACCGTTTGCCCAGCTATTTCTACTGTTTGTTCCATGACTCCATGATATCGAATTATTGTTGCCGCTTGTTCGTGGGTAGTACCCCCCCCAATAAAAAAACGGCGCTGGGTGATTCCAACGCCGTTTTGCAGTGTTTGCGCTATCGCTAGACGAGTTTGCCTTTGCTGTGGTCTGCCATGTGCTGGATAAGCTGAGCAACCCAGCCATGGAAGTCTTTCTTACGGGAAACGAGCTTGCCATCTACCAGTTCCTGGTAAGAGACCTTCACCTTTTCATAACGGGTGTTAACAGTCGGCTCTTCATGGGTAAAGCAACTCTCGGTTTCCTTTTTGGGTACCAATCCGATAAGGATGGTGGGGTTGTACATGACGTGGGGGTTGTCGTTCTCGTCAAGATAAGCGAACAAGCTCTTGGTTACCCCGATTTGGTTTGCATGTATGCACGCTGCTCCTTCAAGTGAAGCCAAGGTGTCAAGCAGATCCTGTGCCACGACGGCATCCTCGGCGGTTGCTTTTTCGCAGGGCGTGCTGAGCAGCGCCTCGTTGGTGGTGAATTCTTTGATGCTCATGGTTGTCCTTTAATCGATGGTTTAAGCCATTGAGTTTAGCCATTCTATTCTATCGTATAGAAATGAAGCGACGCTCGTAGGCCCCTTGCTGATGCATTCATTTGAAACCGGGAAGCGATATGGGTATTTTTCTGGAAGGATTCGTTTAGCGCGGCGTCTTTCTGCGGAAGAGCCGAAGCTGCGAAACGCAGATGCCAAACAGGATGATGGCCACTCCAAGCCATTCAACGGCACCGATGGGCGATCCTAGCACTATCATTGCCACAAACAGTCCAGCCGGCAGTTCCGATGCGGCTAGTACGGACGTAAGTCCTGTGGGCAAATGGGGCGCACCCATACTTAAGAGCAGAATAGGCAGGAAGAACCCACATGCTCCGGCAATCAAGCCCAAGGGGGCAATGCCCTGCAAGAGCACGCCCGAAACGATGAAGTCGGGGCAGATGAAGTGCGACATAACCACCGCGCCACCACAGACAATCAAACCTCGCTGGGCTTGTGAGCATTTTGGCTGCACCAGACCAGACAGGGCCAAGAACGAAGCGCAGCTTACGGCGGCAAGGAGTCCGGCTGCGATGCCCCAAGGGTTGCAACTCGAAAGATCGGTGGCATACAGACCGCTGGCGAACACCGTTCCGAACACGATGACCGCCGCCGATATCACCTGGCTAAGTGCAGGTGGCCTGCGCGTCATGATTACTTGAATCACCGTGCCTATCCAGGTGAATTGGAACAAGAGCGTGAGGGCTAAGGCAACGGGCAATACGCTCATGGCATAGGTGTAGAAGATTGAGGTAATGCAGGTTACGGCGCCAATGCCGAGAAGCTTCAGCGTGTTGGTGCAGCCAAGTTTTGCCCATTTTTCTCCCCGGGCGCGATTAAAGAAGAGGTATACGGCAAACAACGCGAAGCCCGCCCACATTTGCGTGGCGGCAATTTGTGCGGAGCTGAACCCCCATGCGTAGGAAAGCTTGTAGCAGGTGGCGTTGAAGCCGTAGCAGGCACCACCGAAGAACACCAAGATAGCAGCTTTGGTTCGAGTGCCCGCATCAACTGCGGCGGTAGGGAACGGCTTATGCTTGGGAGCATTCTGGGACAACGTGAACTCCTTTGTGCAATCGTTTCGCTGCATTGCAAGAGCGAATGCAGCTTTGCGGTTGCGTGGCGAAAAGGAGACGAAAGGCGTCTGGAAAAGTCCACGCTTCTGGTTTATCAGACTGACTATTTTAGCAAAGATAATGGATGTGGGTCGTTCAGGCCATGTTGGCAAACTCTTGATAGTAGGTTCCCTATTCGGCCATCGAATTGACGTAGGTGCGCGTATCTACCCGAAACTGCTTGATTGCGGTTAACCATTTCGTTTCGTTTTCCGTAGTATTAATACGTTCAAAACATTTCTTGAATGCTTGCAGCGTACAATCGCTAACGTGAGAGTTTGCCCCGCTTTAGTAGCTGGGCTTGGTTAGAAAGGAAGCCGCATGATTCGTATCGGTATCTTGGGATACGGAAATCTTGGCAAGGGCGTTGAGCTTGCTGTTCGTCAAAACGATGATATGGAACTCGCCGCTGTGTATACGCGTCGCAATCCTGAAACTGTATCAATCGCAACGCCTGGCGTTGCAGTTCGCTCGGCTGCGGATCTTGAGGCGGGCAATGAAGATATTGATGTTTTGATCCTATGCGGCGGCAGCGCAACCGATTTGCCTGAACAGACGCCGAAGTACGCTGCTCTGTACAATGTGGTAGATTCCTTCGATACCCATGCGAAGATTCCCACCCATTTTGCTAACGTTGATGAGGCAGCTAAGGGCGCTGGGAAAACTGCCCTGATTTCTTGCGGCTGGGATCCGGGCCTGTTCTCCTTGAACCGTTTGTACGCAAACTGCATCCTGCCAGAAGGTGCCGACTACACATTCTGGGGTCGCGGCGTTTCTCAGGGGCATTCCGATGCGCTTCGTCGCATTCCTGGCGTTGCCGATGCTCGTCAATACACCATTCCCGTTCCCGCGGCGCTGGAAGCGGTTCGTTCGGGCTCTAACCCCGAGCTTACTACGCGCGAAAAGCATACGCGTGAGTGTTGGGTTGTTTTGGAAGAGGGTGCTAACCCTGCCGAGGTAACCAAGCAGATCGTGGAAATGCCAAACTACTTCGACGAATATGACGTTACCGTGAACTTCATCAGCCAGGAGGAGCTCGATCGCGATCATGCTGGCCTACCTCATGGGGGCATGGTTATCCGTACTGGTAAGACTGCTGGCGACAAGAACTGCAAGATCGAGTATTCGCTTGATCTTGAGTCCAACCCCGAGTTCACCGCTTGTGTGTTGGCTTGCTATGCTCGCGCTGTTGCTCGTCTCTCTGCTGAGGGCAACCATGGTTGCAAAACGGTATTCGATATTGCGCCGGCTTATCTTTCTGCGAAGTCTGGCGAAGAGCTGCGCGCTCATATGCTGTAATGCAATAGTCAATCGGCGAATTGCTTAAAAGTTAGAGGGAATGCGAAACTTCGCATTCCCTCTTTTGGTTTGGGGCGCGTTCACGCCTTAGGCGATGGCGGGTTCGATCCTTTGAATGTAAAGATTTGTATTATCTACGGTAAAGGCAATATCGAACCCTGCATAGGCAAGATGATACGTACGCTCGGGTTCATGCTTGCTGCCTGCGCGACGTGGGTCCTGACCCAGCACTTCAAGGAGGCCTTCGCGCTTTTCTTCGGGAATGGCTTGCAGCAGTTTAGCGGGGCAGTGAACGGTGAGTTCTTGCCAAGGCGTCTCGTCGATGAAACCGCCTTGTGCGTCGGGGTGGCAGTCGGCAAAGGGAATGTAAGGCTTTATGTCGAAGATAGGCGTACCATCGCGCAGATCGGCGCCCAGAACATGAATGATCGGACCGTTTGCAGTGAGTTCTATGCGCTCTAGCTTTACGCAGGTAAGCCCGATGGGATTGGGACGGAAGGGGCTACGGGTAGCAAATACCCCCCTGCGCTTGGTTCCCCCGAGGCGTGGTGGTCTTACCGTTGGGAACCATTTTTCCGTGGTGCCCCGTTTATTTTCGGTTTGCACGTCGTTGGCTATATCGGCGGCGGTGCCACCAGGGGTTCCATTTTCGAACTCCCAGATGAGCCATAGGTACGTAAAGCCTTCCATTCCTTCAACTGCTGAGTTCAGGGCGAACTCGGGTTCGAAGATGATGGTTCCCCGTAAATGCGGTGCAAGGAAGCTGTTTCGGGGAATGCCGAATTTTTGCGGCATGTCGGTGTGGATGTGCGCAATTGGTTTCATGGCTGTAATTCTACCGCAAAGGAAAGAGGGCTTTCGTTTGTTGTGGCTCTGACCATTTGGCTTGTTGCGTCTGGTGCATGGCGCTATTAGTTTGGTTTTGCGGAGTGATGCCCTCGAGCCAAAGTGAATTTTGCGCTTTCCGATCCCTGGTGCGCTCGTTTCGTTTCTGGGAAAATTTGCAGTATAGGTTTGGGAAGTATTAGGGGGTCGCTATGGAGCAAACTGAAAATATCGAAGCGTTGATGGAACGTATTAAAGAGCAGGAAACCATGTACGAATTCGATCGGATCGACGAAGAGCTTGCACTTCAGATGGGCTTCTACGTGGTTCGCCGAGCACGTGAAATGGGCAAGCCTGTCGCAACGCGTATCACGCTGAATCGCCGTACGTTGTTCTCGCTTTCAATGGCAGGCACAAAACCCGAAAGCGATAACTGGCTTCGCCGTAAAGAAAATCTTGCCTACGCTACCAACCAAAGCTCGTATTTTTGGGAGTGCTGGTGTGAACAGGGGCTCCATCCCTTCGAATGGCGAGGCATGTCGTATGAGGATTATGCGCCAGCAGGCGGTTGCTTCCCCTTGTGCATTAAGGGCGCGGGCATGGTGGGCACCTTGGCCATTTCAGGAATGGCAAGCCATGAAGATCATGCATTGGCTTTCGAGACGGTTGAAAAGGCCGTGCGTGGCGAATTGGGCATTGATGTCTCTGGCCTGATGTAGGGAGGGCAGCCAACCGAGTTTGCGAGGCCCGCCGAAGATGATTCTTCGGCGGGCCTTTTCTTTCGTACGGCACTGCCAGTTAGTCTTGGCGGGTTGTTTGAGCTCTTTCCAGCAGGGAAAAAATACGGCTGCCAGAATGATCTATCTGGCAGTCGTATAGGATCGATGGCGAGTTTGGTCCGTATTGGTTTCGTTGGAGCATTTTGCCCATAGGAGAACCAGGGTAAGGTGAGCGTAAATCTTTTTGCTATTGTGCGTTTTACCAGGAAATAAGCTCGTATCCGTCTTTGGTTACAACGAGTTGCACCTCCCATTGGGCGGAATCCGAGCCATCTTTAGTACGGACGGTCCAGCCGTTTGGATCTTCCATATTCAGTTCGGGGCCGCCTGCGTTGATCATAGGCTCAATGGTGAAGCACATGCCCGGTGCAAGAACCGCGCCTTCACCAGGTTCGCCCACGAAGAAGACGAAGGGGTCTTCGTGGAAATCGTTTCCAATGCCGTGACCTCCGAATTCGCGCACTACGCTAAAGCCGTTTTCTTCGGCATACGTTTGCACGGCGTGGGCGATGTCACCTACGGTTGCCCAGGGTTTTACTGCAGCTAGGCCGCGCTGAACAGCTTCATAGGTTACATCGACAAGTTTTTTGCGCTCGGGGCTCACTTCGCCAATGCAGAACATACGCGAAGAGTCGGAGTAGTATCCGTCCAAAATGGTAGAGCAGTCTACGTTGACGATATCGCCCTCTTTGAGCACATCGTTGTCGCTGGGGATGCCGTGACATACTACGCTGTTGATCGAGGTGCAAACGCTGTTGGGGTAGCCCTCGAAGTTAAGATCGGCAGGGATGCCCCCACGTTCAACCGTGTAGTCATAGATCCACTTGTCTATTTCGGCGGTGGTGACGCCTGGCTTGATATGCTCGGCAACATAATCGAGTACCCCGATATTGATAGCGGCCGAGCGTTTAATGCCCTCGATTTCTTCAGGGCTTTTAAGGAGCGAACGGGGAACTACTTCGTACCCATCAAGATAATAACCTTCGAGGCGGCTATCAATGGGTCCGTGGCATTTCTTGTATTTCTTTCCGCTTCCGCACCAGCATTCATCGTTGCGTCCGGGCTTTGGGCCGTTGTCGTACATAGCAAGCTCCTTATTCGTTGTCTCGTCGCCTAGGGCGCGAAACCGTTGCATTCTCGGTTGTTAGCTTAAGTTAATTGCGAAAGCGATCAAACGGAATGTGACTTTATTTGCATTGTTTCCATTGCTGTGGGCTTCTTCTGCAGACGAGCCTTATTGCGCCGCGAGTGTGCGGGAGGGGCAGCTTCTTCGTTGGGCGGAAAGGGGATTCCTGGTTTCGTGCCTTCTTGCAGGGGCAAGTTCTGCTCGGGAAAGCGCAGACGGCTTCGTACTCTTCGAAGTACTTGGGCTTTGCGGCTGTGGTGAAATAAAAAGACGGCCGCCAGGAAACCAGCAGCCGTCTTTGGGGTAGCGTTGCACGCTATCGATGCAGGCGCGCTTTGTTGGCCTTAAGGCAGAAGAAGATGCCCAGAACCAGAACAAAGGATGCGGTAATGGTAAGTGCCGTCGAATCGGAGAACGGGAACATCGGTGCGCCGAGCATCACGCCAACGCCGTAGGGGACAAGCCAGAACAGCCACACGCCAATGCTCAAACGATGGAAGTTGGCCCTGGAACGCTCGTTGCCGCGAAGAACAACAACAGTTGCCCAAACCGCATGGAAGAGCATGAGCGAAAGCGCGAGTACGCCCGTGATTGCATGGAGAGGCGAACCTGCACCACCGGTTTCGCCTGCGACCATAGACATGATGGTGGTTCCCGCGGTGTCAAACACGAAGCCAGTCCAGAAGAAAGCCAGATGCTTTGGCCTTAGGGTGCCAGAACGGCGCTCGGCAAATACGCCGATGGTGTAGAAGACGAGTGCAAGCGAAATGATAATAGCGGCAAAGATCACCATTCCCATGTTGGGGGTACCTTGGATTCCCATGATCTTATGCTCCTTTCAAGATTGTGCTTTGCAGCTGATTGCTTTGCTTTGACAAGAACAATCTTGAAGGCGTGGCATCTGAACATCTACGGGCTAATGTTCAGATGCAGCATTTCGCGTTGACCCTATTGTTCGTAGAGGGTTCGTTCGAGCATGGTAAACAGGAGGGAGCAATCGGGTTGTTCGCTTCGCAATTCGGCGATGATGTTGCGCAGTGTGAACTTGGAAACGGCTTCTGCGGTGACATGGCTAGGAAGATCGTGCCTGATGGAGGGGTCGTTTTTGAAGATGATGATCATACCCTCGCAAATATGGTCGAACTGTTTTTCTTCGCGGAATCGCGCGATGGTCTTCTCTGCCGTGGGCAGTGCCTCGGAGTCTTTAAGCCAGTGCTCCCTGAAATGACGGATTGTTTTTTCCATGCTGTCGAACATGCGCTTGCAGAAATCCAGGTAACGTTCACCTTTCGTGGGGTGGCAGAAATCGGTGTAGAACGCGCGCTTGAAATAGAGCGCTGTGGCAGCTGTGGTGAGTTCGCCCTTCGAAGCAAAATGATTGTAGATGGTTCCAACGCTCACGTTGCAGTCTGATGCAAGCCCTCTTACCGAAAGGGCTGCAAGGCCGTATTTGTCCGCGATCTCGTATGCATGATCGAGCAGGGTATCACGGGGTGTAGGTTCAGCCATTGCATTCCTTTCAGCAAGGGGTTTAGAAAAGCATTGAATGTACGAAGTGGGTTGCGTATCGCCCATCCTATCCAACTGTGGCGATGTAGGAGCCATATTTCATCTGATTGCCTTACATGGTGCCCTTAGGGGCTTTCTCGCGATAGGGGATGAGCAGTAAAGCTCCGATTATGGCGAAGTATTGCAGCGAAGCCGTGGAATACGGTGAGGCGTCAATGAAGGAAATGCGCATAGAGTGTTTTCGCGCAGGTGAGAGCACGCTTTCTTACCGTCTGCTTCAGGTGCTTCGCATCACCTGTTCGGGTGTCTTACGGACTTTGATTTGCTCATGTCTGGATACGGGCAAGGAAAGATGCCTCAAGATCGGTAAAAGTTATAAAATGACAAAACTTGCGTATTTCTGGGCAGCAGGATACTATCGCCGGCCATGCAGCGTGATCGGCGTCATCCCTTGTTTTTAGGAGGGGGCGGTAGGGCAGCCCAGAGATTCAAGTAGATGATTGAATCATTGAATCACCGTACGCAGAGAGGGCACTCGTTATCGGAAGAGCCTCTACTCTGCGCGAATCGGCCAACTATGCAATGCATAGTTGGCTTGCGGAAGGGCACAACATATGAACTCGCATCACGCAAAGCGAACACTGAAAGAATCGATGGGCTACAAGGTTTTTGCCGTCTTCATGGCGTTCACCCTATGCTTACCCACGACGTTGACCAGCAACCTGACCAATATGCGTCAGGCGCAGGCGGCAACTGAAGCGGCACAGGAATTTGCGTCCGCCGATGGCGGCGATTCTGCTGCTACGGACACTGATTCCAGCTTCGATTCCAGCTCAGACGCCGCGCAGGGTTCAAGCTCCGAGAACAGATGGAAGTGAGCCCCTAATCGCAAAAAAGTTGCAAAAACGCCTCAATTTTTGTTTTCGCGATGAGTGGATTGCCCCAATGGATAGATATCGTAATGGGTACTGGGTAAGGGAGCGGAAATCCTACGTCTTTTGGGTATGATGCGCATCATGCATTTGGATAACGCTTTAATTTAACGATTGTTGTTCAGCTGGAACCTCTAGCGGGATGGTCGAGATTGGGGTCGACCTAATTGGCGAATCGTATAAAACGGCGGCTAGGGGAATCCTTTAGCCGCCGCTGATGATCTTGCTTGTTTGGTCAATTTGCTGCTTATTGCGCGTTGTTTGCCACAAGTTGCTTGAGCGCATTCAGATCGTTATCGTCGGGATGGGCTAGAGCTTTGTCGAAATTTTCGATCATTGCATCGATGTTGGGCATATGATCGGGCTGCTCTTTCATCTTCTCGTAGCGCTCTCGTACGGATTGGGGCATCTTGCCTTGGCACATGAATTCCCCGACAACGGTATTGCTTGCATCGAGGGATTCCTTGGTTTTATCCAGGATGCGCTTGAAATAGGCTTCGCTGCCTCCGAATCCTGCGGTTCCGAACAGGAATATTTTCTTGTTTCGTAGCGTTTTCAAGAGACTTAAGGCGTTGTCGTCGGCAACGCCTTTATTGGTCCAGAAGCCTACGTAGACCATGTCCGACTCGGGCTCGTTTGCCGCGCAATCGCCAAAATAGTCGCAGTACTCTGCGGGCAATGCTTTGCGGATAGCTTCCGCAAGCAGCTTGGTGTTTCCGGTGTTGCTGCTGAATAGAATTGAATAGCGTGATTGGGTCATAGTGTCCTGCTTTCTGCAGATAATGTTTGGCGAACATTGTAATCCCATGATTGTTTCGTCGAAGGCGCGACCGAAGCATTTCTTATAGCTCGGTACGCATTTGCCCAACCCGCCGTTTGCGGATTAAAATTGACATATGTCGAAAATGGGATTGACCAGTACGGCTGCCCTTCTAGACTAAATAGTGACATATGTCAGAAAAGGAAGTGCTATGGCGGGACGAAAAGGAAGAACTCGGTTAGTGGGCATCGTGCCCGAATTCGTTGGATTCGTGCCTGATGGTATTCCCACAGGGGATACCGTGGAGCTTGCCTATGACGAACTTGAGGTAATACGACTTCTCGATTTAGAGAAAATGAGCCAGGAAGAAGCGGCGGCTCATATGGGCGTTTCGCGAACCACGGTAACGGGTATATACGAACGGGCTCGTTCGAAAGTTGCTGACAGTTTGGTGAACGGTAAGCGACTGTGCATTGAGGGCGGTAACGTTGCGTTTCCTCCATGTGGTAGCGCCGATTTTAAATTTGCAAGCAATCCCAAGAAGAAGGAGGCTCTTATGCGGGTTGCAGTAGCGTACGAAAATGGCGAAATTTTCCAACATTTTGGAAGGACTCAGGCATTCAAACTGTATGACATCGACGACGGCCGGGTCGTGGCAATGCAGGTAGTCGATACTCAAGGCTCTGGTCATGGGGCTTTGGCGGGCTTCCTTAAGGGAAATGATGTCGATGTTCTTCTGTGCGGCGGTATTGGTGGCGGCGCCCAAAGTGCGCTTGCAGCTCAAGGCATCGAACTGTATGGTGGACTGTCTGGATTGGCAGACGATGCCGTATCGTGCCTGCTGGCTGGTATTCTTGAAAAGAGCACCATGCCAGCTTGCGATCATCATGGGCATAGCCACGGGGAATGCCATCATGGTCACCAACATGCGCATGGGAAATGTCAGGGTCACGCACAGGCTCATGATGAGTGCCAGGGGCATGGCCACGAACATGGTGCATGTTGCCATGGCGGCCACAGCAATTAATGCTCTTGCTCTAAGGAATGTGGGGCTGGCTGACGGAAACGTCGCCAGCCTTATTTGTTTCCAGCATAGATAAGCTGATCGTCCACCTGGTTGGGAAGTTGGTAAGCTTATGCGAGGATACAGAGTTCAGGTAGTGCAGGCCTGTGCGTTTCGACTCAGCGGGTATAAGCGATGTTGCGTTTGAGCAGGAGCGCAATAGTAGATTCGCACTGCCGAACTTGAATAGGAGCCATACGGCGAAAACGCTGCGATATATCGGATAAAGGCGAAAGACTATGGATGGGGACAGTCAAATGGATGCTGAACAGACGCCAACCAGCATAAAAGTTAGGGGAGCTCGGGTTCATAACCTGAAAAATGTTGATGTCGATATTCCTTTGGGCGGCATCGTTGGCATTGCGGGTGTTTCCGGATCGGGAAAGAGCTCGTTGGCGCTGGGGGTTCTGTACGCTGAAGGTTCACGGCGCTATCTCGAATCGCTTTCCACGTACACCAGAAGAAGGATGACGCAGGCAGCTCGAGCTGATGTTGATGAGGTTCTCTATGTGCCGGCGGCGTTGGCTTTGCATCAAAGGCCTTCAGTTCCCGGTATTCGTTCCACCTTCGGCACAGGAACGGAACTGCTGAACAGTTTAAGGCTGATGTTCTCGCGCCTTTCCAGCCATCGTTGTCCCAACGGTCACTATGTAGAGCCCAGTATTAATGTTGCGGCAATGGATGGTGAACTGGTTTGTCCGGAATGCGGCGAGCATTTTTTTGCGCCTGGGGCAGAGGATCTTGCCTTCAATTCCGCGGGAGCTTGCAAGCATTGTGGAGGAACGGGAATGGTTCGAACCGTCGATCGATCGACGCTTATCCCCGATAAGAGCAAAACCATAGACGAAGGCGCTGTTGCGCCTTGGAATTCCCTTATGTGGTCGCTGATGACTGATGTCTGTCGGGAAATGGGCGTACGTACCGATATTCCTTTTTGCGAGCTTTCCGATAGGGAAAAGGAAATCGTTTATGACGGCCCGATGGAAAAACGTCATATCTTTTACGTCCCGAAAAACAAAGACAGCGCTTCTGCCGGTGAGCTGAACATGACTTACTACAGCGCAACTGCAACAGTGCTCAACGCCCTCAATAAGGTCAAGGACGACAAGGGCATGAAGCGCGTTGAGAAGTTTTTGAAAGAAGAGATATGTCCAGAATGCCGCGGTACAAGGCTTTCCGAAGAAGCTCGAGCACCACGATTGATGGGCATATCGTTAGCGGATGCCTGTCAAATGACATTGAAGGATTCCATAGCGTGGGTCAAGCGCGTGCCTGATGTCCTACCGAACGAAATGCGTGCTATGGCTCAGAGTATCTGCGAGTCGTATGAGGAAGTTGCTGCTCGGCTAATGGAGTTAGGTCTTGGATACCTAACGCTTGATAGGGCTTCGTCTACGCTTTCTACAGGCGAACGTCAGCGCATGCAGTTGGCACGAGCAGTGCGCAATCGTACAACGGGCGTGCTGTATGTTCTTGACGAGCCCTCTATCGGATTACATCCTGCGAATATTGTCGGATTGAACGGCGTAATGCACGATCTTGTGCGGGACGGAAACTCCGTTTTGCTCGTAGACCATGACACTCAGATTCTCAAGGAATCGGACTGGCTTATCGAAATGGGTCCGGGCGCAGGCGCCGAAGGAGGAACGGTTATTGCCCAAGGCACCGTGAGGGGTATCGAAGGCAATCCGAATTCTGTGATAGGACCCTACCTATCTGGTGCGGCAGCGGTTGATGAATGCTTAAAACGGACTGCCGCTGATTCAGAAGACCTTATTCGCATGGAAACTGGTTCGATCCATACCGTAAAGCCGCTTTCGGTGCGCATACCCAAGCATCAGCTAACGGTAATTACGGGGGTTTCCGGCTCGGGTAAAACCACCATGGTGCTGGAGAGCCTTATTCCTGGCCTGGAGGCGCTTTGTTACGGTAAACCCATGCCAAACCATGTTTCTTCCATCCAGGCGGAAGGCATCAATCATGTGAAGCTGATCGACGCAACGCCCATCGGTGCTAACGTGCGTTCAACCGTTGCCACCTATGCCAATGTGCATGATGCATTGCGAAGGACGTATGCAAGAACGGCAGATGCTAAGGAGCTTGGCCTCAAAGCGGGCGATTTTTCCTACAACACGGGAAGCCTCAGGTGTCCCGTTTGCGATGGTACTGGAACCATATCGCTTGATGTTCAATTTCTTCCAGATGTTGATATTCCTTGTCCGGAATGTCGTGGGTCAAGATATCGAAAACAGGCAAATCAAGTTCGTTACAAAAACAAGCAGGGCGAGGAGCGTTCTTTGCCCGAGCTTATGAATATGGATGTAAACGAGGCGGTAGTCTTTTGCCAGAACCTCAATTCCGTACGGCCGAAACTTGAAACCCTTCAAGATTTGGGGCTGGGATATCTTACGCTTGGCGAAGAGACTCCCTCGCTATCTGGTGGTGAAGCGCAGCGGCTAAAACTGGCAAGTGAAATGGGCAGGGAACAGGCCGATTCGGTTTTCGTATTCGATGAGCCTACTATTGGCCTTCACCCTAGGGATGTCGAAACGTTGCTGCAGGTGTTCGATGCGTTGATTGCCAAGGGGGCAACGGTTGTTGTGATCGAGCATGACCTTGATGTCATCCGTGCCGCCGATTGTATTATCGATATGGGCCCCGGTGGTGGTGAAGAGGGCGGCCGAATTGTAGTCTGTGGCACGCAAGACGATGTGCGGAAATGCCCCGAAAGCGTTACAGGGAAGTTCATTTAGGTGGAATGAAGGTGGGATCGATAGCTGCTTCAAAAGCAGTTCTGGTCGGTTGAACAGATTTAAAACCATCAAGGCGTGCAACGAATGCGTTTGTTTGGCGGGTGCAAGTGCTGGTCTTGGCAGGTGAGATCGGTGAACACTCCAAAATGATGGCTCTGTTCTATGGTCGTAAAGATTGAACAGCGGTGTAGGAATTCTACGATCAAGCTTTTAAACGTAACAATTGGGTGATATTTTTTTTCCATTACTATCCTTTTGGAAGGGGGATGTGAGTGGTCGAAGAAAAACAGGAGAATCCGCTGCACGCAAAGGAAGAAGGGCGTGCAGAAGGTTCTTCGGAAGAAACCACTGGTAATGGCAGGTCGTTGGGAGTTTTCTCGTTCGAGGGCGATATTCCACTTACGCAGGCGGTTCCATTGGGCCTGCAGCATGTGCTGGCCATGTTTGTGGGTAACTTAACACCGCTGCTCATCGTGACGGGCGTTTGCGGTTTGGCCACCGCCGAATTCGCGGAAATTCAGTTGGCGCTGCTGCAGAACGCCATGCTGATTGCTGGCGTGGTAACGTTGGTTCAGCTGTTCGGCATCGGCCCTGTGGGCGGCAGAGTACCTATTATTATGGGCACGTCGTCCGGCTTCATCGGCGTGTTCAATTCCGTTGCCGCATCTATGGGCGGCGGTCTTGTTGCATATGGTGCCATCATGGGTGCTTCGCTCATCGGTGGTTTGTTCGAAGCCGTTCTGGGCTTCTTTTTAAAGCCGCTTCGCAGATTCTTCCCGTCTATCGTCACGGGTACCGTTGTGCTTTCCATCGGCTTGAGCCTTATTAGTGTTGGCGTTAATGCTTTTGGCGGCGGTAACAGCGCGGTTGACTTTGGTTCTCTTGAAAACCTGTGTTTGGCGCTGGTTGTTTTGATCGTCATCTTGGCGGTTAAGCACGCCACCACGGGTTTTGTGAGCGCTTCTTCGATTTTGGCCGGCATTATTGTGGGTTATGTCGTTGCGGGCATTATGGGCTTGGTTCTGCCAACTACGGGTGTTACCGCCGAAGGTGTTGAGTACACCAAAGCTTGGGTCCTGAATTGGAATAAAGTGGCTGAAGCGTCCTGGTTTGCCGTTCCGGCTTTGATGCCCGTTGCTCCTGTGTTTGATATGCGAGCTATTGCTCCTGTGCTGGTTATGTTCGTTGTCACGGCTGTTGAAACGGTTGGCGACATCTCGGGTGTAACCCAGGGTGGCATGGATCGCGAAGCAACCGACAAGGAGCTTTCCGGTGGCGTTGTTTGCGACGGTATCGGCTCAACGCTCGCCGCTTTGTTCGGCGTTTTGCCCAATACGTCTTTCAGCCAGAATGTCGGCTTGGTTGCCATGACTAAGATGGTTAATCGCAAAGCTTTGGCGTGCGGCGCCCTTTTCTTGATTCTGTGCGGCTTGTGCCCGAAGCTGGCTGCAGTGATTTCCATCATGCCTCAGTCGGTTCTTGGCGGTGCTGCTGTTATCATGTTCGCCTCTATTGTGGTAAGCGGTATTCAGCTTATTACGCGTGATCCGCTCACCTCTCGTAATCTAAGCATCGTTTCGGTTGCTCTTGGCTTGGGCTACGGCATTGGCGCTAATCCTGCCGTTCTGGCTGGTGCGCCCGAGATGGTAAGCCTTATCTTTGGTGGTTCCGGCATTGTTGCCGCAGCTGCGGTGGCCATCCTTTTGAATATCGTGCTCCCGAAGGATTCAGCTCTTCTTAAGAAAGATTCGGACAACTAGGCATTAGCTGTTCTGGTTCACTTTGCGCCCAGGTGGATAATTCATCCATCTGGGCTTTTTTTCGTGAAAAGCACGTTTGGTTTGGCGGAGAAGTTTCTACACGGGTGTATGTGGATGCCGTTCTGAGCGCGTGCCTGCTTGTTGTTGGGTGGGTATTTCTTAGAGTGTGTGGCCCTCGGTTGAGACCTGTCTTTGGTCGTGTCCAATTAGCGAGCGCAACTAAGTAAGACGGGGTTATTGTCCTGGTGCAATTTTGCGCCCGTTAGAGGCCTAGGTGCTTCTGCAAAAGGATCAGATCTGCAGGCGTATCAACATCGAAGAGTTCCCATCTGCTTGAAACCTCGATGCATCTTACTAACTCTTTGTGCTGTTTGGCGACATAGCCGCCGCCTTTGCCGGATGGGAGCGTTCGCAGTTCGTCGAATGTCCAGGAGGGGAATAGCACGGGGGCGCTTGGCGCGCCTTCGAAACTAGCGCGCCATATGTATTCAGGGGTGTTTTCTGCGGCGCATAAAAGGGCGGTAATAGAGCTTGGGCTGATAAGCGGTTGGTCTGCCTGGAAAAAGGTAACGGTGTCGCATTTGCCTATGGCGTCCATGCCCAAACGGACCGTATCATTCCGATGCGGCTTGTTGTGCAGTGCCACTGCAACACCTAGTTCGTGGCACAGCTTGGTCACATCGTTATGGCGAGTAACCACCACACGTTGTTCGAAGCGGCTTTCAGTTGCCTGAATTACGTATTGAATAAGCGGTATGCCGTTTAGCTTGGCCATGAGCTTATTGCCCCCAAATCGAGTGCCCATACCCGATGCCATGATGATGCATCCGTGCTTCATTGTTGTTTGCTTGGCAAGGTATGGCATGGCGATAGTTCCCTTTGCGAATTCGGTGGTTGGATTTGCCCTCTAAGCGGATAGCTATCGGTTCAAAGTATAATAAGAATATCTATGTAAAGTTCTAGTGATGGGGTGAGTATCATCATCACCTTTCAGAAATACGTACGTCCACAGAGCCTGGAAGAGGCCTGGGAATTGAACCAGAAAAAGCGCCATCGCATCGTTGCTGGCATGATGTGGCTGAAAATGGGCAAACATTCCTTTGGTACTGCTATCGACTTGTGCGATTTGGGCTTGGACGAAATAGAGGAAACCGAAAACGAGTTCCGCATTGGCGCTATGGTTACTTTGCGGCAAATGGAAAAGCACCCTGGTCTAGCCGCTTATTCTTGCGGTGCGGCTGAAGCTGCGTTCAAGGATATTGTGGGCGTGCAGTTCCGCAATGGCGCCACATTGGGCGGAAGCTTATGGCGCCGCATGGGCTTCTCTGACATCGTTGCACTTTTTATGGCCATGGACAGCTACGTTGAGCTTTTCGAGGGCGGCATAGTCCCCTTGGAAGAATTCGTGGGCATGAAGTACGATAAGGATCTTCTGGTGCGGCTCATTGTGAAAAAGCAGCCTGGCGCATTTGCCTATCAGGCGGTACGTAAACAGCGCACTGATTTGCCTTCGCTCAACTGTGCTGCGGCGAAGTTGGGCGATGAATATCGCGTGGTAGTGGGGTCGCGTCCTGCGCGCGCCATGATTCTTCGCGACGATCAGGGCATCTTGGCTAACGGTATTACGGAAGAAAGTGCTGCCTCTTTTGCTGAGTATGCTGCGAACACCGTTCCTGTGTCGGGAAACATGTGGGGTAGCGCCGAGTATCGTAAGGCGTTGGTCCCAGTGCTTACACGCCGCACCCTAATGACTTTGGGGGAGGTGTTGTAATGGAAATCAAAATCAAACTGAATGGAAAGATGGTTTCCGACGATATCCCAGCCGATATGCTTTTGATTGATTTCGTCCGCGCTCATAACTGTTTCAGCGTTAAGCGTGGGTGCGAAACGTCGAGCTGCGGTTTGTGCACAGTGCTGCTTGACGACCAGCCTGTTTTGTCTTGCTCAATGCTGGCCGCTCGTGCGAATGGCCATAGTGTGTATACCTTGGAGGGATTGCAGGAAGAGGCTTCTGAGTTTGTGGGTTACATTGCCGACCAAGGCGCCGAGCAGTGTGGCTTTTGCAACCCTGGCTTTGTGATGAACACCATTGCTTTGCTTCGCGAAAACCCCGATCCCACGGATGAGGAAATCCTGTCATACCTTAGCGGAAATCTGTGTCGTTGCTCGGGTTACGTGGGCCAGCAACGCGGTATTCGCAACTTCTTGAACAGCAGGAAATCGCAGGAGGCTGAACGTGAATAGACCCGAATACCAATCTGTGGGCAAGTCCGTTCGAAAAAAGGACTCGCTGCAGTTGTTGCTGGGCAAGCCTGTTTACACCGACGATATTGCCCCCGATGCGTTGGTGGTGAAATTGCTTCGAAGCCCTCACGCCAATGCCATTGTTGAAACCATCGATGTCTCAAAGGCCAAGAAGCTTCCTGGTGTTGTGGATGTGTACACGTGGGAAGATGTGCCTAACGAGCGTTTTTCAAACGCGGGTCAAACGTACCCTGAAACCAGCCCGTACGACCGCCTAATTATCGACCGTCATGTGCGGTTTGTGGGTGACGTGGTTGCTATCGTTGCCGCCGAAACTGAAGAAGCTGCCGAAAAGGCCCTTGGGCGCATTAAGGTTACGTATAACGTGCTGGAACCGGTGTTGGATTTCCGCGCAGCCAAAGACAACCCTGTGCTGGTGCACCCCGAAGACAACTGGCATATGCTGTGCGACCTGGGTGGAGACAACGCTCGCAACTTGGTAGGTGGCACCGCCGATGCCGATGGCGACGTGGAGGCGGTGCTTGCAGATTGCGATATTGTGCTGGAGCGTACCTACCATACGAAAGCCTACAACCAGGCCATGATGGAAACGTTCCGTACCTTTACTCAGCTTGACCGCTATGGCCGCTTGCATGTTATTTCCTCTACACAGATCGTATTTCATGTACGTCGCATTTTGTCCAATGCATTGGGCATTCCGAAAAGCCGCATTCGCGTAGAAAAGCCGCGTATCGGTGGCGGCTTTGGCGCAAAGCAGACTGCGGTTTGTGAGGTGTATCCTGCGTTTGTTACCATGAAAACCGGACGCCCTGCAATGTGTATTTTTTCGCGCAAGGAAGCGCAGACCTGTGGCTCTCCGCGCCACGAAATGGAAATCTCTGTGCGTTTGGGCGCCAACAACGATGGGCGCATTCGCGCACTGGCTGTTAACACGCTTTCTAATTCAGGTGCGTATGGCGAACATGGCTGGGCCACGGTTGGCTTAACCGGTCACAAATCCATTCCGCTGTATACGGGGTCGCTCGAAGCCTTCAAGTTCACCGCTGATGTGGTGTACACGAATATGCAGCCTTCTGGTGCATATCGTGGCTTTGGCGCGACGCAGGGTCAGTTCGCTGTTGAAACCACGGTGAACGAACTTGCTGAAAAGCTGGGCATAGACCCTATCGCCATTCGCGAGCAGAACATGGTGCGTGAGGGTATGGCCATGCCTGCTTACTATGGCGAGGTTACCAATTCCTGCGCGCTCGATCGCTGCATGGAGCGTTGTGCTGAACTGTTTGATTGGAAAGCAAAGTACCCAGTACGTGAAATGGGTAATGGCAAAGTGCGCGCTGCTGGCGTAGGCATGTCCATGCAGGGTTCTGGCATTTCCGGCATCGATGTTGGTTCTGTTACCGTCAAGCTGAACGATGACGGTTCGTTCATGATGCTTATTGGTGCCGCCGATATGGGCACGGGCTGTGACACCATTCTTGCCCAGATGGTCGCTGAGCATATGGAGTGCTCCGTTGAAAACGTTTCCGTATTCGGTGCCGATACCGATGCTTCCCCGTACGATTCCGGTTCGTATGCTTCTTCTACCACCTACGTTACGGGTATGGCTGTTGAAAAGGCATGCATTCAGCTAAAGGAAAAGCTGTGCACGATTGCCGCCGACATTCTCGAATGCGAGCCCGAGGAGCTGCGGTTTGAAGGCGGGTGCGTATTGCAGGAAGGCACAGGCAAGAAGGTTTCCTTGCAAGAGATTGCTGTTAAGAGCCAGTGCAGCAACCGCGAGGCTCCCGAGGCTACCGCTATGCACTCTTCGCCCGTTTCCCCGCCACCTTTTATGGTGGGCATGGCAGAAATCGAGCTGGATCGGGAAACCGGCGTGGTAGAAGTGCTTAACTATGCCGCTGTGGTTGATTGCGGTATTCCCATCAACCCTGCCTTGGCGCGTGTCCAGGTTGAAGGTGGCATCGTCCAGGGTATCGGCCATACGCTTATGGAAGACGTAACCCGGACCGCAACAGGTAGAATTCGCGAATCGAGTTTGTTCACGTATCGTTTGCCTACCCGTTTGGATACGGGGCACATCAACGTGGAATTTGAGAATTCGTATGAGCCTACCGGGCCGTTCGGTGCGAAATCCATCGGCGAAATCGTCATCAATACCCCCGCACCTGCGATCACTCAAGCGATTTATCGAGCAACAGGCGTTTGGCATCGCGAGTTACCGATTTTGCCGGAACATATCCTGCTTGCGAAACTGGAGGAATAACCATCCTTTGCGACTATTTGCATATCCAACCTGGCCTTACAGCCATAATCGGTGGCGGTGGTAAAACAACGCTTTTGCGCGTGCTTGCCAATGAACTGTCTGCGCAAGCCCGTGTAATTGTTGCTACCAGCACAAAGATGATGACGCCGGAGTGGTGTCCGGCTTTGATCGATCCTTCTCTCGGTGAAGTGCAAGAGGCTCTTTCAAGCAGCCCTGTGGTATGTGTTGGGTCTATCCAAGAGGAAACAGGAAAGATGACTCAATCTTCCTTGGCTTTTCCCGAGCTGCTAAGCTTGGCCGACTATGTGCTGGTGGAAGCCGATGGAGCGAAAATGCTTCCCTTGAAGGCGCACGCTGAATATGAGCCGGTTATTCCCGAGTGCGCAAGCTCAGTGGTATGTGTGGCAGGTGTTGACGGTGTGGGTTTGCCTGTTTCGGAAATATGCCATCGCCCTGACCGCTATGCGGAACTAGCTGGAATTTCGGTAGAAAGCCAGGTAACGCCTGAAGCGGTTGCAGCGGTTTTGAATGCCGAGAGCCTTCATGACATGCTGCTTATCAACAAGGTGGAGGATCCTGCCCAATGGCGGTTGGCCGAGCGTATTGCCTTGCGGTGCAAAACGCCTGTAGTTGCAGGAAGTCTTAAGAACGGTGAGTTCCGGTGCTTGCGATAATCCGTGGAGCTGGTGATATCGCTACCGCTATCGCCCTTCGGCTGTGGAGGTGCGGCATTTCGGTTGTTATGACCGAAATTGAGCAGCCGCTTACCGTACGTCGTACCGTCGCTTTTAGTGAAGCGGTGCGTTTAGGGCAAATGCAGGTGGAGGGTGTTTTGGCAATATGCGTCCGGGATGTCGTCCAGGCGAAGGAAGTTCTCGAACGAAAAAATGCCATCCCTGTTTTGGTCGATCCCGATTGCCGCTGCATTGAGCTTAAGCCTGATGTGGTTGTTGATGCCATTTTGGCAAAACGTAATTTAGGCACTTCCATGGACATGGCTTCCGTTGTAGTGGGCGTGGGCCCTGGCTTCACAGCAGGGAAAGACTGCCATGCGGTAGTGGAAACCATGCGCGGTCACACTCTCGGGCGAACGTATTACGAAGGTTCAGCGCTTCCGAATACCGCTGTGCCTGGTCTTGTGGGCGGCTTTGCGGGCGAACGCGTTTTGCGCGCTCCGGCGGATGGCTTGTTTCGCGGTGTTTGCGCGATTGGCGATCATGTCGAAGAGGGGCAAGTCGTTGCTTATGTGGGAGATGCTCCTGTAGTGGCTATGCTTACGGGTGTGCTTCGAGGATTGATAGCCGATGGTGTGCGTGTTTCTAAAGGCTTGAAGTGCGGTGATGTGGATCCCCGCGGTGACGCTTGCTATTGCCGGCTGGTTTCCGACAAAGGTTTGTCGGTGGCAGGTGGCGTATTGGAAGCTATTTTGTGTTTAAGCGGCATACTCGGCAATCGACAATAATGGCAAGGTGAATCATGCGCGATATCGCAGAACATATTGTAGAGGCTCAGGGCGCAGGGCATGACGTTGTATTGGTTACCGTAGTAGGGAGCAGGGGTTCCACCCCGCGCAATGCTGGGTCTCAGATGCTTGTTTCTAAAGCGGGGCTTGTTTGCGGCACTATTGGCGGTGGCGCTATTGAATGCCATGCCATTGCCGAAGCGCGCACCATGGTTGGCAAGGACGTTTGTCGCGTGGAAGATCTTGCTCTTAGACCCCAAGCCGAAAACAGCATAGGTATGGTTTGCGGTGGTGATGCCATTCTTTTGTATGTTCCTATATGTGCGGAAGATGACGCTTGGACCCAGGTGGTAAGCCAGTTGCTGAAGTGCTTCGAGCGACGCACCCCTGCGTATCTTGCATTGGGGTGCCGTGAGGGTGGCTCGCCATTTAAGGGTACCGTTGCTTTGTTCGATGAGCGGGGCGAACTTGTGGCGGGGGAGTGCAGCTTGCCGGGCAGGGAGATTGTTGGCTTGAAGCGGAAGCGCGTCATTGACGGATTCTTCGTAATGCCCATCTCCATTCCTGTGCGCGCCATTGTGTTTGGGGGAGGTCATGTGGGTCGTGCCACCATTGCGGCCCTTGCACAGGTGGGCTTCGCTTGCACTCTTTTCGAGTGCCGCCCTGAGTTTGCCCAATCCGAAGATTTCCCTGACGCAGAGCGGATTATCTTGGGTGATTACGAAGATATTGCTTCGTCTTTGTCATTCGATGAACGCGATTACGTTTTCATTATGACGTATAGCCATGCGTACGATTACGCCATCCTGGAGCAGGCGCTTCGCCAGCCTTTGGCATACGTAGGCTTCATGGGTTCGCGCCGAAAGATTGCCGTAGCGCGTCAGCGTTTGCTGGATGCAGGTGTGTCCGAGGAGCTACTGGACACGGTCCATATGCCCATTGGCTTGGATATAAAGGCGGAAACGCCTGAGGAAATCGCTGTTAGTGTTGCAGCGGAATGCATCTTGCATCGTGCCATGTATTCCGTTTCTTATGGCAACGGCAGTGCTATATGGCGTTCTGACTTCATGGGGGTTCGCCAAGCATAATTGGCTGGTGGCGAAGTGGGTTCTGAGCATTGTTGTTATTGTTGGCTTTGCATTGCTGCCGCTTTCGACGGCAACGGTGGGCGCAATGCTCGTGTGCATTGTTGCGCTATTTGCCCTTTCGGTGTTTAAGCCTGGCATGAAGAAGTCGAAGAAAGCTAAGGCGAAAAACTTGGATTAAGGCTTTTGGCGGCATATTGCTTTGTGAAAGCTTAAGGAGAAACCAATGCTCGATACTAGTAAAACGGCTCCCTCTGTTGATGCTTGGCTGCGTCAGGCGAAGGCCGACCCTGCCGCCGCGGAATGTGGTATGTACTTAACGCATAATGGCGTAGTGCGTGCTACGTCGAAAGCGGAAGCGCGCGGTGTTGAAACCGATGGGGTGGCTCCTGGCCGAAAGGTGGGTGGCATGCTGTTCAGCTACGATGCCGCTAAGGTTCAGGCTGCTATCGAAAACGCCCTTGCTATGCCTGGCATCGGCTATGTGCGCGTTTGGCTTGCAAATGGTGAACTTGCGGTAGGTGACGATATTATGTACGTCCTTATTGGTGGCGATATTCGTCCACGCGTAGTTGATGCGCTGCAAGCCTTGGTGGGCGCCATTAAAAACGAATGTGTCACCGAAATCGAACGCGAAGCCTAGTCTTGCTGGATTTGCATTTTGCAGCAACAACTTGCAATGAAAACAAATACAGCCTTTCGGTTCAGGGAGCGGGTTAATCAGCTTCCTTTTCTTTTGGGGTTTTGGTGCTTCGACTGGTCGAAATGACGCGTTCCCCTTTAGCGAATAGGGTAGAATGCCCTATTCGCGTATCGTGTTATTAACATTTCAAAGCTAACGCATTCGGCGTTTTAAAATGACTTCATTGGCAGGGCAAGCATCGCAGCTAAGTCGTTTGCTATAAGCAGAGCGATCACAATCATCGGGGATCGGAGATATCCATGCAGGTAACCGAAACTATCAAGTATGTAGGCGTAAACGATCATGATATCGATTTGTTTGAAGGGCAGTACGATGTTCGCGAAAACGGTATGGCGTACAACAGCTACGTTGTTATCGGCGAAAAGGTGGCGGTAGCTGACACGGTTGATGCTCGTTTCGTTGACGAATGGCTGGGTAACGTTGAAACCGCTCTTGATGGGCGCACGCCTGATTACCTTGTGGTGCATCATATGGAGCCCGACCATTCGGCTGGCATCGTTGCGTTCATGGATCGCTATCCTGACGCGCAGATTGTGGCTTCGAAGATGGCCTTCAAGATGATGGCTGCTTATTTCGGCACCGATTTCTCCGATTGCCAGATTGTGTGCAAGGAAGGCTTTGAGCTTGATCTTGGCGGTCGCACGCTTCGTTTTATCGGCGCTGCCAACGTGCATTGGCCCGAAGTCATGTTTTCCTATGATTCGCAAGACAAAGTGCTGTTTTCCGCAGATGCCTTTGGCAAGTTTGGAGCAAACGATATCGAAGATCCTGAAGGCTGGGCTTGCGAAGCACGCCGCTATTATTTTGGAATCGTGGGCAAGTTCGGCAAGAACGTACAGGCTGTTCTGCAGAAGGTTGCTGCGTTTGATGTCGAATGCATCTGTCCGCTTCATGGCCCTGTGCTCTCTGAAAATCTGGCGTATTACGTGGAAACGTACACCACATGGGCGCATTACGAGCCCGAAAACAGCGGCGTAGCCATTGCCTATGCCAGCGTATACGGCCACACCAAGCAGGCTGCAGAAGAGCTGGCACGTGCCCTTGAGGAAAGAGGACAAACCGTTTCGCTCTTTGATCTGGCGCGTGATGATATGGCCGAAGCAGTGGAGGATGCATTTCGCTACGATCGTTTGGTGCTTGCAAGCATCACGTATGAGGGGGATATCTTCCCGTTTATGACCACGTTCATCCATACGCTTGCCGAGCACGCGTATCAAAACCGCAAGGTGGCCTTCATCGAATCTGGCACCTGGGCTCCGGTAGCCGCCAAGGCAATGCGTGCGCAGATGGAACAGATGGCCGGTATCGAGTTTGCGGAAACGGTTGTTACCGTGCGTGGTTCAGTAGATGATGCTGCGCGTGTCCAGATTGCCGCTCTGGCTAATGAGCTCGCTAGTTAGCCTAATTCACCGTAATGGCGCCCTTCATGCCTTGGTTGGAATCAAAATACGAGGGCAAAGATGCGCGATTCGAGAAAATGCGTCCATCAAAAGAAAGGCGCAAAAACGTTCTGGACTGCAACGTGGTTGGCTCCGAAAGGGAAGACCCTGCGCAGGCGCCTACGACATTCCCAAAGGCACATTGCCAAGCTCCGTTCCGACAAAGTCCAGCAGAGTGCCAAACGCGAGATCAAGCGCCGCTACAGGGTTGTGCAATCTTTCCGCTCGAGGGAATTGATGCTGCGCCTGTCGCGAGCGAGTCTCATGGAGGTCGAGGGGCAGTGGCGTTAGCAGCACGTATTCTCCGAGGCTTCGGCCGCTGTGGACTTCGCCGAGGCACCAGACAGGCGGGTCCCGGTACATGAGAGGCGTCGTTACCGTGTCCACGCGCGCCCTGGCGCCTGCCTTCGGCTTGCGATCCTCAGCGCTGCTAGCGCCGCCACAGCGCGTAAAAGCTTCCCAGCTCGCCGTGAAGCAGCTCAATGCGTACGTCGAAGGCGTCTTCGACCGCCGCTAGCACTTCGGCCTCTTGCGGCGCTCCTTGGGCTAGTAGCTTGCCATCACGCATGACGCATACCTCGTCGGAGTACCTGAGCGCCAAATCGATGTCATGGATCACCGCGACGACGGTTTTGCCATGTTCCTCTTTGAGCGAGCGCATCAGCTCCATTACCTCGTAGCACGCGGACACGTCGAGAAACGAGGTCGGCTCGTCGAAGAGCACAACGGGCGTGTCTTGCGCCAGGACCATGGCGATGAAGGCGCGTTGCCGCTGGCCGCCGGAAAGCTCGGCTACCGGGCGCTCGGCAAGGTCTGCCAGCCTACACGCCTCAAGCGCCCGCTCCACTGCTTCGTAATCGGCAGCATCCATTGTCGCGAGTATCCCGTGATGTGGGTACCTACCACAGGCCACCAATCGCCGCACGCTCATGGACGGTGCGGCGTGCTCCTGCGTCAGCAAGCTTAACAGACGCGCGCGTTCTTTGGAGGAGAGCACGCTGACATCGCGCCCCATCACGCTGATGCTGCCCTTCCAGGGCTTGCAGATGCCGCTCGCAAGCTTAAGCAGCGATGATTTGCCGCAGCCGTTGGGGCCGATGATGCTCGTTACCTTGCCTTCAGCGAGCTCGAGGGTCAGCTTGCTGAACAAGGCACGCTCGCCGTAGCCAAAGGACACGTCGCTCAGCTGTACGCTAGCCATTGAGGCCTCTCTTCCCGCGGCGCAAGATCAGGTAGACGAAGAATGGCCCGCCTAGTAGCGACAAGACAATGCCGACGGGAATCTCATATGGGGAGAACATCGTTCGGGCGAGCAGATCGCACAGGCACACCAGCAGCCCGCCCAACAGCGGCGCCATCGCAAGGACGCGGCGGTTGTCGTGGCCCACCAGCGTGCGGACCGCGTGCGGGACGATGAGCCCCACGAATCCGATGAGACCTGCAAAGCTCACTGCGCAACCCGCGAGCGCGGCGGCAGACACCAGCGCGACAAGTCGTGTGCGTCGGACGTTGAGGCCAAGGGAGTGCGCCTGATGTTCGCCCAGCGAGAGCAGGTTGAGCTGCGTGCCCTGCAACAGGCCGAGCACCAGCACCGCGCAGATCGCGCAGCTGGGGACGATGAGCTCGTCCAGTTTGACGCCGGACAGGCCGCCGATTAAGAATCCGGAGGCTCCCACGTAGGCATCCGGATTCACGATGAGGATCGTGTTCATGCCTGCAGTGAAGATCGACGTGAACGCCATGCCGGCGAGCACGACGGTGAGGCGTGACGAGCCCCCAAGGCCCGCTACAGCAAAGATGAGCCCCGCCACGCACAGCGCGCCGAGGAAGGCCGCTACGGGAGCGAGCCCAAAGGCGTTGGGGAACGTGCACGCCGCCAGCAGCACGAAGAAACCCGAGCCAGCGTTCACACCGATTATGTTCGGGCTGGCGAGGGGGTTGTCGAGCGCAGCTTGGATGAGCGCACCTGCCTGCGCGAGCGCGGCGCCGGCAAGAAGCGCGGCGAGCACGCGCGGCAGACGGATGTTCCAGATGACGTTTGCCGCTGTCTGATCAGCATCCGCGCCAAAGGCGAGCGCGAGCACGTCATCTATGCCAACGGAGGTAGAGCCGATAACGATGCCGAGCACCGCGGTGCATCCCAGCAGCACCGCTGCGGCAACCATTGCCACCACGAATCGTCTGTTTGCTTGCAAGGCATGCCTGCGCTCCCCGTGTAAGCTTGTTGTCTGTATTTCCTTCAAGATCAGGTGCTACTTCTGCTCGTGTTGGTCCTCGTAGAGGGCCTTGTACAGCTCCTCGTACGCGTCATCCCAGTTATTGTTGGGTTTGTAGAGGAACAGCTTGGGGTCGAGCGTGATGACGCGACCCTTCTTGACGGCGGTGAGCTCCTTCCAAGCCGGGTTAGCCGCGGTCTGGTCTTTGAGGGCCTTTTGCGCTGCCTCGTCGGAGTCGCCCATCGGCAGCAGGAAGATGAAATCGGGGTCGGCCTTGACCAGGGACTCCAGGCTGTAGTCGGACAGCAGGCTCTTGTCGGCGTCGGTGATGTTGCTCGCGCCTAACTCGGCGAGCATGGTGCCGGTCTGGGTCGAGGACGCCTGGACGCGCGTGCCGCCGGAGTACGTGGTCAGTACCGCGACGCTGCCGGCGCTCTTGCCCTCGGACTTCTTCTTGATGGCGGCAATGTTCTCGGCGACGTTAGTGCCGTTTTCTTCGTATGCCTTGGTGTCACCAGTGATATCGCAGCAGGTTTTGAGCATGCGCAGGTAGTCGTCGAAGGTGGTCACGTTGAAGTATGCTACGGCGATGCCCGCCGCCTGCAGGGTGTCCTTGAGGTCGGTCTGTGCGACACCGCCGCCGCGGCCGGAGTTTGCACCAGTCAGGATGACGAAGTCAGGATCGAGGGCGATGATGGACTCCGCGTTGAGAGAAGAGAAATCGCCGACCTTTTCCGCCTTGGATTCGATGTGGTAATCGGAAAATGCATCGCTGGACGCGCCGACGAGCGTGCCGCCGGCAAGCTCCCAGATGTTCGCAAAGCTTCCCATGCCCGCGACGACGCGGTCGTGGGAGCTTACGGTTACCTGGTTGCCCAGATCGTCCGTGAAGGTGTAGCCGGCCTCCTGGCTTGTCGCGCCCTGCTGCGCGCCGTCGTTACCGGAGCTATTGCCAGAGCATCCGACCATCGCGCTCCCACTTGTCGCCAGGACCAGTGCACACATCCATGCGCAGGTCTTTGTTGCGATTCTCTTTATGCGATTCTCCTTGTTTCGTTGGTGCGGCTGCCGATCGTGGCGCCGCTGGTTTTCGTTGGTTGATTGCTCGCCGGTCTCGTGTCGCTGTCGAGCAGCGGGCTCTTGTCGTCAGAGCTTAGGCGTCCATGCAGCCGAGCTTCTGCCCGTAGGCGCAGTAGTCGTCTTGTGCCATGTAGTCGCCGTCGTGGTAGTACGCCGCGCGCGCCCTGCAGCCGCCGCAATGCTTCTTGTGCTCGCACTCGCCGCAGTTGCCGCCGTAAGCCTGCGTGCGCAGACGCTCGAACACGGGGCTCGTTGCCCAGATCTCATCGAAGGGTTGTTGCCGCACATCGCCGGCGTCCTCGGTCATGTACGCGCATGGGCGCACGATGCCCTCGCTGCCGATAACGCAGTAGGTGAGGCCGGCCAGGCAGCCGCGTGTGTAGCGGGTTGGGATGCCGAGCTGGTCGGCAACGCGCGTGAACTGCGGCGCGCAGGTGGGTTTGACGTCGATGTCGACGTCTGCGGCCTTGCGCATGATGTCTTGGAGCAGCGCTTCGTTCTCGAGTACCTTGAGGCTCGTCTCCTCGATGTACTTGCCGCGCCCCACGGGGATGAGAAAGAAGATCGAGTGGTTGACCGCGCCGATGCTTTGCGCAAAGTCCGTGATGTCGCAGATCTCGTCGCGGTTCCAGTTGACCACGGTGGTGTGGATCTGGAAGTCGAGGCCCGCGCGCTTGCATGCCTCGATGCCCGCGAGGGTGTCTGCGTGGGCGCCCTCAACGCCGCGGAAGGCGTCGTGCTTTGCCGCGTCGAGGCTGTCGATGCTGATGCCCATGGAGCACGCACCGGCCTCCTTGAGTTTGCGTGCGACCTCGTCGGTGATCAGCGTGCCGTTGCTGCCGAACACAGGGCGCAGACCCTGGGCCGCGGCGTGCGCCACGAGCTCGAAGATGTCATCGCGCATGAGCGGCTCACCGCCGCTGAAAATCATGATTTTGAAGCCGGCGCGCGCGATCTGCTCGATCATCGCCTTGCCCTCGACCGTTGTTAGCTCGCGGCTGTCGCAGTCCGCTGCGTCCTGATAGCAGTGCTCGCACTTGAGGTTGCACTTGTTGGTCGTCATCCATGAAACGATCATCGTCTTTCCTCTCTCGAAACTGAGTGAGGATGTTAACGGGCGACGCTACGTCATGGTCAAGTGCTGCACGAGAAAAAGTTGGCGAGCGGCGCGGCATGCCGATCAAGGCTGTGATCTGGTCGGGCACCCTGTTTGGGGCCTGGTTTTTCATTGACAGAAATAACTTGTACTTCTGCAAGTATGAGTGGGTCGTGCGTCAGGCCTGCTCGTGCAGCGCTTCGAGCGCGTCTTTGAGGAAGCTGAGCGTTCTGCGTTGGATGCCCGCGTAGAAGTCTCGACCGTACTTCTTGGGGCCTTGTGTGCGTTGGTTGGCAAGGCGCTTGAGGCCGGTCAGGGCGCTGGGCATGCCGCCGAGGCGCTCGAAGCGCGCTGCCAGCTCGCGGCCGCGCTCGTCTCGGGGCTGCACGCCGTCGTGCATGGCCTCGATGGTGTCGCCCATGAGCTCGTGCCAGCGGTTGATCACCTCGTGGGTGAGCTCTGGGACGCTGCTTTCGTCGCAGCCCTCCCCGTTGATTGCCATCCACAGCACGTCCTCACGGTTCTGCATATCGCTGATGGCTTGGGCGAAGTCGCTCCACCGCACGCTCTCGCTCGCAGCCAGGTGCTCTTTGAGGTTGCTGATGGTGTTGATGCTACGCAGGATCTCCATGCTCTCGCGTTCCAGTTCGCACATGCGATGGTCAAGCGCGCCGGAGAGCTTCTGACAGTCGTCGATGCCCTCTGCTTCCTTGATCTGCGTGAGCGAGAAGCCGAGGAACTTGAGGGTGAGGATGCGATAGAGGCGCTCCTCGTCGTCGGTCGAATAGAGGCGCTGGTTTTGCTCGCTTTTGGAGCTGGGGTGCAGCAGGCCCTTTTGGTCGTAGTACTGGATGGTGCGCACGGTCACGCCCACGCGACGGGCGAGTTCGCCAACTGTCATCAGATCATCTTTGTATGTAGGCATGCCGTGCTCCTCTCGCACGCGGAATCGCAAAGTTGTTTAGCAATCTATTATCGCGCGCGACGTTACGTCACCGTCAAGTGCCCATGTGGCGATTGCCGCTGTTTCGCTGCAACCCGATGGTGTCGACTTAGTTTGGCGCCTACGCGGGGCCTGGGGCTCGATAATACTGAAGCGAAGCTCGTTGTTTGCTGCATGGCATATAAGGCGGGACAGGGTCGTTCTCCTACGAGTACTTGCGGCTCAAAAGTCCTGCAGTGCCCCGTGTCTCAAAGCAAAATTGCCTGAATAATTAATCATTCAGGCAATTGCTCAATATGCCCAAATACGGCAAGATACGCGGCGCCATTCGGTGATATTCGAGGTTACCGAAACTGCGGAAACCGATTTTCGCTTCTATGTATTCCCGTTGGTGAACTGGGCAAATGCAGTTGACAGAGGGTCTGGAGGCCGTTATTCCCGTTATTTCGCTGATGGCTTTGCTCTGCGGCGATGCCGAAACAGTATCAGGCAGTACTCGGCAGCACCAAAATGCGAGTTCAGAAGCCATTTCCCGCTACTCCCGCTCTACAGTGCCAACGGGCTTAGGCGTCAGGTCGTAGCAGACGCGGCAGATGCCGGGAACTTCGGCGGTAACGCGTGCAGTGATGCGCTTCAGCAGCGCCCAGTCAAGCTCGGGAACTTCAGCGGTCATAACGTCAACGGTGTTGATGCAGCGAATGATGCAGGACGCTTATTGGAACCCATGCAGAGCTCCTTTGAATTCGGTTGGAATGCGTCGTTGTTAGCACGACGCATATTTCATATCTGTTATTTATATCCAGTTGGGAACATTTTCCCTGATTGGGTAATGCATTTGCTCCGAAATTGATTTGGACCTTCTGCGACTCTGCGGGTGCGGATCACAATTAATAGTTTCGTCTACGCTTTATCCTGCTATTTGCATACACGGCACTTCCCAGCGCCACAATGGCGGCTATAAGAAGGGTGTAACAAAAACCGACACTTGTGCCGTTTGCCGTGTTGGGGGAAGGCGAATCTGCCTCCTGCGCAGTTCCTGATTTGTCGTTAGAGTTGACCTGCGACTTATCGCTGCCATTTGTTCCGCTCTGATCGCTATTGTCTGGCGCGGACGGAGTGTCGCTCTTCTCAACGAATTTCCAGGAGCCGGTGAAGGTTACATTGCCTTCTGAATCTGCCGTGGTCATATCGGCGATGGCTGAATCCCTGTCGTAGCCCATAAAAATCCAGGTGCCGTTGGCAACATCTACGGTTGTCTGGGATGGCGTAATAGCGTTTACTGCATCGTTATACACATAGTTTTTTGTGTCTTTAGGAAGTACCGCTAAAACCTCGCTTGGCAGCTGTTTGTCGGAAGAAGTGCTGCTGAACGTGTACTTAGCGCTGAATTTCTTGAAGACTTTTTTGAATTGAGCCTTGTAAACAACGTCACCCGTGACATCTTCGATCGCGGTGTGCCATGAATCGAACACGTAGTCGTACTTGTCGTCTGACGGTTTCGTAGGAGTGGGCACCGTAATTTGGTCTGCTTTCGTGCCGATTTCGTACCAGTCTTCGCTATAGATGGTGGTGCCGTCTTCATTCGCGAAGGTGATTTTCACCAAAGACGGTTTTGCGGCGGCAACCAGGTAAACCTTGCCATCGGAGCCGATGCTGGCGTAGTTGGCGTACTCATTGCGCTGCTCTTTTGCCTGCGTTGCGTAGCGGGAGTCTTCGTTATCAAGATACCAGCCGTCAATTTTTTTGTTGGTCACGTCATCGGGTTTGCCCAGGTAAAGCTCGTCCATGTCTTTTGCGGCTGACAATTTTGCAACAGAGCCGTTCAGGTAGACATCGGAAGCCGCCTTGTCTGCGATGTTGTTGCACAGCTTGGTGTTGGTGATGGTGGTGCCTGCACCTTCACCGGAATTCGATTCCGCCGCAAAGCCTCCGCCGTAATTTGTTGCCTCGTTGCCCGTGATGGTGCATCCGTCGATGGTCAAGCTGGTGAAGCTACCATACGATGCAACGCCGCCGCCTACCGCGGCGCTATTCTTCTTTATCGTGCAGTCGCGAATTTCAGCTGCGGCAGGTGATTTCATCTTCATTGCAAGCACGCCGGCGCCATAGCCTTCGTCCTGGTTCGCTTTGTTGTTGGTTATGGTGGTGTTCTTAAGGAATAAGCCCGGCTTTTCGGCAGCGCCTACGTTTGGGGTGGTGGCGCACAGGCCGTATGGGTTAAAGAAATACGCGGAAGAAAGAACGCCTGCGCCATCGTTTGCTTCGTTTCCGCTAATGGTACCGTCAAGGTGTGCTTGCCGGCACCGAAATCGCTCGACGCATTATGCGAAATCTCGATTGTGAGGTTCTGACATCCAGCAAAGACGGGCAATTGGTCTCAGCGGGTCAGACCTTCTTTACGGTGCGGGGACCAGCGGCGGATTTGCATGCTGCATGGAAAGTGTGCCTTAACGTGTTCGATCATTTGTCGGCTGTTGCTACGGAAACACGCAGTATGGTCGATGCGGTTCATGCGGTAAACCCTGAATGCGAAGTTCTGACCACGCGTAAAAGCATGCCTGGCGCAAAGGACCTTCTTATTTGTGCGGTAATGGCGGGCGGTGCGTTTCCTCACCGCCTTGGGCTGTCGGAAACCGTGTTGGTATTCGAGCAGCACCTTGCGTTTTTTGGTGGGTTCAACCGTTTTGTCGAAGAAATGCCTCGCATTAAGACACGGTGTGTGGAAAAGAAGCTGTTTGTAGAGGCGGATGCAAAACGCGCCATAGCACTTGCGAGGGCAAGCGCAGGCGGGCACGGGGTTGATGGAATCCAGCTTGATAAAGTTCCAGTTTCCGAATTGGCGGAGTTGGTTCGTCGGATACGCGATATCGATCCCCGAATCACGATTATCGCCGCTGGTGGCATCAATCCTCAAAATGCAGGCGCCTATGCTGCATGCGGCGTTGACGGTTTGGCTACCACGGCGCCGTTTACGGCTAAGCCCGTGGATATGAGTGTCTGCATGAGGCCATTGGAGTAAACATCCGTAAAGATGTTTCCATCATAATTTGCGGCTGTGAGCAAGTGTCTATGGGTCGCCTTTTCGGTGCTTCAAGCACGAAAGCCGTTCACCGAGAGAACTGAACAGAGGACATCTGGAATCATGCGTTCTGCGAAATAGCGCCTGATGTTTAGGCAAGATTGACCCTAAATTAACTTGGATTTTTATCGTAAACTTTCGAGTCAATTGTTATCGGTGGAGTTTTATGGCGGTGCGGTACGACCTTGACAATAGGGGAGGTCTTTCCAAATATCAGTATCTTCATCGTTGCATTCGCAGCGATGAAGAGGTTAAGCACCTTGCCGCAGAGCAGGGGAAAAGCCTTGATATGCTTTCAGATTATTGTGCTCATCCTAGTGCGAAAAGCTCCCATTGCGTCGTGGTGAATTTTGCCTCAATTCCAACTGGTCATGTTGTCGTTGCGATTGAGCTTTTGGAAACGATTTTCCAAAAGGAGATCCTTGCTCATCAGCGTTGATTGGCTTGAAAACAAATGCGTGAATCGACCCTATTGCTCTGGTGCTGGTGCGGTTACTTTCGTGATGCGGCGATGAAAAAACTCGGCATTGCCGTACATGATGTAGCGCAGAGATGGTGTATTTGGCGAGCTCTTTCATGTGAATGACGCGGATGGCAATTTGGCTCTTCTTCCTGAGGGGATGGACCTAGGTGCTGCCACTATGGTGAGCGACATGGTGCCGACGGGGTTTCACGGGGCTGAACTCGCCGATATCCAGTTCGGTGATGATGTTGCGGTAATTGGTATTGGCCCGGTTGAGTTGATGGGTGAAGCCGGTTGGTGCGCCCAATCCATGCAACTTCGGCTTTGAGATTCCGACTATGTAGGTAGCGAAGTTTAAGCCGTTAATTCGGAAATACCGACCATGCGCCTTGCTTGTCGCATGGGCAATCGGAGCCTCTGTAGGAAAATAAACGCGCATATTCTTTTGCGAGCATGCCGATTTCTGAAAGGACACCACCATGCGTTTTGCGAAGAAGATTCTTTTTATTATTGCAGGCAGTGTATGCCTTGCGCTTGGCTTTATTGGAATGTTCGTGCCGGTGCTGCCCACAACGCCGCTTGTGCTGCTTGCAGCGTTTCTGTTTTCACGTAGCTCGGAGCGCCTTAGTTCCTGGATTGCTCAAACTCCAATTTATCGAGCATACGTTGAGCCCTTCAAGCAAAGCGGTGGTATTTCGCTGCCTAGGAAGATGAGGATCCTGGCCATCTCCTATTCGGTGATGGGCCTTAGTGCGTTTCTGGTCCAAAAGCCCGTTGTGTGGGTTGTGCTAGCTGCTGTTGCGGTTTTCCTGGCGGTTTTAATGCTGGCGATTATTCCCACCATTCCTAAGGAAAGGGAACTTGACCATGGTGACGGCCTCGAGCTTGATTCTGTTGCCAGAGTACGTGAGCGCGACTAGTGGTTTTATCCCAGCGCAACGTCGAGAACCATCATCAGGCTGAACCCGATGGCAAAGAACACCGTGCCAAGGTTAGAATGCTTGCCTTGAGATAGTTCCGGCATCAGTTCTTCGACCACCACATACAGCATGGCTCCTGCTGCAAAGCTTAAAAGATAAGGCAGTGCCGCAATGATGAGCTGTGAGGCAATGATCGTCAGCACTGCACCAATGGGCTCTACGATGCCGGAAACAACGCCACCTGCGAATGCCTTTCTTCTGCTCATCCCTTCTGCTCGAAGCGGCATCGAGATGATTGCTCCTTCTGGGAAATTTTGGATAGCGATGCCGAGGGACAATGCCAAAGCGCTTGCTGCTGTGATCTGCGCATTTCCCGAAAGGAAGCCTGCGTACATTACGCCAACCGCCATGCCTTCCGGGATGTTATGTAGCGTCACTGCCAATACCATCATTGTAGTACGGCTAAGTTTGCTTTTTGGGCCCTCTGACTGTTCGCTGCCTACATGCAGATGGGGGATTAGGTGGTCTAAGGCAAGCAAGAAGAGCACGCCGAACCAGAATCCCGCAAAAGCGGGAACGAACGAAAGCGCTCCCATCGAAGCCGATTGCTCTATAGCAGGAATGAGCAGGCTCCAAACCGACGCGGCAACCATTACCCCTGCGGCAAATCCCGCTAGGCAACGTTGCGTCAGGTTTCCCAGATTGTTTTTCATGAAAAGCACGCAGACAGCGCCCATCGTCGTGCCTAAAAAGGGAATCAGGATTCCAAGGATAGTTTCTATTGGTTTCTCCTTCTTTCGGTTGATTTTCTTGCCTTTGGCGCAGCCTCTTTGATTTGCGTGGATGGAACAACGCGGTACGCGTTCGCGTCGGCCATGATGGCGCACCCCCCCGCTTCGCGGGGATGGAAGCGACTAATTGGTGCGGGTGGTTTGCGCGTTTGGCAATCGAATTGGCGACCCTTCGGAAGAAGCTTTCGGGGGGCGCCAATGGGGTCTTGCTATTTAAAGCTTCGAAAACTCGCCTATTCCTGCACTTTCAATGCCTCGGATAGGCTAACCCGTTTAATCGAGCGTGTATGCATGAGCGCCACAAGGAGATAGGTTGCAAATCCGATGCCTACGCATGCAGCCATGCACCACCAGGGGACGTAGATCTCGATGTTGCCGTTGTAGGAGAGCAGCATTGAACGGAAAATTACGGTGAGTGAGCCGATGATAAGAGGTTGGCACAGCACAAGCGATGCGGCTACGCACAGCGTGACCGAGCGGATGTAAAGATGTGTGACCTCTTTATCGCGGTAGCCGAATACCTTCATATAGCTGATGGAGCGTGCGCTGCGATCGATGACGGCTTTGGTGAGCAGGTACATGAACAGCAAGAAGATGAATACGGCCAAGCCCACCATCATGTCGATCATGGAGTCCATCATGTCTACGAATTGTTCGCCTACCGCGCGCATGTCATCGTGGGTGGTGTCGCTTGCGTAATAGCGAGAATCCAGGGAGAGCGCTTCGTTGCTAACGTATCCGTTGAAGTACGACTTGTTGTTGCTGAACATCGTGTTGAAGTCGTTGATGCTCATGTATACGTTCATATTCGAGTTCGAACCCCAGGTCTCTTCCTGGCCCGAGAAGGTAAGGCTGTGGGTTTTGTCTTCGTACTTGTCGTAGAGGTTTACCTGTTGGTTTTCATTCCAGCCGAATTTGCTTGCAAGGCCCGCACCGAATACGGCTTTGCCATCGCCTATATCAAGATCCTTCCAGTAACGGGAATTTGGCTGAATGCCGTAGACGGCAACGGTTTCGGTGCCGTTGTTGTTTCCTCGGTCGTATTGAAGCTGGTAGACGGCGTATTTCTCTGCTTGGTCAATGGCATCGGTGCCGTTGTCGGTGGTGTTTACGGGATGAATATCGTCATCGTCTATATCGATATCGGCGGCTTTTTCCATTAGGTCGATAGCGTCGTCGCGGTTGCATCCAAGAGCGTCGGCAATGTCATCGATAGATGCATAGAAGGCGTCCTTTTTGCGTTGTGCTTTAGAAAGGGCGTTAGTTGCTGCCTGGGTAGTTTCGACAGAAGGCGACGCCATTGCTTCATGGTATGCATCCTGTGCGGCATCTGCTGCTTCTTCCAATTCGTCTTGCGCGTCTTCTGCGGCGGTAAGCAGCGTACCGTTGATGGACTGTAGGCGTTCGAGTGCGGTCCACGCTTCGCGTTCTTCGGGTGTTCCTTCGAGTTCGAGTGGCGCCTTAAGAGTGTAGGTATGTTCGGCTACGAGGCTTGTTTCCAAGTTATCGGCGTAGTGCGTCATGGTGGGCAGGATAGCCAAACCAAAAAGCAAAAGCAGGCTGGCGAAAGCAATTCCTACGAAGAGTGTGGCGAAGTTGCCAAGGTTTCGCAGGAAAATACGAAGGCGGAAGCGCGCTACGAAGCTCAGACGTTCAGGTAAGCGCACGCCGCGCTTGGTGCCCGATTTCCCGGCAGCTTCGTGACGCAGGAACTGCAGTGGCGTTTTTCCCATTTTGCGCAGAAGGCCCACGAGCGTAATGATGATAAGTGCGGCAGCGGGCACCACGGCGCACTTGAGGAAAATACCCCAGTCCCAGAACACCTGGAACGGAGGCAGGCTGTAGGAGCCGTAGTAAAGCTGGCGCATGGGCTCGGTAAAGAATGCCACTCCGAGTGCGGTACCTAGACCAGCTGCCAAGATGCCTACAATTGCCGGCAGCGCTAGATAGTGCAGGACAATCTCGCTTCGGCGATATCCACTTGCCAGAAGGGTGCCGATGATTGCGCTTTCCTGTTCGATGGTGGCGTTGGTAAGCACCACGAATACGAATGCCATGATAACGATGATGATGTAGAGCAGGGTGGTCCACATGGCCGAATCGCCTTCAACATCGTCTGCGGCGTAGCCAATTCCTTGGTTGGCGTTTGCATCGGTGAGGTCGTCGATATTTGCATCGGCATCCGCCATTGCCTCTGCCATATCTTTTTCGGCATCGGTGCGGTCTGCAACGGAAAGGTTGCGGTTGGCGAAGGTAAACGAGTAGGTGTATGTGGGTGCGCCGCCAGCATCTTTAAGCGTTTCAAAGCCCGCGGGGGAAACTTCGGCAACGCCATAGGTGATGGTGTTCACGGTGAAGTCGGAGTTATTGAGGAAAAGCGCTTGGCTGTCCGGTTGGGTCATGATGCCGCAGACGGTGTAGGCGCTGCCTTCAAGATCGACGGTATCGCCCACATGGATATCGTTGTTTTTTGCAAACACGCGGTCGATGGCAACTTCTTTTTCGGTTGCAGGTTCTGAACCCTCGCAGTAGGCTGCGATGTCTACTTGGGTGCGATGCTTGTAAGTACGCAGTGTGCGTTTGGTCCCATCGTCATTGGGGAGCGTGATGGCGGCATCGATGGAATAGTTATCGAAGAGCGTAACGCCGCCCACGTCTTTGGCTGCATCGCGTGCGGCTTGAAGCTGGTTGTTGGTGGCTTCGAACGAAGTGGCTAAACGGCCGTCTTCGATGGTGTATTCGCCGTGCATGCCATTGATGATCTGGCTGATCGAATGCGCGGCAAGTAGAAATCCCGAGGTCAGAGCAATGGCTCCGCACATAAGCAGAAAGATGCCAAGGTATTTGCCGATGTTGTTCTTGAGTTCGCGGGGGAGTCGTTTGGCGAGTGGTGTCATCGTTCGCCTACCATTCAAGCTCGCAAGCGGGCACAGGCGCTCCATTTGCTGCGTCTTCCGCCAGGCGTCCGTCGCGCAAACGAAGCACGCGGTTTGCCATGCGTGCTATGGCGGCGTTGTGTGTGACGATAATGATCGTACAGCCATACGTGCGGTTCACGCTTTCCATAAGCTCAAGAACCTCTTTCGAGGTTTTGTAGTCGAGGGCGCCTGTGGGCTCGTCGCACAAGATAAGGCCAGGGTTCTTCACCAGCGCGCGTCCGATTGCGCAACGCTGCTGCTGGCCACCTGAAACCTGGCGGGGAAATTTGTTGCGGTGTTCCCATAGGCCAAGCGAATGCAACAGTTCGTCTATGGGGAGGGGTTTCTTGGAAAGGTGCGCTGTGACCTCGATGTTTTCGCGAATGGTAAGGTCGGGGACCAGGTTGTAGAACTGGAAAACGAAGCCAAGTTCACGGCGGCGGTATTCGCCCAAGGTTTTTGCGGAAAGTGACGTGATCTCGCATTCTCCGACGCGGATCGTGCCGCCGTCGGCCCCTTCGAGCCCACCGATGAGGTTCAGGAAGGTGGATTTTCCTGAACCAGAGGGGCCAAGCATAACGCAAATTTCGCCTTTGTTTATGGTTGTGGTAATTCCATCAAGCACTTGGACGCGCGCCTCGTCATTGCCGTAGTGCTTCTTGAGTCCGTTGACCACCAGGTAGGGGGTGTTGCCCTCCATAAGTGCTCCAATCTGTGCAGAAGGCCAACGGAGCGGTCGGTGTGAGAGCAGAGTTAGCCATGGCTAAGTTAGGTTAAGCTAACTTTAGCACAGATGCATAGTGCATACCGAAAGAGAATGATTGGGGAGATTGGGCAATTACCAAGGTTTGGACTTGTTTCTTTTTGCTGTTGAATGAAACAAGGCGCCCGCCGAATGGCGAGCGCCTTGTTTTTGCAAACAAACAAGCTGGTAAAAGCTACTTTTTGATAGACTTGAATGCTTCGGTCTGAGCCTTGATGCCGCGCTCGGCTGCTAGGCGCTCGATGGAAGTTGCGCCGAAGAAGCCATCGATACCAGGAACGTTTTCGATGATGTAAGCCGCATCCTTGGGCTCGGAGATGGGGCCGCCATGGCAGATAACGAGTGCATCGGGGTTGATGTCCTTTACAACCTTTACGATGCCTTCGATGATCTTTGCGCAATCCTCGAGAGTGCGTGCGGTTTCTGCGCCGATGGTGCCACCGGTGGTAAGGCCCATGTGGGCAACGATGATGTCTGCGCCGGCCTTGGTCATTGCTGCTGCCTGCTCTTCATCGAAGACATACGGGCAGGTCAGCATGTCGAGCTTGTGAGCCTCGGCAATCATATCTACCTCAAGGCCGTAGCCCATACCGGTTTCTTCGAGGTTCTTGCGGAATGTGCCGTCGATAAGACCTACAGTGGGGAAGTTCTGAACGCCGTTGAAGCCCTGCTCCTTAAGCTCGGCAAGGTACTTCTTCATTACGCGGAAGGGGTCGGTGCCACATACGCCAGCGAGCACGGGGGTGTCCTTCACAACAGGCAGAACCTCGGCGCCCATTTCAACAACGATCTGGTTTGCATCGCCGTAGGAAAGCAGGCCAGCAAGAGAGCCGCGGCCAGCCATGCGGAATCGACCAGAGTTGTAGATAACGAAGATGTCGGCACCGCCGGCCTCAGCGGATTTAGCCGTGATGCCCGTACCAGCGCCTACACCGAGCAGGATGTTGCCTTCGTCGAGGGACTTGCGGAAGCGGTCGAGGATTTCTGCGCGGGACAATTCAAGCATGGTTTTCTCCTTTTTCCTTGAGGAACTGTTACTTTAATGAGCGTTTTCCAATAAGAGATACTGCCCTTATGGAAAAAGGCCCAATGAAGCTAGGGTTGCGGTGCCGCTTGGGGCACCCTCTGTAATAAAAAGACGAGAACTAGGCGTTCTCGTCTTTTTGTATCGTTATTGATTCATGAGGTCGATCAGCTTTTGTGCTGCGGCGATGGCGAATTCGTCGTCGTTAACATGAGCATCCATTTCGATGAGCTCAGCCTTTGTCGGGTCGATCTCATCGCGAAGTACTTGGAACAATGCCGCATCTTCTTCGGGACCGTAGAACGGCTGGCCTTCTGCGTCGATCATCGAAACGCCCTTCAAAGGCAACATAACGGCGCACGGGCCGATAGACATGTTCACCTTGCTTGCGATGGCGCGCCCAATTTGCTCGTTTTCTTCAACCGTGGTGCGCATAAGCGTAACGGTTGGGTTGTGCTTGTACAGGTTGCGAGACTGGTAATGCTCGGGGACGGTATCCCACGGGCCGAAATTCACCATGTCGTCAGCGCCTACGGACACCACAGCGGGAATACCGTTAAGGGCAGCAGCACTGCAGCGATCGGGGCCAGCGTTAAGAACGCCGCCAGCAATTTCATCGCACCATTCGGTGGTAGTCAGATCGAGTACGCCTTTGATGAAGCCGCCGTTGATCAGTGATTCCATGCATTTTCCGCCCGTGCCAGTTGCATGGAATACAAGTACTTCATAGCCGTTTGATTCCAGGTATGCCTGTGCTTTCTGGATAGCGGGCGTGGTAACGCCGAACATGGTTGCGGCCACAAGTGGTTTGGAATCTTCGTGCTTGGGAGCAGTGTGCTCAAGCATGCCTGTCATAGCGGCAACCGCGTTGTTGAAGATCGTTGCAGAGAAGGAATTGATGCCCGCAACGTCAACGATGGAGGGGAACATGGCAATGTCGGATGCGCCGACGTACGGCGAAGTATCGCCTGATGCCATGGTGGATACCATAACCTTGGGAACGCCTACCGGCAGCTTGCGCATGCCTGCGGTTGCGATTGCGGTTCCGCCCGAGCCGCCCATGGAAAAGACGCCGTCAAAGCGACCGTTGGCATACAGCGTAGGCAAAAGCTTTTCAACGCCGCGCGTCATGGTTTCTGTGGCGAAGGCGCGGTCCTTCTTTTCGACGATGGTTGACATTTCGATATCAACTGCTGCTGCTACTTCCGTGTTGGTAACGTCAGGCATGGTTTGCGGATCGAATACGCCGCAGTGGATGGTAATGGTGTTGATGCCCAGCTCTTCGAAGCGGGTTTTAACATAGGCGAATTCTTCGCCTTTGGTGTCAAAAGTGCCAATAATAGCAACAGTTTTCATGTATGCCTCCCCAAAAAATAGATCCCAATAGCTTCGAGAGCTATTGATTTTTTTACAATAGATTAAGAATTGTTAGAAATCAATGAACGTGTTCATCTAGACGGACGGATTAAGCTTTTTGGGCATTCGTTAGAAGTGCCTCTTCTAACTTTTCTGTTGCTTGCTTATTTAAAAATAGTGTCGTTCCACCAGGTAAACAGTGTTATCTGTTCCTATTGGTACTTTTCTGAAATAGGCTTGAATACCAATTCGATATGAAACTTTAACTGCGGTTTGCTTTATGCCATTGGGTTGTATGCTCGTCGGTGACTTCAAGCGTTGCACAGTCCACCAAATAGAAATCGACGATTTCAGCAGAAGCGGATTCTGCTCCATCTGCTGCGAAGCGGTGCTTTTGCAGAACGTATTCCCGATTCGATAATCTTTCGTGCTGTTCGTTCAGGATAATGTGTAGCTCGGTAACTTGGCCATTTTTTTCGTTTGTTTCCCTGGAGATTACGGCATAGGGGTAGCCCTTAGCCGTAATTTTGTATTCCATCTCGAATCCGCCGACCCCAATGTAGCTGGCAACCGCTGCCATTTCTCGTTTGTATGCTTGGTAGTCCTGGGCGGTAGGGTAGCCATCTTCGTCGATCTTTGGGGTTTCGTTCTGTGCATCAGGAATTGTTTTGCCGCTATAGGTGTCTAGCTGGAGCTCTTCAATTTCCCCATCCAAGCTGAGGTTGTAGCGATAGTCGCTTTGCTCTTCGCCGAATATGGTGGCTGATGCGTGGTCGCTGCCCCATGTAGTTTCCCAGTTTTCAGGACCAAGGTTTTTGCCGTCGTTGGCAATGTCGAAGCTGCACGTTGTGACGGTTTTCCCATTGCTTTCGAGAACAAGACGGGCGTGGGTTGAACCGAAGGGCCAATCTGGTTTTCCGATTTGCTGGAAGTGCAGTTCGTAGGCGCCATCGGGAGATTCCGATACGTCGATATCGGTTGTTTTGTAATTGATGTTGTAAAGAAGTAGGCCGCTCGCCAGCGCAATAAGAACCCAGCTCCACGCTGCGATTCCCAGGAAGATTTGGATTCCCCGTTTTTTGATAAGGACGCAGCCTACAACGTTAGCTGTGGCAATGAATAGCATTACGAGAATAAGCACCATATCGGGGTTCCTTGGATCATCGTCCTTTTGGTTGGTGCTTAGAGGATAACGCTGAGCCTTTACTTCCTGAACTTATTCAATAGGAACCCGAAAAGGCCGATGCCGTCTTCTATAGCGTTCTTTGTTCTTGTGTAGTCGCCCATGGTGTCGTTTTCGATCATGCGCTCTCGATTTTCCTTCAGGATGCGCCCCTCGGCTTCGACTCTGGCGGATGTAAGTACGGAGTCGGCAAAGTATTCCGCGGTTTCTTTTCGGTTTTCGCGCATTATGCTCTTGGCGGCTTTGAGCGATTCCCGCCGCTGTTCTTTTGTTTGCGGGGATTTTTTCTGGGCGCATTGGCAGATGAGTGCCACAAACTTTTCCGAAAGCCCTTCAGACGCGAAGCGATTTTCGAAGGCATTGAAGTCTGCGCACTGTTCGCCAAGCGCGGCTACTTCGGCGCAGAATGCATCCACTTCGGGCCGCAAGCTATCAGGCACGATGAGGTATTCATCGAAGTAATGCGTTTTCGCATCAACGCTTTTTTGTACGTCGCTGTTCATGTTCGTGCCCTTTCTCGCGTGCGTTTGCTGGGATGGACGTTCCTTATCAGAGGATGCCATAGATGCGCGTGCGGGGGAATGAACCTATGTCCCATTATTGCTGCGGGTATGTGCCCTTGTTTCCCGATTTTGGATGATGGTGGTGGTATTTAATGTGATCACCTTACTAGCGTGAGCGTATTTGCGAGAAGAGGGGCTTTTCTCAAATCGAGGTAGTTGTTTGGCGTCAGCGGAGATCGGAAGTGCAGCGACATGATTTTCGGCCAAAAGGATGCCGGTGCTCCAACATGAAGGGTGGTTGCAAAATCAAGGGCAACGAAAAGCCTGGGAAGGCTTCAAAAAACAGCAGTTGAACTGGGCTCCAGAAATGAAGCAGGTTGTTGACGAGCTTGTATAGCGAATTCGCCAACAACCTGAGGTAGTTCCGGGGTCTGTTAGACGGTTCGCGCTCTTGGCAGCCGCACCTGCTCTCTAACGAAGGTCCATTTCAATGACGTCGCCGGGCGGGTTTGGAAGCGTTGGTGCCCGATTCCAGCATGTACAGCGCATTTGCGGTAAGTGTTGCGGGCCATCCTGGGCGGCCCGCAACGGGGGTGCCGGTAAGCGTTCCGTCGGGCTTCACTTCCACGTTAAGCATGCGAACAGCGAAGAAAAGCGCCCATCGGTAACCATCAATGGGCGCTCGCAAACGGCATGTTTCTTGTTCCTAGCGCTTCTGCATTCTCAAGGCGGATGCAAACAGGGTGCCTGCCGCTATCAGCAATGCGGCGATTGCAATGATTGGTGCATTGCCGTCACCCGTATGAGGGGTGGCTGCTGCTGGTTTATCGCCGGCGTCAGACTTATTGTTCGCGTTGGGATCGCTGCCCTCTGTTGGCTTGGTGTCTTCAGCGGGTGCAGCCTTTTCGGTATAGACGTTTTCGAACGTCATGACATCAACGGGGGTATCCTGCGTCTTTTCGTAGAATTCGCCGCTGTCTGTTGCTACCAGTTCAACGGGGAATACTTCGAAGCTTGGCTGGGCCGTGCCCTGATTGTCGGTTGCTCCGTCGTTGCAGAAGATTTGGTATGCGGCATCCGAATAGGTCCAGTTTGCAATGCCGGTGTTCTTTTCACGTACGCAAAAGCCTTCGCACGTTATGTTGTCCACTTGCTTCTTCGGGCCTTGGATGGTGAGGGCGCTTTCGTATTCTCCTTCGCCATTCGTAGCTACGGTTGCCGTTATGGTCACATCGCTGTAATCCTCGATCTGGCCAACGCCAACATCAAAGACCTCTAGCTCAAGTTCCTGCTTACCGGGAGCAATGTCGCCGCCCTTTTTGACTACCTTCGTGAACGGAAGGGAATAGGTCACGGTTTTTTCGCCAGTGATGAAATGGATGTTCTTGTAAAGGTGAAGGAAGCCTTTAGCCTGTTCGGCTCCATCGTGCTCAATAAGATCGATCGATGTGCCTTCGCTATCAACAGCCATGGCATACGTCAGCGCGAAGTCATCGTTGATAGTAGGACAGTCGGCAAGTGCGGGAATATTGTTCTGGCTGGTGTTTTTGGCGTCGATCTCTGCCTCATAAACCGTAAAGTTGCCATTGCAGCCTGAAGGGTATTCGCCGCTAAGCGTGACTTTCGCTTTTCCCCTAATGGCGATGTTGCCCTTTGCCCACAGAGGAGAGTCAACGGTAGAGGTGGCCTGGAGGGTACCGCCATCGATAGTCATATTGCCTGTGGCGAAGAGTCCTGGGTATAAGCTTTTGGCGGTAACAGCTGAATTTGAAATGTTGATATTGCCTGCAGAGCTGTCGGTGGAGTTAATGTACGCAGCGTTGCAATTTTGCTCGGTTGCCGAGATGTTTACGGTGCAGCCGTTCTTGATAACCAGGTCTGCGGCATCGATGCCTGCATACAGTCCGTTAGAAGTGAGTTGCGTGTTGTTGAGGGAGACTGTGCCATTGCATGCAATGCCGAGTCCGCCAGGGGAATGGATGGAGACGGCTGTGTTCTGCATGGTGACGTCGCCGGCTACGCTTATGCCGTCCATCGTGTCTCCCGCGACCGAGATGGCAAGGCTTCCCGATCCATGGAAAATGACGTTCCCCGTGGCCATGATGCCTATATTGTCGTTGAAGGTGATTTGGTTACTTCCCTGGAGTGTGATGGTTAAATCGCTCGTTAGCTCGGAATCGATTCCGCCATAATCTACCGCGTTTGTGATGGAGGCATTGTTGAGCGTGAGGTTCTGTGCGTCGGGGTCGTATGTTGCCGTGCCTTCGCCGCATTGGATGGTGAGTTTTTCGCTGGTGAAGTGCTCGCCATTAACGGATAGGTCATAATTGGTGGCGGCGAATGACGCAGTAGGCGCTATTGCTAGGGCGAATACTAACGCAAAGATGCCGGATATCAGTTTCTGTGCTTTGCTCATAACATTTCCTTCTGTTTAGGGTTTGCGCAGGAACAAATTTGTTTTTGCGACATTGTCTGGAACTGCATATGACGACTTGTTGTGATAATTGCAGTATTTGCTCTCTTGTTAGTTTAGCGACCAGGTAAATATTTATCAATCTATTTGACTGTCTGATTATTCATGCCACCTTATGTCTCATCTTTTAGGCCTATTCGTGGACAAATGGCTCAATATCGCGGCAAACCGAACGTGGACCACCTTGCCAATCTGGCCTCATAATTGGTTTCGGCTTAACATGCCCAACGAGTCAATTTTGGCCGTGTCTTATATTCTTAGTACGAAAGCGAAATGGCTATTCTCGATACGAGCGCTCAAGGCAAAGCTCGCATTGGAGTAATGCCGCCGATTTCGGCAGAAGAAAGCCCTGAAGCACATATTGAATCGGCCGAACAATGTGTCGTCGAATTGAGGAACGCGAAATGAAGACCCTTGCCATCAACGGCAGTCCTAAAGGCAAACGAAGCAATACTTGGCGCCTAACCAGCGCTTTTCTTGAAGGTATTACCATCCAGGAAGAAAATGACGGTGCACAGGCCCCTGAAATCGAAACCCTTAACATCGGTTCGCTTAACATCAAACCCTGCTTGGGTTGTTTCTCATGTTGGAGCAAGACGCCAGGGAAGTGTTGCATCCACGACGATATGCAGGGAGTTATCGATAAAATCCTGTGGGCTGACGTTGTTGTTTAGAGTTTCCCCCTGTATTACTTTGGATTGCCCGGTCAGCTGAAAACCCTCATCGACCGTCAGCTTCCTATGTCCCTCCCGTTCATGTGCACGGAAACGGAAAGCGGAGGGCATCCTTCTCGCTACGATATGAGCGGCAAGCGAACCGTGGTTATTTCCACGTGCGGCTTCTACACTGCCCAGGGGAACTACGACTGCGTTACCAACCTGTATGACCGACTGTGCGGAAAAGGCGGCTACACTGCGATTTTCTGCGGACGAGGTGAGCTTTTCAGGGTGAAAGAGCTTTCAGAACGCACTGACGAATATCTTTCTTGGGTGAAGAAAGCGGGGCAGGAATTTGCTTCTGATGGCATTACCGGAGAAACTCGCGGCAAGCTTGACCAGAACCTATTCCCTCGTGATGTTTTTGAAGCGATGGCAGATGCTAGCTGGGGCGTTGGCGAATCAGGTGAAAAGGAAGATCCTAGCCTGGTGTTCACTCGCCAAATGGCAGCCCTTTATCGCAAGGAGTCATGGCAGGAGCACGATGTTGTGCTGGACATGAACTATACCGATATCGGCAAGGTCTATCGCATCACTCTCGGGCAGACGGGAAGCCGGGTTGAAGTAGAGCCTGAAGATGGCTTTGCTGATGGTTTCACCACACGCATCAACACGCCCTTTGATGTTTGGCGCTCAATTGCAAGCGGTGAGATTGCTGGAGATGAAGCGCTCATGAAGCATCTGTATTCCGTGGAGGGCGATTTTGACCTGATGATGCACTGGGATGATTTTTTTGGCGCGGCATCGAGTGTGGGCGCAAATAATTCGGATGTGCTTGAAGGTGTGAACAGTGGTAATGAGGGCAACGGCAAAAGCGCCAGCGAGCCGAAGACCAATATGCTGCTGCTCTTAATTCCCTGGATCGTGTTCTGGGTTGTTGCGTCTATTGATGGGTTCTGGGGCAGCTTGATCAGCGTGACGGTATGCGTGCTGCTGCCGGTTTTGATGCATCGGACAAAGGCTACGTTGTATGACCAGATTTCTGGTTTAGGGGTGGGTGTATGTTCCGTTGCGCTGCTAGCGGGGGCATCGCCGATTCTTGTTATTCCGGTGTCGTACTTGTTGTTCGGGCTAATGTGGACGGTTTCGTGCTTCCTGAAAGTGCCACTGACTGCGCATTATTCCAAGAACAACTATAACGGGGAAGCGGCATTGCACAATCCGATCTTCATTAGAACGAACCGCATCCTTACGGCGGCGTGGGGAGTGCTTTACCTGGTTACGCCCATTTGGACTTACTTCGTCATGCAAACGGACGCAGCAAGCTATGTTGGCGCAATCAATTCCGTTCTTCCCGCGTTGATGGGGGGTGTTCACCGTATGGTTCCAGAAGTGGTATCCACGGCACATTGCGCGTGGATAGACGATCGCGTCAAGGAGCTTGGAAAAGAAGGCTTCGATCTATGGTGCGTTGTTCGCGTGTAGGTGATCTGCTCATTGAGGCTGTCAAAGCGGGGGCGATAGCATCACTGAATTGAAAATGGGAGAGTTTGTTGTTTCAAAGTATGGTGAAGCTATCTATATTGCTGGTAGCGTACTGCGCCCTTCAATTTGGCTTGGACCGTGTTAACAGCAGGGTACCTTCAATACAGTCAAGGTACCCTTTTCTTTTATGAGGCGAATTGACAAGCGAATCTGGTCGCGCTTAGCGAAATTATGTATGCCGCTTTATGAGATTGACGCTATGACTCGGTTCCTGTTGTCTGAGCATTTTGATATTGGTGCAGCTTCTGCGCAGTACAGAAGCCTGTAATCTCTTATTTAGCAAAACATTTTCGGCAGCAATTACGACGATGGGGTTAAGAAACAAAGTATTTTGAGAGCATAGAAAACAGAAAAGGAGTTGCGCAAGAAATGAAAATGAGCAATAAAAACAAATTCATTTCGGGCCTGCTGGGTGTTGCGATGTGCCCCATGATGTTGCCAACCGCAGCATTCGCGGCTGATGATGGCGCAGCATCGGAGGATTCTTCATCCCCGACTGAGTTGATTCAGTCTTCTGAGTCGGAAGGCACCGATACGGGTGCAAACTCAGGCGATACGCTTGCCACGCAGTCCGAATCGACAGGTGAAGCGGCCAATGCGACGACCAGCGAAGTAGCTAATGAAGTAGCAGCCCCTGTAGCCGAAACTGGCGGGGAAAGTGCTACGGCGGCGGTTGCAGAAGTTAAGGGTTCGAGCTATTCCAGCCTTCAGGCAGCAATCGACGCTGCGCCGCGCAACGCAACGGTGAAGCTGCTCGCTGATACGAAAGAGAACGTCACAATCTCGGCAAATGCGATTACGCTCGACCTTAACGGCCATACCCTCAACGGCAGCACAGGTGAGCGCAAGCCGGCGCTGGCGATCAACGCCGTCAGGGTTACCGTTCAAGATTCTAGTGAGGCCCAGACGGGCACCATTATGCGTGAAGATACCGCGGAGAATTCCGGCGTTTCTTCCCACTACGTTATCGATCTCCAGGGCAAGAACGGCTTTTTGCTGTTCAACAGCGGCACTGTGAAGAACAATAGTGGTGCTGGCGGAACGAAAGGCGCGTCTCTTGTTCGTATCGGTAGCGATAGCAATAAAAAGGCCCATCCGGTCATGACCATTGCCGGTGGTACCTTCACGCAGGACAACTTCGTCGCCATTAAAGTTGACTTTGGTACCCTCCATATGAAGGGCGGTGTGATTAACTCTAAGAACAGCTACGCGATTGAAAACTGGCTGAATGCCAATATTAAGGAAAACGCAGTTGTCAATGGTAATGTTTCGACGTGGACGTACGATGGCGGAAGCAATTCCAATCTGAACATCAGCGGCGGCACCGTCAACGGTAACGTTGAGTCGGTGACTTACGACGGCGCCGAAGGCAAAACGGCGAAGGTGTCCATCACGGGCGGCACCGTCAATGGCACGCTGAACACGGTTGACTACAGCACGGGCACCACTTCCAACGATCCCACAAAGGCAACGATCGAGGTCACGGCTGGCACGTTCAGCACCGATCCGTCTCGCTATCTGGTTGAAGGCTCTACTGCTGCCAAGAGCGAAGACGGTATGTACGGTGTCGAAAAAGCGTACCTTGCCAAGGTTGGCGATACCAGCTACTACACCATGGACGAGGCATTCAAGGCTCAGAAGGCAAATGGCGGAGTCATCACCTTGCTGCGTGATTACACCACGGGTAGTACCTTCAATTCCGGAAGCATCGCTCGTGAGATTGACTTGAACGGTCATACCTGGACGTGCACGGGAACCGACGCGAACTCCGCGGCGTTCGAGATCAATTACCCCAACGCATCGCTTACGGTGAAGAATGGCAAAATCGTGAGTTCTCAGCTTATCGGTCTGATTCCGTCTGCTATGGGCGGTACCATCACGTACGACAATTCCAGCCTTACGTTCGAAAACGTTGAGGCCACTACGAGTGCTGCAAGCGGCATCGAGACGAACGGCAACAACACCAACGACGCCGTTACTCTGAAGAACAGTACGCTCAACGTTCCCAATGGTTTCGGCATTTACTTCCCCAGCAGCGGAACGCTGACCATCGACAACTCCACAATCAACGCGAAGACGATGGGCGTTCAGGTATGCTCGGGCAACCTGAACATCAATGAGGGCAGCACGATTACCGTGTCGGGCGATCCGGTTGCAAAGACTGAGGGCGATGGCGCTATCCAGGACGGCGCGGCAATCTCTATCGTCAACCGCCCCGGCTACAAGGGCCTCGACCAGGTAGCTATCACAGGCGGCACCTTCACGGCGAAGGATGGAAATGCGGCACTTAAGGCCTACAGCTGGGATTCCTCGTCGAAGCAGGAGTCGCCTTTTGATAATGCCGATAACAAGGTCACCGTTTCCGGCGGTGAATTTAACGGCAGTCTTGGTCTTGGCAATATTGAAGTTAGCGGCGGTCAATTCACGGACAAAGAGGTTGCCAAGCACCTCAAGAGCGGCAAAGCAGTTTTGTTCAACGATGGCAAATATGCTGTCGGTAACAAGGACGCCGTGAAGGGCGATGCAACCTATTCCGTAACCAATACCGACGGAACGGTTGTTTACTTCACCGATGCTCAGGCTGCAAACGACTATGCTAAGGAATCGGGCGCTCAGGCTCCTGAGGTTTTGAAGGTTACCGTTACTTTCGATTCCAACCAGGGCACGGCAGTTGACTCTCAGCTTGTTGCCGTTGGTGGCAAAGTGGCAAAGCCGGCAGATCCTTCCAAGAAAGGCTATACCTTCTCGGGATGGTTCACTGACAAGGACTGCACCAATGCCTATGACTTCGATGCTGATGTAGACGGCACACAGCCTGAGTTCACCCTGTATGCCGGCTGGAAGGCGGTCCCCGCTACCGTTGAGCCTGGTACTGGCGACAACGGAAACAACGGCAACAACGGAGGCAACGGCGATAGCTCTTCTGCCAATGCGAATGTAAACGTCAACACCGTTAACAACAACGGCGACAACGCGTCAAGCGAAGCGAAGATGGCTACCGTGAAGACGGGCGACAACCTCTCTCTTGTCGGTGGTGCAATTGCTGTGATTGCCGTTGCGGCTGCTGGTGTTGCTGCATTTGCGCTGCGTCGCAGGAAGATGAACTAGTGCATTATGCTTGTTTATCTCCGTTTGTTGCACGGTAATACAGAATAGGGCTGTTTGATGAAAGGGGCCGAGCTTGGAGGTAGTCCAGGCTCGGCCCCTTCGCTTTGAAGTGCAATTAGGGCAGCCTCCAATTGCGGGTTATTTCCTAGCTAAAGCATGATTTTGGAGTTAAGCAAAGCCGACTTCTGCCAACAGGCAGCACCGCAGGGTAATGCGTGGCTCATGGCGTTAAACGAGACCGTTTTTATTGCTGCTGTAGCGATTTTGCTCTTAATCTGCTTCTGCTAACCTTCGTGACGCCTGTAATGACCCGTGAACTCGCTCATAGCGATGTAGACAATAGAGTTACTTCAGTGAACCTATAAATGAGTACATGGATTAATCATATGCATGAATAGAGCTATAAGCTGAAAGTTAAGAATGGCTATACCGCCGATTCCATTTGGGGAACCTGTGAATACAACCTTACTTCGTCGAGCGATAAGCATTTTGTTTTCTGCAACGCTCATAGTCTCGTTTATTCCCGCTCAAGGCTTTGCTGAGCCTGCTGACATGACGGGTTCAAATCTCGATTCCGCCACTTCCAGCAGTTCGCAATTGACGGGGGCAATTCTTCTGACGCTTCCATAAATGCTTCTGAGGAATCGGTTCACGAGGATTCTTCCACTTATGGTGAAGCTGGAGCGCCCATGTTCGCTAATGGCGATGTTGGCGTTTCCTCTGCTGGCGATTCTGACGTTGAGGGGGCTGATGCGCCTGCGCCCGCAGCAAATGCCGCAGCTCCCCTCGTTGATATCATTGAGGCAGATGCTTCTGGAAACCCCCATTCGTAGATGTATACAACGTTGCTCGACAAGGACGGAAAGGTTGTAGACGCGAACGATCCCCACCGCGTGATTGACCGGCGTTATAAGTCTGTTGGGCAAGGTGGGGAAGGTGCTGGCCTCCCAAAGGGCGGCAACGTGACGGTTCATTTTCGGATGGCCGCCGTGACGCCGAACAACGCTGATGGCGATGGCACGGGCGTTCAGGAGGACACAACCTACTGTATGGAACTTCCCTGGCAACTTGTTGCCTGTTGCCGCCAAGCAGCATCGGCTTCGGTATAGATGCGTCTACCGCCTTCGGTGGGCCCTGATGGTGGTAGGGGCCTTTTTCGTCGTAATATTCATGGTTCTTACGCTGACGCCACAGAGCGCGGCGAGTTCGCCTGTCGAGTAAGTTTTCTCGGCTTCGTTGTTGATTTCCGACTTGGACCCACCTCCTTTCGCCACATACGTTACGACGTTATGTTGCGTGACGAGCAAGCTCATTCGCGGTTTATTTTCGCATTACGCAAGGTGTTATTTCTGCAGGGAAGGTTTTATGGGGGATGTCGCCTGTTTTGCGACAAAGGACCACCTTCATGGAGGCGAAAGGGTGTAGTTCGCGGTAGGCAGATTGTTTTCGTAACTGGCTTAGCGCTAAGCCATGAACAGCGCTACCCAAATCGGCATTGTTAGGATACAGCCGACCGTGGTGATTACATTAATGGCGCTGGCGTACGGTGCGTCCTTCTCGTAAATTTGCGCCATTTGCACCGTTGTTGAGGCGGATGGAGTGATGGTGGCAAGAAGTGTAATGAGCAGGATCGACTGGCCGTTTGCCACCAACGCATCTACGCCGCTGAACTTGAGTACGAGCATAACGATGACGGGGATAAGCACTAGCCTGATGAAGGCGACGAGCCAGACGCGCTTGTTGGCTACGATTTGCCTCAAGTCCATGCCTCCGATGATCATGCCCGTTACCAACATGGCAGCAGGGCCGATCATCTGTCCTACGTCGTAGGTGAAGGTGCCGAAAGGCTCAACAAGCTTGATGCCGAGCACCATGAGCACGATGCCAGCGGCGACAGCAAGCAAGTTGATATTGAACAGAACGGCGCGGACATCAATGTGATTATTCTCGCTGATAAGGGACTTGCCATGTGTCCAAATCAGGATCGTTTGCACGCTCATGTAGGCAAGCGAGTAGACCACCCATTCATCGCCCAAGATGAAGCCGACAAGCGGGATGATCAGGTTACCGCAATTCGAGTAGATGCTTGCCGCCCGCTCAATAGGGGAGAGGTGAAGCGGCTTTGCCAGGATTTTCGTTAGGATTATTTGCCCAACCTGGAGCACGATAGCGCAGACAACTGCGAATAGAAAACCTTGCAGTACATCTGGAGTTAAATCAACCTGCGTTGCAGAAATGAACGCGCACGGGCAGATGGCGTATACAGACAGGACGGAGAGCGTTTTGCTGTCTCCCGTTTTCAGGAGATGAAGGCGTACTAACGCGAATCCGACAGCCATGATTAGGAATAGCGAAGCGATTTTTTCTATAAGCAGGAGAGTGATCATGGCTCTGGATTATACGCCTGCGGCGCAAGGGGTATATGGAGAGGCTAATGGGGCCGATGGTTGTTACCCTGGCATTGGGAACCTATTTCGCTGATGGCTTCGCCAAGCAGGGGATTTCTATTGCTGGTAGATTTTGGCCTTATGCGTCGCCGCAGCCGCCGCAGTCGCGGCTGGCGTTGCTGCAGCAAGGCGCCACAACCGCTAGTTTGCGCCGAATGGCCACGTTCACGTAAGCAAAACAAGCACTAAGCGAATACTGTTTCATGATCATGGGCTGTGCTCGGCGCGATGGCCCTGACAACTGCGGGAAGCCTTCATTTGCGGGCCTTTGCGGTATGTTGACACGAAGCAAACTAAGGCTGAGATGAGGGTAAAGAAGCGGAGGGATGGCATATGGCTAAGATCGGCACCGGCGCCGCCGAGGACAAAAGGACTGCGTACATCAACGCAAACGTTCTCGATGGAACCGAGGGCATGGAGGTGCTTGAAAACCACGCGGTCGTGGTCGAGGGACGGCGCATCGTTGATGTCGCACCCCTAGCCGATGCCGATTTGTCTGGATGCGAGACCTTTGACCTCAAGGGCGCCTATCTCCTTCCGGGCCTCATAAACATGCATGTGCATCTGGCAGGCAACGGCAAACCCCAGAAGAAGCAGCGTGATAACGAGGCGCTGGTAAGGAAAATTATGTCGAACGGTCTTACGCGAGCCGTCGCCTACCGCCTTGTCTCCGAATACGCGCGCCTCGAGCTGCACAGCGGCGTCACCACCATACGAACAGTAGGCGGCCTGGGTGACTTCGACACGCGCGTGCGTGATGACGCCGCGGCGGGAAAGTTGGAGGCTCCGCGCATTCTTGCGGCCAACATGGGCATATCGGTACCAGGAGGCCACATGGCCGGTTCGGTTGCCATCGCGGCAAATAGCATTCCAGAGGCGCTTGCGCAGGTTGAGACTGCCAGGTTGCAGGGTGTCGACCTTGTCAAGCTCATGATTACCGGCGGCGTCCTTGATGCCAAAGAAAAGGGTACGCCTGGCGAGCTCAAGATGGAGCCGGATATGGTGCGCGCGGTTTGCGACAAGGCGCACGGGCTGGGCTTTATCGTTGCTGCGCATGTCGAGTCAACCGAAGGCGTGCGTGTGGCGCTCGAGTGCGGCGTAGACTCGATCGAGCACGGCGCTGCTCCGACTGACGAGGTGATGAGCCTGTTCAAGGAGGGAAACTCCTTCCTGTGCACTACGCTTTCTCCTGCGCTTCCGTATGCGCTGTTCGATCGCTCCGTCTCTTGTGCAAGCGAGGTCGAGCAGTTTAACGGCAAAAAGTATCGATTAACCCTTTTCTTGTCGCAACATCTCTTAGTTTTTGTATATCGCCATCGTCTGCACACTCTTTTTCTATAAGCTGAATGGCCCTAGTAGCATCCGATTCAAAATGAAGATATTTTTGATGCTCAAGTAAAAATGTTACGAGCTGTATTTTTTCGTTATGAGTCAGCTTTGTATCTTCTGCAATACTTAGAAGTGTTTCATCAAACACAAACAGATCGGTATTGTGTGCCTCTGCACAATCTTTTGATATTGCCGTTGCCATTTTTCCTCTCATATCGGGATATTTTCTAATCCATCGGCTATAAAACTCTGCTAAAACGTCGGATGCCCCCTCTATTATCACTGCAAGCTTTCCAAATGACTCAGCGAGCCATGTATCCCATTCGTTAAGCCGACCTTCTTCGCTTAACGTTTCCATCCAATTATCAAGCTGCATGCATGCTGATCTCAAAGCATCTTCAGAAGCGGAGGCACCCGCTACAAGGAAATGGCTTCTCTCCTCAAATTCGATTAAAACGATGATGATCCAAACGTACAGCCTTACGAGCTGTTCGAATTGATTCTTGCCAACCAGATGATAATTTTTAAATAGGCCTGACCAAAGCTCTTTTGTTACAGCCCATACTTCCGAAGTCATGCCTCCTGCATAAGACAAGCCTTCCCAAGCAGGAGAAAATGCCCAATTATCAGGTAGTAACGCATAGAGCAGCTTATCCTCAAAACAATCAGGATTGAGTCCATACAACACGTTAATTCTTGAGAAAATGCAAGCAATCACACATTTTGCAGCATCGCTTGCTTCTAACAGTTTTTCACTGATGCGTTCAAGACAAACAGAAACTTGCTGGCTGTGCGCATTTTGCTCCTCGAAGAAACTCCTGTCAGCTTCAGCCAAGAGTTCAACATATTTCCCAGCTGGATGGTTTATTCCCATCAACATCCAATCGGGATTATCGTTTTTTATTATTGCGGAGTCAGATGAAAAAAGTTCATCGATATTTGGAAGCGCTTTTTCACAAATTGAAATGAGAGCTTCACTGGACAAATGTAGTGGTCTGCCACTATCAATCATTGAGCTTCTAATTGATTCAATTCCTGCAACACAAGTACGGCTATCTGCAACAATTTGCTCAAGCAAAGTGACGAGGACATAGGTCGGAATATCGAGATTACTCCAACTTATATATTGAATATATAAGTTCATAAGCTCTATTTCATTCTCGGAGCATTCTTTATTTATGAGCTCATGAAGGTTATGTATAGCAACTGAAGGGTAATCTCGAGTTGGTGTCGATACTCGATCATGCTTTGTGATAAAAGATCCGGGAGAAGCAGGGGACTGCATTAGTTCTAATAGGTAATCGTTACTAAAAACCTCTTTTGAGAGATGGCACTCCTCGCTATTGTCCACAAATCCGCTACTCATGTAATGGGTAAAATCAGGATGCTCCCGAGGTGCAAAACTCGGGTTGCGCTGGATTACCTCTTCATAAAGAGCTTTTAGCTCAGGGCAAGTATCCATTTCCTCCCTAAGCCAAACGCAGATGTTATAGCAAGAATATTCTGAATTGCAGTCGTCAACAACAACTCGCGAAGCAGCATACTCAACAAACTCGCGCTTTTCATCACTTGAAGCTACAGGAAATGCTCCCTTTATCAACTGGAATACTTCATGATGGATATATACATCTGAAAGCAAATCTTCTTTTACAACAAAACCTAAATCGCTTCCAGAAGGGCTGTACTCGCTCTTAATCCAAAGACCCAATCGAAACAGGAGCGAACATTTCGAATTAAGACATTTCTCTGCTGCCTCAATATAGTAATTTTGATTGATGCTTTCTCTAGCTGCATCAACTAGAACTCCCTCTACGCCATCGCAAAACCTGTCCTGGTCGTGAGGTGCAATCGATGATCGCCCAAAGGACATTCCATCAAATGAGTCTTTCTCGGCCCAGCATTTTGTTTGTATGGAATAGGCTCGTTCAATCTGATCAAAACAGTATTCAAATACCTGTTTGCCGATTGTTGATGACCTTGCTTTTATTATTTCAATGAGCTTATTTCCGTAGTAATCCTTTGAGATGACAGTTGATGGTTCAACCGATGTTCCCGTTAGAACCGAGCGTGAAAACGTAATCCCAACTTTCAGAAGGATGCGAATTGCGATAAATGCAATTGAGCCAGATTGAACCCTACTTGCTATCTCGACAAGCGAATGCTCGCATCGCTTTTGGCTCAAAAAATCTGCACACTCTAACCAAGGCAGCCATAAAGCGATAATGTTGTCGGGAATATCACTTGTGGAAAGCCTCCAAAACAGTCGCTCAAAGAATATCGGGGTTAATTCATAGAGGTACTCTACGCACAAATCCTGAAGAGCTGCAGTTTCATTTGTAGAGAACTTCGCCACCATCCAATCTAGGAGTAGTAGATCTTGTCTCCCGGGATTCTTTGATGAAAGAAAACCTAGAAATCCGTTGTTTTTGAGCAATTGAAAATGCTCGATGCTTGACGCAGTCTTACAAAACTCAGATGTGAAGAGGTAACGATCGTCTTCATCTGGCCAGTGTAATGCTTGGATAATAAAATCTTTATCAGCTTGATTCATATTATTGGCCTGGCAAATGTCGTGGATGTGAATGACTTTTTCTGTCACACTTGACTCCATGTAAGAAGCCCAATCTCCAAATATCTTTGGTAAATCATCGAAGTCATCAAAGACAATCGGTTCAACGCCTCTCATTCGCCAATCATCTACATCGGAATCTTTGCATAAGACAAAAGCACGCCCTGAAATCTCTGAGGATATAGATCGCGTTAGATAGTCAACTAGAGAGTCGCCACAGCTATAACCAACAAATAGAACGGTATAAGTCTTAAACAAATCTACGAGAAACCTCGCTACCCATCCATTAGATACGTAAGCTTTGCCGTAGTCTTCTGCAGTAAGAATCATAGTTTCGAGATCGCTGAAGACTCCATGTAGATGAACAACGCCATTAACCCCTTTGCCCAAAGGCAGAGCGGGAGAAGTAAATACTTTAGCCTTACACCCCAATACTTCCATTGAGTTCTCGAAACAATTATCAAAGTTTGTGGTGACCAACCGCATATGGCAATTAGCATCTAGAAGTCTGAGAATATTGGTATGGAGGTTTGTGAATTGTCCATGGGGGTCAACCAACAACGAACATGCTTCTTTAACATTCTTGCCTTCATGCTCCAAGTAACTCAGATACTGCTCAGGCGTTTCCGTATATACGGGGGTTTCTTTGTCTAGTTTGTGCTTGCGCTCACGGAGGAAGCCACCTGGATCGACAGTCGACTTGATTCGTTCAACCAAACTGTTGAACACTGGGAGATTAACAGGAGTGGGCACGGAAACGCCTGCACCCGCAAAGATAACAAGATTGCTTGAAAGAGCCGCCTCGAATATCCTTTCCGGAATGGATATACCACCAAATTGCATCTTAAGCTACTTCCCCGTATAAGGACTTTTGCCATTGTCGGTCTTTAACCACGCGCCGTTATCCCATGTACGTTTCCAGTCCTCGTATTCTTCCTGAGTGATCTCGCGATCATCGAGCTTCGCGCGCATCTGCTCCCAGTCGCGAACGAACTCTGCGAAGAAGTCCATCGCGTTGCCATAGCCCTTTACAATCGCAGGAACGCCATCAATATCACGCACGGTATAACCGAACGCATCCTCGTTTTCCAAGATCGCGTAAGCGAACTCGCGTTGATTTCTGAACGCGGGTGCACTCAAGTACTCAGGCCTCACCCCTAGTGCTTTCGCGATTCGATCAAGAATCTCCGGCTTCGGATTGCGATCACCAAGCTCATATGCGCGATAAGCTGACTCGGTTATCTTCGCCTTGTCCGCCACCTCTTTTTGGGTGAGGTGCAGCTCGTCCCTAAGTTTCTTCAACTTTTTCGCAAGGCTTGGGGTTTTCTTCTTCATGGATTGCAACCCTTCTCGTGGCATAGACCCCTGACAAGTTGCCAGGGGTACAGATTATCACCTCACGTAAATGTGAGCAAATTTCTTCATTTCCGTTGATATCACAAATACGTGAGGTTATGCAAGCGAACGAAAGGAGTCCCGATGGGAGCAAGACTAATGGACGCTACGGAAGTCGCAGAGCAGCTCGGAACTTCCAAGGCATACGCCTACAAGATCATTCGTAAGCTCAATGCGGAACTTGCGAAGAAAGGCTGCTTGATTGTCCAGGGAAAAGTGAGTCGGATGTACTTCGAGGAGCGCTATTTCGCTGGCGAACCGATGCCTGCGCCCGAGCGAGGTGGAAGCGATGTCTTTTAGCAAGGATCCGGAGCGTGGAACCTTCTACGTCCAGCGCCGTTACAGGGACTGGATGGGAGGGTCCAAGAAGAAGACCAAGCGCGGGTTTAAGACCGAGAAGGAAGCTCGGAAGTGGGAATTCGAGTTCCTGAAGCGCATGAAAGGCGCTCCTACAATGCTGTTTTCCGAGTTCTATGAAATCTATGCCGAGGATACCAAGATGCGCCTTCGCCAGACCACCCGCGAGACCAAAGCAAATATGATCGAGTCGAAGATCCTACACTTTCTAGGTCATAAGCGCATGAATGAGATCACCGCCCGCGACATCCTCAATTGGTAAAACGAGCTCATGGCCATGCGGACGAGCAATGGGCTTGAATACTCGCAGACCTATTTGCACTCGATCTGCAACCAACCCTCCGCCATGCTCAACCATGCGGTGCGCCACTACGGGCTCGATTCGAACCCGATGGCGAAGGTTGGCAAGATCGGAAGCAAGCAAGCCAACGAGATGAGCTTCTGGACGAAGGAAGAGTACCTGCGCTTCAGTCGCGAGATAATGGACAAGCCGCAATCGTTCATTGCCTTCGAACTGCTCTACTGGTGCGGCCTTCGTCTAGGCGAGATGCTCGCGCTCACCCCTGCGGACTTCGATTTCAAGAACAAACGACTATCTGTGACCAAGAGCTATCAGCGCATGCATCGTGAATATGCCATCACGGCACCCAACTCCTCGAAATCGATCAGGACGATCGTGATGCCGAGCTTCCTCGTTGACGAGGTCATAGACTTCATGAATTGTATCCCCGATTTATGCAATTTCGACAGGCTGGTTCCAGCAACGAAATCATTCCTCCATCACGAGATAGATCGCGGATCTAAAGCCGCTGGGGTCAAGCGCATCCGCATTCATGACCTGCGCCATAGCCATGTTTCGCTGCTTATCGAGCTTGGATACTCGCTCTCGCCATCGCCGACAGACTAGGGCATGAGAGCACCGAAGTAACCATGATGTACGCCCATCTTTTCCCAACAAGCAGGACGAGATGGCGCAGCAGCTCGATGAGCAGCGTGGCCCACGCGGCGCCTTCGCCGCAGATGAGATCAAGCCGATGAAGGAGGTGCTCAGATGGGCGAGAAGAGCCTCGATCCCCAGGGCCGCATGCGAAGCAAGACCATCGCATTCCGGATGTCCCCGGAGGAGGCGGATCTGCTGCAGAGGTACGCGGACATGAGCGGAATGACCAAGCAGGACTACCTAATCAGCAGGGTACTGCAGCGTGATGTGACCGTGATTCCCAGGAAGCGTATGCAGCTCTACATGGAGGAGAACATGCTCTATGTCTTCAAGGAACTCAGGCGCCTTGATGCAGGGCAGGTCCTGTCCCATGACCTATCGGAGTTGGTCAGGATGCTGGCTGGCATCTTCGCCGCATTGGGCGGGGAAGACGAGGCTGCGGCAGCCTCTAACGACCTGATCATGGGATTGGAGAGGTAAACTGACTTCTTCTCTGCAGACCAGGATGGCCCAGGACCTCATGACCGACCCCATCGAGGAGAGGCCCATTCTCATCCATGGGCTCATGGGCGACGGCCCTGGCTTCCTGTGCGCAGCGCCCAAGTCGGCAAGAGCTGGTTGGGCATGGAAATCGGCATCTGCGTGGCAGCGGGAGCGCCGCTGTGGGGCCATCAGGTGCGCAAGAGAGCCGTTCTGCACCTCCCGCTTGAAGACAGATGGAACTTTCGAAGATGCAGGTTATCAGCACAAAATCGTGATGTTAATACTCATCCATCCGACCAGCCAAAATGCAGAAGATGCATATTTGCAGGTCAAACCATATGAAAAGAGCCTTTCCAGATCGCTGGAAAGGCTCTTATTGATTCTATGTGGCTGGTGGTTTGCAGACTAATTCGGCATATTTTGAGCCATTAAAAGACCTGGTAAATCACCAAAATCAAACCTCACGATAATGTGCGGAATTACTCCCACTCGGTGGCAGCGTTTCTGCTGTCCCGTCATTCCAGTTGCGCCCTATTTTCAGTGCCGTCTCGAGCCAAGTGCCGCCAGGTGACACCATGTTGCTTTTCGTCGGCCCTGGGGACAAAAGCTAGGACAACTTCAAAAACTATTTTCAAACTCAGGGCCTTGAGTTTTTGTTTTTGACCCAAGGGACACGGCGAACAGCCTTAGAGGCTCGATATCGACGAAAACGCCCGTTTTGAAACTCAAGTGCCTTTCCGCGTGCGAGCCGCCAGCTGCAATAGGAAGCGAATCAGCGCAGGTGGCTTTTAAGCAGCTTGCAAAACTGCAGGTCGCAGGTCTTCATTGCTAGTAGGAGAAATGAGTAGTCTCAGGTGGCTTGCCCATGAGTTGGCGAGCAGGTTGGGGCTTCGTTGTTGGCGCGATCGCTTCGTGCGCGCTCGATAGGCCTGTTGACAAAAGGCCTATCGGATGCGACTGGCCGCCCATACGGCGACGACGACCGCGGCAGGCCGGGCAGGGGCGAGCTCGGCATCAGCAACGGGCGCGTAGAGGCCATCAACAACAAGATCAAGGTGACGGTGAGGATGGGCTACGGCTTCCGCAACACCGACAACCTCGTGGCCCTGCTCATGCTCAGGTGCGGCGACTGCCAGCCCCAGCTCCCGGGTCGCCCGTTGAAGGCGAGGAAGAAAGGCACGAAGGGAGCGAAGAGCGTTCCGTCGGGAAGTCGGAACGCTCTGTTTGCATTTTTGGGATCGTCCCAAACCCTTGCCAGCTCTGTGGCAGATGCCGAAAGCTTCAGATCGATTATCTGCGGATTGTATTAATCCATGTCTGAATGTCTTTCTCAGAAGTACGGAGCATGGATTCATCGAACTGCACATTGAGGCCTGGCTTCACGATTGCGCCTTTGCAGGCTTCCTCAAAGTCCTTCAGCGCGTGTCCCGGCCAGCCGCCATTGGTGGCAAACGGATACACGATCTTCCCGGTCAGGTCAGCCTGCTCCAGGAAACTGCGCATGGCGGGCGCAAAGGTGTACCACCAGACAGGAGAACCCAGGATGATGGTGTCGTAATCTCTCCAGCCAATGTGCAGCGGCTTCAGCTCCGGGCAATAACCCTCGGCAATCTCACGCTGCCCCTGATTGACGACTTCATCATAATCGCCATCGTAGGGAACAACCGTATCCATACGAGCAATATCCCCGCCGATCTCCCTCTGGATCATCTCGGCGATGCGCTTCGTGTTGCCTCCGTAGGAGTAGTACAGAATCAAGGTTTTCATTTCACGCTTTCTCCTCATGCAAGAGGCTTTCCGCTGAACACGGGAAATGCGCTGAATTCACCATAGTTGGCGATGCGCTCCATGTTCTTGAGGGTTTCCATGTCTTCCTCGGAGATCGCGAAATCCACGTCCGCGTTGCTTTCCATGTGAGCGGGATCTGCCGTCTTGGGAAGCGCGACAGCTCCAAGCTGAAGGACATAGCGGATGCAGAGCTGGGCGGCAGATACGCCGTACTTCTCTGCCATCTTAACGATCGCCGGATTCTTCAGCGCCTCGCCGTGGGCGATGGGGGAGTATGCCTCCACCTGAATGCCCTGCGCCTTGCAGAAGTCCACCAATGCCGAATCGGTGTTGGTAATGTGCAGGAGGATCTGATTGACCATAGGCATCACGCGGCAAGAGCCCAGGAGGTTCTCAAGGTCATCTTGCAGGAAGTTGGACACGCCGATTACCTTTACCTTGCCCGCCGCCCGCGCATCCTCCAACGCACGCCAGACCTCCTTGTTCTCCCCGAAATAGCGCTTCTCTACACGGAACTCGCTCCACGGCTGGGGAGAGTGGATGATCATCTGGTCGAGGTAGCCGAGCCCCATCCTCTCCAGCGTCTCATCGATGGACTCCGCCGCATCCTCGTAGGTTTTCAGCTCTGCCGCGATCTTGCTGGCGACGAAAAGCTCTTCCCGGCGAACGCCGCAGGTGCGCACGCCCTCGCCGACGCCGCGTTCGTTTCCGTAGGCCTGCGCGGTGTCGATCAGGCGATAGCCCAGCTTTACCGCCTCGCGAACGGCTTCCGCCGCCTTGGCATCGTCGATGAACCAGGTGCCCAGTCCCAGCTTGGGAACCTGAACTCCGTTTGCCAATGGGTAGGTTTCATTCAAGATCATCGTTCTACTCCTCGCCCCAGATATCCTTTGCCATGCGGAAAACCGCCCACGCCTTAGGCCAACCGCAGTAGAAGGCTGCATGGGTCACAACCTCCGCGATTTCTTCTTTTGTAATACCGTTCTTCTTTGCCGCCGTCAGGTGATAGCGGAAGCTCTCATCGGTAAGCCCCTGAGCCATCAGCGCGACGACGGTCACGAGGGAGCGGTCGCGGAGGCTGAGCTGCCCCTCTCGGCTCCAGACCTCTCCGAAGAGCACGTCATCGTTCAGTTCCGCGAATTTCGGGGCGAATTCGCCCAGGGCATCTCTGCCTGCTGTCTGCTTGACTGCCATGTTTCGTTCCTCCCTACAGCCTTGCGTACTCTTCATGGGATACCGGCTCGCACCACTCGTTCTCGCAATTCTCGCCGGGAACCTCCACGGCGATATGGCTGAACCAGCTGTCCTTCTTCGCTCCGTGCCAGTGTTTGACGTTGGCGGGGATCATCACGACGCAGCCCTCGTGCAGGCTGACGGCGGCCTTGCCTTCCTCCTGGTACCAGCCCTCGCCAGCCGTGCAGAGCAGGAGCTGACCGCCTCCTTTGTCCGCGTGGTGGATATGCCAGTTGTTGCGGCATCCCGGCTCGAAGGTCACGTTGGCGGCGAACAGGCCGCCTTCCGGATCGGTCAGCGGATTCAGGAATGAATCGCCGGTGAAGTACTGGGCATAGGCGGTGTTCGCCGTTCCCGTGCCAAATGCGTTGACCTTCTCGAACTGCTCTTTTTGTTCATACCTCATAATTAAAACCTCCTGCTAAGGATTATCGATTCATGCCATAGCGCAGCCAGACCGCCCCGCCGTCCATGGCCTTCGCCTCTTTCAGCGTAAAGCCAAGGGCCTTACTCTCCGAAATGCCTTCTGCGGCTCGGAAAACCGGAGGCGTATCCGGGCTCCCGTCTGCCGCCGCCGCAAACACGATGCTGGTCTCATCGCACATCCCCGCTTGCAGGAACGACCAATTCAGCACGCCGCCACCGCCCAGCATCAGGGTCTCGATGTTGAATTCTTCTTTCAGCTTGGAAAGGGCCAAACCGTGATCCAGCTCCGTTTCTCCCGCGATGATGTACGAGATTCCCAGCTTTCTCAAAAATGCCTTGTAGGCGTTGCCGACCTGCTCTGTCAGCACCTCGACGACATGGGCGGTGGTGTCCACATAGCGCAGGGTGCTGTTTTTCCACCCCAGCTTGCCGTGGGGGTCCACGGAGACATAGAACATTCCGAAGTCCGGCTGCGCGATGAAATCACCTGTCGGAACGGCCGGCGCATCTTCGTCCAGGTCCGGCTTCCTGCAGAAGGTGAAGTTGTCGTCCGTTGTCACCCTGCCGGACAGCCAGCCCTGGTGATGGTAAAAGGGTTCTTTCCCGAAGGCGATGTCGTAGAACGCATCGCCCGCCGCTCTGCCCTGCGGCGTTCCCATGTAACCGCCCATGATCTTTCCGTCCAAAGCGCACATCATGTGGCAGAAAACATACGGCCTATTCACGTTCGATTCTCCTCCTTATGATTGACAAACATTCTGTTTGGAAGCATGCTTCCTTTGAACTTCATGTGCATCCTAGAACTTGAAGTTAACTTTAAGTCAAGGGTGTTCTGGAATAATTCGGAGGTGTTTTCAGATGGTCTATACGGTGGGGGAAATGGCGAAGCTGCTGGGGGTTGCGGCGTCCACCTTGCGCTACTACGACAAGGAGGGGCTGCTGCCCTTCGTGGAGCGCTCCTCCGGTGGCATTCGCATGTTCCGGGAATCGGATATCGAATGGCTCCAGGTGATCGGCTGCATGAAGAAAGCCGGGATGTCCATCAAGGACATCCGGCGGTACATCGAGATGGCGCTGCAAGGAGACGACACCATCGATTCGCGCCTTGCCATGTTCCAGCGCCAACAAGAAGTTCTGAAACAGCAGATGGCGGAATTGCAGCACACCATGGAGATGGTGGATTACAAGTGCTGGTATTACGAAACGGCGAAGGAAGCGGGTACGGTCGATGCCCCGCAGAAGATGGAGCTTGCCGAAGTCCCGGAACGCTTTCGGAAGATTCGGCAGGAGCTGCGCACTGCGCCGGGGACTGCGGCAACGATATGACAAGACTGCTTAGGCAGCGGCAGTCAACCGCCTTGCTCGCCTTGGGGTAGATGCCGCAACCGAGCGTGGTGACCTTGAAGGTCCTGCCGTGGTAGCTCAGCTTGCTGGGGACCGCGTAGACCCGCTTGGTCTTCGCGCTGTAAGTCGGCTCGGCGAAGAGGCTCTCGATGCTGACTGTCCCCTTTGCCAGCGACAGGACCCGCGCCGCTGCCCATGCACTCTTGTCGGCCTTAACGTGCAGGTACATGCCCTTCTTGAACGGCACCACGCTCACCTCTGTCGTCAGATGAGAACCTTCGGGAACGCATCCCTGATGGACAGAAGCGGCGCGAGCTCCCTCTCGAGCGTCGATTCGGAGCTGATATTGTCACTTACCTGGATGTAGACGAGCTCCGACCCCCTCTTCGCAACGAAATCGACCTCCTTTTGGTACAGCTTCCCGACGTAGATCTCGTAGCTTCGCCTCATCAGCTCCAGGAAGACCGCGTTCTCGTGCATGCGGCCCCAGTCCATGTCGCGCGTCCCCAGGACCGCATAGCGCATTCCCGAGTCGCATACGTAATGCTTCGCCTGCGTACTCAGGTACTTCTTCCCCTTGATGTCGTAGCGCTTTGCCTCATAGAAGACGAAGGCGTCGCGGAGGTAGGAGATGCAGCGCCCGACGGTGACGTGGTTGGTGGGAACCCTGTTGGCGTCGAGCACGTTGGCGATGTTGTTGGGTGAGTTGAGGTTGCCGGAATTGCCCATCATGTACTCGGCCAGTCTCTCCAACACAGTGGAGTCGGTACGTATTGCGGTCTTCCCAAGCCATAATCAACTCCTTCTCGGTTTCGAAACTCGATTATTTCTAAAGTTTCGAAACCGAGAAGGTAATGTGCACAAGGATGCATCGAGGAGCGAATCCCAGTAGCGCCATGTCAGCAGCGATGCCGGGCGCATTCGCACGTGCTACAATCCAACCACCAGAGATGAAAACACAGTCCCCGTCGGGTAGTCGTGGGCGTGCGGGAGTCCGCATCAGTAACCTGCCTCCTTGGTTGTCCCTTCTCTGCATGGTCATCTACATAAAAGAGGAACCAGCCATGCAGATCAGCGTGTTGTCCACCCTGACCGTATATCACGGCGGCCAATTCTGGGTCGGGTTGGCGGAGCACGTCGAGGACGGAAGGTACGGCGCCGCCCGCATCGTCTTCGGCGCGGAGCTGTCCAATGAGGAGATCCTGCGATTCGTTGTCGACAAATGGGCGAAGCTCTCGTTCTTCGGTCACGATTCGACCGAGGCGAGCAAGCCCGCGAAGAACCCCAAGCGACGCGCCCGCGAGGCGGCGAAAGTCCTTAAGCGACCGGCGATGAGCACCAAGGCGCAGCAGACACTTGCGAATCAGCGGGAGACGATGAAGCGGGAGTCGGCTCATGCAAGAAGCCGGCGCCGCGCGGAAGAGACTGATGCGCGCTTCGAGCAGCAGAAGCTGAAGCGCAAGCGGAAGCATCGCGGTCATTGATACCGCCATCGACCAGTGTATATAGCAGCAGGCGTAGCTTCGATTGAAACTACGCCTGCCACCTGGTGCTATGACGTTATACAGAACGTACGTTCTACTCCCACTCGATGGCTTCGGTTCTGCCGTCCCGTCATTCCAGTTGCATCCAGTTTTCGGTGCCGTCTCGAGTCGAGTGCCGTCAAGTAACACCGTGTCGTGCTTCGTCGGCTTCGGGGACAAAAGTTGGAACAACTTCAAAAACTTTTTTCAAACTCAGGACGTTGAGTTTTTGTTTTTGTCCCAAAGGGCGCGGCGAGCCGCCTTTGGAGTCTCTATAGCGCCGAAAACGCCCGTTTTGAAACTCAACCGCCCTTCAGCCTGCAAGCCGCCAGCTGCAATCGCAAATGATTGGTCGCGGGCGGCTTCCAACGCGATTCCAAATCCGCAGGTCAGGCGACTGCGCTGCTGACAGGGAAAGGGAGTCGTATCAGGCGGCTTGCCCATGAGTCGACGATGAGGCCTCCACCGAATGTCGAGAACATGCTGGTACAATAGGCAGTACTTTTTATGACAGGAGACCGAGCATGGCCGAACCCCACGATAGGAAGCCGATCCTCACGATCGAGCAGCAGATAGAGCACCTCAAGCAGAAGGGCGTAGCCTTCGAGCTGTGTTCCGAGGAAGAGGCCGCGAACTATCTGCGCGACAAGTGCAACTTCTTCAAGCTCGCATCCTACCGCAAACTCTTCTCGAAATACGAGGGAGGCCCGCGCGACGGCCGCTACGTAGACCTCGACTTCGGCCAGCTGCGCCTGCTCGCGGCGCTCGACCAGGAGCTACGCCGCGCCCTGCTCGGCATGACGCTCGACATCGAGCATTTCCAGAAGGTGACACTGCTTCGCGAGATGGAGGACCGCGAAGAGGACGGCTACGCCATCGTGGCCGACTACATGGCATCGCTTACCACTGCAAACAGGGAGTACCGCCTGCGCGAGCTCAAGATGAGCGGCCGCAGCCCCTACAGTTCGAGCCTCTACGCGAAGTACTCCGGCGACATGCCTGCCTGGGCCTTCCTTGAGCTCACCTCGTTCGGCACCCTCATCGACTTCGTGCGCTTCTGCGCCAGGCGATGGGGCGACAGGCGCCTCGAGGCCTCCCACTACGACCTCAAGCGCGTGAAGTCCGTCCGCAACTGCGCCGCGCACGGCTCGTGCCTGATCAACTGCTTCGCCGAGAGGGGCGCCGCCCGGGGCTCGGCGTCCAGCGGCGTCTCCCGAAGGGTCGCCGCCGTGGGAATTCCCAAGGCGACCAGGAGGAAGTGGATGGGGAATACGGCCATGCAGGAGGTCGCGACCGTGCTCGTGGCGCACTCCGGCTTGGTACCCGAGGGCTCCTCGCGCTCGCGCGCCGCATCCGAGCTCGCCGAGATGTTCGCCAGGGCCGACGGCGAAACCGAGGCGCTGCCCGACAAGGGGCCTGACGCCGCAGCTCGCTCCGCGCTCGAGTTCCTTCGCAGGTTGACAGAATCGCTCGGGTTGGTAGAATAGTCTGCAGATAGCAAAACCTTCACGGTTTTAGGGGCGGACTTGCGCAAGCGACTCTGCCCTATTTTTATATTCACTCGCTATAGAAGACGGGTGATACCTGGGTCAATGACAGAACTGAGAAGCCCAGAATAATGGAGCCAGTTAGAAACCCTCGGGTTTGCGGGGCAGGATCGTGAAAGCGGTTCTGCCCTATTTTTTTCCTCTATCTGCTCCAAATCAAGTAGTTCGAAGATAGCCTGTAGGTGTCCTCATGGGCGCCTTTTATTTTCAGGGAATCAGTCGTGAGCTAATGAACGCGGCCATCGGCCGCTTCATGAACGAGCGACCGGCTTGACCTAGATCGAACCGTCTTCATCTCCGTCTAGGCGCCGGCAATCAACATCGTTAATCCGCGCGTGCTACAATGCGGGCACCAGAGATGAAAACACAGTCCCCGTCGGGTAGTCGTGGGCGTGCGGGAGTCCGCATCAGTAACCTGCCTCCTTGGTTGTCCCTTCTCTGCATGGTCATCTACATAAAGGAGGAGCCAACCATGCAGATCAGCGTGTCGCCCACCCTGACCGCATATCAAGACGGCCAGTTCTGGGTCGGGCTGGCGGAGCACGTCGAGGGCGGAAGGCACGGCGCCGCCCGCATCGTCTTCGGCGCGGAGCCGTCCGATGAGGAAATCCTGCAATTCGTTATAAGCAAATGGGAGAAGCTCTCGTTCTTCGGTCACGATCCGACCGAGGCGAGCAAGCCCGCGAAGAACCCCAAGCGGCGCGCCCGCGAGGCGGCGAAAGTCCTTAAGCGACCGGCGATGGGCACCAAGGCGCAGCAGGCGCTCGCGGCACAGAGAGAAGCGATGAAGCAGGAGTCAGCTCATGCAAGAAGCCGACGCCGTGCGGAAGAGGCTGATGCGCGCTACGAGCAGAGAAAACTGAAGCGCAAGCAGAAGCATCGTGGGCATTGATCGGCGATAAGTCCTGGCGTGAACAGGGCTATAAACAGGGCTACGTCCCCTGTTCACATCCGCGCTTGCATTGTCGCGGCATTTGCGACAATGCAAGCGTAGATAACTTGCGTGGCGCAAAACCATAAAGGTTGCCCAGCGGTTGCCAAACGAAAAGCCCCTGACCTGTTTGTGCAGGTCAGGGGCTCGGAATCGCTAGATATCAACTATTCCCACTCGACTGATTTTATTTGATTTCGCGACCGCCAACATGCGCTCCGCTATCATCTCGTTTATCTAGTCCACTTTATTGTTATGTTTCCTGCACTCATGCCGTACTCACTTAGTCAGCTCCCGACATTACCTTTTAAACACATTATGCATTGGGTTGTATTCAGGAAATCTCGTAACTTCTCTTAAGGCAATGGTTGCATTGTTGAGTAAATCTGAAAGAAATGATTCGTATTGAGTTAATCCCATCTCAACTCTCGACTCTAGTACTGAGTTCAGAAGAAACACGAAATCTCGCGAGTCCGATAAAGCGGCATCAATAAGATCTTCGAAGTCATAATGAACAAATGCATTACGTAGCTTTTTCATTTTCTTTAGTTTCTTTTTTTCTGCACGAGAAAAGATGTTGCTGCATAGGGCTAAAAAGCTTCTTGAATAAAATAGATTAGGAGTTGGCTGATGGGCGAACCCAATGAAGCTCTCAATAGCTCTATAAGCATGAAACAAATATACGGTTGCCAGTTTTATCCATAGAATATTTTCAAGGAAGCCCCCTTTTCGAAGTGCCTCTATCGAAGACAAGCGCAATAGTTGATCAGATAAAAAGAAGAAAGCGCATTCGTCATTAGTTTGCTCCTTTATCCCATCGCCAACCAGAGATGTATAAACATAGTCATTCGCGGTAACTACAAACTCATGAGACTCGAAAACGTGTCTATCTTGAATTAGCTGCTCTGCAAGGCAGTAATGAAGTGCGCAGGTTGATCCTGCACTGTAACCAACTGAGCCACAGTACTCTTTGCTGTTATTCCATAACGATCCGCATTTGTCGTCAAGGTAATTTGCAACGGAAAGAGTGCTATATATAGGCAGGCCATCAAAATACGATATTCCGACATCTTTTACCAAGGAAGAAGGCAGCATCCGCGCAATACCCTTTTTTCGAAAGTTCTCTCTGTTAGCTTCAATAATTCTCGCGGCCTCTTTCGAGTATTCTCGATAATTAAGATAACGTGAGTCGATTGACTTTGTCTTGTGTCGAATCCTAGCTAAATCAAAACTTTCTCTTGGTAGTTGGAGCCCAAACTTTTTTTCAAGATAGGGAACAGAGTCATGCTCAATAAGTGCTAAAAATGGAATCACAATTAGTGCAAGTATGCTAGAAGAATTGGGGTAGTTGTTATGTTGATGCATTATTCTTTGGACAAAGATGCCCTCTTCAACAAGTAATTCAAGACAGATCGCATCAGCCGCAGTTATTTCAACTCTAGCTTTCATCCAAAATTGACCTCATAAGCCCGTTGATCTTCCACTCGTTGTTACGCTTCGCCAAAAGAACCAAACATGTTTCACACAAAGGATATTGTTGAGTTCTGGTAATCCAAGGATTATCAACATGAGGAAAGATTTTCACTTGAGCATAGTTTTCTCCACCCTCATGAAGTACAGACGATGAAAAGCCAGGATGCTCAAACGTGGACGCAAATTGATGACCATCGGAAAAATCACCCCAAACTTTCCAGTAATCATCCCAAACAAGCTCTCGTAGAACGTCAACGTCATAATCGGGTTTCGATAGCTCTTCAAAAAATACTGCTGCAAGGAGAATCGCAATATTGTCATCAAGCGAATTTGATTCAGCAGATGAACATATTTCATCATAAGAAGCATCATGTCCATATGCATTCCTCCAGAATGGCGAGGTTAATATCTCTCGCTCTTCAGCCTTATCGCTGGCAAGGCAAAAGAAGCCTGAAGCCTCAGGTGATCTACAAGAAGTTTCTGAGATGCGAGCCAAAAAAAGATCTCTCGCTCTACGCAATATTTCTTCTCTATACAGCACATAAGGAGCAATGAGCATTGTTATTGTTTGAACCGGAAGATCGAGAAGCGTATTTAACTTGTCTGTGTCAGCATGTAAATAATGGCCGTATATTATCGTTTCTGCCAACGTGTAATTACTTTCAATTACACAACCATTGGGAGAAACGACTTCCATTGGTCTATTATTGAGAGCGTCCAGCTCATCTAAGAGAGCATCAATTTCTTTTGTTCCAAGCTCTTGATTCTCCCTAGAAACTCGTAACAAATCCGGGAGGTACACATTTCCGCCACGACTGAAGTATTTTCTTTGAAGCATCAGCCTTATATCAATATAGGCTGAATCCGCCTTTGTTACTTTCTTTAAGTCTAACGAATTAATGCTCCCTTTAGAAAAATCACGCAGTTCTTCGCAAAGAGGTAATTCCTGAACTATATAGTCATATGCATCCATAGTACGGACAAATGCGAATATACAATCATTAATATTTTCGGCGTCAACTTTCATAGTAATTCACTATATTACTTTCTCGTATATGGGCTTTTGCCGTCATCGGTTTTCGCCCACGTGCCGTTGTCCCAGGTGCGCTTCCAATCCTCGTATTCCTCTTGAGTGATCTCGTGGTTATCAAGCTTCTTGCGTATCTCTTCCCAGTCGCGGACGAACTCGGCAAAGAAATCCATCGCAGCACCGTAGCCCTTCACAATGGCAGGAACTCCATCAATGTCACGCACGGTATAACCGAACGCATCCTCGTTCTCCAAGATCGCGTAAGCGAATTCGCGGCGGTTCCTGAACGTGGGAGCACTCAAGTATTCGGGCCTCACCCCTAGCGCCTTTGCGATCCTGTCCAGGATGTCCGGCTTCGGATTGCGATCCCCGAGCTCATAAGCGCGATAGGCGGACTCAGTTATACGAGCCTTGTCGGCCACCTCTTTCTGGGTGAGGTGTAGCCCGTCTCTGAGCTTCTTCAGCTTCTTTGCAAGGCTGGGAACTTCCTTCTTCTTCATGGAATAAGACCCTTCTCATCGCATAGACCCCTGACAAGTTGTCAGGGGTACAGATTACCACCTCACGTAAATGTGAGCAAATTTCTCCAAATCCGTTGACATCACAAATACGTGAGGTTATAGTCAAATCAAGACATCACAAAAACGTGATGTTTACCAATCAATGAAAGGAGAAAACAGTGGAAACGAGACTCATGAGTGTTACGGAAGTCGCGGAGCAGCTAGGCACATCGAAGGCCTATGCCTACAAGGTAATCCGCAGACTCAATGCAGAGCTGGCCAAAGAGGGATGCCTGGTCGTGCAGGGCAAGGTGAGTCGTGCCTACTTCGAGGAGCGATTCTTCGCCGGAGAGTCCATGAAGGCCATGAAGCGCGGTGGTAGCGATGTCGGTTAGCAAAGACCCGGAGCGCGGAACCTACTACGTGCAGTGCCGCTACAAGGACTGGACGGGCGAGCCCAAGAAGAAGACCAAGCGAGGGTTCAAGACCGAGAAGGAAGCGCGTCAGTGGGAATACGAGTTCCTCAAGCGCATGGAGGGCGCCCCCACCATGCTGTTCTCAGAGTTCTATGAGGTCTACGCCGAGGACACGAAGATGCGCCTTCGCCGCACCACGCGCGAGACCAAGGCCAACATGATCGAGACAAAGATCCTGCCGTTCCTGGGGCATAAACGCGTGAACGAGATCACCACACTCGACATCCTCAACTGGGAGAACGAGCTCATGGCCATGCGCACGAGCAACGGCCTCGAATACTCGCAGACCTACCTGCACTCGATCTGCAACCAGCTATCTGCCATGCTCAATCACGCCGTCCGCTATTACGGGCTCGAATCAAACCCCATGGCGAAGGTCGACAAGATCGGAAGCAAGCAAGCCGACGAGATGAGCTTCTGGACGAAGGACGAATACCTGCGCTTCAGCCGCGAGGTTATGGACAAGCCGCAGTCGTTCATCGCCTTCGAGCTGCTCTACTGGTGTGGTCTCCGCCTGGGCGAGATGCTTGCGCTCACGCCAGCGGATTTTGACTTCAAGAGCAAGCGGCTCTCCGTCACCAAGAGTTACCAGCGCATGCACGGCGAGGATGTCGTCACCGCGCCGAAGACACCGAAATCGGTGAGGACGATCGTGATGCCTGAGTTCCTCGTCGGTGAAGGTCATCGACTTCATGAAGTGCTTCCCGGATCTGCGAGACTTCGACAGACTCGTTCCGGCAACGAAGTCGTTCCTTCACCACGAGATGGATCGCGGATCGAAGGCTGCGAAGGTCAAGCGCATCCGCATCCACGACCTTCGCCATAGTCATGTATCGCTGCTCATAGAACTCGGCTACTCACCGCTCGCTATCGCAGACAGGCTTGGGCATGAGAGCACTGAGGTGACCATGCGCTATGCGCACCTTTTCCCGAACAAACAAGACGACATGGCAGACGACTTAGAGATCCAGCGCGGAAGCGGTATGTCCGCACTGGACGAGACAAAGGCAATGAACCAAGGAAACGATAAGGAGTGATCGAGAATGAGCGAGAAGAACCTGGACACGCACGGAAGGCACCGCAGCAAGACCATCACGTTTCGCATGTCGAAGGAAGAGGCGGAGCTGCTCGATCAGCTTGTCGCCGTAAGCGGCATGACGAAGCAGGACTACATCATCAGCAAGCTTTCTGACACCACCGTGAAGGTCGTACCTTCCAGCCGCATGCAGAAGGGCATGGAGGACGGGATGCTGCTGATTTATCGCGAGCTTCTGCGCATAACCGACGCGGATAACGTGAGCCCAGAGCTTGCCGCATTGACGGAGAAGATCGGGAACATCTTCGCCGATCTGCCGGAAGAGGAGATCGCCGAGAGGCTTTCGAGCGACGAGAGCACGATCATAGAGCTTGAGCGAGGATTCTGATGCAAGAGCTTTGCGCAAGAACCGCTCAAGAGCTGCTAGAAGAGCCTATCGTCGAGGCCGATTGGGTCATCGAGGATCTACTGCCCGTGGGAGCGCACATACTTGCAGGCGCTCCCAAGATCGGCAAGTCGTGGATGGTGCTTGCCATGGGGCTGGCTGTAAGCATGGGTCAGCCCTTCTGGGACTATGCCGTCTGCCAAGGAGCAGTGCTCTACCTCTGTCTTGAGGACACCTATGCGCGAGTGAAGAAGAGGCTCTGGAGGCTCACTGATGAGGCGAACGACTGCTTCTACCTCGCGAACTCTGCAGCGACCATCAAGGATGGGCTCGCCGAGCAGATCGAGTACTTCGTCATCACGCATCCCGACCTGAAGCTCGTCTTCGTGAATACGTTCCAGAAAGTGCGTAGCCCAACGGGCGACAGCATCTACGCCGCAGACTACAGCGACTTCTCTGCACTGAAGGCCGTAGCCGATAAGCACGGGCTGGCGATGATGGTTGTACACCATACCCGCAAGATGGCCGACGAGGACATCATGAACACCGTGTCTGGATCGAGCGGAATCACAGGAAGCGCTGATAGTATCTGGATTCTAAAGCGAGCGTCGCGTGGCGTTGGGGACGCGACGCTCACGATCACCGGGCGCGATGTGGAGTTCCGGGAACTGAAGCTGGCGCTCAGGGATTGTCGATGGAACCTCATCGAGCGCACAAGTGAGGAAGAGCTTGAAGAGCGTGACGTACCGGACTGCGTGTTGAAAGTGGTCGAGTTCGTGACTGGGTGCATTGAATGTTCATGGAGCGGCTCTATCGGAGAGTTGATGGAAGCAGCAGCCATTGATGGCGTCACTGCGGCGACGTTCGGGAAGTTCCTTGCCCAGCACAGCGTCTTCATGCGGCTGCGCGGTGTTGCTTACAGCGAAAAGCACACGAGCACAGGACAAGTCATCACTTTAGAGAAGATCGCAAGTGAAGGGAGTGAAGGCGATGAAGGCTATTCCGAGATATAGCATCCAGCTTTCACTGCCTTCACGACTTTCATCGACGGAGCCCCTCAGAGGGTTTCAGAAGGCTCATTTGACCCCGATTCGAAGGCTGACTCGTTGAGAGCCGTTCTAAGGCCTTAGAAGACTTTATTTGCAAGTAGCCCATAGCGTATTACGTTTGCGGGCTGCTATGGCGAATTCTAGCAAGTAGCCTATGGCGTATTACATTTCTGGCAGCATGGGGGACTTTTAGCAAGTAGCCCATGCCGTCAGACATTTTCCCACACGCCATAGCGACTTGCCCGAATTCGGGAAACTGGTCGGCGATGATGGCGGTGCCATCCGCCAACCAGTTTGCGGAGGATCCCCCGCGCCCCTTAATCAATCTCGCAAGAAAGGAGTCATTCATGGACTATGGATATGCGCGAGTCTCTGCCAAAGACCAGAGCCTTGCAAGACAACTAGACGCGCTTCGAGAGCTCGGCTTGAGCGACGATATGATCTTCACCGATAAGGCAAGCGGAAAGGATTTCAACCGCCCCTCCTACCGTCGCCTGATGCGAAGGCTCAAGCCAGGTGATGTGATCTTCGTCAAGTCGATAGATCGGTTGGGACGAAACTACCAAGAGATCATCGAGGAGTGGCGCTCTATCACGCAGAAGAAGGGTGCCCACATTGTCGTGCTCGACATGCCCCTGCTCGATACGCGCAATGACAAGGGGGGGGGGATCACGAGCGTCTTCATCACCGACGTGGTGCTTCAGCTCCTCTCCTATGTCGCTCAAGTGGAGCGAGAGAGCATCAAGCAAAGACAAGCCGAGGGCATCGCATCCGCAAAGGCACGCGGCGTCAGATTCGGAAGACCCAAGATAGAACGACCAGGGATTTATCTAAAGACGAAACGCGCCTATGAATCGGGTGCAATCACGCGCAAAGAGGCCGCAGACCGGCTGAAAATTAGCATCACGACTTTCGATACCTGGATGAAAGAAGACCGGAAAGCATTGCTGAGCGAGACCGCCTGATGGTTTTTAGGACTTTTTCACACCTCAAAAACGTAGACGTTGTTTGAAACCCAAAAAATGATCTTTTCAAGCAACAGCTCACACTTGTTATACCAGCATAGAAATGATTTTACTCCAGTCTGCTCTTGAGCCAAATAACGTCTACTTATTTTGGTTCTTGGGAGCAAAACTTGAGTCTTATAGATGTAATCAAATACGAAGGTGATAACAAAACCTTTGTTTGGAAATATCCAGAAGAGGACTTCAATACTGGCTCTCAGCTCATTGTTCATGAAGCTCAAGAGGCTATCTTCTTCCTTAATGGAGAAGCCCTCGATTCGTTTAAGCCTGGCCGATACGAGCTGGAAACTCAGAATATCCCCTTATTAAACAAGGTAATCAACATTCCATCAGGCGGCGTAAGCCCGTTCCATGCCGAGGTTTACTTTATAAACCTTGTCGAGCAAATGGGCATAAGCTGGGGAACAAATTCGAAAATCCAATTTATGGAACCAGAGTTCAATTTCCCTCTTTCAATCGGCGCGTCAGGCGAGATGGCAATTGCCGTAAGGGAGCCTAAAAAACTTCTATTAAAGATTGTGGGCACAGAAGCAATTCTTTCTCAGGATGAGTTAATCAAATATCTTAAGTCTTTTCTTCAGACAAGAATAAAAGCAGCCATAGCTCGAGCGATACCTGAAAACTCGCTCTCTATCTTCCAGATGGATGCTCAACTTGTCCTTTTGTCAGATGAGGTCAAAAAACTCCTTCAGCCTGACTTTAAAGAATATGGTCTTGAACTTACCCAAATGATGATAACAACAATCGTCAAACCAGAGGGTGATCCCATCTATGAGCAATTTAAAGAACTGTATTTCCGACAGTACGCAGATGTAAAAAATGCTCAGATTAACCAACAGGTCGGCGTGATTAATCAGGAAACAGTGGCCAAACAAACGGTTATCGAGGCTCAGGGAATCGCGGAAAAGCGCCAGATCGAAGGATATACCTATCAGCAAGAACGCGGATTCGATGTGGCGGAGCAAATGGCTCAAAACGAGGCAGTCGGAGAATTTGCGAACATGGGAATAGGCCTTGGGATGATGTCTGGAGTAGGCGGAACTATGGGTTCCGTAGTTGGAGGAGCGGTTTCTGAGGCCATGGGGGGAAATCAGCTATTCGGAGGCTCTGTTGTTCCAATCCCAGCTTCATCTGGTGATGAAACTGAAGGGCCTTTGCCTCAGTTTTGCTCAAATTGCGGAAAACAATTCTCCTCAAATGACAAGTTTTGCCCTCAGTGCGGAAATAAGAGGAGCTAAGAAATATGGAATGCAAAACAACCCGCACTGCGATGATTTCATTGATAATTGGATTCTTTGCTTATTTCCTTATTTATGTGCTGCTTTTTGAGGAATCATTATCGTTTTGGATTGAGCTCGGCTTTGCCTTAATCGCTTTTGTGGTCTGCGCATTCGCAATACACGCACAAAAACAAACACCAAGATTCTTTCTCAGATTACCTATTTATGTGGTTGGCATCGCATATTTGATAGCTCAATTAATCGTCAGCATGCTATTCATGATTTGGCCAGCCATCTGTAATCCATGGGGGTATGTTATAGGCATTCTCCTGTTGGGCGGATTCCTTTGCGTTTTCTTGACGAGTCAAGCATCGGTCAAACACATTACTTCTGTTGATTCACAAATCAGCGAAGATACTTCCTTTATTAAAGACTTGATCATGCAGCTCGAATCTCTAAAAGAAGAGCTTCCCGATAATCAACAGCGCATTGATGAGCTCATTGAATTAGCACAGTTCTCCAACTTGCGGTCATGCGAAAGAGCGCATGCAGTGGAACAGAATATTCAGATTCAAACTGACAAGCTCTTGGCTGATGCAAAAGCAGGGAAAACTGAAGCCCTCGATAATCGTTGCAACGAATTGAAAAAGCTTCTTCAACAACGCGACCAGATTTGCACACGAAAGTAGGTCGACGATGAATCATGCCGAGTGGCTAGAACAGGCAAAGCAATATCTAGACACCGATGTCAAAGTTGGTCAGACATTTGAATGCAAATCATTATTTCCTGAGCACAAATGGAATCAGTTAACACGCGGTGAAAGAATCAGTTTCGGACAATATTTTGCCAATGAGGTCAAAGAGGGCCGAATTCCTAGCGTCATACGTATCGACCGGGCAAAGAACAATCACAGTATCTATAGAAAGGACATTTAATGAAAGCGATTCAGTGTGAATTGTGTGGTGCGACAGACATTGTCAAAGATGGAGACTTCTTTGTTTGCCAAAGCTGCGGGATGAAGTACACCCCCGAAAGTGCCAAAAAGATGATGGTCGAAGGCACTGTGCAGGTTGAGGGAACAGTGAAGGTTGACAACACTCAACAAGTTGAAAACTTTCTTTCTTTGGCAAGAAAAGCTCATGATTCAGATAATGAAAAAGAAGCTGAAAAGTATGCAAACAAAGTTCTTGAAATTGACCCCTCCAATTCCGATGCATTATATATTAAGGGAATTGCGGCAGGCTGGCAGACTACAGGTGCCAATAATAGAATTCCTGAAGCAATCGACTATTTCTCTCAAGCGATAGCTAATTGTTCAGATGATTCCAACTTAGAAGAGCTAAAAAAGAAGGTTGCTTCTGATATCAGTAAGCTTTCTCTGGCAATGATTAGTCTGCGCTGTAACAATTACGCCCAATACCCTTCTGAAGAAAATGCAAACTCAATAGTCGTCGAGGCAAAAAACTCCATTGTCCTAACAATGAAACTAATCCTTTCATGTGGCGTGAAGCCTGAAGGCTTTCAGGTACAAGCAGCGACCTTGATGAATCAATCTGCTGTAAAAGCATTTGAGAACATTTGGGAAGATTATACAGACGGGAAACCTCTAATACCTTTAAGCGAAGGAATTGTATTCGGCTCGCATAAACTTGCCCAACCAGGAGATCGATCTCGTTATGGTATTCCCTCGAAATATGATTGGAACAGATTTACCTCACGCGGTGATGCATGTATTTCAGTCCTTCAGGCAGCAATTAATTTAGACGATGATGACGATGAAGAAGATCTGGTCAGATTTGACAACTTGATTTTTATTGCAGAAAAGGTACGAGATTCTTGTTCGATTTCCTATGTTGCGGGAACCCAATACACGAACGCTAAATGGGCGAAAGAATACTGCTTCACTGACAGCGCCATAGCCGCCAGAAATGAAAAAATTACCGAATGGCTGCAAGCAAAATCAGCAACTGAGCAACGCATCCACTAAAAGAAAGTTGAGTCCTATTGGGAAGATCACAAAGACGAAAAAGAGCGGCTAGAAAAACAAGCAGAAAGTCTACAGGCTGAAATAGACACTCTTTCGCAAGAGGAAAGCTTCATAACGAATTCCAAAAAGATTGCAAATCTTAATACGGAGATTAAGAAAAAAAAGAATGAACTTAGCGCATTGGGCCTCCTCGAGCGTCGTGCAAAAAAGGAAGTAAAAGAGCAGCTTGAAATATTAGAGTCAGAAAAGGCGCAGTATATCGAAATGAATAAACCGAAAGAGGCTGCTTTAGAAGAAAAGAAAAAGAAGCTTGAATCAACAAGGAACAAACTTAACAATCCCGTAGGATAATCGCCGCCAAATCTTCAAGCGCTTGTGCTACTGTTCGTATCAGTAAACCCGCCGGCCTCTCGTAGAAGCTCACTGGCGGGTCTTCTTTTATCCACACGCTGAGGAGCGCCCTTGAAGTTCGAGAAGGTCTGGCTATCTTATGACCAACAAGCTGATTTGCTTATGAAAGAGCGTGGCTTGATAGCTGACCGCGAGAACTTGATTCGTCACCTTAGAGAAGTTGGATATTACTGCCTGAGCGGGTATTGGTATATCTTCAAACGATGTAATTCTCCAGAAGCAACAGACCCAAATGACGAGCGCTTCATTGATGGCACAACGTTCGAAGAGATCTGGAGCTTGTATACCTTCGACCGCCAGTTACGCCTAGTTGTATTGGACGCGTTGAGGTCTACTTCAGAACGCAGCTCGCTTATGAACTTGCAAAAGAAACCGGTGTTTTTGGATATCTAGATAGTTCTAACCTTCCGCACTTCAAAGAAAATGGCTACAGCGACTTTATTCAGCATTGCAAGAAAGAGTACAAGCGATCTCGTGAGCCTTTCGTACTTCATTTCAAAAAGAAGTATGGTGACGAAGAATCAATGCCTCCATATTGGGTCATGGTCAACATCATGGATTTTGGGACGATGCTGAGGCTATATAAGGGCTCCTCAATTGAGACAAGAAACAGGATCGCCAACGAAGTCGGCATCTCTGCTCGCGTTCTAGAATCTTGGCTCGTTACGTTGAACACAGTACGAAATATCTGTGCGCATCACGGACGCCTTTGGAATAGAGGCATCGGCACACGCCCGATTATCCCCACGGCGAAGAAGCATCCCGAGTGGCATGAGCCGTTTCCAATCCGCTACGATAATTTACTCGGTACTCTTTCCATTCTCAGTTTCTTGCTTAAGCGGGTCGCACCGGATACCTCCTGGCGAACTAAGCTGTTTGATCTACTGAACTCTAGATCTACAGACGAGCTTGATCGAATGGGATTCACAAAAGGCTGGAAAGAGAGCCCATTATGGAAACATTGGGTTGAGCACGTAGGCGGCCTTGCGGCGGTGCCCGGAGACCATCTGCCACGAGCCGTCTCCGACCTTGCGCACCAGCGGCAGGTCGGTGAGGCCGTCCTGGCGTATCGACTCGGCGAGCTCGGCTATGCCGGCCGGGTCCATGGAGTACGCGGCGTTCGCCGGGTGGTCGGCGATGTCGGCCACCGCGATCTCGGACACCGGGTAGCGCCCGCGGGTGCGGGACGCGCCGTCGAGGAGCCCCGTGATGGTGAATCCCGCGGCCACCTGGCTAGGCGAGCTCACGGTACACCTCGTCGGCGAGGGCCTCGTAGTCGCGCGCGGGGCGGCTCCCCGGCTCGAAGGCGGCCACCGGCTTCCACTGCCAGCTGCCCTCGCAGACCTTGCTGCTCGCGTGTATGACCGTCTCGAACTGCTCGTCTGGGAAGAACCCGTCGAGCACGGCCGCGCCCGTGGTCTCGGCGTTGGTCATGCGGCCGGGCACGCAGGTGCGCAGTATCTTCCATCTGGGCGTGGGCATGCGCAGGGCGTCCGCGATTGAGCGCGTCGCCTCCACGGTGAGCGCCGTGCCGCGCATCACGGTGGAGTCGAGCTTCACGGGGATGACGACCATGCCGCCCTCCGCGGCGGCGAGGTAGGCGTTGAAGGCGAGCCTGCGCATCACGGGGCTGCAGTCGATGAGGCAGACGTCGTAGGAGCCCGAGGCGTCGTCGAGCGCGAACTTGAGGCGCTGCTCGCGCAGGAGCATCTCGTTCTGGTCGACGAGGTCGATGGTCGAGGCCACCACGTCGAGGTTCTCCCCGGCGGCGTAGGCGATCTCCTCCACGGGCGCGCCGCCGTAGAGCAGCTCGACCGATGTGCGCCGCTCGGAGGCGGCCCGGTCGTAGAGGCCGAAGAAGTCGGTGGCCGACGCCTGCGGGTCGAGGTCGACGAGCAGGGTCCGAAGGCCCCGGGCGGCGAAGATGGCCGCCAGGTTCACGGCGGTCGTCGTCTTGCCGACGCCGCCCTTGTAGTTGGAAATGGCTATCGTGCGCATGGGTCGCGTCCTCTCTAGCGTGGGGCGCGCCTCGCCGCATCCGGTCCGGCGCGCCCCGAGTCTCGGAGCGTCGGGACAAAATCGTACGGATTTGTCCGACAAGCGGAGTGTACCACGAAAACGTACGGATATGTACGCTTTCGTGGTACAGGGGCCGAGTTTCGGGGAAACCCGGCCCCGGGAGCCCGGGGCCGGGCGCGCCGCCTAGGAGAGCGGCTCCATCTCGCCGAAGCAGTTGACGTGGTGGCGCAGGAGCGCGCGGTTCTCCTTGACGACCATCATCGCCACCTCGTCGAAGCGGACCGGGGTGTCGGCGTAGTCGTCGCCGTTGCCGGCGAGCCACGTCGCCGCCAGCGCCTCGCGCAGCCCGCGCGCCCTGTGGGCCTCGGGGAAGCCGTCCGTCCCGATCCGGGCCGTGGCGTCGACGAACACCAGGGTCCCGTCCTCGTCCACCGCCACGAGGTCGATCCCGCCGATACCCTCGGGCCCCTGCCAGGCCTCGTCGACGATCTCGTAGCCCTTGCGCTCGAGGAAGGCCTTGACCGCGCCCATCGCCTTTTCCTTCATGTCGTTCATGTCTTGCTCCTTAGACTCTGAGGCCCGCCCCTGTGGCGTGCCTTGCGTCGCGTGAGTCGCATGCAGCGCGGGCGTGCCGGCAAGGGAGGAAGCGAAGTCGGACGTGGTTGTAGAAATCTCCCGACGTCAGTTTTTCGCGTTGTTCGCGCGCGCAGCGCATGGGGCGAAGAACCCGAAAAAGTGTCGCGGCCCTTGCGGGCCGCCTGCCGGCGTGCGACCCTGCGCGTCCAAGGAGCGCCGGGGCGGGTTTCGGGTCGGAGGGGCGGAGGCGTGCGGCATGGAACCGGCCATGGGCGCCGAGACCCTCCGGGCATGGGATGCGGCCCGTCGGCGGTTGCCGGGGCGCTCGCGAGGGTTACGTCGGGACGTCGCGTGGAGGACGGAGGCGCGTTTCCGAGTCGCGGCGCCGCTACCCTAATCGGGACGGCCTCTCCCGTGCCGCTTGCGGCCGATGTGCGCACGAGATCGCTGGCGGTGAGGCTTTTCGTTGCGCGGAACGGCTACGGTGCTGCGCGACACGTCCGTTTGCTTATGTGTGATAAAGAAGCAATAGAAGTGCAAAAAATTTTGCCGTTCCTA